>Ga0190284_1000023_pt1 | contig 142206 bp, 106 predicted proteins | sample 48691812_MG_FD_161668 | JGI IMG/M metagenome (GOLD analysis project Ga0190284, IMG submission 161668) | Hydrothermal vent microbial mat bacterial communities from Southern Trench, Guaymas Basin, Mexico - 4869-18-1-2_MG | ecosystem: Environmental > Aquatic > Marine > Hydrothermal vents >... | reverse complement strand
CTTTTTTCCGTGCGCATTTCTTTACTGATAATTCCTCACGCTAAATCCTTGATCTCGGCCACGAAATACCGATTTACGGTGCCTATGCCGATTTCAGGCTACCCACACGAACGTCAGGAGAGCCAAAAAATCTGCTTATCACCATCATTGATCAAGTCATGATCTTTGGAGAAAACGATCATTGTGTTTTTTATTGACATCCTCGAGTTTTCGGCTGTGTTTTTCTGATAATTATAAACAGCGTCAGTTTCGTTATAGGCAAAAGTGGCATTGACTATAGAGGTTGTTCCACAATAGTTAAAAATCGCGGAACCACGTCCCCAGCCGGCACTACCATGGTTGTCATTCTTTCCTCCGGCGCCACCGCGCGCTCCATTCTTATAGAACGTGCAATTTATTATTTCGACATGCCCCTTGTTATTGAAAATCGCTCCACCAAGGCCAGCACCACCGCCGCCACCGCCACCACCGTGTACGTGGTCGCCTTTGCCCCCTTTACCACCGCCAAAACCACCGTTACCGCCGCCGGCACCATGACCTCCTGAAGCATTACTACTGCCACCGCCGCCACCACCGAAACCACCATGACCACCTACACCTGCAAAACCATGCCTCCACGGGAAGCACGATTCATCATTGGGTAGTGCACCACCACCACCACCGCCACCAAAGTCGCCATCACCTGCGTTTGCTCCATGCTGAGGACTTGGTCCATGTGAATTTCCACCGCCACCGCTGCAATTCTCACCGGAGTCCCCATTATCCCCGCGGCCTTGAGGACTACCCTTCCCACCTGCTCCGCCATCCAATCCACCACCTTTGCCTCCATCTCCGTATTTAAAATGAGTGGTCATCGTGTCGGCAGTGTTGTCTCCCTGGCCATTACTCCCGTTGCCGGTCATACCGCCTCCACCACCACCACCGGCGGAATATTCTCCGGCTGAATAAGCGGCTATGCCTCCACCCTTTCCACCTTGGGTGACATTAAAGGACATGGTAACTCCATCAAGGTTCAATGAACCGCAATTAAATATGGCTCCGCCCAATCCCGCTGCCCCTCCACCAGAACCGGAAACTTTTGATCCTCCACCGTCTCCTGCTTTGAAATAACCGTTGGAAACTGTCACATTTTTCAAATTTAAGTTTCCCTTTTTGACATAAAAGAATCGGAAATTTCCAGAGGCTCGCGTTAGTGTAGCACCTTTCCCTTCAATCGTTATGTTGCTCGTAATCGCAGGCAATGCTATCGCACCATACCCGTCGGCCTTCGAGGTATGCGCCGCTGAAAAGGAATACGTATATTTCGAGGACAACCTCAGAATATCGTCTTCATCATTATTATTGGCGGTAGTGATAGCCGTGATGAGTTCGCTCGTTGAAGGTCCCACGTCAATCGTAGCCGCAAAGGACGAAATCCCCGTCAAGAAAGTCAGAAAAAATAGAGTATAGTGAACAACAGCGCGATTCCATGTGTTCCCTATAGTTGTTATGTTATTTACTTCTTTAAAGAAGACAAGGTTAGGAGTGTCGATATACCTCTCTCGGCTTGACTCGAAAAAGTTTTCCTTCACTAAATTCCACATAGTGCTTTCTCCTTTTTGGGCTTCGAAAAGGCTGGTAACCAGGCATCGTGTGCCGGATGAAGTCAACAATAATTACCGATGAGTAAATGCGTAACCGCTTTTGATGAAGGCGAGTATGGCAAATGCCGGATTTTGCGTCAACGAGGAATTGACCACCTCGTAAAAGCGGATCTTCTGCTGTATATATTGGTACTCTACTCAAAGGAGCTCTATAACCACCTAAACTATAGTGAATTAAAGGTACTGGAGTCGAGAGAAGGAAAGCGTGTGACAAAAAGCGACTCTTCAGTAGCCGAGATGCAGGCGTCATACAGATGCCACTGATCGGAAAAACAAATGGGTGGATTGGACACTATCGTGGTAGATGAGGTGTCCTAGATGTGTCCTACCGGAAAGGACACCGGTATCTAACTTCAGTCTCGAAGCATGATACTGCGGATCGCCAAACATCGAAAAACTTCAACAAGGGACACTGCTCTCTGAGCGGTGTCCCTTGTTCGACCGTTACGGTCTCACTGCCACATTTTTACCGGCTGCCTCTTCACGCCTTGAAGTGGATCTGGATCACGTCCCTGTCCTGCACCACATGGTCGCGCCCCACGATCTGGATGAGACCCTTCTCATGGAGCGCGTGCCGGCTGCCCAGCTCTACGAGGTTGGCAAGTGCCATCACCTCGGCGCGGATGAATCCCTTTTCCATGTCGGAGTGGATCTTGCCGGCAGCCTGCGCAGCGACGCCTCCGGCCGGGAGCTGCCAGGCGCGCAGCTTGTTGTTGGCGATCGTGTAGAAGGTGATCAGATCGAGCAGCCGGTAGCAGGCGCGGATCACGTGATGCAGCGCCGTCTCCTCGAGCCCCAGGTCTTGCAGGAACTCGTTCTGCTCCTCCGGGGAAAGCTGCGAGATCTCTTCCTCGATCTCCACCGCCACCGGGATGACCCGCTCCGATCCTTTGGCCTCGCGCAGCGCTGCGCCGAGCCCACTCGTGCCCGAAGGATCGTCCTCGCCCGTGTTGGCCACGTAGAGGCGGGGTTTGGCGGTGAGGAAGGAAACCTCTGAAAGGGCCAGCCGCTCCTTTTCGTCGCATTCGTGGTCGATGATCTCGACCCCGTTCTTCAGGGCTTCCTCGGCGTGGGCGAACGCGGCGGCTTCCAACTTGCCGGCTCCGGTGCCGTGGTGAACGGTCCTGATCCAGTGTTCCTTGTTCTTCTTGGCGGTTTCGAGATCGGCCAGCAGCAGCTCGGTCTCCACGATGCCCACGTCCCGCAGGGGATCGGGTGATCCAGGGGAGTGGATCACATTCTCGTCGTCGAAACAGCGCACCACGTGGATGATCGCGTCCACCTCGCGGATATGGGCCAGAAACTTGTTGCCCAGCCCCTCACCCCGGCTGGCGCCCTCCACCAGTCCGGCGATATCCACGAAACGCACCGACGTTGGAATGGCTTCCTCCGGTTCGAGGATCTGCTCGAGCCGTATCAGATCGGGATCGGGTACCGCAGCGACACCCACGTTGTTTTCGATGGTGCAGAAGGGGTAGTTGGATGCCTCGGCGCCGGCGTGGGTTAGGGCATTGAGCAGAGTGGACTTACCCACGTTGGGCAGACCGACGATTCCCACCGAGAGACTCATAATCGAACTCCCTCTCTCGACCGTGGTGGTCGTTTGCGCTGTTCAAGATCGTTGGCCGGGATCGTCCCGCGCGGAGATCCGGCGCGCTCATTCTATCCGCTCTGATCGACCGACCCAAGCACGGTTTGGTCCCGCCTGTCGATCCGCCGTGAGGAAAGAGTCGTTGGAGCCAGGGAGAGGAGGGCTTGTCGGTCCGCGGTGAGCTGCGCCAATCTCGATCACGCGTTGCTCTTCAGACAAATCGCGAGATCGGACGGGCTGTTTTCCGGGCACGGGCGGCGATCATGTCCCGTAACATGTTTTTCAAGCACGATATAAAAATATTGTGGCATCCCCTTTGATCGGTTTGAATGGGCTGTTGCAGAGGCATTCGAACTCGGAAGTTTTCGGGAGCGAGGTGCTGGCAGGGCGCGAGCGCCGGCATTCGACGTGCGGAGAGCCGAGAGAGGCCATGGATACCGAGGCGCAAAATACACGATCCTACCGAGCCACGATCTACGTGGTCGTCGCCGTCGCGGCCTTTCTGGCTTTCGCCAACACCCTGGAGAACGAATTCGTCTTCGATGATCACCTCCTGCTGAACGAGCCTTCGGTGGAGCGGCTCGGCAGCATCCCCGGTTATTTTGCGGGCGACGAGGGATTCCGCGCCACCATGGGACGCTACTACCGGCCGGTGGTCTCCAGCCTCTACTGCGTGGAGACGTGCGTATCGAAGCTGCTCTTCGGCCGATCCGAGCCGGCTCTCTTTCACGGCACCAACATCCTGATCCACATGCTGGTCTGCCTCGTCCTGCTACGTCTGCTCATCAGGCTCTTTCCACGAAACGTGACAGCTTGTCTGGTGGCGACCTTGCTGTTTGCCGTACATCCCGTTCACACCGAAGCCGTGAGCTGGATCAGCGGTCGCACCGACAGCCTGGCGACCCTCTTCTATCTGCTGTCCTTGCTGGCGTATGTGAGTTACCGCGAGCGGCCCGCGGTCCGTAGCTTGGTCGCCGTGGTGGTCTGGTTCTGGATTGCGCTCCTGTGCAAGGAGATGGCCGTGACGCTGCCGGCCGCGTTGATCCTCCTCGATCTGACCCTGGGGCGCGAGACCGCTCCGCGCTGGAGCCGGCGGTTCGTGGTCTACGGGGTGCTCGCCGTGGAAGCGCTGGTGTTTCTGGAAGTGCGTGAGTTGCTCCTGGGCGATGTGTCCGAGCGATCGACATATCTCTATTTCTTCGGCCACGACGGAGTGACCACGGCCGCGACCATGGTCAAGACGCTGCCTGTCTACGCCCGGCTGCTGGTCTGGCCCAGCGGTCTGCTCTATCACTACGATGGTACCCTGGCCTACGAGACCTCGCTGGTCGCGCCGCGGGTGCTTGCCGCAGCCGGCTTCGTGGTGGCGAGCGGATGCCTGGCTGTGGGTCTGCGACGCCGCATCCCGGAGCTGAGCTTTGCGATCGTTTTCTTCTACCTGGCACTCCTGCCGGTGATGAACCTGGTGCCCACCCAGAGCCTCATGGCCGAGCGTTTCCTCTATCTGCCTTCGCTGCTCTTACCGATCGCCGTGGCGTCCCTGCTGGCGCGCTGTGACCGGCTGCGGGGTTTCGGCCGCACCGCCGCGGAGCTGGCGCCCTGGTGGATCATCGTGCTCTTCGCGGTGCTAACCGTGATGCGCAACCAGGACTGGCGTGACGATGAGACGCTCTTTCTCTCGGCGGAGGGGAAAAAGGGTACGCTTCTGAACGTCAATCTAGGAAACTACTACGCGCGCCGTGCGCAGGAGGAGCGCGCCGAAGCCCTCTACCGCCAGGCGCTCGAGATCCGCGAACCATCGATGCAGGCCCACCTCAACCTGGGTGTGCTCTACATGAAGCGCGCGGACCGCGCACGTGAAGCCGCGCGCCAGGCCGAGAACCGCGGGCGGCGGGACCGCGCCACGGAATTTCAGCGCCAGGCGGCGGCCTGCTTCGACGAGGCCGAACGCCGTCTCGAACGGGCCCGCGAGCTCGATCCGCTGGCGCCCGAGCCACTGCTGACCCTGGCGGCGCTCAACCAGCGCCTGAACCGCCTCGAGAAGTGCATCGAATACCTCGAGGAGCTGCAGCAGATCGAACCCGGCTATTATGGATCCGACGTGCAGCTCGAAAAAGTGCGAGCGCGATTGCAGAAAGAGCATTGAAATCGGGCAACTGTCAGCGCCGGGCTCATGGTCGAAGTGACCAGTCCGCCTGCTGGACGTAACCTCTACCCGAACGAGTGATGGAATGAGTTTCATGCGACGACGAACCGGTAAGCTGGCGACTGCCGGCCTCTCCATCGGGATTGTGCTGGTGCTCACGCCGATACTCTGCTTGCAGCTCTCCTGTTCGAAGGCGCGCTGCCGCGGCTGCAATGTCATCATCTTCATGGTGGATACCCTGCGTGCTGATCACCTCGGGTATCATGGTTACTCACGGCCCACCTCTCCCAACCTGGACCACTTCGCCGGGCAGGCCGCGGTCTTCGAGGCCAACTACGCCCAGGCCTCGCGCACCGGGCCGTCGGTGGCCAGCCTGCTGACGGGACTGCACGTGAGGTCGCACGGCGTGGTCAATCCCCTGACGCAGTGGGATGGCAAGGGGGTCCTTGCCGATGCCCGGCTGACGCTCGCCGAGATTCTCAGGGATGCAGGTTACGCGTGCCGGGCGATCGTCTCCAATCCCAACGTCTATCCCCAGTACGGGTTCGGGCAGGGCTTCGCCATGTATCAGCCCGTTGCGGTCAACACCGATGCCGATTCAATCAACAACCTCGCGGCGCGCTGGATCGACGACCTGGAAGAGTCGCCTTTTTTCCTCTACCTGCACTACATGGAGCCGCACACCCCCTACGCGGCGCCACCCCCGCGCAACCGCATCTTCGCCGATCCCGGCTACCGGGGGCCGATCACCGGCGAGCACCTCCAGGTGGACGAGATCCTGCAAGGGCAGCTCGTCGTGAACGCGGCCGACAAGGAGCAGCTCGCGCGGCTCTACGACCAGGAGATCTGCTCCTGGGACCTCGAGTTCGGGCGCATCCTGCGCTACCTCGCATCGCGGGGCAAGCTCGAGAACACGCTGATCGTGGTGGTGTCGGACCATGGCGAGGAGTTCTTCGACCACGGCAGCGTCCTGCACGGTTACACACTCTTCGAGGAGCAACTGCACGTACCCCTGGTCGTTTCGGGGCCGGAGATCGAACCGCGTCGGATCGCGCGGATCACGCGCAACATCGACGTGGTGCCCACCGTGCTCGAGCTGCTCGACGTGCCCGTACCGGAGCAGGTTCAGGGGCGCAGCCTGGTGCCGCTGCTCGAGGGTGCTGCCGGCGCCGATGAGATCGTGCTGGCCGAAGCCCAGATCCGGGCGGTCAAGACGGTGAAAGCGCGGTCGTTCCTCGCCAGGGGCTGGAAGTATATCGAGACCGAGTTTCCCACCGATGTGGCGCCACAGCTCTTTGATCTCTCCACTGATGCCGGGGAGCAGAACAATCTCTACGAGGCGAACCCGGAGATGGCCAAGCGGATTACGCGCATGCTGCGCGAGTTCGTCCAGGATCTGCCGGCAGTCGAGGGGCAGAGTGTGACCCTCGACCGGGAGATGCTCGAGAAGCTGAAAAAGATGGGTTATGTGGGGGATCGCGATGGCTAGGCGAAAGGGCGATGCCACGGCGCACACGTCGCACAGCCGCGCGAACCTCTTGCAGGCGGGTTCAACGCTGGCGTCCCTGACTCAGGCGCGCCTGACCTTGTATCTGGTTCTGCTCGTGGCTCACCTGGTCACAGGTTCGCTCTTCGTGACCTGCCAGGCGCCGGAGAGCGATGCAGCCTGGAGCGGCATGCCCCTCGACGATGCCTGGATCCACATGGTCTATGCGCGATCGCTGGCCGAGAGCGGCACTCCCTGCTACAACGACGGCGTTCTCGAGAACGGCTTCACCAGCCCGCTCTGGATGATCGTGGGTGCCGTGCCGCAACTGGCCGAGCGCTTTGCCGGCATCTCCGCCGTGACCGGGATCAAGGTGCTGGGGCTGCTCTGCGGGTGGCTGGCATCGTGCGCCTTGGCGGCGCTCGTTCTGGAGGCCGGCTTCTCGCTGATCGCGGCCCTTTTCGCAGGGCTGCTGCTGGCGCTCTCGCCGCCGCTGACCTTTGCCGAGGTCTCCGGCATGGAGGTGGCCCTGACCCTCGCGCTGGTGATCGGGGCGTTTGTGGCGTACCTTCGCGGTGCTCTGTGGCGCGCCGGATTCTGGGGGGGCCTGGCCGTAGTCGCCCGCCCCGAGGCGATCCTCTTCTGGGGGGCGCTGATCGGGCTGGGAATGATCGAAACCCTCTTCACGTCCGCCTCCGCCATCACCGACCACGGGGACACCCGCAAAAAACGCAAAAAGGCGCACAAAGATCCCAAGAAGTCCCCCCAGAAGTCATCGGGCAAAAAATCGAGCAGCAATCAAAAGAAGACCGGAATGACGGCGATCTCACATTCCCCCGCGTTTTCTTCAATCCTCCGGACACTTCCCGGGCTGGCGCTCCCTGGGCTGTTCTTCATGGGGCTCTGGGTACTCTATTCGCTGCATGTCTCCGGAAGGTGTCTTTCCAACACGTTTTACGCCAAATTCGAAGAGGGCGGGCTCTTCGACGCGAGCTCTTTTGTCACGATCGTCACCCAGAGCGCCGGGGCGCTGCATCCCGCAGTGCTCATCGCCGCCGGATTGTTGACGGTGGCGGGGCTCGTCGCCATGGTCACCTCATTGCGCCACAAGCTCCTGGCGGTCACGCTTTTCGGCGGCGCGATCCTCTTCCTGCTGGCTGTGTGCACCAGCCGCGAGATGCCGGAGGGGTGCCTGCGCTTTTTCTACTGGTGGCGCTACCTGCTGCCTGCGCTCCCCTTCCTCTGGATCCCGGCGATTTTCGGTCTTGCCGAGCTGGTGCGGTTTGCTGGCCGTGGCGGCCTCGTTCCGCGGCTCGTCGCTTTTGCCGGGGGTGTTGCCGCGCTGGTGACCCTTTGCGGTATGGCGCTCGGGCTGCCGGCGGCGGCCGAGACCTACGCCTGGAACTGCCAGAACATCAACGAGGTCCAGGTGGAGCTGGGACGCTGGGTGCATGCGAACACACCCGAAGGATGCGTCGTGGCGGCCAACGACGCCGGGGCCATGCGCTTCTTCGGTCGCCGCAAGACCCTCGACCTGATGGGGCTCAACTGGCACGCGGAGCTGGACGCGAGGGACCGCGACTTGGCCTTTCCCCAGCTCCCATTGCCGCTCAAAATGGCCTGGCTGCACGCCAACGGTGTGCATTACCTCATTGTTTTTCCCTGCTGGTTTCCCGACGTGGATGTCGCCGCACGCAGGGGAACGGCCATTCCCGTAGGGGGCGGAGCGTCGCGCCTTCAGGGGCGGCTGGAGAAGGTCGAGGAACGAAGGAGCCTGAAGTACACGATCACCAAGTCGCCGCCGCCCGGCAGGATCGGTCAAGACCTGATGTGTGTCTACCGGATAGCGTTCGAAGCGCGGCGCTAACAGCCTGACGAAATCAGGGACAACATGGCGAGAGAGAGATTCGACATCCGGCGCCTCGAGCAGGAGGAGGAGGAGTATCGGATCACCGTGCGCCGTGAGGAGCGGGGCAGGCGGCTCGACGTGGTTCTCGGCGGCCGCTTCAAGTGGCTCTCGCGGAGCGCCGCCAAGCGCAACATCGAGGCCGGCCGCGTCACGTTCCGTTCCGCCGCCCCTGCCGGCCCTAAGGGACAGGAGAGCCGGCAGATCGCAACCAAGCCTTCCCACCGGGTGGAAGAAGGTGATTCGGTCGTCATACGCACAGCGCGCTCACCCCAGGATCTGGCGGTTGCCCGCCGGAAACCTCCCGAGAAAGAGCTCGCGATCCTCTTCGAAGACGACGACCTGATCGCCGTCGACAAACCTTCCGGCCTACCGGTCCACCCCGTGGGTATCAACGTCTACCGCACGGTGCTCACCGCTCTCCACCGGCACTGCCTCGAAAAGGGTGATTGCGGTGATCGGCTGCCGATTCTGGCTCACCGGCTCGACCTGGAGACGAGCGGGGTGCTGCTGGCGGTCAAGGGGAAAACGCTCGCCCGTAATGTGGCGGACCAGTTCCGCCGGCGGACGGTCAGAAAGGAGTACGTAGCCCTCGTCTACGGCGCGCTCGAGCCCGATGAGGGTGTGATCGACCTCCCCCTCGGTCCCGCGATAGAATCCCGGGTGCCCTACAAGCAGGCCGTGCGCGACGACGGCGCTGCCGCGCGCACCCGGTACCGGGTGGAGCATCGCGGGCACGGCACGACTCTCGTGCGACTCACGCTGGAGACCGGCCGCAAGCACCAGTTGCGGGTGCACCTGGCGGCACTGGGGCACGCCATCGTGGGTGACAAAATCTACGGTCCCAGTGAGGAGTATTACTTCAAGGCGCGCGAAGGACCTCCCGTTGAGAGCGATCTTGCCGAGCTGCTGCTGCCGCGGCTGGCCCTGCACTCAGCGATGCTCGTGATCCGTCACCCCCGCACCGGCGAGGAGGTGCGTTTCGAATCCCCGATTCCGGCGGAGCTGGAAATTTATGATTGACCGGTGAACGGGATGATGAATCGACGATCACCGAGCGGCCAAACACCATGCAGATGGATGCCGTTGTCCACTTCGATCTCGGTTGTTTCGTGATCGTCGAGATTCAGTTTATCGGTCATGAACAGAAACTCGGCCCACTCATCGCCTTTAGCGCAGATGTAGGGATAGATCTCCGCAAAGGGCGGCACTTCGCGACCTACGATGTCAAAGATGGTCAAGCCGCCGTTGTCCCTCTTGTAGAGCACGAGGATGTCGAGATCGCTGATATGGTAGATCGAGTCCTTGAGCATATACAAGCCCCAGAGCATGAAGAGCTTGTCGGTGTGTATACCCAAAATATTGGATACCGACGCTCGTTCAGAGACGAAAGACGAAAGAAGCTCGCGGCGATCTTTCCGCTGAACAGTTAGCTTTTCGGCGCCAGGACGGCAGTGATCCCCGCCGGGTAAGGTGATACGCACTTTGTGCTCGCAGGCGCGGCGGAAACCGCACGATGCGTAGAAAGGGTATGCTTCCAGGTCGGCAAAAAGGAAGTAGAACTCGTGATCGGGATCGGCCCAATCCATCGCCCGTTTCGTCAGCTCCGCGCTGAGCCCTCTCCTGCGGTATTCTTCGAGGGTTCCAACGCTTGCGAACTGGGCGACGCGGCAGCGCTCACCGAGAATCGTCATGTCCATGGAGTAGACGGACACGTTGGCGATCAAGCGTCGATCCTCGAAGAACGCGAAGGGCCGGAAGTTGGTGTCCCAGAAGCCGGTCTCGTTCCAGTAGGTCAGGTCGAGATTGAACAGATCTTTGATGAAGCCGATGAGTTGCCGCTTGAGGCCTTCATCGTCACAGTAGTTCTCTCGATACGTGAGATTCACGTGATTCTCCGTTTGTTGCTCCGCTGACGATTTGATTCCGTCCGATGGCGCCAGGATAGCATTCGTTGGCGATTTACGTCAACCCTCGGTTTGCGGCCGAATTTGTTGATGCGGCTTGTGCTGCAACAATAAGCGAGCGAAATATATCAAAGATCAATTATATCATCACAGGTGGCTGACTCAGCCGCAGGGCTGGAACGAATACGTTCGGCCGCGGATCGATCGATTTCGCCGTACGAGCGCAATCGCCGCGCCGATCACTGCGCCGATGAGATGCACCAGCGGAACGGGAGCCCACGTGTCCCCCTCCGCGCCGGCGAAAACGGCGCAGCCGCTCGCGGCTTCATAGATGGTTTTTGCGATGAAGAGCAGCGCAAAGAGCGCCACCGGAGCGATGCGCGCCGGCCTTGGATCGCGGAAGGTCTCCTCGAGGCGCAGCACGATGAGCAACCCAAAGAGCGCCGAGCTCAGCCCGGAGAGCCCACGATAGATGGAGAGATCGGGCATCAGGATCATGAGCCCTGCCGGAATCACCAGGATCGAGATCAGCAGGCAGAGCCAGAAACTTTTTTGGTCACGCCGCTCGCAGGCCAACCCGAGGATGGCCATAGCGAACAGATCCCAGAAGAGGTGGCTCCAAGAAAAGTGCGTCCAGTGGCAGGTGACGAGCCGCCAGATCTCACCGCCGAGGATGGCCTGCCGCTGGTATTCCAAGCCAGCCTCCCCCCAGGGCAGCAGGGTAACGAGAGGTGCCAGAGCCACCACGATCAGGGAGGCGCCGAAGATGCGCCTCCGCCGGCACCCCGTCGAAGACGGCGTGTCCCCGACGGAGTGCTGGGTGTTATTGATGTGATTAAGTGAATCACTCATCGTGGTCCTCGGAATTATCGTGCTGATCGGTGCGCTTGGATCGACGTCCCCTGAGGGAGCCCGCTCCGAGAGCGATGAGACCGAGAGCCATTCCGATCGACAGTGGATCGCAGGCGCCGCCGCCGCTGGAAGGAGCCGGGCGGTCGAACATCGGATCGGAACGATCCGCTCGCTGGTTGGGAGCCGCTCGTCCCGAAGTACCTGCGTGCTGCCTGCGGGCCGAGCGCGCCTGCTCCTCGGCGGCCACGCGCTGCTTGTTCTTGCGCTCGATGCCCCGCTCGGCGAAGGCCTCGTCGGCGAGAACCACCATGGAAGTCTCGTCGGTCACGAGCTGATAATGGACACCCAGATCACGAACCGCGTCTTCACTCTCGTGAATCTCCATGGCGCCGATGTCGGCTTGGGTCTCGAGGTGCTCGATTTGGTCGAGCGCCCAGAGACGTTCGATTTCCGGGTAACTCTCGTCGATGTCGGGAAAATCGAACCCCGTCGTGTAGACCCGATCCTGACCCGTCAGCCGGCCTTTCAGGGTGATGCGGGCTTCTCCGCCCTTCTGATAGCGGCCGAAGAAAACCAGTTGCTGTCCGCGATAGATCTTACCGAAATGGGTGTTCGTCATGTCGAAGACCTCGACACCGGCGATCTTTAGCTCGGCTGCATGCAGGCACTCGAAGGCGACCTTCTCCTTGGCGAGCAGAATCTGGCCGATGATGTCGTCGCTGTTGGATACACTCTGGTAAAAACCGCCGCTGGCCTCACAGATCGCGCGCATCAAGGGCCAGTTGGCGCTGTTGCCCATGAGGAAGCCGAACACGCGCACGTCGTATTGCTCCATGAGGTCGTTGAAGGCGGCGGGATCGATAAGGCCGGTGTTGGTCACGCCGTCGGTGACGAGCACGATGCTGGTGGCGCGGTCGTCGTCGATCGATCGGAGCGCCAGGTTGATGCCGTCATAGAGGTTGGTGGAGCCGCCGGCCTGCAGGCTTTTTACGGCTCTGACAGCTCCGAGCACGTTTTCCCTGGTGGCCGGCAGCCAGCCCAAGGAGATGTCCTCCGCAGTATCACGGAACGTGACGACGCGGAGGCGATCGTGAGGCTTCAGCTCGCCGAGCACCTGTGACACACCTTCGGCCAGGGTGTGGATCTTGGCCTTCATGCTGCCCGAGCAGTCGAGAACGAAGACGTAGTCAGCGCCGTTGTCGAGCGGTTTGAGGTCCATACCGGGGGTCACCACCATCATGAAGGTCCCTGGCCGGTTCTCATCGGGCCGGTAGGGGATCAGCTCGACCCTTCCGGGCAGGTTCTCCTCGAGGCGGTAGTAGAGCACGAAATCGCGGTTCAATGTGGCTCCGGTCTTCTCGATATGGATGACGTGGCGGCCGTCGTCTTTCTGCTCCACCACGGAGCATGATTCGAATCCAGGTGTTCGCACTCCTGTGATCGGCCAGGCCGACATCACCTCGACGTCGATCGAGATCGATCCCTCGACCCTGTCGTTGCGCGTCCAGAAGGATTGCGCCTCCTCGTCTGTGCCGCCCTCTTCGAGCGGGTAGAGATAACGTCCGACACCCAACTCGATCTCGAGCGGCTGGTAGTAGAGGAACCGCAGTCGCGTCTCGGCTTGCGCCCGCACAGGATTGACCCAGAAGTCGAAGGTGTAGAACTCGTCTTTCTGCGCCAGTCCAGCGTCGTTCCCCCGGGACTTCTCCTCCTCGTAGACCTGTTGTGCCTGTTCGTTCGGAAGCACCTCGCCGTGAATCTCGGTCTCCCCGGAGACAATCGTGACCTCCGATAGGCTGGCGCTCCTGGGCAGCGGAAAGGAGTACAGGGCTTCCAGGTCGCGGTCGTTGGGATTGAAGAACGTCTGGATCACTTCGGTCATCGCGAAGCCGTTGTTGATCGTCACGTGAACCTGGTGGTCCAAGATCTGGATCGGACGCTCCCCCGCTTGGACGGGTGTGAGAGTTCCCGCACCCCGGGCCGGCGTGATTCCTGCAAGCGCAAGGGTGAAGATCGCGAGCGCCGCGAACCAACCGAGCGCTTGCGCCGCCGGCGTTCTCGGTCTTTCGATCCGTGATAATTCGTGTGTTCGAGCCATCGTACTACCTCCATTCGATACCGCGCTCTCTTCGGCTGAGCCGCGGCGGTCCTTGTTGGAATCATGCCGCCGTATTCGTTGTTGCGATGAGCCACATCTATGCGACCGCCATGCCAATGTTAAGGGATCGTTCAAGTTTCTGATTTACAACGGATTACGACGTTTGTCGCTGGCAGGGACCTAGAGAGCCATCAAATTGGTTTGCATTTTTTGTCTTGGAGGCGCACATTTTGTGCATGAAAACAACAAGCCGCCTGACTGCCGCAGACCGCAATCTCTTCGCCCTCGTTACGCAGGCGATCTTCACCAATCCCTTCGACGACGAGCGCCTGGCTCTCGACGCCCAGATCTCGGGCGTTCCCGATCTGGCGTCGATCTCGGAGAGGGATCGCCTCCAGCTCTTGTTACCGCGGATCACCGGTTGCCTCAAGCGGCTGGAGCGCGAAGGGCCGGGGAGGCTGGAGAGCTTCGAGGGGGAGGACCGCCGGCTGGTGGAGTACGCCTATCTCTTCCACTTCTTTCACCGTCACATCGATGATTTCGACGATCTGATCCAGGCCCAGTTGAGCGCCGGTGATGCGCCCTGTGCCGTACCTTTTGCGCGCGATCTCCTGGCCGGCATGCGGCGGCGCGGTTTCTGTGAGGCCGAGTGCAGCCGTTATCTGGCGCTCTTCTTTCAGATCCGGCGGGCGTACTATTTCATCGAGAAAGGTCTCGTCGGCCGCAGTCCTTGTATGAAACAACTGCGCAAAGCGTTGTGGTACAACGTGTTCACCCATGATATCGGGCTCTACGATCGCTATCTTTGGAACAGCATGGAAGATTTCTCCACCCTGTTGCTGGGGGAGACCGGGACCGGCAAGGGCACCGCGGCGGCGGCCATCGGCCGATCGGGGTGTATCCCCTTCGATGCCAAAAAGAACGCCTTCGAGGCCAGCTTTACCAAGACGTTCCTCGCGATCAACCTGTCCCAGTACCCGGAGAGCCTGATCGAATCGGAGCTCTTCGGCCATCGCAAGGGCTCCTTCACAGGGGCGGTGGATCATCACGAGGGTGTCTTCGCCCGCAGCAGCCCTCACGGCGCGCTCTTTCTGGACGAGATCGGCGAGATTTCCGTGCCGGTGCAGATCAAGCTGCTGCAGGTTCTGCAGGAGCGCACCTTTTCCCCCGTGGGCAGCCATGCCCAAAAGCGATTCGAGGGCCGCGTGATCGCGGCGACGAACAGTCCGCTCAACGATCTGCGGGCTCGCGGTCTGTTCCGGGATGATTTCTTCTACCGGCTCTGTTCGGACGTCATCACGGTGCCGCCGCTGCGCCAGCGCATCCAGGAGGTGCGCGAAGAGCTCGACGACCTCGTCGATCTCTTCGTGAGACGCATCGTGGGAGAGCCGTCTCCCGATCTCGTCGAGGTCGTCGGCAGCGAGCTCAACGCAAGTCTGCCGGCACACTACGCCTGGCCGGGCAATGTGCGTGAGGTCGAGCAGGCCGTGCGACGTATCTTGCTGACCGGACGTTACGAAGGCGCCGGTGAGCTGGATTCGACCGACGAGGCGGTCAGGCTGGAGAACGGGATCCGCGCCGGGACTTTCAGCGCCAAGGAGCTCTTGGGCCACTACTGCACCCTGCTCTACCGCCGCTCCGGACGCTTCGAGGATGTGTCCCGCCGCACGGGGCTCGATCCGCGAACCGTCAAGAAACACATCGAGAGGGTCAACCGAGAGGAAACCTCATGAAACGCGTGCTGCTGCTCCTCAGTTGCGTCATGCTGATCTGGTGCGCCTCGTCTCGAGGCGACGATTACCCGCGCAAAACAGCGCTCGACGTGCTCCACTATCGCTTCGAGCTCGAGCTCTTCGACGACCGGGAGGTCATCTCAGGTGCCGCGCTCCTCGACATCGCTTTCCGCGAAGGTGGTGTCGGTGAGATCGTCCTCGATCTGGTAGGCCGGGCCGATGGGGGGGCGATGGGGATGGTGGTCTCCGCCGTGATACACGCTGGCGAGCCGCTGGATTTCGAACAGGCGGACAACAAGGTGCAGATCCGGCTGCGCGATCCGGCCGGTCCAGGAGAGAAACGGCGGTTCGAAGTCTTGTACCTCGGAAAACCGGCTGCCGGATTACTGATCGGCGACAACATGCACGGCGAGCGGACCTTCTTCGGCGACAACTGGCCCAACCGGGCGCATCACTGGCTGCCCACGATCGATCACCCCTACGACAAGGCAACGTGCGAGTTCGTCGTCACCGCGCCGGAGCGCTATCAGGTGGTGTCCAACGGGGCCATGATCGAGGAGACCAATCTCGCCGGGCGCCGGCGCCTGACACACTGGCGCGAATCGGTGCCGATCCCCACCTACTGCATGGTGATCGGAGCGGCGCCCTTTGCGATCCGCTACGGCGCAGAGGTCGTGGGAGTTCCGATCCAGACCTGGGTCTTTCCGCAGAGCCGTGAGGCCGGTTTCGATGACTTCGCTTGTGCCGGCCGAGTCGTCGGATTTTTCAGCAGCCGCGTGGGGCCCTTCCCCTTCGAGAAGCTGGCCAACGTCCAGTCGAGAACGCTCTACGGTGGATCGGAAAACGCCAGCGCCATCTTCTACAACGAAAGAACCGTCACCGGCAGAGGTGAGCGCGAGGATCTGATTACCCACGAGATCGTGCATCAGTGGTTCGGCGATTCCGTGACCGAAGGGGACTGGCATCACCTCTGGCTCAGCGAAGGTTTTGCCACCTACTTCACTCACGTTTTCAACGAGTTCACACACGGCCGTGATCGGATGGTGAAAGGCCTCCAAAAAGACAGGGAACGGGTCATCGCCTACTATCGCAGGCACCCCGACTCACCGATCATCGACACATCGATCAGCGATCTGAACGCTCTGCTCAACACGAACAGCTACGAAAAAGCCGGATGGGTGCTTCATATGCTGCGTCACCTCGTCGGCGAGGAGGCGTTTTGGGCGGGGATCCGCGCCTACTACCGCGAATTCCGTGATCGCAACGCCATGACCGTGGACTTTCAGCGCGTCATGGAGAAAGCGTCGGGTCAGGACCTCGGCTGGTTTTTCCGGCAGTGGCTCCTGCAACCGGGACAACCTCGCCTGGCAGGAAGCTGGAGCCTCGAGGACGGCACGCTGAGAGTCACCATCTCTCAGATCCAGAACAACAACACTCTCTTCCGCTTCCCTCTCGAGATCGGGATCCACGAGAGCGCGGTCGGTTCACCGCGGATCGAGGTGCTCGACATCGACGAGAAAAGCAACGAATTTGTTATCGAAAAAGTCAATAATACCCCCGCTTCAGTGGTTCTCGATCCTCGCTGCCGGCTCCTGATGGAAGCCGAGTTTCGCAGGAAAGAGCGGCGTTGAAGGTCGTGGTGGTTCCCATGATCTACTACATGGTCTACGCCAAACGCTCTCGACAAAAAACCAAAGAAAACGATCGGAACAGCTTACCCACCCGTTGACAGACGCCGATGGCGAGGTTATTACGAAAGTGTAATATACGATATCGTAATAAATTAAAAGAAACATCATCTGGAGGAGAATCGATGTGGTCCAAGAATCTGGCGTTCGGTTTTCAGGTCACCCAGCGAACGATCGTTCACAACCTCGAAGGGGTCAGCCACGAGGAGAGTCTGTCGCCCCCGCAGCCGTCAGGCAACGGCCTCAACTGGGTCGCAGGCCACATTCTGGCCACCCGCGATTATCTGCTCGGCCAGCTCGGCGTGGAGCCTTTTCTGAGCCCCGAGGAAGCCAAGCCCTACGGGCGGGGCACACCCAACGTGGGCCCCGGCGCCCCCTGCGTGGACTTCGATCGCATCAAGGAGGGGCTCACAGAGACCTCCGAGGCCCTGGCGGCGCAGATCGGCGCGCTGAGCCCGAGCGATCTGGAGGAGCGGCTCGATCCGGCCCTTTTTCCGATCCCCGTCGAGGACAGCTCGCGCGGCGCCTTGCTCTCGCTCTTCTTCTTTCACGAGAGCTACCACGCCGGCCAGCTCGGACTGGGGCGGCGCCTGATCGGCAAGGGGGGCGCCATTGAGTGAGCTCGAGCCGCTCAGGATCCTCTCGCCGCTGCACAAAGCCTCGCGCCAGGTGGAGATTTTTTTGGCGCAGCAGATCAAGCCGCTCGACGTGAGCACTGTGGAGGCCCATCTACTGGCCTACTGTCACGGCTATGGACCCTGTTTGATTTCAGAGCTGCATCGTGTCTTCGGCTACAAGCGATCGACGCTTACATCGATCCTGGACCGGCTGGAGGAGCGGCGGTTGATCGCTCGAAAATCCAATCCACAGGACCGCCGGTCGCTCCTCGTGGCCATCACGCCTGCAGGACGGCTGCTGGCGCTCGAGGTGCGCCGGATCCTGGAGGAATTCGAAGCCGGGCTGCTCGATGAGCTCGGCGAGCGTGAAGTCCGCGGATTCGTGGCAGTGCTAGCGGGGATCGCCGAGGCCACCGGGGTCTCGCTGCGCCGGTGATGGTGCTACCTAACAAACTGCTTTCGAGCCTGAAAGATAAGAACTCTCGCAAAGCCGCAAAGAGCGTAAAGAATGGATGGAAAGAAGGTAAAGGGTCATCGATATTGCAATGCTCGCACGCCCTGGGTGACCCCCTCTTCCAAAAATTTCTTGGCGGTCTTGGCGTCTTGGCGAGAAAAAGCTTGAATCGAATGTTAGTTGCTGGAGTAACCGGTGTTCGCGCCAGGAAGGCTGATTCTACCTAACACCATCCCAGCAGGCAGCCCGTGGCTTTTGACATCGGCGACGTAGAGCGATTGTTTCGGTGTCGGGGTCGCGATCGGATTCGGGATCGATTCCAGGAGCCGCAAACGATTGGTTCCGAGTCATGGCCAAGTCGGCGCTGCGGCTGTTTTCCACCCTGCCGCTGCTAACACGAAACGGGACACTGCAGCCGCAACAGCCGCGAAGGAAGCTGCTGCTGCTCACAGGTGCGGCAATGCAGTGCCCCGCGCTAAGGGATGGGCAGTCTGAGGAAGTCTCATCTTCCCTGAATTCTTCCAACTATCTCAATCGTCATGGCCTTCGGTAGCCCGACCGGTTTAGGGAGGGCGGCTCGGTGCGATGTTAAGTCGATCCGCCTGTCGATTGCTCGCAACCACCAGCTCGGAGGGGGAGGGTGGAGCAATCCAATGGTAGTAACTAATGCCAGGTATCCCCGCCCTCCCTAAACCGGTCGGGCTACGGATGGTGCTATCGCAAGAGTAGGGTGGTTGTGTTTTGAGTCGCCTGGAAAAACTGGTGTACCCGACACGACAACTGCTGAACCCCCCTTCCGCCTGACAACCATCGAGAGCGGTTGGCAGGCGGAAGGCACCGCTCAGTCCATCACCCGGCCGTAGCGCTTCCAGATCTTGAGTGCGATCGACAAGGGTTTGAGCATCGGGACAGTGTAGGTGGGGAAGCTGTGCTTCGAGAGGTACTCGCGCGTGTCCCACACATGCTGGGAGAATCCGCGTGGTGACAGGATGAGTGGTTTCTTGAACTCCCCTTGCACCTCCACGAGCCTTTCGGCAATGTACTCCGACAGGTAGGGGACCTGGAAATAGCTGGCCGCCAGGATGATATCCGTGTTCGGATCCTCGTTCAACGTGAGCAGGGCTTCCAGAATCATGTCGTCATCGCAGTCGCCGAAGAGATCGAGCGGGTTCTCGGTGATCTGGCGGGCGATTTTCTCTTTCTCCGCGGGGCTGGCAGCCCTTACCTTGTTCTCGAGCAGTTTGGAAAACTTTTCCTTGGTTTCGGGAGCGAACTCGGCCAGTTGCATACCCTCGGCGGTGATCTGGTCGGCCAATAGGATCGCCGCCCCGCCGCCGATGCTCACCACGGCGATCTTGTCGCCCTGGGCCGGAGGCTGCGTGGAGAGGATCGAAAGCACATTGATCAGGATCTTGGGATCTTCGGTCAGCTCGTCGATGAGAAAGAGCCCCGCCTGCTCGCAGACGGCCTGAAAGGCCTCGAAGCTTCCTGCCAGCGAGGCCGTGTGCGACATCGTCTTGGCCGCCCCGCCGCCGACGCCGCCCTTGATCACGACCACCGGCTTCTTGCGGCTTACCGCGCGTCCCACCTCCATGAACCGCAGCCCGTTGCGCAGCCCTTCCAGGTAGATGGCGATTACCCGGATGCGCGGGTCGTCACCCATGTGAGCCAGAATTTCGGCGACGGCGATCCCCGAGGCGTTGCCGCAAGAGATCCACTTGCCCACCGATAGGTTGTCGCTGTCGAGCATCTCGAGCAGCTCCAATCCGATACCGCCGCTCTGCGATATGATCCCCAACCCGCTCGGCTTCGCCTGGAAGGATGTACGACGTTCGGGCACGAACATGGTGTTGAGACCGGAGTAGTTGTCGATGACTCCCAGACAGTTGGGGCCGATGTAGACCATATCGTGGTCTTCCGCCGTTTTGACCAGCTCGTCCTCCAGGTCTTTACGCCCGCTCTCGGCGAAGCCGTCGCTGACGATGATCGCCCCGCGCCCGCCTATTTCGCAGTATTCCTTGAGAGAATCGATGGTCGTCTGCGGCCCTAGCGCCAGCACGACCAGGTCCGGAGTTTCAGGGAGCGCCGAGAGCGAGGGATAACATCTGCGGCCGAGCAAGGTACTGCGCTTTGGATTGATCGGGTAGAGCTTCTCGATATTGCTCGAGTTCTTGAGAATGATGCCCCCGATCGATCCCGACTTCGAGGCGCCCACGACGGCCACCGATTTGGGTGCCATGATCGATTCCAGGCTCTTCATACGCTTGTACGACAGATCGGTGGCGCGCGGGTGGAAGACCGGTTCGCCGACGATGATCCGCGCGTCGACGATCGCCAGACCCTGCTCGTAGATGATGGCGGGGTTGAGATCGATCTCGTTGATGTCGGGGCGCTCGTCCATCATGCGGGACACCTTGATTACCAGGTTGATCACCACGTCGCGGTCCAGTGCGGGGCCGCGGAAGCCGCGTAGCACCCGATCCGATTTGGTTTTGGCCAGCATACGTTCCACGTCGGCTCTGGTGAGAACGCCCACCCCAGGGGCCGTATCGCGCCACAGCTCGACGAGCCGTCCACCGGTACCCACCATGGTCACCGGTCCGAAGCAGGGATCCTGCTTGGCGCCTACCAGCATCTCGAAACCCGGCTTGGCCATCTTCTGAACCAGAATGTTCGTCACGTCCTTGGCGCCTGCTGCCGTGGCGTTCTCGACGACGGTGTCAAAGGCTTCACCGGCCGCCTCGGCCGTGTCGATGTCCAGGAAGACCACACCCACGTCGGTCTTGTGAACGATTTCGGGCGTCGCCGCCTTGATGACCACCGGATAGCCGAGCTCGTCAGCGGCTTTGATCGCTTCGTCGCGCGCTTTGACGGCTCGCCCTAATACGCTGATGCCGTAAGATTCCAGAGTGAGGACGGTTTCTTCAAATCCGAGTTGCCTGCAAGCCATGGTGCTACCTTTTTTCTTATCTTCCATATCCGAGTGCTTCCAAACGTTTGGCGTCGTCTTCCGACACCCTCTGGCCACCGCCTGAGGCCAGCGAGGCCATGCGATCGATGGCGTCGTTCAAGGCGCGGGACATCGTTGCCCGTCTCTCCAGGTGGATCTCCACGAGATTGTTGAGCTCACCGGGATCGCGCTGCAGATCGAAGAGCTCGCGGGAGTCTTCCTCGACGGCTTCGATATACTTCCAGTTGTTCCAGAGGAGCGCGAATTTGTCCCCCTTGATCGGATGTCCCTTGACCGTGTCGATCTCGTAGAAGCGGCGTTGAAAAACCAGCCGGCGATCCCGAGCCCCGGCTTCTCCCGCACCCTCCCTCTCACGCGCCAGCCGGGATGCCTGGCTCTCTCCCATCATCCCCTCACGGCCTCCGGAGATCTCCAGCAGCTCCAGGAGAGTGGGCACGATGTCCATCAGGGCCACCGGCGCCTCGACCACTCGACCGGGCTCGATCCGGCCGGTCCAGCGCATAACGAACGGCACCTTGAGCGCCTCTTCGTAGAGCAGCAGTCCGTGCCCCATCCAGTCGTGGTCCATCAAGCCCTCGCCGTGGTCGCTGGTGATCACGATCAGGGTATTCTCCGCAGGAGAGGCGCTCTCGATGGCGTCGAGAAGCGTCCCCAGTTGTTCATCGGTAAAACGTATCTCCCCGCTGTAGAGCCCTTTCATGCGCTCCTGCGAGGAGATCTGGCGCGACGCGCGGGGGAGGAAGGCACGCGCGAATCGGGGTGGCGGTGTGTGGGGCGTGTGGGGATCGTAGTAGTGCATCCAGAGGAAGAAGGGGTTGTCGTTTCCCGACGCGGACCGTTTTCTGAGCCAATCGAGGGCCTTGTCGTTGGTTTCATCGGCACGCCGTTCGAAGACCTCTGCGGCGCCCGGCGTCTGCGGATTGGGAGCGCGCAGCGGGGATCGGGCATCCTTGAAATCGTCGTCATAGGTCTCGAAACCCTGGGAGAATCCGAACTTGCGGTTCACGGGGAAGGCGCTCACGAAAGCGGCCGTGTCGTAACCCTGGCGCTGGAGGATTTCGGCCAGGGTGACAGCTTCGGGGGCGAGAACATGGCCGTTCTTGAGTACGCCGTGAATCAGCGGGGGGCGCGCCGTAAAGAGCGAAGCGTGAGCAGGGCCCGTCGTCGGTATCGGTGTGTACACATTGGCGAATCGCACGCCCTCGGCGGCCAGCTCATCCAGTACAGGTGTGGTGGGTAAGGGATATCCATAGCACGAACAGTAATCGCTTCGAAGCGTATCGATCACCACGAAAAGCACGTTCGGGCGGGGTTGGCCATCGCCGCATCCGCCGAGCAGTCCCAGCAGACAACCGGCGAGGAGTGACGCTGCCAGGCTACGCGGGAGCGATTTCCGGACGATCGGAAATGCCCTGAGAGCCCGACCTGGCGCGCCGGTTCGTTCGCCGAGCTCTTCATCATCGGCCGGACCGATTCCTGCCAATACAGGCTCATCAAAGCACACCATCTCTCGAGCTCCAATACCAGCTACCGGTCATCGACGAGTCTTGGGCCGCGCTCTCGGTCCGGTCGCGAAGTGTGCGGAGGACACGAATTTCACGGCACCGAATATATTCGATCCATCTTAACGACTCAGTATGAGCGTTGCATAGAATGTTTATCGCTCTTTTGTTGGGACTCGTGCTTTTCGAGGACGATCACCCGAGCCAGCTCTTGCGGCACGGCGCCGCTACTGACCTGAAATGGCGTAAAGAGGCTACCGACGAGACTGCCGAGGAGGTCTTATCTTCCCCGAACCCTTCGTTCGCCTGATAGACTTTGTACGTGGAATTTCGTCGCCAGGGGAACTGGCGTTCGCATTGGGGAGGTGGTTGAGCTTCAAGCTTGAACCTCGATATCGATGGTACCGGCCGTTAGAGGATCGACGCCGCGCGCTGTCTCGAACTCCATCACGCTCAGCCGATACTGTCCCATCGATACCGGTTCCAGAGCGAGGACGCTTTGTTCCAGGGGCCACGACTGAACCAGGACGTCGCCGTGCCAGAGGTCGATACGGAAGGTCTTCTCCAGCTCGGCAATCGTAGGCGACGGGCAAATCGAGATCCTGACGTCGGCGGGCTCGATTTTCTGCAGCGAAATCGTCTCGACGAGGGTGGTCGGGGAGGCGATCTCCACGACTTCGGAGGCGCCGGCATCACCCTCGCCGCGCAATTGCGCCGGCTCGGCGGACAAACCCATGCTCGGGCTCAGCTCAACTCCCTCGAAGCTGATCACCTGCAGGGCGCCTTTGAGCATCTTCAGCACGACCGCCGCCAAAGGGGGTGAGACGAGCTCGCGAGCTCTCTTGATCAGATGAGCGGGGACGGGTGGGCCGTCGATCACTTCGGTCTCGCGTAGCGCCGTATAGGCGAGGTGGCATCTCGGGCAGGTGGCAACGTGTCGGGCTAATCGGTCGGCCGTCGCCGAGGCTAGCTTCCCTTCCATGAAGAGCATGAACGCTTCATCATCGGGACAGTCGTCTTCGGCGTCCCCTGCGGAGGAGTTCGAGGTCAGCGCCATCAGGTGGAGTTTCATGGCCAACAGATCTTCTTTATTCATGGGATCCCCAAGTCCTTTTCAAGATCAAAACCTAGCCGCTTCTTCGTTCTTTGTTTCCCGAGTTCAGTGACGCAGGGTCGCGTGGAATCTTTCCAGATAATCCCACGAGATTCACGGAACATCGAGCTTGGCCAGCAGCTTTTCGATCCACACGTGAAGATCCTTCGAAGTCCAACGGAAAAGAGAGCTGAGACGGTCCGGTGTTGGATTCAGGAAGGGGGTATTGATGATGAGCAGTCCCAGGAGGAGTTCCTTCGGAACGTCCAGGGATTTCAAGCACCGCTCGAAGATCAGGTCGCGGTCGGCGAGGACCAGCCGGTTGCGCTGTGCGATGAACTCTTCGTCCCACGACTTCTCCGGGGTCTTGAGAGATTGATAGCTCTTCTTCGTGGCGAGCAGGTCGGTGAGCCGGTCTTTAGCCCTCTTGAAAATGACGTCGACGTTCTGGCGCGTCGTGCTCAGTAGCGATGCGATCTCGACGCGACCCATGTCGTGGTAGATGACCAGCACGATGACGAGTACTTTCTGAATATCGAGGCTGTAGAGCGCCCACAGGTAGCGCTGCCAGTCTTCTTTCTCTTCCAGAGGAAGCGAGGGCAACGGGGCTCGAGACTCGATGAAGCTCCCCAGCTCGTCGCTGTCGGAGCGCGGTGAGGGCTGGTTCAGAGATACCACCTTCTTGCGCGCTAGCTGTTTCTGGCGGTCGATCGCCAGGTTGACGGCGATCTTGCGCAGGTAGGAGGGAAACGAGCAGTTGTTGCGGCCCTCGAAGAGCCGGATTTTTCGATAATTCCTGGCGATGATCAGCACCATGAAGTCGTTGAAGAGATCGTCGATCTCTTCCCGGCTGAATCCGAAGCTCGGCGCGTGAAAGGTCTTGTAGATCAGCCGGCTGTAGCGATCCAGAAACTCTTTCCAGCGCTCCTTGCTTCCGGAGACGAGCTTGTTGATGAACTCTTTCGTGGTGCCTTCGGGTTCCATGGGCCTGCATGTAGGAGGAGAATCAGGAACTAATCGAGAGCGTCGTACTTTTTGGCGATCCCTTTGCATTTGTTCACCGGGTAGCGGCGACAGTTAATGTCGATCTTCTGCATCATGGCCTCAACGACATCGATATCCAGCACGCGCGCCAGGCTCAGGCAGTAGAGCATCACATCGGCCAGCTCTTCATTCACCCGCTGCTTCGTCCCGGACTGGATGCTGTCATGGGCGGCTTCACGATTGGTTTGCCACTGAAAGAGTTCCATCAGTTCCGCCGCTTCGATGGAAATCGACATGGCAAGGTTTTTAGGGTCGTGAAACTTCTCCCAATCCCTGTCGGCTAGAAATTTCTCCAAACGGGAAATTACCGTGTCGATCGACCGATTCTGGACCATGTTCGTCTCCGGTGAGGTGGCTGCCATCCCGGCTGACCACACCGGAATGGTCGTGCTGGTTCTGGCTGGGAGTCTACTCTTTTCTCGCCGATTCTCTCCCTGTTTTCGGGGAAAACATCTCTTAACCTGTCTCTGGCAACACTTTCCCGGCAGGGTGATGCGCCCTTGAAAACCACCGCGAAAGGGTTTAAAATAAATAGGTTATAGCTTTCTCGGTGGCGAAGAGGGCCTTGCCGCCAGCTTCTCTTTAGGATCTGAACCGGTCGAGTGTATTCTTCCCGAAGGAGTCCACAATGTCCAGTGACGTCATCAGCGAATTAATAAGCATTGCCGACAAAGCTCGGGTTTTCGCCAGCATGCCCTACATCGAAGGTCTGACACCGAGAGTCTTCAACGAAACCGGCAAGTACCAGGTCCATCCTTCAGAAGAGGCCGTCGAGCGCCGCGAGGGAATCTTCAAGATGGATGAGATCGGAATTTCACCCCTCGATCACGGCGGGCTCTACGGCGACGCCGTTTTCGAGGGAATCCTGATCAATCATGGCCAGATTTTTCTCTTCAAGGAACACCTGCTCAGGTGGTGGCAATCGGCCAAGAGTCTGTCGATCTCGTTCCCCTACACCATCGAGGAGATGGCATGTAAGATCCTTCAAACCGTCCAGCAGGTAGGATTCAACAGGAACGAAAAAGGGTACCTGCGACCGATCATCACCCGCGGATTTGGCAACCTCGGCATCCACCCGAAGAAATGCGTGGCTCCTACAGTTTATGTCATCGCGTCGACGATCCAGCTCTACCCGCCCGAAACCTATGAGACCGGTATCGAGCTCGCCGTGGCGCGCCAAACCAGGCGGCAGGGCCGGGTGATCATCGATCCCAACGTCAAGAGCTGCAACTATCTCAACAACATCCTCGGGCTGCTCGAGACGTTGCACAAGGGCAAGCTGGAGACGATGATGATCACCGCCCGCGGCGTCGTGGCCGAGGCGACGGCTGACAACATCTTCCTGGTCAGCCGTCATCCCGGCTGGGAGACCGATCCCGCGCAGGTGGAGATCATCACACCCAGCCCCGACTACTGCCTCGTCGGTATCACACGCAAGCTGATCATGCAAAATGCCCGCGATCTGGGATACACCATCAAGGAGGCCGATGACATGCTGGCTATCGATTTCATCGGACCCGATCGCGAGTGTTTCATGACCGGCACCGGTTGCGGACTCATGCCGATCGTGGGGATCGAGAACCGTGCGGTCGGCGATGGCAAACCTGGCTCGATCACCAAGCGGCTTCTCGCGGCGATCACCGGCAATATGAAGAACCCCGAGAACGGCCTCGGCCTGCAGGCGACCAAAGATGAGGTCCTCGAATATATGGACCGTCCTACAGTCTTCGAACGCTGAAATCGGCCGTTCCGTTAACTGACTTTTCTCCAATCGCTTATGGTAAAGTTGGTCCTGGGACACTGCGTTGAAACCACCTCAGAGCAGTGTCCCTTTCTCTGCTCTGTGTGTCTTGAAACGGTCTCTTCGAACAGTCTTCCTCGTCCGAATCCGTTGTCCAAAGAGGATTTCACATGTCCGCTCTCTTCGAACCGACTCGCATCAAATCGCTCGAGATGCCAAACCGCTTTGTTCGGTCAGCGACGTGGATGGCCATGGCCGCTGAAGATGGAACGTGTACGCCGCTCCAGACCGAAACCTACGCCCACCTCGCCGCTGGCGATATCGGCCTGATCATCTCGGGCTTTTTCTTCGTGTCGCCTGAAGGCAAGGGACCTCCCGGCATGAGTGGGCTCTACTCCGATGACGTGGCCGCGAGTTTTCGCGGATTGGTCGATGCGGTGCATGCCGCAGGCGGCCGTATTGCCGCCCAGATCGCTCACTGCGGGGTTCGCAGCAATCCACTCCCCGGCCACGGACCGGCCCTCGGGCCGATGCAAGTGCTTAAGGAAAATGGAGATGTGGCCGTGCGGAAGATGGCGCCGGATGAGATTGCGCGGATCATCGCCGATTTCGCCGCCGCCGCCGAGCGCGCGAAGCGGCTGGATTTTGACGCGGTTCAGCTTCATTTCGCCCACGGTTATCTCGGCAGCCAGTTTTTGAGCCCCTACTACAACCGCCGAGATGATGCTTACGGCGGGCCTTTGGAAAACCGTATCCGTTTTCTGCTGGAGGTTTATGCCGAAGTGCGTGACGCCGTGGGTGACGGATTCCCCGTGATGGCCAAGCTGAATTCGCAGGACTTCGTGGACGGCGGGCTTCCCCTCGAGGAGGGGGTGCGGGCTGCCGTGGCTCTCGACGAGGTGGGCCTCGACCTGGTGGAGGTGTCCGGCGGAACCGCTGACTCGCGACGGCTCGGACCGGCTCGCGCGGTGAAATCCGCGGAAGACGAGAACTACCTGCGGCAGAACGCCCTGGCCGTCAAGGCAGCGGTGACCATGCCGGTGGCGACCGTGGGCGGAGTGCGTCAGTTGGCTTCGGCGCGGCGTCTCATCGAGGACGATGGCCTCGACTACGTTGCGCTGTCACGTCCCTTTCTCCGCGAACCGCACCTCGTCATCCGCTGGAAAGCGGGCGATGAGGAGCCGGTCGAGTGCATCTCCTGCTCGCGGTGCTTTCGCACCCATTTGAAAGGGCGTGGAATTTTCTGCGCTCAATGTCGCGATCAAGAAAAACCGGGCAAATAACTCGTAACGTTTTGTAAGTTAGAGGTTTTGGGTCGTAGGGCTCGAGGTGCAGGCCTACGGAGTAGTTCGTAGAGAAGGTTTTGTAACGCAACGAACTTGATGAATAGGGAAAAATTTCTTGCCTCTGGCCGCAAGTTGCGATTTACTATATCGTAATGCTATTCAAAAGCACGGACGCTAAAATAAGCCTAATCGTAGCCAAAAAGAGATGATGAAACCCATTGCGAGACACATCCATAGAGGTGTTCTCTTTGTAAGATACTATTCTTTTAATACATCCCCCGTTCCCTGTTCACGCCCTATTCCCATCGAATAAAGGAGTTTCGAATGCGTTTTCCCAAACTGTGTATTCTCATACCCCTCATCTTGCTCGGCATGTTCATGCCGACGCTGTCAGCCGACAGCTTCACTGGCGAGGCGCGTTATGCGGCGTCCGACCTCACCATCACGGAGCGAGGCGGCTTCGATGTTTTCGAGATGATTCATTCCGACCAGATCTCGCTCCCCGGCAGCCCCGCCCTGCCGTGCCGTCAGATCAACGTGGCCCTTCCCGATGGAGCCGTCGTTGAGGGGGTGAGTGTCGTCGATGCCGACTTCATCGAGCTCGAAGGGACCTTCAACGTGCGTCCCAGCGCTCGAGTCCGCCGGATCAGCAATCCAGCCGGCGACGATCCATTTGTCAAAAACGCAAGCATCTACGACACCAACGCCGCCTTTCCCGGCCGCTGGGTCGAAGGTCTCAGCGAGTGGGAGCTCACAGGCCAGCAGTTCGCCACGTTGCGCCTCTTTCCGGTTCAGTACAATCCCGTCACCGGCAAGGTCTTCCTGGCCACGAAGATCGACTACGAAGTGAACTACACTGTCGATCCGCAGCATGCTCGCCAGACCTACAACTTCAGCGACAAGGTCCACGCCCGGAACCTGAAGAAGCTGCAGAATCTTGCCGTCAACCCCCAGGCCGTGACCCTACCCGCCTGGACCGGCATGGGATCGCGTGCGCTCGATCCCGGCAACTACGAGCACGTGGTCATTACCACCAGCACTTACGAGTCCGACTTCTTTTCCCTTTCCGAGCATTACAACAAGTGCGGCGTGCCTTCCAAGATCGTCAACACGACCTGGATTTACTCCAACTATTCGGGCACCACCAACAAGGCCGAAATCCGAAATTTCATCAAAGATGCCCATGCCACCTGGGGCACCATCTATTTCCTCCTGGGCGGCGATTCCAGCAAGATCCCTTACGACACGTACTACAGCTCGGGCGACAACATCCCCAACGACACCTACTATGCCGACTACGACGATGACTGGCGGTGCGAGGTCTACGTAGGACGCGCGCCGGTGGACACCTCCACCGAAATCAGCAACTTCATCGACAAGACCCTCGACTACATGGTCTCCCCGCCGAGCGGCTTCGGCGAAGAGGTGTTCCAGATGGGCTTCGACCTCGACTCCTCGACCGACGGCGAAGACCTGATGATCGACATTTACAACAGTTGGTGCCCCTCTTGGGCCGACTACGACCGCGAATATGACAGCGAATCTGGCGGCCACGAGAGCGATGTGAAGGGCTACATCAACTCCGGCCACAGCCTGACCAACCACTGCGACCACTGCAACTATAATGTGGTCGGCGTGGGCACTCACAATCACGGAACCTCCCTCTCCAACTCCGAGTGCGATGCCTTCTACAACAGCACCCGCTACGGTCTCTTCTACACCCTGGGCTGCTGGCCCGGCGCTTTCGACTACAGCGACTGCTGGGGCGAGCACTTCGTCAAGGATACCAACGGCGGTGGTTTCGCCTTCGTGGGCAACACCCGCTACGGCTGGTACTCCCCGGGCAACCCCGGCCTTTATTCGGGACGCTACACCAAGAAGTTCTTCAAATCCGTCTGGGATTACGGTTACTACGTGGCCGGCGAAACCCTGGGTGAGTCGAAGAACGACTACTATCCTGGCGACAGCACCTACAAGTACATCTTTCGCGAATTGACCCTCATCGGCGATCCGGCAGTGCCGATCTGGACCAACGTACCCGGCACCTTCTCCGCGACCCACTCCACCTCGATCAACCCCGGTTCGCAGAGCTACTCCGTGACCGTAAAGCAGGGGACCTCCAACTATTCCGGAGCCCTGGTCTGCCTCTACAAGGGTAGCCAGGTCTATGCGACAGGCACGACCAACTACCTGGGTCAGGTGAGCCTCACGATCAATCCGACCGACGGCGGTACCATGTATGTCACGGTGACCGATCAGAACATGAAGCCCTACATGGGGCAGTGCACCGTGAGCGGCGGCTCGGCTCCGGATCTCGAGATCGACTTGAGCCTGGATAAGACGACCTACTCGCGTGGTAACACGATTATCTATACCATGGACGTCATCAACAACACCGCGCAGAGCCAGCCGACCAAGTTCTGGACCAACGTGACGGTGCCCAACGGCAATACGTATCCGAGCACGGGCTACCTGGACTATCCCATGTCGATTACCCTGACGCCCTATCAGACCCAGACCTGGCCGTACTCGCGTCGCGTTCCCGTCAAGGCGCCGATCGGCAACTACACGTTCCACGCCTTCGTGGGACCGGATCCAGGCATCGTGGATTCCGACGACGTGCCTTTCAGCGTTACCTGGTAGAGCGACCAGCCTGTGAACCGCTCGTGACCGACTCATCGAGACGAGTTCCGTAAACAACCGGCCCGGTTCCACAAGTCATGTGGAACCGGGCTTTTTTTGTCGTCCCGTCGGTTTCCGGTTTCCCGGCGTCGTGAGATACAATCTCACGATCCTCATCGACGAGGCGCTCAGCGGACATGCCGGAACGAAATATCGATCCTTCGCCACGAGCGTAGCATGTCGCCGGCGCCATATTGTTCATCGACGTTAGGGTTAGGGTTGGTGGCGGCCTTGGATGTGGGGCGATTCGGCATTGCCAGATCGGGCGATTTATGGTCTCATAGTAGAGAATAAGGTCGGTGTCGACCGGAACAGCCTAACCGCCCGTTAGAAAAGACAGATCTGCTCCGGCCGGTCCTCACGACGATATCATCGAGAGGGATCTCTCGTCGAATCGATCGATTCAACCCGGATTCACACCTGATATCGCTTGAAGGACCCGGCTTCGCGTACGAGTCTCTCTCGCGACGGGCCGACACGTTATCCGAGCACGTAATGAACAACCAGTAGTATCCGAGATGATTCCTGCCCGGGAGACGGGTCCGGGCCAATGACGATCCCTCTTGAAAGGAGGTTTCCCATGCGGCTTCTCAGGGAGATTATTTTGAGCCCTCTCGTGTTCTTGTGTTTATTCGCCCTCCCCGCACTGGCGGGCCAATTCGTGGGAGAAGAGCTCTTTACTCAGGAAGAGATCACCATCCAACAGACCGCGGGATTCGATGTCGCCAACTTGCCTGAGGGTGAATCGCTGATGATTCCCGGTTGCCCGCTCCTCCCGGTTCGCCTCATCAACGTGGCTCTCCCTCCAGGTGCCGTCGTTCACGGAGTCGACCTGCTCGAGGCACCGCTGAAGAAGCTCGATGGGGCTTACGACGTGATGCCCTGTGCCCGTCCCCGCCGTATCAGCAATCCTGCGCAAGGCAATCCCTTTATCAAGGACATGGATGTCTATGACGCCGACACCCTCTTTCCGGGTAAGATCGTGGAGGTCGTGGGATGCTGGGATCTGGCCGGCCAGGACTTTGTCACCTTGCGGATCGCTCCGCTGCAGTACAATCCCGTAACGAAAAAGCTCTATTTAGCCCGTTCCGTCGAATACGAGGTGGACTACAGCATCGATCCCAACCACACGCAGAAAACCTATAATTTCAGCCCCCGCACGCGCGAGTCGAACCTCAAACGGCTGCGAGCCCTGGCCGTCAATCCTGCGGCAATATCCATTCCGCTCTGGAGTGGACAGGCAAGCCGTGCCCTGGCTCCCGGTAACTGGGATTACGTCATCATCACGACCACGAGTTACCAGAACGAGTTTGACACGCTCGTCGATTTTCACACGAAAACCGGACTCAAAACGACTGTGGTCACCACCGATTACATCTATGCCAATTATTCGGGAAGCGACAATCCCGCGAAGATCCGCAATTTTGTGATCGACGCCCACACCACCTGGGGCGCCATGTACTACATGATCGGTGGCGATTCGAGCCGCGTGCCCTACGATACTAAATATGTAGGCGGCGACAATATACCTACCGACACGCTCTATTCGGACTACGACGAAGACTGGAAGTGCGAGGTCTACGTGGGCCGGGCTCCTATCGATTCGACCACCGAGATCGCCACCTTCGTCTCCAAGACGATGGCCTACATGAACAATCCGCCCAGCGACTTTGGAGACGAGTTTCTGGCGATGGCTTTTGATCTCGATTCGGGGACTCAATCAGAACCGCTCATGAACTGGATTATCGGCCACTGGCTACCAACGTGGGTCGATCTCTACAAGGAATACGACAGCGAGTCGGGAGATCATGAAGCCGATGTCAAAGCTTACATCAACGCCGGCAAGAACCTGGTCGACCACTCTGATCACTGCAACTGGAGCGTAGTCGGTGTTGGTTCGTATCGCCACGGCGATCACATCTACAACTCCGAATGTCAGGCCTTCAACAACAACGGCCGCTGGGGGTTGTTCGACTCCACGGGCTGCTACCCCGGAGCGTTCGACTACAGCGACTGCTGGGGTGAGGAATGGATCAAGAACGCCAACGGTGGCGGGATCGCCTTTGTTGGCAACTCGCGTTACGGCTGGTATGTTCCGGGTATGGGCGGTCTGTCCCTCTCGGGGCTCTACAACCGCAAGTATTTCAAGATGCTTTGGGACCCGGCATATCTTTACTATCGCACCGGAGAGGCCCACGGCGAATCCAAGAATGATACATTTCCCGATAACGGCACCGAGTGGTACTGCTTCACCGAGCTGAACGTTCTTGGTGATCCGGCCTTGACCCTGCTGACCGACACGTCCGGCACTCTGACCTGCACCTTCAACGCAACCCTGGATCCCGGATTGCAGTGTTACGCGGTTGATGTCGAGTCGGGCGGCAATCCTGTCGAGGACGCTCTGGTCTGTCTCTGGAAGGGTGATCAGGTTTACGCGACCGCGTTGACCGGTACCTCCGGCAGCGCCGGGTTGATCATCAATCCCCAAGATGCCGGCAGCATGTATGTGACCGTGACGGCGCAAAACCACAAGCCGCATTTCGGCTCCGCGGCGGTGCAGAGCGGAACCCTGCCCGATCTGGCCGTGGCCATCGCCCTCGACGAGGACACCTATCATACCCCCCAGGACATGTTCTACGATGTGGTGGTGGGTAACAGTACAACATCGAGCAAGACCACGACGATGTGGACCAATGTGACGCTGCCGAACATGAAGACCTATCCGCTCGGTGGATTTCTCGACGGCCCGACACCGATGACCCTCGGAGCAGGTGCGATCGAAACGCTGAGCCTCACGCAGCGCGTCCCTAGAAACCCGCCGCTCGGGACTTACGTGTTCAACGTTTTCATCGGTCCAGAGCCAGGCGTGGTGGATGAAGACCATTGGATGTTCACGGTCGTCGACTAGATCGATCGATCAACGATAGACTGTCGCCTTCCCTGCTTCCAAGCTTTTTTTTCGTCGAAGCGGGGGGGGTGAATGAGTCATTAGAAAGGAGGTTCTGCATGCAACTCTTCAGAATCGGAACGCTCATGGTTCTGCTCTTTGCGGTCCTAACCACGGCATCCGTCCAGGCGCAGAGTTACACCGGCCGGGAGAGTTTTACTCTCGGTGACCTCGTGTCGGGTGAGGTCGCTGGTTATGACCTGATCCTGTTCGGGGATGGGGATACCCTGTCAGAAACCGGACATCCCTGCCTCCCCTGCTGTTTCATCGACGTGGCTCTTCCGACCGGGGCCGTCGTCACCGGCGTTGAGCTGGTCGAGGGGCCTCTTGTGGAGGTCGACGGTAACTTTCGGATCATGCCCTGCGCGCGGCCTCGCCGCATCAGCAATCCCGCTCAGGGAAATCCATGGATCGAGGACGTCGCAATCTACAAAAGCAATGCTCTCTTTCCCGGTCGCATGATCGAAAGAGTGGCGGACTGGGATCTGGCCGGCCAGAGTTTCGTGACGCTCCGGCTCATGCCTCTGCAGTACAACCCGGTCACACAGAAAGCTTATCTCGCCACGTCAATCGGTTATCGAGTCGTCTACACGATCGATCCAAGCGTGTCACCACGCACCGCCAACTTCAGCGCTCACACAAAGGCGAAACTGGAGAAGACTCTGCAGCACAGGGCCGTAAATCCCGAGGATGTGATTGTTCTCGATTGGAACAGGCAACCCAGCCGAGCTCTAACGCCCGAGTCTCACGAACACGTGATCATCACTACTACGAGCTTCGAGCACGAGTTCGATACCCTCGTGGATTTCTACAAGAAAGCGGGCCTTGGCTCTACCGCGGTCACCACCGATTGGATCTACTCCAACTATTCGGGCGGCGACAATCCCGAGAAAATTCGCAATTTCGTTATCGATGCCCAGGCTACCTGGGGAACGCTCTACGTTCTCATCGGCGGTGATTCGAGCAAAGTCCCCTATCATATCGACAACATCAAAGGGGACAACATTCCCAACGATACCTACTATTCCGATTTCGATGACGACTGGAAATGCGAGGTCTATGTGGGGCGCGCGCCGGTGGACTCGACTTCGGAGATTGCGACGTTTCTCACCAAAACCATGGACTACATGCTCGATCCTCCGACCGGATTCGGTGACGAAGTCTTCATGATGGGTTTCGATTACGATTCGATTACACCGGCCGAAATGCTCATGAAATTCATCATCAACAGTTGGATGCCGTCGTGGGCTGATCTGAGCACCGAGTACGACAGCGAGTCTGGTGGACATGAATCCGATGTCAAGAACTACATCAACGCTGGACAAAACCTGACCAATCATGCCGATCACTGCAACTGGAACGTGATCGGCGTGGGGGACGGTTCGATCGACATTTCCGAGTGTCGGGCGTTTTACAACGGTGAGAGGAGGGGTTTCTTTTCCTCCACCGGATGCTGGCCCGGGGCCTACGACTACAACGACTGCTGGGGTGAGGAATGGATCAAGAACTCCAATGGAGGCGGCATCGCCTTCGTGGGTAACTCGCGCTACGGATGGTACATGCCCGGAAATCCCCTTAAATATTCCGGCCTCTACAATCGCAAGTACTTCAAGATGATCTGGGAGCCGAGTTACAACCACTATTTCGCCGGTGAAGCTCTCGGCGAATCCAAGAGTACCACACCCCCCGACAGCGGCACCAAGCAATACACCTTCGAGGAACTCAATCTCCAAGGCGATCCGGCGCTGCCACTTTGGACCGACGTGCCCGGAACCATGACCTGCTCCTTCGACGCAACCCTCGATCCCGGACTGCAGTGTTATATGGTCAACGTGCAGTCAGGCGGCAGCGACCTCGAGGGAGCGCGCGTCTGTCTGTGGAAGGGTGACCAGGTCTACGAGAGCGCCGTGACCAACAGCACCGGTTCAGCGGGATTGATCATCAATCCTCTGGACGCCGGCACCATGAATGTGACCGTGACCGCTCAGAACCAGATACCGTACTTCGGATCGGCCAGCGTGCAGAGCGGAACTCTACCCGATCTGGCCGTGGCCATCGCACTGGACGACGAGGTCTACTACCCGCTTGATTATATAAATTACGAAGTGGTCGTGGCCAACAGCACCTCCTCGAGCCAGACCACAACCATGTGGACCAATGTCACCGTGCCGAACATGAACATCTGGCCGTCGTCCGGATATCTCGACGGCCCAACATCGCTTTCCATTCCCGCCGGTGGCAGTGAGACCCTGAGCTTCTCGCAGCGCATCCCTCAAGGACCGCCCATCGGCAACTTTGTGTTCAACGTGTTCGTCGGCCCCAACCCCGGTGTCGAGGACGAGGACCACTGGACCTTTTCTGTAGCCAATCCATGACAAGGCCATCGGATTGGGACAGGTATGCCAAACAGTGTCCCACCTAGTTTCTGTATCAAGGAGAATAGCGATGTACGTTCCTAGATCGTTTCTGATCATCGCGGTCCTCTTCCTCGGTGCCGGCCTGGCGCCCTTGACGGCAGGCAGCATTCAGGAGACCGAGATCTTTGCTCAATCCGACCTCGTCATCACACGGCAGTTCGGCTTCGACGTTGTCGAGATCGCGGAGGGTGATGCACTAGTCGTTACCGGGAGCCCTCGCGTACCTTGCCGCGCGGTCAACGTGGCGATGCCCGCGGGGTTCCAGAATGCTTTCGTTAGGGTGATCGACGCCTCGATCGTCGAGCTCGAGGGCAGGTACGATCTCATGCCCTGCGCACGTCCGCGCCGCATCAGCAATCCCGCGCAAGGCAACCCGTTCATCAAGGACGAATCGGTTTATGGGAGCAATGTCCGCTACCCCGGACCGATCGTGGAGATCATGGGCCGCTGGGATCTCGCCGGCCAGGAGTTCGTGACCCTGCGGTTTCTGCCGATTCAGTACAATCCGGTGACCGGTAAGCTCCATCTCGCCAACTCGGTGACCTACGCGATCGACTACAGCATCGATCCAGGTCATGTCCAGCGGACCTGTAATCTCAGTCCCATTTCGAGAACCAAGACCGTCGCCAAGCTCGAGAGGATGGCGGTCAATCCCGAGGCAGTCGCCGTACCGCTCTGGAGCGGAAACGCAAGCCGAGCCCTGCCTGCCGGTAACTTTGAGCACGTTGTCATCACCACGACCGCGTATGAGCACGAGTTCGACACCTTGGTCGACCACTACACGCTCACCGGCCTCCCGTCCACGGTTGTTACGACCGATTGGATCTACGCGAATTATTCGGGCAGCAGCAACCCGGAAAAGATCCGTGCATTCGTCATCGACGCCAACGAGACCTGGGGTACGATCTACGTGCTCATCGGCGGCGACTCGAGCAAGGTCCCCTACCATACGATTTATCTGAAGGGGGACAACATTCCCAACGACACCTTTTATTCGGACTACGACGCCGACTCCAAGTGCGAGGTCTACGTGGGACGTGCCGCCGTCGATTCCACTACCGAGATCTCCACGTTTCTGACCAAGACCATGGCCTACATGCTCAGCCCTCCCAGCGGTTTCGGAGACGAAGCCTTCATGATGGGTTTCGATCTCGATTCGGTGACCCCCACAGAAGATCTGATGAAATACATCATCAGCCACTGGATGCCCGCGTGGGTCGATCTCGACCGGGAATACGACAGCGAATCGGGTGACCACGAGAGCGATGTGAAGGGGTATATCAACAGCGGTCAAAACCTGATCAACCATTCCGACCACTGCAACTGGAACATCGTCGGCGTCGGCTCCACCCGCCACGGCGACCATCTCTCGATCTCCGAATGCCAGGCGTTCTCGAACGGCGATCGTCGCGGCATCATGTGCTCTTTAGGCTGCTGGCCCGGCGCCTATGATTACAGCGACTGCTGGGGGGAGGAGTTCTTCAAGGACAGCAACGGTGGCGGTGTCGGCTTCGTGGGCAACTCTCGCTACGGGTGGTACTGGCCGGGTTCGTCGGGAGGATACTCCTGTCTCTACAACCGTAAATACTACAAGGTCCTGTGGGAGCCGACTTACAATTACTATCACGCCGGCGAAGCTCTCGGCGAGTCGAAGAACGACACGCCGCCCCAGGACACCACCAAATGGTACATCTTCTACGAGCTGACCCTTTTCGGCGATCCCGCCGTACCGCTCTGGACCGACGTGCCGACCGCTCTCAACTGCACCTACACCACGACGATCGATCCCGGGCTGCAGAGCTACACCGTCGATGTCGAATCGGGAGGAAACGCCGTCGAGGACGCTCTCGTCTGCCTCTCGAAGGATGGTCAGGTCTACGAACGCGGTGTCACCGACTCCGCGGGCAAGGCGACCCTGGTCATCAATCCCATCGATGGTGGGACCATGGATGTCACGGTCTGCGCTCAGAACCATCTCATCGATTTTGGAAGCTGCAGCGTATCGAACGGAACACTACCCGATCTGGCGGTCGCCATGGCGCTCGACAAATCCACTTACTCGCTGGGCGACGACATGTTCTACGACGTCGTGGTGTGCAACAGCACCGCGTCGAGCCAGAGCACAGTGGTGTGGACCAACGTCACCCTGCCGAACGGCAAGCGGTATCCCTCATCTGGATATCTTGACGGCCCCACACCGCTGACGATCAATCCCAACGATATGACAACACTGAGCTATTCCATTTTTCTCCCCGCCAAGGCGCCCCTGGGCACCTACGTGTTCAACGCCTTCGTGGGTCCCGATCCAGGTGTGGAGGATGAAGACCATCAGACCTTCGTCGTGAGCAACTGATCGACGGAGAGTGCGGGTCGGGACGCCTCGGCGACCGGCTCGTTTGGCGGCCCGCTTCAAAGGTGGATCCGGCTGCGTCATGCGGCTATATCCTCTTCGGGGCGGGCCGTTTTTTTTTCGTTAGATTGCGCCCCGGAAGGGAGCTGTGAGGAGGGACGATCCTCTTCGGCAGTGAGACCGATCGCGAGACCTGGTGAGGTTTATGGCAAAAACACAAAGGCGGGACGATTCGAAACGCGGTGCTGTTGCGAGGACGCTGCTTCAATGGTATCGCTCGGCGAAGCGCGATCTTCCCTGGCGCCGAACCCGCGATCCCTACCGGATCTGGCTCTCGGAGATCATGCTACAGCAGACCACGGTGGCAGTCGTGGAGGACCGTTTTGTCAGTTTTCTGGAGCGCTTTCCCGACCTGCCGGCACTGGCCCGGGCAGATGTGCAGGAAGTCCTGGCGGCCTGGTCCGGCCTGGGATATTATCGCCGGGCTCGATCGCTCCACCGCGCCGCTCGGATCGTCATGGAGCGCCACAACGGCCGCTTTCCCCGCGATCCGACCCTGCTGCGTTCACTGCCGGGAATCGGTCCCTACACCGCGGGCGCCGTGCTTTCGATTGCACATGGTCTTCCCGAGCCGGTCGTCGACGGCAACGTGACCCGCGTTCTCTGCCGCCTTCACGCGCTCGAGGGTGATACCACCCGTAAGCCGCTCAAGCAGCGGCTCTGGAAGCTATCCCGCGAGCTGATTCCGAAGACCGACCCCGGTGATTTCAATCAGGCGCTCATGGAGCTCGGCGCCCTGGTCTGCACTCCGCGCGATCCCGATTGTCGCACCTGTCCACTCGCCGACATCTGCCGGGCCGGGCCGACGGGCCGAGCTGAAGAATTTCCTCAACCGAAAAGGTCGGTCGCGCCCACCCCGATCGATCTGGCGGGGGCCTGGCTGGAGTGGGACGATAAGATCCTGCTCGTGCGCCGCTCCGAGAGGGAGCGTATTCTCAAGGGCATGTGGCTCTTCCCTGGCGGCGAAGTGCGGCGACTGGAGGCCGCCCCCCGCCTACTGGCCCGTTTGCTGCGGCAAAAGCTGGCCGCTGACGTCGACGTCGATGGGACTCCCTGCGCCACGATTCCCCACGCCATCACCTGCTACCGCATCACCTTGCACCTCTTTCGAGCGCGTCTCGTGGCGAGGCAGCCTGCGATGCCCTGCCTCGATAACCGCGACGACAATCTGTGCTGGTTCCGGCGGGAGGAGCTCACCTCCGTTCCCCTCTCCTCGCTGGTGATCAAGGGACTCGCCGCTCTGCCGAACGCTTGACGGCCCACGCGATGATCTCGGGCTTTCTTGCGGTTGCCGTGCAGAGCCGCTTTGGATCGGGGGTGATGCCGCACCGCGCGAGGTCGAGCCGATCGGCGTCCCAGCAAGTGATCACCGTGGGATGGTCGACCAGTCCGCCCTCCGTGTGGTGCAGACAGGCACGACAGAGGAGCTCGAAGGCCTCGTCGTCCAGCTCGAACCAGCCATCGGCCCGCAGCCGCCGAGCGTAGTCGGCACCCCGCTTTCCGTGGCCTTCATCGATGATGTCGTTGCGCCGCATCGAATCGTGAAAGAGGGCGAAGAGCTCGAGCACGCGCGCATCGGCGCCGGTCTCCTCGTCGCTGATCCGCCTGGCATTCTCGAAAACCCGTGACCAGTGGTCAGGGCCGTGAATGCTCTCCGCGCTCAATGGAAAGGTCTCGATGACTTTTTTGCGCAGCTCGATACTGATAATCGTGTTGTTCCTCACGCTCGCTCCCCTCGTTTCTCTCCGCTCTCTTCGAGATACCCTCGGAAAGAGGTCGTAACGACGCATCTTTTCTCATTATCGGCCGCCCCGACCAGGGATGAGAGAGGTTTTCTGTGCTGGTCGGTCGTACGCCCAACCCGCCCGAGGGGTGATTTGGGTGCGGTCAACAGGGTGCAGTATTCGATCGAGATTGTCACTTCGTTGTGCGCAACAGCGCCGGATCGTAACCCTCGGGAGCCTCGAATCCCAGCAGCAGCAACACGGTGGCGGCGATATTGCTCAGCATGGGGTGCTCGATAGATTGATCGATCGGCAGCTCGGCGATCGGCGGAGGCGCGACGATCGTGAAGGGGACCGGATTGAGGGTGTGGCTCGTTCGCGCGATGCGCTTGCCGTCAGGTTCCCTCTTGATGGCTCCCGTTTTCTTGTCGAGCTGGAACATCTCGTCCGAGTTGCCATGGTCGGCGGTGACCAGGACGATTCCCTTGCGGGCCAGCACTTCGTCGATCAGCCGGCCGAGCTCGTGATCGACCGTCTCGACCGCCTCGATGGCGGCATCGAGCACACCCGTGTGCCCCACCATATCGCAGTTGGCGTAGTTGAGGCGGATGAACCGATGGCGGTCTTTACGCATTTCATCGATGACGACGTCGGTGATCTCTTTGGCTTTCATCCTCGGAGCCTGCTCAAAGGGAATCCTGTCCGACGGGATTTCGATATATGTTTCCAGATCCTCGTCGAACTTGCCCGACCGGTTGCCGTTCCAGAAGTACGTCACGTGTCCGAACTTCTGGGTCTCCGACACGGCCAGTTGGGCAACGCCGCTGCAGGAGAGGTACTCCCCTATGGTTCGATCGATCTCGGGTGGTAAGACTAGAAACCGCTTCGGCAGCATCAGGTCGCCGTCGTAACGCATCATCCCGGCGTAACGGATCTGCGGAGTCCGGCCGCGGTCGAAGTGAGAGAAATCCTCGTACTCGAAGGCCATCGATATCTCGATGGCCCGGTCGCCGCGGAAATTGAAGAAGATCACGCTGTCGCCATCACCGATGGGACCCACGGGGCTGCCGTTGTGATGGATCACGAATTCGGGTAGGAATTGATCGGTCACCTTGGGATCTTCGTTGTAGTATGTGCTGATCGCTTGCTCGGCGGTTTCAAATTCCCGGCCACGGCCGTGGACATGCGCGTGGTAACCGCGCTCCACGATGCGCCAGTCGGCGAAGTAGCGGTCCATGGTCACCAGCATGCGGCCTCCGCCTGAAGCGATGTGGTAGGTGCGGTCGCCGCGGCTGCGGATCTTCTCGAGCAGGGCCTCGAGAGGGCGTAAATAGCTCAGTGCGGAGCGTTCGGCCACATCGCGACCGTCGAGCAGCGGATGGACGAAGAGCCGTTCGATACCGCACCGGTCCGCCTCCCCGATGAGAGCGAAGAGGTGATCGATGTGGCTGTGAACGTTGCCGTCGGACAGCAGCCCGATCAGGTGCAGCGCGGTCTTCCCGTCACGGCACTCCGCGATGAGCTCTCTCCAGGCCTCCCCTTCGAAGATCTTGCCGGTCGCGATGGCTTGGTTGACGAGCTTCGCACCCTGATTGAACACCCTCCCCGCGCCGATGGCGTTGTGTCCCACCTCGGAGTTGCCCATATCCCCCCATGACGGCATACCCACCGCCAATCCGTGGGCGGCGAGCTGAAGTGTGGGATAGTCACGCCAGATGCGGTCGAGAGTGGGGGTATTAGCCAGCGCAACAGCGTTGCCTTCGTTGTTCGGGCCGATCGCCACGCCGTCCATGACGACGAGCACGACGGGACCTTCGGGTGCGAGGAAATGAGAGTGTTTTTTCAGCTCGAGCGGGGGCATATCGAGTTCTATTCCTTTTCTCAGGGGACTCGCGCGCTATGAATTCGGCGGCAAATAGTTCAGCTCTCGCGCCTTTTCGATCACCGAAGCGGCGGCGTCCTCAGGGGTGTCGGCGACGCTGAAGAGCTTCATCTCCGAGCGGTTGATGGTGCGCGTCTTGACGAGGACCTCTTCGATCCATTCGAGAAGACCGTTCCAGAAGGAGCTACCGTAGAGCACGATGGGAAAGTGCTCTACCTTTCCGGTTTGCACGAGGGTGAGAGAATTGAACAACTCATCCAGGGTTCCGAACCCTCCTGGAAAGATTACATAGCCGATGGAATATTTGACGAACATCATTTTTCGGACAAAAAAGTAGCGGAAGGAGAGCGAAATGTCCTGGTAAGCGTTCGACTGCTGCTCATGAGGCAGTTCGATATTGCATCCGATGGAGAGGCCTTTCTCGTTCCAGGCGCCCTGATTGCCGGCTTCCATGATGCCCGGGCCGCCCCCGGTGATGATGTTCAGTCCCGAAGCGGCCAGAATCCGCGCCGTGTCTTGAGCGGCCTGGTACCAGGGGTCGTCCCGGGGCAGGCGGGCCGACCCGAAGAGGGCGACGCACGGCGAGACCCGTGACAGGGCGTCGAAGCCCTCCACGAATTCCCCCAGGATCCGAAGCGCGCGCCACGGGTCCCTCTGGGTGAAGTCGTCAGCCTCTGTACGGGGCGCCAGGGTAAACAGCTCGCGGTCCTCGTCGCCGCCGCGCAGCCTGATCTTGCGCTGCTTCTTGTTCCCGTAATCCTTCATGAGTCACACCTTTCGTTCGCTTTGCACATTGTTCCTGTCACCGCTCCGGTCGCAAGCGCGAGAGATTCAAAACCGACTACACGATCCGCTTGACGATCGCCAAGATTCCTTCTTTGAGCGCGGACCGGTGATGGGAGGCACCCTTTGTGGCCAAAACCGCCTCTCGATTGGCCAGATACCAGTCGTAGGACTGGCTGAGCATTTCCACATTGCCGTAGCGCGGGTTCCATCCCAGCTCCGCCTTCGGCCGGGTCAGATCGAAATAGAGCGACCGGCCGTACATCAGGGAGTGATAGGGACCGAGCGGAGAGAGGCCCAAGACGCTGGTGAGCCGCATGAGCTGCGTGGCCAGGCCGATCGGTAGCGAACGGATCTTACTCCCCGTTCCGGCGTGCCAGATCAGGCTATCGAGGCTTTCACGCATGGTACCGAACTTTGCGGCCCCGATGTTATAGATGGCGAAACCGGGCCTCTTGGAGGCGCACAGGCAGGCGTCGGCCAGGTCTTCGGCATGCACGAACTGGTAGATGTTTTCTCCGCTGCCGAGGATCGGCACGTTGCGGCCTTCCCGAATCCACTCGAAGAGGATCTGGAATATTCCCAGCCGGCCGTGCCCCAGGATGGTCCGCGGGCGGATGATGGTCACATCCAGACCGCGATCGACATAGCGCCGGCAGATGCGCTCGCTTTCCAGTTTGGCGCGACCGTAAGCCTCGCGCGGGTTGGGCAGGACGCTGTCATCGACTGGGTTGCGCGGCGGCACTCCGAAAACCGCGCTCGACGACGTGTGGATCGTCTTGCGGACCCCTGCATCCAGAGCGGCCTGAAGCAGGTTTTCGGTGCCGTCACAGTTGACCGACCAGAAAAGCCGGCGGTCTTTGGCCAGGGGCACCTGGGCCACGTTGTGATAGATGACATCCACGTCCTGTACCGCGCGCCGGACGGCGTCTGCATCGCGGATGTCGCCCTGGATGAACTCGACCTGCGAGACGCGATCAGCGGCGTCGTTCAGGTCGAAAACGCGGACGCCATCACCGTTTAGCAGCAATTGTTCGACGAGCAAGTTGCCGAAGTAACCCGAGCCGCCGGTCACGAGTGTGAGAGCCAATGTGTCTCATCCTCCAAAAAAAAGCGCCGTAGAGAACCTGGACCACCTTGTGTCACCGATGGGTGCCGGTGGCGGGGTATGTTCGACGGGCCGTCGCATGGTCCCACCTCTTCAGGCAACCTCGGCATCAGCCGGATCTCAGGACATGACGTCTCTGACGGTCCTGAGCAACTGGTTTATACTGTAGGGTTTCTGGAGAAAACGGAACCTTTTTTCTCGGATGACCGGCCATTTCGATTGTTTGGCGGAGTAGCCACTGCTGAGCAGCACCGGAAGATCGGCATTCTCGGAGCGGAATTGTTCCACCAGGTTGAGCCCGCTCTGGTCGGGAAGCACGACGTCACTGAAGACGAGACCGAAATCTCCTTCCTCGCGAGTGATTCCTTCGGCTGGCTCTCGTTATGCATGTGGTTCCGTTCTCAAGGATGCTGCCTTCAAGATCGTTTGGGTCATCAGTCGCTGATCAACACCTCACGAATTATCTCGAGAAGCTTCTGTTTGCGGTAGGGCTTTTGGATGAAGCTGGCCAATCCTTGGCCTAGAAAGCGATGAATGATTTCCTGTTCATCATAACCGCTCGAGAGAATGATAGGGACGTCCTCGCGGATCTCACGTAGTTCTCGAAAAGCCGCTTCTCCGCCCAGTTTGGGCATGGTGAGGTCGAGCAACACGATGTCAATGTTGCGGGCGTTCTCGCGGAATACGTCGACCCCTTCACGGCCGTCCCGAGCGGTGAGCACACGGAAGCCGGTTTTCTCAAGCATGCGCCGGGCAACGGTTCTCACCGTCGATTCATCATCGACCACGAGTACCGTACCGCTCCCCCGCCAACCGTCCTCTGCTTTCGACTTTTTTTCCAGAATACTGACAGGCTTCTCTTTCGATGCGGGAAGAAGGATGTTGAAAGTCGTTCCGCGGCCGATGCCGCTATCGACCTTGATAGCTCCACCATGGCTGCGCACAATACCGAGCAACGCCGCGAGTCCCAGACCACGACCGGTGAACTTGGTGGAAAAGAAGGGATCGAAGATCTTGGGAAGGATCTCTTCGGAGATGCCGTCTCCCGTGTCGGCGACCTCGAGAGACGCGTAGAGTCCCGGTTGCAGCTCCTCATCAACGTAGATCGACGAGAAAAAGGCCGCGTCGCATTCCCGGCTGGTGGTGCTGATCCGGATGACACCTTCCCGCTCTCCGATCGCTTCGGCCGCGTTGGTCAGCAGGGTCATGACCACCTGACGCAGATGGGAGGCGTCACCTTCGATGAGCGGGAGCTCGGGCTCCAGGTGGAATTCGATCTGCGTGTCGTGGCCGGTGGGAACCTTGATGAGAGGCGCCATGTTCGTGATGACTGAATTGAGGCTGATCGTCTGGATCCGGTAGCGGCCCCTGCCGGCGTAATTGAGCATCTGTCGCGAAAGCTCGGCGGCTTGCTGCGCCGCCTCTTGAATATCTTCGAGAAAAGGGCGCAGAACAGAATGGGGAGGCAGCTCGAGCATCGCGAGATCGGAATTTCCTACGATCCCGACGAGCATGTTGTTGAAATCGTGAGCGATGCCGCCGGCCAAAGCTCCCAGGCTCTCCATTTTCTGCCGATGCTGGACCTGCTTGGCCATCCGCGCGCGTTCTCGCGCAGCCGCCTCGGCCTCGGTCGTGTCGATGATAAATCCTTCTATACCAATTATTTCTTCGTTTTTGACAACCGGATTGGCCGAGAATCTGTGGTAGCCGATCGATCCATCCTTGTTGCGACGGCGGGCTTGACCCGATTTGATCGCTTTGCCTAGAAGCAGGTCCGCGAACGCCGTCCGGACCGACTCCAGGTCCTCCTCGACCTGAGTGAGAGAAAAGTACCGGCCCATGACCTCGTCGCGTGAATCGTACTTGTGGAGGTCGAGCCACGCCTGGTTGACGTCCTGGAAACACCCCTCGCTGTCGACGAAAAAGTACCCGGCACTCGTGGTTTCCACGACGCGCCGCAGGCGCTCCTCACTCTCTCTGAGAGCTTGCTCCGATCGTATACGCTCGGTGACGTCGTCGTAGATCGCCACGACCTCGCCGTTCGGCAGCCGCGTGACGTAGTTTTCGCGCCAGCCGGAGATGCGCTCGTCTTCGTAGAAACCGGTTGGAAACAGCTCGGGCTGGCCGGTTTCCCAGACCCGTCGCAACACATCGAGGAGCCCGAACGTGGCAACCCCTGGAAAGACCTCGGTCAGCGACCGGCCGATCACCGCGTCTGCGCGGACCTTTTCGATCCGCTGCGCCGCCGGATTGAATTCGGAGATGACGAAGTCCCGACCCGCTTCCACCGCCTGGAAAACCACCACGCCGCTGCTCATGTTGTTGAAGAGCTCTCGAAAGCGCTTCTCGCTCTCTCTGAGCTCGGTGATGTCGCGCATCGTTCGGATCATGGCGATCGGATCGTCATCCGCGTTCCGCATCAGCGAGTTGTGCATCCAGCTTCGAAAAACCGAGCCGTCCCGTCTCACGTGCCAGATCTCGCCCGAAAACCGACCGGTGGCCTTGAGCTGCTTGTTGGCTTCGTACACCTCCGGCATATGCTCGGGGAGATGAAACACCGATAGATGCTGCCCGGTGAGCTCGTCGGGCTGGTAGCCGTGCATGGCGGCGAAGGCGTGGTTGACGAAGACCAGCATACCGTCGAGATCGGTGATGGCGATCCCCTCCGTGCTCTGTTCCACGCTGGAGGAGAGCAACGTTAGCTTATCGAGATCGTTCCGCTGCCAGACGGGCCGGTCCTGGAGCCCACCGCCGGGCTGGGGGTGCGTCGCGGCGACCTCCGCGGCGGCGGTCAGCTCACCTCCCAGGGCGAGAACGGTGACCAGGTCCTCCCCGCAACGGCGGTCATCATCGTCGATGACTCCTCGAGACCTGCAATCGAAGATTCCCGCTACTGGCGTGCCGCGGGTGAATGCCAGGATGTCGTCGATCTCCTGCCTGGCGAGTTCATCGCGGGATCGATCTCCCCTGCTGTCGGAGACGACCAGGGTCAAGGCCGGTTTGGTGATGCCGCCTCGAAGCAGGGCGATGCGCGATGCTTCCCCGCTCGAGCCGCGCAGGCTTTCTCGGTCGGTCTTTGTTGTGACGATGGTGCCGGTCCCTGCGCGTACGAGCTGAGCCGAGGCGATTCCGAAGCGCAGGCTGGTCTCGAACACGGCGATCAGCGACGAGCCGTCGGAAAAGACCGATCGCCCCAGGGCGACAGCAGATCGCTGCGCATCGTTGGAATCTCCCAGCGTGCAGCCGACGATCGGGAGTCGGCCTCCTGAGAGGCGGCGGAGCTCGTTCACCATCGTCGAGTCGTAATGCACGTCGTTCTGCGCACAGTTCGGCTCGAAGAGCAGCGCAAAGGCCGATTTGCCCTGCCTGGTGAGATCGGGCCATACGCTGTGATCGATGGCATCGAAATAGGGGTGCAGCTTCGCCGGAAGTGCGGCCAGCTCGATCGTTCGGCGCCGGTCTGGCGCAACCGCCGGCACGATCCCCGCCCTGACTTCGAGATGCGGCGACGCCAGGGCGATCACGGCGACGCCTCGATCATGCCGGCCGTTGCAGATCGCGGTTTGAGTCGAAACACCCAGAACGGAGGTGTTCCCGGCGATCTGATGCACTCCCTGACATACGTTGTGCAGGTCATGGAAGGGTGTGGCGAAAACGAGGAAGGCGGCGGGCTCATGGCGGTCGATCTGCCTGCGGGCTTCCTCGGCGGCTTGCAGAGCGGCCGACCGGTCGTTGTCACCTTGCGCGACGCTGTGACCCACCTGGATTATTGATGAGCTGCCGTAATCCATCATCCCAACAACCTCCGGAGGGTCTCCGTTTTTATTGTTGGATCGTTGTCGATCTGAGAAGCGGATGGCTCGTCGAGGGGCTGTCAGGCCGTTGGGGTTGCGTTGTTACATGCTACAGCATGCAATCGAAACGCTTTGAGGACGGGTGGCCGTCAACGCAGATCGCCATGATTATTCATCGACCGTCGAGACCTCTCATGCATTTTTCTTGACACGATTCATGGAAAAAGTCCCGTTGTGTGAGCTATCATCGGCGATTCTTCACCAGCATGTCAACCTCGTTTCAGATCTTGTGGCCTTTTTCGAGACACCATGTGATGCTGCGCCGCATCCCCTCTTCCAGCGCGATGCGCGGTTCATAGCCTAGCTCTTGCCGGGCTTTATCAATGGTGCATGCGATGGTTTTGTTCATCTCCGAGAGCACATGGATCTTGGTGTGATACACCCCGGCGGCCTGGATCAGTGTGTCGCAGAACCCGGCGATTCCGCTGGCGATCCCCGGCAGCCTCAGCCGCTTGTGGGCCACGCTCAGGTTGAATTCATCTTCCAGCAGCCGCTCCACGGTGTCGATGATCCGGTTCATCGTGTAGGGTTCGGCGTCGGCGATCCAGTAGGTCTGCCCCCGCGCCTGCTCCACCTCTTCGCAGAGTAGCAGACCGTGGCAGATGTTGTCGACGTAAGCCATGGAGCGCCGGTTCAGCCCACCGCCGACGATCGGCGCGCGCCCCCTCCTGATCATGGTGAAGAACTCGGTCTGCCGCGGCGGCTGATCGGGCCCGTAGAACCAGGGAGGACGGATCACGACCGTCTCCAGCCGCCCGCGAGCCTCGCACTCGCGCACCGCCTGTTCCATGAGCTTTTTCGAGCGACCGTAAGCGCGATAGGGCTGATAGGCGGCGCTTTCGTCGAAGCGCTCTTCAGGGCGGGCGTTGCAGCCGAATGGTGAGTTGGAGGAGACGCAGACCAGGCGCCGGACACCTGCCCGCTCGGCCGCCTCCACGAGATTACGCGTGCCCTGGTGATTGACCTGGAAGAGCTGCTTGATGCCCCGCGTGGGATGGATGACCCCGGCACAGTGAAAGATCGTCGCCCCCGCGGCTCCTTCGCAGAGCCGCTGCACCGCATCCCGGTCGGTGAGGTCGCCGGCGACGATCTCGACGGGCTGATCCAGCTCCGAGGTGAAGGATGCATCCAGTCCCGGAAGGACCAGGAGCCGCAGGCAGCGCGACCGGGGTGTGGCCAAGCGCGGCTCGTCGGGCAGCCCTTTCGAGAGCACGCGGGTGAGCCGTGTGCCCAGCCAACCTGGGGCGCCGGTCACGATGGTGAGCAGTGGGTCGTTCAAGGGTTTCGTCCTCCCAGAAAGTGAAACACATTGCGACGCGCCAGGGCCATGATCGTGCCCTGGGGATTGACACCGGGCGAGTCCGGCACGATGCTCGCATCGTTGAGGAAGAGGTTTTCGTAGTCGTAGACCTTGCCGAAGGAGTTGGTGGCGCAGCGGTCGATCCTCTCGCCCATGGGGCAGGTGGAGAAGGCGTGGACCGTGGTGAGCGCTAACGAGCGCAGCGGCAGGTCCTGATCGAGCCAGCGCACGGCATCTTCCTCGGTCTCGATCGCCGGCAGTCCGTGGATCGACGGGAAGACCTTGCGCGCTCCGGCAGCGAGCAGCAGGGTGGCGAGCCGTGCCATGCCTTGGCTCAGGTGGCGCACATCAGCGGCCGAGAGCCGGTAGCGGGGAAGCGCACCGCCGTCGAAGAACGGCGAAGCTTGCACCGAGCCCTTACCCGTGCCGCGGCAGGCGGTGTAATAGGCGGCCATGCTGTGCATCGAATCCATGTGGTCCTGAAGCTGCGGCCAGTTCTCGCTGAGCATGACGGCCAGATGCCCCGCGGTGAGATAAGCACCACCCATGGAGACCTCCGGCCAGAACTCCTTGACCTGCAGCAAGGGCAGCACGCTGGTGTGGGCGTCGACCTGCTCGTCGAAGAGAGCCGCGACCTTGAGCATGGGATGGATCCGCAGGGATGTTCCCATGTTGCGGCGGATCCCGCTGCGGCGCAGTAGCACGGGGGTCTCCATGGGACCGGCGCAGACGAAGACCTGCTCGGCGTCGATGCGCAGAGTCTCGGGGGTGCCGTCGGGCTGTCGGATCTGGGTCAGCACACCCTGGACGCGATCACGGCGGCGCAGCAGGAGCAGCGCTCGGCAGTGGGTGAGGATCCGTGCTCCCGCGGCGAGGGCCTGGGGGATCAGCGTGGTGCTCATGCCGCGCTTGGCGCCGGTGGGACAACCACTCGCGCAGCGGTTGGAGCTGCGGCAGCCAGGCGCGGTGCGCGGCACTTCCTGCGACGACCAGCCCATGGCGGCGATGCCCTTGCCGAAGAGCGCGGTGCTCCTGGGGAGCTCGCTGCCGTAGAGTCCCACCCCGAGCTGGCTCTCGGCATGCTCCAGATGGGGACGCAGGTCTTCTTCGCCGCAGGCTTCCAGGTCGTACTGGACCTTCCAACGCAGGAGGATCTCCCGTGAGGGACGGTGCCAGAATCCCGAGTTGATCTCGGTACTGCCGCCGACGCAGCAGCCCTCGACGAAACCGATCCCGGCGGGACCCGTGATGGGGGTCATGCCGCGCCTCCGGTAGAGGCGGCTCATCGCCTCGGCTGCGTCGGGCGTGAACGAGGAGCGGCGGTGATAGCCGCCCTCCTCGAGGATGAGAACCCTCAATCCGGCCCGTGCCAGCTCCAGGGCGGTGACGGCACCCCCGGCGCCCGATCCGATCACGATGGCATCGACCTGTCTGGAAGCCCTCATGGTGTCACCTCGCGCGAAGGCGCCTGAGCTCCGGCGGCGGCGGCGGAGGGGGCCGCGGCTCCCCGCCGGGCCAGGCATTCATAGAGCGCGAGCAGGACGCAGCACCGGATCGGGCGCAGGATCTGGCGCAGGACGAACACCGGTCCGAAGGCCCACCATTCGGTGACCTGGCGGCGGCGCTTCAGGCTCAGCCGCGAGAAGCGCCGGCCGCAGCGTACGACGGTGAAGACCCTGAAGCCAAGCAGACCGATGCGCAGGGCCAGAAAGAGGTGCGGCGGAAGGTGCTTGATCTCGTCGTGAGCAAAGGCCGCCGCCTCGCGCACGACCTCGGTCCTCGACTTTGGGTCGAGCGACAGGCCGCGCGGCACGAAGACCTCGGCCAGCGCTACTTGGAACGGGGTGGTCCCGCCACGAGCGCTCACCCTTCCGTCGGCCGGATAGGACTCGAGATCGGCGCACCCCAGCTCGTCACCAGCCCCCTGCTCACCGGCCGGGGAGCTCCGTGACGACCGGACCCGCGCCGCCAAACCACCTAACTCGATGCCGTAACGCAGCATGGCGCCGAGCCCCCACAGGGTGATCGGGATGTAGAAGAGGAGGTGCACGGTGAAGGCGTAGCTCGCGGCGACAGCGCCGGAGACGCCGCACACGACGAGGGCTTTCTGGCAGAAAAAGTGGAATGTGCCGATGTATCCCGGAGCCGAGGGCGCCAGGATGCTCAGATTGGTCACGGTCATCGCCCAGAGCGCCCATGCAGGATTGAACTCGAGGCCGAAGGCGGGCAAGACGAGCAGGAACAGACCGGCTTCGAAGATCCACACGACCAGGCTCTGGAAGAGGAGGATCACGGTGACCTGCGGTCTCCGCAGGCAGGCCAGTCCCAGGATTGCCCGGGTCACCAGGCGCAGAGCCTGATCACGGAAACGTTCTCCCGGGAATCGGCTCGAGCGCGCCACCATACCGGTGACCCAGTTGGGTGCCACGACGGCCAAGATTACGGCGCAGGTCGCGGCGAGGAAGACCACGGCCCCGAGCCCCAGGATGCCGAGAGCCCAGGCGGGGAAGTCGACGAAGAACAGCGAGAGCCCGAGGAGCAGCAACAGGATCCACCCGTCGAGGATCCGCTCCACGATGGTGATCGCCAGCGCCTGGCTCAGCGGGATGCCGGCACGGTCCGCCAGGAGCCCTGAGCGGACCAGCTCACCGAGGCGTGCCGGAAGAACGTTGTTCGCGGCGTAGCCCACGACGACCACGTTGCTGGCGGTGATCAGGGGCAGGCTGGACCGGGCGCGCACGATGAACCGGCAGCGTATCCCCCTTACGATGTGTCCTGCGAGGTAGGCGGCCACGGCGAGAGGCATCCACGGCCATGGTCGGGCGGAGAGGATCGCACTCCTGATGCCCTCCCAATCGAGGCGCCAGAGCGCCAAGATCAGGAAGGCTGCGCTGACGAGCAATCCGGCGATCGAGGTGAGCTTGGCCAACCGATTCATACGAAGAGAGCCTCTCATGAGGCTGTGCCCCGGCCGCGGATTTCGATCGATGCGATCGAGCCGTTTTGCAGCTCGAGAAAAACATGTCCGCCATAGGCCAAGGGGCCGGGGTTGACGAGCGTTGTCGCGTCCAGGGTGTCAATGCCCCGGCTCTCATGAATGTGTCCCGAAAGGGCTACCAGCGGCCTCCATTCGCAGATGAAGTCGCGGATGCTGCGACTCCCGACGTGGTGTCCCTTGCCGATCCTGTCGACCTGTGTGTTCAGAGGCGGCTGGTGCAAGACCAGGATGAAGGGTTTGCCCGGAATGAGAGCTCGCGAAGCTTGATAGAGGCTCTCACCGATCTCCTCCTCGGAGAGCTCGTTGGGCGTTCCCCCGGGGCACGAGAGCGACCCCCCCACACCGAGATAAGTCATGCCGCGGAAGGTGATCGAACGGCCGTGGAGGTTGATGCCGCGCTCGGTCAAGAGCTCGCCGACGTCATTTTGGTCGCAGTTGCCGGCCACCGCGAGAACGTGCGGATTGTACGACTCGACGGCGGCGAGGATCTGCTCGGCCGCGGTGCGGTGGCCGAAATGGGTCAGGTCGCCGGTGAGCAGCACGACGTCGGCACTCGCCAGGTCGTCGGCGATCTCGGGAAGGCGCGCGATGTCGCCATGCAGGTCGGATAGAGCCACGATCTTCATCGCCAAAGCTCCCATCGTCTCGATCGACGGTCGTGCCCGGTCTCGTCCGCGACGAGACAAAATCGGTCTCATGGTACCATAACGATTGAGAGTCAACGAGAGTAGGGAGGTGCAAAGCGAGAGGACCCGCCGCGCTCGATCGGAAGCGCCGGCGAGGGGCGCGCTGGAAAATACCTTTCAGATTGTTCCTGCCGCGAGAATATGATGGAATGCCGAAGGAACAATCAATCTACCTCTTTACGAATTCACGATTTCTGATAATGAGGAGAGCGTCATGGCACTCAAGGTGTTGACCGCCATGTTGTGTGTCGCAGTGATCGGTCTGGTTGCCTTACCTGTCGCGGCAGCCGATGAGCAGGAATCCGCCACGAAGGTCGAAGAGTTCATCACCACCGATTCGGGCCTGAAGTATCGCGTGCTCGTCGAGGGTCAGGAGGGACCGCAACCCAAGCCGAACGATCGAGTGACCTTCCACTATGCCGGTTGGCTCGAAGATGGCACAAAGTTCGATTCCACCTTCGATCGCAACACACCACTCAAGCTGAAGATGAATCAGTGGATGCTGACCGGCTGGAAGGAGACGCTGCTGCTGATGACCCCTGGCATGAAGCTCTTGGTCATCGTGCCGCCCGAGCTGGGATACGGGGTCCGCGGCCGGCCTCCCAAGATTCCGGCCAACGCCACGCTGACCTTCGAGATCGAGCTGATCAGCATCAAGACGGGCCCCAAGCTGCCCGAGTTTTCGAAGGGTAATCCTGAAGCACAGAAGACGACCGAGTCAGGTCTGATCTACGAACCGCTCAAGAAGAGTGCCGGCGAGCTCCCCAAAGACGGTGAGATGGTCAAGATCAACTTCGCCTTCTGGGACGAAGAGGGCAAGCTGCTCGATTGTTCCGAGCACCACGGCATGGAGATGCGGTTCCCCCTCGGCAAACACGGCTACAAGATCTTCAACGAAGGGGTGGCGATGCTCGAGGTTGGATCGCGTTACCGCTTCATCGTGCCTCCCGATCTGGCCTTCGGCTCGCGCGGGGCCGGCGCGCTGGTGCCGCCCAACGCCACCACTATCTGGGAACTCGAGCTGGTCAAGATCCTGCGGCCGGTTCCCGAGCCGGAGTTCAAGCCCTCACCTGCAGATAAGCTCGTTACCCTGGAGAGCGGGCTGCAGTACGAGGTCCTCGCGGAGGGCACCGGGAAGTCCCCGATCATGGGTGACATGGTTGTTGTGAACTATGCCGGTTGGTTCGAGGATGGGACCTGCTTCGACAGCTCTTTCAAGAAAGGTGATGCCGCCTCCTTCGAGCTGGGTCGCGTGGTCGCCGGATGGAACGAGGGGTTGCAGCTCATGAAGGAGGGCGCGATCTACAAGTTCACGATTCCCCCGGAGCTGGCCTACGGCAAGCGCGGTCAGGGGCAGCTCATTCCCCCCGATGCCACCTTGATCTTCTACGTGGAGCTCGTCGAGGTCGACAGTTAACCGCACGACACGCCATTGAATCGTGATCTCGAGGTGTCCTTCGCCGCCATGCTGCAGAACGCCGTCGGTTACGATGGATTCGGCAGCATCGAGGGGCGGGCTTTTTACGGGTATGGCGGCAACCAGAACCGCGTCGAACGGGGTGACGGTTTCACTCGCATTCTCATGAGCGTGCCCGATCACCGCGGACCGCGCTTCGACGAGGAGCTCAGCCTGCTCTACAGCGGCCCTGAGCAGCGCGCCTTCTCCACCGCGATCAACCTGGATGTGAAGCGCCTTTCGGCCAGGGGAGCCGCGCCGGACTGCGACGCACTCTGGATCGATGGCGCCGGGGGCGCTACCTCGAGCCGCCTGCTGATCGCCGCCGTCGACGTGATGAACAGGGGTGGAGTGGTACTCTTCACCCGCCCTGAGAAGGAGTTTCTCGACTTCATGGCGCGCATCGAAGAGCAGGGGAAGGAGAGCGACGGCGGATGGATGCCGGAGTGCGCCGTCTTCGAGGACTTCGAATCGGGAAGCTACGCGCGTTGGACCGTGGAAGGCGATGCCTTCGGCGAGACGCCGCACAGCGGCACCACACCGGGTCAGAACCTCGTGGCCGGATTTCTGGGGGAGGGCCTGGTCAACTCCTACCTGCCCGGCGACGCGCCGCAAGGCAGCATGACCTCCGAACCTTTCACGGTGAAGCACCGTTACATCGGCTTTCTCATCGGCGGCGGCGCGCATCGCGGTGAGACCTGCCTCAACCTGAAAGTGGGCGGCCAGGTCGTGCGGACCGCCACCGGCGGTTGGGACGAGCTCCTTCAGCCGGCTCAGTGGGATGTGAGCGACCTCGCGGGCCAGGAGGCGGTTTTCGAGATAGTAGATCGCGCATCGGGTGGATGGGGTCACATCAATGTGGACCATATCGTGTTCGGCGACACACCACCAAAGGTTTGGCTCGGCAAGCAGGAGGCACTGCGGAGGCTGGCGCCCAGCCTGGCAGCGCTTCCGCGCAGCGGGGTCGAGTCCGATCCCGAGGGGATGCTTTGGGAATTGGTACAGGGCGTCGCCACGGATGGAGCGGATTCGGCCGCCACGAGCGCCTGGCGCCGGCAGTGGAAGATAGGCACGATTCTCCTGGATCTCGGAAGCACTGCTACCACGGGGGATCGACTGGGCTGGATCGCCGCGGCCACGCAGGTGGGATACACCGATGGGACCGGGCTGCCTCCCGAGGCGTCGAGCTTCGGCAGCATGTGTCTGTCCCTGTTCGACGGCGCAGCCGGGGCGCTCTGCGAGTGGACGCAGAGCGAGAAGCTGGCCACGATGCTCCGCGAGAGCGGCACCTTCGGCGGTCCGCCGGTCTCGAAGGCATCTCCTGCCGGATCGACCGTGAACGGCGCCCTGGCGGCGCCCTTCACCCTGCGGCCCGGCGAGCAGCGCTCGGTCACCTTTCTGATCACCTGGTGCTTTCCCAACCTGGAGCGCTTCGGCCACGAACGCAACCTCTACGCCGACCGGTTCGACAACGCCTCCGCGGCGGAAGAATACGTCAGGCGCACTTTCGAGAGGCTCCACGGCGCAACCCGGCTCTATCACGACACGCTCTACGCCACGAACCTGCCCTACTGGATGGTCGACTGCCTCAGCTCGCAGTCGTGCATCCCGCGCACGGTTCTGTGCTTCTTCGCGGCGCGCCACAGCGCAACGGAAATGCCCTATTTTGCCGGTTACGAGGGATGTTACGGCTGCTGTCCGCTCAACTGCACCCACGTGTGGAACTACGCCCAGACCCACGCGCGCCTCTTTCCGAGCCTCGGCCGCAACCTGCGCCGCTATGATTTCCTGCACTACCTGAAAGACGACGGAGAGACTCAGCACCGCCAGCACCGTCCCCACGGTGCGTTCATCGACGGCCATTGCGCCGTGATCGAGGGTGCTTATCGCGAGCACCTCATGAGCGCCGACGACGCTTTCTTGCGCGAGATCTGGCCCGGCGTCAAGATGGCCACCGAATGGCTGATCGCCAAGATCGACAGCGACGAGGACGGCGTGAACGCAACCCATCAGTGGAATACCTACGACGTGGCCACCTCGGGAGCTCACACCTTCATCGGCAGTCAGTACCTCTCGGCGCTGGCCGCGGCCGAAAAGATGGCTCTGGTCATCGGCGATGAAGACGCCGCCGCCCGCTGGGCCGCAATCCGCGAGCTCGGCATGCAGAACCAGGACCTGCTGCTGTGGAACGGAGAGTACTACATTCAGATCCCCGGAAAGAAGCCGGCCAGAGACTACAATAACGGCTGCCACTCCGATCAGCTCCTGGGGCAGTGGTGGGCCCACATGCTCGGCACCGGCTACCTCTATCCTCCCGATCATATCCGCACCGCCTTGCGATCGGTGTTCAAGTACAACCTGCGCGACGATTTCGAGGGATTTCACCAGCGACCGCGGCGGTACGTGCTGGACGCCGAGGGCGGGCTGCTCATGTGCACCTGGCCCGAGGGCGACCGGTGCGATCCCTTCATCCTCTACGCCGACGAGGTCTGGACCGGGATCGAATACTCCACGAGAGCATCGAGAGCTTTCGGCAGACCGCTGTGATCGAGGTGCGCTACGGACAGCTCAGGCTGGGTGAGATCGTTCTGGGCCGGCCCGCCGGCAGCGACTTCGAACCGGGGATCCTGGTCTCGCTCGGCGGGCGGCGCCTGACCTGCGCGGAAGCGATTCTCGGCGCCGACCGCATCAGCCTCGCCTTCGAGGATGAGATCGTCATCCCCGCCGGGGAGGCGATCTCCATTCAACTGCTCTGGTGATTCCCTAGCACCGGATGCCCAGCGACCGATGAATCGATCATTCCGATCGATCGATGCTCGCGGTGATCCCTTCGAGTGCGGCATACACGCCGCGTAGATCCCCGCCGGCGGCGCCTATGACCACGGCGATGAAGTTTGCGTGAGGAGCGACGAGTATCATCCGGTTGTCCCTGTCGTTGATCGAAAAACCGTTCGTTCGATCGGTGAAGTTTTCGTACTTCGAGGTGTTACGGAACTTTTCTTCGATCGGTGGCATCTCCTCGAGACATCTTTTGCAAGTTCCGAAATCAAAGAGAAAAACCCGCTCTCCCGAGAGACGTTCCGCGCAGAGCGCCTCGTTAAAGGCAAACACGTTTTCGGTAAAAAAAGGATAGCTGTTGTAGAGCGCCAAAGCTCCTTCGATATATCTGATCGATCCGTGCATGAAATCCTCTCCGGCCACGTGGCTCAGGAGATCTGCCGGCGGCTGCGCGCCTGCATCGATCTTTGGAATCCTGGCCGCCACGGCCTGCGCGATCTGTCGCAACCCATTCACGGTCTGCTCGCTCTCATCGAATCCGATGAGCGTGACCAGGTGGTGTCCTTTCCAGAAGTTGAGATAGTAATCCTCGAGAGCGGCCTCGCTCCCGATCTGAAGACGCTCGCCGTCCGAGCTGCGCTTGAACGAGTAGATGCCGTAGGCTGATCGAGCATCGTCCATCTCGAATATCTCGAGGTTGATTTTTCGACCGTCGCCGTCGGCGTACTCCTTCGCGATGACGCTCACGAAGCCATATTCGTGATAGATCTCGGCGCCGCCGTTGATGTAGATGAAGAGATCGTCGCCGGCGTAGAGTCGAGCGGCGTCGCAAGGCCCCCATCCGCGTAGATCCTCTTGTTGCGGCAGCAGCGTATCTTCGAACGAAGCCTCTCGTGGCGCCTCTGGTTCTCGAATCTCGTCGGTATGCTGCGAATCACCCTCGGTGCACCGGCAGAGAAACAGCAGAATTAAAGCCAGCGTTGTGATCGAGGCGGCTCTTTCGAGATGTACGGTCATATTCATGATCCAGAAGAGGGGTCGTTGTGTGTTGGACGGGGATGTGTCATTTCGACTGCTCGTCAAATCACGCTTTCCTCGATTTTTTTCTTGGTCAGATCGATCTCTCCCAGGCCGAGCTGATGGGCTCGATCGATCATGATGATCTCCCGCGGTTCGAGATCCCAGAGCTTGCAGCAGTAGGCGTCGATGGCTACCCGGTCGGTGCCGGCGACGACCTTGCGTGGCGCATGCAGCTTGCCGGGGCCGAACGGTCCGTTGGTGATGATGAACTCGGTGGCGTCGACGATGCACAGGTCCGGTGCGAGAACCGTGTTGAGATCGGCGATGCACTGGTCGAGATGTTCGATGTTGTCGTTCTTGAAGTTACCCGTGTGGAACGTGCGGTTCGATTTCGGGGAGTTGAGACCCATGAGGTTCTTCATGGTGCCGGTGAAACGGTTGCCGGCGTGATCCTTGGTGATCGGTAGATTGATGAACACATCGTAGTCGAAAAAGACGTTCATGATGCGCGCTTCCTTCAGGACCGTGCCCCGGGGGATCGGAACGGGTTTGAAGAGCGATTCGTCTTTCATATCCACGATGACCAGTTCGGCTCCCGCCGATTCGATGATCTCATCGAGGCCCAGGGCTTCCCAGCTCTTGCGCGGCAGCCAGCTTAGACAACTGATCTTCTTCGCGCCTGCGTGCCGGCACATCTCGATCACCGATTCGACGATCTCCGGTTTGGTGAAGGTACCAGGGTGGTTCTTCTGTGCGTTCGGCAGAAGGCAGACCTTCGCCCCCTTGGGAACGTAGGATTCGATGCCTCCCAGGAGGTCGACCGCTCGCTTTGCCGCGGCGGCGCAATCGTCGCCTTCCACAACGGCGATCTTTTCGGCCTCGAGGGGGGCCGGCTTTTGCGCGTCGCCGCAGCCGGCGCTGGAAATCAAGGAGCCGCCGAGCAGCGAGAGTGCGCTGATGTCGGCGCCGCGTTTCAGAAAGTCTCTGCGGGTGATCTTGTGCTTCATGGTCGAGCCTCCACGGTTATTCCACGACGATATTAGATATGAGCCGGCGAGGTCGTAACTCTGATCGGCGCGCTCGAGGGGCCTGCCGTTTCAACGATCCAAATTGCGGTTGGTGTACGACAGGCAGATGATGCGCCATTCGCCATCGATGTTGATCAACTGGAACACGTCGAAGCCGGCCGAGCTTCCGTCTTCTTCTTCCACCATGTAGGGCGCCCAGACGCAGGCCACCTTGTGATCGCTGAGCACCGTGGCAGGACCCGAGATCCACTCCTCGATCGGGCCGCCTCGGCGCGAGCGCGCGAGAAATTCCTCGGCCGAGAGTATGAGCTGGCGGTCGTTGTCGACAGAGTCGATGGCCACCACCGCGCCTGGTGCGAAGCGGGCTTCGATCGCCTCGAAACGTTTGTTCGAGTAGTCGTCCAGGAAACGGGAGCAGAGGTCGAGCAGCTCGTCGTGGCGCTCGCGATCGACGACGGCGGGGCCGGCGCATGAGAGAGCTGCGGCTGCTATGAGAACCAGCATCAGCGTGGGCAAAATCGAACGCATGATATGATGATCTCCTCGCATGATAATCCTGCCAAGCTTAACTCATGGTGCTGTGAATGGTACAAAAAAGAACTGAGCCAAGTAATGTCCCCCGGTTTGGGCTGAATCGAGTGTCCCAGCCTCGATGTCTGGATATAGAGGGCGGAAACCACGGCAGTGTTGGGCTACAATGACCGGTCGTCACCGGCTGCGCCGAGATCATCGTGCTACGAGAGCCGTGAGGCCGATGCCGAGGCACCCCGAACCGACGTGACAGCGAAAAATTCTGAGTCACAAGGAGCACTGAGAAATGAATTTAACTTTCGTGATCTCCGGCCTCGTCGCTCTGGCGGTGCTCATCCCGCCTCTCCATTCCGAGGAGATCGGCCTGGAGCTGGTCGAATCCCCCAAGGTCGCCTCAGAGTTCGTACCCTGCGAATTGGTCTATGACGACGACGAGGATTGGCAGAATGCAGAGGGCCTGCTCAGCGAACGCGCTGTCACCGTTCTGGCTTACTATCCCCTGGGGCTGCTCGAAGACGGTGTGCTGATCAGCTTCGACTGGTCCGGTAAGGACAAGGGAGATCCCAGCGTCGTGGTTGTAGATCTCGATCTGGACACCGAGATCGACACGGGCGAGCGGCTGGAGCTGAAACCGATCGCCGCGCCATTGCCGGCGGCGGAGTCCAATACCAACCGGGTGCTGTGCGCCGCGCGCCTCGACCTCGCCGCGGCGTTGGAAGAGGGCGATGGTCCGTTGTGGTGCAACCTCTATGTTGCTGCGGCCGCTTTCGAGGAGGAGGAGCCCGAAGAGGTGGACCTCTCGTTCGGGGCCTGGGGTCATCTCGAGGGCCATGTCCTGCTCGACGGCAGGGACTGCGCGGTGGTGCTGTGCGACCATAATCTCAATGGTGTGTTCGGTGACTTTGCCGAGGGAGCGGGCGGATCGGCTGATACGCTCGCAATTCGAGGCTCGGATCACAAGCCGCTACGGAGCAAGATGGTTTTCGGCGCGCAGGCCTTCGAGGTCGGTCTCGGCGACGCCAGGCGCCGGCTGAGTCTCGAGTCGATCGAGGTCGCGATGGGGCGTATCGATCTCGCTCGCACCGATTTGGAGGTCGAGCTCGCGCACTCCGGCTGGGGGACACAGACGCTGCGCGGCGGGCCGCGCCATTTCCTGCCTGCCGGCACCTGGTCGATCGAGGGATTCCGCCGGTTCGACGGGGATTCCGGGGCGGCCTGCGTGTTCGGCGGCCTGCCGCAGGAGAAGGTCGTTGTTCGCGACGGCGAGGAGACCTGTGTGCAACTCGACACCACCCTGGTCGCTTCGGTCACCATGAAGGCCGTGCGTCAGACGGTCCGCCTCGATCTCGGGTTGGTCACCTCCCAAGGCGCCGCGTTCGAAGAGTTCATCCAGCCTGCGGCTGCGAACGGGCTCGAGGGGGTGCCCTTTACGATTACCGACGGGAAGGGAAAGGTCGTCGAGCAGAGCCACTTCACCTTCGGGTGAGGCGGAACGTGCAGCTACTCGTGGCGAGTGGCGCAGGTACCTGCCGGCCGTTACACGATCCAGGCGACGAGCGATTTTGAGCTGCTCTCGATCGAGGGGCGGCCTGCCGTCTACGAGAAGCGATGAAGATCGCACTGGTTCAGCAGCAAGCCACAAAAGACCGTTCTGAGAACGTGGCGCGTGGCTGTGAGGCGGTCGGTCGCGCGGCGCATGACGGTGCCCGGGTGATCGCCTTTGCCGAGCTGGCCTTCGATCCCTTTTTTCCTCAGGAGCCGGCTCGCGGGCATGTTCTGAGCCTTGCCGAGCCGGTGCCCGGTCCCACGACCGAGGCCTTTTGTCGTCTAGCGCGGGAGCTCGACGTCGTTGTGGTGCTCAATCTCTTCGAGCGCGATGGAGACCGTGCCTACGACACGTCACCGGTGATCGATGCTGGCGGCCGCCTGCTGGGAACCACGCGCATGGTCCATATCACCGACTATCCCGGCTTTCACGAGACGGGCTACTACACACCCGGCGATCACGGCGCTGCGGTGTACCGTACGGCGTACGGTGCGATCGGCGTGGCCATCTGCTACGACCGGCACTATCCGGAGTACATGCGTACGCTTGCGCTCCAGGGTGCCGAGGTGGTTTTCGTGCCGCAGGCCGGCGCCGTGGGTGAGTGGCCGGAAGGCCTGTTCGAAGCCGAGATGCGCGTGGCAGCCTTTCAGAACGGATACTTCACGGCGCTCTGCAACCGCGTGGGCGAGGAGCCGCGCCTGACCTTTGCCGGGGAATCCTTCGTCTGCGATCCGGAGGGACGGGTCATCGCCCGGGCCGGTCAGGGGACGGAGGAGATCCTCTGTGCCGAGCTCGACCTGGCGCAGGTTGAGCGATCGCAGGGTAGGCAGCTCTTTCTGCGCGACCGCCGGCCAGGGCTCTACGGCGAGTGGTTGACGTGACCGAGCACGGGTTGTCGAACGACTCCGGGGATCGATCGCTCGTGCGTGTGAGACAGGACCTTGGTTGAACAATCCCTGCTGCCGATCCTCTGCATCATCTTCGTGGCCACGCTGGTCCGTTCGACCTTCGGCTTCGGAGATGCGCTCGTGGGAATGCCTCTGCTCGCCCTCGTCGTCAGCCTGAAAACCGCCACCCCACTCATCGCGCTCGTCGCCTGGACGATCGGATTCGGCATTCTCATCGGAAACTGGAAAAATGTGCGATTCAGAAGCGCATGGCGACTGATCCTGTCGACCCTGGCAGGCATCCCGATCGGCCTGCTGCTGCTCAAAGGGATTCACGACGATGTGATGAAAGTCATGCTGGGTGCGACGATCGTTCTATTCGCCGTCTATGCCCTTGGCAAGCCCCGTTCGATCCACATCGGAGGTGACCGCTGCGCTTACATCTTCGGTTTTTTCGCCGGTATCCTGGGAGGCGCCTACAACACCAACGGTCCACCCGTCGTGGCGTACGGCCTGCTGCGTCGCTGGCCTCCTGAAGCCTTCCGCACCACGCTCCAGGCCTACTTCATCTCGACCGGTCTGTTGATCCTGGCCGGACACTGCGCCTCTGGATTGTGGACCCGATCGGTGCTGCTCCTCTATCTGATCTGTCTTCCCGTCGTCATCCTCGCGATCGTTCTCGGTGGAATCGCCCATCGTTCCATTCCATCAAAGAAATTCGAAAAGATCGTACATGTTTTTTTGCTCCTCCTCGGAGCGCTCCTCATCTCGAGCTCTGTGAACAGGCTCGTCGAATAAAAACGACTCCGCGAACGGTCGAATAGCCGGCCGAATGGTCTGTAAACGATATCCCAACGAGCCCTTGAGAGGGTGAATCGATGCCGAAACCGCGTTTTTTTTTCGAGGTCGAGGCACGAATCCGCTTACCGATAGGCTTATGCGTCGAGGAATTAGCAATGTAGAGACCGGAAAAAAGAACCGCATCTTACGATCTGACTTTTTCAACGGATTGGTAATTCGTAAAATGATTTCTCTCGCCTCTCTTGACAAAATGGGAATTGAACCTGACTTGGCGCGTTTGGAAGCCCGGCTTTTTCATGAATAATCCGGGTTAGAACGAGAGGAATGGACGAATACTATGGGCGATGAGGTGAAACGAGTTAAAAAACCTCCCGTGTTGTTCGAAGGAACACAGGAGATCCTGTGCAAGGTCGAGAAGGTACTGGATAGCCCTTTGCTCGTCTACTGGAACTCGACGAGAGGGTCGGTCTGCGACAACGACGTGAGCGCTCTCTACGAGGTCATGCAACGGATCGGCGGCAAGGAACGATTCGCCCTCTTTATCAAATCCAATGGAGGCAGCGGGCAGGCGGCGCTCAGGATCGTCAACCTCCTGCGTCGCTATACGAAGAGGTTGACCGCGCTCATTCCGCTCGAATGCGCCTCGGCGGCGACCATGATCGCCATCGGAGCCGATGACATCAGCATGGGCCCGCTCGCTCATCTCACGGCGGTGGACACATCCATCACTCACAGTTTGTCACCTGTTGACAAGGACAACCGGAGGGTCTCGGTCAGCCTCGATGAACTCAACAGGACGGTCAAGCTCTGGAAGGAAGAAACGACAAAAACGGACAAAAATCCCTACGAAGCTCTGTTCCAGTACGTCCACCCGCTCGTCATCGGAGCGATCGATAGATCGGAATCGCTCTCGATCCGCATCTGCGAGGAGATCCTGTCCTACCACATCGAGGAAACCGAAACGATCAGACAGATCAGCAACCAGCTCAATTCCAACTACCCTTCGCATGACTATCCGATCACTCTGCGGGAAGCCCGGCGGATCGGTCTCGAGACCAATGCGCTCGACCCGCAAACGAACTCTCTGCTCCTCGAGATGAACAAACTCTATTCAGAAATGGGCCAGGACGCGATCACCGACTACGACGAGCACAACTATCACACCAATACGATCTTGAACATCATCGAGGGCAACAACATTCAGGTCTTCTACCAGAACGATGTCGACTGGCACTACCTCAAGGAGGAGAGGCGCTGGCGTTCGACCAACGACGACAGTACGTGGCAGATCATCGGGAAGGTCAAGGGTAAGGTCGTCAAGTCGCGCCTGCATATCAATTGACGCGGGATTCTGTAGATCGGTTTTGGAGGATCCCCTGCGGGGAAGTGCCCCGGCCTCGAGGATGCAGAACGTGGGCCATCCCCATGTAGCGGAGCCTCAGGTCGCTTTACGCGCCACGAAGAACACCTGTTCGCCGCCGAGGTAACCATACTCACGCGACCAGTAGAGCAGCGCCCGAACCTGGTCGAAACCCAGATTACGGAGCTGATCGAGAAGCTCCCAGCCGAAATGGTAGTAACACAGGCATCCCGAAGCCGTGACCGGATCGCCGTGATACTCGGCCGGCAGGAGATGCTGCACCGTGCCGTCCGTCTCGACCTGCGCCCGCACCAGATTGTGTCGCGCCTGCCTGCGGAAGGGTACGCTGAAGAGGATCCGGCCGCCCGGCCGCAGGCAACGCCGGCATTCTCTGAACGCCTGCAGATAGTCTGGCATGTGCTCGAACACGTCGAAAGACAGGATGTAGCTGAAGCTGCCATCGTCGAAGGTCAGCTCCATGAGCGTCTCGTTGCGGATGCCCTTGGGGTTCGTCTCTCCGAACGGGACCGCTCGATCGAGATATTCGCTGCCTACGAGACGGGGTAAACGGCGCCTCAGCCGCTTGTAGAGCGGCGTGGCCTGTTCGGTGAGATAGATCGCATCGCTACGTGCGGGACGGCACTCCTGTTCGAAAACATGGATCGCGGCGCGCCACCGGTTGATCAGCCCGCATCGCGAGCAAACGAGCCGCTCGCGCCAGTTGGGCAGCAGCTCGCCGTCGTCGTCGGGTGCGGTGAACTTGAAATCCACGAGGAACCGGCGTGCCGCTCCGCAGACGTAGCAGAGCCCCTCAACCTCGAAGGACTCACGGTCCGCCAGCAGACCGCGTTCGAGCGCGGCGCGCTCAGCGTAGGTCGTTTCCATCGAGGCGGCATGCTTCTCATAGTCCTCAAAACCGCTCGTAAGGACGATCTCGAGGACCGGAAGAGTTTGTGTTGTAAAGAGTTGCTTCAGTTTTTCAAACATCGACTCTCTCGGTGTTGATGTCACCTCGCCTCGCGGTATCGCACCGCACCGCATCCCCCGTCCAGGGCATCGGTTGCCTTCCGATCAGCGGCGCTCATGCCGCGAGCGGAGCTGCCGGCACCTCTCGCGGAACGCCTCGAGTCGAGTCTCGAAATCGGGAATCAGCGCGATGCGCCGATCCAGCTCTTCGTTCGCCAGATGGTAGAGCTCGAGGTCGAGATCGTTGAGCGTTTCGATCCTGTCGAAGAGTGCGCGCCCGATCTCGCGGCGGCCGCTTGCGATGCGTTCCTCGCGCGACCGGAGTCGTCCCGGTGTCACGTTCTGGGGGCGGTAGGCCATGTCGAGCGCAGGATGGAACGGCTTTAAAATCCACTCGGCGGCCACCAGGCTCTCGTCGAAGCGCTCCACCACTCCGGCTACCGCGCAGCCCCGCAGCCGCTCCCAGGCTGTCGCGAGATGCCTCTCATCGAGCCGATCGTTCTCGCGCAGGATCCCGTGATACCAGGAGAGCGAGAGGACCTGGAAATTGGTCACCACACCCGCCGCGTGCTGGCTCAGACGCCAGCGCAGGTATCCCTCGAGGGACGACATCATGGCTTTCAGGTTGCCCGGCGCGATGCCGCCCTGCCGGCGCTCGAAGCTGTAGACCGACAGAGCCCGGTCCAGCGGGTGGCGGATGAAGACGATCGGAAAGAGCCGGGTGCACGGGATCTCGGGCAGGGGAAAGCGTAGCTGATGGCTCGAGACCGCCAGAGCTCGCGGATTTTTGTGGAGATACCGCTCGAGATCGTGCCCGGTGTAGATGTTCGCCGGGTCATCGAGGCGATCGAATCGCTGGAAGCGGCCGCCGAAGCTGCGTCGAAGGATCCAATCCACCGTGCTCCCGGCGTTTTTGAAGAGGTGGATATGAATGCAGACCGCCGAGGGTTTAGATACCAAAATGTGAGCAAGTCGCGCGATTAGCATGGAACCTGTTGCCTTTGTCTGAGGAGAGTTCCCCGGCGGCCCGAATTCGAAGATCTGATCGGCTGCGCTTCTCCGTTGCGTCGATTCTACCGGGAGATCGCCGCCTGAAAAAAGGTATTCAGGGGAGCCCGGGGACACTGCATCCAAGTTCATTCACAGGGACACTTCCTCAGGGCATCCTCGGGGCAGCGTCCCCTCCTCACGTCGAGCTCGTTTTACATTATCACGAGGTGACGGGAGGGCGAAGAACAAAAGCGCAAAGGTGCCTGTACGCAGGAGTTCCCGCTAACCGGCCGTTGACGATTAATCCGGGTCAACCCGTCGGGATCACGAGCGTCCGTCCCAGGTTTTCGCAGTCGAGGATCGCCGAGGTGATCTGCTGCAGGTCGTTCAGGCCGCACGTCTGCGCCAGCTCCTCGAGCCCTTCGATCTTCCATGACGTGGCCAAGAGGTCCCAGATCGCGATCCGCTCCTGCCGGGGGCAGAACGCGGAGTCCACACCGAGCAGATTGACGCCGCGCAGGATGAAGGGAAAGACCGTCGTGCTGAGGTCGCTCCCCCCTACCAGACCGCAGGCGGCGACGCTTCCGTGAGGCTGAGTCTCGGCGAGGAGCGTGGCCAGCGTGTTACCGCCCACGGTATCGACCGCCCCGGCCCACCGTCCCTTGAGGAGCGGGCGTCCCGACCGGTCGTCGAGGGCGGCGCGATCGATGATGCGCACCGCACCGAGCTCGCGCAGAAAGGCGTGCGCTCGAGCCTTACCCGTGCTGGCGACCACGTTGTATCCGTCGCGCGCCAGGAGGGCCACGGCGAGACAGCCCACTCCGCCCGAGGCGCCGGTGACTACCACCTCGCCCTGCTCGGGTTTCACATTGCTTCGGCGCAGGGCTTGCAGTGCCAGGCCGGCGGTGAGTCCGGCGGTACCGAGGATCATGCTCTCCTTCAGCGAAAGCCCCGCGGGCAGGGGAACGACCCATTCCGCCGGCACCCGGATCAGCTCCGCGTAGCCGCCGTCGTGATTGGCGCCGAGCTCATAGCCGGTGACCAGCACCGGATCGCCCGGTCGATAGGTCTCGTCTGTACAGGAGACCACAAATCCGGCGGCATCGATCCCCGGCACGTGGGGATAGGATCTGGTCACGCCAGGTGAACCGGTCGCAGACAATGCGTCCTTGAAGTTCACGGATGAAAACGATACTCGAATTACGACATCGCCTCGAGGTAGCTCGCTCCAGGGGCGCTGCACGATTGCCGCGTGAGCGTCGCCTGCGGCATCCTTGCTCACGAGATAAGCACGATAGGTCTTTTCCGAATTCATCTGATCCTCCTCAACCGACTTGGAACTCGCGCAAAAACAGTTTCACATTTTTTCGCAATCCATTCCAGGTTCCGTTGGCGCCTCTCGATCGGGTTGGAGCAGGTTCATGCTGAGGTATAACCGTCCTTCAGTCAAGCCGGTTGCCGATCCAACGCCGGTCAACGGCAGCGGTGGGCGGCTGGGTTTTGTGGAGTTCTGAAAGCATGATTTGGTGACGATTCCGCTCCATTCCAGCGCGAGGACGAGCCGCGCGGGGTGGCAACAGCACCGTAAAAGGGTTATAGAATACCGGTGGCCGCGCGGAGGTTGTTGAACCGTTGCTCCAGGCCGCAGGAGAACCGCCATGACGATCATTGGAGTTGATGTTCGGTGAGATTTTCAAAGACCTTTGGCCAACTCTAACGAAGGGGTACGGGAGTCATGAATCGCCTCTTGGGACAGATCGTGATGGTGTGCATCGCTCTGGGATTCGGTGCGGGTGGGATGCTCTACATTCAGGATAACCGCCGCGAAGCCGAGCTGACAGCGCTCAAGGAATCGCTGCTGCGACTGACCCGCCAGGAGCGCCGGGCCGAGTTCCGGGTCATTGCTCAGCACGAGCGGGACGGCCGCTTGGAAACCACGATGCGCTTCGTGGAGGTCAACGATCGAGGACGGGAGGTCGGCAGGCCGCGGGCCTTCACGATCGAGGGCGATATCATTCACGTGGACGCGTTGATCATCAAGTTCGATGACGATCTGGCGCTCTCCGGTGACCAGGCCCGAGGACACCCTCTGCTCCTCTTTCGAAGGGCTTACGGCGATCACCAGACGCCGGCCTCCGGTTTTTCGCTCGACGCGGTCAACGAAGTCCCCGGTGGCTATCTCCCCGAGGGAGCTATCAACGCGTGGGAGGCGCGGCTCTGGGAGGAGTTCTGGGAGGTGGCCAACAATCCAGGCGCCTATGAAGGGGTTCGCGCCGCTCACGGCGTGGTCAACTACACTCGGGCTATTGCGGGGGCAAGGTATCTCGTGACGTTGCGATCCACCGGTGAGCTGAGCACCGAGGTCCTGCCTGCCTCACCGTGACGACCCTCAGATCGAGTCGGATCGGAGTGGAGGTTCCCTTTTTTCTCGTTTTTTAAACAAAACGAGTTCCCATCACCGTTCAGAAGAGCATGAACAAAGAGGCCAAGTCGGATCAGAGCGACAACATCCTGATCCGCGCGTTCCAGCGCGGCGATGCGGCGTCTTTTCGGGATCTCTATGCTCGGCACAAGGATCCTGCATTCTTCTATGCGCTGAACCTGACCCGCAACCGCTATCGCGCCGAGGAGGTGGTTCAGGACGCGTTCTTGGGGTTCCTGAAGAACGTACAGGATTTCGTCGTCTCCGGTTCCTTCCGGCGTTATCTGTTCGCGGCGGTCCGCAGCCGGGCCATCGACGAGCGGCGCAGGCGGAAGACCCGGCGTGAAGAACCCTTTCGAGAGGAAATCGAGCTCTTCGAGCCGCGCAACGGTCAGAGCGATCCCGGCCAGGCCGCGGAGCTGCGATCGCAGGTTACCCGCGCCCTTCTCGCCCTGCCGGGAGAACAGCGGGAGGCGGTGGTGCTCAAGATCTACGAGGGCATGACCTTCCGCGAGATCGCCGCTCTGGTCGATGCGAGCGAAAACACCGTGGCCTCGCGCTACCGCTATGGAATCGACAAGCTCAGAATCCGCCTGCAGAGAGCGGCGGGGATATGAGCTGGGAGTCTAAACAGATGGAAAACCGACCGATCGATCAGCTCCTCGAGCGATTCGAACCGATCAAAGCTCCTCACCGATCGGATGCGATGCTCATGGCGACCGCCGAAGTGACGGCTCGCCACCAGTCGGCGGAGTGTCACCGGCGCCGTTGGCTGGCCGGCCTTGCCGCGGCGCTGCTTCTCGGAGCGACGTTGATGATCTCCCCGACCCCCTTGCAGAGGAACCACGATTCTTATGAAAGTCTCGATCCGTGGTTGAGCGTCGCTGCGACGACCACCATCTCTCAAACCGGTCTCACCGTGCGGGCAAAGCTGCTCGAGCTCAAGCTGGCGCGGCTCGAGAAGCTCGCCGGAATGACCGACAACAGCGAACGTTATGAGCCAGATCTGGACGCCATGAAACGCGAACTCGAGACGCTCGAGCGTCTCTTCATCAATACGAGTCCCGCGGAGAGGACGCCGAGCCGATCCGCCAGAGATCTGAAGGAAGGAACTCAAGATGAAACCGATCATTCTATTATCGATCCTCACCAGCGCTGTCCTCGTGTTCGTTTCGGGTACGGCGTTCTGCCAGGTTGATACACCTGCGGAGCAGAAATCGATCGAGAACCCTTTGCTCGTACCAGAAGAGGCTGGGCAGGTCGAAGCCGAGGCATGGTCGCAGCGTGTGAGAGCGCAGGAATACAAGGCTCAGGAGATCTTCAACAAAGCGGAACGTCTGGAGCGCGAGGGCCGTCACGACGAAGCGCAGCGTCTTCGCGAGAAGGGCGAAGCTCTGGTCGCCGAGATCGACCAGATGGTCCAAAGCAGGGAGCTCGAGGTGGCCGAGCGCCGCCTGAAAGCCCTTCGCCGCGAGGCCCAGGCCGCCGAGAAACGCGGCGATCCGGGCGCGGCGAAGCGGCTTCTCGCCGAGGCCGAAGCGCAGGAGCGCGAGATCGGGGCGGCTCGTAAGGAATGGAATCTGGAACGGCGCATCAAGGCACACGAATTCCGGATCCAGGAGCTCTTGACCGCGGCGGTACACCTCGAAGAGCAAGGGCGCGAGGACGAAGCCGAGCAGATGCGCGCCAAGGCCAAGGCGATGACCAGGGAGCTGGAAGCGAAGATCCAAGCGATCGAAACGGCGCGGTTCACCCAGGCGGCTCAGAAGGTCGCTGAACTGCGTCGCAGGGCCTGCGAGGCCGAAGAATTCGGCGACAGAGAGGAAGCCAAGCTCTACCGAGCCCAGGCCGTCGAGGTTGAGCGCTGGCTCGACGAGTCCCGTCGCGAACGCCGTTTTGCAGCGGAGATCGATGAGCGGGAGCGGGAAATCGACAGGCTTCGCTCCCAGGCGGAGCGTCTCGCCGACGAGGGTGAGCGCGCCGAGGCGGAGGAGTTGCGCCTGCGGGCGGATGCCTTGGCCGTCGATCTGAGCCGTGAGATCGATCGGCGAGAGCAGTTGCGCCTGAACGACGTAGTCCGGCAGCTCGAGGCGCGGCGGGCCGAGGCGCTTGAAGCCGACGCCCGTGGTGACCGGGAAAGGGCTGAGGATATTCTGGCCGAGGTGATCGAGCTCGAGGCGATGCTCGAGGAGGAACGGATCGAACGCGACCTACACGGGAGGATCGGAGCCTTCGAGCACGCGATGGCAGCTTTTCACGAGGCCGCGCGCGACGCCGAAAGGAGTGGTGATGTCGAGCGCGCCGCCGCTCTGCGCCACAAGGCTCGAGATCTGGAGGCGGATCAGCAAGAGCTGGTGCGCAAGGCCGAACGCCGAACCTGGGATATCGAGCTCGAGGGGCTTCACCGGATCGGGAAACGTGAAGAGTGTGCCGGTCGCTCGGAAGCGGCCCGCCGAGCCTTCCGCAAGGCGCAGGAGCTGGCGAGGCAGCTTCAGCAAATGGGCCGGCGGGACCAGCAGCATAGTGCCGAAGAACTCCTGGCGCGCGAGATCGCCGAGCTGCGCCAGGAGATCGACCACTTGCGCAGGGAGCTGAAGAGGTTTTCTCGCAAAGATCTCGCAGGTGCCGGGCCAGCAGTACCGGTGGATAGGGTGGCTGCCCGGGTTCGCAATCACGCGAAGGTGCGAAAGGTCCTCGATGAGCAGGACGCCCATCTGGTCCTCGGTGAGACGTTCCTGCGCCAGAAGCGGATCTGGATCTTCCATATTCGGCGCAGCGAGCTGGAGCCTCCCCTGGGCCGGGTGATCGTCGATGAAAAGGGCGGCGTTCTGGAGATCGAGCTACCCCGTAAGGAACAAGACGGAAAGGAGCTCTGACCGCCCCCGAACGACAGCTATCCTGACACCGAGGGTGCCCGCCAACCTCTGTACCTGTTCGTTTCTGTGGAAACGGGCACCCGCATCAGGCCGGCTGCTGGCAAGTGGGACAGCCCGCGACTTGGGCTGTCCCTGGTTGATTTTGGAGCACCCCAAGCCCGGGCTGGCTCAGAAGATCTCGTTCAGGAGCTTGGCGAGCCCTTCCAGATCGCGATCCTCGACGACCCGCTCGACCCGCGCTTCGATGACCCCCGCGTTGAGGAGCGCTGTCGCAGCGCTGCGCCAGAGCCGGGATGCCTTCTTGTCGTCCTCGCAAAGATAGAGCTCGGAAACGATCTCTCCGAGCTTTTGACTCATCAGGGTGTCCTTGTTCTCGTAATAGCGCTTGATGATCCCTTTTTGGTAACCGCTGTAGTGCCGTCCCTTGGCCATGTTGGTCTCACTCGCTTGTCAACACGATTCGAAGATCGATAGATACTGGATCGGCTATTTTATCCCCCGTCGGCGGCACGAGAAGTAAAAACGTCGAAAAATCCGATTTGTAATCGGCTCGTAAGGCGGATCAAGGGGGATGACGCGGATCCCGAGCCGCGACATCCGGAAGAATACGATTTATGCGATTCCTACCGCGCCGGATAGAAAGAAATTGTCAGTCGCTCAATTCGTGCTATTCTCGCCGAAGAGGCAGAAACGACGAGGATAGTTGCATATGACGAGTGACGAACAATTCACTAACACGGGTGGCGCAGCACCCCATTATTCTCGCTATAGATGGGTTATCGAGTGCTTGCAAATATCCCACTCCATTCCCATTCCTGTAATCCTTCAACGATGTAGGTGAAGCGGCTCGATCTGGATCCTGCGGTCAGTATCGTGCTTCAGGTGATTGGCGCCACGCTACAGGGGGGCTCGTTTTTTTTTGGGCGGCCTCTAATTATGTGATATGCTTGATACGGAACCTTCGCCCGCAGAAATCCTGGGCTGAGCGAGGTCTTTCGCCTCCTCCTGCCAGGATGTTCGATCAACGGGAAGTTGAGCCCGGCTCTGCGATCTCGAATCGGGACACCACAACGCTGACATCACACCTACTGTAGTCGCACGATACGTACTTCCTTCGAGACAACCGAAGAGAGATTCTGCAGTCGCATGATTCTGAGGCTAACCGGCCGACATGCAGCTTAATACGGTGCATGTCGCCGATCGGCGTGGGGAAGGGCTGTCCTTGGAAGATGCCGATCCTCGATACAGGTTAGGCATCTATCGAACCCGTCTGTGCGAAGCTCATCCCTCGATAGCGATTCATTACTCGCGGTGATGCAACACGACAATGATCGAAAAACGTGCGAAGACGAATCAGTATTTCGAGCGACGAACGGCCTGGAAAGGGAGACACCTCCCGGCCTCCGAGCTCTCCGTGCGCGATCGGGTGACCGCTCTTTTGGAGGAAACGGCTCGCCTCGACGAGCGTCGTGCTTTCCTGCCAGTTGTGGCGGTCGGTGTCGCTGAGGGTGGAGGAAACGCCCTCGAGCTCTTTTTGAAACATCTGCCAGGTCCGGTGGGGTTGGCGTTCGTCGTGGTCCAAAAACAGGAGTCGGAACCTACGAAGTCGGTGGCGCGCAAGATCGAAAAATTCACACCCCTTGCGGTCAAGGTGTTAGAAGACGGCATGCCGGTCTGGCCGGATATAGTCTACGTCGCTCCCGGCGGAGCCCGTGTCTCTCTGTTCCACGGAGCGTTCTATTTTTCCCTACCCGATTCCTGTGCTTCGACTCGGGACAAGCCGATCGATTTTTGTTTTCGTTCTCTGGCGGTAACTCAAGCGGACCGGGCCATAGGCATCGTCATGGCTGGTCAGGGAACTGAAGGCGCGATCGGGATCGAGGCCATCGAGACAGCGGGGGGCCTTGCTCTGGTGCAATCCACTCGATCGGATATCGTCGAGAACAGGCCGCAAAAAATTATTACCGCGGTAACGGCCGGCAAGGAGCTGCCAGCGGATGAAATACCTCGGGCGATCACAAACTGGCTCGATCGATCTCGCTACGTCGATGCGGGGAAAACGACCGGATGTTCCTCACATGTCGTTGCGAATCTACCGGTGATCCTGGATTTTTTACAAAGCCATCGCAATTACAGCTTTTATTTCTATAAAACCCGGATCATCGCACGTCGAATCGAGCGGTGCATGATGCTTGCCGGTGTCTCCAATATCCAGGAATACCTGCGCTACCTGAAGTGCAAGCCGCGCGAGATCGATTTCCTCATCGATCAGATGCTGATCGATGTGACGCACTTCTTCCGCAACCCGACGGCTTTCGAGGTTCTTCGAGAGAAAGTGATAGTTCCCCTGATGAACAGTGAATCCGCCAATGAAGGGCTGAGGGTCTGGGTTCCCGGCTGCTCCACCGGCGAAGAAGCCTGTTCACTGGCCATCCTCTTCCGTGAAGAAATGGAACGATCGCAGCGCTACATCGACGTCAAGATATTCGCCACCGACATCAACAGTCGATCGATCGATAGGGCGCGCTCCGGGGTTTACCGTTCGAGCGTGAAAGGCGAGATTGACGAAAGGCGTTCGAAGCGTTTCTTCGTCGAGGCAGATGATGGACTCAGGATCGACGATTCGATTCGAAAGATGATCGTCTACGGTCACCACGATGTTCTGAGAAATCCACCCTTCAAAGGTATCGACCTCATTAGTTGCCGCAATCTTCTCATTTATCTCAAAGATCGTGCCCAACTGGAAGTCGTGGACCGTTTTTGTGTTGCATTGAATCGCGAAGGATTCTTGTTTCTAGGATGTACCGAAACGATCGGATACGATTCGACGAAGTTGGCGACCGTCGACAGCCAGAGCAAGATCTTCCACAGGCGCGATTGCTCTCGATCGTGGCAGGCTCAATTGCGGCCGTTTCGATCACGAATATCCATTTCCGACCGGCAATTACGCGAGGCAAGAATCAGAGACCTAGAGAACCAGATAAAAAACATGAGGTCCGACACCAGAGATATGTATGTCGTCAATCAGGAGCTGCGGTCTATGAACGAAGAGCTGGAGGTCACGAAGATCGAGCTCGAAAGGAGAATTAATGATCTCGAAGAGAATAACGGTTTAGAGTCATTGGAAGATTCTCAATAACGGTCGGATCAGACAGAAATATATATAGATGTTAAAAATCAAATGAAAAAAGAGCGGAAAGAAAAAAAGACTGAATCGGAATTAACGAAAGAGCGATCGCTCGAAGCAAGCGATCGGGAGAGACGGTGCGACCATGATGCCGGTTCTATGTCTCACAAGGAAATGGCCGGGTCTCACGAGGAAATGGCCGGGCTGGTCGCGGGACTCGAAGACGAGATCAGTGTTCTCAAAAAACGCATCCGCGCTGAAGTTAGAATCAGACACTCGGCAAAGCTGGAATCGTTGAGCGAGCTCGTCGGAGGAGTCGCTCACAACTTCAACAACCTGCTCATGGAAATACTCGGCAATGCAGAGCTTGCCATGCAATCAATCGATGATAGCTCGCCGGAATTCGTAAACTTGCATAACATCACCTCGGTTGTCGATCGAGCCTCGAATCTTTGCAAGCAGATGATGACATTTGCAGGTCATGGAAAAAAATCGGTCGAACCGATCGATATCAACGGGATCGTTAAGAAGACCGTCGCCGACTTCCTTGCCGACAGAGACGAAAAGATCGAGCTAGATCAGGTTTATGCCAGCGAGCTGCCGGCGGTTTTGGGAGACCGAGAGCAACTCGGCCGATTGGTTTGGAATCTTCTAGAAAACGCCATGGAGGCGATTGCAACCGTTGGCGACAAAGGCGGTGTAATTCGGGTGTCCACTGTCCTGTCGCACCTCAAGAGATCCGAGCTCGAGGATGTCTATATCGATCACAATTTGTCTGAGGGCCGCTATATATGTCTCGCTATAACCGACAATGGATGCGGCATGCCCGTGGAGGTTGCGGAGAAAATGTTCGATCCCTTCTTCAGCACGAAGCTGAAGGGCAGGGGAATCGGCCTCGCGACGGTGCTCGGAATCATCCGAGGACATCGAGGAATGGTCAAGGTCGAGAGTGGGCAGGGGCAGGGCACGACGGTGGAGATCTTTTTGCCGCCTGCGATTGGCAGTGAGCTCTCTGAAAGCGGCGAGAAGCCAGGAGTCCAGTTGTCGACCCGTTGAATCGACTCGACCGGGCGCCGGCGCGACGATGAGGGCGGCTTTGAGAGTGGGACCTCGGTTATCTTTACGGTCGAGGCACGAATCCGCTCATCGAGCGGCTGATTCGTCGAGGAACTCTCCGCGCGGAAAAGAAAAAGATCCACAGCGCGACCGATGATGCATTCGAAGGCTGCGAGCCGGAGAAGAGCATGGGATCCAGCCTGAAGATGGGACACTGATGAACACAGTGCCCCTTGTTTTATTTCCGTCCAGAGCTTTCGACGTTCCTATCCCGGTTCCCGTCGAGTATCCTGTTGCGGATCGGTCGCAACCGGTCTGTTTTCGAGGGGATCCAGCGATACGCCCGCGGGTCTGCCTTTCAACGTGGATCGTTATCTGAAGACGACCATTTGGAACGGTCGCTGATGAGCCTTGCTTGACGGCTTTGATCGGGTTGTATCATGTTTCCCATCCTCCCTACGATTTTAGCCTTGCTCGCGTGTATGGCAGGCCTCGACCTGGCGCATGAAGACATGGCGCCGTTGCTCAATCCGGGGGCCGCCGCCCTGCTCGCCATCGTTCCGTTGGGCGAGCTCGGGCTGCTGCTGGCACGCTCGAAGCGGGAGCGCCGGCGATCCCGAGGAGCGGGATTCTGGTACCTTCTGTTCGCCTTTGTGCCGCCTGTGAGCTATGGTTTCGCGGTTCTCCTGGGAGGCCTGCCTCGAGCGGTCATCAGGTTGGGGCTCGAGGACTGGATCCTCACGGAAGAGGTGCTTCTGCTGCTCCCCTATCTGGTCATCAGCGCATTGGGGCGGATCTATAAACACCGCTACAGCTCGCTCTTTCAGCGCCATCGAACCCACCGGCTGGCGGTCAGGGAGCTCGTACTCGGGTTCCGCGGGGAGATCGCGCTCATCGTGCCGCTGCTCTTTTTTGTTCTCGCCTGTGATCTGCTCAGCTTGCATCCCGGGCTGGACGAGGCGATCCAGAACAGCCCGACGCTCCTGTCCCTCTTTCTGTTCGCGGCGGTATTACTGCTCATCGTTTTTTACCCGCCCTTGCTCAAGATCCTCTGGGGCCTCGAACGGCTGAACGCAAAAACCTTGGGTTACGGGAAACTCCATGACTTTCTGAAGGCTCAAGGCTACAAGGTGCGGGACGTGCTGGAGTGGAATACAGGCGGGCTCGTGATCAATGCCGCCATTCTGGGCTTTCTGCCGCCGTGGCGCTACATTATGCTCACCGATACGATGCTCAGGCTCTTCGAGGAGGAGGAGATCATCGCCGTCGTGGCCCACGAAATCGGACACGGCAAGAAACGCCACACCAGTCTCTTCGTGTTCTGCTCGCTGGCCTTCATGGCAGGCCTGGCTCTGGTCGACACCCACCTTCGCCCGCTGGACAGCTTCGGGGAGAGTATCTACGCCGCCGGGGCGGTCTATCTGCCGATCATCGGCTTCTATGTATGGGGCGTGTTCGGTTTTCTATCGCGCCGCTTCGAGGTGGAAGCCGACATCTACGCCGTCAGAGCGATGAACGAGCCAACGCGCTTCATCAGAACCCTCGATCGTCTCGGCAGTCTCAGCAGGATGTCGAGACGGCGCAAGAGCTGGAGGCATTTCAGCATCGATAAACGCATCGCGATACTACGCACCTTCTTCCCCGAGCATGACGGAGCTCCGGGATCGACGCACGCCCTGACCCGCTTCGAGCGCAGGGTGAAGGGGCTCAAGATCGCCGCGATGATGGTGTCCAGCCTCCTCCTGATCCTGTTCTTCCTCGACCTGATTTCCGGCAACCCTCCCGCCATCTGATCCCACGATTTCCGGGCACGGTCCACTCTGGAGCCTCGTTGCGCTGCGGTCACCGGTGGGACCGTCGTCCCTGAGGGGAGCGCAGACTGCCTCCAATCGGTCTTGGCAGCCCCTTGCTAAGTTATTATTTGGCAAACGATTAATAGTTTGTTTCGCGAACAAAAAAAGTTTGCAGGTGATCCGCTCCCGGTATATAATACGCCGTTTACATTTTGGCGCGAAAAAGTGGACTCCTACGCGATAGAATGATTCATAATCTTCTTTTATAAAGAGAGATACACATCATCACTCGCAGGCAGACAAGGGGTTATTCATGACCACGGAGGGTACAATAAAAAACGCCTCTCTCCAGATCGTGGAGGAAATGCAAGAGTCCTACATGACCTACGCTATGAGTGTCATCACGGCACGGGCGTTGCCGGACATCAGGGATGGACTCAAGCCTTCCCAGCGCAGGGTTCTGGTCGCGATGAACGACCTGAACCTCGGACCTCAATCGAAATACAAAAAATGTGCCAAGATCGCCGGTGACACCTCCGGTAACTACCACCCGCATGGTGAGGCCGTGGTCTATCCCACGCTGGTGAGGATGGCCCAGGAATTCAACATGCGCGTGCAGTTGATTCAGGGCCAAGGAAACTTCGGCTCGATCGATGGCGATCCCCCGGCGGCCATGCGTTATACCGAGGCACGTTTGACGCTCGCATCGGCCCTCGTGCTCGAGGATCTCGACAAAAACACCGTCGATTTCGTACCCAACTACGACGAGAGCAGGATGGAGCCCACCGTCTTGCCAGGTCTTTTCCCCAATCTACTGGTGAATGGCTCCCAGGGGATTGCGGTTGGCATGGCGTCGAGCATGCCGCCCCACAACCTCGTCGAGGTTTGCGACGGATTGATCGCCTTGATCGATAATCCTGAAATCGACACTCGTGACCTCATGCAGATCATTCCCGGTCCCGATTTTCCCACAGGCGGAACGATTTGCGGTCGCCAGAGCATCTTGCAGGCTTACCTGACCGGCCGGGGGCGGATCACCGTTCGCGGCAAGGCGCATTTCGAGACCCGCAAGAACGGTCGTGCCGACATCGTCGTCACCGAAATCCCCTTTCAGGTCAACAAAACGACGCTCATCGAGAAGATCGCCGATATGGTCAAGGAGGGGCGTCTCAAGGGCATCCACGACATCAACGACCACTCCGACAAGGACGGAATGCGCATCGTGGTCTCGCTCAAGAAGGGCGAGAACGAAGAGGTCGTCCTCAATCAGCTCTTCAAGTTCACCATGCTCCAGGACACCTTTTCGATCATCAACATCGCCCTCGTGGACGGCCGCCCTCAGACCCTGCCGCTCAAGTCGATCCTGGAGTACTATGTGCAGCACCGGGTGGAGGTGATCCGACGCCGCACCGCCTTTCTGCTGGACAAGGCCGAGAAGCGCTTGCACATCGTCGAGGGCCTGCTCATCGCCCTCGATCACATCGACGCCGTGATCGAGACGATCCGGAGCTCGCCCGATGTCCCCACGGCCAGCCGGAGACTCCAGGAGCGATTCGAGCTGACCGAGGTGCAGACCGAGGCCATCTTGAGGATGCAGCTCCAGCGGCTGACCGGACTGGAACGAGCCAAGCTGGAAGACGAGGCAGCCAAGCTGCGTGACGAGATCGAAGGCTATAGAGCGATCCTCGCCAGCGACGCGCTGGTTCTCGAGATGATCAAGGAAGACCTCACCCGGATCAAAGATGTGTTCAAGGGGAGCCGTCGCACCGAGATCGAGAGCGCGGTGGAAGACTTCGAGACCGTCGATCTCATCGCGGAAGAGGAGATGACGGTGACGATCAGTCACGAGGGCTACGTCAAGCGGCTGCCCTCCGACACCTACAAGAGCCAGCACCGCGGCGGCAAGGGGATCATCGCCGCCGATTCGCGCGAAGGGGACTACATCGAGCGGGTCTACATCGCATCGACTCACGATTTCCTCCTGATCCTCACGAACATGGGCAAGCTCCACTGGCTCAAGGTCTACGAGATTCCACTTCTCACGCGCCAGTCCAAGGGGCGGGCGATCGTCAATCTGCTGCAGCTCTCCAACAACGAAAAGATCACCTCCGTGGTGCCGGTGAGAGACTTCAGCCAAGGCTATCTCTTCATGGCCACGGCGCTAGGCATTGTCAAAAAGACCGAGCTTGCCGCCTTTTCACGACCCAAGCGGGCGGGCATCATCGCCGTAGACATCAGGGAAGGGGACAGCCTCATCGGCGCCAAGGTGGCGCTTCCCGATGACGATATCATGCTGGCCACCGAGTCCGGTATGAGCATCCGATTCGCCGGCAGCAACGTGCGCAGCATGGGGCGGACCGCCCGAGGTGTCCGCGGCATCAACCTACGCAAGGGCGATCTCGTCAAGGACATGATTCTCGCCAGGCCTGATCGAACGATCCTGACCGTTTGCGAGCAAGGTTTCGGCAAGCGCACCCTGGTCTCCGAATATCGGCGCCAGACCCGTGGCGGCAAGGGGATCATCAACATCCGCACGAGCGACCGAAACGGAAAGGTCGTCGCCATGAAGGCGGTGCTCGATGATGACGGGCTCATGTTGATTACTCAGCACGGCAAGCTCATGCGCATCGCCGTCGATTCGATTCCCGTCGTGGGCCGGGCGACTCAAGGGGTCAAAGTCATGGCACTCAACTCGGGTGACAGTCTCGTCGCCATAACCCGCGTCCTGAAAGACAATGGGAACGGAAATGGAAACGAGAGTATGACCGGCGAGGAGATCGGCGACGAAGATCGAGAGACCCCGGGCGAGGATCGAGTCACCCCGGGTGAGGATCGAGTCACCCCGGGTGAGGAGGAACGCGACACGACGATCATTGAACCCATCCCGGTGGATCCGGACGATCACCTCGACGCCGAACCACGTGCCGAACCACGTGCCGAACCACGTGCCGAACCACGTGACGAACCACCGCGCTAAGATGAGGATGGGGTTGTTTTCGATAAAACGTAACACGTTCTGTTATAAAATCTTCGGCTTAATTGGCCGACTCACGACACGAACCGTTGCGGACTCAGGGCCGCGATCCGTGGCGGATTGATGTGGAGGCACTCGAAATGCCATTCGCCAGAATCTCTGAAATCATCGACGAACTGAGAGCCGGGAGGATGATCGTTCTCGTTGACGACGAAGACCGCGAGAACGAGGGCGATCTTTGCGTGGCGGCGGAATTCGCCACACCGGAAGTGATCAATTTCATGGCCAGCCATGCGCGCGGGTTGATCTGTCTCTCCATGGACAGCCAGTACATCGAAAAGCTGAAACTGCCACCCCAGGCCGAGAAAAACGATTCCAAATACGGCACGGCGTTCACGATCTCGATCGACGCCAGGAATGACATTACCACCGGGATTTCCGCCTACGATCGCTCCAACACGATCCTGAAAACGATCGCCGACGATGCCAAGCCGGAAGACTTCGTGCGTCCTGGTCACATTTTTCCTTTGCGGGCGCAGCCCGGTGGAGTTCTCAAACGTACCGGTCAGACCGAGGGCATCGTCGATCTGACACGCCTGGCGGGTCTGAAACCGGCCGGCGTAATATGCGAGATCATGAAGGACGATGGCACCATGGCCCGTCTGCCCGATCTTGAAAAATACATCGAGAAACATGATCTCAAGCTCTGTTCGATCGCCGACATCATCGAGTACCGGCGGCATCACGAGAAACTCATCGAGAGAGCCGTTACCGTCAAGATGCCAACACATTACGGCGAGTTCGACCTCCACGTGTACAAGTCGAAGGTCGATGAACACCTCCATTTAGCTCTCTGTAAGGGGATACCCCACCGCAGCGGATCGCAGCCGCGGCTGAAGGAGCCGGTCCTGGTACGGGTGCATTCCGAATGTCTCACCGGGGACATCTTGGGTTCGAAGCTGTGCGATTGCGGAACCCAGCTCGACCATGCGATTAAAATGATCGTCGACAAGGGGCAAGGGGTGCTGCTCTACATGCGGCAGGAAGGACGTGGCATCGGGCTCGAGAACAAGCTGAAGGCCTATCACCTGCAGCAGACACAAGGGATGGACACGGTGGACGCCAATCTTGCCCTCGGCTTTCCCACCGATGTGCGCGACTACGGCATCGGAGCGCAGATCCTGGCCGATCTCGGTGTGCGTCAGATGGAGCTGATGACGAACAATCCCAAGAAGTACCACGCTCTCAAGGGTTACGGGCTGGAGATCGTCAAGCGTGTCTCTCTGGAAATCTCTCCGACGAAGGAGAATTTCCGCTATCTCCTCTGCAAGAAGGAGCGCATGGGGCATCTCCTGGAGAGCGAGGTGCTCAACGGCAATGGCGACTGCGTTGGGGAGGATGGGAAAAGCCAGGACTCCAAACTGTGTGATTGTGAAGAAAAACCCAAATAGCCCACCGCTCGGCTCGGGAAGCTGCGACGCGAACTTCGCGGCGTCCCGAGTCGTCTTCCGAGCCATTTTGCGGCGAGTGGCGCAGAGTTTCTTGCCTGTGATGGCGCGCGGAGGTAGGATGGTTTATGTCGTTTCCTCCCAAGCTTTTATTGGTCCATCCCCCCATCTACGACTTCACCGCCTTCGATCTCTTCCTCTACCCCCTCGGATTGCTCGAAATCGCGACGGTCTTCGAGAGTGCCGGGTGGCAGGTGCGGCTCGTGGACGCCCTGGATCGGTTCGCTGCGCCGACGAGCTCAGGTCAAGAGGAGCCGCAACACCAAGCCCGACTCCGCGGAAGGAGCGCGGTCAGAAAACCGACCTTCAGACCTGACGGTTGCGGTCATTTCCGGCGTCAAAGGATTCCGTCGCCCCCCCTCCTCGACCATGTTCCGCGGCACTTCCATCGATTCGGCATGCCCCGGGACGAGCTCGCGAGACTCATGGCGCGCGATGGGCCACCCGATCTCGTGGGGATCGGCTGCACCATGACCTACTGGTACCTGGGCATCCAGGAGGTCGTGGGAATGGCACGGGAACTCTTCGGTTCGGTCCCGATCGCGCTCGGCGGAGTCTATGCCTCTCTCTGCGCTGATCATGCGCGGGGTATGATGGGTGTGGATTGTGTCTTGACAGGGCGCGATCTGTCACCGCTCCTGGAGATCGCGAGCGATGTGCGGCGTGACGCTCCACCGGCCGAGGCATTCCGCCTGTTGTCCCTGACGCGAACCGGCGTCACCACCCCGGCCCACCACCTCTTGGGTGCGAGGGATTCGGCCGCCGTGCGCGCCACTTGTGGCTGTCCCTATCGCTGCACCTATTGTGCCGCGCACCAGCTCGCGGGGTCCTTTCGCGCCAGGAGCCGGAGCGAGGTCATCGACGAGCTGGTCAACCTCGTCGACCGGCACGATCGCCGACAGATCGCCTTTCATGACGATTCGTTGATCAGCCGATCTGGAAAACCCTTTCTGGAGCTGGTAGAGGAGATCCGCGCAGTGGGCTTGCACCGACGGGCACGTTTCTACAGCATCAACGGAGTGAACGCCGCAGCAATCGACGACGAGGTGGCCGAAGGACTGGCGGGAGCCGGTTTCGTGAGTGTACGCATCGGCTTCGAGACCTCCGATCATGAGCTCCAGGCGACCACCGGCGGCAAGACCTCCGGTGCCGATCTGGATCGGGCGTTGACCGCTCTCAGAAGAGCGGGGTTCGGAACGCGCGAAGTGGGGGTGTATGTCATGGTGGGTTTACCCGACCAGGATGAGGACACGATCTGGCGCTCCCTCGATTTCGTACACCGGCTGGGGGCCAGGATCCACCTTACCGAATACGCTCCCGTCCCTGGCACACCAACCTTCGAGAGAGCCAAAGCCCTGTCGCGTCTCGATCTCGGCGAACCCCTGCACCACAACAAGACCCTGGCGGGCTTGCGCTTCGAGACCCTGACCCTGGACCAACTGAGACGGATCAAGGACCGGGTCAGAACCCTCAACCAACGCCTTTCGGGTTGATTCCCGGGCCCCAGCCGCTCTAATAGTCGGCGTAGCGAGGGCCGCGTGCGACGCAAGGACCGGATCTCCGCCAGCGCGGCCGCAGAAAGGAGGTTAAAAAGGGAAATTGAAAGGAATTCGCACCTCATCACCGCCGTCCAAGTGCCAGAAGATCGGAGGCCCGCGACCGTTGAATGACACCCGGTTAGTAGAAGGCCTGAAGGAGGGCTCTGACGAAGCGGTTCGGGAACTGCTCGATCGTTTCCAGGGTAAAATCTTCAACACGGTGCTCCGTTTCGTCCAGAGCACCACCGATACGGAAGATGTGGTCCAGGAGGTTTTCATGAAAGCCATGAGGAGTATCGACTCCTTCAACTTCCAGGCAAGCCTCTATACCTGGCTCTACCGGATCGCGGTCAATGCCGCCCTCGATCACCGCAAGAGAGCTCAGCGGCACAAGGCGGTGTCGATCCATCACGTGGAAGACAAGACCTACGAGATCCCGGCCGAAAACAGCGATCCCACGGCGCCCCCCGAGCAGAAGGAGCTGGCACAGCGGCTCCGAATCGCTCTCGACGAGCTGCCCGAGAAGTACCGCACGATCCTGGTCCTCAGGGAGTTCGATTATCTCTCCTACGAGGAGATCTCGAAGGTTCTGGGATGTTCCAAAGGCACGGTGGAATCCAGGCTCTTTCGAGCCCGGGAGCGCCTGCGGAAAAAAATGGAGAAGTACCTGTAAATGGCCTGCAAAGAATTTCAGAGACTCATGCACGTCGTTCTCGACGACGAAGCGACGGAGCGACAGGCCGATCGGCTGCGCGCGCACCTCGCGAGGTGCGGCGACTGCTCCGAGCTCTTTGCGCAGTACCGCCGTCTCAAAGCCGGCTTTGTCGCCAGAGATGTGGCGCCTCCGCCGGCGCTGCAGGCGCGGATCCTGGAGCAACTACGTGCCCGGGACGATTCCCTCCACCCCCATCGACGTGATGCATCACGTGGTGTGCTGATCCTGCTGCGGCGCGCCGCGGTGGCCGCTCTTCTGGTGGGGGCTCTGTCGATCGGCCTGATCCTCATCGGCCAGAACGAAACTCTGACAGCCAGCGGGACGGTTCACTACGAGGATCTCTTTCGAGACCGAAGCATCACTGCGGATGAGATCCTGCCTGTCCTGATCAAGACCGACAATCCTGAGGACGCGCTGAAGGTTCTTTGGCGGCTGGAGGACGAATGAAGGTGAAACATGCAGCGCTCTGGATCGTCGCCTCGATGGTCTGCTTTTTTCTCCTCGGCTATCTGACCCGTGCCGTCCTCGGCAATACCTCCAAGCACCCCGAATCCTCGTATCTGGATCGCTTGGAAGAGGATCTGAAGCTTACCTCCGACCAGCGCTCGCGGATCGGCGATTGCCTCTCGAGAGAAGACGAAGAGATTCAAAAGCTGATGAGCTCCTATCGGGAGCCGATAAACAAAGAGCTCCAGACGATTCGAGCCTCGACCCGCGAGGAGATCCGCAAGATGCTCAACGAGGAGCAGTTGAAGGTCTTCGATGGCGGGAGCTTTTTTTCCGACTAGACCTGGGATCGGAAGCAATATGGTGTAATATGAAGCGTTTTAGAGGGTTGGAGACCGCCGCCGATCGTCCCCGGAAACGGCGGCGACGTGGTTTTCCAATGGTCACGACGTCATGACCTGAGAGGTCGACGATCCCTCGAACCAGATGAGGATGCAAGACGATGGGTTACCTCAACGTTGACTTCGGGCGCAACAAGATACGACTGCTCGAGACCGACGGTACGGCCAGGAAGCTCAAGCTCAAGGCCTTCCGCATGGTCGATACGCGCCACGAAGGGGGCAATGTGCTGGATGATCCCGCAAGCAGCAAGCTGGCTGCGGAGACCCTCAAGGGGATTCTTTCGAAAGAGAAGTTTTCACGCGACCCGTCCTCGTTGGCACTGGATTCATCCTTCACGATTACCCGCGATCTCTCCCTGCCCTTCAAGGGGGATGATCAGATCCGCAAGGTCATCAAGTACGAGACCGAGGGATATATTCAGCACGATATCGACGACGTGGTCGTGAGCTACTTCAAACGTTCGGAGACGATCGACAAGAGTAATCTGATGGTCATCGCCGCCAAGAAGAGCGATCTGCGCAAGCATCTCGAATTTCTCGACGTTTTGAACGTCGATCCGCTGTTCATCGATATCGACAGTCTATGCCTCTTCAACGCCCTCTCCGGAACGGGATATCTTCAGGATCACAACTGCTTCGTGGTCCTCAAGGTCGACCACGACATCACCGAGATGATGGTCATTGCCAAAGGCCGTCTGGTGACCTCCCGTGCCATTCCGATGGGAGCCTCGCACCTGACAGCGGCTCTGAACCACGATTTGAAGGAGAACCAGCTCACCGAAGACGCCCACGCGGGGCGTCTGCTCGGTCTGCATGACGATCACGACCTGACCGTCGATGCATTCCTGGTGGGAATGGAGGAGCAGGATGGGGAGCGTCCGGCCCCGCAACCGGCCGGCGGTGGGCTGGCCAAGCGGCTCGAGGATCTCGCGCTGAAGCGACAGAACGAGTTCCTGGGAAAGCTGCGGCGCGAAACAGTGCGCATGCTCACCTTCGTCACCTTGGAGACTCCCCCTGAGAAAGTCTTTCTCACCGGGCCCGGTCACCGGATTCCAGGGCTGAAAGACACGATGGGGGCGATCTTCAACACCGAGGTCGCCGACCTGGATCTGCTATCACGGGTGGAGCACTCCTTCGACGCGGAGCTGGCCGACACGATCAACCACGAGATAGGGGTTGCGCTTGGCCTGGCCTTCAAACAGGTGGGGCACGACGCCACGAAGGTCGACCTGAGGCAGGAAGACGTCAAATACGCCAAGAAATTTGATCAGGTCAAGGTCCCGCTCGCCTTTTTCAGCTTCTTTCTCTTCATCCTGATGGTTTTCCTCAATCTCGACGTCTACAAGGAGCGCAGGAGCAAGCAGAGAGACATGGAGTATATCTACCGTTACTCTATCCGCGAGCTCGGCGTCGCCCTGGGCGATAGGGAGCTCGCAAAGACGGCGGTTGCTTCAGCCAGCGAGGACTCCCGGCGCGGCGTCCTGCTGATCCAGAGGAAGCTGAAGGAAAGAAACGACGAACTGCTCGGCGAACTGGGCCGCGGTGGAACGATCCCCGAGCTGCCTTCGGCCTTTCCGGTGTGGCACGCCTTCTTCGACGCCCTCGTGAAGAACGATGAAAAGCTGGAGATCTTCAGACTCGACAAACTGACGATCGACACGACGATCAATCCCCCCCTCCTGACCATAACCGGCGAGGTGGCGACAGGCGCCGATATGTCGACGCTGCAGAGTATCGTCGGCTCCCTGCCGATGTTTTACGATGTCGTTCCAGGAGATACGGCCCCGTCGGAATCGGGCAACCGCCGTTTCACCAATTTCAAGGCAGCCATCGATTATACCAAAGTGGGGAAATAAGCATGTTCGGTATGGATTTCATCAAGTTCATACTCATCGCCTCGGCGGTGCTCTTCGTCTGCTGCTTGGGTGTCTACGCCTATCTGTCGCACGACTTGGGGCAGCTCGAGAATGATGTGCAGTACTGTTTCCACCGGGTTCTCCCCGACGTGGGCAAGCTCAGCTCCGAGATTCGACTGCGCCAGGAGGAGTTGGACAAGGACAAGAAGAGGGGCATCATGACCCACAGGTACGTGGAGGAGAGGGCCAAAGAATCCAACATCCGCTACCAGGAGATGCTCAAGATGAGCAGCCCCCGCGATTTCCCCGACCGGCGCGGAGGTTTTGTCGATTCCAAGACCGAAATCTCTCCCAGCGGCAAGAAGGATCGTGCCCGTATTCATCGCCAGAACATTGCTCAGTTCCTCTTCTTGCTGGAGAACCGCACCAACTGTCTCAAGGTGACCACACTGGCCCTCGATCGTCCGTCAGAGGATCGCCAGAAATGGAACATGCGCATGACCATCACCGAGCGCACCCCCTTCACTCCCGCGGCGGAAACCCCATAGCCGATAAAAACTGGATATTGATGAGAGAGCCCTATCGCCGCACCGACAGAGTTGAGCTTGCCGATCTCGACGCCATCGTTTTCGATCTCGACGGCGTACTCATCGACACCTGGAAGCTCTATCTCAACGTCTACCGGCAGGTTTACTCCGAACTGCTGGGAGACGAGCTCTCCGACGAGCAGCTCATCGCTCTGGCGCGCACCTCGGAAAGCGGTACGCTGAACGCCGCGCTCCCATTCCATCTGATCGCGCCGGCCATCGAGCGCTTCAAGCATTGGTATGTCGTGATGTCGGAAGAGTTCACCGTGCCCTTCCGTCCGGCGCTGCGAGCGGTGACCGCCGCCCATGAAAGGGGGCTGCGGGTCGGGGTGTTCACCGGCAAGATGCGTGCGACGGCGGAGCACGAGCTGGCTCGCTTTGGTCTCTCCAGATGCCTGGATTACCTCTGTTCGGAAGATGATTTTCCCGAACCCAAACCGCACAGCGGGGGGTTGGTGCAGCTCATGGATGCGTTGAAGCTGACCCCGCGACGGACTCTCTATGTCGGGGATCAGCGCAACGATCTGCTGGCCGGCCGCGGGGCGGGAGCTTTGACCGGCGCGGCTCTCTGGGCCAGGTATACCTCGATCGAACCGGCCAGAGATGTTCCCGACATCGTCTTCCCCACACCCGATTCCTGCCTGGAATTCGTCGATCCATCCCGATCGACGAAGCGACCCTGCTAAAGGCGACCGGATCCGCACCTCGATCACGGCTGCCGAGCTCTCACACCACGCAACGCCACCGTTACTACTGTCCCTCGAGTCGAGGGCGCGCCGATGGATTCGGATCAATTTCGATGGAATGCCGGATGAGTTCGATGGGACGTTGCGTGTAAATAGAAAAACAGGATCCGGGAGGTCTGAATACGGCGAAATCATCGATCGAAATGCAGTATGGAAAGGAAGGTCGTGTTTCTGGGTATGGGGTTGCACGGCCAACGAACCAGAATCAAAACCTGGTTAATGAACAGGATGTCGCGACGGATGGCAAGATCATCGACACCCCGGCGTTTGTTCCCATAACCCGAGGAAGCACTAGAAGCCCGAACCATACAGATTGAGGATCTCGCTTTACTGAGGGAAGTGCGCGAGTTGAGGGGGGACTCAGATTGCAGACTGCATCGATCGACGATGAGCCGTATCCTCGACACTTCCCGGACCCTGATATCGAACAGAGGCGCTTCGAGTCTCTCCGAAGCAGCTCGGGGAGCGCTGGTCGAGACTCGGCCGGCTGAGATCGCCTCGTCTCATCCAGCCACAAGGACATGATTGACACTCGAGCTATATTACACAATTATTGAGCAGGTCAGTCAGGATTGGTGTATCTTGAGCCGGAAATGCTCGAAGCAGCGTTATACAGGAGTGAGTGATGCGAAACTGTCCACTTTGCGGCAATGAACTCAGCGAGGCGGACATCGTCTGTTCGGCCTGCGTCATGAAGATCAACCTGAACGAACCCAAGCGCCGCGAGATGCGGATCCGCAACGTGGCCGATACTCTGGTGGTCGTCCTGGCGGTTTTTTTCTTCATGAAGGGTGCTTTCGCCATGTGGGAGAAGGGGGGCTACACCGATTTCGTGGCGTCCCTGGGTTATCCGATCGGCAGCTCGAGCCTGCAGTTCCTCAACGCATCGATCTGCATCCTCGCCGCGCTGGGCTACGCGATCACGGCGCTCGGCAACTACCTGGCCAAGCCCTGGACGCTGCGAGTGTGTCTGATTACCTTCTGCTTTTTCGTCGGGGCTCAATTGCTGGTCCAGCTCGGCGACATCCACGAAGGCTTCGGTTTCACCAAGGCTCTCTCGGTCGTGTTCTTTCTCTCTTCGGTTCCGGCGCTGCAGTTTGCGATGAGCATGCTGGGCGTTGCATCGGAGCGGATCGATGCGCCCGCGGAGGGGGGGATGCAGCCGCCGCCGCGATAATCGGTACCGTCTCCGGCGGGAGAATCATCGACCGACTCGAATGTACAGTGACGAGGGGGGCCCTTTGAGCCATGCAGCTCGTGGGACTGGTGTCGATCTTCTCCATAGCGGTCTCCGCGTTTTTATGGGCGCGGCTCTGGCGGCTTTCCGATCCTGCCACCACGATTCTGGCCGGCCTGATCTGCGGCGCTGCTCAGATCGTGGTGTTGGCCCACCTGCTCTCCTTCGTCGGTTCGCTGAACAGCCTGGCGGCGTGGTGCGGGGGCAGCTTCGTTGTGCTTGCGCTGGCAAGCGCCTCGTCGGCCCTGATGAGGCGTCGCCTCCGATCGATCATCGACCGCTCGTCGTCGACGTCGGCCTGCGCGCTGCCATCGGCAAAGATCGTACCGCAGACCGGTCCCGTCGTCAGCGGAGGGACCAGCGATCGTGCCGTTCGCTTGCGGTTGGGTGTGTTGGTTTGTGCCGTCCTGATCTGTGGCCTCCTGAATCTGATCGTTGTGTTCACCTGTGCGCCGGGGACCTGGGATTCGATGAGTTATCATCTCGCCCGGGTGGCGTTCTATCTGCAGCAGGGCAGCTTCGACGTCTTTGAGGCCGACTATTGGGCTCAAGTCGTTCATCCCACCAATGGTACGGCGCTGCTGCTCTATACTCTTCTCGTAACGGGTAGTGAGAACCTGACTCAAGGAGTGCAGCTCACGGCCTACTGGGCCACGCTTCTGGCGGTTTACGGGCTGTCGGTCTCGTTAGGTGTCACACGCAGAGCGGCTCTCTTTGCGGCTCTCGTTTTCGGGCTGCTCACAGCCGCTCTCATGGAGGCCACGACGGCGCAAAACGATCTGCTCGTGGCGGCGTTCGTCGCTGGCTCGGCGTGCTTTCTGCACTCCTCGATCGTATTGAGCCGGCCGGAACGTCTCCTCTTGGCCGGCCTCGGACTGGGGCTGGCCCTAGGCACCAAGGCCTCTGTGCTGCTCGTTTTACCCTCGCTGGGAATTGTGGCTGTGCATGCGTTCTGTTTGCGGCGCCGGCGTGCTGTGGACGAGCAGCCGCCGCAGGAAACGCGGTCGGACGCCCCAACCGGTCCGATCGGAAGGACGACGTACACGGCATGTATCGGCGCGGTTCTGGTGGTTTTCGTCCTGACCATGCCGTCGGGTTACTGGCGCAATCTGCAGCTAATCGGTCACCCTGTCGCGCCGAAATCCGTACGTGAAGAACACACCTTCACCTCACGGTCCCTGAGAGAGGTCGCCCGAGCGGGTACCCTGAACGCGCTGCGCTATACCGCCGAATTCCTGAGTCTCGACGGACTACCCGCGGCTTCCGGCGCCGCCGCCGTGCAGTCAAAGCTCCAGTCGTTCTTCAAAGGTGCCTGCGAACTCGTCGGTTGCGACCTGGAAATCCGTGAAGGGACGCGGGAGCTCTTCTCTTTCTCCAGCCCCCCGTCGGCTCACGAGGATCGCGCGTACTGGGGGATCCTGGGCCCGGGGCTCGTCCTTCCGATCAGCCTGCTCGTGCTCCTCGGTGGCGCCCGGCCGTTCCGAGGAAGGCTCCTCGTACTAGCTGGCGCGCTCTTCTGCCTGCTGCAGGCGTACGCAGGGCCCTACGATCCCTGGCGTGGGCGCTACTTCATACTCATGGCGATCTTCCTGACCCCTCTCGCCGGACATTGGCTAGACCATTTCAGGCATCGCCTCTTCAACGGCTATGCAGTGGCGATCGTAACGATCGCCGCACTCTCTGGCCTCTGCGCCATCACGTTTCATGATTCCCGACCGCTGCTGCCCGCCACACGTTCCGTCTTGGCCATGACGCGAATGGAACAGCTCTGTGTCAACCGGCCCAAGTACCTCGGCGCCTTCGAGACGTTCGATCGCATCGTTCCCCGTGACGCCGTTGTCGCGATCTCGCTGGAACCCAATTCCTACGAGTACCCACTCTTCGGATCGGATCTTTCGAGGCGCATTGTTCCTCTCAATTCCTTCCGTGGAGAGCCCCGGGATCTGCCCTCTGATGCCGAATATTTGCTCTACGATCACCGGCGATCGCGCCCAAGCGTCTATCACAATCCAGATCATCTCCGCCTGGGCAAGGACTGGTATCTGGCGGTCCTCGAGCGTGGAAAGACGATTGGACGGTAGCCAACAGCCGCAGCGCCGACTCGGCCGTGACGCGGAACCGATCGTTGGTGACTCTTCGGATCGATTTCGATTTGGATTTGGATTTCGATGTAAAGAGGCCGGCATCCGTCTCCTGGCGCCAGTTTTTTGACACACCGTCCGCTCCCCACACCCCTCTCTCATCCGCCATGGCCAGCAGTAGCCCGACCGTCAGGGAGGGCGACGAGGTGCGATCAGACGTCGATGCGCATACCGATTGCTCTCCCTGCCTGGCTCCAAGGTTGGGTGGAGCAATCGACAGGTAATCACGAATGTCGGCTGATCCCGCCCTCCCTAAACCGGTCGGGCTACGGTTGGGACCACCGGGAAGAGGGGGGGGGGATGGTGTGGGGTGTGGATTGTCGCTTTCCGCTGAAGCAGGCGGCTTCCACCTAACAAGCTTGGCATGCTCTCACTTAGTGCTCTTCGTGGTTGAAACGATTTTGGATTGCACCACGAAGACCACGAAGGAACACGAAGATCGAAGAAAAATGGACTATACGTGCTTTCACGATGACAAGCTTCACAGCATCTCTCAGGCGAGCCTGTTAGTTCCCCGGGGAAACTGGCGTTCGCGCCAGGACGGCGGCTTCTACCTCAACACCGCGTGACCCGGGAGAGTGGAGACTTGAATGATCTTGATATCTTCGGCAAGCTCTATGAGGTCAAGCTTCGATGAGCCCAGACAGCTCAGCATGACCGGTACACCCGCGGCGATGAGAGCGCTAGAGGGTTACAATCAAGAATAGGTGGATGACAAGCATGATCGACAGCATTCATTTCTCCGCTCTCCTGACAGTTCTAATCTTTGCAGGCACCTTCCTCTGCTGGATGGCGGAATCGTTAGGGGCCGAATCGCTCGAAGAAAAGGCGCGGCGCATCCACGCGAAAGCGATCGTGATCGATACGCATTCCGATACGACGATGCGTCTGGGATCAAAAGGCTGGGATTTCATGGAGCGTCACGACTCTGGGCACATGGATTATCCCCGCATCCGCGAGGGCGGGTTGGACGCCGTTTTCCTCGCGGTCTACATGGGGCAGCAAAAAAAAGAAGAGCCTGGCATTGCCGTCAGGAAAGCATCGATCTTCCTCGACCGGATCCATGAGCTCGTCGAGATCAACAATGAGCACCTCGAGCTGTGCCTCACGGCGGCCGATCTTCGGCGTAGCGCGGCGCAAGGCAAGCTGGCGATTCTGATCGGGATCGAGGGGGGGCATATCATCGACAACGACCTGGCCGTGCTCCGGACCTACTTCCGGCTGGGCGCCCGTTATCTCACGCTCACGCATACCTTTCATCACGATTGGGCCGACTCGTCAGGCTGGGGGCAGCCGATGCCGGCGGGCAAGGGCGGGCTCACCGATTTTGGGCGCGACGTGGTGCGTGAGATGAATCGGATCGGCATGATCGTTGATATCTCTCACGTCTCCGATGAGACGTTTTTCGATACGCTCGAGGTTTCGCAAGCGCCGATTTTGGCCTCCCACTCGGGATGTCGGGCGATCTGCGATCATCCCCGCAATCTGTCGGACGAAATGCTCCAGGCGCTCGCGAAGCGCGGCGGGGTCGTGCAGATCGTTTTTTTTCCCGGCTACCTGGATTCCGATTTCTCGGCGAAGAGGGAGCGTGCCCGCAAAGAGCGGCAACGCCGGGAGGCGGAGCTCGCCGAGGAGCTCGGGAAAAACCCTCCAGCGCTCGAGAAGGCGCTGGAAGGGCTCAAGCGGCAGTCCTTTCTGGAGCCTACACCTCTCGGTACCCTCGTCGATCACATCGACCATGTGATCCGGCTCGTGGGGGCCGACCACGTGGGGCTTGGCGGCGACTGGGACGGGGTTCCCTGCCTGTGCGAGGGCGTGGAGGACTGTTCCGGCCTGGGCCGCGTCACCCTCGAGCTCCTACGGCGAGGACACAGCGAAGAGACGATTCTCAAGGTCCTGGGGGAGAACGTGTTGCGACTCATGGAGGCTGTCGAGTGCGAGGCATCACGTTGACGAATCGTTCCATGAATTCGACTCACCTGGTTCAACGAGCCCACGAACTGCGTCAAAGGGCGCTCGACACGACGGAGACCACGATCTTTCGCATACTCAACGGCGAGGGGGATGGTCTGCCTGGCCTCTACGTGGACCGTTACGGCGACTTCGCGGTCTCCCTGGAGCCACGGGACGTGGAGATCGGGTTGCGTCGCGATGTCTACGCCGCTCTCATGAATGTGTGGGGGCTGCGGGGCGTCTACGAGAAAGGGGCTGCTAAGCAGGGTTTTCATCCTGAAAGCTCCGAGGCGGAGCGGCCCATCTTGGGGGAGGCGGCTCCCTGCGAGTATCCCGTGATGGAGAACGGGATGGTCCTCCTGGCCCGGCTGGGTGAAGGGTTCCGTCCCGGTGTCTACCCCGACCAGCGCGAGAATCGCCGCTATCTCGGATCGCTAATGCGTTCTGAGAGTGTTCTGAACCTGTTTTCCTATACCGGTGCTTTTTCCGTCTGGGCCGGTCTGTGCGGCGCCCGGGAAACCGTCAGTGTCGATCTCTCGAAACGGGCTCTCGAGTGGTCGAAGTGCAATTTCCTGGCCAATCAGCTCGACATCTCGGTGCACCGCCATGTGAAGGCCGATGTCTTCGACTATCTCGGCCTCGCACAGCGCAAAGGATTCCGCTTCGGTCTCGTGATCCTCGATCCACCGACTTTCTCCACGGGACCGCGGAGGCGGTTTCGCGCCAGGCGCGACTGGCCGCGTCTCATCAGTGCGGCTACAAAGGTGCTCAACAACGGCGGCAGGCTGGGGATCTCCTGCAACACCCACGACATCAGCCAGAAGGAAATCCTTTCGATGGTCGCTCAGGGGATCAGCGGCAAGCGGAGCCGGATCGTCAAGCCTGAAGCGGTGCTCGGCCTGCCTCCCGATTTTCCCGTACCCCCCAATGCGCCCTGGATGAACTATCTCAAATTCGTGGTGACCCGCCCGATCTCACTGCGCTAGGGCACGAAGAGCACGAAGCGAGAGGGTGCCAAGCTTGTTAGGTAGAAGCCGCCTGCTTCAGCGGAGAGCGACAATCCACACCTCACACCATTCCCCCCCTCTTCCCGGTGGTCCCAACCGTAGCCCGACGGATTTGGGGAGGGCGGGACCAGCCGACATTCATGATTACCTGTGGATTGCTCCACCCAACCTTGGAGCCAGGCAGGCAGAGCAATCGGCAGGCCTTTTGACGCCAGATCGTACCGCGCCGCCCTCCCTCACCATCAGTGTTCGGAGGTTTCATTTCCTTCGCCGATAACTGCCGTAGGTTATTTGCCTGACCGAAGTTGCCAGTCGGGCTACGGTTGGCCGTGACGAATGAGGACGAATGAGTTAGGTGGACGATGTTCAGATGCGCCGCTGTTTGAACAGATCGCGGTATTCGGGGACCACATCACGGAGGAAGGCTTCCATCCCTTCTTCCGTCTTGTGGTGGCAGAGCATCGACTGAATCACGGCGAAGGGCAGGGTGGCGATGTCGGTACCGACCTCGGTCAGCTCTCGGACCTGGCGTGCGTTGCGCACGCTTGCGGCGATCACCAGGCTGTCCAGGTCGTAAGCGGCGATGATGTCCATGACGCAGCGCACCAGATCGGTGCCGGACACGATGCCGTTGTCGTGCAGCACCTCTTCCCGGCTGTCGTCGTCGCTGCCGCACTGCAGCAGCCCGTCGGCAGGGAAGTACTCGCTCTTTTCGAAGGCCATACCTGCCTTCGTGCGCAGATCGTCATCGATCCGGCCGGCGAAGGGGGAAATGTAGTTGGCGCCGGCCTTGGCGGCCAGGAGGGCTTGCTCGGGGGTCATCACCAGGGTGCAGTTGGTGGGGATGCCTTCCTCGTGCAGGCGTTTGAGGGCTTTCAGGCCGTCATAGATGTTGTTCTCTCCCGACGGCGTGCGGGGGTTGATCGGGATCTTGATGACCACGTTGGACGCTGTGCTGTTGAAGGATTCGTAGAGGATGTGCGCCTCGCGCAGGATTTCTTCCTCGGTGACGCCGATCACCTCGAGGCTCACCGCACAGCCTGGACCGGCGATGTTCAGAATCGTTTCCACATAGCTCTGAAAGGAATAGCCCTGGTTTTTGTACTTTTGGAAAGCCCTCTTGAACAAGGATGGATTGGTCGTCACTCCGTCTACGATACCCCACGAGAAGGCTTCGCGGATCTCGTGAATATCAGCGGTGTCGATGAAGATCAGCATGGAGGGGGGCTTTCTGCACAGAGGGTCTGAACGATCACATGTAAACGATGCCGAGAAGCTCGAGCCGAACGTTTTTGAGGCGTGAGGTGATGAGCTCGGCGACATTGTTCATCATGTAATAGCCGATTCCGGGCTCCTGGGTGAATAGTTCACGCAGATCAGAGGCTTTGAAGGAGGTGACCACGGTTTCTTCCAGGCTGGTGGCCGAGGCAGTGAACTTGTAGGGCGGCACGAGGCAAGACCAGCCGAAGACCTCACCGGGGGATACGGCGCAAACGGGAGCCCATTTTCCGCCGCGCAGCGTCGCTTTGATCGCCACGCGGCCTTTCTCCACAATGTAAAGTTCGTGAGCCTCATCCCCTTCGGAGAAGATGACCGTATCGGAGGGGATCGTTTCCTTCTCACCCAGTTCGAGGACCTTGTCCTTCTGCAGGCTCTTCATGCTCCGGAAAATGGGAACGATTTCTGCCTTGTCAGAGAGAACATCGGTGGGTTCCGGAGGAGGGGTGAGCGGTATGTCGTTCTGTGTGCCGATGGCGCGTAATGTGGCGCCCACGAGGAGTGGATCGACGTTCTGCTCGCCACCACAATCGCTCCTATAACAAGTGACGTCGTTGAACGTGCAAGACCTCTTACAGTGGGGACATTCGCAAGGCGGTTCGTCGAAGCCCACCAGGAAACCGCACACCGTACACATCCAATGGGTCATCCCGCACCTCCAAGAGGGTTGATCTCGCCCCGTCGGGACGCAGAGGGCCGGGAATCGAATTGGCCCTCAACCGACACAATAGCACAAGGAAACGTTCATTACAACCGAACCAAAGAGTCGGCACTCACAACTCCTACCCAGCCTGGGCCGCCATCGGCAACCCGGTCCGGACAGATCGAACATCTTATTAGCGCCCTATGAGCGCCACCCGGCTCGTTGGGGAAGGCCTTGACGAAACCCGCCGGCGGACTGGCCGACGGGGACGATTTTTTTCGTTATTTCTGGAGTAGCTCTTCGAGCCGTGCCCGCGACGCGGCTTCGACTTTTTCGTGCAAGCTCTCGCCATGGGAATCCATGGTCACGATCACAGGGAAGTCTTCCACGTTGATCACCCAGAAGGCCTCAGGGGTTCCGAACTCTTCGAGCTTGAAGACGTCGATGACTTCCTTGACCGACTGACCGATGAGGGTTCCGGCTCCTCCCACGGCGTGGAAGTAGACCGCGCCGTGTTGCCGGCAGGCTTCGAGAGTGCTCTTACCCATGCCACCCTTGCCGATCACCCCTCGCACCCGGTAGGACTCGATGACCTTGCCCTGGTACGGTTCCTCGCGAGCGCTGGTGGTCGGTCCCGCCGAGACGAAGGACCACTTGTCGCCTTCCTTCTTGACCACCGGGCCGCAGTGATAGATCACACCCTCGGCGAGGAGGTCGTTGAGGAATTCGGGGTGTTCTTCGACCATCAGTTTGTGCCCCGCGTCGCGAGCCGTCACGATCGTGCCGCTCAGCAACACGGTGTCACCACACTTGAGGTTGCGGATCTGCTCTTCCGAGATCGGGATCTTCAGCTTAATCATGGTAGGTGACCTCCCCGTTCTTGAGGGTCATGGCTTTGCGTCGGTAAGCCCAGCAGATATAGGAAACAGAGACGTAGAAGGTGGCGGGATGCCGGTGCTGTTTGGCGAGATACACGTCGAGCACGGTGGTCTTGCCGCCGAATCCCATGGGGCCGATGCCGAGCGAGTTGAGCTCCTCGTGGAGCTGATCCTCGAGTGCGGCAAGCTCGGAATCGGGGTTGGTCGAGCCGATTTTGCGGAAGAGCTGCTCCTTCGAGAGCAGGTACGCCGTGCCGCGGTCGCCGCCGATGCCGACGCTCACCGTGCCCGGTCCGCAGCCCTTGCCCTGAGCGCTGAAGACGGCGTCGAGAATGACCTTGCGCACACCTTTCAGGTCACGGCCGGCTCCCAGCCGTGAATCGGGCAGCGTGTACTGTTTCCCCACGTTTTCGGAGCCGCCGCCCTTGAGCATGAGCTTGACCAGGATCTCGTCCTTCTCCCAGGGCTTGAAGGTGACGTAGGGCGCGTTGATTCCCACATTGCTCCCCGAATTCTTGCCGGTCACCGGATCCACGGCGTTGGGACGGAGCAAGATGTTCTGAGTGGCGGTCTTCGCGGCGTCCTCGACCTGCCGGCGGAAGGCGATCGTGTCGGTGTTCAGGGGATGGTAGACGTAGAAGACGAGCATCCCCGTGTCCTGACAGATGGGGGTCGCCGCTCCTTTGGCCATCTCGATGTTTTTCAAGACGGTCTCGAAGGTGTTGGCCGGCATCGAGCCGGCAGGCTCCTTGTCCTTGGCCTCGCGCAGAGCTTGCACCACGTCCGGGGGAAGGTCTGTGGAGGCGCGCTTGATCAGTTCAACCAGATGGTTCGTGAGGGTTTCATCCATGATTCTCTCGTGTCCTTTGAGTTAATGAAACTTCAAAACCCGACGAAAACGTGGACGCGGTTCGGCCGGTGTTCGTTCCCGGTGACCGGGATCTGGAATCCTGGACGCAGCAGGTCATGGATCCGTCGCGAAACTCGGCGCGTGGTCCTCACCGAGGTCGCTCGGACAGGTTGCCGAAGCGTATCTCTTTCGGGCTGTCACGGAGTGCAAGAAAGTCAACTCTGGGCCAACCTTACCGGTAAATGCAGCGGAAATGAACGATTCTAAACGGCTCAATGGTTGAAGTCAACGACCACCGGGTGCAACCGAGGTCAACCAAAAAAAGGAAAGGCCGTGACGTATCACGGCCTTTCCAACCTATTGAATCAGTGTCGCCGGATCTCTGAAAGGAAGGGCCAAAGAGGCTGGCGGACCATCCGTCAATCTCTTTTCCTCACAGAGACGGCCACTGACTGCCAATAGCCGTCTTTGATTGCTCTGTCAAAGGTGCATTGCCAAAGGTGCATGAAGAGTATTAACAAAACGCATGCCAAATCAGGTCTTTTATATATCTAATATCGATGCTCTATATCTCGTGCACACAAAGAGTTGCAGGTGGTTTCGTTATGCGAAAATCGGTGGAGGCTGGTGGAGGGGCTGGCCGACAGGAGATAACGGGGAATATTGCGCACAGAGCGCTGTAATACCCACGGCTCGGGAAATAGACCTTCGGCGAGGATCCACCTCGCGCCGATTCTCAGGGTTCGGGAGAGAAAAGACTTGCTCAGTCCGCCCGTCGCTCAGCATGGGACACTGCCTTGCCGCACCTGTTAGCAGCGGCAGCGTGGAGAGCAGCATACTCTCGGATCTTACTCGAACAAGTAGTAGGTTGTTTCAGACACGAACCGGAAGAGATGTCGCTTCTCGACCAGGCGCCAGCCGGCGCAGTGCGCCTCGGAGACAATCGTGGCCGTGGAGAGGCAGTAGCGAGCCGAGCGTCGCCGTCCGAGGAGGGCGCGTTTCAGTTTGCGCCGCAACCGCTGTAGGTTCGATCCGGACCAAAAACTGGCCACCAGCGGTCCCCGGGTGACCCGCCGGAGCTCACCGAAGACCTTCTTCCGTAGCGTCCCGCTCTCGAGGTGGTGCATGAAGCGCAGACAACAGGATCCGTCGAAAGCATTGTCCTCGAAGGGCAGGCTGAAGATCGAGCCCTCCACGGTTCGGTCTTTCACGAGAAATCCGGCATCGATTCCGCGCTCGAGCATGTCGAGTGAGCTGTCGAAGGGAAAAACACTGTAGCCGGTGGCGCTCAGGCGGCAGCTCAGTCGACCGGCACCGCAGGGAACGTCGAGGATCCTGCACGGGCCCCGGCCGTCGCGTGCGGTCCCGTGATCTGGAGCCCTATCGAGGCCGGTGCGCAGCAGAGCCAGAATGGTCCGTTCCTCCCGCCGCGACACACACCTGCGTGCCCAGGATTTGCGGTGACGTCTGTAGTATTCTCCGGCGGCTTCCCCGCTGCGGTAGGCGTCGATGATCTGTCGCGTGTCCTGACTCAACCTGTCCACCTGCGATGAACGCTTTCGATCAGGGTTCCAAGGAGAGGGCCCCCAATGACAAGGGCTAATGACAAGGGCCAATGACAAGGGACTGTCCGCGAGAGGGCAGTCCCTTGATCGATTCTGGTGGTGGACCCGCTGGGACTCGAACCCAGAACCCTCGGTTTATGAGACCGATGCTCTAACCGCTTGAGCTACAGGTCCATGAAAACCGTCTGTATTATACCGCCCTCGTCGAGGCGCCGTCATTCAATATCTCTATTTTGCCGCGGCCGGAATCGAGGCCTGGTCTGACGCCGGTGTCAGCCAGGGCTCTTCATGAACGGCGTAGCGGGATCGTGCAGGCGTTCATCAAGCGTCCTGGCTAGATCGCACCATATTTTTTCAGCCAGTAACGCACTTGGTCGCGGTTGAGACCTAGCAGCTTGCCCGCCTTGGTCTTGTTGCCATCGGCCATTTCCATGGCCTGCAGCAGGAGCTGTTTCTCCAGATCGCTGATATTGATCCCTCCCGGGGGCAGGCGGAAATCCTCCTCGCCCTCGCGCGACGGGGTCATACCGACGAGCGCATCTTGCGCCTGGCGGAACTCGAAGGGCAGGTCATCGGGCGTCAAGATCTCGGAATCGGTGAGCAGGCTCAACCGCTCCACCATGTTCTTGAGCTCCCGTATGTTGCCTGTCCAGGGGTAGCGCTTGAGAAGATCCATCGCTGCCTGGCTGAAACCTCGGATGTTCTTCTTGAACTCCTTGTTGAAGTACAACACGAAGGACTGCAGGAGCTCCGGAATATCTTCGGGCCTCTGGCGCAAGGGAGGGATGTGAATCGGGATTACATTGAGCCGGTAGTAGAGATCCATCCGGAAGCCGCCCTCTTTCACCAGGGCCGCCAGGTTGCGATTGGTGGCGGCGATGATGCGGATCTTGACCTCGATGTCCTGCGTGCCGCCGAGCCGCCGGAACGATTTCTCCTCCAGAAAGCGGAGCAGTTTGGCTTGCAGGCTGAGCGACATGTCGCCGATCTCGTCGAGGAAGACGGTGCCGCCCTCGGCGGTTTCGAAGAGCCCTTTCTTCGATTTGGTGGCGTCGGTGAAGGCGCCCTTCTCGTGTCCGAAGAGCTCACTCTCGAGGAGCGCCTCGGGGAGCGCGGTGCAGGTGATCGTCAGAAAGGGTTTGTCCGCGTCGGAGCTTTCGGTGTGAATCGCGCGGGCCACGATCCCTTTGCCCGTGCCGCTCTCGCCGGTGATCAGGATGGTCGATGCGCCCAGGCTGGCGATTTTGCGGATCAGCGAGATCACCTCCCGCATCTGAGGCGAGCGGCCCACGATATTGTGGATGCCGTAGGCCTTGCGGTTCCTCTCCCGGATCGATTGGACCTCGCGGCGGAGCCGCACCGTTTCCAGAGACTTCCCCACGGTGAGGAGCAGCTCGTCCATGTCGAAAGGCTTCTTGATGTAGTCGAAAACACCCATCCGCATGGCTTTTACAGCGTTTTCTACCGAGGAATATCCGGTCATCATGATGACCACCTGATTCGGATTTTGCTTCTTCACCTTGCCCAGGATCGAGAGCCCGTTCATGTCGGGCAGCGAATAGTCGAGCAGGAGCAGATCGAACTCCTCGGCCTGAAATCGCTCGAGCCCTGAGTTGCCGGTCTCGGCCATGGAGACGCAGTACTTCTCACGCTCCAGGTTTTCTTCCAATCCTTTGCGGATCAGGGGATCGTCATCGATGATGAGTATTTTTTGGGACACGCTCACGCTGTTCGTCCGTTGAGATCAAGGGGAAAACTCTCGTAAGTCGCCATATATCGCGAATTATTACGCGAATGATTGAACACCGTGAGCCTGGGGCGCGTCAATTCAATTCGGCCGATTCTGGAGATTAAGGCGACCTCCAGTGATCGCGATCGAGGGCCGTGGCGGTGCGCAGGTTGATCCAGGCGCCTCTCAGTTGGATCTTGGAGAGGGAGAGGTGCCCCTGAGCCTCGACGAGATCGCGTTGAGCCTCGTTGAGACGTACCAACGAGGCCTGACCGGCCTGATACTCCTTGAGAACCAGGTCGCGCGCCTCGGAGGTGAGGTGATAGCTCGTTGTCTGCAGCCGGAGCTGCTCCCTGGCGTTGGTGAGCTGTGCCAGCGCCTGCCGAACCTCGGAGAGCACCACGAGTAGTTGAGCACTCAGCTCCCGTCGACGCTGGTCCGTTACGGCTTTGGCGGTTCGAACCGCGGCGGTATCGGCGGAACCGTTAAAGAGATTCCAGGCGAGGTTGAGGCTTGCCTGAGCCGAGACGTCGTCTTCGGAGAAGCGCGGATTGTCGATACGCTGCGCCCCGTACGACCCCAGGAGGAAAAGGGACGGGTAGAAGGCCGATCGGCTCTGGGCCTCGTCGAGGGAAGCGCGCTCGACGACCTGCCGCAACATCTCGAGGTCGGGGCGATTCAGCACGGCGTGACGCAGGAGGTGCGGCTCGTCAGGGATTTCGACTCTCTCCTCTCCCTGCACGTCGAGAGGCGCCAGAACGAGCTCCTCCAGCGCCACCTGCTCGGGTAATCCCATGAGCTCGACGAGCACTGCCTTGGCCACCTGAAGCTGACTGCGGGCTGAGATGAGCTGGCTTTTGGCGCTGTTGAGACGGATCTCGAAATTGAGCACCTCGCTCCGCGCCGCGCTGCCGGCCTCCAGCTTCAGCCTGGTCTCCGTCAAGAGCTGATCGTTGAAGCTGGCATCGGCCTCGGCGATCGTGATCTCTTCCCGGGCGAGCAGGGCGTTGTTGAAGGCGATGTTCACGGCCTGAGTCAGGAGGCGCTGCATGTCGTGATAGGCGGCGACCGCCTCGATTTGACCGGACAGGCTGGTAACGTACTGCGCCTCCCGAGCGAAGCCATCGAAGATCAACCACGACGCGCTCAAGGCCGCCGCATACGATTCGTAGCGGCTGTCCAGCCCTGGCCAGCGGAAAACGCCGGGCGTCTTCAGGTGGCGCGTCGCCTCGGCATTGAGATCCACCGCCGGCAGGTAACCGGCCCGCGCCTGGCTGATCCGTGCTTCAGCCGCGCGGATGCGGGCGGTGCCGGCCAGCAGGTTCGGGCTGCGCGCGAGAGCGATGCGCACCGCGTCATCCTGGGTGAGAGGCTGGGGAACCGGGATCGGCGCCGTCTCCAGTAGCTCCGTTGTATCGTCACGCCGGACGGAATGCGGCGCCTCGCGCCCGGCGGTTCCGGGTGCGCCCGCCGCCGACACGCCAGGCGGCTTTCCGACGACTTCGCTGGAGGAGCTGCCATGCTCCAGGCTGCTGCCGGGCAGCAGCCTGCAACCGGATATCACCAGAAGGATCAGAGCGAGAGGGCAAAGCGTGCGGGTCACCACGAGGATCATCGTCGTCTTCCACTCTCCTTTCCTGTTTCGAACGATTTTCGATTCTTCGCCGCGCCTGAGCTCGGGGAGCTTCGATCGCCGACAGCCACCGGCGGCGCGGATCCCGTCATGACCGATTTTCACTCCTCCGCGGCGTAGCGCGTTGACGCGGGCTCCACCTCTTCCCGCGTAGGCCAGTAACCGCGCCGGATCCATCGAAGAGCCCGACGGAGATCGCTGAGCACCCCCACCAGGCAGGGCACCACAAAGAGGGTCAGCACGGTGGCCGCCACCACTCCCGAGGCGATGGTCAGGGCCATGGGGATCAGGTACTGGGCCTGAGCGCTTTTCTCGGTGATGATCGGGAAGAGCCCGGCACAGGTGGTCACCGAGGTGAGCAGTATCGCGCGGAACCGGCGGCAGCCGCCCTCTTCGAGGGCTCGGAAAAAGGGGACTCCCCTTCCGAGCTTGTCGTTGACGCATTCGATCAGAACGATGGCGTCGTTCACCACGATGCCGGTAAGAGCCACCATGCCGAACAAGCTCATGATGGTGATATCCAGCCCCATGAGCATGTGCCCCACGATCGCTCCCACCAGGCCGAAGGGCACACTGAAGAGGATGATGAAGGGCTGGATGTAGGAGCGGAAGATCGTGGACAAGATCAGATAGATCAGCAGCATGGCCAGGATGAAGCCGTAGAAGAGGCTGGTCACCGATTCGCGCGTATCCTGCTGCTCGCCTTCCACCGAGCAGACCAGGCCGGGAAAATCACGCTCCAACCGCCCGAAGAAACGGCTCTCGAGCTCGAGCAGGATCTCGCGCGTGTTGGCCACGCCCGCCCGCACCTCGGCGGTTACTGCCACGCCGCGTTTGCCGTCCTTGCGGTTGATCGAGGCGAGGCCTTTGGTGAACTCCACATCAGCCACGGAGATGAAGGGCACCTCCTGTCCCGCAAGGGTCCGGATGCGCACCTCCTCCAGGTCGGCCAGCGAGCGCCGCTCTTCGAAAGGGTAGCGGACCTTGATGCGTACGTCGTCGCGGCCGCGCTGGATGCGCACCGGCTCGGCGCCGTAGTAGCCCTGCCGAAGCTGGCGCCCCACCTCGTCGAGGGTCAGGCCGAGGGTATAGGCCAGCGGCTTGAGTGTGACGCGCACCTCGGTCTTGCCAGGCCGGTAGTTGTCCTCGATCTCGTAGACCCCCTCGAAGCCGGCGAGCTTCCGTTTCAGCTTCTCGCTGGCACCCAAGATCGTGTCGAAGTCGTCGGCCAGCATCCAGATCTCGATCGCCTTACCTGGCGGCCCGTGCTCGATGGTGCCGTAGCTCAACGACAGCGCACCCTCGATCGATCCCACTTCCTGCTCCCAGGCGGCATTGATTTCCTTGAAGTAGATCCCGCGATCCTCCGACGGCAGCAGCTCCACCGAGATCTCGGCCAGGTTGCCACCTTTGAGCTGCACGTATCCCGAGTGGCTGCCCACGACGGAGTACATGTTTTGCAGCACCGGTTGTCCGCTGGCGGTGGCCATGCGCGCCGTGGCCCGCTCGAGCCCTTCTTCCAGCCGCGCCACCGCCGCCCTGGTGGTGTTCATGGGGGTGCCGTCGGGGAAGACGAGCCTGGTCACGAGCATGTTGTTGTCGGCGTCGGGAAAGATCACGAACTTCAGAACACCGCCGTTGATGAGGCCGCCGATGACCAGGAGTACGGCGATCGAAGCTGCCAGCGCCGCGTAGCGCCACTGGATCACGAAGGCCACGGCGGGGCGGTAGAACCTCTCTACGAAGCGTTCCTCCCCGTGCTCCATACCCTCGCGGAACCGTTCCGCCCAGCGCAGTGGAGCGAACCGTTTGCGCGCCTCCCCCTCCGGAGTGCCGGGTTTGAAGGCGGGTAGATGGTTCAGGTGCGCCGGCAGCAGGAAGAAACACTCGATGAGCGAGACGATGAGGGCTGCGATCACCGCCATGGGGATGATGGAGATGAACTTGCCCATCACTCCAGAGACCCAAAAGAGAGGTAGGAAGGCCACGATCGAGGTGGTCACCGCGGCCAGCACCGGCCAGAAGACCTCGAACGTGCCGTCGACGGCGGCGGCCAGCGCCGGTTTGCCCCGCCTGCGGTGCAGCGAGATCGACTCCCCCACCACGATGGCGTCGTCGACGATAATGCCCAGCACCATGATGATCCCAAAGAGGCTGATCATGTTGATCGACTTGCCGTGGGCGGCCATGACAGCCAGCGCACCGAGCAACGACACGGGAATGCCGATGGCCACCCAGAACCCGAGCCGCAGGCCGAGAAAGAGCCAGAGCAAGCCGAAGACCAGGGCCAGCCCGAGCCGTCCGTTGCGCATGAGCAGGTCGATGCGGTCCGAGATCCAGGTCGACATGTCGCCCCACTGGGTGAGCGTGACCCCTGGCGGGAGGTTGGCGTTCTTGCGCGCCAGGTAGTCGCGGACCGATGTCGAGATCGCCAGGGAGTCCTCCTCCCAGGTCTTGAACACGGTGATCAGAACGGCTTGATTGCCGTTGAAGTGGCCGTAGATCGGATCTTCCTCGAAGCCATCGTTGATCTCGGCCAGGCGGTCGAGGTGGATGATGGTGCCGTCAGGCCGGGTGAGCACCACGAGGTCGGCGAACTCCTCCCCTCGATAGCGCCGCCCCATGGCCCTGATCTTGAACTCTTCCTTCTCGGTGCGCAGGAAACCGCCTGGCATGTTGAGACACTCGCGCCGCACCCGCGCGGCGACCGCATCGAAAGTGAGGCCGTACTTGCGGAGCTGCTCTTCCGAGACCTCGATCGAGATCTCATAGTCGGGAATGCCGCTGATCGAGACCTGCGAGATCGTGGGGATGCGCAGCAGATCGTCCTTGACCTCTTCAGCCTTCTCCTTGAGCTGCTTTTGCGGCAGATCGCCGCTGAGGCAGACATTGCACACCGCGCTGCGGAAGGTCATGAGCGAGACCACCGGCTTCTCGGCGTCCACCGGGAAGGTGGGCACGGCGTTGATCTGCGCCCGCAGATCTTCCATTACCTTCTCTTCATCGGTGCCGTCTTCCACCTCGGCGAATCCGAAACCGACCCCCTCGCGGGCGGTGGAGTGGAACTTTTTAATCCCCTCGATCCCCTCGACGGCCTCCTCGAAGCGCTGGCAGATCCCCTCCTCGATCTCGGAAGGCGTCGCCCCGGGGTAGAGCATCTCGATCTGCACGAAATCGACGGAGATGTTCGGGAAGAACTCGCGATTCATGAGAGAGGCGCCGAAGAGTCCGCTCAGGATGATCATCGCCATGAGCAGGTTGGCGAAGATGTTGTTGCGGGCCATGATCTTGAGCAGGCTGTGCATGGCTCGCTACTCCCTCGATTCCGCACCGGTGTCGGTGAGGGTCACGACGAGCAGGCTGTTCTCGAGGGGGCTGGCGAGCTTGGTGGTGACCAGAACGTCTCCGTCCTGCAGGTCGCCGCGGATGAAGGCGTTGCGGTCGTTGCGGTGGACGACCTGCACCGGGATCGATCTGAGCCGCTTCTCGACGGCCAGGAACACGGTCTGTTGGTGGCTCAGCGCTTCTACCGGTATGCGGAAGACGTTGCGCGCCTGGCGCCCCGGGATCTCGACGGAGCAGAACATACCCTCCACGATCGGCGGATTGACGCTTGCCGACTGGTGGGCGCGCACCTCGGCCACGACGATCGCCGTGCTCGCCGTGGGATTGAACCGCTCCACCCGCCAAAGACGTCCCGTCCAGCGGTAGGTGTCGGGATGTTCCGTCCAGGCCACGGTCACGGGAATCTCGGCCTCGAAGCTCGCAAACCAGCCCCGTCCGCCGCCGCCCCCGTAATCGCCGGCGAAGGGGAACCAGCGGCTCATCTCGCGGCTGTCGAGGGGCACGGGAATCTCGAGGACCGCATCGTCCACGAGGGTCAGCACCCGCTGGCCGGGGGTGACCACCTGGCCCTTCTCTAGGGCGACGTCTTCCAGACGGGCGTCGAAGGCAGCCGTGACCACGGTGCGCTCCAGGTCGAGGGCCGCCGTGTCCAGCGCCACCTCGGCCGAGCGCAGAGCGGCCTGGATCTCGGCGATCTGCAGCGGGTAGAGCGCCAGGGCGTTCTCCAGCGCCACCACCTGATCCTCGGCCTGGGTCAGTGTACGCTCGGCGAGCTCGACCCCCGACTGCGACCCGACCTCGTTTTCCAGGAAGAGCTTGGAGGCTCGCTGGAACTCGGCCGCTGCCAGATCTCGTGCCCGTCGGCTGAGCTCCAGGCGCCGGGAATCGTTGTGTAGCTGCTGCTCGATACGCGTGATTTCGGCCTTCTGCCGCACGATTTCGGCCTTCGATGTCTCCACGCGCAGCGCATAGTTGCGCGGATCGATCTCGAAGAGCACCGTGTCGCGGGGGATGATTTCGCCATCCTCGAGGCGATCATAGATCGCCACGACGCGGCCGCCCACCTCGGGGCTCACGGGAACTCTGTTGCGCGATCTGGCGGTGCCGTACCCCTGCAAAGTCACCTGGATCTCGTCGGCCTGCAGGAGCTGTCCCCGGACGGGCAGGGCGATCTCGCCGGCTCCGATCTCGGCAGGCGGGCGCTTCATATTGGAAAGAGTATGGTAACCCCCGATTCCGATGGCAATAAAGAGTAGAGCGAGGACGAAGCGGACAACGGTGAGCATGACAGTTTTCCACCGGTCAGTCGGTTTGCGACGAATCTCGGGGGACGGCGATCGAGGCGCCTTGCGCCGCGCGCAGAAGAGTCTCTCCCCAAGGTCCAGCGAAAGATTCGATCATAACATGTTATCGTACAGCGCAGCGGGTAGAATAGGGTTCGTTTTCTCGAACAGGAGTGTTTTGTGAGATCCTGGGCACTGTGGTCGCTCTTTGCGCTTCTGCTTCTTCCTGGCTGCGGCGGTGCTGGTCGGGAGTCAACGGCAGGCGCCGAGAGATGCACCAATCTACTACTCATCGTGGTCGATACGCTACGTGCCGATCACATGGGGTGTTACGGCTACGGGAGGGCCACTACCCCGCGTCTGGATGAGCTGGCTACCGAGAGCGTGCTCTTCGAAAACGCGAGCTCGCAGGCGGCTTACACCCTGCCCTCGATGGCCTCGGTCTTCACCGCCCTAGATCCGATCGCTCACGGCCTGCGAAGTCATCCCGATCGGCAGGGCCGCGGCCAGACCCTCTCCGGGGATCTGGAGACGCTGCCTGAGAAGCTCAAAGCGGCCGGCTATTCCACAGGTGCGGTGATCTCCAACTCGCTCTTTCAAAGGCGTTTCAAGGGTGGCTTCGAGGCCGGGTTCGATCGCTTTGACGTGGGTAAGCGCCGGCGCGACGCCGGTCCGACGAGCGATATCGCGATCGAGTGGCTCGGTGAGCTCTTTGAGCTCGGACAGCCCTTTTTTCTGTGGGTGCACTACATCGATCCGCACTGGCCTTACGACCCGCCCGCGGGCTTCGCCCGGCCGTTCGCTTGCGACGACGGAGGTGAGTACGCGCGGCTGCTCATCCGCTTTCTCGAGGGCTCGATCACCCGGGAGGCGATCAACTTCGATCCGCCTCTCAGCGAGCGCGGCATCTCCGCCGGGATCTGCGCCTACGACAACGAAATCGCCTACGCCGACGGACAGATCGGGAGGTTGCTCGACCGCTTGCGTCGGCTCGGGCTCGCCGAGAGCACGCTGGTCGTGGTGATCTCGGATCATGGGGAAGCTCTGGGTGATCACGGCCTCACCTTCGCCCATTCCTTCACCCTTTACGACGAGATCGAGAGGGTGCCGCTCATCGTCAAGCCTCCAGGGGCGCCGCGAGGCGTGCGGGTACGGCAGCCGGTGAGGCTGCTCGACGTGGCGCCTACGATCTGCGAGATTCTGGGGCTCGATCCTGTCGCCAGGGGCCAGGGACGGTCGTTGTGCCCGCTCTGGATCGAGGGCGAGGGCGCACTACCTGCGGCGCCGGCCTACGCCGAGTCGGAGCTTTGGACGGGCGAGCTCATCAACGGCTTGCCACCGCAGCGGCGCCGGCAGATGGGGACGCAGAAACCCGGGCGCTGGCATATGATCCGCCAGGGGGATTTCAAGCTCATCTGGGTACCCGGCCGCGGTGGCGAGCTCTACGACTTGGCGCAGGATCCCGGAGAACGGGTGAATCTCATCACCGATCCGCCGCCTGCCGCCGCTTCTCTGGCGCGCATCATGAAGGAACACCTCGACCGGTCGTCCCACGAGCTGGCCGTTCATGGTACGGGGCTCACCGAAAACGACCGCGCCGCGCTGGAGGAGATCCTGCGGGCAATGGGGTATTGACCGGCCAAACGGAGCCGACCGCGGGCGATTGGCGAGAGTGCAGCGTGATCAGTTGCTCGCCCGCATCGGTTCGATGAACAGTACGAAGATCTATGGACACCGAGAGGAGACGTTGGGTGCTTGTGAAAATCGGTGAGAATAAAACCAGTGCAGTTTCAGGAATCAGATCGAGATCGGATCGTGGCCCGCGTAAAGCCGGCTTCAGGCGCACTGCGCCGCGGCTTCTTCTGCCGGTGCTGGTGCTGTTTGCCGTACAGTTTTCATTACCGGGCCCGGCCCGCGCCGGAGCGATCGGGTCTTGGGTGTCGATGCCCGCCTTCTGCGCGGCTCAGCTCGAGCCGGGCTATCAGAAATATGACAAACTGCGCCTGCGGATTGGATCGGAAGCGGGTAAACGTCATCTCGATCTGGCCAAATGGTGCGAGAACCGTGGGTTGCTGGAATTCACCAGGGAGCAGCTCGCGATCGTGAGCGATCTCTCGCAAGGCTCGATCCACCGCATGGCCTGGAAGATGACGGAGCGGCTCAGCCAACTGCGCGAATCAAAGCTGAAAGAACGTTTCCATCCGCCGTCGCGCAAGGACCTGGAGCTCTACCGGCAGAAGCTGAAGAAGATCAGCATCCTCGACCGCAAGGATCAGAAGAAGCTGGCCGATCTGGCCCACAAGTACTCCACGTCGCTCGGGGAGAAAGCTTACAGGGGATACAAGGAGCTCGTTCTGGGCAATGAGGATCTCCTGCTCATCGATGACAGGGAGCGCATCGTTCTCGACGTGGGGACCGTGCCGCGGGCCATATCGGAGCGGATCGCCGGCGAGGAAGGTATGATCTCGATCAACGACCAGCTCTTTCTTCGACAGGGTTTTCTCAAGCATCTCACATTGGTGAAAGAACTCTCCATGGCCGATGATGAGGTGCTGCGCGTCTTCGGCGAGGCCGGCCTCGAGGAAGCCGAGTCGTGGCAGAAGCTCGGTTTGGAACTTTGCGCCGTACTCGCCAAGGACCTCGACGCCTCCTTCGCCCCACCGTTCAACTTGGCGATCACCGATCTCCGTCCGGTCTACGAGGCTTACTGTGACGCCACCGGGTTGGCAGTTTTCAAGGCGTCGCAGGGCTTCTTCAGCCTGGAAGATCGCGTCGCATTGATCTGCACCGAGGGGCCCGAGGGCGGCGAGCGCTCCCTCTTCCAGACGCAATGCATCGTGCTGCACGAGCTGACCCATCTGTTGCATGCCGACGTTACGCGTATAGCGTGGCCGAGCTGGTATGCCGAGGGTGTGGCCGAGACTTATGGCGGCGCAGGGACGTTTGTATGGAACAAGGGCCGTCTGGAAGCCAAGGGATTGCTGGCGCGGCCGAAGATCGATGCACTGTTGCAGCCGGGAAACCTGATCGAGCTCGATTCTTTTTTGAGCACGCAGGCGGCGGCTGTGAACAACCAAAGCACCGATGCGGCTAATATCTTCTACGCCCAGGCCTGGGCGTTCTTGCGCTATCTGCGCACTGGGGCGGGTGGAAAAACCGCTCGCAGGCTGCGCAAGTGGGAAGACGACTGCATCCGATTGCAGCTCAGGCCGCCTGAAGCGACCCGTCTCCTGCAGGAATCGGTCACCGGAGATCTCACCAAGCTGCAGAAGAATTTCGTGCGCTTTCTCGAGAAGTTGTGATGGGTTCTTCCCTCCATCGATGAAAGCCTTTGTGATGGTCTTGCCGGAAGGGGGGGGGGGACACAGTCGTTTTCCCTTGACAACTGAACCCACAACCCTTCAAGTAACCGAAGCTGGCGGATGCGGCGTATTCTCCGGTGACTCCATCGGTGACATATACTGACAGCAGAGGAAGTGAGGGTTGGGTTTATGGTATATAAATAGTTGTTGATGCAGACGGGTGTTGTAACTAGAGAGGTTACATCGTGGAAAAGACAGCCCAGATTGGGTTTTTTACGAGCCAGATTGGGTTTTTTGCGAAAGAGTCAACATATGAACGTCCTCTTCATATATTCACAACATCATATTCAGTCAGTGCTCGAACCGCTGGAAAATCCCGAATTGATATATTTCGGAATTTCCTATATTTCATCTGTTCTGAAAGAGTCTGGTCATCATACATCATTAGTCGTCTTGAGCAGGATTTCAGGTAAGAAAAACAGGAAGATAATAGATGAAAAACTAAAATCCTTTAAACCTGAATTGATATGTTTTTCTGCAGTGGCTTCAGAATATGCATTTATCTCTGATTTAGCAAAATATATAAAAAAATCGAATGAAAACATATATTTAATGATCGGTGGTCCCCATGTATCACTGCAGCCTGAAAATGTGCTATTGAATGGTTTTGACGCTCTGTGCATCGGCGAAGGAGAATATCCCACACTTGAACTGATTGAGCAATTAAAAGAGGGTAAGTCGCCTTCAAAAATTCCCAATTTGTGGATTAAGCGAGGCTTGGAAATAGAGAAAAATCCTCCACGCCCATTTATACGCGATCTGGACACCCTACCCTTTCCAGATCGGGATATTTGGGAGGATTGGATAGAGCAGAAAGAAGGAAGATGTTCGGTATTGTTGGGCCGCGGTTGTCCGTTCCGTTGTTCCTATTGCAGTAATCATGCACTGGGAAAGCTGGCGTCAGGCGCCTATGTGAGGTTGCGGTCTCCAGATAATATAGTCGAAGAGATAAAAATAATACTCGAGAAGCATCCAGATCTGAAGGAAATCTATCTTGAAGTAGAGACACTAGGAGTCAACAAGAAATGGGCAATAAAACTGTGCTCTAAGTTAGAACAATTGAATGCGTCTCTTGCTGTTCCAATTTCTTATGGAACGAACATTAGAATTACTCCAAATGCTGATTTAGAGGAACTTTTTTCTTGTCTTCAGAAAAGCAATTTTACCTTTATAAATATCGGACTGGAGTCGGGAAGCGAGAGAGTACGTAACGAGATACTCAATCGTAAATATTCAAATCAAGATATCATTAATGCAGTATCTCTAGCTAGAAAATATGGAATGAAAATATCTCTTCTGAATATGTTGGGATTGCCCGGTGAAACTCTCGACGATTTCAAGAAGACTGTCGAGGTGAATCGACAATGCCTGCCAGACTGGACATTCCCTTCTATCTACTATCCATATCCGGGTACTGATCTATATTCTCTGTGTATCGAGAAAGGACTGTTGAAAGACAATGTAGGCCTAGAGGTGGGCATTGAAAGGAAAAATGCAGCTTTAGATCTTCCCGGCTTTTCAAAAAAACAAATACAGAAAAGTTACACTTGGTTTCTCTATGATGTTTATCGTGGTGTTTGGCCTACGCATAAAATTCTACTCAAAGTCATTAAAACAAAATTAATGTCGTACTATTTCATCAGTCATTATTACAGAAAGATGACGCCTATGTTTTTACGCAGATTTATGCAAAAATTTATGAGATGATTTCAAACCTGTAGGCGACCTACCTGCTGCATTGGGCGGGGTGAGAAGCTGCGGGCATCTGCGGAGTGGTTGACTCTCAGCTTGATCGGTCCTGATACACCTTTTGTTCTTTTTCAAGTCCACTCGTCTAAAGTGTTAAATTTTTTTATATATGTCTATATAGCTTTGTGCGACATTGTTCCAGCATGTCCCCATGGCAGTTGATCGTGCCTTTTCTCCAATCGCTGCTTTACGTGGATTTTCAAGAGCCTTTGCGATTAATGAAGCCAGTTCGTCTACCTTCCTGTATGGTGCGATAAACCCATTGATGCCGTGTTCGATCAAGTACGACATCCCGACTCGATCCGAAACGATAACGGTGCTTCCCGCAGCCATCGCCTCCAGCGGAGCCATACCGAATGAGTCATATCTACTCGATTGGATGTAAACATCGCAAGAATTATAAAGTCGTATAATTTCATCTTGACTCAAAATGCCTATGTACTTCACGTTTTTACGATCGATTCGAAAAAGATCATGCTGGTCGCCCTTTCTTCCGCCAACCAGAAGTACTACTTCAGACATGCCGAGTTTTTCGATCGCTTCCACGATAAATCCTACATCTTTGACTCCGTCCGTTCCTCCCGCAGTAAAGATAATTTTACTACTGAAATTTAGATTGTATTTTTCCAGGACCTGCTTTTTGGATTCAGGTGAAACTTCAACAAAATAATTTTTTTCTACAGCGTTGGGTAGTACGGTAATTTTGTCGGGGTCGGCTCCGTAATCCAGAAGAAGTTTTTTCAGGCTTTCGGAAACGACAACGAGATGATTCGATCCAAAGATGAGCTTTCTTTCTAGTTTCTCGAAATGGTAAGGGTGTTGAAATCCCATTGCTCGTTCACGGCAAACCAGTCCATTGACGGTGTAGATGACTTTGCTTCGAAGTTTCTTGAGAAGATGTATCAATAAGGTCAATTTTCTCGGGAACCCGATAAAATGTATTATATCAAAATTACTTTGTAAAAATCTTAGTGACAGCAATAATCCAAGACGGTATTCAGGCGAATTCGACGACTCTCTTCTCGGTCTACTCCCTATTATTTGAGTTTTCTGTTTTATTCCTAAAGGCATAAAAAATTGCGCATCTAATCTGTCGCTATTTTCTAATTCTTTTCGGAGTTGGTAGGTGATTCTCTCTGAGCCACAGCTCGGCTCGCTTCCAATGAGAGGGAACTGGCCAACAACGGCAACCTTTGTTTTTTTTCCAACCTCGTCAAGGGTCAATTTTCTATTTTCCAAAAGAGTACAACTTTTTTTAATAGTATTATTTTTTTAGTCGGCACATGTCAATAAATCGAGCTGCAGATGGACTTCGTACACTTTCTCGCCAAGCTGTTACGGGGCCTTCCTATCATCAATGAACGCCTTTCCGATGGCCCTGCCAGAAGGGGGTGCGCAGGGCTTTTTTGTCGATTTTGCCCGATCCGGTCCTGGGCAGGTGGTTGCGTAGCTCGATGCTGCTCGGCACCTTGAAGGAGCCCAGGCGGTTGCTGCAGAAATCGATCAGCTCCGCCTCATGCGCCTCTGCGGCGGAACAGAGCACGACGATCGCCTTGACGGCCTCACCCCACTCGTCGTCGGGAACGGCGATTACTGCCGCTTCCTCCACGGCGGGATGGGCGTAGAGCGCGTTCTCGACCTCTGTCGAGTAAACCTGTTCCCCTCCCGTGTTGATCACGTCCTTGATGCGGTCCACGATCGTAAGGTAGCCCTCGGGCTCCACGTGAGCCAGGTCGCCGGTATGAAAAAAGCCATCGCGGAAGGCCGCGGCCGTGGCCTCAGGCTGCTTGAAATATCCAGGGGTTACTGTCGGGCCGCGTACCACCACCTCACCGACGCTCGAGCCGTCGCGAGGGACATCGCGGCCGTTGGCGTCGATTACCCTGAGCTCCACACCCAGCATCGGCCGGCCGGTCTTGGCGCGGTACGCCTGCTGCGTCTCCGCCGGAAGTCTTTCGATGCTCTGCTTCGGCAGAGACAGGGTCAGGTAGGGGCTAGTCTCCGTGAGACCGTATGTCTGGACGTAGGGGCAGGGAAAGAGGGCTTCGATCCGCTTCAGGAGCTCGAGCGCCATCGGCGCGCCTCCGCTCAGAATGAGGCGCATGCTTTGCAGCTTACCCGCGTCGGCCTCGGGAGCATGAACGAGGCGGGTGAGCATTGTGGGCACGAGGTTGGTGATGGTCACTCCTTCGCGTGCGATGGTATCGAACGCTGCTGATGTTTCGAAGCGTGGGAGCACGACGTGGCGCCCTCCCACCCAGGTGATGGCCCACGTCGCCCAGGCGTCGGCCAAATGGAAGAGTGGAGCGGCATGCAGCCAGACGTCCTTTTCGCTCAAACCGAGCTCGGCGATCGCCGCCAAGGCGTGCGTGGCCACGTTGTTGTGGGTCAGGATGACGCCTTTGGGCGCACCCGTGGTGCCGCTGGTGTAGTAGAGCTGAACGGGATCATCGCCTCCTCCTTCGAGCGGGAGAGGATGCAAGGATTCTCCGCTGTGCGGCATCGAATGAGGTGCGGCGCATGCGTCGGTCGCAGGGTACGCAGGAACCCCAGGCGGTGGAAGGAGCGTCTCGCTCGAGAGCAGTCGAGGGGGATCGCCCGGCGTTGAGAGTGCGCCCAGAGCCGATCGAGATCTCTCCAGGAACGAGCGGGCCGCGATCAGCAGACGCGGATCACAGTCGGCAAGGACCGCACCGATCTCCCGTGCGCTGTAGAGCGTGTTGATCGGCACGAACACCGCTCCCAGAGCGGCTGTGGCAAAATAAGCTTCGAGTACGACATGACAGTTGTGGTGAATCAGCGCCACCCCGGCGCCCTTCGAAACCCCCTCGTCGCGGAACCGAACGCAGAGCGAAAGGACACGCCTGTGGAATTCGCGGTAGGTCATTGATTCGCCGCAGCAGGAAACGGCTTCTCGATCGCCGTAAAGCTCTGCGGCGCGTCCCAATATAGCCATGAGGTTCATGGTTTTTCACCCGATCTCATCACGATGTAACGTCAAGCGGTCACCTATCCATTATATTTCCATTTTATCCGTTGAGGCCGGTGAAGGCGAGGCTATTGATTCTAGCGACGAGTATGAAATCAACTTAGCATTCGATTCTTCTGTATTGATACTCTCGATCTTTTACATCACCAGACCTTTATGGCTCAAGAGACGGCAGCCAAGAGCTGCGAAAACCGTTGTGGCTTTTGTCGGATTAAGTAAGAAGGCTATGAGGGGCTCTTGGAAAACGGAAGGCGTTTTCAAAAGGTTCCTCGAAACGAGCGGCGTTGACGATCGCTGGATAAAAAAGGCAAGCCGAAAAGAGTCTGCTCTTTGCCGCGTGAGCGGACGGGATACTATTCTGGAGGTGTCGAAAGGCGCGATACTTTCTCGATGGTATTCGGTAAGTGGAGTTCTCCAGAGCGACGGAATGACTCTCGATGCCATGTAAGGACTATGAGGTGTGAGAGATGCTAAGATCACTACCGGCCGCGATGACCGGTAGTGCAATGAAGAGGCCCTCAAGGATGATCTGGCCTCCTTGCTCCTGTGCGGCGTTGAGTCGCAGTTTAGAAAAGGCCCTGGGTTCCCGGTGACGGGAAACTCAGGGCCCTTTTTTTTCTGCCCTTCACTTGCAAGTCATATCGTGCCGGCTCGAGTGGACCGGGGACGATCCCGTGTCGCGGGGTGTTGAGTATGTCATCATTGAGCGTTGCGGAAGATGGGTTTCAGGGCGTCTCGCGCGATGCGGCGGGAAAACAGGATCGAGCCTTTCGGCCCCAGGTGATCGGGATCGTAGAAGAGCGAGTCTGGAAGGTGCTGCTCGTAGGCGTTGTAGTCGAAAAAGGGGATCTTCTCTCGATCGCAGGTCTTGGTGATGTAAGACATATACTGGGAGTATTCGCCCGGTTCGAAGAGGCTCATGTAGTCCGTGGTCAGGGGCATGTTGACCACAACCAGTTCGATCTTGCGCTCTCGGGAGATCTCGATGATTTTTTCGAAAGCCCGCCGTGAGGCCCTCCCGATCTCGAAATCATTGAGCAGGTTGTCCCTCACGAAGCTCTTGCGTTTTTCGAACTTCGCCTTCCAGCGACGCGATCCAGGAGTCGGAGCAGGTTTGGACTGATCGCCTTCATTCATGCGGAACGGATCACCGTGACCTTTCGACAGCTCCCAGAACAAGACGTGATTCTTAGATTTCTGGGTCCGTGGTGATTGAGTGAGATACTGGACCACGCAAGAGATGCTCCGAATAAAGGAGCTCGCCGCATCGGAGAGGCAACCCGCCGCGGCGATATCGCGGATCTCGACTAGAATGTCCCAGGGTTGGGCATAATGCTTGACATATTCCGATGTTCTGCGGCTCATGCTGTTGAATCCACGGGCTTCGGTGCAGAGAACGACAACGTCGGGTGTCGATTGCCCGCGCAGAACTTCGCGAAAGATCACGTGATCGGTTCTGATCTGTCCGGCTGATTGTGAGAGATTGAAACAGGTCAGACTGCCTTCGGCTTGGCGGCTCAGCTCCTTTTCCACCACCAGCGGATTCACCCCCAGTTCCGCCCGCGAAGACCCCATGACGACCACGTTGTATCCAGAGGGTGCGGCGCGATAGGCGTGGATTTTGAGCGACTGGTCGCAGGTCACCGGTTGCCACCAGGCCAGGCCGGTCTGCGTGGCGATCCAACTGCTGAGTGCCAGAAAGACCACACCCCAAAAGAGGACCCAAAGGGTCTTGTTCACCTGGTTCGTTCGGGAGTCTCTTCTGTCCGCCGAGATCGTCATGTTTCCGATATGAACTCCAATTCTCGGTCGACTCAAAACTGAAAGTAGATGAACGGTCGTGCCGCGGCGCAGATGAAGGAACAGACGCCGATGAGCACGATCAGAGCCGCCGCCATCGCTGGCGCCGGGAGCTTGTTCCAGAGCAGAGCGAGATTATGGTTGAATCTATTGGGCATCATGTGGGTTGCCGCCGCGACCAGGAGAACGACGATTACGAAGGGTTCGACATCGAGAGCCCAACCGTTGGCCCCCCCCAGGCCAGCGAGCATCGAGACGAAGGTCTCGAAATCGGGAGAGCGGAAGAGTATCCAACCCAGACAGACGACTTGGAAGTTGGCGAGTGCTCGAAGCACCCTTCCCGTTTTAGAAGGATCTCTCGCGCATGAGCCGGCGCCAGCCCGTTGAGCCATGCGGGTGACCGCCAGGATCACGCCGTGGAAGAGCCCCCAGAGGATGAAGGTCCAGCCTGCGCCGTGCCACAGTCCACCTAGAAGCATGGTGAGAGTTAGATTGATATACGTGGCTCGTTGGCCCCTCTTGGAGCCCCCCAAGGGGATGTAGAGATAATCGCGCAACCAGCTCGAGAGCGATATATGCCAACGCCGCCAAAAGTCTCTCAAGTCGGTGGCTACATAGGGGGAGTCGAAGTTCTTCGGGAGTTTGAAACCCAGCAGCCTGCCGCAGCCGATGGCGATATCGGAATAACCGGAAAAATCACCGTAGATCTGAAACGCATAGGCGTAGACCGCGATGAGGATGGTGGGAGATCCGTAAGCACCCGGCGCGGAGAAGACCTGGTCCACGATGTGGATGGCCAGGTAGTCTGCGATGATCACCTTCTTGAAGAGCCCCCGGGCGATGAGGAAAAAACCATGGCTCGCATCGGCGCTGGTGATCACCGGCATCTTTCCGAGCTGAGGAAGAAACTGGCTGGCGCGAACGATCGGACCGGCCACGAGCTGCGGGAAGAAGGAGACGAAGAGCGCGAATCCCAAAAAGCTGTCGTGCGGTTCGAGCTTGCGGCGGTAGATATCGATGGTATACGAGAGGGTTTGAAAGGTGTAGAAAGATATCCCTACCGGGAGGAGAACCTCGAGACGGGGAATATCTCCCAGAAAAGGGAGGGTTTCGGTGATGTTGTCGATAAAGAAATTACCATACTTGAAAACACCCAGGACTCCGAGATTCCCCGAGAGGCTCAAGAGCAGGTAGAGCTTTCTGAGGCTTTTGCGCTGCTCAAGATGGATCAATCTTCCGAGGGTGAAGTCGAGGACCGTGGAGAAGATCAGGAGGAGCAGGTAGTTCGCATTCCAGCAGCTATAAAAGAAATAACTGGCTGCGAGCAAAAAAGCGTACCGCGGCTGGAGTCGATTTCTGAGGATCATGTCCAGCAGGAGAACGACGATCAAGAAGACTGCGAATTCACCGCTGTTGAAAAGCATAGGGCAGCCAGTTTTTCAGCAGGCGGCTGTAGAGAGGCCGGACGATACGGGCTAGAGTGACGAACGCATCGTTAACGGAATGCTCTCATTGTGACCTACCGATCTCGTCGATAGGCGGCTAGAGTAATAGAGTGTCGACCGTTGGTGCGGCAAAAAAGCGTCTGGACTCTGAGGGTGCCACCAGCCGCCGATTAGTTCTTCGGACCGGTCAGAGTCTCAGGGCTCATCTCATACGCATCGATTGAATCATCGTGCCTTACGGCGTTCTTCCTCACTTTTCGCTCGATAAGTTCGAGTACGTACATCCTAATCAAAGTGAGCGGGAGGTTCAAGTGGTTGCATAAAAAGAATTAGAAGGTGAGGATAGAGCAGAAGGCCGGCTTGTGAAAGATGCTCACGGTTCGGGAAAGATAAGACTTACTCAGACAGACCATTCCTTAGCGTGGGACACTGCATTGCCGCACCCGTGAGCAGCGATAGCGCCCTTCGCGGCTGTGCGGCTGCAGTGTCCTTATCTCGTTTTAGCAGCGGTAGCGTGGAGAGCAGCAGACACTGCCGAGATTTCTTGGTCGAAAGCTCAACCGCCTTCGGTGCTACGTCTCGTCACTCAACCTGCCGGAGGGGCTGTAGAAGGCGTGGGGGTTCTGCCAAACGACCTTGCGAATCTCCTCTGCGCTGAATCCCCGGCGCCGCATCACGACCGCCGTCTTGGCGACGGCAAGGGGATCGGAGATCCCCCAATCGGCGGAGGAGTTGATCAGCATCCGGTCGGTGCCATACTGCTGCAGGATCGTGGTGGCCCGGTCGGGGCTGAGTTTCTTGAGCGGATACACCGTATGGCCGGCCCAATACCCTGCGTCTTTGGTGAGAGCGATCGTCTCCTCGGTGTTGTGGTCGACAACGGCGCGCTCCAGCGGATAGTCGAGCTCCTTCAAGACCGCCAGGATCCTCTCGATCCCCCGTTTCTTGTCGTTGTGGGGGCTGTGGATCAGCACCGGCAGACCGGTCTGACGCGCCAGCTCCAACTGGGCGATGAACACCTTTTCCTCGGCCTTGGTGATCTGGTCGAAGCCGATCTCGCCGATGGCAACGACCCTTTCGTTCTCGAGATATTGCGGAAGCATTTCGAGCACTTCGGCGGCCAGGTTTTCGTCGTTTGCCTCCTTCGGGTTCATCGACACCGTACAGCGGTGTTCGATGCCGAACTCAGCGGCACGCTGCGGTTCGTAGTGGATCAGGTGATCAAAATAGTCGAAGAATGTCCCCGCTCGCTTGCGCAGGTTGCCCAGCCAGAACCCGCCAGGTTCCACGATCATGGTGACCCCAGCCAGTGCCATGCGCTCGTAGTCATCCGTTGTGCGCGAGTACATGTGAATATGAGGATCGAAGATTTTCATGGTCCGTTTCCCTTCGGATTAGTGGCCCCCATCATCGCTGGACCGCTCTGGGATCGGCTGCGGCTCGATTCCGATGCGTTCTCGAGGTGGGATACCTGCAGCCGGCCGGCCCAGGCTGGCTGCCGTGTAAGATCAAGACGCCTGATCCATCGCAAAAGGGATGATTATAACCCCCGGCGATGTCGAGTAGCCTAATCTTTTTCATTCCAACGAAAAGAACGCCGCAGAGTTCGGATCAACCGAGAAAAAAGTCTGCGCACCCCTCGCGTGTCGGTAGGCTGTCCTGGCGGCTCGTTCTACGATCTGATCACATCTTGCCACGACGAGCTTCGATGTTGCGCAAGAGTCCCTGTTTCCCGGCCCGCATGACCGCAGAGACGCCGAAGGCCTTCTTGAATCCGCTTCGGCAGATGCCTTCGATCATCTGGTCGTCTGCTTCGACCAGATTCCGGAGCGGCGGCGCGAGAAGCCCCTTGCCAACCTTCGCGCCCTCTCGAAAGCGCTCGCCGTGCGGGCAGGCGTTCAGGCAAAGATCGCAACCGAACACCGGGCCCGTGTCGAGCAGCTTATTTTCGGCGATCGAGAAAGCGCCTCGCTTCTCGATCGTGAGGTAGGAGAGACAAAGCCGTGCGTCGAGTTGGTACGGTGAGACGAGAGCACCTGTCGGGCAGGCTTCCAGACAGCCGTGGCAGTCATGGCAAAGGTTGGACAGGGGGCCGTCCGGCTCGAGAGACAGATCGGTCAAGATCTCACCGAGGAGCACGTAAGGCCCGAAGGGCCGGGTGATCAGGTTTGTCGAGCGACCGATCCATCCAATCCCGGAACGCGCGGCCCAGGCTCGTTCCAGGAGCGGCGCCGTATCCACGACTATCCGGAAGCGGGCCTGAGGCGCCCGGGTTCTGATCCCGTCGACAGCCTGCTCCAGAGCCCTTTTCAGAACCGCGTGATAGTCTTCGCCGACGGCATAGGCCGCGATCGGACCGGGGGGCACGATCGGCTCGTAAGCCGCGGCTGCCACGATCACCGAGCGGGCGCCGGGCAGGAGCAGCCGGGGACTCTCACGCAACGCGGCGTGCCGCTCGAGATAGGCCATGTCGGCGCCGTATCCTTTACGGATCCACTCCAGGAAACGGGTGAAATCCCGATCGAGAGGCGCCGCCGCCGCAATTCCGGCGAGATCGAAGCCGGCTTCGAGAAGGCGCTGTTTGACAAAGGCTTTCATGGCGGGAAGCATCCTCAGCGGGAGCCACTCTGTCAAGAGTTGATCTTTTGTCTCTTCCCGGATAAGTTGACGCCACGGTCAACGCCATGCAGAACCACTGGTCACGACGTGGATCGGACACTGGGAGGCACCCAACACTTACGGATTACGTTCCGGTCGATCGGGAGGTGTTCCCTCTGCGGCCGTCGACGAAGCCCCCATCGCGGGGAGGAGGATCTCTTGACGTTAGCTTCGAGCTCGAAAGGCATGTGGAGCGGCGCCGACCACAAGGACCAGGCGCTGGCAGGCCGTGCGCTCGCGGCTCTGGTGCTCATCGTGATTTTGGCGCCGATGAACGGCTGCGGAGGGCAGGCGGTTCGCGACGATCCGAAGGAGATCACTCAGGTCGTCACGATCCCCGATCCCTCTGTTTTGGGTTACATCCGCGCCGATGCGGCTGCAGCGGCCGGCGTGGTCGAACTCGCCGAAGGTCTTCTGAATCAGCGTGATCGAGTACCCGGCCTTACGCTGCTCTTCAGGTCACTACCCTGGGATATGATCTTCAAAGCCCTCCCACTGGCTGCCCCGGGAAGCGAGATGATCCTGGTGTTTCTCGATCCCGGGACATTCGGTGGCGGTGGGGCCCTCGCTTTCCAGCCCTCGGAGAAGGGTGGCCTCGTGCGGCTGCTCGACGCCGATCCGGACTATGCGCGAACCGGTGACGATCCGCCTCAATTCCGGATGATCCGGCAGAGCGATATGTCACGCGAGATTTTTCTAGCGCTCGATGCTTTGTCGGCTCTCGGATTCGATCTGGATCTCCCGGCGCAGGACCTTCCCCTGGCCTGTGTCATCGAGGAAGACGAACGGGGGGTGCTGATCCTTCCGTCCTACGACTCCCGCCGCGATGTGCGGGCTTTTCTGGAGAGCACCGACTACCTGAGCCCCTGGGGAGATGCCGGGCTGGTGGTGCATCTCGACATGCGACGGCTCGCGGTGGCGTACGCCGACACGCTCAGAAGCCTCGAGAGCTCGGTGAGAAAGATCGCGGCCAAGCTGGACGCCACCCGTCCCGTCGATCATCCAATCACACCTGGCAGGGTGCTGCGCTTCGGGTGCGCCACATTGCTCGGTTTCCTCGGCGGCATCGAAGGCGTTCGATTCGTCTCCGTGGCGCCCGATTCGGGGGAGGCCGAGCTGCGCATCTTGGCCAGGGAGGGGAAAAGCCTTCACCGCTTTCTGGGGGTGCTGGGCGAGCACGGACCGGCGAAGACCGGTCTGGTGCCGGGCGGATGGGCTGCGCAGATCCACATCGATCCCTCGCAGACAGTCGGCCTTCTCCAGGAGTTGAACGCGTTCTATACCTCTGTTCTCGATCTCGAGCCGGGAACGCTGGACGAGTGCACCGTGGCCCTGCGACGCTGCGTGAATCTCGATGACGGTGGCTATCTCCTGGGGCTGGGGATCGGTGAAAACGGGCTCTGGGGTGGTTTGTTCTCGAGGATGCGCGACGAGGATCTCCATGAGCTGATCGACAGTGCGCGCTGGAGGGCCGCGGCGGCGGTTGCGGCTCTCGTCGGTGGCGAGCTCGATCCGAGAGAGCGACCAGGCGCGGTGAACGCAGAGCGACTGATCCGGCGGTTCGAGCTTCAAGGGGGAGATTATCGTCTCGAAACCGGAGTGGGCGGCGGATTTCACGTCGCCGTGCTCGAGCCGATCCCTGCGGAGGATTCGGCGGACCGCCGACGCCATGCTCTGATCTCTCAGCTTGTGCGGCTGGCGGATATCGGGGTGCCCCGTACACGACGCCTGCCTTCGAAGGCTCATATCTACTTGAAGTTCTCGCTGGTTCCTTTTTCTCAGGGGGCGACGGGCGTGTTAGGATCTCTCATCGTCGGCGATGTGAATGGTGTCGGCCGCGTTGAGGGGCGGGAGCTCGTTCTGCGCTGCCCATGGCGCTGACAGCCGAGTGGATGGTCCATCACGCCGGAAGATCGAAGATCGATCGGAGACCGGTCATGAGTCGCACGGAGGTGTTTCATCGTCGTCAAGAACCAGCTCTTCTCCTTTCCCGGCAGCATTTACATTCCTGCGATGAAACTCTGGCTCGACCCGTCACGCAAACAGGACTTCGCCTTCATCTCACATGCCCATGCCGATCACGCCGCCCGCCACCGTAAGATCCTGGCCACGACCACCACCTCCCGAATTCTGAAGCACCGCCTCGGAATGAACGCGCATATCACCTGCTCTTTCGGGGAACCTCTGCAAATCGGGAGCGGCAGTGTGACGCTCTATCCCGCAGGACACATCCTGGGCTCGGCTCAAGTGCTCGTCGAGCTCGGTGATGAGCGGCTGCTCTATACCGGGGATTTCAAGCTCCAGCCTTCGCGCACAGCCGAACCCTGCCGACCCGTCAGTTGCGACTATCTGATCATGGAATGCACCTATGGACTTCCTCAGTACCGGTTTCCAGAGAGAGCCGGCGTCGAGTCCCACTTGGTCGACTCTATCGTCGATGTCATGGAGCGAGGTGAGGTTCCGGTCGTGCTGGCCTACGCCCTCGGGCGGGCTCAGGAGGTCATCCAACTGCTGATCTCGAGAGGATTCAAGGTCGCGCTGGAGAGAAGAATTTTCGAGCTGGCCCTGATCTACGAGGAGCTCGGGGTGGAGCTGGGTCCCTATGAGAGCTTCGATCCGCAGAATTTCGATGGTCGTGTGCTCATCTTTCCGCCCCATCTCTGGAACTCGCCTGTGCTGCGGCGCATTCCGCGCAAGCGCACGATCGCCGTGACCGGCTGGGCGATCGATGGCCGGCAGCGGTCATGGTATCGCTCCGATATGGCGTTCCCCATCTCGGATCACGCCGATTTCGACGATCTGACCCGCTATGTCGAGATCACCCAACCGCGTCAAGTCTACTTGATTCACGGCTTTCCCGATTTTGCGCAACATCTAGAAAAAAAAGGCGTTAACGTCACTTCGTTGATCTAACGCCGCCTGCGGCGGGGGGCTCGGCGCGAGCGGTGTCGCAGGAGCGGTCCATCCAGACCATCGATCTGGGCTGGTCGATCGTCGACGGAAGGTCACACCTTTGCAGGCGTCCTCCAAAGCGGCTCGAGCGCGCCGTTACGATCCACCTCTGAAAAATAGAGTCGATGACAAAAAAAATTCGAAGGAGAGCGCGTGCGAAATAATTTGCGGAATTTTACGGAAAACGCGTAATGTTAGTTTTTTATTGACGAATACATCTATAACGCGTAGTCTGCCGTTGTCGTCTGAAGAGCTTGGCTCGTCATGTTGACATGAGAGAAGTGTTACCCGGTAACAGTCGAAGTATATAAATTTCCGATGACGTACCGAGTAAATCTCTTTATCGACATCCTGGTTGAGCGTCTTCGTCTTTAAGCCAAACATTAAATAAACTTGGGCAGCTGAACACATCACCGTGAAAGAGCACGAGAAACGTTCTTTCTTCGTTTGCTTTTCGCATCACGCTGTCGGAATTTGGTAAAATGTAGGCACCCATGAAAACGGGCGGCTCAAATCTCAACGAAGCCTTGTCCTATGATCAAGCCAGCGATTTGGCGATACCCTCCGCTGTGCTGGTGTCCCGCCTCCAAGAAATATCTCAAAGAACCAAAAGCCGGGCCATCAAGAATCAGATCTCGCAGATCAAGAAGGGGAAGGTCTCGCTGGGATTACTCAACAACACGCTGATGGAAAGCTACCGTATCCACGCATGCGCGGAATCGTATTCGCTCCTCTACGAGCTAAATTACAAAGTGTTTTTTCTCATTATTTTCAATAAGATCAAGTTTTACTCTAACTTATTAGACCCAAAGGACATATTGCAGGATGTCTTCCTGTCGATTTTTCGCTATCCATTCAAATTTAGGGGTGACAAAGAAAACGCTTTTCGGAATTGGAGTTACTCCATCATCCGAAATACCATATTGAAACATTTGAAGGCGCGAGAGTCGTGCGAGATCACGACGGACATTTTGCCGGAGGTCCTCGAAGACAGTCGTTCCAGCAATCCTCTCGCCTCGCTGTCCGATGCGGAGAGTATTCAGAGGTTCAAGAAGTTTTATCTCTACTACCTCCTACTCTACCTGCATGTATTTGACAATTATTTGAGTGAGAGAGCCAAGAAGGCGTTACTTCACGTAGAAGTCGAATGTAAACGGTATCGCGAAGCTAGTGATCTTTTAGGTATCAAGTTAGAGAACTTCAAGATGGTCGTCTGTCGCGCCAGAAAGAAGATTCACCGACATCTCAATCAGATTCTGGGAAGCGCGGGGTCATGAGTGCGAAAAGGGTCAAAACAGCATGCACAGACATCGAGATGGAGCTCAACGCTTTCGTCGATAATGAATTGAAAGAGATTCATGTCCAAGGCGTTCTCGATCATCTCGATATGTGCCCGTCCTGTCGCCGATACGTCGATCAGCTTCGTGTCTACGCCCAGATGCATCGCGACTGTCACCATCAGGAAACTCTCCTCGGTACCATCGATGCTCCTCAGATCTTCCAGAATATCACCAACACGCTGCTGGAAGAAAAGATCTCCAAGTTGTCTGACCTCTTCTACCAGATCGGAAAGGCCTTCGTCGTAAAGGGCTCGAAGATCAAAGGCCGTCAGAGAAGGATGAGGCAGACGTTATTCTCAAAACCTAGCCCTCTCGGCATGACCACGCAGAAAGCCAAGAACATGATCCGAGAGGCGGGCGAGCTTTCCAGGCTCAACAAGGACTACGAGAAGGTCGTCAAAAAGGCTCGCTCCTTCTTCCGCATGGTGTCGCGTCGCCAGGATGAAAACCTGGAGCTCGGACGCCGGTTCGTGGAAGAGAGCTTGAGCATTAAACCCGATGCGGTGGAGTCGAGGATCTATCTCGGTTTCTACTTCACGATTACAAGACGCTACGATCAGGCGTTGACTCAGTTCCGCAAGGTTTTAGCGCTCCCAGGTGTTTCCGAAGAAAACAGGATGATCACCTTCAAAAACATCGCGAGGCTCTTCATTCTCGAGAAAAAATATGATGATGCCCTCGGCTGTTTCAAGGAGATCGAAAAAAGCGGGTTTATCAAGAAGAAGCCCATGTTTCTCTACAGGGTATTGACCCAACTCGCGACGACCTACGCCAAAGCATCGAACTTCGAGAAGTCGATTGAGTATTTCGACCGAATTGTGAAGGAGTTTCCGAAAAAGATTGCAGATACGCGTAACGAACTTTGTTCTATGGAGACGTTCCAGAATCTACTGCTCCATGAGCATGTGTTTCGAGAAACTCTCCAGAAGAAGATACCGGCACTTTTTGCCTCTTGATCTTGGGGGTGATAGGGATGTTTTCGTTAAGCAGACGAAATAAAAACAAGTTAATCCCGTTGATCATCCTATTATTGACGGTCTCCCTGGCATGCTTCAATCTGAATGCCGCTGACGCCATGGACGATGAAGACGACCCGGATGTTTGGTTGCCTTCTCCGCTCAGTAGTGGCGGCGATTCGCAGGATGACGGCGGGAACGGTAAAGGTTGTTCATTCTCGGATTGTACTTTTCTTTCGTTGTTCTTACCGTCCGAATACCAGAGTCTCTTCAGAACGGTCAGCCGGCTGGACATCATTTTCCATGCGCCAGTAGAGCCCTGGAGCGGAGACAGTAGTCCTGAAACGGGGCTTTTCGGATTGCGCCTCACTGGCATCGAATGGGCGGGTTCACCCTCCCTCGATCCCCAGCGGCGATCTCCCGAGGGAAACGACAACGGCCTCTCGGACAAGAGCGGCGTGCATGTTTTCGTGCCACCCGACGAGAGTCTCAAAGTCTGCGCTGATGATGATTCCTATGTCATCACCAACGTATCGGAACGTGATCGTCGGATGGCAGTGGTCGTGCCTCAGGACGGAGTTCATGACGAGATCATTCGCTTTGAGCTCACCCAGCGTCCTGATGTCGTCTCGGGAAAGATGTGGTTGGTTGTCGGCGATCTGTCAGAGATCAGGGTCGATGGGCTGCACCTACATCTGGCCGCTTTCCAGACCAAGATATCGCGGACTAACAACGGAAGCCTGGATCTTTCAGACCTTCTCGATCGGATCGATCAAGCGACACACGAGAAAGTCGATGTCGGAGTTGTCCAAGTTGGATACGACCAGGAGGGCAATGTCGTTTCATTGATCAATGTTGCGATAAACGTTCAGCCTGCGCCGAACTTCGATGATCCTGTGCAGATCTTGAGAATTTACACTCAGGACTAGTTCCTCCAGATTAGCTCGATGAAGAGGGAGCTCCCATCAAGGGGCTCCCTTATTTTGTATTTTCAGGTCGAGCTCGAGCTGCGCCGGAGCGACAGACTCTTCAACACGCCGTTGACTCGACGCTTCGATAGCGAGATCGAGTTTTTTTGCGAGATCAAGGCGCGAATCCGCTGACCGAGAGGCAGATTCTTCGAAAGGTTTGCAGCTCACAGATCGGAAGATGGATCCGCTTAGGCCGACCTGACTGTTTCAACGGCCAGCTAACCTCGTCGCGCCGCCTATCCCGACCCAAAATATCCTCGATCTGCTCCAATTCCGACATTCGAAGCGTATGCGAACAGGTCGTGTCTCTCCGGCGGGTTGTTTCCCGATCGGATGCGTGTTAACATGGATGGCTTATGGAAGTGACCCAAATGGCGCAACCTGCGATGCGGGGTCTGTGGGTTCGCGACTCAATGGTTTCAAAGTTATTTTGACGTGAACCCCGAGCATCTACACAGAAGAGAGTCGATCAATCCGGGAAGCAGATCATCGAACACCTAATCCTGAACGAAGTCAACGAGCAACAGAAAAGCGCCATCAAACACGAGGAGGGGCCTCTGCTGGTGGTTGCGGGCGCCGGTTCGGGCAAAACGAGGGTCATCACGCGGCGGATTGCCTGGTTGATACATCGCGGGTATCCTGCATCGTCGATTCTGGCGATCACCTTCACCAACAAGGCAGCAGGTGAGATGCGCGCACGTGTGGAGGATATGGTCGGCGAAGGCCGTGTTTTCGTGTCCACCTTCCATTCCATGGGGGCTCGCTTCCTGAGGGCTTCGGGGGCCTGTATCGGTCTCGATCCGCGCTTTACGATCTGCGACAGTGACGACCAGAAGAGCCTGGTGCATGAGATCTTGAAAGATCTCAACCTCGATCCCTCTCACTACCGGCCCGCGTCGGTGCTCGCTTCCATATCCAGGCTGAAAAACGATCTCGTAGAGCCAGGAAAAGCGGAGGAGCTGGCTGCATCCTACTTCGAGCGGGCGGTTTCCAAGGTCTACGAGGCCTACGTTAATCGTATGAAGGTGAATGGATCGCTCGACTTTGATGACCTGCTGGTTCAAACGCTCCGCATGTTTCAGAGCTCCCGGGAGGTCCTGAGCTCATACCAGGATCGTTTCCGGTTCATTCTCGTCGACGAGTATCAAGACACCAACCGCGTACAGTACCTCCTGGCCAAGCATCTGGCGGCCAAGAGCGGCAATATCTGCGTCACCGGTGATCCGGACCAGTCGATCTATGGCTGGCGTGGAGCCGATATCCGCAACATCGTCGACTTCGATGCCGATTTTCCCGGCGCCAGAATCATCAAGCTGGAACAGAACTACCGCTCCACAGCGAACATCATCAAAGCCGCCGACGGCGTCATCCGCCACAACACGTTGCGCAAGGAGCGCGATTTGTGGACCGCGGAACCGGATGGCGAAAAAATAATGATCATGCGGTCGCGGAACGAATCCGAAGAGGCCGATCAGATCGTCAGAACCATCCGCCGGCTCTACGGCAGCGGACACCGGTACAGTCAGATGGCGATCTTTTATCGCATCAATGCCCTCTCCAGGGCGTTGGAGCGATCGCTGCGCCTCTTCAACATTCCCTATATCATCGTCGGGGGAGTCGAGTTCTACCAGCGCAAGGAGATCAAGGACCTGCTGGCTTTTCTGAGGCTGGTCTACAATCCGCATGACGCGGTCTCGCTCTATCGGATTCTCAATGTCCCTCCGCGCGGGATCGGCCTCACTACCGTAAAACGGCTCAAGAAGGACTGCCGCGAGAGAGGCCAGGCCCCGATCGAGGTGCTCGAGAGCTATCTCAGGGGGGAAAGTGGGTTGGCCACCCGGTCTCTGAAGTCTTTGGAGCGCTTCCTGACACTGCTGAATCGATGGCAAACGCTGGCGGAAGGCTCGAGCTGTGAGGCTTTGATCAAGCAGATCATCGAGGAGATCGGGTACCTCGATTATCTCAAAAGCTTTCAGGAAGAGAGCTCGGAGCGCCTGGAGAACGTGAGTGAGCTGATCTACGCCATCGGCGAGTACGAACGTTACAATGACCAGGCCACTTTAGGGGGTTACCTCGAGGAGACGGCGCTGATACAAGACATCGATACGTGGAACGATCGAGCCGACTCCGTCACCCTCATGACTCTGCACTCCGCCAAAGGCTTGGAGTTCGAAGTCGTTTTCGTCTGTGGTGTCGAGGATGGCTTGATCCCACATTCACGCTCCATGGAAACCGAGAAAGGGATCGAGGAGGAACGGCGCCTCATGTACGTGGGAATCACCAGGGCGCGTCAGCGGCTCTTTCTATCGCACTCCATGGTCCGGAGCCGTTTTGGAGAGCAGATCCGTTCGCTCCCGTCGTGTTTTCTCAAAGAGCTTCCCGAAAGCGTCATGAAACGCCCCTTGGACCAACGCACCGTGGACCACAGACCACTGCGAGAATCGGCCTTCACTTCCCGTAGCGAACAGGGCGGCGCTGTCCTGGAGTACGACGGCGATGTTGTGCCTCACTTCGAATCCGGGGACCGTGTGGAGCACCCCTATTTTGGTCCTGGCCAGGTTGTGCACGTTTCCGGTTCGGGGCTATCGGCTCGGTTGACCGTCAGATTCTTACGAGCTGGAGAGAAGCTCCTGCTGCTGGAGCATGCTCGACTGAAAAAGATTTTGTAATGAAACCAGACAAATCCAAGAACGAGTTGGAAGCGGCGGTCAGGAGCCTGATCCAGACCGCCATGAAGGACAGGGGAAACGACGGACTCCGCGAGCTCGAGGACCTTTTCACCGTTCTTCTCAAAGAGGTCCGCAACCGCGAGGCCAGCTACTATACTTCCGGAGATCTCGACGACGGTCCGGTGCACCGTGAACGGTATCGCGACATCGTGGGCGAGTCGACGGCTATTCTGAGGATCTTCCGTCTCCTCGATCGGGTTGCCGATTCGGTCGTTCCCGTTCTGATTCAGGGCGAATCAGGAACCGGTAAGGAGCTCATCGCCACAGCGATCCATCGCAACAGCTCCCGCAGGGACCAGGCCTTCGTGGCGGAAAACTGCGCCGCCATTCCTGAGACCCTGCTCGAATCGGAGCTATTCGGGTACAAGCGGGGAGCCTTCACAGGAGCTGACAAGAACAAAGTCGGCCTCTTCAAGGTTGCCGACGGTAGCTCGCTTTTTCTCGATGAGATCGGCGATATGAGCCTGACGATGCAGAAAAAGCTGCTCCGCGTGCTGCAGGACGGCGAGATCCGACCTGTCGGCAGCAACGAGGTCTTCCACGTCGATGTGCGCATCATCTCGGCTTCGAACAAAAACCTCAAGGAGATGGTGAAGCGCAGCGACTTCCGTGAGGATCTCTATTACCGGCTCAATACGATCACCGTGACCATCCCGCCCCTCCGGGACCGTGACGAAGACATTCCCCTACTGGTGGATTTTTTCGTCAAGAGAGTGGCTGACGAGATGAAAGTGGATGTGGTCCCCATCGACGCCACGGCGATGAAGGCTCTGCAGAGGTACAAGTGGCCGGGAAACATCCGGGAGCTCGAAAACGAGATCCGCCGATGTCTCGCGTTGCTCGGGGACGAGACGATCATCGAGCTGGCCTCCCTGAGCGAAAATATACAGGCCTGTGCGTGAAACGCCGCGCACCGAGCTCACTGCTCCCGCGCCGCGGACCACGCGGTCGCGGGGAACTCCTCGAGCTCCTCGGCGCGTGGAGAGCAAGAGCAGGAATCGTTCAGAATCGAGGAAAGTGATCCCGTGGAATATCTACGAATTATCGACCGTGCAACGGGCGACGATTTCGAGTATCCCCTGGAACGGGAAAGGACCACCCTTGGGAGCTCGGAGGACAACTCGGTCGTCCTCGAGAACGCCGAGCCGTTCCATCTCGAGATCCTCAAGATGGAGGGCGGCCTTTTCAAGGCCGTGGATCGCCATACCGATGCAGGAACTCAGATCAACGGCGAATGGATCCTGCAGAAGGTCCTTGCGCACAACGATCTGATTGACGTTTGCGGTATGCGGCTGATCTTCAACGATCCGAGCCAGACTCAGACGTCCTTGTCCACCTCCCCGCCTTCCCGGGCCGGAGCACCAGGGCGAGCCCCCGGTCGGCCTCGCACCGTTCGTTCCAAGCCGGCGGCAGTGGGCTCCGCAGTGTCCCGCGCCCCGATAGCGCCCTCGGCGCCCTCGGCACGCACCGACCGTCCCGCTCCCTCCCGCGGCCCGGCTCCCGCCGCCACCTCCGGGACCATACCGTCGTCCCCGGCACGCAGAAAGAAGCGCTCTCCTGCGATCGGCCCGATCCTGGCGCTCCTGTTCATCGCGATCTGTGTGGTCGGCGCCATGTTCCTATTCAAGGGGATCGAGAGCTCCGCGGAGAAGAGCTCCTCGTCGCTCGCTCTACACCAGGACACGTTCGACAAGGCGAGAGAGATGCGGGAGCAGGGCTTTTTCGGTCCAGCCCGCAACATGCTCCAGGTGCTCGACACCGTCTCCGATCCCGAGGTGATCCGGCTCGTCTCTGAGGAACGCCGTCAACTGGACCGGTGGGAAGAGCTCGACAAGATGGCCCGTGAAAAGCTCGACGATCTGCGGCAGGAGATCGGACGGGGCAGCGTGAGCGACATCGAGGCCGACCTGAATCATTTCCGGGCGACCTTCGAGCAACTTACCTATCTCGAGCCGCGGATCGCCGAGCTCGACCAGGCTCTCGCCAAAGCGCGTACCATCGAGGAGGAGGCAATCGCCGCCCTGAGCAGCCGCGACGTCCAGCAGCGGGCGCGGGCGCACCTCGAGAACCGTGATTACGCCACGGCGCTCAAGCTCTGGGACCGGCTCATTCCGCATGGCGAAAAAGATCGTGCCATGGAGCGGGAAGGCCGCTCGCTGATCAAGAAGAGATCGCGCAGCGAGGCTCGCAAACTCATCTCGCAGGCCGACGAGCTGCGCCGCAACGGCGATTACAGCCAGGTCCTGGCCCTGCTGCCGGCTTCTGAGCTGGCCCGATTCAAGGGAACCCCGCTCTACGATAATCTGATCAACAAGGTGTCGGAAGTGGAGGAGCTCGCCGGCCTCGTGCCCCACCGTCTCATGACCGACGACCTGATCGCCGACGCCGATGACGCCGACCGCAACGGCGGCGATCGTGGCGCCGGGGCGCAGCGCACTCCGCCGCGACGGCCGCCGACAGGAAGCTCCTCCGGGCGCCAGCCGCGCAAGCCCGCCGCACCGACCGAAACCATAGATCGCGAATCATCGAGCGTGACCGCGATCCCCGAGTCCGAGTGGCACGAGATCGACGATGCCGTACGCCAGTGGCAGTTCGACAAGGCGATCTCCTTCCTCGAGGGGCTCAAGGACGAGGCCCAGTCCCGTGAAGACAAAAACCGGATCGCTACGCGGTTCGTATTCGTGCACCACCAGATGTGGTTCCTCGAAGATCTGCGTCTGGCGCTGACCGATGATCCCGACAGAGCCACCAGGGTCACTGTCAAGACGCGCGACGGCCGCTTCAAGGGTAAGTTCCACTCGTTTCTGAACGAGTTGGTCTATCTCGACACCGCTGACGATCTACAGGGATTTCCCGTCGAGGAGATCACCCCTGCATCACTCGTCGACATCTCCAAGGCCTACCCCTCGCAGGATATGAAGAAGAAGCTCAATCTGGCATGCTTTTGTCTCAACAACGGTCTCGACAGCGAATTCGAGACGCTGGCGGCGGTCATCCGCAAGGAGGGCACCTTCCAGCGGTCGATCGACGGCTTCCTCGCCATGGATCGCGGAACGCCGGCGGCGGCCGTCGACTTCGGTTACCACACCGTGAAGGGCCGGCTGGTTGCGCATGCCGAATGGAAAGAGGCAGTCCTGCAGCGCGAGATCGCCGTCTTGGAGAAGAAGATCGTCTCCCGGGATGCGGCGTTGCGCAACGAGGGATATCGCGGTTTTCTCGAGCTGGGACCGGTCTCTTTCGACGTTCTCCAATCGACGCTGGAGCGGCGCTATCGGGAGCTGACAGCCGAACTGAGCGCCTTTCCCGAGGCTGCCAAGCTGAAGGGGCTCGCCGAGCTGAAGGAGCAGCTCAATCGCACGCGGGACTTCGCTCTCGAGCTGATCTTCGACTCGGTGCGCTACTTCTATCCCTACAACCACCGCCAGGGCGACTACACCCGCGTGCAACGCGAGGTGGATGAGCGCGTGGAAGCGGTGCGCGTCCTCTGGGGTGACGAGTTCCGCGACGACATCCCCGGTCCGAAGATCAAGCTCTCCAAGAAGTTTCTCGCCCTCCGCGACGATCTCAACCAGATGGCCTTGATCCTCGAGGATATCACCGGAGGCGATTTCAAGCGCTCCACGAGGCTCGGATACGTCAACCTGATCCCCGCCCGGGGGCGGCTGGTGCACATCCGCAACTTCGCTCTCGACGAGCAGGAGTGGAACACCATCGATGCTTCGGTGGCCATCCTCGAGTACAATGAAAACCTCGAGTGTTCGGCTACGCGCAACGAGCGCGAGCAGGTGAAGGTCACCAATCTCTATCGTCTGATGATGGGGCGCCGGGCGCTCGTGATCAACGAGCTGATCCAGCAGGCCGCGCGCAGTCACAGCGACTGGATGAGCCGCACCGGGGTCTTCAGCCACTTCGAGGACACGGAAGAACGCAAAACACCTGGCGACCGCATGGCGCAGGCCGGCTACGACAAGGGCTCTGGCGAAAACATCCACGCCGGTGCGGGCAGCGCCATGGGCGCGCACCAGGGGTGGTATCATTCCTCTGGCCACCACAGGAACTTGCTCGCGCCGAGCCATACCGAAATGGCGACCGGTGTCGTGGGCCGATACTGGACGCAGAATTTCGGCGGAGGGAGCGAGTTTACAGAGAACCTCCTCAGGGAGTGAGAAGGAGCGGCAGCATGGCTTATTTGATCGTCCTGGAACAGGGAAAGAAGAAAAAGTTCGAGATTACCGAGGAGTTTCTCTTCATCGGACGCACCCCGGAGAACCAGGTCAGAATCTCAGATCCCAAGGCCTCCCGGCAGCACTGCCAGATCATCAAGACCGACCGGGGGTACCGACTGATCGATCTGGGATCCCAGTACGGCACCATCGTGGGCAAACAAAAGGTCACGCAGAAGGACCTTGCCGACATGGACATCATCCAGATCGGCGACGTGAAGATCCAGATCAAGGATATCGACGCGTCAACGGCTCCCGCGCCTGCGGCCGCGCCAGCCCCTGTTGCCGCGCCCCAGGCAGCACCTGTGACGGCTCGGCGAGGAGGTGCGCGCCGAGGTGCCGCGGCATCGCGCCAGGTGGCAACCCGTCGGGCGGAGCCGGAGCCGGAGCAGGAGATCACCATATCCGAGGAGATGGCCGAGGCGGCCAGAACCAAAACCCATCTCAGGCGCCGTAACCCGGCTAAAGCCTCCAAGATTCCAGGCTGGGCTCAGGCGGTGATCGCCTTCTGGGTGGTGGTGATGGTGGTCGTCGTCGTGTTTTTCGTCATCAAAACCTCGTCCAGCCCCTGGGGTGCGGTCTACAAGGAAGCGCTCGATCTCTGGGAAACGCAACACGATCATGAGGCCGCTTATACCAAGTTCGAGAGCATCCCCTTCGACGATCCGGTCTACGGGGATGAGTCGCGCGAGAAGATGAAGGAGATCATCAAGGAACGCGATGCAGGAAACCTGCAGTACGATGCGATGAACGCCTCGCGCAACTTCGCCAACATCAACAACATGATCGAGAACTACATCGATGCTCCGCTCGATAAACCCAAGAAGGGGATCAAGATCAGTCGCGACTACGCCGACAGTCGGTCGAGCTATGTGCGCGTGCTGATCAAGAACCGGCTCAATCCCTTCTTGGAGCGCTTTCCCACGGCTCCCCAGGCGGAAGAGGTCAGGAAATACAAGGCCAAGTATTCCAGGGAGGTCAATCTCGACGCGCCGCCCACCTTCCGCGACGTCGAGGTGGAAGGCGAGTGCTTGCTGAGGCTGAACGGCTACGGAGAGGCCTACCAGATCATGAGTCGGTGGATGGCTGACCATCCCGGCGAATTTGTGGATCGCGCTCAGTTCACCTTCAATGAGATCCAGAGGAAGCTGGAAAGCGATTGGAGACCGTGGGAGAAGGAGGTGACCAAGTTCGAGACGACCGACAGGCCTAAGATCGCGCTCAAACACATCGACAGGTTCCTGCGGCTCACGGAAGGCTTGGATTCTCCTGAGGGTCGCACATTCAGGGAAGCGCTGCTGGAGCGCAAGGCAAATAACGAAGCCCGTGTCGAAGTGCTCTCGGGAGGCGGCGGTTAAAGCGCCGTAAGCTTCCAAAGATCAGGGGGAGCTCCTGAGAGGGCGGGGGCCCGCGTCACCGGAAGCGGGTCCCCGGGACCAGACTTCACCGGAGACGGGCCGACCGTGGCGGTGAGCTGATGAAAACCTATCAGTGCGGTTCGTACAGGATCGAACGTAGAGACGACTGGTGCTACGTCATTCCGCGCCAGGGACGTATGCGCACCGAGGGTGTCATTATCGCCGATCGCGCCCTCTTCAAGGCTGCGCTGCAAGACGGGTGTCCCGTTCAGGTTGCCAACGTGGCCCACCTTCCCGGCATCGTGGGGCCCGCTATCGCCATGCCGGACATCCACTCCGGATACGGTTTTCCGATCGGCGGAGTGGCGGCCTTCGACGCCGATACCGGAGTCGTATCACCAGGGGGAGTGGGCTACGACATCAACTGCGGGGTGCGCGTGCTGCTCTCCGATATAGACCGCGAGGAGCTGCGCTCCCACGAGAACGATCTGATAGACGCGCTCTTTCGCGGGGTGCCCTCAGGTGTGGGATCACGGCGCTCCGACTTGGGGATGACCGAGACGTTCTTCGAGGCGTGCCTCGTCCGAGGAGCGCGCGCCGTCGTGGAAAAGGGTTACGGGACTGGGGGCGATCTCGACCATATCGAAGGCGGGGGATTGCTCGACGGCGCCGATCCGGCACACGTGTCGTCGCGCGCGTTCAAGCGTGGATTGCCCCAACTGGGGACCCTGGGCTCGGGAAACCATTTCGTCGAAGTGGGCTATGTTGATGAGATCTACGACGATGAGATCGCCGCCGCCATGGGACTGCGCTCTGCACAGGTGACGGTGACGATCCACACAGGCTCGCGCGGACTGGGCCACCAGATCTGCGATGAAGCCGTGCGCAGCCTGCGCAACGATTCCGAGTTCAAAGCTCTGAAGCTCCCCGACCGCCAGCTTTGCTGCGCCCCGATCCGTTCTCGTCAGGGCCAGGCCTACCTGTCGGCGATGGCCGCGGCGGCCAACTTCGCCTTCGCCAACCGGCAGATCATCACCGCCATGGTCCGCGTCAGCCTGGAGCAGACCCTGCGGCGCCACCGCAAAGACACCGGCCTCACCCTGCTCTACGACGTGGCGCACAACATCGCCAAGTTCGAGGAGCACGATGTCGACGGCCGTCGGCGCTCGCTGCTCGTGCATCGCAAGGGCGCCACGCGCGCGTTTCCGCCAGGTCATCCCGATCTCGCCAGGGTGCCCGCCTTCCAGCAGCATGGCCAACCGGTCATCGTCCCCGGCGACATGGGACGCTACTCGTACCTCCTCGTGGGCCGCCCGCGGAGCACGGCGCTCACCTTCCATTCGAGCGCTCACGGTGCCGGGCGCGTCATGAGCCGTAGCAAGGCCAAAACGAGCACCACCGCCGGCGCCGTGCTCGAGGACCTGGCCGGGGAAGGCATCACGATCAGGGCAGCCTCCAAATCCACCGTCGTGGAGGAGGCCCCGGGCGCCTACAAGGATGTGGCTCAGGTGGTGCGGGCCCTGCGCAAGGCTCGCATCGCAGAGCCGGTCGCCCGCCTCAAACCGCTGCTCGTGGTGAAAGGATAGGAGCAGAAACCACCCAAATCGTTTTCAACCACAAAGACCACGAAGGGAGTGCCCGGTTGACCAGGACGCAACCTCCCCCGATAGGAGGCGTCGTGACGGTACAAAATAGCGACAACTATCTTGACACACACCGTGCTCAGCATCAGCGAGGTGGCGCGCCACGACGTGCTCTCGCGCATCGAGCGGCTGGGCTTCAACAACGTGATCCTCGACTCGGTCAAACCTGAATATGCGCGCCAGTGCGAGAAAACCAGCTCCCAGCAATCATGGTATTCGTCGTACGGCGTGACCCGCGACGATCTGCAGATCCTGAAGGCCTCCCTGCCGGTGATCGAGACGATCGTGCCGATGCGTATCGTGCTCAAAGATATCACCGCCGGTCTCAAGAAGGCCGACATCGCCGTGATGAAGGTTCCTCGGAGGCGACCAAGCTGGAGATGAACCGCGCCGTGCTGAACGTGAGTCATCGCGATTTTCTGATTCCAGCGGCGCAGGCCGCGTACAACCTGGTCGAAACGCGCCACAAGCAGAAAGACGTGCAGGTCTCGATCCCCTTCGCCCTGCTGCAGGAGCGCCGCCAGGCGGAGCAGATCTTCCTGTGGGTCATGGGATCGTTGGCAGCGATCTCACTGCTCGTCGACTGGATCGGCATCATGAAAATCATGCTGGCCAATGTGGCCGAACGCCGCCACGAGATCGAGCTGCGCCGGGAGCTGGGCGCCACCCAGGGCGACATTGTGAGGCTTTTCATCTTCGAGAGCATCGTGCTGTGCACCTTCGGCGGCCTGCTGGCCCGGGCGCCGGAGTGGGCCTGGCGAACACGGTGGGCACCCTGGCAGACTGGACCGTTCGGTTCGAGTCGACCGCCTTTCCCGCTTGGGCTGGGTGTCTCCCTGCTGGTGGGGATCGTCTTCGGCACGCTGCCCGCGCTGAAGGCTGCCAAGCTCGATCCCGTGCAGGCACTCCGGGCCGAATGATGCGCAGTCTGCAAAATGTTGGCATTGCAATAGATAGAAGAGTCAAGACCATGATAACACCACCGGCGAGCTTGTTGGTAATCCTTTGCGTGGTGCTCGCAGCGCTTTTTGCAGGGCCGTTGACAAGAGCAGGAATCAACCGAGATCTATAGCAAAAACATAAAGGAATTGAGTGGTGGACAGGCTAATAGCCTGTTTTCAACAAAAGACAAGCAACGTATGATAGTTTTCGATATCTCCTTTGCCGCTGCTCCTGGCGTGACCAGAATGGTAGATGTCAGACGGTCCGTTCTTGAAAGCATGTCTTCGAAAAAATGCATCCTTGAGCACCATATATTTTGTATGTTCCTTTGCGAGCTTGTCTTCTATCTTCTGCGCCCATTTCAAGACCGTTCCGGCCTGAATGTAACCAAGCATACCTGCGGAATCATCGTGTGCTGCATATTCTCCGCCAAGAAAACAGCCAAGCCCCTCTAACCCGAGATAAACAGAAACAGAATGCGTTTTGTTCAATCGCTTAGCTTCAAATGAAAAGCGTGTCCTGGGAATAGTCACGGACGAATCAATTCTGATATCTATACGCTTTCGGCTACTTCCTTTTCGCCGCCCATCATTAACCGCCGGATCATCATGCACGCTGTAGCGCTGCATCCATCCATGCTCACGATAATCCAGAACTTCATCTATATATTTTACTAGATCACCCGTGATCGCTGTTTCCTCTTGATTGGAATAATCGTATTTCTTCATGCGATTATAGCCGAGATTTAGAAGTTGATGAACATGAGTTAGGAAAACCAAACGATAATCGTTGGATTGCTGAGAGGATGTTTGATTACGAGAGCGTCCCGACCTTATCACAAGCATTCCCCAATACCACCAACGCTCTCAGCAATGATAAGTTGCGCGTCCGCTATTGCCTGGCTTTCGGTCCAGTGGAATCTTTGCATGGGTTTAAGCAATAGTGTTCTAACACCATCATAAACCCGAAGATTGCGGTCAAAATAGACCCACTGAGATTTCTGCCCGCGTAAGGCTTGTCTAGTCTTTTCAAGTTGAGCTGATTCATGTTTACCAGCCTGCAGAACATGCACAGCCGTATTCTTAATGGATTTCTTCAAGTTGACTTCAACCATGCCAGATAAAGCGTCATGCAAGACCGACACGCTATGTTTTTTGGAGAGAACAGACCCAATAAAGTCATCTAATTCCCGCTTCAAGCTCTTTGCGTAAACGAGAAGTTCTTTCTTGGTTGGTTCACGCACAGATTCTGAACGCATATTCCCATCATTCAATCCCAGTCTAATTTCAGTAAAATCACTCACAATAGCCCTCTCCGCACGACTCAAGCCCAAAAGGTCAGCTACCAGCCTATTAAGCTCTGTGAGCAATGAAGCTAGATCCACCTCTGGTTGATCATCTACAAAAAGAGGTAAATGATTAGAAGATGCCGACACAATTCTGGTATGCAGATTCACCCAATCCCCCTGACTATTACTCTTCATGTCCGCAAAAGGACATGGAAGATCTCTGAGGTCCCTCAAGGTCGCCCGCCCTCTTTCTACACCCAACTGAGGCGAAGTCATGAATTGATGATAGTAGGCAAAATCAGAGCTGAGATATAATGACAATGCCTTTAAGAGCTTCTTATCTTCGGTCAGGCTGACAATTCCAATCTGACGTGGAGGCACGACTAAATAATCATCACTATATACGGCAAAATTACGTGCAGCACTTACGATAACATGAGGCGGCTTACATACAGATAATGGTCGCTTCAGCCTTCCTTTTCGTGCATGGGTAAGAGACGAAGATATAGGCTCGATAGCATTTGCAGGAAACCGATAAACGCACCGTAGGCCCTCTAATGCTTTGACATTAAGGATATTCTTGCCAGCAACTTCTTTCGCAACCTCAATGTCTTCCCCACTGTCCGCAGAACGTAATTGAAGTCCTTCCGCAATAAGAATCCTTTTTTCTTTTTCCATTTCATTAATGGTTGGACATGATTTGCTCAACCTTTCAATCAAGTGCCTATCAATATGCGACCCCCATGTAGCAATCTTCCACGGCAAACTATCGCCAGAAACCAAATCATAAAAAGGAATGTCCCGAATCTCACTGCTATTGATAACTATTACCCAGGAATCGGCCCTGACACCATTGACACTAGAGTATGAAGGTTCTTGATTTGCAGCAAGAGGTGAATAGATGGACACAGCCTCATCTTCGCTGAATCCTTCTCTTGCACTTCTTAATGAATAGAAGAAAGCTGCGGCTGGCTGAACAGCACGACCTCTGAACAATATCCACCTAAGATTCGCCAGATTCGCAATAGCATCAACCCGCATCTTCGTGAAAAATGCAGAACGAAATTTCTTAGCCTTATCTTCGAAAAGGGCCATACTTGGAAGAAGAAGTGCTATGGCTGTTCCTTTTGCGCCATACTCACCAACCTTCCAGGCGAAAGCACGTGCAAGCTGGTTGCCTCCAACAGGTCGCTCCTTATCGTTCGTAGATATCCACTTCCATGCATTCCTCTCTGTTTTCTCCAACTTTTTAGGACTTATACGACGCCACGGCGGATTGCCCACAATCCAATCAAAAGGTTTCTTCCAGGGAATATCCTCACCGAAGAAATCTGCGTTTACAATGTTTGTTCCAGCCAATGAAGGAAGCTTGAACCGTGGGTTATTCTCCAAGTCCGGAGGGGTAATGTAATCCAAAAGCGTCAAAGTGAGACTCAACTGAGTAACAGCACATGCGTCCTCGTCAATATCTACACCAAATATCTGTTTCTCCAGAATCTCACGGAGGCGTGATGGAGCACTAACAGGCATCTTATCCGGCGAGAACTGCTTCTCAATAAGGCGACGATAGCATTGAACAAGAAATGCGCCAGAACCACATGATGGATCAAGTATCCGCGTACTTGATGTTAGAGGGTGATAATCCTCCTGCTCGGCAAGCATCATATTGACAAGCGGTACAGGAGTATAATAAGCACCGGTTTTTCTCCCTCTGCCAGCATCATCGTCCCCCACGGTGGTATGCAAAAACTGTTCGTATATTACAGATAATGTTTCAATAGGAATATAGGAGAAATCGTAAGCCTTAAAATCCAAATGGAGCTGCCAGCTTTTCTCTCCGACTATCTCGTCGCCTTTAAAAGTTGCCGCTACACGTTGAAGATGTGATTGCTTTGGTGCTCTGCGACCACGAAAAGAGATCGGAAAAACAGAACCATTCAACCAGTCGTCAAGGCGAGACACGAGGTCATGAAATGCACCTATCTTTGCATCTCGCCCAAATACATCATCTTGCTCTATACCCCAATTCTTCAACTTCCGTTCTGATAATATATCTCTGTCTTTCAGATAATGCAGATATACATATTTTCCTATCAGAGCATGCGAACTGTTCCGGCTTAGATTGGCTTCACCCTGGAGCCATTCATCCAGCTTTTGAAGATTTCCAAGGAGACTCCTGAGCGTGCTCACGGTAATCGATGGTGCTGTTCTTGCGCTTTATGAGGGTTGGTTGCGCGATTGCAGATGGTGTTGTAGTTCTCTGAGGTAGCTTACGGCTTGTAGGAAGGTGTTCCTCTGGTC
>Ga0190284_1000022_pt1 | contig 147633 bp, 109 predicted proteins | sample 48691812_MG_FD_161668 | JGI IMG/M metagenome (GOLD analysis project Ga0190284, IMG submission 161668) | Hydrothermal vent microbial mat bacterial communities from Southern Trench, Guaymas Basin, Mexico - 4869-18-1-2_MG | ecosystem: Environmental > Aquatic > Marine > Hydrothermal vents >... | reverse complement strand
AGACCTACAAACTGGCCAAACCTCGAATCGTAGAACGCCGCAGACCATGGAAGGCATACGCGCGGTCCTGACGGAGCCTAATGCGGATGCGAGTGCTACTGAAGAGCTCGGTGCGGGAAAACCGCACACCGAGATCTGTGCGGGGGCCGCCGGGTAACCGGCGGTCCTACCGCGATTACAGGTAGGCGTTTAGATTCAGAAACCGGCCTCTACTACTACCGCGCCCGCTACTACACCACCGAGATGGGCCGCTTCCTCTCCCCCGATCCCATCGGTCCCTGGGCGGACGCACCCAATTGTGGGAATTGTTACAGTTACTGTGGAAACAACCCGGCATTATACCAGGATGCCAGTGGGATGTTGCTGACGATTAGTATTGATAGCAAACCGAATAGTATTGATAGCAAACCGAAGCGCGATCAGGTGCAGCGGCTTCTAGACCGCATAGAAAAAGGCCCCGGCAGAAGCGGGACGGAGGGCAAGTACTCGGAGGGCGCAAAGCTCGTGAGAGGGATAGTTGATGACCCGGCCTTTCACCTTTATATTGTTCTAGAGACGAAAGAGATACTGGCGACCGCATATGGTGAAAGCGTTGATAAGAACGGAACGATAAAGCCAGATGTGAAAGACAAAGAGAAGGCGTATTATACTACTGGCGAATCGGGCGAGAGGGTCCAAGGAAAGGGATGTCGATCGGCCGTGATGTATTTTGACCCGTCTGGCGACGAAAAACTGCCGACACTAGTCACCAAATGGGGTCAGGACGTCCTGACTGGAGAGGCGAAATCGGGAGAATCGGGCCCACTTGATTGGATGATCCATGAACTCCTGCACGTTGAGGACGGTAGACAGGGGACGGCCGAGACAGACGACCGTACCGACCTTGAGCATGCGAAAATGTTGGATCGGGAAAATGCGATTCGACGAGAGCATAGGAACGAAGGCCTTTTGAAGAAGATCCCGCAGACGATGGGAGAGTGGGAGGAATATAAGAAACTGAAGGGCGAGAAGAGCGGGAATGAAGGGGCGAAAGAGGACGGGGAAAAGAGAAACTGAATTTGGAGAAACATGTCAGGTTCTGATTAGACGTTCGATGTCAAGAACGACGAAGTGCGTGGAGGTTTGATGACGATGGGCACGACGAAGGGGCGGCGCGTTATTGTAGGTCTTGTGGTCGTAGTCGCGCTGGCGGTTACCACAGGGTGTGTCAATGACGAGGTAAATCTCAGAGGCACGGTTAGAGAATATGATCAGAATGAGAGCTACGGGTGGTTCTCGACAAGTCCGGACGTAATACTAATTCGAGTTCGTTCGCCGGCCCATGAAGAGACGAAAATTGTGATAGACGACAACAGTTGGTGGCGTCTGAAGTGTCGGGAGGATAACCGTGACTATGATAGAGAAGAGTACAGAGAATATATGATAGAAAACAAGGGCAAGGTTATAGACGTGAGAGATAGCGTTTTCACGGAATTATGCAAGAGTAACGAGGCGGTGATTATTGATGTACATCGAGGCCTTATGAAGAAGTCGGAAGCGGCGATGGTGTCTGAGTACATGGAAAAGAGGAAGGAGATAGTGGAAAATGGAAAGACGGTCGACCTTTATAGGGTATGGTTTACCTTCGATTTGCATCTTAACACCAGAGAACGAAACAGCTTTGCGAGAGTTTTGTTGGAGAAAGGATTAAGGGTAGAACGATGTTCCTTTAACAGCGATTGGGTTGGGACGGCCGAGGTCGTAAGGAGTCATTAGTAGCAGGTAGTGTTGTCCGGTGTTTTTCGCAGTTTCTTGTTGTATTTGGTTTTGTAAGAATTTCACTCGAATTCATCAAATAAAGCGTAAAGAGTTTTTTCGAACTATTTCAGTACTTTGTCAAAACCGGAACCCATCAACCGGTTTTGTTGTGAATTCTAGCAGGCTTTATTCTCAATTTCTCTGCCAGATAAGCTGGATTCTTTGCAGCACAGACTGCTTGATTGCAGGGTGTAAAGAAATTCGTATCACTTTAGCCAAGTGATGTGGAAAGAGCATGTAGGGCGTATGAGAGCCGATGAAGCTGACAATCAGCCACTCCGTGGCTGCCTGCAGCTTATCGCCTGACCAGGAAGAGATCGTGCCGGTCGCCGTTTGGCTGGAACATGTCGCCGGCGGTACCGCCTACGTGGCAGTAATTGCCGTTGTCATCCACATCGAGGTCTTTGCCGCACGATCTTTCGAGCGTGCCTTGAGTGACGAACTCGCGTACCCAGAGCAGATTGCCAGCGCTGTCGTAACGGCGGTGCCCTGGTCGGCAATCCCTACAGGTTTACAGGCCGGCGTTTTGATTCAGAAACCGGCCTCTACTACTACCGCGCGCGGCACTACTCTGCCGAGATGGGCCGCTTCCTCTCCCCCGATCCCATTGGTATTTGGGGGTGATGCCGGGAGTTTCGGCAATAGCTATGCCTATGGGGGGAATAGTCCCCTCATTTACACAGATCCATTTGGATTAGAAATTAGGGAAAACCTCGTTGCTTCTTTTTCAGAACTAAGAGATATAATGACAAGGGAACTCAATTTACTAAAATTAGAAAACAATAAAGATTCTATCGATGCTGACAATTTTTTAGAACATCTTGCTACGAATAATTTTGAAACGTATAACGTTAGTTCTAAGGGACGCTTTGTCTACACAAATGAAAAAGGTTTTCTCGATATGAAACACGTGTTAAAAGCTGCTGAAGCCGTTCGAAACTTTTACATATCTTCTGGAATGGTATTGGCGCATGGTGAGCGGATAGAAGCTAAACAAGCCGAGAACAGATCACCCAGTGGCTGGGGAGTGGAAGATCTTCCTTCGGATCTTGCGGGAGTAGAATTTGCCGAAAAGGGATTTGAAACCGGCGAAGAAGTAATTGTGCATCTTTGATGTCGTTCTTGAAAGATAATTGTGGGAGTGAGTCATTACCTCCAGCAACGGCTGGCATTATGTTGCGAAAAATCATAGATCTGAGGATAAATTGTGGCCCACAGAGGATAGGAATCTCAATCCCCTTGATCGATCGCGCGGCGTGCCAAGCCCTCGCTTCTTGCCCAAACTGGGCACTGATAGCGGCCGGAATAGCCGGGCTGTACTCCTACCTGACTCAATCGTCACGGCCAATAGTAGCCCGACCGGACTTGTTAGGTCAGACAAAGAAGCTACGGCCGTCATCGGCGATGGAAATGAAACATCCGAACACCGATGGTGAGGGAGGGCGGCGCGATACGATCTGGCGTCAATGGGCCTGCCGATTGCTCGGAGCGCATGATCTCTGTCCGAGTCAGTTCCTGGAAATACTGGCGTCCCCCCCCAGCCGGACTGGAGGAATGCCGAAAAGATGGTTGTCTTGACATGCGAACGCACATCATCGTCGTTGGCGTTGACATCGGCAGGAAGGAGCGATGGGAAATGTCGTTACGTACGGATGTGCGTACGTATATAATACGGCCAGAGCCCCGGCGCCGCTAAAATGGGCTTGGTATCGGCGCCAGAAAGGATGACAAATGAGAGGATTCGCCACCAGATAGCCAGGATGGCCGCTCAGCTCATGTATGAGCGGCAGGAAACCGAGTACTTCACGGCCAAGCGCAAAGCGGCCAAGATGCTGGGAATCGATTCCCGATTCCGTCCCAAAGACCTTCCCAAGAACCGCGAAATCCGCGACCACGTCCAGATACTCGCCTGTATGTATGAAGGCGAGTCCCGGGACCACAACCTCAAAGCCATGCGTCTCGAAGCGTTCCACCTGATGTCGCGCCTGAAAACGTACCGGCCTGCCCTGATCGGCAGTGTCCTCACCGGCCATGTACGCCAGGGCTCGGACATCGACATACACGTCTACTCCGATGACATCTCTTCGCTCACCATGATCCTGGACGACTGGGGCTACCCGTACGAGATCGAGAGGAAGCGGATCATCAAACACAACGAAGAACGCTTCTTCACACACATCCACGTCTTGGGCCGATACGAGATCGAGTTGACCGTCTACCCGCGATCGAAGCTGGGTTACGTCTTCAAGAGCTCTATCACGGGAAAGGCCATGGAGAGAGCCAGCATTCATCAGCTCGAGCAATTTCTGCGGCGCGAGTACCCGAACGTGGACTTGTCCGACACCGCCGAGGCAGTTGATGTGTTGGAAGTCTTCGGCCGCCTGCTGGCGCCGCTGGAATCGGTGAAACAGAACCCGGTTCACCATCCCGAGGGGGATGCCCTTTACCACAGCCTTCAGGTCTTCCAGCTTGCCCGGGACGTGCAGCCGTGGGATGACGAGTTTCTGCTTGCCGCGCTCCTGCACGATGTCGGAAAGGCGATTGACCGAGACGCTCATGTGCAGGCCGGGCTCGATGCGCTCGAAGGCCTGATCTCGGAGAGAGCGGAGTATCTGATTCGAAATCACATGGACGTACACGCCTATCAGGACTGCTCCCTGGGCCACCGCGCCCGCAGGAGACTGGCGGCGTCCGAGTTCCTGGACGATCTGCTGCTGCTGCGCGAGGTTGATGACGGTGGACGGCAGCGCGGCGTGGATGTGTGCACCGTCGAGGAGGCGCTGGACTTCATCCGCAACATTGAGGCCGGTGTCTGGTAGGTGGAGGTTTTCGCCGACGAGTTGGTCCAGAACAGCCACACGGAGACGGCGGAGCTCGATGCCGACTTCGCGCTGGTGATCAACGGCGTGACTCAGCCTTGAATGGCAACGAAAAAAAACCGCCCTGCGCGACGGCAGGGCGGTTTTTCTAAGTCTCAGCCGATGATCTGATCACATGCGATCAGACCATAACCTTTCGTTGAGGGCGATCACTTCACGATCAACATCACATTGTCATATTCGTAGTTGTGATCATAGATGCCGGAGCCCTGACCGAAGAGGCCGACCTTGCCGCTGCCCCAGGTGTTATCGGTGTAGGAGAAGTCGAGGACGCCGTTGACGTAGAAATTGAGCCCGTCGTTCACGGCATCGGCCATGAGGGTGTTCCAGTTACCCACACCTGTGATGAAGCTCGGCATGGTGCCGTTGATGGAGCTGTAGGTGCCACCGGTATAGACCCGGAAGTAGTAGGCGGCGTCGTTCTGGACGATCCAGTAGTAGCAGTCGTCGGCGGAACCACCTTGGGAGCGGAAGTAGATGCCGCGGTCGTAGGTGTCGCTGACATTGCCCGTGTCGACCATGCGCTGGTCAACGCTGTATTCGAAGTTGCTGTAGTCGAATGGATCGTAGTAGCTGTGGAAGTAGTCGTAGTTCGGGCAGTCGAGGAAGTAGACTCCGTTTCCTACAGACCAGTGGGGACCGTCATCAACCCAGCCGTCGGCCACGTTGTCGTTGAAGTCTTCAACGAAGCCGGAGATCGTCATGACCGTGAAGTCGACCATGTCATAGGCGTAGATGGCGCCCACTTCGAGTATGCCGTTGGGAATGGTGTCGATCGCGATGTAGGCGTTATAGGTGCCGAGCGGCGCGATTCGATCGAAGACCGTGTCAGTCATATCGGCGAGGGGGCCGGTGTAACAGGCCGTGGGGGTAGCGACCCACTTGGTGCCGGTATAGTAGAAACGGGCAGGGCTACGTTCCACTATGCACCACAGATCCACGTTGATGCCGGCACCCTGGCGGGCTTCGATGGTAACGTCAAGCATGGTGTTGCTGATATCCGGCACGATGACGCCGACGTCTTTGCCATTGCACTTGATGTCGACCTGAGGCGTCGGATCGGGGAGGATCTCGTAGACAGCCACGTTGTCAGGGGTGGACTGATGCATTCCTGCGAAAACCGTGCCGTAGGTCGGATCGTCGAAGATGCAGCAACCGCCGGCGGTCCCGAATAAGGGAGCCGAGCCGCCATCCCAGGTATCGCCGGTGAAGGTCCCGGTGCGCGGGTCGAAGGCCGAGGCCAGAGAGCCGCTGCCGTCTTGCGACCAGATCCAGAGGACGTCGCTGGCGTCGTCGAAGGCCATGCCATAAACGGAGAGGGCTGAGGGGTTGGCATAGGCGGTGAAGCCGCCGGCACGGTCGATGTTGTAGATATCGCTGCTGAAGTTGCCGGTCCAGAAGGAGTCGGTGACTGGGTCGTAGGCCATGGCACGGGCCGGCGACGTGGGCGAGGCGATGGTCACGCCGGTGGCCATGCCAGTGGCGGGATCGATCTGCTCGATGTCAAAGGAATCGGAAGTATAGAGATAGGCACCATCATAACCGAGGTCGCGCCAACCCCAACTGGTGTTGCCCTGGGCGTACTGACCGAGGAGGGTCGTACCGGCGTAGTCGATGGTATACAGATAGGCGCCGGCCATGTCGGCCGCGCCGGTGACCCACCAGTCGTTGTTGACACCAAGGTTCTCGACACCCAAGCACCGGATATCCGCTGTCACGGCTTCAACATCTACATAGTAGAGGTAGTCGCCGATCGCGCGGGATCCCAGGTTTGGATTGGTCTGAGGAGCTTTGTCCACGGTACCGAGCTCAGTGGCTTCGATGTCGATCTGAGCCTGGCCGAACGTGAACGACAGGCCGAAGAGTAGAGTAAAAAACAGGATTTTCTTCATCGCTGGAAACCTCCTAAAGGAACAATGGATAAGGAACGGAAAAGGAGAGCAGGGAAAACGACCTAAGGTCGAAACGGCCATCGCTTGTACTGTTTTGTATAAAACGGGTAATGACGATGGACGGAGAGAGGGCAGATAGGGTGGAGGCTGTGGCGTGATCCTCCGCCACTGGCGGATTTTGCAGATCATCACATGGGCTCGGTACGTTGATGGGCATTCAGAAAAGCCTCAAAAAGACTCTTATACCGAAAAACGGAGGTCCGAGACAAAGATGTTGATCGTTATCGAGTTCGCACAAAGATGATTAGAATAGCCGATATTCTCAATCTCATCAGATCGAACCAATCTCATGGCCGTCCACATTCTCAGAGGATGATGTGGATCCAATGGAGCTCGTACCCCAGGGGCTGTTAGAGACGACCGATCCGAGCAGGCGACGGTGTCGTATCTGAGATACTATAGACAAACGCTTTTGAAAGCAAGTTTACCGCAAAAAAGTTCTGTCATCGGTTCTGCCGGGATTTTTCTCGCGATCGATCTGTAGCGCGACAGCGTTCCGTACAGGAGGCGTTTCCTCCACTTCTCAGAGGTTTAACGACGAATTGACTTCTTCGGAGGAGGCGCAGCGGGGCGGAAGATGAAATGAAGATTATTCATTGTTTTGACACCTCTACCCCTTGCGTTCAGGTCATATGGGGTGTTTTTCGGCATCCAGCCGATCAGCTTCGGATCACGGTGTCCACCATGGCCAGAACGTTCTCGATCGGTGTTCCCGCCTGGATGTTGTGACAGGAGCAGACGATGTATCCCTCGTTGCCGGCACCGAGCGTGCGCAGGCACTCGCGGGTCTCGCGCCGCACGTCGTCGGCGCTTCCGAAAGGCAGCACCTTCTGGTTCTCCACGCCACCGTGGAAGATGAGCTTGGTGCCGTACCTGGCCTTGAGCTCTTCCCGGCCCATGCCGGGACAGACGTGCTGGATCGGATTGAGCACGTCGATGCCGCACTCCAGCAGCGCCGGGACGAGCGGTTCGGCGACACCGTCGGTGTGGTAGAAAACCTTCAGCCCGTAGCCATGGATCATGTCGCACCAGCGCTGCAGGCGTTCCCTGAAATAGGTGTCCCACATGGCCGGCGAGATGAGTAGACCCGTCTGAGATCCCATATCGTCGCTGACGAAGGCCATGTCGTGGTCTTTTGCCACGCCGTCGAAGAAGCGCTTCATCATGGCGGTTTGGATCGACTCGATCCGGTCGAGCAGGGCGGTCACCAGCTCGGGATGAACGGCCAGATCGACGAGGGCGTTCTCGAAGCCGCGCATCTGGCAGTAGATCTCAAAAAGCGAGACCCACGGTCCCAAGGTGACGAAATCCTTGCCGGCAGTGGCGATCGTGGCGGCCATCCCGTCGTAATCGAATCGATCGGGATCGGGCCAGAAGGGGTAGCGGTCGATCGACTCCACGGTCTCATAGTCTTTGAGCGGAGGTTCGCCGAACTCCAGGTAGACCCCCTGGCCGGCGCGCTGCTCCCTGAGCGGGGTGCCCCACATGGTCATTTTTGGAGCCTTTCCGGTGAGAGCGTTCCCCAAAGGTTCATCTTCGTCGGGGCTGTTGTAGGCCGGAGTGACCCAGACGATCTTGTCGATTCCCATTTTGCGGTAGAACTCGAGGTCGTCGCGGGCGCCGAAGTGATTCCTCAGGTCGCGCCCGATCTCGTCGGTGTGCCAGATGTCGACGGGCAGGCGATCGACCGGTTCCCGGTTCAGCACCGCCAGAACACGCTCTCGTGCATTCATCTTCTTCCTTCCCCAGAATCAGCTCCCAGTAGTTCCGGGTGCGGTAATCGACAATGCGCCTGGTGATCGCTGGCCTCAAGAGACTATCCCCGAAGTTGGCCGTAAGGCACCGGCTTGAAACAGGTTGCCATACATGAGCGCCCGGCAGATGATCCACATGGGGTAGTCTTCGAAGTCCGCCGATGTCAGAGATTTGTCCCAGAACAGGGGAGTGAGCAGGTAGATCAGCTCGTCGTCGGTCATTTTCTACGGGACCTCAATTCAACGCTTTGCAGAGCGGATTTCGAAGCGCGATCGTGTCGGATCAATCGACGACATCGGCACTATTGTAACACACATCACCTGGTCGCGGGTGATGGCGAGCTCTGCGAATTGATCGCGAGGGAGTGATATATCTCATGAAACCAGCCGCAGCGCCGCCGGGAGCGATTCCCCGAAGATGCGCACCTGGTCCTCACGTTCCAGGCCGCCGATCTCCGCCACGAGCCGCATGAGCTGATCGCGCAGGTCTGCGGCCCTGAGGGCCTCGAGCACCTGCGATCGCGTTTTCTCGTCGATGTCGCGCGCGCGGTCCCCGGTGCGGCGGGCGATTTGCACCAGCGCGAAGGCCGCCTCGGGGGTTGTATGAGCCTTCGCCGCGAGCAGCCTCTCGATCCATTCGATCGCCGTGGCGCGGTCCACGACCGTGTCGATCGGTCCGTAAAAGGGCACCCGCGCTCCGAGCCGGCCGAGAGCCCAGAAGAGCCAGGCTTGCCGCTCGCCCCTCTCGACGCGCCGCATGAGGATTTTTCCGAGCCGGTGCCGCCGGCCCGCCGGCAGCCGTTCCAGGCTGGCCGCCGTGCGCCACATCTCAGCCTCCTCGCTGGCGTTGATCTTCTTCACCCGCTCCCCGCGCTGGAAGCTCGTGATCTGCGAGAGGCTTTCGATCACCTTGGCTTGCTGCTGGCGGTCGAGCCCGCCGGCCACGCGCCGCCACAGCGTCCACCACTCGGCGCGCGCCTGCCCGTTGCGCGGATGAATGAGCCCCTCGTTGAAGAGCGGCCACAGCCTGGTTGCGCGCCATCCATCGAGCTCGTCGCCGAACCCCGGGCGCAGCAGAAAGCCGGTCAGGTTGAGCCAGCGCAGCTCGTAGTCGAGACCCTTGCGACGCTCGCCCTGGACTTCGATGGCCGCCGACTCCCAGAGAGTGCGCAGCACGGGCACCGGCCAGCCGAGCCGCCCCATGCCGAGCGCCTCCTCGATCGTGCGCATCAGGCGATCGGGATGGAGAGCGTGCCCCGGTGGCTGCTTGGCGCCGGTGAAGAAGCGCGTGATCATCCGCGAAGCCTCCGCGAGTCGATCCGCGTCGATCTTGACCAGCTCGAGCTCGGCCGGCGCTTCGGCCTCGGCGCTCACCGCAGCGGCGAACGCGGTTTCGTCGCGGGAGTCGCGGCGCACGTCGAACTCGAGACGCCAGCGCCGGCTGCCCTCGAGGCTCACGCACCAGATCTCGAGCACACCCACCTCGGTCAGCACCGAGCGGATCCGGACGCGCACCGTTTCAGCCTTGCGCGTCTTTTTGCCCCAAGTCAGGACCGTGCAGATCGGCGGCAGCGCCCGCATTGTCTCCGGGTCAACCGCGACGATGTCGCCAGGCTCATCGAGAGGCCGCTTGCGCGAGCTGAAATAGGGAAAGCTCACCGCCTGGCGGATCTTGAGCTCGAACTCGCGCTCCGCGATCTCGATCGATCGGCCTTCCTGCATGCCTTGCGGCGCTATGCACAGGGCCTGCGGCTTGCCGCCATGCGGCTCGCCGCCGTGCGGTTCGCCGCTCGGCGTGCCACCGAGATCGAAGCCGATATAGAGGCTGCGCGCTGTGCCGCCGCCGATACGCACACCCTCGCCACGGCGCACCATACCATAGTACGCAGCTCCCAGAGCCACGGAGCGGTCCAGGTCGTTGTTGTTCGATGAGAGCGCCTCCAGGTCGCTGCCATACCAGGAGCGCAGAACCTCGAGCACCCTCTTCTGCAAGGCGCCGGCCTTGAAGACGCCACCGTTGAAGAGCACTTTTTGCGGCCGCAGCTCGGAGCCCGCAGAGCTGCCGGCGTTCCCCGCGCCACCCGTGCCGTTTGCGTCGCGCAGGAAGGCGGCCAGGTGGCGCGTGATGGCCGGGTCCTGGGCGTAGGGCAGTCCGAACTCCTGGATCGCCGTCTTCTGGCGCCGTGCCGGTTCGGCGTCAGGCTCCACGTTCGGAAAGAATCCATCGAGGATCGTGCTCTCGATGTCGCCGCGATCGAGCTCGGCCTGCAGCGTGCCCCCCACGAGGCGGCTGCCCCTTCCCGGCACCACCACCGGCAGTGACGCCACATCTTCGCGGGAGAGCAGCGCCTCCTTGGCCTCGCGGCAGGCGGCCTGCAGCGCGCTCCACTGCGCGGCGTCGAGCCGCTCCCGGTCGCCGAGCAGCTCGTTCTCGATGCGCGCCGCCAGGGCCAGGTCCATGTTGTCACCGCCGAGCATCAGATGATCGCCGACGTGGAGCCGCCGGAACCCGAAACACCCGTCCTCCTTTTCCGCCTGGATCAGACTGAAGTCGGTGGTGCCGCCGCCCACGTCGCAAACTAGAACGGTCTCGCCGAGCTGGATCTGCTCCTCCCACCCCGGGCTGTTGCGTAGCAGCCAGGCGTAGAACGCGGCCTGCGGCTCCTCGATGAGCACCAGGTTTTCCAGGCCGGCCCGGCGCGCGGCCTGGACGGTCAGATCGCGCGCCGCGCTGTCGAACGAGGCCGGCACGGTGAGGATCACGTTCTGGCGGGCGATCGCCGCGTCCTCGTTGTCGCAGGCCACCGTGTGGTTCCAGGCCTCGCAGATGTGCTCGAGGTAGCGCGCCGAGGCTTCCACCGGGGAGAGGCGCGGAACCTCGTCGGGTGCCCCCCAAGGAAGGATCGGAGCGCTGCGATCGGCGGCGGCGTGGCAGAGCCACGACTTGGCCGACGACACCAGCCGCCCCGGCACCTTGGCGCCCCGCTCCCGCGCGAGCTCGCCCGCGACGAACTCCCGCCCGACATCCCAGGGCAGGGCGAAGCTGCCCCGCGGCGCGTCGTGGGGACCGGGCAAGTAGAGGAACGACGGCAGCGAGCTGCGTCCGGCAACCTGGCCCTCGGCTACGGCCTGCGGGACGGACAGGACCGAGATTTCGGGCGATGAGGTCGTGTCCATGTAAGACACCACGCTGTTGGTCGTGCCCAGATCGATGCCGATGATGTAACGTGAATCCACGATGACGATTGCTCCTCGTTCGACACGGTTTTTTGTAGCTTCTCAAAGCGTAATAATTCGAAAAAGCCGTGAGAGTTGGATGCTTTTTTTTGTGGGGTATGGGTGTGCACCACGTCGTTGCGCAGCAGCATGGCTTCTGAGCCCGCGCCGCGCAGACATGGCGCGGCACATTGGATGCCGGTGCAGCGCTGGTGCGCCGCTGATTTCAACGACAGGATGCCCCGCCTCGGCGCTATTCCCGCACGTTGAACTCCATCTTCCACTCTCCCTCTCCGGACCGCGCCACGCACCACAGCTCGAGGGTGCCGAGCTCCGTGGCGCGTGCCCGCAGCTCCACCGGAACCAGCGCTTCCCCGCCCGATCCGGCTTGTGCCGCGAGCTCGGCCTCGACGGGAGAGGTCTCTTCGATGCCGGCCCGCTTCCACTCCTCGATGATCTGACCGGCCTTATCCTCGCCGCGGTTGCGCGAGCTCAGGAACCGGAAGGCTACCGGCTCACCCACCACGAGGCCGAGCTCCTCGGCGGGCACGACGATCTCGGTCCCTTCCTCCATGCCGAAAGGCGCCACGCAGAGGGCCTTGATCGGCGGCTCCATCCCAGGAATGGCGGGCATGGAGGTCTCGATCCCGATGTAGTAGGAGCGTGCCGTGCCGGCGCGGATTCTGATCCCCTGGCCCCGCCGCGAGAGACCGTACTTGGCCGCGCCACGAGCCACCGCCAGGTCGTGGTCGGCGCCCTGCAGGATCCGTAGCGGTACCTCGCCCCCGGCAGCACTCAGCCAGCTCTCGAGGGTGCGTGCGATGCGCTCCTGAAAGCGCTCCGTCTTGAATACGCCCCCGTTGAAGAGCATTGCAGTCGGCCGCAGGAACGGCTCGTTCGTTTTGCTGCCGTTCTCCCCCAAAAACTTGGCGATGTGCTTGGGGATCGCCGCGTCGGCGGCGTAGGGCAGGCCCAGTTCCTGGAGCGCGCTACGGCGCTTTTGAACGGGGCGCTCCTCGGCTCGGCAGGGGCTGAAGAACCCCTCGAGCACGATTCCTTCCGCCTCCTCGCGGGTGAGATCGGTCTGCACCGTCCCGCCGATGAGCCGGCTGCCGCTGCCCACCAGCGTGATCGGCAGGCTCGTGATGTCGGGCTCCGAAAAGAAGCGTTCCTTGGCGACACGGCAGGCGTGCCGCAGATCGAGGGTCTGCCGCAGATCGAGGTGGTGCCCGGCCTCGGCAAGCTTGGCCTTGACCAGGTGCGCCAGAGCCAGGTCCATGTTGTCGCCGCCCAGCAGGATGTGCTCACCCACGGCGAGCCTCTCGAGGACCAGATCGCCGGCTTCGTCGAATACCGTGATGAGCGCGAAGTCGGTGGTGCCACCGCCCACATCGCACACCAGGACGGTGTCACCTACCGAAACAGAGTCGCGCCACTCCTCACCCATGGTGTGCAGCCAGGCGTAGAAGGCGGCCTGCGGCTCCTCGATCAGCACCAGCCGCTCGATCCCCGCCTGACGGGCAGCCTGCGCGGTGAGGTCGCGCGCCACCGTGTCGAAGGAGGCCGGCACCGTCAAAAAGACCTCCTGGTTCTGCAGGGTGCATCCTGCGTCACCGTCGGCGATGACGTGGTTCCAGGCCTCTTTGAGGTGCCTCAGATAACGTTCCACCGCCTCGAGGGCCGAGATCTTGCCCACCTCTTCGTCGCTGCCCCAGGGGAGCAGCGGCGCCGTGCGGTCGATCTGGTTGTGGCACAACCAGGATTTGGCCGATTCCACTAAACGCTGCGGGATCTTCTCGCCCAGGGTGCGCGCCAGTAGACCCACCGCGTAGTTGCGCCGCTCGTCCCAAGGCAGGCAAAGGCTGCCCTTGGGAAGCTCCTTCGGTCCGGGGAGGTAGCCGAAAGAGGGCAGGACCGAGATGTCCTGGATCTCGCCGGGGTGCACGAGCTGCGGCACGGGAAAGACGGTGATCGCCTGTTTCTCGGCGGCCAAAGCCGTATCCACGTAAGCCACCGCCGAGTTCGTGGTGCCCAGATCGATGCCGATGACGTAGCGCGAGGGGGTCATTATTCGATCTCCACTTCGGCCGGCGCGATCGTCTGGATGTCCCAGCCCTCGGGTAGGGTTGGAAGATGCGCGCGGGATGCTCGCCATCCGTGATGTTTGAGAACACCCTCGAAGGGCGGATCGCCTCGAACCTCACCCAAGAGCTGGATCCTGGACGGCTCGAATCCTTCGGGCACGGTCACCTGCGAGCCCTCGCCATCACTCAAGACCGGTTCGATCTCGAAGTATTGCTCGAGAGTGCGTCGGCACCCCTCGTGCACCGACCTCACAGCAGCCCCGATCTGCGCGTTGTCGAAGGCCGCGATCTCTTCCTGGAGGAAGTCCACGAACCGGCCTTCCCGCTGCATCAGCGCAAGGAGCTGCACCGCCTCGGTGCTGAGCTTCTCTTCGGCTGCCTTCTCGGTAAGGCCTGGGACTTTTTTCTCATCCAGCCACTCTCGAACGCGATCGGCCACGGTCGGGTCGGTCAGAACCCGCCAAAAACAACGTAACGCCAGCAAGATTCTCACTTTTGCCATCCCCAAAGTCAGAAATCCACGGAACGTTCCAGAAACCACAAGCCCTCAGCAACTTAAGCGGGATAGTCCCGCAAGAGGCTGTCCCGAACGCAGTCGAGAGACTTTGCGAACTCACCGAGTCATACTATCGACCGGCGAGGTCGCTTTGCAAGCGGAGTCCTGCGAAATCTCATGACAGACAGCTATAGCATTCGGACTTCCTCTTTCCCCTGAGATTGAACTTCCTCGGTACTATGATCACTGAATCGACGTTACCACCGAGCAGGAGCTCGAGATGTCCAGAACGGCCCGGATCCAGACATCCATTTCCGTGACATAGCCCCGGATCATCAGGTTCCATCCTGCCGATTCCACCACAATACAGGCCTGCGTAATAGAGATCAAATAAAGCGTCTTCGAGAGCGTCACGTATTGTTGAAAGAGAAATAACAATACATTTTTTTTGATGCATCAATTGTGATAAAAAACTACTTTGATCTATATGTGTATTGTTATTTATCTATTTTTTATTGTCGATTTTTACTGGTCTTGCAGAGTGTCATTATCTGGTCCGAGAATGAAGTTGCTGGTTAATTTTTATTGACAAAATAGAGTAATGAGATATCTTGTCTGCTCTACGATACGTGATAGCGTAAATTCTGGATCTACTTAAGCAACAATCGATTCTTCCCCTCTGATGTGCGTGGCCTGGAAGGAACGCTTCACAGCGCGTGTCATCATATCTAATGATACGTACAGTTCTTTTACATCGAATGGACACTCAGAAGGGAGAGTCGAAATGAGAATTTCAGCAGGTGTTTTTTTTTATGTGATGGTCTTCATGCTAGCCATCTCATCGGTTCCCGGGTTTTCACAGACTCTAACGCCGCAGGAAGAGCTCGGCAGTTTTTTGTTCCTTGATGCCAATCTGTCGGAGCCCGCCGGTCAGTCCTGTTCGAGCTGTCATGACCCGGCGACAGGATTTGCAGAGCCGGACCAAAATCTCCCGGTGTCAGAAGGAGTTATCGTGGGACGGTTTGGAACCCGAAACTCCCCGAGTGCGGCGTATGCTCTGTTTTTTCCGGAATTTACGCTCAAGAAAGGCATACTCGGCGGCCAGTTCTGGGATGGACGCGCGGCAAACCTGACTGAACAGGCAAAAGGGCCGTTTTTGAATCCGGTTGAGATGAACAATACCTCCAAAGCTCAAGTGCTTGGAAAGATCCAGTTGTCCTCCTATGCAGCTCTCTTCGAACAGGTTTGTGGTCCTGATGCGTTCGCCCCTGAAAACGTCGAGACATCATATCACTGCATGGCTGAGGCCATTGCGGCCTTTGAGAGTACTGAAGATTTCAGGAGATTTGATTCGAAGTTCGATCTTTTCGAGGCAGGTTTGGTGGAGCTAACCCTCCAGGAAGAACTGGGCATGGATCTCTATTCAGGCAAAGCCAAATGTGGTCATTGTCATCCGGCAAAAGCCGGCGGCAATAATCCCGTCCTGTTTACGGATTTCAAGTTTCATAACCTGGGCTTGCCCAAAAACTCGGAGTTCCCATTCGATCCTAATGCTCCTCCGGATCTGGGTTTGGGGGGCTTCCTGAACGATCCGAAGCAAGATGGCAGGTTTAAATCGCCGCATCTGCGTAATATTGCGCTGACTCCTCCTTATATGCACAACGGTGTATTGAAGACCCTCAAACAGGTCGTTCACTTCTACAACACTCGCGATGTGCTGCCCCTGTGCGGCACCAATCTCGATCCCGGTTTCGGGACGACCTGTTGGGCACCTCCTGAAGTGCCGGAAAACATGGATAGCAGCTTCTTGGGAGACCTCGGCCTGACCGAAGCGGAAGAAGACGCCATTGTGGCATTTATGCTGACTTTTACCGATGGATATCAGCCTTAGTAACTGTTTAGTCATGTGAAAAACGACACCATTGAATCGCGGCAAAACCGAAAAGGGTCAGGCGATAAGCTGCAGGCAGCCACGGAGTGGCTGATTGTCAGCTTCATCGGCTCTCATACGCCCTACGTGCTCTTTCCACTTTACTCGGCTAAAGTATTACCAGCCTTAGATGGATCATTGATCGAACTCTCGCGGGTTTGGACCTTCAAGTCCGTCTCTTGAGTCTCCGCCATTCCCGGTGGTGGAAGATGGGGACACTGCTTCGATGTTGAAACAGTGTCCCTTGTTTTTTGACATATTTCTCAAATTTTCCTCGACTCCGGCTACCAGACTTCTAGGTATGTAAGACTATAGTTCGTAATAAGTCTGAACGTGTTTATCCCCCGCGGCACCCACCTGCGAGGAAAACCCATTGAAAAGGCTCTTGAACCTCGTCTGTTTCGTATCCCTCTGCTCCTTGACCGTCCTCCTCTTCTCCTGCGATCAGCAGTCTTTTTCCCAAGACGAAGAGGGTGAAGAAGACACTTTCGTGCTGCCCGTCGAGGCTGCGGAGGTGGTCGCCGGTGACATCTCCGCCTTTTTCACCGGCACGGCAACCCTCGAGGCCGAGGAGGAGACCGACGTCGTCGCTCGCGTTGGGGGCGTCGTCGAGGAGATCTTCGTCGAGGAGGGCGGGGAGGTGCAAGCCGGCCAGGTGCTGGCCAAGCTGGACGATGATCAGCTTACCCTGCAGCTCGAGAGATCCCGAGCCAATCTCGAGAAGCTCGAGAACAGCTTCCGCCGCAGCCAAGGTCTCTTCGAGAAAAGCCTTCTCAGCACCGAAGACTTTCAGAGCACCAAGTACGAATACGAGTACCAGAAGGCCGAATTCAACCTCGCCGAGCTCGAGCTGGGATACACGTCGATCCGCGCGCCGATCAGCGGGGTGATCGCGCAGCGGTTCGTCAAGATCGGCAACATGATCCTGCCCAATCAGGCTGCCTTCCACATCAAGGGTCTCGATCCGATCATCGCGGTTTTGCACGTACCCGAACACCAGATGAGCAAGCTGAGTACCGGCCAGGAGGCTCGGCTGCGCTTCGACGCTCTGGAGAACACGGAGCTCATTGGGCGCATCGACCGGATATCTCCCGTGGTCGATCCGTTGACCGGCACACTGAAGGTCACTGTGGCCGTGGAGGATACCTCCCGGCGGCTCAAGCCGGGCATGTTCGTGCGCGTTCACATTATCCACGACACCCACAGACAGGCGGTCCTCGTGCCCAAAGACGCCGTGATCACCGAAGACAAGCTCAAGACGGTTTTCGTGGTCGACGGGGACGTGGCTCGCCGGCGCACCATCGAAACCGGGTACATCAATACCTCCCACATCGAGGTTCTGGAGGGCCTCTCTCCGGGAGATCGGGTCGTGACCGCTGGCAAGGGCAGCTTGAAGGACGCAACCCCGATCGAAGTCATCTCAGAGCGCTAGAATTTCGGTCTCAGAGTACCAACGAATCCATGAAAATCATCGACATCTCCATCCAGCGCCGTGTGACCATCGCCATGTTCACCCTGGGCGTGATCCTCTTCGGCGCCGTGTCCTTTCTGCGTCTCAAGGTCAACCTCCTGCCCGATCTGAGCTACCCCACCCTGACGGTGCGCACCGAGTTCCCAGGCGCCGCACCGGCGGAGATCGAAAACCTGATCTCCAAGCCGATCGAGGAGGTCCTGGGCATCGTGAAGAATGTCCAGCAGGTGAAGTCGATCTCCCGCTCGGGGCAGTCCGATGTGATCCTCGAGTTCGCCTGGGGAACCGACATGGACCACGCCGGACTGGATGTGCGCGAAAAGCTGGATACCCTCGAGCTGCCGCTCCAGATCGGCAGACCGACCATTCTGCGCTTCGATCCGTCCCTCGACCCGATCATGCGGTTCGGGCTCTTCCGGCACCGGGCCGGCGACCGGCAGAGCAGTGCGATTCTGGATGAGGAGGCTCTGAAATACCTGAGGCGCTTCGCTGAAGAAGAGATCGAGAAAGAGCTCGAGGCGGCCCTCGGCGTGGCCGCGGTCAAGGTCAGCGGGGGCCTCGAAGACGAGATCCAGATCCGTATCGACCAGGAGCGCATGGCCCAGCTCAAGCTCACCCTCGAAGCGCTCGCGCGCCAGCTCGAAGCCGAGAACATCAACCTTTCGGGCGGGCGGCTCGAGGAAGGCACCAGGCAGTATCTGGTACGCACCCTCAATCAGTTCCGATCGATCGAGGAGATGGGGGACGTCGTCGTCTCTTATCGGGACGGCAAGCCGGTCTATCTGCGGGATATCGCGCAGGTGCGGCACGGTTTCAAAGAGCGTGAAGCCGTGATCCGTCTCGACGGCGAGGAAGCCGTCGAGATCGCCCTGTACAAGGACGGCGATGCCAACACGGTGGCCGTCGCCCGCGACGTGGAAGCCCGCCTGCAGCGGGTGCGCACGATCCTGCCGCGCGACACCGAGCTCAGGAAGGTCTACGATCAGTCCACCTTCATCACCCGGGCGGTGAACGAGGTGATCCAAGCCGGCCTCATCGGCGGCGCCCTGGCGGTGATCATCCTCTACCTCTTCCTGCGACGATTCTGGGCCACGCTCATCATCTCGCTCTCCATCCCCGTCTCGGTGATTGCCACCTTCAATCTCATGTACGGCGCGGACCTGACCCTGAACATCATGTCCCTGGGCGGCATCGCTCTGGGGATCGGCATGCTGCTCGACAACTCGATCGTGGTGCTCGAGAATATCGCCCGCCATCGGGAGCTGGGCAAGGATATCCGCACCGCCGCGAAGGACGGTGCCGGCGAGGTGGGGCAGGCCGTAACCGCCTCGACGCTCACCACCGTGGCGGTTTTTTTTCCGCTGGTCTTCGTCAAGGGGATCGCCGGCCAGCTCTTTCGCGATCAGGCTCTGACGGTCACGTTTGCGCTCCTGGCTTCCCTGGCCGTGGCGCTCACCCTGATCCCCATGCTCGCGTCCCTGCAGCGGGATGACGAAAAGTCGCTGCCGGCGGGCACGCCTCCCGATGACAAACCCAAGGGGATGCTGCGCCGCATGGCACGGTTGCTCCTGACAACCCTGCCGAGCCTGCTCGTACGCGCTTTCGTGTGGTCTTTTAGGACCCTCTATAGCGTGCTGTTGATCCTGATCACACCCCTTCTGTACACGTTCCAAAGGGTGTATGGGGCCGTTGAAAACCTCTATCCCCGCATGCTTCGCTGGTCGATGGATCACAAGGGCGCGGTCATCGCGATCGCGATGCTGCTCTTCGCGGGCACCTCTTTCCAGCTCTCGAAGCTCGGCACGGAGCTGATCCCCCAGCTCTCCCAGGGGGAGTTCCGCGTCGAGCTGCGCCTTCCGCCCGGAACTCCGCTGGAGAAGACCGACACCCTCATCGCCGCCGTCCAAGAGGCCACCGGAAAGGACGATGCCATCGCCGTCACGTTTTCCGTGGCCGGCACGGGAAACCGCATGGATGCCAATCCGGAGGAGGGCGGCGAGAACTGGGGCGAGCTCAACGTGGTTCTCCATACCGGTTCGGAACGGGCCGACGAAGAGGCAGTCATGACCCGGCTGCGGGCGCGGCTCGCGAAGATCCCCGGAGTTCAGTACAAGTTCTCCCGTCCCACCCTGTTCACCTTCAAGACACCGGTCGAGATCGAGGTCTCCGGTTACGATCTGGGTCACCTGAAAACGGTCAGCAAGGCGCTCGTGGAGCGTATGGATGACTCACCACGTTTTGCTGACGTGAAGTCCACCATGACGAGCGGCCACCCCGAGATCCAGGTCTTCTTCGACCGCGAGCGCGCCGCCAGCCTGGGGCTCGCGGTGTACGAGATCGCAGAGCGGGTGGTCGACAAGGTGCGCGGCGATATGGCCACGCGCTACTCCTGGCGCGACCGCAAGATCGATGTGCGCGTGCGGGCGCGGGAAGAGGACCGCAACTCGGTGGAACGGATCCGCAAACTCATCATCAATCCCGAGAGCGAGCACCCCGTGCCTCTCGAAGCCGTAGCCGACGTCATCGAGGACATCGGACCGGGGGAGATCCGCCGGGTGGACCAGGAGCGGGTCGCCATGGTGAGCGCCAATCTCAGCTTCGGCGACCTGAGCGCCGCCGCCGAGGAGATGCGGCGCATCATCGACGAGGTGCCGGTGCCCTCCGCGCTGGCCGTAGATATCGTGGGACAGAACGAGGAGATGGCCCTCTCGTTCCGCTCCCTTCAACTCGCACTCCTCCTGGCGGTGTTCCTGGTCTACCTCGTCATGGCCTCTCAGTTCGAGTCGTTTCTGCACCCCCTCGTGATCCTCTTCACTATTCCGCTGGCCCTCATCGGTGCGGTGTGGGCTCTCTGGATTACGGGATCGACGGTGAGTGTCGTGGTTTTCATCGGCGTGATCCTGCTCGCCGGCATCGTCGTAAACAACGCCATCGTGCTGATCGACCTGATCAACCAGTTGCGTGCCAATGGAGTCGAGAAGCGCCAGGCGATCCTCGACGGCGGGCGCGCCCGCCTGCGTCCCATCCTGATGACCATGTTGACGACGGCCCTCGGCCTGCTGCCCATGGCCTTGGGGCTCGGCGAGGGCGCCGAGGTGCGGGCTCCCATGGCGATCGTGGTGATCGGCGGCTTGACCGTGTCCACGTTCCTGACTCTGATCGTGATTCCCGTGGTGTACCTCATCGTGGATCGCAAGGCATGAATCTGACCGAGCTATCGCTGAAACGACCTGTCACCATCTCCATGGTTGCCACCTGCTTCGTGTTGATCGGGATCCTTGCCGGCAGGCTCCTTCCGCTGGAGTTCATGCCCGACATCGATGTACCCATGATCGACGTCAATCTTCCCTATCCAGGATCCTCCCCCGAGGAGGTGGAGCGGCTCATCACCCGGCCGGCGGAGGAAGTGCTTGCCACCATCAGCGACATCAAACGCATGACTTCCAATGCCTCGGAGGACGGCGGCAACGTGCGGCTCGAGTTCGAATGGGGCGTCGAAACCGACATCAAGGCGATGGAGGCCAGGGACAAGCTCGAGAACATCCGCGGCCAGTTCCCCGCCGATCTGGAGAGGTTCTTTGTACGCAAGTTCTCTATCACCGACATGGAGATTTTGACGCTGCGCCTCTCCAGCAACCGCGACCTGTCCAATGCCTACGATCTTCTGAATCGCAACCTCAAACGTCGCCTGGAACGGATCGAGGGGATCTCGCGCTGCGATCTCTACGGAGTGGAGCAGAAACAGATCCGTATTCAGCTCCTTCCCGACAGGATCATCGCCTATCAGATCGACATCGGGCGCCTGGTCCAGGCGCTGCAGCGCTCCAACTTCCTGCTGACGGCGGGCAAGATCACCGACGGCAACAAGCGCTTCGTGCTGCGCCCGATCGGAGAATTCCAAAGCATCGAAGAGATCGGTGAGTTCATCGTCAAGGACGATGTCCGCCTGCGGACCATAGCCCAGATCACGTACGAGCAACCGGAAAGGACCTACGGCCGCCACCTGGGCGGCAAATACGCTATCGGTCTGGATATCTTCAAAGAATCGGGCGCCAACACCGTGGAGGTGGCCGACCGGGTTCTCGAGGAGATCGAAAAGATCGGTCGGCTCCCCGAGATGGAGGGGATCAATATATTCTTCCTGGAAAACCAGGCGGATGCGATCGTGAGCTCCCTGGAGGAGCTCCTCAAATCGGGTATGCTAGGCGGGCTCTTCGCCGTGGTGGTCCTCTACTTCTTTCTGCGCCGCCTCTCGACCACTCTCATCGTGGCCCTGGCGGTTCCCTGCTCGCTCTTCATTACCATGGCGTTCATGTACTTCTTCGGCATCTCGCTGAACATCCTGACCCTCATGGGTCTCATGCTCGCCATCGGCATGCTGGTGGACAATGCCGTGGTGGTCACCGAGAGCATCCACCGCCACCAGCACGGTGCCTCCCGGTCCGAGGCGGCGATCGTGAGAGGTGTGATGGAGGTCGCCTTGGCGATCACCGCGGGAACCTGCACCACGATGATCGTCTTCCTGCCCAATATCGTGAGCCCCAACGATCAGATCTCGATCTATCTCAAACACGTGGCGATCACGATCTGCATCGCCCTCAGCGCTTCCCTCGTGCTGGCGCGTACCCTCGTACCGCTCCTGGCTTCGAAGGTGAAACCACCGCGCGAGAGAAAAAAAAACGTGATCGATCGGCTGATCGTGCGCTACAGCGTTGCCCTGAGCTGGACGCTCAGGCATCCTGCGATTTCTCTGCTCCTGGCGCTGCTGGTCCTCGGCAGCACGGCCATTCCGTTCCTCTACGTGAAGCTGGATATGTTCAACGAGCCCAAGGATCGGCGCTTGAGACTGTTCTATCACATCAGCGGGAGCTACACCCTCGAGAAGGTGGAGCAGGCGGTGGACCTCTACGAGGAATACCTGTTCGCTCACCAGGCGGAGTTCGAGATCGAGGCCGTCTACTCCTACTTCCAGGGCAACTTTGCCAGCTCCACGATTTTGCTGACGAAGGACGGAAAGGCACGCAAGTCGATGGAAGAGATTACCGATGCCATCCGCGCGGGTTTGCCCAGGACGGCGATCGCCAACCCTTCCTTCGATTTTCAGAGCGCGATGAGTCAGGGCGAGTCGATCCAGGTAGCGCTCACCGGCGCATCGAGTGAGCGGCTGGCCGAGCTATCCCAGGAAGTTGCATGGACGCTGGAGCAGATCGAGGGGCTAGCGGACGTGCGCTCCAGCGCCGAGGTCGGCACCGAGGAGGTGCATGTCAAGATCGACCGCGAACGGGCGCGCCGATACGGTTTCTCCCCGCGTAGCATCGCCGACATCGTCTCCGCCTCCATGCGCGGTGTGAATCTCCCCAGGTTCCGGACCGACGACGGCGAGGTACAGATGAGGCTCGCTTTTCACGAGAGCGACACCCAGACTCTGGAACACCTCAGCCGCGTGCCGCTCTTCAACGGTGCAGACGAACCAGTTAAGCTGGCCAGCCTGGCGCGGTTCGAAGTCCGGCGCGGTCCGCGGAACATTTATCGGGAAAACAGGGTTACCTCCCTGGCCGTTGGCGCCAATCTCGAAAATATCACCGTCACCGAAGCGGGGGAGAGGATTCGACAGGCTCTCGACAATTTCGACTTTCCGCCCGGTTACACCTGGCACTACGGCCGGAGCTTCGACGAGGAAGAAGACGCCTTCAACACGATGATGATCAATCTTGCGCTGGCTCTGGCCCTGATCTATTTCGTGATGGCATCTCTTTTTGAATCGCTCATCTTTCCGGCGGCCATCTGGACCCAGATCCTCTTCGCCGTGGTGGGGGTCTACTGGTTCTTCCTGATCACGGGCACCCTCATGACGATGATGAGCCTGATCGGGATCCTGATCCTCATCGGGGTGGTCGTCAACAACGGCATCGTGCTGATCGATTACGTGAATCAACTGCGGTCCAGCGGCATGCCGCGCAACGCCGCGCTCCTCCAGGCGGGTCAAGACCGGCTGAGGCCGATCCTCATGACCGCCGGCACCACTGTGCTGAGCATGATCCCGCTCTGCTTGGTCACGACACAGATCGGGGGCGATGGCCCGCCCTATTTCCCCATGGCGCGAGCCATCGTGGGCGGGCTCACCTTTTCCACGGTGGTGACGCTCCTGATCTTGCCCACCATCTATGTGCTCCTGGACAACCTGCGCCAGTGGGCCAGGGGTGTGATGCGCGCAGCCTCGAAGCCGCGAATCGGTCAGTGACGATCGGTCGACCTTCTGCTGCGAAACACAGCCCCTCTTCCATATCCTGCTTCCAGGCTGGCTTTTTTTCGGTTATTACTATGCAGGCGGGGAGAGACGTTCAACCTTTTCCCCGCAGGGTCTTCCGATGGTCAACGGGTGCCCGCACCACTCGAGGGATCGTTTTGGTGTGAGGCATTCTGGAGCCGGGCTGTGGGCTCTGGATAACAGAATTGAAAGCGCCCTTCACTGAAGCGTCTGGAGCAACCGATGGAAAACGAAGCCGCTCAGGGGACAAGCGAGGAAGAGCAGTTGCGGCGGTTCGCCCGTTATCTGCTCAATGACATCAATGCTCTCGAGAAGATGCTCAACGAGGGCAAAATCGAATCCGGCGTGCGGCGGATCGGTGCCGAACAGGAGATGGTCCTCGTCGACAAGTCCTGGCGCCCGGCGTCGCGCGCCATGGAAGTTCTCGAGCGCCTCGACGATCCCCACTTCACGCCGGAGCTCGCAAAGTTCAACCTCGAGATCAACCTCGATCCCTTGGATTTCGGCGACGACTGCTTCAGCCGCATGGAGTTCCAGCTCAACTACTTCTTTTCCAAGGCGAGCGCGGCGGCGTACGCCTTTGATACCGAGGTGGTGCTCATAGGGATTCTGCCCACCATTCGCACGAGCGACCTCTCCATGCAGAACATGACCCCGAAGCAGCGCTACTTCGACCTGAACGAGGCGACCAACCGCATGCGCGGCCAGGACTACGAGCTGAACATCAAGGGGACCGACGAGCTGATCATGAAGCACAGCAACGTGATGCTCGAAGCGGCCAACACGAGCTTTCAGGTGCACATGCAGGTCAGTCCCGAGGAGTTCGCCCGCCTCCACAACGTCGCCCAGGTCGCTGCTTCTCCCGTGCTGGCGGCCGCGGTCAATTCTCCCTTTCTCGGCCGCTACCGGCTGTGGCGCGAGACCCGCATCGCCCTGTTCCAGCAGTCGATCGACATCCGGACCGCGCCCCATCAGAGGAACCTCAGCCCGCGGGTACATTTCGGGGAGGGCTGGCTCAACGATTCCGTGCTCGAGATCTTCCAGGAGAACGTCGCCCGCCACAAGGTCTTGCTGGCGCTCGACGAGTACGAAGATCCCTTTCAAGCCATGAAAGCAGGACGGACGCCGCGGCTGAAGGCTCTCTGCCAGCACAACGGCACCGTCTACCACTGGAACCGCGCTTGCTACGGCATCCTCGACGGGAAGCCCCATCTGCGGATCGAAAACCGCATGCTTCCTTCCGGCCCGACCACGACCGACGAGGTGGCCAACGCGGCGTTTTGGCTCGGGCTGGTGACCGGGATGGCTCTGGAGTACGAAGATGTCACCAAGGTGGTCACCTTCGATGAAGCCAAGGACAACTTCTTCACCGCCGCGCAGCACGGCCTCGTTTCCCAGATCCGGTGGCGCGGAAAGAACCATGCCGTGGCCAAGGTGATCCTGAAAGAGTTCATCCCCATGGCGCGCGAAGGCCTCCGTGAATCCAAGGTGGATTCCGGTGACATCGACCGCTACCTGGGTATCATCGAAGACCGCGTCAAGCGCGAGAAAACCGGGGCGCAGTGGATGCTCGCCTCCTTTTCCAAGATGCACGAATCGGCCCCGATCTGGGAAAAGCTGACGGCCTTGACGGCGGCGACCGTGGCCAGGCAGAAGGGCGGCAAGCCGGTGCACGCATGGGCGCCCGCCCGCCTCAGGGAGGGCGGCGGCTGGAAGCTCAACTATCTGCGGGTCGAGCAGTACATGACCACCGATCTGTTCACTGTTTTGCCGGAAGAACCGGTCGACCTCGTGGCGCACCTGATGGTGTGGAAGCGCATCCGCCATGTTCTCGTCGAGGACAAGCAACATCAACTCGTGGGGATCGTTTCACACCGAAGACTGCTGAGGCTCTTCGGTCAGACGATCCCCGAGGAGGGCGGACAGGTTGCGCCGGTCAGCTCGATCATGGTGAAGGATCCGGTCGTCATCGGGCCGGACACGCTCTCCCTCGACGCGATCCGCTTGATGCGCGAGAAGAAAATCTCGATCCTACCGGTCTTGAGCAATGGCAAGCTCATCGGAGTCGTGACCGAAGACAGCTTTCTCGGCATCGCCGCCAACCTGCTGGAGCAGAAGCTGAAGGAGTAGATCCTTCGAAGAATTTTTTCCGATAAGAAAAAGATCTCTCACCGCGTATGTTTCCAAATACACGGGATCAGAAAAAGCCTCACACCGCCGATGCTTTCGACTTCTGGAAGACAAAACTGATGAGCGACAACCGACTGAGAAATAAGCGTCTGATCGCGAAGCACCACGGCCGGGAGGCCGGCCCGTGTGTCATCGCGGTTGCCGGAATTCACGGCAACGAGCCGACCGGAATCGATGCTCTGCAACGCGTGTTAAGCTGTCTCGAGAGGTCGAGTGTTCCTTTACGGGGGGATCTCTACGCTTATCGCGGCAACCTGAAGGCACTCGCGCACAACGTGAGATACATTCACAACGATCTCAACCGCATCTGGGAAAAGCCCCGCATCGAGTCGCTGCTCCAAACCGGTGGCGCGCATCTCGACCGATCGGAGGACGTTGAAATGCTCGAGCTAATGGGGGTGATCGATGCTGCTGCCGAGAAGGCGCGGGGTCCGGTGCTGGTTCTGGACCTGCACACGAGCTCGGCTGCCAGCGTCCCCTTCGTCGTGATGGGCACCGGCGCTCTGCTCGACAAGGTCAACACACGGCTGCAGGTTCCCGTCATCGTCGACAAAAATCGTTTTCTCCGCGGAATGATGCTGAGTTTCATGGATTCACGGGGATTCTCGACGCTGGCCTTCGAGGCGGGGCAGCATGGAACTTCGGATTCCATCGACTCCCATGAAACCGCGGTCTGGCTCGTGCTCGTTGGGGCCGGCTTGCTGGACGGAGAAGACCTGCCGCAAACCGATACATGGCGCGAAGAGCTCTGCAACGGAATCAATGGGCTGCCGCGCAAACTCGAGCTCATCTTCCGCCATGGCGTCTTGCCAGAAGACCGGTTCGAGATGCTGCCAGGGTTCAAGAACTTCGATAGCGTTTGCAAGGGTCAGGCCCTGGCCAGGGACCGTAAGGGGATTATCCGTTCTCAGACGGACGGGCTGATTTTCCTGCCGCTCTATCAGTCGGTAGGGGACGACGGTTTTTTTCTCGTCCGCTGAGCCGCTCGATTTGGAACTTGGCCGCACGTATTAACAGCAGCAGCTCCCTTCGCGGCAGTGCGGCGGCAGTATCCTTATCTCGTGTTAGCAGCGGCAGCGTTGTGAGCAGCCGCAGCGCCGACTCGGCCGTGACGCGGAACCGATCGTTGGTGACTCTTCGGATCGATTACGATTTGGATTTCGATGTAAAGAGGCCGGAATTCGTCTCCTGGCGCCAGTTTTTTGACACACCGTCCGCTCCCCACACCCCTTTCTCATCCACCATGGCCAGCAGTAGCCCGACCGTCAGGGAGGGCGACGAGGTGCGATCAGACGTCGATACGCATGCCGACTGCTCTCCCTGCCTGGCTCGAAAGCAGAGTAGAGCAATCCACAGGTCATCACGAATGTCGGCTGGTCCCGCCCTTCCTAAACCGGTCGGGCTACGGATGGGACCGCTCGAATAGGCAGGTGATGACGTGAGGTGTGGATTGTCGCTCTCCGCTGAAGCAGGCGGCTTTTACCTAACAAGCTTGGCATCCTCTTACTTCGTGCACTTCTTGGTTTAGTCGGTTTTGGATTGCACCGCGAAGAACACGAAGGAACACGAAGATGAAGAAAAGTGGAATATACGTGCTTTCACGATGACAAGCTTCGCAGCGGCTCTCAAGCGAGCCTGTTAGTCCCTTGGGAAATCTGGTGTACGCGCCAGGCTATCCTCCGAACTCTCTAGATCAAACCGCCTCGGTACGGGGGTTTTAGATGTCAGATAAAACTGGCGTACGCGCCACTCAGTCCCCTTAGCTCCTGACCAGTTCGTGAACCGCATCCAGCATCTCCTGGCGATCGAAGGGCTTGCAGAATGTCTTCGCCGCGCCGAGCTTTCTTGCGGCCGTCAAATACCAGTCGGGCCCGACACGGCCGCCGCCCGAGATGGCGATGATTTTCACATCGGGGAAGTCCCGGCGCAGCTCCATGATCGTCTCGATCCCCTCCTTGTCGGGCATGATGATATCGGTGATGATCAAATCGGTCGGCGCCTTTTGGAAACGCTCGATGGCTTCGCTGCCGTTCTGGGCCTCGATAACGTCGTATCCAACCCGCTCGAGCATCTTCTTAACCATCTCACGGACCGAGGCATCGTCTTCGACGACCAGAATTCGCTTCTTCAAGGTTTCACTCCTCACTTCGATTTCCCTTTTCCAGGAGCCGAGATTTCCTCGCATCCCGTTTTCCCGTACTACTCTTTCGTTCAACCAACTCGTCGATTCCACCCCTCGACAAGGTCCTGGCGTGCGCTGCCTTCGAGGATTCTTCCAGGCTGGAAGGAGCGAGATCATGGTGGATCGTCTCGGTGCTATCGAGAACCGGCGTCGACATGGCGTTGAGATTTCGGGCGAATCCGTAGGTCAGACGGTCGAAAGCCTCGAGCTCGAGCGATCTGTAAGGCTCGATCCGGGCGCTTGCGGTATCGTCGATCCACCGGTGGAGACACTCCGCGTCGTTGCTCGACTGCTCCGGCGCGTGTCTGTCTTTGAGGTGCTCGCAGTCTGTCACAATCGTTACGCCATTCCGTTGCTTAATCGATTCCGTGGTGCCATCGTCTCGCCACCATCCGCCGTAATGGAAGATGGTTCGAGAAGGATAAATTTCGTCTTTGTTTTCTATCGACTGAATGCGATTCTGCATTAACCGCAATTGGCACGATCCGAGGTTGATTCGGCAAAATTTGTATGCGGATCGGGCATTTCTTGCTCTTTCCTGGAAAGGTTACCCCCCTCTGTGCGTTGTCTATACTGAAGGACGGGCAACTACGTAACGAATCTGAGATCGAGACAGTCGAGAGCCTGGGATGCTGCGTTTCGGGCGGCGTCCCGCCGCAGGTTCGCAAATATCTGGAAGCAAGGAGGCGATGTTGGAACGGCGGGATCTCAGTGGCAACGTCCTTGTGCTGATCTTCGTCCTCATGTATCTCGCTGGAGCCGGTTGCACGCGCGACTACCACCTGCGTCGAGCCGATGCGGTTGCCAGCGGAACCCTCCTCGAACAGGCAGGCGATGTGCTCGAGAAACGCCGTGAAAACGTCGTCTATCCCGAGGCTGTCGAGCAGCAGGAGGCGCTCGCCGGGCAGACAGCCACACCTGCAGCCAATGAGCGCCCGGCCCCGGCTGACGAAGAGCCTACGACGTTCACTCTCCGCGATGTACTCGAGATCGCCTACGATCAGAACCGCGACTTCATTTCCGAGAAGGAATCGCTTTACCTGACGGCCCTCGAGCTGTCCAATGCACGACACGATTTTACTCCCCAGGTGTCGGCTGTGCTCTCCTACCTCTTTTCCGACGGCTCCGAGGCCGCCAAGAGCCAGCGCAGTTTGCTCGGTCTCGACGTGACTCAGCGCCTCTGGACAGGGGGGCGCCTTTCGCTGAGCGGTGACACGTCGTTTCAGGGCACCTATGGCGAGGGACTGGCCGATCCCGCCACCTTCAGCTCCAGCCTGGGAGTGCAGTTGAGCCAGCCGCTCCTGCGCGGCGCGGGGAGCGAGGTGGCGCTCGAGAGCCGGATACAGGCCGAGCGCAATCTGATCTATGCCATCCGCAGCTTCGAGCTCTTCCGGCAGGACTTCTCGATCGAGGTGGCTCGGAGGTTTTACGACATTTTCGGCCAGATCCAATCGCTCGAGAACCAGCACCGCAACATGGAGAGTGTGATCTTTGCGCGGCGCAAAGCCGAGGCCTTCTTCGACGTGGGGCGGACCAACGAGCTCGACGTGCTTCGCGCGCGGCGCAGCGAGCTGAGCTCGCAGATCAGTCTCATCGCGGCGGAGGAGGCCTTGCGTGTCGAGCTGGAGAGGTTCAAGGTCTTCTTGGGGCTCGATCCGATCGAGCAGATCCAGATCGAAGCCTCGGAATTCTCCGCTATTCCCGTGAGCTACAACCGCGGTTCCGCCGTCGATGTGGCTCTGGCCAATCGGCTCGATGTGATCAACCGCAGGGAGCAGCTCGAGGACCAAGAGCGGGCATTGCGGATCGCCGAAAACAACCTGCTACCTGATCTCAACCTCGATCTGGGATATAATCGTGCATCGCAGCCTGAGGCCGGTTTCACCAGCCAGAGTCTGGACAACGAGTCGTACAGTGTCGGTGTGAGCATGGAGCTGCCTTTCGACCGCGTCAGGGAGCGGAACAGCCTGCGCAGCTCGCAGATCGCTCTCGACCGTGCGTACAGGTCCTATCAAGAGTTCGAGGACAATCTGATCGTCCAGGTGACGAGTGCGCTGCGGGAGCTGACCCGTCGCTGGAAGAGCCTCGAGCTGCTCAGAATCTTGATCAAAGATCAGGAAAAAAACGAACGGATCGCTCAGATCCGAGTCAATAGGGGAGAGATCGACAACCGCGATCTCCTGGAAGTGCAGCAGGAGCTCCTCGAGGCGCGCAACAATCTCATCCGCGAGAACATCGACTACGAAATCACCCGCCTCAGATTGCTGCGCGCCCTGGGGATCCTGTTCATCGACGAGAAAGGCATGTGGGCCCAATGAAATATCTCCTTTCGATCGCCGCTGTGGCCGTCATCGGCCTGGTACTCTTCCAGTTCGACTGGATCGGCTCGGACAGCACCGAGAGCGTCATCGAGAGCACTGCGCTCTTCACCGCCAGAGTGGACACGCTGAGCATCACCGTGACTGAGGAGGGGTATCTCAAGGCCAAGAAATCGGTCAACCTCCAGCCTCAGTTCAATCGCCAGGGCGTGATCTCCTGGATCGTCGAAGAAGGGGCGTCGGTGAAAGAAGGGGATGTGTTGATCGAGTTCGAAAAAACCGAGATCACGGCTGAGATCGACGACCTCATGAACAGCCTGATCCAGTACGAGACCGAGCTCGAGGCTGCCCGAGCCGACCTGGCAATCCAGGAGAGGGAGAACGAGGCCACCATCGAGGACGCCGAGCTGGCGCTCGAGATCGCTCGTATGAATCTGGAGCGTTACGAGAAGGGCGAGGCGCCCAACGAGCTGCGGATCAAGAAGCTGTCCGTCGAGGAGGCGGAGACCGAGCTCAAACGCGCCGATGAGCAGTATCTGCAGGTTCCGCAGCTTCACGAGGAAGGATTCCTGACGAAGATCCAGGTGGAAGAGGAGAGGATCAAGGTTCGCCGGGCCCAGATTACCCTGGAGAACGCTCAGAAGGATCTGGAGCTCTTTGAGAGCTACACCTACGTCATGGAATTGACCCAAAAAAATGCCGATGTCAAGGATAGGGGCCGCAATCTGATCAACGCCAAGGAGAAGGCCGGGATCAACCTGAAAGAGCGGCAGGCCCGGACCAAGCAGCACGAGCGCCGCGTCACCTCCGCCAATGTGCGGCTCGAGAAGCTCAAGAAAGAGCTCGTGGCCATGACCATGAAAGCACCCCAGGCGGGCATCGTCCACTACGGCGATCCCGATAATCCGTGGCATCGGGAAGAGGTCAAGGTGGGCAATCACGTCTACCGCGGCATGACGCTCATGACCCTCCCCGACCTGAGCGAGATGCAGGTTCTCGTCCAGGTCCACGAGGCCGACATCGATCTGGTCGAGAAGGAGATGGACGTCATCATCACCGTCGAATCGGCCAAGGGTCAGAGCTTTCAGGGTAAGGTCACCAAGATCGCGTCAGTGGCCTCCTCGTCCTGGTCGGATCGCAACAACAAGACCTTCCAGATCGAGATCACCATGGACTCGAACGAAGCCCAGTTGCGGGCGGGCATCTCCGCCAAGGCCGAGATCCTGGTGGAAGAGCTGCCGGAAGTGCTGATCGTGCCTATCCATGCGGTGATCGCCGAGGGCGGCAAGTATTTCTGCTTCGTCCAGCAAACGGAACCGCGGAGTGTTCTGAAGCGCATCGTTCAGGTCGGCAAGAACAATGCCCACTTCGTCGAGATCCAGGAGGGGCTGGAGCTGGGTGCGCAGGTCCTGCTCTACGATCCCCGCGAAAGCGGGCAGTTCGAGGATTCCGGCGGCACGCGTGACGACGACAAGCCGCCTAGTGGGACAGAGGGGGACGACGACGAGAAAAACGAGCCGCCCGCCCTGCCGTCGCCGGCGCTGGCCGGGATCGATGGTGGTGGTGATTAGGCGATGAAGACACCCATCGTTGACCTGGAAGGGATCGAAAAGAGCTACGGTGCGGGCCTGAAGGTCCTCAGTGGTGTCGATTTCGAGCTCGAAGCCGGCGAGTTCGTAGGTGTCGTGGGAGCCTCGGGATCGGGAAAGACCACGCTCATGAATATCCTCGGCTGCCTCGACAAACCCACGCGGGGTCGGTACATGCTCGAAGGCCACGATGTGTCCACGCTCGATGACAACCGCCTCTCCAGGATCCGCAACAGCCGGATCGGCTTCGTTTTTCAATCCTTCAACCTGATCCCCGAGCTCACCGTTCTGGAAAACCTCGAGGTGCCGCTCTTCTACCACAAGATTCCGCGGCGAACGCGGAAGCAGCGCAGCCTCGAGCTGCTCGCCGCGGTGGGATTGTCGGAGCGCGTGACCCACTATCCAAACCAGCTTTCGGGCGGCGAATGCCAGCGTGTGGCGATCGCGCGCTCCCTGGTGAACGATCCGGCTCTGCTTCTGGCGGACGAGCCTACAGGCAACCTCGACTCACGCAGCGGCCACGAGGTCCTCGAGCTCTTTCACAAGATGCATCTTTCGGGCCGGACCATCGTGATGGTCACGCACAACCTCGATATCGCCTCGGAGCTGCCCCGGGTGGTGGAGATGTGCGACGGGAGCATCCTGACCGATCGCCGCCGCGGGCAGGCGGATGCCGGTCCGGACGAAGGCACGAGCGCGGAGATGGAGGTCTCATGATCACCCTGCTGGATCGCATCGCCGAGGTCTTCATCCTGGGACTGAAGAGTCTGCTGCGCAACAAGCTGCGCTCGCTTCTCACCATGCTGGGCATGATCTTCGGTGTGGGCTCGGTGATCGCCATGCTCTCCGTCGGCGCCGGGGCGCGCTACGAGATCCTCTCCCGCATCCAGGAGCTGGGGATCTGCAACATCATCGTCAACTCGGTGGCGCCCCCGGACGAGATCAAGCACAGCGACAATGTCGATTGGATGAACCGCTACGGGATCACTTTCCAAGATGCCGACTACATCGAGTCCACCTTTCCCACCGTCTCCAGGCTTCTTCGCGTCAACCTGGTCAAGAAGCGCGTCTGGCACCAGGGCACCGGCCTCGAGGCCAGCGTGCTGGGTGTCGAACCGGAACACCTCGACATGTTCCGTCTCAGGGTGGGTCGCGGCCGTGTCTTCAATCGGATCGATGCGGATTCCGCGGCCAAGGTCTGCATCGTGCGACGGGCGTTGATCCAGCAGATGAAGAGCATCGAGGATCCCATCGGCATGACTCTGCACATCGGCGGGTTTCCTTTCCAGGTGATCGGCGTGCTGCAGAAGGAACGGTTCCGTTCCCACATGCGCAAAGCCCTGGCGATCGACGATCGCGCTCACGAGATCTACATTCCCTACGAGACGTCGATGCGTGTCTTCGGCACGTTTACCTACGTGCGCAGGACCGGGAGCAGGGAGGTTTCGGAGGTCGAGCTGGATCAGATCGTCGTGCGGGCCGCGAGCTCCGACCTCGTGTTCTCCACCTCCCAGATGATCGCCTCCATGCTCGAGCACTTTCACGACCGGCGCGATTTCGAGATCGTCGTACCCCTCGAACTGCTGCGTCAGAGTGAAGAGACTCAGAAAGTTTTCAACATCGTGATGGTGCTGATCGCCTCTATATCACTGGTCGTGGGGGGCATCGGCATCGCCAACATCATGCTGGCCACGATCACCGAGCGGACCAAGGAGATCGGCATTCGTCGCGCACTCGGCGCCCAACGCAAGGATATATTGTTCCAGTTCCTCACGGAGACCGTGGCGATCGCCGTCGTGGGGGGGGTGCTTGGCCTGCTTTTCGGTTTGATCGCGATTTGGGGTATCGTTGAATATACAGACTGGAAGGCGATGATCGAACCCCACTATATCGGAATCTCCCTGCTCATCTCCTGCTCGGTGGGCATGATTTTCGGGATCTTTCCCGCACGCCGCGCAGCGCGCATGGATCCGATCACCGCGCTACGCTACGAGTGATCGCCTTCGTTCGCTGCATTGCCGCACCCGTTGGCTGCGGTAGCGTCCTTCGCGGTTGATGCGGCTGCAGTGTCCTTATCTCGTGTTAGCAGCGGCAGATCTGTGAGCAGTAGACTCAGGCCGTGATCGTCGCCACAAGGGGGCAATGCAAAAAGAGGGACACTGCTCCATGGCAGCCTCCCTCTTTGTCGTTCCTTCGGATTGGAGATTGGATCGTTACGGCGCTACCGTCACGATGATCGGGTTTGTCAGCCCCGAGCTCTTGTAGATTTTTGCACCCACGAGTGCCTGAAAGGGAATCTCCTCTCCAGGGATGAGGTTGAGCGGCAGGGTGCTCGGTACGCAGAGCACACCACTCGAGGAAATGCGACCAGGGTGGTACTCTCTGATGTAACCCCTGAGATAGTAGTCGCCGTACATGGTATGATAGGGATTCTTCCGCAGCCCCGAGCCACGTCCGATCGTCACGAGCATACCCGGTTTGCCGAACACACGCAACTCGATTGTACTCCCAGGTTGCGGTGTGCCTATGCGATAGAGGCTAAAATCGGCCTCGTCGGCCCCGATGTCAGTCAGGTTCTCGGAGATCCGGCGGTTGCCCTCGAAATCGATGGAGGGCAGCGCCGGGGCGCTGTTGAGACCTTTGTTGCGGCAGGGTGAGTTGTATCCGATGTGGAAGTCGTTGGTCGCAGGCTCGATGAAGATGGGATCAGCGTCGATCATACCCATGTTCCAGTAGAGCATGCAGCCGCTGTTGACGTGCACGGAGCTTTGACCGCCGTCGATATTGCTGTGGCTGATCGTGAAAGACGCAGGATTCCAACACCAGCCGATCCAGATCTCCTTACCCAACTGCGCCGTGTTGTTCCAAAAGATCGTGTTGGTCACCACCGGATTGGAACCATCGCCGCACCCGAAGCCGCCACCGAATTGAGCCACGTTCTCGATGACCGTGTTGTTGGTGATCGTAGGTGAGGCGTAACGGCAGGAGACGCCACCGCCACCATTAGTGGCGGTGTTGGCTGTAATGATGTTGTTGACGATCTTCGGAGATCCGTCGCGGCACCAGATCCCTGCTCCCCGATCCGCCCGGTTGCCGACGATCACGTTGTTGATCAGGGTCGGTGAGGACTGATGGCAGCAGACGCCGCCGCCCAGGCGGCTTCTCGGTGCGCCGGGAAACTCCTCGTAGACATTGCCCGAACCATTGGTCACGGTAAAACCATTGAGGACGGAATCGGTGTTTTCGCCGGACCGAAACGTCACAACGGCGCCCCAATCGGCTTGGGCCGGTGTTCTACCATCGATAACGGTTTCCTGGGGACCCCTCTCGCTCTCGATGGTGATCGCCAAGCCGCCGAAGTCGATGTTCTCGATGTACAGTCCAGGGCGGACGACGATGGTATCACCGCTCGAGGATCCGTCGATCGCTTGCTGGATAGTGCTAAAGTCGTCGGGTACATAGTACACGGCGCCTGCGGCTACTCCTGACAGGATGAGTGCAAAAATCCCTATCAGAGCTGAATTGGCTATCCCTCTCATCATAATCCTGTCCCTTCTGAATCTGATCCTGGCTCATTTCGGTGACGACCGGATCGGTAAGGCACGGGTGAATTGAACCCGCGGCTTCCGCCGGGTGGCGAAGGCATCAGGCTCGTTTCACTCGAGTGGGCTGCGATGCGGTCGTCTGAGTTAGTCGTTCTTGTTCTCAAAAGCGCCTCGTCCCTCTCTCCTTCTCACGAGAGGATGTAGACGCACCCAACGATTCTCCTCCGTTCTGAGTGCGGATCCGTGGTCCATACGCAGACCAGGATAGATGCAGTCTCGACTGGGTGGGTGTCTGACGACACCCATCATGACACCTGTTTCACTGTTCGGCTCCGAAACAGTGGAAGTGCCGCTGGAAATCTTCGTTATGCTCCCAGAAATTTCTAATCCGTTGCTGTGAAATATCAACTTACTTGAATATTATAGACTTAACCTTCTTATTTAATCAGGCACTATGAAGCTCATCCATTATATCCCTTCCACATGCAGATACAAATAATTTGCACGATAGAAAGGAAATCTTGTCGAGAAAACTCACGTCGCGATGGTTGGCGGCGTTTCCAGCGGGATATCGGTGCGGGAGAGGCTCCCGGCCATCCGGCCGAGGCAAAATGCTTGCCACGGCCCGTTTCAATGCGGTATTCTGGATTTCCGTCAACTCCCCTCGATCGGCGGCTGGCGGATAGGTCATGAAGATTGTGCGAGGCTCGAAATCGTGATAGACCGAGTTTATCCGTCCGGTGACGCAACTTGCACTCGAAGAACCTCTATGCTAATAACTCCTTGTCTTTAAGTTAGTAAGGGCAGGGTGTGTCCCTGTTTTCCAGTCTGAACAGCAAGGACCAAGAGACATGAACGACAGCTTCCATGCGCGGGCCAAGCTCATTTCCGGGGGCGAGGAATACGTATTCTTCAGGCTTCGGGCGCTCGAGGACCGTTTGCCTGTGGGGCGGCTTCCGTTCACCCACAAGATCCTGCTCGAGAACCTGCTCCGCTGCGAGGACGGTTCTCTGGTGACCCGCGAAGATGTGGAATCGCTGGCGGCCTGGGACTGCCGAGCCGAGCCGAACCACGAGATCGCGTTCCGGCCGAGCCGGGTTCTGCTGCAAGATTTTACCGGTGTGCCCGCCGTCGTGGATCTGGCGGCGATGCGGGAGGCCATGCACCGCCTTGGAGGCGACCCGGAGCGGATCAATCCCCTGCAGCCGGTCGAGCTGGTCATCGATCATTCCGTGCAGGTCGATGACTTCGGTTCCCCCAGTGCCCTGGATCGCAACGCAGCTCTCGAATCCGAGCGCAATCACGAGCGCTACACCTTTCTGCGCTGGGGTCAGAAGATGCTGAAGGGCTTCAAGGTCGTGCCGCCCAGCATGGGGATCGTTCACCAGGTGAACCTCGAGCACCTGGCCAGGGTTGTCTTTACCAGCCCTTCCGGAAAGGAGGGGACACTGGCTTTTCCCGACACCCTGGTGGGTACCGACTCCCACACCACCATGATCAACGGGCTCGGCGTGTTGGGATGGGGTGTTGGGGGGATCGAAGCCGAGGCAGCCATGCTCGGCCAGCCTCTGAGCATGCTTATTCCCCATGTGGTCGGCTTCAAGCTTACGGGACGCCTGGCCGAGGGCGCCACCGCAACCGACCTGGTGCTGACGGTCACCGAGATGCTGCGCGCCTACGGGGTGGTCGGCAAGTTCGTCGAGTTCTATGGCAGCGGCCTCGACCACCTGCCCCTGGCTGATCGGGCGACGATCGCCAACATGGCGCCTGAGTACGGAGCCACCTGCGGCATCTTCCCCATCGACGCCGAGACCTTGAGGTACCTCGAGCTCTCGGGACGATCGGCCAAGCAGATCGCTCTCGTCGAGGCCTATGCCCGCGAGCAGACAATGTTCCGCGAATGCGGCTCTCCGGAAGCCGACTACAGCGGCACTCTCGAGCTTGATCTCGGCCTGGTCGAGCCGAGTCTGGCAGGTCCCAGACGGCCCCAGGACCGGATCGCCCTGTCGGCGGCCAAGAGCGCCTTTACCAAGGAGCTCCAGGCCGCTCTCTCAGAGCTTCCACCCTGCGCTGCCGGCGCCGGCAGCCACGGCGACGAAGCTGCCGCGGGTCTCACACCCCTTTCCAAAACGGGACCGAAGCACGGATCGGTAGTGATCGCAGCGATCACGAGCTGCACCAACACGTCCAATCCGGCGGTCATGATCGGCGCGGGCCTGCTGGCCAAGAAAGCCGTCGAGCGCGGACTGAAAGTTCCTTCCTGGGTAAAGACCAGCTTGGCGCCGGGATCGCGCGTGGTGACCAAGTATCTGCGCGAAGCCGGCCTTCTTCCGCATCTGGAGAGCCTCGGCTTTCACGTCGTGGGCTACGGGTGTACCACCTGTATCGGTAATTCCGGCCCCCTCCCGGAGAACGTGGCGCGCGAGATTCGCGACGGAGACCTGATCGTGTGCTCGGTGCTTTCCGGCAACCGCAACTTCGAAGGGCGGGTGCATCCCGAGACCCGCATGAATTACTTGGCTTCGCCACCCCTCGTGGTGGCCTACGCACTCGCCGGTCGCATGGATATCGATCTCTATGGCGATCCGATCGGCTTTGACAATAAGGGAGCCCCGGTCTACCTGCGAGAGATCTGGCCCAGCTCCCAGGAGATCGACGCCGCCACCTCGATCTCGATGCGCTCCGACATGTTCAAGGACTCCTACCGCAACGTCTTCGAGGGCGATGAACGCTGGAACAGCCTGGAGGTGCCGGAGGGCAAGCTCTACGGCTGGGAGCAGATCTCCACCTATATCAGACAGCCTCCTTACTTCCGTGACATGCGTCCCGAGCCCGATCCCGTGGAAGACATCAAGGGTGCCCGGGTGATCGCCTTTCTCGGTGACAGCGTGACGACCGATCACATCTCCCCCGCCGGGGTGATCAACGTGGACAGTCCCGCAGGGCGCTACCTGGTCAAGCGTGGCATCCAGCCGGCCGACTTCAACACCTATGGCTCCCGCCGCGGCAACCACGAGGTGATGATGCGCGGTACTTTTGCCAACGTGCGGCTGCGCAACCGTCTGGCACCCGGCACGGAAGGCGGCTGGACCACCTTTCTGCCCACAGGTGAAGTGGTGTTCATCTACGATTCCGCCATGAGCTACGCTCAGAAGAGGATCCCGCTCGTCGTGCTTGCCGGCAAGGAGTATGGCACCGGCTCGTCCCGCGACTGGGCCGCCAAGGGGCCGCGTCTTCTGGGTATCCGCGCGGTCATCGCCGAGAGCTTTGAGCGCATTCACCGCACCAACCTCGTGGGTATGGGTATCGTGCCGCTTCAGTTCGAGGAAGGGCAGAACGCCGGCAGTCTCGGTCTCACGGGCCGCGAGATCTTCGACATCGAAGGCCTGGAGGACCTCGCCGCCCGGCGCGTGACGGTGACCGCCCGGCGGGAGCCGGAAAAACCGGGCGAGAACGGCGAGCCGGTGCGTTTCGTTGCGCTTGTTCGCATCGATACCCCTCGCGAGGAGCTCTACTATCGTCACGGCGGTATCTTGCAGTATGTGCTGCGAGACCTGCTTCACCAGGAAAGACCACAATGATGAATCTCAATCACCTCAATGTCATTGCCGACGAGCTCGATTTGCGGCAGGCTCAGGTGCAATCCACGGCCACCCTGCTGACCGGCGGGGCCACGATCCCCTTCATCGCACGCTACCGCAAGGAAGCCACCGGTCTGCTCGACGAAGTCGCGATCTCCAACATCCGTGATCGCCTGGAGCAGCTCGACGATCTCGAAAAAAGGCGTGCCGCCGTCATCAAATCGCTCGACGAGCGTGATCTCTTGAGCGGGGACCTTCGGCGGCAGATCGAGGGCGCCGCCACGATGGCCGGACTCGAGGATCTCTACCTGCCCTATCGTCCCAAGCGGCGTACGCGCGCCACCATGGCCCGCGAGAAAGGGCTCGAGCCTCTGGCCCAGCGGCTCCTCGAGGGCGGCGGCGATGCAGGCCTCGATCCGTTCTCCGAGGCGGGGGATTTCGTCGATCTCTCGAAGCAGGTGACCAACCCCGAAGAGGCATTGGCCGGGGCGCGGGACATCATTGCCGAGACGGTGAGTGAGGACATGGCCGCGCGGGAGCGCATGCGCGAGCTCTTCTGGAACCAGGGAACGATCCGTACCAGGATGGTGAAGGGCAAGGAAGAGGAGGGTGCCAAATTCAAGGATTATTTCGACTGGGAAGAGGACCTGTCCGCAGCGCCGTCGCACCGCGTGCTGGCCATGCGGCGCGGAGAACGCGAGAAGGTCTTGACCCTGCGTGCTGCGCCACCCGACGACGTGGCCCTGAACCGGCTGCGCCCCCTTTTTGTGAAAGGGCGCACGCCGGCGGCCGAGCAGGTCTCCTTGGCGGTGGAAGACGGCTACAAACGTCTGCTCGGTCCCTCGATCGAAGCCGAGATCCGTCAGGAGATGAAGAGTCGCGCCGATGAGGAGGCGATTCGGGTGTTTGCCGAAAACCTCAAGGAGCTCCTCCTGGCTCCGCCGCTGGGACAAAAGCGCATGCTAGCCATCGATCCTGGCTTCCGCACGGGATGCAAGGTGGTGTGTCTCAACCGCCAGGGCCGGCTCGAGCACTATGAGGCGATCTTTCCCCACGGCTCGGCACGCCAGTTCGAGGTCGCCGCCGAGCGGATGTGCAAGCTGTGCCGCGACTTCGACGTCGAGTCGATCGCCATCGGCAACGGCACCGCCAGCCGCGAGACCGAATCGTTCGTGCGCGGTCTCGGCCTGCCCGCCGAGATTCCGGTGATCATGGTCAACGAGTCGGGGGCCTCGATCTACTCGGCCTCGGAGGTGGCGCGCCGGGAGTTCCCGGACCACGACGTGACCGTGCGCGGTGCCGTGTCGATCGGCCGGCGCCTGATGGATCCCTTGGCGGAGCTGGTCAAGATCGATCCCAAATCGATCGGTGTCGGCCAGTATCAGCATGATGTGGATCAAAAGGGGTTGCGGCGCAGCCTCGATGATTGCGTCATGAGCTGTGTCAACGCGGTTGGCGTGGACGTGAATACCGCCAGCCAGGAGCTGCTCACGTATGTCTCCGGCCTGGGACCGCAACTGGCCTCCAACATCGTCGCCTTCCGCAACGAGAACGGCCCTTTTCCCCACCGCCGTGCGCTGAAAAAAGTGCCGCGGTTGGGCCCCAAGGCCTTCGAGCAGGCCGCCGGTTTCCTGCGTGTCCCAGGGGGTGAGAATCCGCTCGACGCCAGCGCCGTGCATCCCGAGAGCTATCCGATCGTACAGGTCATGTGTCGCGATCTGAGCTGTTCCGTCGCGGAGCTCGTGCGGCAGGAATCCCTGCGCAACCGGATCCGCCTGGAGAACTACCTGAGCGACGCGGTGGGAATGCCCACCTTGCAGGACATCGTGGTCGAGCTCGCCAAGCCCGGTCGTGATCCACGCCGCAGGTTCGAGCTGTTCAGCTTCGCCGGAGGGATCGAGAAGATCGAGGATCTCGACCCGGGGATGAAGCTGCCCGGCCTGGTGACCAACGTCACCGCCTTCGGAGCTTTTGTCGATATCGGCGTGCATCACGACGGCCTGGTCCACATCAGTCAGCTCGCCGACCGCTACGTCAAAGATCCGGCCGAGGTGGTCAAGGTACAGCAGAAGGTGGAGGTCACCGTGATCGCCATCGATCTGGAGCGCAAGCGGATCTCACTGTCGATGAAGTCGCAGCGGAATTGATCGATTAATCCTTCAGGGCGGCCTTGACCTTTCCGGAGAGCTGCTTGATCGTGAACGGTTTCTGCAGCACCCGGGTTGCGGGCTCCTCGATACCGGTCTGGAGGAGCGTGTCATCTGCGTAGCCGGTCATGAAGAGCACCTTGAGCGCGGGCCGCTCCTGCGCGAGACGACGATAGAGTTTCTGGCCGTTCATCTCGGGCATGATCACGTCGGTGAGCAGGAGGCTGATGGAGCCCTCGTGTCGCTTGGCCAGAGCGAGTGCCTCGCGAGGCGAGGCGGCTGACAGAACGGCGCATCCGATCGTGGCCAGCATGGCGCATGTGAGGTTGCGTACGCCTTCATTGTCCTCGACCACCAGGATCGTCTTCCCTCCAGCCAGCTCCAGCGTCGGGCGCGGCGGCACCGGATCTTCCGTGATCTCGCCCTCCGCCAGGGGCAGGTAGATCCTGAATCTCGTGCCTTCACGCTGCCGGCTATCGACCTGAATGAAGCCGTCGTGCTGCTTGATGATGCCGTAAACCGTGGGGAGGCCCAGGCCGGTTCCTTTCCCCTGGCCCTTGGTCGTGAAAAAGGGTTCGAAGAGCCGGTTTTTGGTGTCGATGTCCATGCCGCAGCCGTTATCCCGCACCTCGAGCATGACGTAGTCGCCTGGGTCGACGTCGACGTTCAGTCGGGCATAACGCTCATCGATGGTGATATTAGCCGTCTTGATGGAAAGTACCCCGCCGTCGGGCATGGCGTCCCGGGCGTTGACCGCCAGGTTCATCAAAACCTGCTGCAGGTGTCCTTCGTCGGCTTCGACCTTGCCGAGGTCTGCTGAGAGATCGACGGTGAGCTCGATGTCCTCGCCGATGATGCGGCGCAGCATCTTCGCGAGATCGCCGATCGCGTGGTTGAGCTGGAGGATTTCGAGTTTGAGGGTTTGTTTGTGGCTGAAGGTCAGGAGCTGCCGGGCCAGGGTTGCCGCGCGATGGGCCGATTCCAGCACGATGTTGAGATCCTCGAACACGGGATTCTGCGGCTCGAGTTTCTGGAGGGCCATCTCGGTGTAACCCAGGATGGGGAGCAGCAGGTTGTTGAAATCGTGGGCGATGCCGCCGGAAAGGGTTCCGATCGCCTCCATCTTCTGGGCTTGACGAAACTTGGACTCGAGCAGTTTGTATTTGGTAATGTCATAGCTGATGCAGCCCACGGCCCACACCTCGTCGTGACGACAGATAGGATAGAGCGTTTCAAAGAGGTGGTGCATGCCGCCAGGGGTCGGCACCTCTATCTCGAAGCTCGCACCTCGCTTCGAAGCGATCACCGCGCTGAGCTTCGTCTCATAGAATTCAGCGATCTCAGGCGGGAAGACCTCGCTCAGGTGGTCCCCGACGAGGGAACGAGAATCCTGGAGGTTCTCGGCCAGACAGCCTTTGTCGTTGCTGGCCAGGACATTTCCATTCAGGTCGAGCATGTATATGTGCTCTGAAGATGACTCGACGAGGGCCCTGAAGCGCTCCTCACTCTCACGCAGGGCTTCCTGGGTGTGCCACCGGTCCCGTCGCGCCTGCGCCTCACGCATCTCGCGTTCCACGACCGGCACCAGACGAGTGAGATTGTCCTTCATGAGGTAGTCCTGAGCTCCCGCGCGCATGGCAGCGACGGCGATCTCCTCTGCAACGGTCCCCGAAACCAGGATGAACGGGGTTTCGTCGTCGGTTTCGCGCAGGATGCGCAGCGCTTCGAAACCGTCGAATCGGGGCATCGAATAGTCGGCGATCACGATGTCCCAGGGATGAGCTGTGCCATCCTCGTCCCGGCACCGTGCCGCGAGCTCGCGACGTAAATTTTCCGGGGTCTCGATCCTGACAGTTTTGACATCGTATCCGCCGCGTCTCAGAGCCAGCTCCAGAAGCATGGCGTCATCTTCGGAGTCTTCGACGATCAGTGTTCGGAGAACGATAGACACTTAGCCCCCCCGCCAGTGGCGTTTCGTTGTTTTGTGGTGGATTTGACAGTGATCGATCGAGGTGTCGTTGGAGCGGACTCGTCGAACAGAGGCCCCTCCGCTGGCCAGGCCATGCGATTTCGACCTCTTGGTTTCTCGATGCGACTATCGAGATTTTAGCCCGCGATTCCCGACACCAAGATTGCCATCCGATCTCGGTGGAGACAATTCTCAATCCACTAGATTAACATACGAGAACTGCTTCCTCAATATTTATAGAGCAAAAAAAAGACAACAGTGGTCGCAATCAGGGCCGGTTCGCTTACCGCCACGTTTGGTGTCGATCGGTTTCGGAGTATTTCTGGCGAACTGGCCCTGAGAATCACGTCACCAACCTTTCTAATTAGCCTCGTTTCCAATGTTTGTTCTAAGTATTATCCGTAAGCGGGCGTGTTTGGGCCTCGAGTGATGTGATCTTACGAAAGCGGTTAAAGAGTATAACTCTATATTTTATAGGAAGTAATACGGGTTTTATCGGGATTGTGAGCGCCGCTGGGACGATAAAAAGCGTTGGCTTTTTCATCTACAAAAAATATTGCCCCCTGTTTCGAGTTCGGTCAACTCTGACCCGTGACCGTGACCGCAGCGAGGTCGTCGTCGCGGGCGACCGTCGGAATAAAAATCGTTCCACCTTTTGCCGGCATCCAGCTTCGGCCGGATCGTGCCGTTCGACGCGATCCGCTCCGTATTGTCCGTGAAAATCCCTTTGAGGCGGGTCGCACCGAGGGATATAGTCGCCAGAATGCGCGGTCGGTGCGAACCGCAAGGGAGCCGATCTTCGAGAAGACTTCGAGATGGTTGCGGGCAGACCCAACCACCGGAGTCGGTGTCGGCCTTTGCGCCTCGGTTGTTACCTCGATGCCCGCGGTCCGACCGATCGATGTCGTCGAGATCCTTGCTATGGAGGGACGTTGTGAGACTTATTTCGTTGTGCCCCAGCAATTCGGAGATCCTCTTTGCGATCGGTGCCGGAGAGGAGCTGGTTGCCGTGGAGAAGTGGACCGACTATCCACCCGCAGCCACCCGTCTGCCCACGGTGGGCACGGAGATGGACGTCGACATCGATGCCGTCGCGTCCTACAAGCCCGATCTTGTGCTCGCCTCCCTTTCAGTTCCCGGGATGGAGAAGAACGTGGCGGCCCTTCAAGATCGGGGCCTTCCGCACCTCGTGCTCGATCCTCACTCCATTGAGGAGATCTACGGTGACATCTTGCGCGTGGGCCAGGCGGTCGGACGGGAGAGTGAGTCCCGCGAGTTGGTCCGCGCCATGCGCAACGAGATCGCCGCTCTCGAGGCGATCAATGTGGATTCTACCACCAGGGCGCGCCTCTACATCGAGTGGTGGCCGAAGCCAGCCATCTCACCTGGACGGATCTCATGGACCGATGAGATGATCGAAATTGCCGGGGGAAGGAATATCTTTGCCGATATGCAGAGGGTGAGCGGTCAGGTCGATTACGAGGAGGTCGCCGCGCGCGATCCGGAGATCATTCTGCTCTGCTGGTGCGGCATCCACCGCAGCGAGATCGACGCGGGGACGCTCGCGAGCCGCTCCGGTTGGAGCCGCATCAACGCCGTGGACAATCGGAGGATCCACGTGGTCGAGGAGGGATGGTATGGCCGTCCCGGCCCGCGGATCGTCGACGGGATCCGGCAGATGGCGGGACTGATCAAGGAGCTTTCTCAACGAACCTGAGGGGTCTCGATTGCGCTGGTGATGCTCTCTATAAACCCGCTGCGGAGAATGATCTTGAGAGAATCATGTTTGGTCTCTTATGATAGCTCCATAATTGGAGCGCACCGCTGGTTTCGAGTCGCCATCGCTGATGCTATTCTCACAGAGATGTCGAACCGGTGAGCTCGATCGTTCCCAATCAGCCTGCAGAGAACGCCGAACCCTCGAGGCTCGCATTCTCATCGCCTAATCGCCGGACCGTCAAATCGGCGCCAGGTGGATCCTGGACGCGAAGGTTCTCTCGCAATAGCGGATCGGGGAGGCGATTCCCGAATCCAAGCAGGCGAAAGGTGGGATAAGCATGGGGACGATATTGTGCCGTCGTTTCGAGAAGAAAGATGAACCGAGCATGGTCGAGCTCTACAAGCAGGTCCTGGGCAGCGTGCGCAGCTCGGAATGGCTCGACTGGAAATACTACAAGAATCCCGCAGGAGACCACGACATCCAGGTGGCCGAGGTCGACGGCGAGGTCGTGGGATCGCTCGGCATCAGAGCGATGCGTGCCAAGATCGAGGAGCAGGAGATCTCCGCCTGTCACGTCTGCGATCTGATGATCAAGAACGACTTTCGTCGGGGAACCTTCATGCGGCTCAGCAAGGCCGCTACCCGGGATTACGAAGGCAAAGGCCGACTCTTCGTCTACGGCACGTCGGTCAAGGATACCCTGCTCCTCTCGGTCAAGCTCCTGGGGTTCGCCACTGCGGGACCGATCAAGCGGCTGGTCAGAATCTTGGACCCAACCCCCTATCTGCAGCGCAAGCTCAAGTTCAGGCCGCTGGCCCGAATCCTGGGCCTGCTGGGTGCCTTCTATCTCGAGCTTCGTCACTGGCGATCGATGAAAACCGCCCCGGATTATCTGATCAAGAAAGTCGATCGTGTCGATGAGCGCTTCGACGAGCTCTGGCAGCGGCGTCGCGACGACTACGAGATCTCCATCGTCAGGGACACAACCTACCTGCGCTGGCGATATTTTCAAAACCCTGTGCAAACCTATACCGTCCTCGCTGCCGAGAAAGAGGGGCGCCTCGAGGGGTTCATCGTCGTGTGCCTCAGAGTAGGCTTTATAAACCGCGGTTTCATCGTCGACATGTTGGCCGACCCCTCCGACGATGAACTTTGCCGCAGCCTTCTGAGCGAAGCCCTTCGTTTCCTCGGCAGATTGGGCGTTAACAATGTCTCTTGCTGGTGGTTGGAGCACATGCCAGCTTTCGATATCTGCCGTCAAATGGGTTTTGTGGTCCAGGAAACCAACCACGATCTCATCGTCCGAACCCACAACGATCGCTGGGACAACGACTTCCTTTCCGAAAGGCGGCGGTGGTATTTCTGCTTCGGAGATACCGATCACGTATAGACGACGGCGCACGACTCAGCGGTTCTTCTCGCAACGTTGATGCTCTACTCCAGGAGCCTGACCCCTGCTGGAATCTGCTCGAGAAAGGACGTTTCGCGTTATGATTCGCAAGAAGATCTTCTTCGTTCTGCCTGTGATGAAGGGGGGTGGAGCCGAGAAAGTCGCCAGTGTCTTGATGAACAACCTCGATCGGGAACGCTTCGAGCCCACGCTCGTGCTCTTCAACAAGGAGGGAGAGTACCTCAAGTTCGTACCCTCCGACGTGGAGATCATCGACCTGAACAAGAAGAACCGGTTCGATTTCATCACCCTCATCCTGAAACTGCGCCGGCTGATCAAGGAGCAACGACCTCACATTCTCCTCAGCTCGCTCTACTATCCCAATATGATCATCGTGCTCTCCAGGCTTCTCCTTCGAACACCGTGCAAGATCGTTCTGAGCGAGCACAGCCAGCACAAAAAGCTCCTGCCCTTCAAGCGCTTCAGCAGGCTCGTGCGGCATCTCATGCGCTTTACCTACAGACGCGCCGACAAGATCGTGGCCGTGTCCAACAGCATCAAGAACGATCTCGTGTCCGATTTCCGAATCGATCCTGAGCGCATCGCTGTCATTTACAATCCCATGGAGACCGAGGTGGTGCGCCGGCTCAGCGAGGAGAAGGTGCAGCATCGCTTCTTCGAAAACCTGGATGCGCGGTTCGTGATCATCAGTGTTGGACGGCTGACGCGAGCCAAGAATTTCGAGCTCTTGATCCGGTCGCTCGTCAGGATCAGGCACAAGATCCCGGCCTGTCTCTTGATCGTTGGCAAAGGTGAATTGGAACAGGAGCTCAAGCATCTCGCGAAGCGGTTCGATGTGGCGGATCACGTCGATTTCGTGGGCTACCAGGACAATCCCTACAAGTGGATGCGAAAGGCCGATCTCTTCGTCCTGGCCTCGAGCTGGGAGGGATTCGGCATCGTGCTGGTGGAAGCCATGATTTGCGGCACCCCGGTGGTTTCCACGGCCTGCCACGAAAGCCCCCACGAGATCATCACCGACGGCGTCGACGGCCGGGTGGTGCCTCTCGACGATGAGGAGCGTCTGAGCCGAGTGATCGTCGAGATCGCCGAGCGGGATGATCTCAGGAGGACGCTGCTCGCCGGCGGCGACGAGAACCTCAAACGTTTCGACGCGTCCCGTATCGTCCCTCAATACGAAAAGATCTTCGACGATCTCCTCGGCGCTTGAGAGCCGCCCGCCGGCGGGCGGCGCGACGGTCACCAGGCGGCGGAAGGCTGTTTACTTTCCGCGGCAGGGGGAGTATTTTTGAGCGTTTTTGACTTTTTGAGCCGGCATTCTCCCGGCTGTCGGGACGACTGGCCCTGATGGAACTTAAGATCCGACAAAGATCGGGTTGCAGCCGATAGGAATCTCAAACGGCAGTGAGGACCGACAAGACAGCCCGGACGGGCACGTGGAATGCATGGGGTTTGGGCCCCGAAAGGCGAAAGGTTTTGCTCGATGTCAACGATCAATCTTGATGACCTGGTCGGGGGGCTTCACCCCCTCGAGATCCGTCTCTTGCGGGCGCTGAAAAACCATCCCACCGGGCTGGAGCAGGAGGTCGCCGAGGCCGCCGACCTGTCGGCCGCCCAGTTCCGCCGCGCCGTGGAATGGCTGCTGACCAAGAAACTGGTGCAGATTACGCAAGAGTCGCGCGCCGAGGTGATCCAGGTGACCGAGCTGGGCGAGCGCTATCGCGAGCACGGCATCCCCGAAGACCGCATCGTTGCCGAGCTGCGCGAGAAGGACGCCATCGCCATGGCCGACTTCAACAGCATGGAGGGCCTGAGCGCCGAGGAGACTTTTCCGGCCATTGGAAGCCTGAAGAAAAAGGGTATCTTGGCCGTCGAGAAAGGTCTTGCCCGTCTCGCCGCGGACGCCGACCTGAGCGCCGTGGGCCGGGCCTCGGCGATCCTGAAGAGAGCCTGCGACGGCGAGCGCGTGCTGATCTCGTCGCTCGATGCCGTCGAGGTGAAGTGCGTCAAGGCGCAGATCCACAAGCGCTTCCGCGCCAAGGGGATCTTCTGGATCGAGGAGGAGGTTACACGTGCTTTCGGAGTCACCGACGAGGGCCGGGACGTTGCCGCCGAGGTGGAACGGCGCGGGCTCACCGGCGAGGAGATCTCCAAGCTCACCCCGGAGATGCTCGGCGACGGGTCGTGGCGCGGGAAGAGTTTCCGGCGGTACAATATCGAACTCGCTCCGCCCCGCTCGGTGGCGGCCAAAAAGCACCCCTACCGGGAGTTCTTGGACTATGTGAAATACAAGCTGATCGCCATGGGATTCGAGGAGATGCAAGGGCCGCTCGTTGAGAGCGAGTTTTGGAACATGGACGCCCTCTTCATGCCCCAGTTCCACTCGGCCCGCGACATTCAGGACGCCTACTTCGTCAAGCAGCCGACCCACGCGAAGGAGGTGGGCGGCGAGTTTCTGGAGAAGGTGGCCACCACGCATGAGACCGGTGGCGAGACCGGGTCCAAGGGCTGGCGCTACGCCTTCGATCGGAAGCGTACGCGGCGGCTCGTGCTGCGCTCCCAGGCCACGGCGCTCTCGGCGCGCACCCTGGCGTCGCAGCCCAAGATCCCGGGCAAATACTTCGCCATGGCGCGCTGCTTCCGCTACGACACGGTGGATGCCACCCACGGCTGCGACTTCCTGCAGGCCGAGGGGATCGCCCTGGGGCACGAGATCAACTTTCGAACCCTGCTCGGCCTGCTGCGGCTCTTCGCCACCGAGGTGGCCAAGGCCAAGGAGGTGCACTTCGCGCCGGCCTACTTCCCCTTCACCGAGCCCTCGGTGGAGGCGCACATCAAGCATCCTGTGTTGGGCTGGATGGAGATGGGGGGCGCCGGGATCTTCCGTCCCGAGGTGACCGCGCCCTTCGGCATCGATGTGCCGGTGCTGGCCTGGGGGCTGGGTCTCGACCGCATGGCGATGATGGCTCTGGGATTGAGCGATATCCGCGACCTCTTCTCGCGGGATCTGGACCTGCTCAGGACACAGCGCATCGATATGGAAATGGTTTAAGGAAGGGGGGCACGATGCCGACCATCACGGCTGATCTGAACGATCTTTGCGGACTCATCGGTCGCGCCATGAACGCCGGCGAGCTGGAGAAGGCTTTGAGCCTGGTGAAGGCCGAGCTCAAGGAGAGCGACGAGGAGGGCGGCACCGGCGAGATCCGCATCGAGCTCACCGACACAAACCGCCCCGACCTATGGTGTGCCGAAGGGGTGGCGCGTCAGATCAAGGCGCACACCTCTGGGAAACCCCCGCGTTATGCCTTCTTCGAGGGTGGCGCGCAGGCGGAGCTGTCGGTGGAGGTCGACGCCGCGCTCAGGGAAGTGCGACCCTTTGTGGCAGCCTTCGCCGCACGCGGGCCGGCGGTGACCGATGCCGTTCTGGTGCAGATGATCCAGACCCAGGAGAAGCTCTGTGAGAACTACGGCCGCAAGCGGCGCAACGTGGCGATAGGGATCTACAACGCCGACAAGATCCGCTTCCCGGTGCGTTTCATGGCGGCGCAGCCCAACTCGTTCACCTTCACCCCGCTTGGTCTGGACGAGCCGATGACCCTCGAGAGGATTATGGCCGAGCACCCCAAGGGCAAGGAATATGCCCATCTGGTGCGCGGCAAGGCCGCCTGTCCGATCCTGGCCGATGCCGACGGCAAGGTGCTTTCCTTTCCGCCGATCATCAACAGCCGCGAGACAGGCGAGGTCAAGGTGGGGGATGACCACCTCTTCGTGGAAGCCACCGGCACCGACATGCGCCAGCTTCTGCTGGTGATCAACATCATGGCCGCCAACTTCGCCGATCGCGGATGGCAGGTGGAGCCGGTGCGCATCGAGCTGCCCTACGATTCGGAGCTCGGGCGCCAGGTGCAGACGCCGGCGTCGCTGAACGTGTCTCTCGAGGTGGAGCTGGTCGCGTTCCAGAAGGCGATCGGCGAGGGCTTCACCGCCGAAGAGGTCGCCGAAGAGCTGGGCCGGTACGGCCTGGAGGTCGCCATGCACGGCGGCGAGGACGACAGGTCCCGCGAGGCGTTCAAAGTGCACTGCCCGCCCTGGCGGGACGACTACCTGCACCCCATGGACGTCGTGGAGGACTTTGCCATAAGCCGTGGATTCGACACCTTCAATCCGGTGATGCCAGCGCAGTTCACCGTGGGCAAGCTCAAGCCGATCACCTTGCTGATCGACAGGGTGCGCGGGCACATGACCGGATTCGGTTTCGAGGAGATCTTCTCCAACATCCTCTCCAACCGGGAGACGGAGCGGGGTCACATGCTCTTGGGGGAGGAGCCGATCGTCACCATCGACAACGTCATGTCCGAGACCTACTCGGTGCTGCGCAGCTCGATCCTGCCCTCGCTGCTGCGCGTTGAGGCTCAGAGCTCGAAGGCGCTCTACCCGCACAAACTCTTCGAGGCGGGCGAGGTGTGTATACCCGACGACGGGACTAACACCGGCTCGCGCACCGAGTCGCGTATCGCCGCCGTGTGGGCCGCCGCTGACACCGGCTTCTCCGAGATCCACTCGGTGCTCGACATGCTGCTCTACTATCTGGTGCAGAGTTACGAGCTGAAGCCGCGCGATTTCCCCTTCTACTTCGAGGGCCGCTCGGGCGAGGTGATTCTGCTCGAGGGATCGCCGGAGGCCGGGAAGGATGCCGGGGAAAGCAACGACCAAGACCGGGGTCGGCGGGTGATCGGGCACATCGGCGAGGTGCATCCCGAGGTGCTGACCCGTTTCGGCATCACCATGCCCTGCGCCGCCTTCGAAATCGTGCTGGATCCTTAGAACCCCGGCATTTAAGCTTCACCTCCGAGTATCGGAAGCGTCGCGGCGCGGAATGGGAGTCCGTGAGCTGGAACCTGTGAGCTGAGCGACCGATCCCGATGCGTTGCGCCGTCCCGGAGGTGATTCATGGCGCGTTGTTGGCTCGGAACATCAGCGTCCTCTTTCCGCTCTACTGGCGCTGGCGGAGCACAGCCGGCATGGAGCGAACCCTGATCCCGCCGCTCTACTACGCCTGTCGCGATCCTGTGGAGGGGGAATTTTCGAGCTCCTTTCTGTGGCCTTTGTCGATCTACCGGTCGGCACGGCGGCTCGACGACTCGCTGGCGACCCAACTGCGGCCCTTCGTCTACCAGCGAACCGCCGGGGGGCGTGGTTGGGGCGAAGGTGTTTTTCGACAACATGTTGTCAAAACGGACGATAAGGCTATTAGGAGCTGAGAGCATAGAAAAGAGATCCCACATTGGTGTTGGAGAAAATTGGATATGACGACGGTAAAAGACGTCCTCGACCGCAAAGGTTCCTTTGTCGCCTACGTGAACAAATCGAGCACTGTCCTGGACGCAACCCAGGAGATGAACGCCCGGCGCATCGGTGCCGTGGTGGTCTGTGACGACAGCAAGGTGGTCGGGATTTTCACGGAGCGTGATATTCTCGTGCGGGTGGTGGGTGGTCAATTGGATCCGTCCACGACCCTGGTTGGTGATGTCATGACGGCACCGGTGGCGTGCTGTGTGCCCGACACGACGGTCGAGGAGTGCCGTACTGTGATGACCGAGAAGCGGATCCGGCACATGCCCGTGGTCGATGAGAACCAGCTCCTGGGCATCGTCACCAGCGGGGATATCATGGCGCAGGAAAAATCGCGAAGCCAGCAGACCATCAAATACCTCAAGGAGTACATCTACGGCCCTTACTCCCACGATCCCGAAGAGGACTAGTCATTTCCGGCACCAGAACCAGAACCGACAGGCAGATGAGAAGATAGCCCAGGGTGCTCTGCAGAGTGACCTGCTCGCCCCAGGCGAAGAAGGCCACCAATCCTGCCAGAAGCGGTTCGCTCAGTGTGGCGGTGGCGATGTTGCCGGCTGGTATGTAGCGCAGCGCGTTGTTGATCGAGGTATGACCGATCATGGTGGGAAGCAGGGCGAGCAGAAAAAAGCAGAGCCAGGTACGGCCGGTGTAGTCGACAAGGGGAAGGCCGATCAGCCCGACGCAAGCGAAGCTCACCACGGCGGCGGTACCATAGACCACCGTCACGTAGACCGCGGTGGGCAGGAGCCTACGGATCCGTTTGCCCAGCAGGAAATAGACCGTGAAGAGCAGCGAGCAGATCACCGCGGCGGCGTCGCCTGCCAGGTGCTCGCGGTTGAAGGAAAGATCACCCCCTCCGATCACGGCCACCCCAGCGATTCCGAGACTAATCGAAAGAAACAGCCGTTTGCCGACGCGTTCCCGGAAGAAGAGGTAGCCCGCCACGGTGGTGATGACCGGATTGATGGAGAAGAAGATCGCCGCGTTGGCCACAGTGGTGAGCTGCACCGCTCCGATCCAGGCGAAGAAGTGAGCCGCCAGGAATACGCCGGCCAAGACCAAGAGCAACGCGTCGCGGCGCGACAGGGTTTTGATGCGCCGTAGCTCGCTCCCTGCCAGGGGCGCCAGGAGGACGGTGGCGATCAGGAGGCGCCAGGCCGCCAGGGCGATCGGGTGGGCTTCGCCGAGGCGGATGATGTTGCCCGACTGGCTGGCCGCGGCCAGTCCGATGCAAAGAAACAGAAGCACGCGTGGCGGTGCGGTCATGAAAAGAGTTTCCGGTCCTTGGAATTCTACTCACGGCGATCAGCGCTGGACGGGGCGGATCGTGGCTTTGAGCGCGATCGGGTGATCGTCTAATTTCTGTGTCATATATCAGTGTCGTATCTTAGCGTCGTATCTTAGCGTCGAGCTGTATGCGGCGAAAGCATGCCTTTGATCCGCAGGCTGGTGCCGCGGTGGGTGCTGGCGATCAGTTTCCCGATTTACAGCAGGCCCGTATTGCGTTAGCCTTTGAGTTTTCGAAAGAATGAAAAAAACCGCATTCCGATCGCCAGGACACGGAGCATCAGCAGGATGAAAGAGCCAGAAGGGAACACCGGGACGCCGCATCAGAGCTCATCGCAGGTCAAGTTCATCAAGACCGGCTCCATGCGACCAGAGGGCTATGACGGGAGCTGTCTGCGTCCGTTGGGGCTGTGTGAGCTCGGCGGTAGCTGTGATATCTGTTGGTACAATTCCGAGAGGAAATCCACTTCCGAGAAATCGATTCGTGAGAGCAACGGATAGCAGACTGAAGCGCTTCACGGATTATAACCGTGGGATGCCGCTGCTCGAATCCTCTCCGTGCTCAACGATTGCTTCTACCTAACTCATTCGTCACAGCTAACCGTAGCCCGACCGGTAATTTCTTTTAGGCAAAGAACCTACGGCAGTCATTGGCGATGAAAATGAAACATTCGAACACTGATGGCGAGGGAGGGCGGCGCGGTATGATGTTAAGTCGATCCGCCTGCCGATTGCTCGCCCAGTCCTGCTCGAAGGGATGGTGGAGCAATCCAACGGTAGTAACGAGTGCCGGGTAAACCCGCCCTCCATCACTGTCGGGTTACGGATTGCACTATCGAAAGAGCGGGGGCATCGTGTGAGCTGTGGCTCTTCGCTTTTCGCAGAAGCGGTTACCGGCTTTTCTTCCCTTTTTCCTAACTAAACGGCTATCGACACTGTAAGTAAGAGCTCTCGCAAAGACGCAAAGAACGCAAAGACAATAAAGAGATGGGTAAAGCGGTCGTTGGTGCTGCGATTCTCCTGTCTGGAGAAAAGCCTCCACACCCCAAAAATTCCTTGGCGGCTTTGGCGATCTTGGCGAGAGGAAGCTTGATGACTGTGTTGGTCCCCAGGGAATCTGGTGCTCGTTACTGGAAGATTGCTTCTCAGGAGGGACGTGAACGATGAAAAGATCAGCGATCGGTGGTTTTTGGGGCTTCGTGTGGGCAGGCCTATCGAGTCTCGTCCTGCTCGCAGGGTGTGCTTTCGAGGAGTTTTTTGAGGCGGCCGAACCGGTCGATGTCGAGTTGGCCACACCGTCCCTCGGCGTTTGCACCTCCGTCAAAAACGGTCAGAAGCTCAGATTCGCCGGATTCGTGTACGTCGAGGAGTCGGTAAGGCGTTTTCTTGCGCCTCAGAAGCCGGAAGCGACGTTTCTCGAAAACCTCGAGACGTTGAAACAGTCGGCGCTGCCGGTTTACTCCTGCAACGGGTTTTTGCCCGGCAGCCTCAGATCCACCGGCCCCGATGCGGATCATCAGGGGGTGCTCGAGTACGCGGAGATCGCTTTTAGTCGTGCTGCGCGGGCTGGCATCGAAATCATCGTGTTCGGCAGCAGCGGATCGAGGAAGATTCCCGAAGGCTTCGATCCTGCTGTTGCGAGGGAGCAGTTCGTGGCTCTCTTGCGGCAAATGGGGCCGATCGCGGCCGAGCACGGCGTGACGGTGGCCATCGAACCGCTGCGCCGAAAAGAGTGCAACTTCATCAACCGCGTCTTCGAGGCGACCGAGATCGCCCGCGAGGTGAATCACACCAACATCAAGGTCCTGGCCGATTTCTATCACATGATGCAGGAAGACGAGGGGCCGGAGTCGATTTTGCTCGCCGGCACCGATCTCGTTCACTGCCACATCGCCGAGAACGAGAATCGGACGCCTCCCGGCGTGGCGCAGGACGATTTCACACCCTATCTCAAGGCGCTGAAGGAGATCGGTTATCAGGGCCGTATCTCGGTGGAGTGCGGCTGGAAGGACTTCGACAACCAGATCGCCCCCGCCTGCCGCTACCTGGCGCAGCAGCTATCAGCGTCGGGATACTAGTCGAGCGTGCTTGTCCTGGTTCAGATAAACTCTCCAGACCATTTCCTTAGCGTGGGACACTGCCACAAGGCAGTGTCGCGTTTTTTTGTCAGCAGTGGCAGCGTGGTGAACAGTTCATAGCTTGCCCTGCACCAATCTCCACTCTATTAGTAGTAATACCGATACGAACGGTTCAGCCGAGTGGAACTCGAGCAGTGGGGGGCATCGCATGGAACGCAAGTCTCCAGAGCCTGCAGGCACTAGCAGCGAGCTGTCGATCGACCTGGTGCGGCGCATCCAGGCCGGCGACGTGACCGCCTGGGAACAGCTCTACCTGCGTTACCGGGATCGGTTGCTCTTTGCGATCCGCTGCCGGCTGGGGAGTCGTTTGAGATCACGCCTCCAGTCGGAGGACATCCTGCACAGCATGATCCGGGAAGTCATCGAAGACCTCGACCGTTTCGAGCCCGACGGAAAGGAATCCTTCAACCGCTATCTGCATGCGTGCCTGCTGAACAAGATCCGCAGCAAAGCCAAGTACTTCGCGCGCAAGAAACGTGCAGGCGACCAGCCGCTCTCCGATTCGATCTTGGAACGTGTTCCCAACGCTTCTGATGCCATCCCGCGTTATATCGATGAAGACCGTTTTGAGCGTCTCGAGCGGTGTCTCGGTCTGCTGCCGGGGACCATGCGTGAAGCGATCCTGCTGCGCAAGATCGAGAACCTATCCAATCGGGAGGCGGCTCGTTTCCTCGGGAAGTCGGAAGAGGCGGCTTCCAAGCTGTTCAACCGTGCCATGGCTCGTCTCGTTCTGCTGATGAAGGACGAAAATAACGGATGATCGATGCCGCCCTCGAAGAACTGGTCGCTGCCTATCTCGCGCACAAGGAGCGCGAGCCCGTGCTGACCCCGGAGAAATTCGCCGCGGAATTTCCAACCCGGCGCGAGGAGTTGATCGAGATCCTCCACGGTTTGAACGACGTTCTCGACCTCTTTCCCGAAGAGCCTCCCGAGCCCGGGCCGCCCGGTTCGATCGGGCCCTACCGGATCGTGCGCGAGATCGGGCGCGGCGGCATGGGGGTGGTTTACGAGGTTACGAGGGACGGGGCGCGTTTCGCCCTCAAGCTGCTACCCATGGCGCCCCTGCTCGGCGAACGTGCCATGGGACGCTTCGAGCGCGAGCGCGAAGCGCTCCACCGGCTCGAGCATCCCAATATCGTCAGGATCGTCGACTCGGGGTTCGATGATCGTGTTCCCTACCTGGTCATGGAGCTCGTCGAGGGTGTCTCCCTCGGTGACCTCGCCGGGGGGCTCGCGTGGCGCGACGCGGTCGAGCTGGTGCGCGCGTTGGCCGTGGCGGTGCAATCCGCGCACGACGCCGGGGTGATCCATCGCGACGTGAAACCACAGAACGTGATCGTGCGCGACGACGCCTCTCCCGTACTACTCGACTTCGGGCTCATCGCGGCGGAAGATGTTGAATCGCTCACCTCCACAGGCGACCTCCTGGGAACGCCGCGTTACATGGCGCCCGAGCAGGTCGAGGGGCGGGCGGCCGGGCCCTGCACCGACATCCATGCCCTGGGGCTGATCCTCTACGAGCTGACCACCGGCGAGCCGGCCCGTAGGCAGGAGAGCCGGGAGCGCGTTCTGCAGGCGGTGAGAGCGGGGGCGTTTGCGCGGCCGCGCAGGCGGAACGCCGAGATCCCGGCCGAGCTGGAGAAGATCCTCCTCACCGCACTGGCCCTGAATCCACAGCGAAGGTTTGCGAGCGCCGCGGCGCTGGCCGAAGACCTCCAGCGCCTCGTGGATGGGGTTCCTGTGAGCGCCAGTCCGCCGGGCGCTCTGGTGCGGATGGGTGAGAAGTGCCGCCGCTCTCCGGCGAAAGCCGCCGCGGTCGGGCTCTCGATACTGCTAGGCATCCTGGTGCTCTGGACCCTCGTGGATCGTCCCGCAGGTGTGACTTCCGAGGAGCGGGCGCGTCTCGAGAGATTTCTGGAGCAGGGGATCGAGGCATGGCTCGACGGGGAATGGCCGGGATCGCAGGTGGCGCTGGAACGAGTGCTGGAGATCGATGCCGGCAACGACACCGCCCGTTTGCTGCTGGCCTGGATGGCTGTCGACAGCGCGGCGGCGATCGGCGAGGGGGACGGGGACGTCGAGGGCCGCAGCGTTTTCTCCAGCGAGGACGAATCCCACCGCTTCGAGCCGGGTTCGGCGGCCCGCCTGCTCGACGATGGCTTCCGCCACTTTGAGAAAGGTGCGTTCACGGCAGCGCTCACCGCCTTTCAGCAAGCCGCGGCGATCGATCGCGAATTTCCCCTCGTTCCGATACTGGTCGGTGGATCCGCCATGGAGCTCGGGCGATTCGAGCTCGCCGAGCGCGAGTTGATCGCCGCCCGTGGTCGCTTTCCCGGATCGCATCGGATAGCAGAAGATCTCGGTTTTGTGTTCATGGAACTGGGCAAGGGGAGTGAGGCCGTCAAGGAACTCCGTCATGTGATCGATATACGCCCGGAAGCTACCCGGCCGTGGAAGCTGCTCGCCAAAACCTACGAGCGGATGGGGGATGTCGAAGCCGGGCTCGAGGCGGTCGGCTCCGCCATGACCCTGTCGTCGGAAAACGATCCCGAGATGTTGACCATATACGCCACCCTGCTCGACAAGCAGGGCGAACGCCGGAAAGCGCGGAAGATTCTGCGCGGGCTGCTGGAAGAGGACGGCGACAACGCCGATGCCCGGTTCCGCCTGGGCATCTCCCTCGATTACGACCATCTGATCGTCGAGGCCGAGCAGGCCTACCGTGAGGTTCTGGCTCTGCGGCCAAGAAGCGTCACGGCGATAATTTGCCTGGCGAACCTCTATTCCGGCGCGGACCGCGGCCGATGCCGCGGGTGCGATTTAGCCTATGCGGAGCATCCCGAGTTTTTGGATCTCAAACGGGCGGAGCGCTATCTCCTCGATGCGCTCGAGATCAGCCGGGGGCGCCACGAGAGCGTGAACAGCAGCGCCCTCGACATAGCCCTGCGCCTCGAAGATCGCCGCCGGGTGGTGGGACTGCTGGAGCGGTTGACCGCCCGAAACGACGAGGAGAAGTCCAAAGCGGTCCTTCAGCTCGAACGCCTCCTGCGCCGCCTGCGGGTTGCTGAAGGGGAGTAGCGGCCGGCGAGGATGTGGCGCCGGCCGCTAACCGATGTCGATCGGGAATCGGGCTGACTGTGGCCATCGGAACCTGCGATTCGACGCGTGCGCGATCACTGCGCGATCACTGGTTGAGCCAGATGACGTTTCTGTTGTTGTCGTTGCCGGCGATGAAATCGAGATCGCCGTCACGATCGACGTCACCGACCGCCGCTGCGAGGGTCCAAAGATGACCTAGTACCGCTCCCGAGTCGGTGAAAGCGGCCTTGCCATCGTTGATCCAGACCTCGTTGGCTTCACCCTGCCCGCCGCTGATTGCGCCGTAGTTGGCGATGATAGCATCCAGATCACCGTCGCCATCGATGTCGTCCAGCTCGACGTGGTTCGACCACATGTTCGACATATTCTGATTGGTTTTTTTGAAGACTCCCGTGCCGTCGTTGAGGAACACCGCGTTCCGATTCCTTTCGGCTGCTTCGAAGTAGTCGAGATCGCCGTCCCCGTCGAGATCGCCGAGATCGGTACAGAGTGTCAGGTCGTTCCCCGACGTTTGGGAGAAAGTGAAAAATCCACCCTGGCCATCATTCAGCCACACCGTATTGGGAAATCCATAGATTCCCTCGACGAAATCGAGATCTCCGTCGTGATCCAGATCGCCGAGAGACAGAGAGATGGTTTGAGAGATCGTGTGCAGGAGTTTATCTGTGAATAGACCGGTTCCATCGTTGATCCAGACTTTGTTCTTTGTCAGTGTTCCTTGCAGACAGTCCAGATCGCCGTCGCCGTCGACATCGCCGAGGACGACGATGGTTGTCTGATCGACGCCGATATTTTGACCCGAATCCGAAAACACACCCCATCCATCGTTCAGCCATACGCGGTCCGGTTCACCGAAGTTGCCCTCCACCATATCGAGGTCCCCATCGCCATCCAGATCGCCGAGGGCGATCGAATGCGTCGAGTTGCTGCCGATCGATTGCGAGGACGCGGAGAACGAGCCTGTGCCGTTGTTGAACCACACCCGATTGCCCGCACCGTAATTGCCGCAGACGATATCGAGATCATTGTCGTTGTCCACATCACCAAGCTTGACCTCGTATGTCCGTAAATTGCCGAGCGAATGTTGAGAGTCGACAAAGGAGACCGTACCCCACGTCGCGCTCAAGGAGCTCAGCCAGATCCGATTGGGCGCTCCCTGGCCGCCGACAGCCAGGTCGATGTCCCCATCTCTGTCCAGGTCGCCGAAAGCGATGCAATCGGTTTGCACCCCGCCGAGATTCTGGCCGGAATCGAGAAACGCTCCGAAGCCGATGTTGAGCCAGATGCGATCCGGCTCGCCGCAGGAGCCGGACACGATGTCCAGATCGTTGTCGCCGTCGATATCGACGACCGCCACTGATCCGGTGCCGACGACGCCAACCGAGAATTCGTTCGAGGTTTCTCCGAGGGGTTGTCCGGAATCGCGGAAGTAACCGGAACCGTTGTTGAGCCAGATGCGGTCCGGTTGGTTCTGGTTTGCTGTCACGATATCGAGATCACCGTCGCGATCGAAGTCGCCCACCGCAAGGTCGGTCGTACGATAATCCCCCAAGAGGTAACCTGAGTCGACGAAGTGGCCCTTGCCATCGTTGATCCAGATGAGGTTCGGCGCGTCGCAGTTTGCCGTGACGATGTCGAAATCGCCGTCACTGTCCAGATCGCCGAGGACCGCCCGATAGGTCGCGCCGCCGCCGATATTTTCAGCGGACAGGGTGTAGCGCCCAAGCCCGTCGTTGATCCAGATACGGTTCAGATCGTCGCGGTTCGCGGCGACGATGTCGAGGTCGCCGTCGCGGTCGACATCACCAAGCTCTACACTCATCGTCGAAAAGGCGCCAAGTAACTGTCCCGAATTGGAGAAGCCACCCCATCCGTTGTTGAGCCATACGTGGTTGGATTCGTTGAAGTTCCCGGTGACCATATCGATGTCGCCGTCGCGATCGACATCGCCCAAGGCTACGCTGGTCGTGAAATGGCCACCGAGCGATTGTCCCGAATCGGAGAACGCACCGGTACCGTCGTTGATCCAGATGCGGTTGGATTCTTTGAAGTTTGCAGTCACCAGATCGAGATCGCCATCCCGGTCGATGTCAGCCGATGCGATGAAAGAGGTTGCTGCTGCGATTGAAAGCGGGCCGGCATCGCAATAAGCCGGGATGATATCGATCGGGACGAAAGGTTGCGCGTCGGCACCGTCGATCGCGCTTTCGATGGCATCGGGAAACATATGAGAGCTCACATCTATGACCGATGGAGCGTTGATCGAATAGTCATACCCCTTGGAGCTCTGCCGGCTCTTTACGTGTGCACCAACTCCAAGGGTAACGGTGACCTCATTGGGGACCGGTCCGGCGCTGATCGTCGCAAACTGACCGAAAGAGTTGTTCGCAACCGGCATGGTCAGACTGGAAGCATTCGAGCTTTTGACAACCAACGCCATATCGAAGGGGACGACGATGGTATCCCCACTGTCGCATTTGCTGTTCATGTTCACGTCGTAATAGCGCGCAAAGCCCGACACGATCGGCCCCTGAGGGATCCCGGGATTAAAATTATTTTGACCACCCCCGGAGCCTCCCCCGGAGCCCCCCCCGGATCCGCACGCCGGGATGAACAGAAAGAGAAGCAACGCCGCGAGGGGAAAGAGAAGATTTGTTTTTCGAATAGATGTCATTCCGCGCACCTCGATAGCTCATACAAACATAATTCACGACAGATATGATTTCCGATCAATAGGTGTGAAGCCATGATAAGAAAATGCATCGCTTCACTCTTTCTGGCAACCATTTATAGTCGGAGCAAATCGAGGATGTAACATGCAGGTGAATCTCTCGAATCAGCTCTGTCGTAACCCGGTTTTGAGCGCGGTGACCGTTTTGGAAACCCAGGCCGGAGCATATTCATCGAAGATGAATTCAGCAATCTTGATGCCTTCGTCCGTGGCCCGTTTCTTGAGTTGTTCCCATGCGGTATGCTGTTTGTTGATGTTCTGTAAATACATTCGATTGGGTTGATTTATATGCCTCGGGGCGTTATCAGCAGCACAGATACCAGAATAGTAATATTTCACCACGTAGGACGAGTCGCACACGAGGATATGCAGAAAAAGAGCGATCGGCTCTGACTACTTTTTATCTACTTTATCTCTGTAGTATTTGGTGTGACGTTTCGGAGTTGTTGTTGGAGTTGATGCGTGTACTCGGCGGCTCTCTTATCGCCTCCCAGGGCCGAGTAGACCGAAGCAAGCGATTTCAAGATGTCGTCGATCCGCGGCGAGTCGGGTCCAACTAAAGTTTGAAATTTCTCGAGGGCTTCGATATATCGATCTAGTCGGCACAACACGCACGCAAGATCAAAGATCGCGAGTAGGGTCAGATGATGGTTTTCGCCGACGAATTCGCGGAATCCATCGCAAGCACTCTGCAGCCAGTGGCGGGCATCCTCGAGCTTACCATTCCGGAGAAGATGACCCGCGTATCTCGTCATCAATCGCAGCGTCGGTAGATCAGGCTGTTTGGGAAACGCTCCGTCCAGGAGCTCGAACATCTCCTTGGACTCCTTGAGTTTACCCAGCTTGCCGAACACGACCACGAGGTCGTAGAGCGTGTTCAGTGCTAAGAAGTGAGAATCCGCTCCAGATCGCCGCCCACCGCCGACGTGGTCTGGCAACGTCGTTTTGGATTTTTCTCCATGGCTGTCAGGCTGACGGTTTCCAGATCGCGTGAGATCGCCTTGTTGAGCCGCCGCGGCGCAACCGGCTCCTTCTCGATGATCTGTCGAAACACCTGTCTGGTTGTTTCCCCATCGAAGGGTACCCGACCGGTGACGACTTCATAGAGGGTCACGCCGAGCGAGTAGATATCGGTCCTCAGGTCGATCTCGTGAGGATTGGCCTCCACCTGTTCCGGGGAGGCGTAGTGAGGCGTGCCGCGGAACGCGTCGGTCAAGGTCATTTTAGAGGGGTCTTTACGCCACGCTACGTCGAAGTCCAGCTGTCCGATTATAGTGACTGGGCGAGTATCAAGAATATACCGGGCATGATTTTTACACTTACACTATTTTTTTGAACTCCTGGAACGAATAGATATGTTCATACAAGCGCCCCAGTTCCGCTCCTGGTCCGGATTATTCATGAACTGCGTAGCGAGAACGTGCTCGGACCGCAAGGACCGGGTCGGCATCATGCGGTGTCGCACCGGGGCTGCTGTCTCGATTGGAGCGCCATAGTGGCCCACATCGACTACCTGATCATCGTGCTCTACCTCGTGGCCGTCACCGGAGCGGGGCTCTGGTTCCGGCGACGGGCCGCGGCCAGCCTCGAGTCCTACTTCCTCGGCGGCAAGTCGCTGCATTGGTCGCTGCTGGCAGCCTCCGGAGCGGTTTCAAACTTCGACATCGCCGGCACCGCCTGGATGGTCTCGGTGCTCTACGTCCTGGGAATGCAGTCCTGGTGGCACCATTGGATGTGGGGCGTTGCGCTACCCGCCTTCGGCCTGGCGTTCATGGCCCGGTGGGTGCGGCGCTCCAAGGTCTTGACCGCGGCCGAGTGGATGGTGACCCGCTTCGGCAGCGGCCGCGGCGGGCGCGCGGCGCGCTACGCCTACGCCCTGATGGCGGTGATCACTCAGGCGGCCTTCATCGGGTACGCCTTCCAAGGCATCGGCAAGTTCGCCGCGATCTACCTGCCTCTCGACCAGTTGGCGGGGTTTCTTCCGGTGAGCGCGGCGTGGCTGGCCGAGCACCAGGCCGCGATCCTGGCCACGGTGATCCTGGGAATCACCACGCTCTACGTGGTGCTGGGAGGTCTGTACAGCGTGGTAGTCACCGATCTGATACAGACCGTGATCCTCACCTGTGGGGCGCTGGCGATCATGGCCATCGCCTATTCCACCCTGAGCGCCGAGGTCATCGCCGAGCGCGTGCCGGCGGCCTTTGTGCGCGTGGTTCCCGACTGGCGCCTCGATCATCTCGCCGGTACCGATCACGCCGCCTACGAAATGTTCGGCCTGCTGACCCTGGCGTGGATCGTCAAGGGTTTGCTGATGAACGCCGGCGGCCCGGCGCAGATGTACGACTTCCAGCGCTACCTGGCGGCGGCAAGCGTGCGCGACGCCTGCAAGCTCGCGGCGGCGTGGCCCTTCTTTCTCGTGGTGCGCTGGGGAATGGTGGCGGCCATCACCCTGCTGGCGCTGTGCGGCGTGGTCTCCGTGAGCGATCCCGAAACGATCATGCCCGCCGTGCTGCAGGAGATCCTGCCGATCGGTGTGCGGGGGCTGGTGATCGCCGGGCTGCTGGCGGCGTTCATGTCCACCTTCAGCTCGACAGTCAACAGCGGCGCGGCCTTCATCGTGCGCGATTTGTGGCAGCCGATCTTCCGGCCCGATGCCGGCGAGGCCCAGCTCGTGCGCAGCAGCTACATCGCCACCGTGGGAATCGTGGTCGCAGGGGTCGTCATCGGGACGCAGGCCGAGTCGATCGGCACGATCTGGAGCTGGATCATGATGGCGCTCGGCGCCGGGGTAATCGTGCCCAACGTGCTGCGCTGGTACTGGGAGCGGCTCAACGGTTGGGGCTACGCCGCCGGTATCGCCGGGGGAATGCTGTTGGCGGTGATCGTGTTGGTCTTTCCCGGTTTGCCGGTGTACGTCACCTTTCCGCTCATCTGTGCCGGATCGTTCGCCGGCTGCATCGTGGTGGCGCTGGTCACGGCGCCGACCGACACGGCTACGCTGAGCCGTTTCCACGCCTCGGTGCGTCCTTTCGGCGCCTGGAGGGTCGCCGGCCGGCAGCAGTCGGGGCCGAAGTCGGGAGGGAGTGCCACGGAATCGCCCCGGCGGGCCGTGCTCAACACTGCGGTGGCCGTGATCGGTTTGACCTGCCTCTACCTGGGACCCATGTACCTGGTCGGGCACTGGCACCTGCGGGCTGGTCTGTGCCTTGCAGGTGTTGTCGCTACGGTGGTCGTGCTGTATGCAACGTGGTATCGTCATTTGCCGGCAGCGGAACAGGAGAAGGGGAGAGATCCTTCTCCCCTGGACCCTGAACTCTGAAATTTCGACCGGAGGAATACGATGGCTAGAACCGTTCTTTCCGTAATTGTTATTTTCGTCGTCACCAGTGCTTTACTGTCTGCCGGCGAGACGCTCCTGTGGCGGATCGGCACGGTGGACGGAGACTATGCCGAGTTCCTGCGGCCCAAGTCCTGGGATAGCGATCTGCTCTTCACGGTAGGCCGCGACGACCCGGCAAGTGCCTGGCCCTACATCCATCCGGCGACCGCCGACAACTGGGCGGGGAACCGCGTACATACCTTCAGGATCCGCTTCGATCTCGAACGGACCTTTGCGCACTACCAGCTTCGGCTGCACACCGTGGCGGCCCACGGACGCGTGCCGCCGCTGATCAAGATGTTGGTGAACGATGAACTCTTCGAGATTCAAACCGAAAAGGGACCGGGCGATGTCGTGCTCAGCAACGCTGCCGCCGGTCGCCCGGAAACGCACCGGCTGATCTTCAACCGCAAGGTCCTGCGGCCTGGCGGCAACACCATCACCATCCGTGGTGAGGCGGGTTCGTGGTTCCTCTACGACGCCGTCGAGCTTGCCGGCTATGACGTCCTGCCGGTGCCCGACGATTTTGTGGTCACGACACAACCCTGCTGGTACCGCCACGCGAGCGGCGCGAGCCGCGGCCTACGGCTCGATTTTGGAAACGCGTTCCTGGACCGGCCGTTCACGGTGGAAGTGTACGCCAGGGGGCGGACCACGTCGCGCGACTTCGGCCCGGGAGCCAGGCCGGTGACGACCGCCGAGCTGCAGGTGCCGATGGAGTTCTTCGACGATCCGATTCCGGCGCGCATCACGGTGCGCGGCCGCAACTTCGAGTTGAGCAAGACCGTGGCCATCGAGCCGGTGCGGCTTTGGGAGGTCCACCTGGTCCACCAGACCCACCTCGACATCGGTTACACCCATACGCAGGAAGAGGTGCTGCGCATCCAGCTCGAGCATCTCGAGAAGGCGCTCGAATATATCGAGCGCTCCAAGGAGTATCCCGAGGAGGCGCGTTTCATCTGGCATCCCGAGGGCATGTGGGCCGTCGAGGAGTTCATGGAGACCGCCTCGGATGAGAAGAAGGCCGCCTTTCTCGATGCCTGCCGCCGGGGCAGGATCCATATCGACTCGCTCTACGCGCAGGCCATGACCGGCATGTACTCCGAGGAGGAGCTCTTCGAGCTGATCGGTGCCGCCAAGCGCTTCGAGAAGGAGTATGGCGTCGAGGTGACCTCGGCGATGCAGTCGGACGTGCCCGGATATACCTGGGGGCTCGTCGCGGCGCTGGCGCACCAAGGCGTGCACTCGATCTCTGTCGGCCCGAATCCGTCCCATCGCGTCGGCCACACCTACAACTGGGGGGATAAACCGTTCTGGTGGGTCTCGCCCTCGGGCCGGCACAAGGTGCTGTTCTGGATGTCGAGCCGCGGCTATGCCATGTTCCACGGGCAGCCGGTGGGACACCGCATCCAGGAAGGGACCATCCTCGAATTTCTCGATTCGCTGATACGCAAGGGTTATCCCTACGAGATGGTGCTGCTGCGCTACAACATCGGGGCCGACAACGGGCCGCCCAACCCGGCGCTCTGCGACGTCGTGAAGGCCTGGAACGAGAAGTTCCTCTATCCCAGGCTGGTGATCGCACGCAACAGCGAGTTTCTGGAGGAGTTCGGCGAGCGTTACGGCGACGATCTGCCGATCGTATCCGGCGACTTCACACCCTACTGGGAGGATGGCTGCGCTTCGACGGCCAAATTCACTGGCGTCAATCGTAGCGCCTGCGAGCTGCTCGTCCAGGCCCAGAGCTTGTGGGCCATGTTGAGCCCGCGGAAGCCATTGCACGAGCGGTTCGACGACGCTTGGTGCGATCTGATAATGTACGACGAGCACACCTGGGGGGCATGGAACAGCATCAGCGATCCCGACAATCCCTTCGTACAGCAGCAGGAGGATTACAAAAAGCGTTTCGCCCTGAGGGGGGAGAGCGAGGCGGATAAGCTGCTCGCCGAGGCGCTGGACGGGCGCCAGAAAGCGGGGGCATCGACGGTTGACGTCTACAACACACTCTCGTGGGATCGTTCGGGGCTGGTGTTGCTCGATCCCGAGCAGTCCGCAGCCGGGGATGTGATCGAGGATCACCGCGGTCGGGTGTGCTCGTCGCAGCGCCTCGCAACGGGCGAGCTGGCTTTTTTAGCGAGCAGCATCCCCGCCTTCGGCGCCGCCCGGTTCAGCCTGAACGCCGGCAGCGCACCGCGTCGCGGCTCCGCTGGCGCAGAAGGCTCGCGCCTGTGGAACGACAATGTTCGGATCGAGATCGATACCGCCACGGGAGCGATCGAGAGTCTCCAGATTGCAGGTCTCGAGCGGGATTTCGTGGATCCTGAGGTGGGCGCGGGGCTGAACGACTATCTCTACATCCTGGGCCGCGACGAGACCAAGGGGTTCGCGCGCATCACGGGGGGTGTTACCGTGACCGTGGAGGATGTCGGGCCGCTCGTGGCGACGCTGCGCATCGATTCGGCGGCTCCCGGATGCCGCAGCCTCACCCGCAGGATCCGACTCGTCGACGGCTCGAGCCGGATCGAGCTGATCAACACCGCCGACAAGCGAATGGTGCGCCGCCCTGAAGGCGTCTATTTCGGATTCCCTTTCAATATTCCGGGAGGTCGGTCGCGGATCGATGTTCCCTGGGCCGTGGTGCGGCCGGAGATCGACCAGATCGATGGCGCCAACCGCAACTACTATTGTGTGCAGCGCTGGGTGGACATCTCCAACGAAAACTGCGGCGTGACCTGGGTGACCCTCGATGCCCCCATGATGCAGTTCGATCCGATCAAGATAGCCGGTGCCTCGGGTTTGAAGTGGTGGCGCACCTCGATCGATCCAGGATCGTACATCCATTCGTGGGTGATGAACAACCACTGGGAGACGAACTACGCCGCCTTCCAGACGGGAGCCATCACTTTTCGCTATGTTCTCGTGCCGCACCGAAGTGGATACGATCCAACCTTCGCCCAACGCGCCGGCCGAGAGGCTCATCAGCCGCTCTTCGGCGTTCCGAGCAACCCGGCGATGCCGACGAGCGCCGCGCTGCTGCGCCTGGAGGGCGGTGATGGTGTGATGGTGACCAGCATACGTCCCAGCCGTGACAGCCGCTCGCTCATGGTGCGGCTGTTCAACGTGGCCGATTTTCCTGAGAGCGTGACACTCCATTGGGGAGTACCCGTCGTGGCTGGCTGGATCTCAAACCCCATGGAAGCGAGAATCCGCAAGCTCGAGGGCGGCATCGAGCTGGGGAGGTTCGAGATCCTCACGTTGAGAATCGATCGGTGATGCAGCGACCGGCGGAGTGAAAAGGGACACTGCCAGTGAGAAGGGACACTGCCTGTCCGGCAGTGTCCCTTTGTATCGTATGGAGGGGGTTGGTCGCATCGGACGAGGTTGTCGCGCAGCCGTCGATCGACGTTGCCAAGAGCGGTTTCAACGTCAATGTCTGGGGCAACATGGATCTGGAAGACAGACAGGATGGCACGGACAACAAAACCAGTTCAATGAGATCGACTATACAGTCGGCTATTCGCCTGATCTCGAATGCTTGACGCTCCCTGGTGGCTTGATCCACTACGATTTTCCCAATATCGGGCTGCCCACAGCACTTGTTATATAAACCTGAGCCTCAGTCATGCCATCGACATGCCTGTCTGTGCCGAATTCTTCGATAACGGGCTCGAGATGGGAGTCGGCCCGGGATGGGGTTCGTCGGAATACAACGAGGTCTATTTCGTCGGCGCTCAGAATTCCGGTGCCGGGTTGGTTGATCTCACCGCATCCGTTACTCTTTCGATCACGCTGAGCGATGACGGTTGGATGCTGACACCCACTATCGCTTACTCCAGTCTCATAGACGATGATCTCCGCGACAATCACGGAGAGGAAAATCTGAGCCTGATCTGGGGCCTCAATCTCGCGATTTTTTTCTGAGAGATCCCGCCTTCACGGCAGACGAATCTCGCAGGGCTGTCGAAGTATCTTCGTTGCTTGCAAGACTGATGCGTGAGGTCGAGCGCCGGTCGGACGGATCGACCTCTCGCTCAGTCTGTTTCGGGTTGGATGTTTAAATGTTCGAGAATTCGAATCGACTGCCGTCGAACAAAGGGGGTTCGGTCCGTCAGCCTTTCAAGGAAAGGCGTAAAATCACTTTTCATCGCAAGCAGATCATGGACAAGTTGAACATCCGCAACGTTGCGGAACTGACCAAATACGCCATCCGAACGGGGTTGACCGACCTCGAATGAAGATCTTTTCACCTGCGACGCCGTCCAATCCCGAAAGGAGGTGCTGCAGAAACGTCCTGCGCGAGGTATGAGAGGTGCTCGGCAGGGATACATTTCGTGACACTTCCGTCAGGCAACAGCGCGGCCGGTCGAGATCTCTGTGTGCTCCTAGCATGCGTTCATGAAGAGTCCAGGTTATTCATTCCGGGATTTTTCTCGTTACCTTCCATTCATCACTCCGACAGTGCGCTGGGATAGGAATCGGAGTGAAGACCATGGGATTATGTAAAGACATGCTCGGTTGCCTGCGTCAGATCCAATCCACAAAATCAGGGCTTTCCAGTCGCGAGGTGGTGATGCTCGTGACCAACTTGACCATCTTCCACGGGGATTGGAACGACCATGCCAGGTTTCTCGCCGTCCGAGAGGACCGTCACCCAGAGCGCCGTCGCCGGGATCTCGCACTCTTCGAGACTCTGCGGGCCAAGGATGAGCGCCTCCAGTTGCAGCGTGCGGTTCTGCGCAACGAGATCCTGGAACAGACTCTCACCATGAGCGTCGAAGATCTGCTGCGCCTCTTCGATCTCTGCGCCGGTCGTGACTAGTCGCGACCATATGGCATGACATCGGCCTGGATCACTGCCTTGCGGCGGTGTGCCACTGTCGTCGTGCATGTGCTTCTCGAGTACGCTGACGTGGAAGTCAAAGGCGACGATGAGCCACTCCCTGGACCAATCTGTTGGGAGTTGTTTTCATCGAAATCGACTTGTATCGGCTAGCTCAGCAATACCCTCACCGATCGAGGTGCGAGGTCGAGTGCATGGAGTGGTTGGAAATCTGGATTCTTCATGGTCTTGCATTCCGACCATGGCAATTTCATACCGGTCAGCAGGTTTTGTCTGCTTTGATCTGGTATTTTTTGTGTGTCACCCGTACCAGAAATCGTGATATCATCTCCTGATATTTCCGATACCTACGATAGGAAAGTTTTCTGGGCCAGATTGACAAGGTGGGAACAATCATGCGTGGTCAACACTTGCTGCTCTTGCTGCTTTCAGCCGGTTTTCTTCTTCTCCTCTTTGGCGAATTCAATCCGGGCGAGGCCGGGTGACGCGGAGCGGCATGCTCGCCCTCGGTGAAGGTCGCCGAATTCAAGAACAGTTTCCAGGAAAGATCGATCAAACCCCTGCAGGATGCACTCGGCAGCGGCCAGCTCACGGAAGAAACCGAGAGCACGGGCCGCCCGGTCTTTATCTACCTCACCACCTCCGATCCCAAAAAAGCCAAAAAGCTCAAGAACTGGGAAGAGGCCCAGCTCAGCAAGGATGAGCTGATCATCGGAGTCAAGGTTTTCCACTGCATCATGGCCGATGTGGAGAGCCTCGAAGCAGAGTCCCCTCTAGGTCAGCTCTTGGGCAAAACCAGGGCTCCCGGCTTCTATACCATGCACAATGGCAAGCTCCTCTACCGGGCGGAAGGTATGCCCAAATCAGGGATCGTCTTCTCCTGCATGAAGAAGACGATCTCCAAGGTGTACAAGGTCAGGCTCGACAAGGTCGTTAAGCAGGTCCAAGGGATCGAGAAAACGATCGAGAAGCTCGAGAACCGCAAAACACTTTGTCAGCAGAAATTGGGGCGGACTAAGGATAAGGATCGCGGCCGCCAGAAGATTCTCGACGAGATCGATGCGCTGGCGGTGCAGGTCAATCAGCTCAATGCGGAGATTGATAATATCACCGATCTCGAAGCGCTCAAGAAAGAGGCGCTTGCTTCGCGCAAGGTCTCCAAACGCTGAAAGCTGCCGCTGCTAACACGAGATACGGACACTGCAGCCGCAACAGCCGCGAAGGGCGTTACCGCTGCGAATGGGTTCGGCAATGCTGTGCTCCAAGCCGAGGGAGGGGCTGTCTGAAGAAGTCTTGTCTTCCCCGAACTCTGAACTTTCGTGATAGTGCTGACAGACGAGCGGAACGGCTCAACGAACCCGGGGGGGCGTCATTTGACGTCCCCCCGGGTTCGTTGAGCCGTCTCCGAACGATGGCGCCATTCCTCGAGAAACCGGTCGAGATTCCCCTTGAGAACATCCTTGAGACGTGGTGCGGTGGCTCCCGTTCGCGGATCCTTCGCGCCGATGCCGCGCTCACCGTAGACGCGCGCCAGCGCCGGGGGCTCGTCAGCCGGCGCCTGCCAGGCCCGGCTGAGATCGTGCAGGAGATGGGAGAGTACCGCCCTCTGGCCGGCCACGAAGCCGAGCACCAGGCCGCGTTTTTCGATCTCCAGTGAGCCGCGCAGATGGCAATCGAGCCCGAAAACACCCTTGCGCCGTCGGATCGGGGCGATCCGAGGCCACTCTTCGGTCGGAGGCGGGCCCTGGTCGATCGATTCCATCACAACCCGCGGATTGCCCTCTTCCCGTCGCCGACGCCGATGGATCCCCTCTTCCATGGCGAGATAGGCTGCGGCGCCCGGACCCTCCACGTCGAGCACGACGCGTATCAGTTCATCTTCATGGGTTTCGAAAGCCACCACTTCGGCATCGAGCCCCAGGCGCCGGCACCACCGAAGCTCCATCTCGGCCAGGTCTCTGAGCCAAGAGCCCGCCGACTGCAGCGGATCGGCGCTGCTAATCGTAAGCCAAACCGCTCCGGCGCCCTCTTCGGCCACCCTTTCCTCCCAGGCGTTCAGGGCTTCGGCACCCCGCTCGACCAGCCGTGCGAGCTGGGAAAGCTCTTCACGGCCCTCGGGGGAGCTCTGCCCGAGCTCGGCGAGCTGCAGCAGGGGACCGGCCAGGCGTTCCTCGACGCGGATCGCCACGTCGAGCTCTCGAAATCTGTCGAGAACCCGGCGTTTCTCGTCGGTTCCCTCCCAGAAACGCGGCTTGTTCATCCTCTCCAGGAGCAAGCTGCGGTCCTCTTTTTTCTTCGCTAGCTGGTGAAGGCGCTTCTTGGCGCGCGATGAGACCTTGGCCGCTTCGTCGAGCAGGCTGATGCGATCGAGGCGCCGGACCTCCTCGCCGGTACCCAACGGCAGTACGAGGACCTCGCGCTTTTGCGGCTCGGCGGAGGGGATCTCGGGCACTACGCGCGCCGCGATCTTGTTTTTACGGACCGCCATCGAGATCCGCGAGCCGTCGTCGAGCCGCTGGCGGACGAGCAGGTCGGCGAGCGCCGTGGTGACGTCACGTTCCATGGTGCGCCGCAGAAACCGGGCGCCGTAGTCCGGATCGTAACCGTGCGCCACCAACCAATCGACCACCGACTCGTCGGTCTCGATCGTGAATCGCCGCTGGCGCAGCCCGCTGCGTTCCTGCAGCCTCTCCAGCTCCCGAAGGGCGATGGTGCGGATGTGCTCCCTCGAGAGGGGTTGAAAATGAACCACCTGGTCGAATCGATTGAGGAACTCGAAGCGAAAATTTTCCTCGAGCCGTCGCGTCACCTCATGGCGGCGATCCTGACGCTGAGCGGCGGTGGTGAAGCCGAACGATTCGCCGCGGTAGATTTCCGCCCCGGCGTTGGTGGTGGCGATGATGATCATCGAGCGGCAGGAGATCGCCTCCCCGGCACCGTTGATGAACCGGCCCTCGTCGATGAGCTGCATGAACCGGTCCAGTACCTCACGATGAGCCTTCTCGAACTCGTCGAGCAGCAGAATCCCCAGAGGATGGCCCTCGACGCGAGTAGTCAGAAGACCGCGGCGCTCCATGGGAACGTCACCCTGGGGATTGCCGAAGAGGGTCTGCGGCGCGTGCGCGTCGGGGAAGTCGGCCATGTTGAGCCGGATCAGCCGGTCCCGGTTGCCGAAGAGATTCTCGGCCAGGACCTGAGCGAGATGGGTCTTGCCGACGCCTGTCGGCCCGGCAAAGAGGAAGACTCCGAAGGGACGCCGCGGATCGGCGAGCCCGGCCTTGATCAGCCCGATCCGCGCCACGATCGCCTTGACAGCCTCGAACTGGCCCAGGACCTGGTGCTGGAAGTTCCGGAACATGGCATCCAGGTCGAGAGGCTCGCTGGAGTCGATGAGAAACCTGGGGGCGCGATGGATCCTGCAGAAGCGGGTGACCACGTGGTCGTCGGTCACCCGCCCGTCCTCGGCGGTCAGGGCCCCCAGTTGGCGCAGTAGATCGATCGCCTGACGGGGCATGACGCTACGCGAGAGAAATCGGTGCGTCAGGATCATGGCCTGTTCCAGGGCCGGCGCTGTGAAGGTGATCCCCGTGCGCTCCTGTTCGCGCTGGTTCCAGGCCTCCAGGATTTTCGAAGCCTTCTCGAATGTCGGCTCTTCCAGGTGAATGGTAAGGAACTTCTTGTCGAGGTCGGGTGTTACCTCGAACATGATGTTGACCTGATCCCGTGAGCCCTCAGCCAGAATGCGGCCAGGGAACCGGTCGGCGAGAACCTGGAAGTGCGGCTCCAGGTCGAAGTTGTACGCCAGATGACAGTCCCTGAAAAAGAGCACCAGATCGTCGTCGAGCTGGCTCAGTGCGTCCAGGAGAGCGCTCATCTGCGGCCTCATCATGCTGTGAGGGTTACCCAGCGTGGAGGCCTTGAGCTGCAGGGAAAACTGGAGCACACGTTTGCCCCTCAGGGGGGAGGGAGCGTCATCGTCGACCGATCGTCTGACCAGCTCGTAGACCACCGCGGTCTTGCCGACTCCGGCGTCTCCGATGAGGATCGGACAGAGCCCGGCCGAAAGAGCGCCGGTGAGTTGATCGACGATCTCTTCGACCTCGAAGGCCGGCTCCAGCTTTCCCACCCTGGCTTCGGCCGTGAGATCGCGTTCGATCCATTTGTTCAATATTTTTTTGCTCTTATCCTTGTCCGCCATGTTTTCCATCTCTGTGTCAGGTGATTGATGTTCTGATCGGTCTGGATCACCGGCGGAGAGTTTGACCGGTGGCACAGGCCGTTTCCCTCTTGGATGCGCTCATCATGAGGCATAGCGCAGGTGAGTTCAAGACCGCACCCTCGCGGCCCCCCAAGGCGGCGAGGTCGGTGATGTCGGTGCGAAAGTCGGTCCTCGCGGATGCAGAGAGGAGGAGGGTAGACGGGGGGGGCGCGCGGAATGATTCACTCGATGGCGAACCGCGCTTTCACGGCCCGCACGTCCGGGGCGAGCTCGGGATCGAGTGCGACCGCCGTGGCCAGGTGGGGTTCGGCCTCGGCGTTGCGGCCCAGGTGGCAATAAGAGAGCCCGGCGACGTAGTGAGCATCGGGGGAGGCCGCGTTGATGTCGAGGACGTGATGCGCGGCGGCGAGCGCTTCCCCGTAGCGCCCCTGCGCTCCGCTGATGTAAGCCAGGTTGAGATGAGCTTCCCACAGGCGCGGCTCCAGGCTCAGCGCCCGCAAGGCATGGGATTCGGCCGCGGCGAACCGCTCCTCGAGACGCAGCACGAAGGCCAGGTTGTTGTGCGCCCTGGCATGCCGCGGATCGAGCTCGATCGTGCGCGTGTAGCAGCGTAGCGCCCCCTCGAGGTCGCCGTTGAGGCGCAGCGCCAAGCCGAGGTTGTAATGAGCCAGCGGCACCTCGGGGTGCTTGGCGATCACGTCGCGCCACAGAGTGAGCGAGTCGCGCCAGACCTCGCAGCGTTTGGACGTGGTCAATCCGAGGAGCAGCGCCAGCAGGATCACCGCGGCCGGCACGGCCATCTGTGCGAGACCACCCGCCGCGGCCCGCCATCTGGCGGCGCTCTTGAAGGTGAAAGCCCAACGGGAGGTGATCGCGAAGCCTCGTTCCGCGGCGAGGCCGATCAGCACGACCAGGCCCGCGGCTGGGATATAAGTGTAACGATCAGCCGCCATGGCGTTGCCTACGGGGAAAATTTTCAGCACCGGAAGGAGGGTGACCAGGAAGAAGGTCGCACCGAACAGCACCGGCCGGCTATGCCGTCCGAAGCGCACGAGCAGCAAGCCGAGAACCAGCACACCGATCGACGACGCAACCAGTGCAACGTCCCAGTGCGCCGGATCTTCCGGGTAGGGATAGAACGCTGAGAGACGGATGGGGAGGATGGTTTTCCAGAGATGGTGCGTCAGGCCGCGGATGGCCACGAGCAGATTGAGCGCGAGAGAGGTGGCCCCCTCGTCGGCGCGTGCCGCGGATTGGGCTTGCCAGGTCGCGAAGATCATCAGACACGACCCGAGGAAGAAAGGTACCTTCTCGTAAATCACGCGCCAGGAAAATCGGCGCCAGGCGCGAGCGTCGATCAGCAGCAGAACCGCAGGGAGGGTGACGGCCATCGGTTTCGATCCGAGCGCCAGGAGGAATGCCGCGAAGCACAGGAGGTAGCTTCCGATCATTGCCCCCCGGATTCCGCTCGTGCTGTCGGCGTTCTGCGCGAGAAGCCTCGTGTAGCGCTGATAGGCGAGCATGGCGCCGAAGAAGAAGAACGCGCAGACGAGGTCCTTGCGTTCGGCAATCCAGGCCACCGACTCGACGCGCAATGGATGCAGCCCGACGAGGAGCACCCCCGCCCAGGCGCCGAAGGGAGGGAGCCCGAGGCGACGCACCACAAAGAAGAGCAGCAGGCAGTTGAGCAGATGCAGAATCAGGGCGGTGCGATGGAATACCGCGGGCCGAAGCCCGCCGATCCGGAAGTCCAGAGCCAGGGAAAGGCTCGTGATCGGCCCCTGGGCGTGGGCATCCTCGATGTAGGTGCGGCAGAGCGCCACCCAATTCGCCGGCGAGAGGTCCCGGATCAGCGGGTTTTCGAGCACCAGGGCATCGTCATCCCAGTTGGTGGATCCGTTGTCCAGGGAACCGAAAAAGGCCGCCGTCACCGCGACGAGAAGGAGAACCACACCGAGAACGGCGCCGCACCGGGTGTCGAGAAACGTTCGCGCCGCGAGCGCTTGATGGCTGGCACTCTTAGCCGAAGTACCGGTGCCGTTCGGAGATTTCATGGTCCGCTCCCGAAGATGGGACGTTGAACCCCGCCTCGAAAAGACATAGCATCGGGCCTCATCCCTCTTCCCCTCGTGGGGCGCGAGGGGGCCTTGCTGCTTATCTTGGTCTGTCACCGAGCTTCGATTCAAGAGGAGAGTTCATGAAGGAGTACCTGTTTCTAGCCGTGGCACTCGTGCTCAACGCTTCGGCCAACATCCTCGTCAAGCTGGCGGCGGTCAAGGTGAAAGCCGGCCAGGGAGATCTTGCCGGTACGCTGGCTGTCTATCTCTCGCCCTGGTTTATCGCCGGGATGATCTGTTTCGGGCTGAATTTGCTGGCCTATACCGTGGCGCTCCAGAAGATCTCCCTCGTCGTGGCCTATCCGATCATGGTCGGTACGGGCTACGTCATCATGGTTCTCATCTCTCGTTTTTTGCTCGGTGAAACCTTGGGTTGGGTCCAGCTCGTCGGCGCGGGGTTCATCCTCGTAGGGCTGGTGCTCATTCTACCGCGGGGGTGAGGAGCATGGGAGCTGAAGACGGGAAGATCTAACTCTCACAGAGACACAGAGGTCGCGGCGAATGGATCCTCGGGGCGGGCGGTAACCGGCGCCCGCCGCGGGCATTGGCGCATCAGTGCTTCTCTTTGACAATCGGCAGGGTGATGGTGAACACCGTGCCCTCCCCGTTCCCTGAGCTGGCAGTGATCGAGCCGTTGTGATTCTTGACGATCGTGTTCGCGATGGGTAAGCCGAGCCCCAACCCGTTGCTCTTCGTGGTGAAGAAGGGATCGAAGATCTTGCTCAAGTGCTTTTCGGCGACTCCCGCGCCGGTGTCGCCGACGGTGATCTCGAGCTCGCTTACCCGGTTGTTGTCCACGACGATCTCGAGCCTCCGCTGGCTGACTTCGGTTCCCTCGAGGGCGTCGCAGGCGTTCACGAGCAGGTTGAGGATTACCTGCTCGATACGTTGGGGATCGCCCAGAATCGGCGCATCGCTCTCGGGAAAGGTGAGCACCGTCGCGATCCCCATCCGCTTGAATCGCGGTTTCAGCAGGCCAATCGCCTCGAGGATCACGTCCTTGATCGAGAAGGTGACCGTTCGGTCGTCGCTCTGCCCGGCGAAATGGCGCAGCCGCTTGATGATCGTGGATGCCTTGTTGACCAGCTCGGAAGTGCGTTTCAAACCCTCGGTGAGCGTCTCTTTGCTGGGATCCTCCTGTTCGATCTCCCAGAGGCATCCCTGGAGGTAGTTCTTGATCCCTCCGAGGGGTTGATTGAGCTCGTGGGTCATGATGGCGGTCATCTCACCGATCGCCGCGAGGCGCGAGGCGTGGGCCATGAGCAGTGAATGGTCGTGAGTCGCTTCGCGCAGCTTTCTCTCGGCTTCTATTCGTTCCAGATCGGCTCGATGGAGCTCGCTGACGTCGCGACAGATCAGGTAGTATCCCAGGAGGTCCCTGCCCTGTTCGAGGATCGGACTGGTGGTGACGTGAGCCGGAAAGGTAGATCCATCCCTGCGCCGGAGCGACAGTTTGCCGCTCCATGTATCGCCGCGTCTCAAGGCCCTCAAGCAGGGACCTTCGACGATCTTCTCCGGTGGTGAGCTGAGCAGCTCGTTTTCGGCATAACCGAATGTCGCCAGCGTGCGGCTGTTGACGAAATCGATGCTGCCGTGCTCGTCGAAAATGATGATGCTCTCACCTGCGCCCTCGTTGGCCAGCATATGAATCCTGGCCCGGCGTCGGATGACGGCGAGCTGATCGCGGGCATCCTCGACGCGCAGGATGAGCGGCAGCATTTCCGGTAGATCCGGGGTTTGAGGACCCAGATAGGCCTTGAGCCGCTCGCGTATGTGGTTTCGATGGGTCATGATGAAGCGGCAGTGATCGGCGCCCGCGGCCCGGCACTCCACCTCCACGGCGATCAGCGGCACGCCGAAAGAGACCGTGCACCAACCCGCCGAATAACCGGCGTTCATGAAGCATATGGGGCAGTCGCTCTGCTGTCCTGATTTGAGCCATGTGGTGCTTTCGAAGGAGTTGGGATGGTCGTAGTGGAGGAAGAATTCCTCGTCAGGCGATGGTGTCGAGTCTGGCAGGATGCTCACCCGTCCCCAACCCATGAAGGCGAAATGAACCGGTCCGGCGGAGAGCTTCTCGATCGGATCGTGGACACCGGTGGCTTTGTGGTAGACACGAGCGTCGGCCATCCCCATGGTAAATGCCAGATCGTAGAGGACGCCGCGGGCCAGATCGAGGGCATCTTCGAAGTTGATATCGTTGTAGAGCTCCTTGAGGGTCACCACGAACTGGTGGCAGAAGCCTTCGGCTCGAACGAGAATATAGCGCTCCCCGCCGATGCTGATCTCCGCCCGCGAAGGATCTTCGACCTTGCTCCGAAAGTAGCTCTGAACATACTGCTCGGCTTTTTCGAAAATCTTCGTGAACTGAATGGGGATATCCACAAACTCAGCCAAGAGAACACTCCTACTCGGTGATGGTCGGCGCTACGATCGCGCTATGATCGACCGGCGCGGGTGCCGGTTTCATCTCGTGTAATTCATTGAGATTATAAGGAAAACCCGGCCAAAGGCCAGAGCTGTCATGGCGGGCGCTTCCGTGTCGGCGCGCTGCGCGCCAACGACTCTCGTGACGCTGATCGCCGCTGGAGATCGCCAGCATCACCCCTTACGGTGGCCGCCGGTCGTCACCGCAGCCGGCTCTTTTTTCGGCGATCTTCTGGACTTGACCTTTCGGGTTATGCTAAGGGACATGTTTTCGAACCGTATCTTTTACCGTTGTGAGAGCATCCTGAAGAGGAGGATTGGCGCATGGTCAAAGCGTGGCTGAGCGGGTCCAAAGTTGATTTGGCTGTTATTGGGGGCAGTGGTCTCTACGCGATGGAAGGTTTTGAGGATGTCGAGTCTTACCGGGTTGAAACTCCCTTCGGCGATCCCTCGGACGATATCGTGGTCGGCAGACTGGCGGGCCGCCGTCTCGCGTTTCTGGCCCGTCACGGGCGAGGACATACCATCATGCCCACCGACGTCAATGCGCGGGCCAACATCTACGCCCTGAAAAAGATCGGTGTGAAACGCATTCTCTCCGTCTCCTGTTGCGGTTCGTTGAAGGAGAGCCTCGAGCCGGGCCACATGGTCGTGCCCGACCAGATCTACGACAACACCAAGAAGCGGACCTACACCTTTTTCGACCAAGGGTTGGTGGCCCATGTATCTGTGGCCGATCCCTTCTGCGCCGCCACCGGCAGGGCCGCAGCACAGGCGGCGCGTGCCGCGGGAGCCGAGGTCCACGAGGGCGGGACCTACGTGATCATCGAAGGGCCGCGCTTTTCCACCAAGGCCGAGAGCAACGTCTTCCGGCATCTGAACTTCGACATCATCGGGATGACCGCCGTTCCCGAAGCTCAACTCGCCCGGGAAGCGGAGATCTGCTATTCCGTCTTGGCCCACATCACCGACTACGACGTGTGGAACGAGAAGGCCGAGACCGCCACCGTTGATTCGGTCCTGCGGCAGCTCAAGGCCAATACATCTCTGGTGAACGACGCGGTGCGCCGCTTCGTTCAGCTCGTCGACGACCTGGAGCCCTCCTGCGCCTGTCAGAGCTCCCTGGCCGATGCGCTGATTACCGATCGTACGATGATTCCGCCGCCGACGCTGGAGCGAGTGCGCCTCCTCGTCGACAAGTACATCGACTGAGCCTGATGCGCATGAAATCGAAGCACAAATGGTATACTCGAGGCCTCCGGTTCGAGTGCCTGCGATGCGGCACGTGTTGCCACGCGAACGGCGACTATGCCTATGTCTATCTCAACCCCGACGACGAAGACAACATGATGCGTCTTCCGGGGATATCGCGGGAAACCTTGCTCGACGAGTATTGCTGTCTGCTCGAAGGCCGCGTGATACTGCGCTTCCGGCAGGGGCGATGCCCCTTCCTGGGGGATGAGGGCTGCACGGTTTACGGCTCGCGGCCGGTTCAGTGCCGTACCTGGCCCTTCTGGGGGGAGAACCTCGACGCCGGTGTGTGGCGCGACGATCTCGGCGAAATTTGCAGAGGGATCGGGCGTGGCAGGCTCTACGAGCCGATGGAGATCGAGCGCATCGCCGCCGAGTCCCTGTTGAGAATCAGAGATTAGCGCCATTTTTGTATGCGTTCTTAGATGGAGACCGAAACAGTGCTAGGCAGGATACTCGCAATCGATTTCGGCAACGCCCGCGTCGGGTTGGCTCTCTCCGATCCCATGGGGATGATCGCCAAACCCTTCGAGGTGCTGCAGGTGGCCCAGATGCCCAAGACCATCGAACGCATCGCCGAGATCGTCAAGGAGCAGGAAGTGACCAGGATCGTCATTGGGCTGCCGCTCAATATGGACGGAAGCGAGGGATTCATGGTGGCCCAGACCCGCGCGTTCGCGGCCGACCTGGCGGCGGCGACCGACCTGACTCCCGTCGAGTGGGATGAACGCCTCACATCCGCCCAGGCCCACGCGACTCTTGCTGCGCAAGGGCAGTCACGGCAGAAGCGCAAAAAGAAGATCGACGCGGTCGCCGCCCAGATCCTGCTGGAGAGCTACCTCAGCTCGATTTCCGGCTCGTGACCTGAATGGTCATACGGCCCGTCCCCTCTCCCCTCGTCTCCGGACGCCTGATCCCGTCATCGCTTCCCGCGGGAAATTCCACCGTGCACACCGGCCCGCGCCGGCACGCACGGCGGTGTGTGGATCCTATCGCAACTTTTTTTTCTTTTCCCCAGATTATGTTTGTTGGTTTTCGTACGCATTCCCGCTTATAGAAATAGAGACGATTCAAATACCTTCCTTGAAAAACGAGAGCATGGAAGAGAGAGAGACGCGAAGAATGTTTTTTGGTTTTTTTTAAGGTGAGTTCATCAGGATGATTTGGTGAACGAGGAGGATCCGCTGCCTGACATTCTCTGATGGCGAAGCGAGAGGTCAGGCCCGCAACATTCCAAAAACCTTCGGTGACAAATGGGTATCAACCGTTGCGGGAGGAATCCCGAGTGTAGGGAAGAGGCTTCACGGCTTCTTCCCTCGCTTTTTTTGGGAGCTTCGTTCTTGAGGGCTGAGCGTTGTCAGTCACCTCAACCGAAGCGCCGCCGCAGCACGCCGTCGCCGGCAATCTCGTCGACCTCCGGTCTGCCATCACTGTTCCAGGCCGGACGATCGGTCGGCGTCAGGTCTTGACATCGAAATCGCATGTCTGTAAGATTATTGCCTGTCATGGGTTTTGGCGACACACAAACATCGGTTGATCTGACGCGCTGGCACGAGGGAGACGAGGAGGCTCTCAACAGTCTTCTGGAGCGCCACCTGGCCTGGATCACCCGCAAAGTCCGCGCCCGGATCGGGAGGAAGCTGCGGGCCAAGACGGAGTCCGGCGACATCGTCCAGGACGCGTTGGTGCGATTTTTACGATATGGACCGCCCTTCATCGTCTCCGATGACCGGCAGTTCCGCCTGCTCATGGCGCATGTCGTGGAGAATGTTCTCCGTGACAAGCACGCCTGGTTCTCGGCTCAACGACGGGACATGGAGCGCGAGCGCTCTTTACCGGAGGATACAGTGCTCAATCTCGATCCCCCTGAGGAGGGCGTGAAGACGCCCAGCGGCATTCTGTTTGAAAAGGAGCGTGAGGCATGGATCGCGTTGGGAGTCGAACTGCTCCGCCCCCGCGATCGTGAGATCGTGATCCTACGTCACTGGCAGGGGTTTACCTTTCCCGAGATCGGCGAGCAATATGACATTCTCGCCGGTGCGGCGCGGTCGCGCTATCGTACGGCGCTGGGCAGGCTACAGAAGATCCTCGGAGCGCTCAAGGTAGGTGATATCGAGCGGGCTCTCGCCATGGAGAGCCCCGATCTCGATTCCGATTTCAAGTCCACCGATGATGACTAGTAGGCTAGTCGACTAGCACAGGAACTCTCGACCCTGCTCCCAGGTGATGTTGAAGGCGGTGTCCGAATCCAGCCTGGGTCGGATTTTGTCGTTCCAGAACTCTCGGTATTTGGCGGAGTAGGATTTCTCCTCCACTTCGTGAATCACGCCGGTGGTGATCTTACCTTCCAGTTGCTCCGGCGTCATCTTGGCCGCGGCCTTGATGCTCACCGCGGAGCTCTTGAGCCATTTCATCATCGCCGCGGCTTGCGGCATTTTGTTGAGCCGGCCGTGGATCGTGTGACAGAAGCTGATGACATCGACGAGGGCGAAGCTATCCTTCTCGATCCCCCGGGCGATGAGATTGGCGAGCTCCGTCGCCTTGTAGACGGTGGTACGGGCGATGAAGGGGGCTCCTGCGCCTCGGGCCAGCTCGCAGATATCGAAGGGCTTCTCCACATTGCCGTAGGGAGCGGTGGTGGCCCGCTTGCCCACCGGCGTGGTGGGGGAGTATTGGCCGCCGGTCATTCCGTAGTTGTAGTTGTCGATGAGAATGACCGTGAGATCTATGTTGCGCCGGGCTGTATGGATGAAGTGGTTGCCGCCGATGGCAGTGGCGTCGCCGTCACCGGTGATGACGATCACCTTCATCTTGGGTTTTGCAAGCTTGACGCCGGTGGCAAAGGTGAGCGCCCGTCCGTGAGCGGTATGGATCGAGCAGAAATCGGCATACACCGGCATTCTCGAGGAGCAACCGATCCCCGAGATCAGAGCCACATCGTCCCTGGGGATGCCGAGCTTGTGGATGGCGCGGAGCAGCGCGTTGAACACAACCCCGTTACCGCATCCTGGACACCAGACGTGAGACAGCTTTTTTTCGGGTCTGAGATACTGAAAGATCGGCGGTACGACGTCCAGTCCTGGCATTTTCAAAGCTCCTCTTTGATTTTGGCGGCGATCTGTGCAGGGGTGATGATCTGCCCGTCATAGCGGTTCAAGCCCACGACTTTGACGCCGTCGTGCGCCTGACGTTCGACCTCGATGATGATCTGGCCCCAGTTCATCTCCGGCACGACGACGAGGCGAACTTTCTCGAGGCGCTGGCGCAGAGCCTTTTCGGGAAAGGGCCAGACCACGAGCGGTCGGAAAATCCCCACCTTCAGGCCTTCTTTTCTGAGATTCTTGACCGTCTGCCGGGCGGACCGAGCTACACCGCCGTAGGCCACGACCAGGACCTCGGCGTCCTCGGTTCCGCTTTCGTCGAAATCGATGATCTCGTCGAGATGATCCTCGAATTTCGACTTTTGTCGGTCGAGCATCCGCAGGGCTTCATGGGGTTTGTTGGTGGGGAAACCCTTCTCGTCGTGCGTCAGGCTTTCGACGTGGTACCGGTATCCCTCGCCGAAGGAGGCGAAGGGAGCGTCGCAGACCGTATCCGCTCCGTAGTGCAGGTAGTCCTTCGAGGGCACCGTCGGCTTCTTGCGGTCGTAGATCTCCATCTCGAAGTTGTGTGGGATCACGGTCTTTTCGCGCATGTGCCCGATGACCTCGTCGAGCAGGAGGATCACGGGGGTGCGGTACTTTTCAGCGAGGTTGAAGCACTGAAAGGTTGCCGTGTAGGTCTCCTGAACCGAGGAGGGCGAGATGGCGATGAGGTAGTGATCGCCGTGTGTTCCCCAGCGGGCCTGCATGACGTCGCCCTGAGAGGGCTGCGTGGGCAGCCCCGTTGAGGGACCGGCTCGCTGGACGTTCACGATGACGCAGGGAACCTCGGTGATGCATCCGAGGCCGAGGAGCTCCTGCATGAGAGAGAATCCCGGGCCGCTGGTTGCGGTCATCGATTTCATCCCGGCGATGGAAGCGCCGAGAATGGAGCCGATGCTGGCGATCTCGTCCTCCATCTGGATGAACGTGCCGTTGACCAGCGGTAGCTCCCTGGACATGAGCTCGGCGATCTCGGTGGACGGCGTAATGGGGTAGCCCCCGAAAAAACGACAGCCTACATTGAGCGCGGCATACGCGCAGGCTTCGTTGCCCTGCCAAAAGCGGACGATTTTCTGTTGATCCATGTCCTTCTCTGTCCTTCTCTCCTGAGAGGAAGCTCTAATCTTTGCTGCTCTTTGCTTTCTCTTTTTTCTGAACCATAAAGATTGCCAGATCAGGGCATCGTAACTCACAAAGCCCACAGAGAATGCAATCTTCAGGTTTGACTTGCACGGCCTTGATGTCAGGTCCGAGGACGAGAGTCTCTTTGGGACAGAACTCGACGCAGATGTTGCAGCCCTTGCACCACTTCTTGAAGACGTAGACCGGTTTATCGTAGGTCTCGAGCTCTTCCTGAAGGAGAACCATGGCCTGTTCAATCGTGCACGAGTGAGCCAATTTCAGCTCTTCGAGCTCTCTTTCCGTCATGACTTGACCGTTCTCGGTTGCACAAACACGTGGGGAAATTTCGGGGATTTGCGACTCTTTTTCGGTCATCTTGAGAACTTCCTGAGTATGTAAAAAACCGGCACGCCCCAGGGCTGGGTCACGCGCCGTCGGGTTTTAACAAGGAAGCCAAGGGTGTTGTTGATCACGAATATTTCAACACCCATCGAATTGGAACATGACACTAAAGATCGGCCAAATACGCAACGAAATATTGAAGATTATTGTAACTTTTCCACCAGAGGGAGCTGGCGGGCTCGAATCGAGTTTGACGGTGTCGTCAGGGATCACGTCGGCGACGCCGGTGATGGCGAGCCAAGGGCATGGTGAAAACCGGATGAAGTTCAGGACGCAGTGACGGGGGCCGCGGGCAGGTCCGGTGAACGCAGAGAGGCGGCGAGGTCGAGGTCACCGCCGCCTCTCTGCGACGTTTGCAGTATTTTCCCGCAGTCGAGTGCGAGGAGTGTTACAAAGCCTTTTCTACGGAAAATCCTGCCGTTTTGCGCCAAGCCGATTCAACGATGAGCTCGGCGTAGAGAATCGCCTCGTCCATGCCACGGATGAGGGCATCCTCTTCCTGGGCCAGGGCGGTTTCCTGAGCGGCGATGGTGCGGTCCAGCTCGGCCAGACGGCGCACGTACGACTCCTCGATGGCGGGCAGTAGCTTCATCGCCACGTAGGGCGGCGAAAAGAACTGCATACCCTTGCGCTGGGCTTGATTGACGGTGCGACACAGGTTGAGGTTGAGGACCGGGATCTCCCGACCCAGGTCGCTGAGGAATAGATCCACGTTGAGTCTTTTGTGACGGACGAGAAACTGCGAGGCCTCCCGAGCGTCGGTGCAGAGGAAGAGGGTCACGTGGAACTGAGCAGCCTTTTCGGAAGCGGTGTTGACCGGGACCGTCTCCACCTCGTAGTAGCCTCCGGTGGTGAGGGTCTCCTTGAGGACGTCAGGTGAATTGTGGGGGCTGTGGATGATCAGAACCTTGCGTTTGAGAACGCTCTGCTTGTAAAGTTTGTGGAAGAACTCCTTGTCCTGGCGATAGGAGCTGCCCAGCGCGGATTTGTGTGTCTTGCAGAAATCTTGCAGACTGGAGAGCAGCTCGGTGAAACGAGCAAGATCGATGGGATGACTCTTCCATACAGAGGGATCGCGGAGGCGAGTGATGACCGATTCGCACTCCGATTGGTCGATTCCGCCCCTTCGGCACAACTCCCGCAGTGCTTCGGCGAGGAACGCGACGTTCGAGAGGCATTCCCGCCTGAGCACCACCGGTGGGCTCGCAGAATCGGACGCATAGTCGGGGCTGGAACACGCAGGCATCTGCTTCAGGCATTTGATGATGGTCATCAGCGGGCGGAGCACGGGAAACACGAAATCCTTGGCTGGCAGAGTGGGAATCGATCGAGACTTCATCGTAAGACCTCCTTGATTTTCCGATTTTCTTCGAGTCATCAGTGTGTCACAATCGTTTAGTTTTTAATTTTGTTCATTGATTGGGTCTGAAACCATCAAAAGTTTCATATCACTACTACGTATTATCTCGGACTATCAGATATAAATACAATTGAAATTTTGACAATGATATAGTATTAAAATTAATATCTAAACAAAGATTTAAATATCTGAGTGTATCTGCTGAGAGTCTTTAAGGAGGTTAGGGGTGTTTTTCAGACAGCTTCAAACCTTTCAGGAGGCCGCGAAATACGGCAATTTCTCCGATGCGGCGCGCAAGCTCCATCTCACCCAATCAGCCGTGTCCCATCAGATCAAAGCCCTCGAACAGATCATGGGGATCAAGCTCTATGAGCGTCATCGGCGGGGTATCGTGCTCACCGAGCAGGGCAAGGAGATCCTCAACCATATCAACCGGATCATGGCGCGCGTCAAGGATATGGAGGAGTGCCTCAACGCGCTTCGCGGTGGCTTTGTGGGTAACATCTCGATCGCCGCTCACCGCGGAATCATCCAGTACAAGCTCCCCAAGATCATCAAGCTCTTCCGCAAGAGCTACCCGCCGATGGGCATCCTGCTCAGCAACAAGTTCGTCGACGACGAGATCACCTCGATGGTGACTGCCGGTTCGGCGGATTTCGGGATCGTCACCTCCTGGTCCGACCATGGCGATCTGGTCTACAAGGAGTTCCTCTCCTACGATATGTTCCTCTGTGTGCAGCCCGAACACCCCTATGCCAGGCTCAAGCCGGAAGATCCCGAACTGAGCTGCGACGAGGTGGCCGCAGAACCGCTCCTGCTCTTCGAACCTGGCACTACCATCCGGCGGCGGATCGAGCGGATTTTCGAGAAGGAGGGCCTGGACTGCAATCCCGTGGTGGAAACAGGGGGCGCCATGATCTTGCGCGACTACGCCAAAGCCGGCCTCGGCGCCGCGGTCGTCTCAGGTATGTCCCTCGAGGCCGAGCCCGATCCTGATATCGCGGCGATCAACCTGACGCATCTTTTCGGCAAACTCGGCTACGGTTTCGTCTATCGCAAAGACAAGTTCTTCACCGCTGCATTGCTCGATTTCATCAATCTTCTGGATCCACACTTTACCCTCGACGATCAGGTCAGTTAGCGACCTCGATCGAAACAGGGTGAGAAAGATGTGAGAGCGGAGAAGATTCCCGTCTTTTCCTGTTGACATGTTTTCATGAAGGGTCTTTAATCACTTTTTTGAGAGATATTGATAACACTTCAGCGAACAGAGTTTAGGTAGATGCCGAAGTGATGACCATAACCCTTTAATGGGCTTCTAAATAGCATTGAGAAGCTGCATTTGAAACGATCAGAGGAGGGCCGATCGAAATGGGCCCCCTTTTTTATAATGAAGCTATTTTTTGTCACCTCCTTTCAAATCTTGAATGGATAGGGGTTCGCGATGGGTTTTCGTTATGAGATCCGTCTAGCTGGTGCCGGTGGACAGGGTCTGATTCTCGCCGGCAAGATTCTCGCCGAGGCCGCAGCCATCTATGACGACAAGAACGCCACTCAGAGCCAGTCCTACGGCCCTGAAGCACGTGGTGGGGCGAGTAAATCCGAGGTCATCATCAGCGATGATGAGATCGATTATCCCAAAGTGACGGATGTCGATCTATTTCTAGCCCTCACTCAAGAATCCTGTGATTCATACTTTCAAGATCTCAAGAGTGATGGCATCCTGCTCGTCGACTCGACCTACGTGTCGCGATTCCCCGAAGGTAACTTCAAGGTCTACAAACTCCCCATCACGCAACTGGCCGTCGAAAACGTTGGAAACCGGACGGTGACCAACATCGTGGCGCTCGGGGTGGTGGTTGCTTTGTCACATGTCGTTTCCGTGTCGGCTGCCGAATCAGCCATCCTCTCCCGCGTGCCCAAGGGCACCGAGGAGATGAATAAAAAAGCTTTTAGCATCGGACAAGAGGCGGCCAAGAATCTTTAAACGACCTCGCTCCCGGTGTGGGAGTGGTCGAGGGCCAAACCTCCTCTCCGACGGGACTCTGCACCGCGTGCAGTCTCCTTCGCCGCGTCCCCAGCGGTTCAAATGTCGATCCGTGCGCGGACCGGCGCTTCGATCTCAAAAACAACTCGGTCTCGCTACCGGATTACTAAGTTGACGGGCCGCTAGACCGAGCCTGGATAATGAGAGTATCCGAAGAGCTTGCTTACAAAGCGCCATTGCCCGGAGCGTGGAGCCTTGCAAGGATGTTTTGCTGGTTCTTTTTGAGGTCTTTAGCTCTTGAAAATCATAAAACACGAGCAGAGGACTCGGCTCCCCGGCACCGATGAGGAGCGCTTCCCGCCGTTCTGTTTTTGGTTTTCCCTCTTGCCTAGAATCAATTCCAGACGATATAAACCCAACAAGCAGTACAGACCGTCTTCTAGTGGCCGTTTTCTGATGGCCAATCCCTTTAGGCAACCCTCTCTTGGCTCTTCAGAGAGTCTCCGTGCTCCGTTTGTATTCTGAGGAGGTTAATAGGTGAAATTCTGGCGTACACCCCTTGATGTTACGAAGCTCAAGATTCCCAAGGGGCAACTCTTCATTGTGAAAGACCGCTGCAAGGGCTGCGGTTTCTGTGTCGAGTACTGCCCAAAAGGAGTGCTCGAGTTGTCTCCCGAGTTCAATATCAAAGGATACCATCCACCGTTTCCAGTCAAGGAAGGCGAGTGCGTCGATTGTGAGCTCTGCCAGACCATCTGCCCCGAGTTCGCGATCTATGTGGTCCGCAAGGAAGAAGAAGATGATGAGGAGGAGGCTAACCAGTGAAGGCTGATTCAGCAGGAGTATTGACGGGCAGTCATTATCTCGATGGAGATTATGCCGCTGCCGAGGGCGCTCTCGCAGCCGGGGTCCAGTTCGTGGCGGGGTATCCGATCACGCCCTCCACCGAGGTGGCGGAGCGTATCAGCCAGCGTTTTCCCCTCATAGGAGGGTTTTTCATCCAGATGGAAGACGAGCTGGCATCGATGAACGCCATCCTGGGAGGCTCGTGGGCCGGCAAGAAGACCATGACCGTGACTTCCGGTCCCGGCTTCTCGCTGATGATGGAAAACCTCGGGCTCGGCATCATGCTCGAGACGCCCTGCGTTCTGGTCAATGTGCAGCGCGGTGGACCCTCCACAGGGCTACCCACCATGGTCGGCCAGGCTGACATCATGCAGGCCCGCTGGGGATCGCACGGGGATTACGAGATCATCGCCCTCGCGCCCAGCTCGCCGCAGGAGTGCTTCGACTACGCCATCAAGTGCTTCAACCTGTCCGAAAAATACCGTACTCCCGTTCTGCTCATGATGGACGAGTGCGTGGGGCACATGACCGAGAAGGTCGTCATCCCCGAACCGGACGAAATCGAAATCGAACCGCGGCGCTACACCACCAAGAAGCCCGGCGAGTACCTGCCTTACGAAATCGAAGAAGATCTGGTGCCCTCGATGGCCAAGGCTGGCGACGGCTACCGCTACCACGTCACCGGGTTGACCCACGACGAGCGCGGCTATCCGGTCATGACCGCCGAATGCCAGGACAGGACCATCAGAAGGCTCGTCGACAAGATACGCAAGAACGCGGACGACATCATCGAGATCGAAGAAGAGCAGATCGACGACGCCGAAGTCGTCGTGGTCTCTTACGGAATCAGCTACCGCGTCGCTCAGCCCGCCGTCGACCGTGCGCGGGCCGAGGGGATCAAGGTGGGTCAGATGCGGCTCATCACCGTCTGGCCCTTCCCCGAGCGTCGCATCCGAGAGCTGGCCGCGAGGGTCAAAGCGTTCGTGGTGCCCGAAATCAATCTGGGACAGATCGTCCTCGAGGTCGAGCGCTGTGCCGCGGGACAGGCCAAGTCGATCCTCGTCGATCACGCCGGCGGCTGGGTACACGAGGTCGATGATGTTTTCGCTGCGATCAAGGAGGCGGCAAAATGACAAATACAGCAGCCAACAAAGGTGGAGCGGCTGTCCAGGAACAGGCCAAACCGCTGAAGGAACATCCTCTGGAGCCCTATCTGCGCATGGACAGGATCCCTCACATCTGGTGCCCCACCTGCGGCATCGGTACGGCGGTTTCCTGCTTCATCCAGGCGATCATCGACACCGGAATCGATCCCGACAAGCTCGTTCTGGTGTCCGGCATCGGCTGTACCGCCCGTGTTCCGGGCTACCTGAAGCTCGACTCATATCACACCACCCATGGTCGGGCGATTCCTTTCGCCACCGGTCTCAAGCTCGCCAACCCCGAGCTGGAGGTGGTTGTGATCTCCGGCGATGGCGACCTCATCGCCATCGGCGGCAATCATTTCATCCATGCCGCCCGGCGCAACATGGACATCAAGGTCATCTGCGTCAACAACTTCATCTACGGCATGACCGGCGGCCAGGTGGCGCCCACCACGCCGCTCACGGCGAACTGCTCCACCACGCCCTTCGGCAATGCCGAGACACCCTTCAGCTTGCCCTACCTCGCCGCCTCGAGCGGCGCCACCTACGTGGCACGCTGGACAGCCCTGCACATTCGGCGCCTCACCCGCGCCATGAGCGAGATCTTGACGCGGCGCGGATTCTCCTTCGTCGAGGTGCTGGCTCCCTGCTCGACGCTCTACGCCCGTCGCAACAAGCTGGGCACGGGGCTGAGTCTGATGAAGTTCTACCACGACAACAGCGAGATCGTCCACGGACACGACGTGAAGGATCTGGATATCGGTTACCAGTCTACGATCAAGGTCGGCAAGTTCGTCGACGAACAAAAGCCGACCCACGTGGACAACTCCAACATCTGGTTCTCAAAGGTGTTCGGCGACAAGTACACGTGGTACGGCCCTACACCACCGAACCTGGACGAGTTGAAAAAGGCGCGAGAGTAGACGAATACAACCGATTGGACTGGAGAAAACGATGGCCACCATCGATATCAAGATTTCCGGATTCGGCGGTCAAGGCGTGATCCTGAGCGCCCACATCCTGGGCAAGGCGGCGTCGATCTTCGACGGCAAGCACGCTACCATGACCCAGGCCTTTGGACCCGAGGCGCGCGGTAGCTCGTGCAGCGCGCAGGTGATCCTCTCGGACGAAGTCATCCGCTACCCCTACGTCAAGCATCCGGCCGTCCTCGTTTCCATGTCCCAGGAGGCTTTTACCAAGTTCTCTCCGGAACTGGCGAAGAACGGAATGGCACTTATTGACGAAGACCTCGTCAAGCCCGGGAAGGTCCGCGAGGATATCCGGGTTTTTTCGATCCCGGCCACGCGCTTCGCCGAGAAGCTGGGCCGCAAGCTGGTTCTCAACATCGTGATGTTCGGGTTTTTTACCGCCATGACCGGCTCGATCCGACGCGAGTCGGCGCTCGAGGCGGTCCTCGATTCGGTCCCCAAGGGTACCGAGGAGCTCAACACAAACGCCTTCAGTAAAGGTTATGAATACGGAATCAAGATCAGAGAGGAACACCCGGATCTGGTGGGCGCCGGTAGCTAGCACGCCGCATCGCGTCCCGGTGCCCCCTCTTGCTGATAGAAAAGGCTCTGACAGCCCATGACTGTGATCAATTTCGAATTCAAGAAGAAACTGGACAAGATCATCGGAGGGGAGCTCCACAGCTACTGCTTCCAGTGCGGCGCCTGCGTGGGAGACTGTCCCACGGCGCGCTACTCGGAGCGCTTCAATCCGCGGCTCATCATGCTCAAGTGCATCATGGGCCACGCGGACGAGCTGCTTGGCGAAGATTCCGTGATCTGGGAGTGCACCAACTGCTACAACTGTCTCGAACGCTGCCCGCAGGACGTCCGGCCGGCCGAGGTCATCATCGCGCTCAAGAACCTTTGCGGTGCCCGCAAGACGCGCCCCAAGAAGGTGAGCGACATGGTCAAGGCCGTCCGTTCGACCGGGCTCACCGGTATGGTGACACCGGCGATCAACAAGATCCGCGCCGGTTTGGGCCTCGAGCCGGTCAAAGAGACGCCTCTCGACGAAATCAAGAAGATCCTTCGCTGAGCGTCCCGCTCCGGTGCATGAAGTTCCTGCGACCCTCGAGATTCTCGAGGCTCTTGCGGCGCGGCGCGAGGCATACGAGGGAGGAGATAGGATTAGGCCATGTCTGATACGACACAGCTACGCTATACACCCTTTTTCGGGTGTATGATCTCAACTAAATATCCCCAGTTCGAAGCCGCTGTCAGGAAGACTCTTCCCGCTCTGGGGGTGGAGCTCGTCGACCTGGAAGGCTTCTCCTGCTGCCCCGATCCGATCTACTTCAAAGCCTACGACAAGGAAGAGTGGCTGACCCTGGCGGCGCGCAACCTCTGCGTTGCCGAGGACGCCGGCCTCGACATCATCACCTGCTGCTCCGGCTGTACGGCCACGCTGAAAGAAGCCTATCACATCTTGCACGACGATGTGGGTCTGCGCGACCGCGTCAACGCCCGGCTGGAGAAGATCGGACGCGAGTGGAAGGGCACCATCAAGGTACGCCACATCGTGACCATGGTGCGCGATGACGTGGGCCTCGACAAGGTGGCCGAATCGGTGGTTCATCCCCTGGAGGGATTGAGGGTGGCGATCCACTACGGCTGCCACCTGCTCAAGCCGTCCAACGTCATGCAGGTCGACAACCCCGATCGGCCCACGATCCTCGAGGATCTGATGGATGTCATCGGGGTGCAGCCGATCGAGCACGAGGAGAAAGTGCTCTGCTGCGGCAAGGCCTGCATGGATCCGGAAATCCCGAGCGAGATGACGCGCGACGTGCTGCGCTCGATCTTGAAGCTCGACGTCGACTGCATGGGGCTCATCTGTCCCACCTGCTTCGACGAATACGACGTGGCCCAGATCAAGCTGAGCCGCAAGTTTAAAGAGAAGTTCAATCTCCCCGTGATTTATTACTTCCAGTTGCTCGGTCTGGCTCAAGGGCTGGATCCTGTGGAGATGGGGTTCAAGCGCCACAAGATCAAGGTGGATCCCGTGCTCGATAAGCTCCAACTGGCGGTGAAATAGCTCTTTTTCGACATCCTGTCCCCCGCCGGCGCAAGGCCTCGCGGCGAGCGATCGCCAACCACGCCGCGTACCGGCAGGGCCGACACGAATAGACCACGCTTGGAGAGACGATGGATAAAGGTGTATTGATCATCGGAGGCGGCATTACCGGGATTCAAGCCGCCCTCGACCTGGCGAACTCGCGAGTCAAAGTCTATCTGGTCGAGAAGGCGCCCAGCCTGGGAGGCCGTATGGCCCAGCTGGACAAGACCTTCCCCACGATGGACTGCTCCATATGAATTCTCGGCCCGAAGATGATGGATGTCGGTCGACATCCGAATATCGAGACCTTCACATACTCCGAATTGATCGGTCTCGAGGGACGGGAAGGTGATTTCAAAGCGACGGTCCGCAAGAACCCGCGCTACGTCGATGAATCCAAATGCACGGGATGCGGCCTCTGCATCCAGAACTGTCCGGTCGTGGTGCCCAACCTGTTCGACATGGGGCTCGGGGCGCGCAAGGCGATCTACACGCCCTTCCCGCAGGCTGTGCCCAACACGCACACCATCGACCGCGAAAACTGTCTCAACGACGAGTTCATCGTCTGCGGCCAGTGCCAGCGGGCGTGCGAGGTGAATGCCATCGACTACGACATGCAACCGGAGCATGTCGAGGTGAACGTATCCTCGGTGATCGTGACCACCGGATTCGACACCTTCGATCCCTACGAGGTGCAGCTCTACGGATACGGCACATCGCCCAACATCCTCACAGGCATGGAGTTCGAGCGTCTGCTCAACGCCTCGGGACCCACGGCGGGACACATCATCCGTCCCTCGGACCGCAAGGTGCCCGAGAAGATCGTGTTCGTGCAGTGCGTGGGCGTGCGTGGCGAGTGCAACCGCCAGTATTGTTCGCGTTTTTGCTGCATGAACACCGTCAAGGACGCCATGCTGGCCCTTTCCCATCACGACGAGATCGAGGAGATCCAGGTCATGTTCTCCGACATCCGTGCCTTCGGGAAGGGCTACGAGGAGTTCTATCAGCGCTCCAAAGGGTATCCTCAGATCTCCTATTTCCGCGGACGTCCCGCCAAGATCACCACAGAGCCGGTCACGGAGAACCTCGTGGTGCATGTCGAGGACACTCTGTCCGGCAAGCCGAAGCGTGTCGGTGCCGACATGGTGGTGCTGGCCACGGCGGCGGTCCCCTCGGCGGGTAACCGGCCGTTGGCCGACGTGCTCGGCATCGAGCTGGACAATGAGGGTTACTTCAAGGTCCAGTACGGAACGGGCAACGTGCTCACCTCGACCAAGGAGGGCGTGTTGATCGCCGGCTGTGCCAAGGGACCCGAAGACATCCCCGACTGCGTGGCCCAGGCCTCCGGCGCCGCCGCCGAAGCGGCGGGCACGCTGACCGAGGAGGAGCGGCTCGAGGAGAAACCCTCCGAGATCGAACCGCTCGACACGAGCGGTCCTGCGCGAGTGGGCGTCTTCATCTGCCACTGCGGCGCCAACATCGCCGGCGTGGTCGACGTGGAGAAGGTGGAGGCCTACGCCAAGACCCTGCCCGACGTGGCCCACGTTGCGCGCGATCTGTTTCTCTGCGCCGACTCGGGGCAGAAGCAGCTCCAGGAGACCGTGCGCGAGCACAAGCTCAACCGCGTGGTGGCAGCGGCGTGTACCCCGCGGACCCACGAGCCCGTGTTCCGCGAGAGCCTGAAGCGTATCGGCATGAATCCCTATCTCTTCGAGATGGTCAACATCCGCGACCAGTGCGCCTGGGTCCACTCGAAGCAGCCCGAGGAGGCCACCCACCGCGCCATGGATCAGCTACGCATGGGTGTGGCCAAGGCGCGCTGGCTCCAGCCGCTGGAGAAGAACGCCATCGCCGTCACCCGTTCGGTAGTGGTCGTGGGCGGCGGGATCGCCGGCATCCAGAGCGCTCTCAAGCTGGCCGATCAGGGCATCGACACAACCCTGATCGAGAAGTCCGACCGACTCGGCGGCCGGCTGCACCGGCTGCACCGGCTCTACCCCTCCAATGTGGAAGCCGCCGAAGTGCTGGCCGGAAAGCTCGATGAGCTCGATCGCAGCGCCGTCAAGGTGGTCACCGGCACCGACGTGACCGATGTGACCGGCTTCGTGGGGAACTTCGAGATTCACACCACCAAGGGGAGCTTCAAGGCCGGCGCCCTCATCGTGGCGATCGGTGCCGATCTCTACGACCCGAACGGCGAGTACGGCTACAAGAAGTTTCCCAACGTGATGACCAACATGGAGCTAGAGACCCACCTCAAGGAGGATTTCAAGAACTATCCCGGCGGCGAGAAGCCGAACAGGGTGCTCTTCATACAGTGCGTGGGATCGCGCGATCCCGAAACCAACCCGGCCTGTTCGCGTTACTGCTGCGCTGCCTCGGTCAAGCAGGCCCTGGCGCTGGTGGAGGGCGGGGCGGAGTCGATCGTGCTCTACCGCGACATGCGCACCCAGGGGCACAGCATGGAGGAGATGTACCGCCAAGCCCGCGGCCAGGGTGTGGTCTTTTTCCGCTATCCCGACGAAGTCAAGCCGCAGGTGACCGGCGGTAAGTGTGCCGAGCGGGTGAGCTTCCACGAGAACCTCACCGGCGAGGAGATGGAGTTCGAGGTCGACGCCGTGGTCCTGGCGGTGGCCATGCGACCGATGGAGGACGAGACGGCGCGCTACCGCGAGATGCTCAAGGTACCCCGCTCGCCTGACGGCTTCATGATGGAGCGGCACCCCAAGCTGGGTCCGGTGGAGACCAACGTGGAGGGTGTCTTCCTGGCCGGTACGATCCAGGGCCCCAAGGACACGGCCGACGCCATGTCCCAAGCCTCGGCCACGGCCTCCAAGGCGGCCGAGATCGTCTGTCGCGAGAAGATCGATCTCGAGCCCACCACGGCCGTCGTGGAAGAGGATGCTTGCCGCGCCTGCGGCAAGTGCGTGGAGATCTGCGAGTTCCACGCCCCGTCCCTCGTGGAGCTGGCGCCGGGGATCTCGGTGGCGCGCATCAACGAAGCGCTCTGCAAGGGATGCGGCACCTGCGCGGCCTGGTGTCCCGTCCAGGCGATCCGCGCCAAGCATTTCACGGATCAGCAGATTCATGCCATGCTCGAAACCATGTTGACTGGGGGAGTGGCCTGATGGCAGAGAACACCAAAAAGACCGAAAGCGGCAACGGGCGCTACGAGCCCAAGATCCTCGTCTTCGCCTGCAACTGGTGCAGTTACGCGGGTGCCGACACGGCCGGCGTGAGCCGCATTCAATACTCACCCAAGTTCCGAGTTATCCGCGTGATGTGCTCGGGCCGGGTGAGGGCTTCTTATATCCTGAAGGCCTTCCAGCTCGGCGCCGATGGCGTGCTCGTTTCGGGCTGCCACATCGGCGACTGCCACTACATCTTCGGGAATCACCGGGCCATCGAGATGTTCGAGAAGACCAAGAAAACGCTGCACGTGCTCGGCTTCGAGGACGAGCGGATCCAGCTCGAATGGGTCTCGGCGGCCGAAGGTCCGCGCTGGGGCCAGGTCATCGACGAATTCGTGGCGAAGATCACCGAGCTCGGGCCGAGCCCGGTGAACCAGGTGAGTGGAAACGGACGTGAGCCCGGTTCCGCCGAAAGCGCGGCTGGGGAGGGTGATTTGGCCGGCGGATTCGCAACGGCCGACGTGATCTCCGAAAAGGCCGGAAAGGCGTGCGATTGCAATGGTTGATATCAACGAGCTCAACAAAGATACAGATGTGTTGTGCTGCCTCGAGTGCGGCAAGTGCACGGCGGTCTGTCCCGTCTCGCGCGTAGGCGATTCCTTTTCGCCGAGGTCGATGATGAGCCTCGTCGTGGTCGGCGAGTACGAGAGCCTGCCCGAGGACAAGCGGGCCTGGGACTGTCTGACCTGCGGCCAGTGCCAGTTGCCCTGCCCGCACAACATCGATTTTTCCGTTTTCTGCCGCAAGCTGCGGCGTGAAGCGGTGAGCAGCGGCAACGCGGGCGTGCCCTCCCACGACGGAGCCCTGCATCAGATCATGCAGCTCCAGTCCCACGAGAAGCTGAAACAGAACCGGCTCGAGTGGATCCCGGAGGACGCCCGAGTGCAGCGCACCGAGGGCGATGTGCTCTATTTTGTAGGCTGTCTGCCCTACTACGACGCCTACTTCGATCATCTCAACCTGAACATGGTCGAGATCGGACGTAGCGTGCTCAAGATCCTGAACCGCATGGACATCGAGCCGGTGGTTTTGGCCGACGAGCGCTGCTGCGGGCACGACCTGATCTGGTCGGGCGACGAGGAAAACTTCCTCAAGCTGGCGCAGCACAACGTGGAGGCGATTCGCAAGACCGGTGCCAAGAAGATCATTTTCTCCTGCGCCGAATGCTATCGCACGCTGGGCAAGGAGTATGCCCAGTTCGTGGAACCGCTCGATGTGGAGATGCAGCACATCTCCGAGTTCCTGGCGGAGCATGTCAAGATCCGCGATATCGTTTTCGAGGAGCAAGCGGCCGACGACGAGCAGAGCATCACCTATCACGACCCCTGCCGACTCGGACGTCAGATGGGCGTCATCGACGAGCCGCGCGAGGTGCTGGCTTCGATCGCCAAGCAGGGATTCGTGGAGATGCCGCGCTCAGGGCGCAATGCGGTCTGCTGCGGCACCTCCTCGTGGATGAACTGCAGCATGACCTCGAAGAAGATCCAGAGCTCGCGCCTGGCCGAGGCCGGTGCGGTGGGCGCCAAGACCATGGTCACGGCGTGCCCCAAGTGCCTGATCCACTTCGAGTGCACCAAGACCGATCCCAGCCTCCCCGAGGAGAGCCGGGTGGAGATCAAAGATCTGAGCGTCCTCGCAGCGGAAAATCTTTGATCGAGCTTGATAATTGACAGAGTGAAAACCCGAGCGACGCCGAAGACGGATCGTTCGAGATCTGGAGCAGCGCAGGGCGATCAGAGCCCACCACCCGGCTCGAACGAGAGATGGGGAGAGAACGAAGCTGGAAGAGCGGCATCGCGCGGATATCGAGTCGAATTTATCGGATAGACTCAAAGCGTTGGAGGATGAGAACTTGTCTGACAAAGATCTCCGGATTGGGGTGTTCGTGTGCGACTGCGGCATGAACATCGCGGGCACCGTGGACAACGATGCCCTGGCAGCCCATGCCGAGACGCTGCCCAATGTGGTTTCCGTCGTCCGGAGCCGCTATACCTGCTCCGATCCAGGCCAGAACGAGATTAAACGGATCATCGTCGAAGAGAAGCTCAACCGGGTGGTAGTGGCGGCCTGTACGCCGAAGCTCCACGAGCCCACTTTCCGGGCGTGCGTGGCCGAGGCGGGCCTCAACCAGTATCTCATGGAAATGGCCAATATCCGCGAGCACTGCAGTTGGGTCCACCAGAAGGATCCCGCCGGCGCCACGGACAAGGCCAAGGACCTCATCGCCAGCGCCGTGGCCCGCGCCTCGGAGCTCGAGGTTCTCGAGGAGATGCGCTTCCCGGTAACCCGCGCCGCGCTGGTGATCGGCGGCGGGGTGGCCGGCATTCAGTCCGCGCTGGACCTGGCCGACGCCGGCAACGAGGTCTACATTGTAGAAAAGGAGCCGTCCCTGGGCGGGGTAATGCCACAACTGGCAAAAACATACCCGACCATGGACTGCCCCATATGAATACTCGGCCCCAAAATGATGGAGGCGTGGCGCCATCCAAAAATCGAGATTCTGACCTACAGTGAAGTCGAAAACGTTTCCGGTTATGTTGGCAACTTCAAGGTGCGCGTGAGGCGTAAATCACGCTACGTGGAGGAGTCCGAATGCACGGCCTGCGGCGACTGCGCCGAGGTCTGTCCCGTTGCTGTTCCCGCCGAGTTCCAGTTCGGCCTCTCGTCCCGCCGGGCGATCTACATCCCCTTCCCGCAGGCGGTGCCCTCGAGCTACACGATCGACATGGATGCCTGTCTGGGCACCAACCCGATCGCCTGTGGCAAGTGCCTCGATGCCTGCGAGAAGAACTGCATCGACTACGACATGCAGGACACCTTTCTCGAGCTCGATGTGGGGGCCATCGTGGTGGCCACCGGCATGGAGACCTTCGATCCGAGCGCCATCGAGGAGTTCGGTTATTCCAAATACCCCGACGTGATGACCAGCATGGAGTTCGAGCGCATGCTCTCCGTGGACGGTCCCACCGGCGGGCACCTGGTGAAGCCCTCCGACGGCAAGGAGCCCGATTCGGTCGCCTTCATCCAGTGCGTGGGTTCGCGCAGCAAAGATGAGCGCTGCAAGGAATACTGCAGCAACATCTGCTGCATGAACACCGTGAAGGACACGTTGCTGCTGCGCGATCACTATCCCAACATGCGCGTCGAGGTCTACTACATGGACATCCGGGCCTTCGGCAAGGGCTTCGAAGAGATGTTCATGCGCAGCAAGCAGGCGGGCGTGGCCTATATCCGGGGGATCCCCGGTGAGATCACGAATGGCTCGGAGAACGGCGGCAAGCTCAAGCTCTCCGTGGAGAACACGACCACCGGCAAGCTGAACATGCGCGAGGTGGACATGGTGGTGCTCTCGGTGGGCGGCGTGCCGCGCGAGAGTGCGCCCAAGATCCGCAGCCTGCTGACCATCTCCAAGAGCCCCGATGGCTTCATGCAGGAGGCTCACCCCAAGCTGCGTCCCGTGGAGGCCGCGACGAAGGGTGTCTTCATCGCAGGGTGCGCCGAGTCGCCCAAGGACGTCAAGGACTCGGTTTGCCAGGCCGGGTTTGCAGCGTCGCGGGCCAACGCGCTGCTGGCCGCCGGCCACGTGACCGTGGAGGCGATCACCTCGCGGATCGATCCCGATACCTGCACCTACTGCGGGCTGTGTGTCAAGATCTGCCCGTACCATGCGATCACGCAGCCGGACAAGAAGAAAAAGATCGCGCCTATGGTGATCGACGCATCCTGCGCCGGGTGCGGCACCTGCGCGCCGGCGTGCAATTTTGGCGCTATCAAGATGCAGCACTTCACCGACGACCAGTACTTGGCACAGGTCGATGCGATCCTCAAAGACAATCCCGAGGAGAAGGTCTTGACCTTCGCCTGCAACTGGTGCTCCTATCCGGGCGGTGACACCGCCGGCGTGGCGCGCCTGCAGTATCCGCCGTCGCAGCGGCTGGTGCGTACCATGTGCTCGGGGCGCGTGGACGAGAAGTTCGTCATGCGCGGTTTCGAGCTGGGTGCGGCCGTCGTCGTCGTGTCGGGGTGCCACTACACCGACTGCCACTATATCGATGCCGTTCACCAGACCCAAAAGCGCGTCGATCGGCTCTGGGACAAGCTGGAACGGCTGGGTGTGCGGCCCGAGAGGCTCAGGCTGGAATGGATCAGCTCGGCCCAGGGGCAGCGCTTCGCCGAGACCATGGTGGAGCTCGAAGAATTCCGCAAAACCGTCACCCGCGAGGAGATCGCCGAGACCGTGAAGGCGATCAAGGAGGAGAACGAGAAGAAGGCCAAGCGCAAGGCGAAGAAAGCGGCCGCTGCCGGAGCGTAACGGTGATTGCATCGTCGGTATGACACACTGAAGGTTCGCCGGCTTGGTAGCTTGGTCGTTTGACAGACTCAATGACTCCGAGAGTTACCGGAAAGATCGTTCCAGGCTCCCCGCAGCAGCGGGGGGCCTGGAACGTTTGAAAAATACGTTGGGAGAAGAATCGATGGCCGAAGAGCGTCCGATGAAGTGTTTGCGGTGCGGGTACGAGCACGTGGGGCCCTACGACAAGAACGTGCCGATCGAGCGCACTTGTCCCAAGTGTCGCTCTAACAGCGTGCGTGCCCTCAAGCCGCTCAAGAAGTAGCCATTCCGCCGAAAAAAAAACCACCGGAAGGGCCGATCCGGCAGAAGACGCCTCTTCAGGCGGACCGTCCCATAGGTTTCAACCGATCGATATGTTGCGTGAATGTCGTGGACATTCGCGCTTTTTTTTGGGGCCGTCACGAAGGGCGGGGGGGGAATCAGCGAGCTCCGAGGCCAACCACTCGGTAAAAATACTTGACCGCAGAGGGGCTTGCCCAGCATCATGGTCGATATGATAACTTATGATTCTCATCGCCGGCACCCGGGTCGATCTCTTACGGAGGATTTTCGGATGAGTCGCCAACGCTGGCAGGGGCGCTTAATGTGGCCCGTCGTTGCCCTGATTCTGTGCAGTTGTACATGTTGTTTCTACATCTGCCCCAAAGTCTGGAAGCAGACCGAGGCCGACATGGAGCTGCCGGCGGTTGGCCTGGACGACCTCGACGTGATGACCCACAACGGCGACGTCGTGGTCGAAGGCACTTCCGCCTCGGAGAGCATTCTGGTTCATGTGGACATCAAGGCCGGAGGGGTCGATGACCTCGATGCCCGGGAGTGTCTGGAGGCCATCATGCTCGAGACGGGTGTGATGGGTGAGACCCAGAAGCTGGGTTGGAAGTGGGCCACGCCACGGCGCAAGACCTGGCAGGCAACGGTATCGTTCCACGTCGTGCTGCCCTCCGATATGTCCGTGAAGGTGGAGACGCACAATGGAAACGTGACTCTCGATGCTATGCGCTCGATGGCGCGCCTGAAGACTCACAACGGCAATGTGAATGTCAGGGATCATGAAGGCGACCTGGTTGGAAAGACCCATAACGGCGACGTCAAAGTGGACGCCGAGGCGCCGTCATTGCGGCTGGAAACGCACAACGGTGGTCTCGATGTGGTGGCGCGCGTGGAAGAGGTCGAGATCAGGACCCACAACGGTTCGATCTCGACCCGGCTGGGCGGGGTGGCACCCCTGCGCGGCAACGTGGTCACGCACAACGGCTCCGTCAAGCTGACCCTCGACGAAGACGTGTCCACCGAACTGGTGGCCACGACGAACAACGGTCACATCTCTGTTCATCGGGAGATGGACATGACCGTGAACAAGAAGAAGGTGGTTGTCGCCACTCTCGGCGCCGGCGGCGGCAGCCTCGAGCTGGAGACCTTCAACGGTTCGATCACGGTAAGGTGATATTGATCGGACACCGTTGAGGATCGATCATGAACTGTCGGCCGGTCCGGAAGGGCGGGAGCCGGTGTGGATCTTTTGCCGGTTTGGATCTTTTGATCGATGAATAGATGATTTTAGGCGTAGAATCACGTTTCATTGCGCTTTACTGCGACGGCGGTGGTGGTATGGACATCAGGGCAAAGTGACGGCAAGGCCGTCGTCGGTATCTGCATCAAGAGTATCAACAGTTTCAACCGCATCGACGGAGATGGATTGATCTCTGAAGGGATCGATTCTGGACAGCGATTGAATGTCGTGCTGACCAGATGTCGAGAAAGCCAGGCGCGATCCCGCTCGATTCAGGTTGATGGTGTGTGAAAGGTTGCTTGCCGGCCTCGCGTTGCGAGGCGAGCATGGCAACCTGCGTGGTGTCTCGTTCGTATCACTCGGTTTGGCGACCGTGACGAGTGTTTCCGGTTGACCTCCACAGCGACGGAAGAGAGTTTGATGAGTACGCTTCAAACGATTCTCTGGTCTTCGGTGGGCAAGAAGTTCCTGACCGGTCTTACGGGATTGGCGCTCTTTGCCTTCGTCGTGGTGCACCTGATCGGAAACCTCACCCTCTTCATCGGGGCTGAGGTTTTTAATCATTACGCCCACTTCCTGGAATCCCTGCTGCACGGCTGGTTCATCTATGTCGCCGAGGTGGGATTGATTTCGATCTTTTTGATCCACATCGTGGCCGGTGTGGCGGTGACGCTGGACAAGTGGCGGGCGCGGCCCGACGGCTATCAGCAGAGCCGCGGCGCCGGCGGAGCGAGTAAGAAAACGATCTCCTCGAGCACCATGATCTACACCGGCATCATCCTGCTGGTGTATACCGTGATCCACGTGATCATGTTCAAGTACGGTCCAGCGCGGATCGTTGAAGCCGAGCAGGCCGGCGGGGAGGGGGTGTGCGACCTCTACGGCCTGGTGGTCTACTCGTTCAAGCAGCCGGTGATCGCGTTTGGCTACGTGGCGGCCATGATCGTGCTGGGGTTCCACCTGCGGCACGGATTCTGGAGCGCCTTCCAGTCGCTGGGGCTGGGCAACGACCGGTATACACCGTTTCTGGTGGGGCTGGGGTTGGTACTGGCCGTGCTGCTGGCACTCGGTTTTCTGATCCTGCCGCTTTATATGTATTTCCTCGTGGATCCTGCCGCCGCGGCGATCGCTTCGTGATGGCGCTTCGAAATGGCGCTTCTTGATGGCGCATAGTGATTGAGGAGGAAGGTAACCGTCATGGCTGACACAGAGAAGACACTTCCCGATGCCGGGGTTCCCGACGGACCGCTCGAGAACAAGTGGGAACGCTACCAGCGCGAGATGAAGCTGGTGGCGCCGGCGAACCGGCGCAAGTACACGGTGATCGTGGTGGGCACGGGGCTGGCGGGCGGTGCCGCGGCCGCGACGCTCGGCGAGCTGGGTTACAACGTGCTGAATTTCTGTATCCAGGATACGTCGCGCCGAGCACACAGCGTGGCGGCGCAGGGCGGGATCAACGCCTCCAAGAACTACCAGAACGACGGTGATAGTATCCACCGACTCTTCTATGACACCATCAAAGGCGGCGACTTCCGGTCGCGCGAGAGCAATACGTACCGCCTAGCCGAGCTGAGCGTGGACATCATCGATCAGTGCGTGGCCCAGGGGGTACCTTTCGCGCGGGAGTACGGCGGGCGGCTGGCCAACCGGTCATTCGGCGGGGCGCAGGTGTCGCGCACCTTCTATGCACGCGGCCAGACCGGGCAACAGCTCCTGCTGGGAGTGTACGGCGCGCTGATGCGCCAGGTGGAGGCGGGCACGGTGAAGATGTTCGCCCGTCACGAGATGCTCGACCTGGTGCAAGTCGACGGGCGCGCGCGGGGCATCATCTGCCGCGACCTGGTTTCGGGTGAGGTGAAGCGGTTTGCCGCCGATGCGGTGGTGGTGGCCACGGGGGGGTACTCCACGGTGTACTACCTCTCGACCAACGCGGTCAATTCCAACGCCACCGCGCTGTGGCGTTGCTACAAGCGCGGGGCGTTCTTCGCCAACGCCTGCTATACGCAGATCCATCCCACCTGCATCCCCCAGAGCGGGGATTACCAGTCGAAGCTAACCCTGATGAGCGAGAGCCTGCGCAACGACGGGCGGGTGTGGGTGCCGAAAAAGGCCGGCGACAAGCGCGTGGCCGTGGGAATCCCGGAGGCGGAGCGCGACTACTACCTGGAGCGGCGCTACCCGGCCTTCGGCAATCTGGTGCCGCGCGACATCGCCTCGCGCGCTGCCAAGGCGGTGTGTGATGAGGGGCGCGGCGTGGGCGAGACGGGATTCGCAGTGTACCTGGACTTCGCCGACGCCATCGAGCGGCTGGGGCGGCAGACGATTACCGATCGCTACGGCAATCTGTTCGCCATGTACGAGGAGATCACCGCCGAAGATCCTTACACGTCGCCCATGCGCATCTACCCGGCGCCGCACTATACGATGGGCGGGCTGTGGGTGGACTACAGCCTGATGAGTACGATCCCGGGGTTGCACATTCTAGGGGAAGCCAATTTTTCCGATCATGGCGCAAATCGTCTCGGAGCCAGCGCTCTCATGCAGGGATTGGCCGACGGGTACTTCGTGATCCCCAACACGCTGGGACACTACATCGGGAGCTGGCGGCCCGAGCCGGTGAGCACCGACCACGAGGCTTTCGCGGCCGTCGAGGAGGAGGTGCGCGGCCGGGTGAACGCGCTGCTGGCGATCAAGGGCGACAAAACGGTGAAGGAGTTCCACCAGCAGCTCGGCAAGATCATGATGGATGAGGTAGGGATGGGGCGTAATCCCGAGGGATTGAACCGAGCGATCGAGCAGATCAAGGCGCTGCGCGAGGAGTACTGGAAGAACGTGCGCGTCTCAGGGCATGGCGAGAGCCTGAACAAGGACCTGGAGATGGCCGGCCGGGTGGCCGATTATCTGGAGCTGGGCGAGCTGATGGCGCTGGATGCTCTCAACCGCGAGGAGTCCTGCGGCGGGCACTTCCGCGAGGACTACCAGACCGAGGAGGGTGAGGCGTTGCGCCGGGACGACGAGTTCAGCTACGTCGCCGCTTGGGAGTACCAGGGTGACGACGAGCCACCCAAGCTGCACAAGGAGATGCTGGAGTTCGAAGTGTCGAAGCCCGGGCAACGGAGCTACAAATAGGATGGGGATCGAGTGAGCCGGCGCGCGCGCAAAACACGGCCCGCCGGATGAGTGGACAGCGCGAAGGCGTCTTGCGAGGATGCGACGATCATGAATGACAAACTGATGACCATCAACCTGAAGGTCTGGCGGCAAGAGGGTCCGGACAAGCCTGGCAAGCTGGTTCTCTACGAGGTTACAGGCGTGTCGCCCGAGATGTCTTTCCTGGAGATGCTGGATCATCTCAACGAGCAGCTCATCAAGAAGGGTGAGGAGCCGGTGGCCTTCGACAGCGACTGCCGCGAGGGGATATGCGGCACCTGCGGGCTGGTGATCCGCGGTGTGGCGCACGGCGGCAAGTCCGGGTGCACCACCTGCGAGCTGCGTATGCGCGAGTTCGAGGATGGCGAAACGGTCACGGTGGAGCCCTTCCGCAGCCGGGCCTTTCCCGTCATGAAGGACCTGGTGATCGACCGCACCGCTTTCGACAGCATTCAGCAGATGGGCGGGTATATCTCCGCCAACACGGGATCAGCATCGGAAGCCAACTCGACGGCTGTTTGCAGGGACGCCGCGGAGAAAGCCATGGATGCGGCGGCCTGCATCGGGTGCGGCGCTTGCGTGGCGGCCTGCCCCAATGCCTCGGCGTCGCTCTTCGTCAGCGCGCGCATCTCGCACTTCAGCCATCTGCCGCAGGGTTCTGTCGAGCGCAGCCGCCGGGCGTTGCAAATGATCGAGCGCATGGACTCCCTGGGATTCGGCAACTGTTCCAATCACGGAGAGTGCGAGGCGGTATGCCCCAAGCTGATCTCCATCGAGAACATAGCCCGCATGCGGCGCGAGTTCTTCAAGGCTATGATCGGCCACTGAGAGAGTAAAACGCTGCCGCCGCTAACACGAAAAGGGACACATCCATAAGGACGTGTCCTATGCTCAGCGTCACAAACGAAGAGGGAATAGGACGCGTTCGACATATCAATATGATTCCCATCCTGTTGATCCTCCAATCACCATGCCTTCCAAAAGCAAACAACCTAACATCACACCCCGACAGTAGGAGTTGCGCCCGTATTTGACCCTAACAGATCTTCGAATCTCTCAAACCACACCCTGACAAACCGCAAAAAAACACGCCTTCATCAGAAGTCATGTAACCGAAGAATGGTCCGTTCGACACTGCAAATGAAAGAGGGAATCTCTGCCATTTCAAAAGAGCGTTTTATCGTCGAGCCGGCGGCGATCCATAGACATTACAGGATTAACGAAGAGAGACGGGAGATTAGGAGGTAATAATGACCAATCGAAGAAGACTGCATCAGTGCGCCGTGATAGTACCCGTAATTTTTGCGTTGCTCATCTGTCTCTACGTGGATGCGCTCGCTTCCGTTCGAGATTCAGGTATCGGTCGCGGCTCGGACCGTGGGAATACAACGTTTCTGAGCACCAATTCCACAGGAGGTAACCTGCCTATTCTTGAAGCTTCATGGACCAATGACAACGGTAATATCGTTCCGACGAAAATCGAGAGATCGGTGGATGGCACCTATTGGGTAGAGGCCGATAACATCGATCATCTCGAAATCGATGATAAGAAGCTGAATAAGCTTATCATCAAACACAAGTATTGTGAGAACTTTTGGGAAGGCGGAGAAACCTACAGAGTGCACTACAACTACGATAAGGCGCCCGAAAACCTGTCGAGTGTGTTCAAATTCTAGTGCTCTAAGAACACTTCGTTTAAAAAGGGAACAGTTCCGACTCTTCTTCGTTGATCCTGTTATTTTTAACTTTCCCGCTTTCGATGACTTCGATTTTCAGGGATTTTCAGGCGATTTAAAATGAAGAATTGCAAGTTATTGAAAGATTATCCGTTTTTTTTGGGGATTTTCGGTTTTTGGGGTCGAAGTCAATGCGATAGGTCTTTTTATGGCAAAAGTCCTTGAGCGGATTTTTCTGTGATTAGAGATATACTGGTAAGAAGGTGTGACATGAAAAAAACACCGGCAACCACGATCTTGGGCTTGGTTGTCTTGGCTCTGGCGTTGTTCACCCTTGGCAAGTGTCTGATCTCTCCATCGGAGAGAGGCAGCGATGACATGTTCGCTTCCATCCCTGACGCCAGTGGCGATCCGGTTGTTGTCATCGATGATCGCGATGAAGTATCGAGTAAAATCGATCCTATGCCCTTGCGACGGGAAATACGTATTTCCGGACGGATCGTGAGTCCGGAGGGAGAAGCTGTTGCGGGTATCAATGTTCATCTCTACACCGTGCACGAGGGACTCGAGCTCATTGCTACGAGCAACTCCGAAGGAGCCTTCGGTGTTCGACGATTAGGTGATCAGAGCACCACGACGCTTCTTTTCGAAGGCAAAGGATGGCTGCCACAGTTTCGTGAAATATCCTTTCAGGGGGACAGAGATTACGATCTCGGATGGATCACGATCGAAGCCGCCGGGCTTCTCTGCCTCTCGGTGACACACGCAGACGGCCTGGTGCTCAATACGTTCGACGTCGAGCTCATAGGCAGGGATAAAAAGCGATGGTCAACGGATATTAAACCTCATGGCATTCCTCTGGTCGACTTGCGCGACGTCTTCCAGCCGTGTGTTATCCACACGCTCGAATCTCCCGTTCTTTTGGAGGGGGGATCACTGCTTTGCTCCGTGCCTGTGGGCTCTTGGTACGTGCGCGTGCGAACAACGGACGGAGTTGCGGGTGAATCGGAGTGCGTTGAATTCAATCAGCACGGACTTTCGAACGTAATAATCGAACTGGGTGAAACCAAGACGATTTCCGGGATATGCGTTGGTACGGACGGTATACCGATCCCGGGAGTCCGGATGGACGCCTACCCACAGAGAATCAAAAATAATGAAGGTGACAGGTGCGAGCCCTATGATCTGAGTTACGGGATTCGCTTGTCGAACGATGGCTGCTCTGCGATTGCAGAATACCAAGATGCGGAGACCGATCGTTTCGGGGAGTTCGTTTTGTCTCCAATCCCGCTCGGTTCTACGTACAGGGTGGACCTGCATTCTGATGTTCACATGGTCATTATTGAGCCAGCTGATTGGCAAGCCACTGTGGTGTCGGCCGGAACCCGTGATCTCCGCTTCGTGCTCGAGGAACAGCCGCAACTGCACCTGACGGTGCTGGGCAAGGCGTATGATATCGGCCCAGGCCCGGGAACGGCGACGGTACTCTACGAACGACGTCGTCGAAACAGCGTTGGCGGTAGCAGCGGATATATACCCTACGACCTTCAGGACCGAACGACCATTATTCCGCTTCACCACCAACATCCTCTTGAAGGCGACGAAGAAGGGCACGTGACCGCCTGGGTTTGCTGGGGTGGTCGTTACTTGGGCCAGGGCTCAGCACTACTGCCTGACGGCATGCAGGATGTGCACATTACTGTGGAGGTGTCTCCCGGTTTTGTCCACGCAGTGGGGCTGGTTCCCTTCCAACCCGCTGAGTTTGTGGAATATAGCATGGATCGTGATGGTCAGTTTCGGACGCACGATAGATTGATCGAGGAGATTCCGGCTTGGCTCTTTGGGGACAGCACGTGCTTGATCGATGGTGCGACTGGAGGAACATATCGTCTCGTCTCCGGTGACCGCAGATCGCGATACGTGGGGCTCTGGTCGGAAGGTTTCAGGCAGTTGATTATCGCGTACTTCGAACAACCTGGTACCGATTCCGATCCGCTCCGGCAGCAGGCCTACACGGACACCGGGACGATCTGCATCCATCTCGAGGAAGATTCGAATTTAGATGTCGGTGAAGAGCTCTCAGGCAGTGTCATCGCCTATGTGCCGACCCCGGACGGAAGCAAGAGGATCAAGGGCTGGAGCTTCGGCATGAGTCCGGTTCACGGGCAACGGCCACGCTACAATTACCTGAGTCGCCAGTACGAGTACAAACGGGCTCCCGACGCAACGGTGACGATGGAACGGCCCTCAAATCTAGAGTACGTCGTGAATATTTTCCGGGATAATCGGAAAGTGCGGGGACAACCGACGTTGACCCGCCGATTTACGTTGAAGGACACGGAGACGATTCACGTCTACGTACCGTGAGATCGTTCCTGTGATCGCACACTAAACCAGCAACTTTTTTGAGTCCATATTCAGCCAGTTATCGACCGTTTCGGGGTCGCCATGTCCTCGACAAAGCGTTATTATGACTGCGGTTAGGCGAGATCGTCACGGCTAAATCTGGATCAAGCTTGCGCAAAAAAATTGTGAATCGATCAACGATCGACGCCATCAGACTCGGCGATCTCCTGTTGAAAAAAACTCGAAGGGGAGCTGAAGCAGATGCTCATAACGGGATATCTTGGTGTTCCGGCAGCATACTGCCTGCCTCCATCAGATTCAGGTGCAGCTCGAAACAGCGGGCCAGATCGTGACGGATGTGACCAGCCCGGGCGTTCCGCAGGTAACTCCGAAGATAATCCCGGTAAGCCGGATGGGCACAGCGTTCAATGATCAGGTGCGCTCTCTGAAGGGGGCCGAGTCCGCGAAGATCGGCAAGGCCCTGTTCGGTGACGATGACTTGAACAGAGTGCTCATTGCTGTCGATATGCGGACACATGGGGACGATCGAGGAAATCCGCCCCTGTTTGGCGATCGAAGGGGTCATCAGAATCGACAGGAAGCTGTTCCGCGTGAACTCTCCGCTTCCGCCGACACCGTTGAGTATGTCCATGCCGTACAGATGGGAGGAATTGACGTTCCCGTAGATGTCGGCTTCCAGTACCGTGTTCATGGCGATCACACCGAGATGTCGGATGATTCCAGGATGGTTCGAGATCTCCTGCGGGCGCAGCACGATCCGGGGAGCAAAAAAATCGAAGTTCTCGACGATCTGTTCGAGCTTGGCTGCCGTGACCGTCAGGCTTGCGGCGCTGGCGGCCTTCAGCTTGCCTTCCGTCATCAGGTCCACCTGGGAATCCTGAAAGACCTCGGTGTACATCTCGAACTCCGGGATGTCCGGATGGGCGCCAAGGGCGCCCATCACACCGTTGGCCATGTTTCCCACTCCCGCCTGGAACGGAAGCAATCCTCCGGGGATGCGGCCCTTTGAGATCTCTTCCAGCAAGAACTCCACCACGTGATGACCGATCTGTTGGCTAACCCCGTTCGGTGGAGCGAACGGATCCATTTGATCCGATTCGTCGTTTTCAACGATGCCGATGACCTTGCTTGGATCGACCACGGCATAGGGAAATCCGATGCGCGTCAGCGGGTCGTGGATCTGCATCAGTTCCCGGTGCGGCGGCGCCGCCAGCATCACAATATCGGCCATCTCCCTCAGCCGGGGGGCCTGGTGCCGGTTGATTTCGATCACCACTTTTTCAGCCTCCCGCAAGTATGTCGGCGAAACCCCGATCGACGTGGTCAGATAGACCCGGCCATCCGGCGTGATTTCAGTGGCCTCGACCACGGCCATGTCGATTTTCCCGAAATAGCCAGCCGATACGGTTCGGGCCACGTGGGAGAGGTGCATGTCCACATACTCGACCTGCTGGCCGTTGATCTGTCGTCGCAGGGCAACGCCGGTTTGATACGGCGCCCGCCAGGCGACCGCATCCGACGCCGCCAGATCCTCATCCACGCTGTAGCCGCTGGATGCGCCGGTCAGGAGACGGACCTTGAACGGGCGGCCCGCCGCGTGCAGTTCGCGCGCGTGCCGGGCCAACGCCGACGGCACCGCCTTTGGAGCCCCTGCCGGTGTAAATCCACTGAATGAAAGGGTTTGACCGTTTTGGACCTTAGAAGCCACCTCATCGGCTGTCAAGATCGGGTAGGTTCCATTGTTTCTCATCTCTTGCGCGGCTCCCGTCTGAGTTGGTTTGTAAAAACACTCTTACCGTTCACACCGATTCAATCCGAACAGGGCTCCGTGTGAGGTTGCAACTTGTATACCGGAATCGTCGAGCGAGTCATTTTGGATACTACTTTTCGCGATTGATTCGAAAAACGACAGATTGACTCTCCGTTGAGAAGATCGCCGCACAGACCGGCTGTCGAAATTCTTTCCAGACTGTAAAAAACTATCACGGTTATTCCTCAGAGTTGTTGTCATGGGTTTATCTGGTAGTGGTGATCTTCGGATAACAGAGTTTTCAAAAAAGCAGAATTTCAGTGAATGGGTCCGGCTCGGTTTTACGCCATTGCTTTTCGGAATGATGATCCCTGCCGCGAGATTGGACTGTCCAGGAGAGCGTCTATTTTGGACACTGGTAAACCCTTACAAATCGAATCAGTACGGCGGTGGGATCTACTGCGAAGATTCGTTCCCCGTGCTGACGGACAACATCATCGCCAAAAACACGGCGGTGTGGCTCCCGGCGGCACCATCAAGCTACGCATCACCGGCGAACCCTCGCTGGCGGTCAAGCTGGGGCTGGGGTCGGAAGTCCAGAACCCTCCCGATCCCACGGCTATCGGTGATCTCTACCTGAAGGCTCCGTTCCAGCAGTTCAATCTGGGCTCGATCCCGGCCACCGGCGTCCTTTCCATCGATGCAACGGCGCCGCCCACCTGGATCTCCGGCGAGGAGAAGCCCTTCCAGGCGCTGGTAGGATCGGACCTGACCAACCTCATGGTGATCACCGTCGAGTCGTAGTGCTCGACGGTCAGAACTGGAAGAACAATCATTTCCCCGTGAATCGGATTGTGACCGACTCTCATCCTCGTGGGGAGAATTCGATCTCCACGAGTGCTCTATGGAGTCTTTTGTAATCCTCGAAAAGCTCAGTCGTAGCTCGGCAACCCGGGCAGGCCCAGTGGAAGAGAATGGCCTGGTGTTTACGTGCCAGGCCATTCTTTGCATAAGGCTGTTGGATGAATGCTTCCACGCAGCAGGAAGGATAACCGAAAAAATCGCCTTCGAATCGCCGTGTCGCGGCGCTCTTGTCGATGACCCGCCGGTCGAACCGGGCTGCGTAGACCTGAAGCCTTTCAGGAACACGTGCAAAGAGGGTTTCTTCGAGCTCGAGGCCCGATTGGGCGAAGCGCTTGACAACACCTACCGCCAGTCCGAGGGATTTCAACTCCCCCCGGAGTCCCGGCGCGAGTGTCTTCTCCCACCGTCCGGCAGGTTTGACTCCCTCGAGGATGAGCAGCGCCAGGAACGCGAGCTGGAAGTCGTGGGATTTGAGCACGGAAAGCCCGCGCCTCATGCTATCCCGCTCTAGCTTTTCAGGTGGCATCTGTCCGTTACCGGGCGTTTCTCAGAATCGAGTCGAGCAGGACCACATCGACGCGGCCGTCGTTGGTGGTGCCGTCGTAACTGAACGAACCGTGGTGGAGATAATGAGGCTGAGGAATGGAATGCCCGAGCGGCAGCGATCGAAAGATAGAGGAGTCGTTTTTCAACATCTGTATCGAGCAGGAACCCCCTTGATTCCTCAGAGGGCGCCGGAGGATCACAGCCAACATCCCTTACTTCTTTGATGGGACGTAAGTTGCTGACAGGTAGTTGGATAGGGATTTTTTTCGCGGGCGGCCTCTTGATCGAAATCCTTGCGGAACAGGGTGTCGGGCACCGTATGGATCATTAAATCCTACATAAATAGTAGGAGGGTGATTGACCTATTAATCCTTTTCAATTAAATTGGTATTGTTTAGTCTAATTCCCTGTTGTTTTTCCGGTAGTGTGTTTGGGAGACGTGGACGATCATCACGTCTCCGGTTCTCAGAAAGGAGGCCGCCTATGAAAGTGACACGATTACTTCCATTGACCTTGCTGCTGCTGCTCGTATGCATGGTGCCTACGGCCATGGCAGCCCTCTCGGTGGGCAATCCCGCCCCCGACTTCACGTTGAAAGACGTGAACAACATGGATCACAGCCTCTCGGACTTCGAGGGGAAAGTGGTCATGATCCTCTTCTGGCAGTCCACATGAAGCGGCTGCCTCGCTGAGTTTCCGCAAGTTTCTTCGCTGGAGAACACTTACGGCGATCGCGGACTTGTGGTTCTCGGCATCAACCTCTGGGAGGCCCAGGGGACTGTCCAAAATTATCAGAATCAGTATCCCAATATCCTCATGCTCATGGATCCCGGCACCGTTTGGGCCGTGTACAAGCAAGGTGGTTATATCCCCTTGAACTATGTCATCGATCATAACCTGAACCAGACGATCGATTACTGGTCGGAGGGATACACCCACTCGACGATCGAGAGTCATATCGTCAACCTTCTTTCTGACGTCAGTGTCGATGCTCAGATGGACGCCTATACCTACCACAAGGGCGCCTATCTCGGGTTTGACCTCGTTCTGACCAACTGGGCAGCCGTCAACCGCACGGTCTACATGTTGATCGATATCGAGATGCCCAACAGCTCTTACTATGCTGTCGGTGGCGCGACTGCGGTTTCCCTGAGCGCTGGTCAAGTTCGCACGATTCGTAAGAATCTACCCATTCCTACGACAGCACCTACCGGAGACTACATGCTGCGGGTACGTCTCGGACTACCTCCAGCGGACCTCTGGTTCGCTGAATACGCTGATTTCGAGATTGTGCCCTGACACAAGGATTGAACGGAATCTTTCGCTGAGCACTGCATTCTGATCGTTCCATACAACTTGCGCGTGGGAATCATCAATCCCAGATGTCGCAACCCCTTGGAAGAGTGCAAGAACCAGCGAGACAGAACTGTTTTCAAAGACCGAGGCGCGCATCTGCAGGCGGATCTTTCGATACCCCTGTGGATTCGCGCCTCGGCTTTTTAGCGGCGAGTCAAATTCCGCGTAGATGGCGAAAACGAAATTTCGTTCCTTCATCGTCGGTCGATCTGCCGAAGTCGCGGCCGCCGGCCCGGGATTGACAGGTCGCATTCAACCTGGTGGGGGCGAGCTCGGCCGACTCGTTCTCTAACGTTTTGAATGCCAATGGGTTATTGCCGGCGTTGCGCCTGGAACACCACGGACGCCCGCTGTTCGCCGCAAAGCGCCTAAAAACGACGAATCAAACCTTACGAGTGGAGCGATTTTTGCATGAACAGAGGGCGATCGTGGGCACCTCTCGAGCAGAAGTCTGAATCTGGAGCGTTCGATTCACCCCCTCAGAAGCGATAGGGGGTTCACCGCGATCTCGCTGACTGCCTACAATCCTGACCTGAAGCGGTTCGTGGAGAAGAACGGGTTGAAACACCCGATCGGCATGATGTCCATCGATACCAAAGACTCCCCGTATGTGCACTCGAGCAAGAACGGGTTGACCAACGTTACGCTGGTTACTGAGACCGCTGGTAAAAAACAGCTCGATTCCGGCCTCACGATCATACCTGGTCTTTTGTGATCGTTTTGCCTGCACGGTGTATCCACGACAGATCTTCACGATCGATCCCGACACCCTCAACAGCCTTGATTTCTAAAATCAGATGATTGACAGCACAGCGCCAAAATCATATTGTCACAGTAGGAAAGCCCGAGAGCCGGAACAGCATCCACGATAATGTATGCGCAAATTTGAATGGAATTTACGTAGAAGAGGGCACCTCCCGCTCAGACCAGTTTCAATGTGAATTTAACGACACTTAGACAGGCAAGTAATGGCTATCTACTCGAAGGAGGTGCTCTCTGTTTTTTCTTTACGGGTGCAAGGGCTTCATATGTCGACCATCGCGGTTCTCGCGCCTGAAAACCTTCGAGTCCTGAAAACCTTCGAGTCCTGAGAACATTCGAGTAGGGTCGATTCATTCGCTTGCGCCGAGGGATTGTTCGAGAAAACCGATAGCTCTTTGGATTTGGAGGCGAGCCGCACTATCGGTGCTTATCGGATCCTGCGGCGCATAGGATCGGGCGGCATGGGAACCGTCTATGAAGCGATTCAGCAGTCTCCCAGGAGAATAGTGGCCCTCAAGGCGCTCACGCGAGGTTTGAGATCTGCCGCTAAGATCAGGCGGTTCACCCAAGAAGCCGAGATACTCGCCAGGCTGCACCATCCATTCATGGCCCAGATCTATGAGGCCGGTTCCCACGACCATAACGGGCACGGGGTGCCCTTTTTCACCATGGAATATATCCCCACCCAACGCTCGACCGATCACCGCGTATGCCGCGGAGAACGGACTCTCCATCCCCCAGCGCCTCGATCTATTTCTGAATGTCCTGGACGCCGTGCACTACGGCCATCAGTGCGGCGTCATTCACAGAGATCTCAAACCGGCCAATATTCTGATCGACGTTTCGACCGGAGAGGGGCTACCGAAGGTCATCGACTTCGGCGTGGCGCCCACGCCGCGGACGACGGAGTAGTTGCCAGGCACCCCCGAGCTCCCCGGTCCCGGTCCCAAGTTGCCGGCTGCAAAGATGGGCAAGATGCCGATCGATCGATAGGTCGCAAAGATGTTGTAGAAGAACGGATCATCGAGTCCGTCTGTTTCTTATTTTTCTGCAATCGATGTCGGTGGGATCATGAGGGTCTTGCAGCGGATTACACCAGGAGCAGGCTGGTGCACAACAAAAAAAAACCGCGCCGGTGATCGACGCGGGCTCTTTTCTACCGCTGTGCGGGGGCTGGAAGGGTTGGACCTCGATGGCCGTCGTGCCGGAGGCAGACGGCGATGAATCGAAACGAACTCAGAGGATGACCGTGTCCACCAGGTTCGACATGCACGTGTTCGGCGCGGTGTTCTTCATCGCCGCCTGGAACTTGATCGCCAGGCCCGAGAGATTGGCCGGGACGGAGACGGCCTGGGAGAACTCGCCGGTCGGATCGAACATTCCTGTAGCCACGAGCTGAGAGGTTGCGCTCTGGGGAGTGACCAGGAACTCGAAAGCCACGGTCCATCCCAATCCCGAGAAGTTCCACTGACCCGGCTGGGTGCCGTAGAGGATCGCAAGCTCTTCGCCGGGCTCGCCGCGGGACACGTGGAAGGTCGCCTGCTGGCCTGCCTGCAGGTTCATGACGCAGAGGGATAGACAGTCCTCGTAGATTCGTTTGAAGGTGAATGTGCCCAGCGGCGGCACCATGCCACCGTTCAGGAAAGGATAGCCCGTGATCTCGAAGATCGGCTTCGGCGGTTGCGTGTTCATGTTCGGCGAGGTGTACATGATGCCGCTGTCGGTACCCGCGTCGTAGGGCTGGAGGGACACCACGACCTCGTCCTTCCACGCGCCGGCTTCGAAGAGCGGCAAACCCGAGACCCCTACGAACCAGTCCGGGCTGGGTGCGATCATCGACACCACCGTGGCCAGGGGAAACTCCTGCGTCGCCGTGAACGTGTCCACGGCCTGGCCCGGCGACGTGCCGACTCCCGGCCCGGAGATGACTTCGCCGGCGTTGCCCTGGGTGATCTGGGCGTTGACCTCACCGATCAGAAGGGTCTTGCTGCCCGTCTCGGCCATGCTCTCGATGCCGTTGCTGGCCAGGGAGCCAACCTGCCAGAATGAGATCAGATCTTTGTGGGTGCCGCCTACGAGACCGGAAAAGTGTGGATTGGACGGGAAGTCCTGAGGGTGCGTCTGCTGGCTCCACACCGCGTCGAAGGTCACGGTGTAGCTCGCCGTGTCGGCCGGCGGGCAGTCGGCGCCTTGAGCCGGGGATACCAGCATCACGACGCACGTGGCGACAAACGAGACGAGAAAATTAATATTGAAATCTCTCATCGGGAACTCCTGGTTTGGTGTTTTATTTGCAATGAAATGAGCTCACCCCTTCTTCTTGCGCCGGCCGTCTCCGACGACCGCGCCGCGGTCGCGCACGACCCGCTCCCCTTCGTTGTCAATAGCGCCACCCGGCGAAGATCCCCAAAAAAAATGATCCGCCACGCGATTCGACCTTCTCACCGATAACGTCCAGCCTCTCTCGCACATCGCCTTGGCAACGCTCGATCTACGATCGTGACAGGAGGCTGCGGCGATCCCGCTGCCCGTCGCGGCACCAGGCGAACCCCCCGATCGATATGGGAAACAATATTTTTCGAGGCGATGAAGGCAGGGGTGAGATAAAGTGGTGATCCTCATGGACTACACGACTCACGTGACCCTGCTGGCCCGGCTTGCGGAGGGTGTCGATCCCGCCGCCTGGAAGGAGTTCCATGACCGTTATGCCGACCTCATCCGGAGTTTCGCTTTGCGCTACGGCTTCCAGCCGGCCGATAGCGATGACGTCACGCAGAGCGTCCTCCTGTCGCTGACACGGTCGCTCGGCAAGTTCCGATACGATCCCGCCAAGGGCAAGTTCAGGTCCTACCTCAAGACCCTAGCGCTACACGAGATTTTTCGGATTATTCGTCAGAAAGACAGCCAGGGGAAGCTAGATCCACTCGAAGCGGAAGCGGCCGATTCCGGTCGCCTCGCCGCAACCGACGACGTCGTGGACGAACAGTGGGAGATGGAATGGCGCAGGTATCATGTCCGCCGGGCTATGCGCCGCCTGGAGCCGGAATACAACGAACGCGATCGGATGGCCTTCTCACGCTACGCCATCAATGGACACTCCGCTGCCGAAACAGCCGCTGCTCTCGGGATGTCCGTCGACCAGGTCTATCAGGCCAAGTCGCGGATTCTCAAGAGATTGACGGTGCTGATCGGCGAGCAGATCAACGACGAGGGCTGATAGAGCATGCGCGACGGATCATCGTGGTTTTGCGATCCTGACCGGCTGATTGTCGAGCTACGCCGCACCGAAACTCACTGGGGACAGCTTCCCGAGATCCCGGGCTACGACGAGATCCTCGAGATCCGGCGCGGCGGCCAGGGCGTGGTCTATCGTGCGCGCCAGCAGGCGACCAACCAGACCGTGGCCATCAAGGTCCTGCTCGAAAAGGGACAGTCCTTCGACGCCGACCGCATGCGGTTCGGTCGTGAGATCGAGACGGTTGCGCGCCTGCGCCATCCCCACATCGTGAGCGTTCACGACTGCGGCACCATGCCCGATGGCCGGCTCTATGCCGTGATGGAGTATGTCGAGGGCATACCTGTCGACGACCCCACCCTGAGAGAGGGAAGGCGGCTGGCAGAGACTCTCGAACTGTTCCGCGGCATCTGCGACGCCGTTCATTTCGCCCATCAGCGTGGCATCATCCACCGCGATCTCAAGCCGGGCAACATCCTCATCGACGAATCGGGGGCGCCCCGCATCCTGGATTTCGGCATCGCCAAGTTCACCGGAGCGCTTGCCGAAGGGGCCTTGCCGGAATTGTCGGTGAGCCGCACGGGCGAGTTCCTGGGATCCCTTGCCTGGGCAAGCCCCGAGCAGATCGAGGGGGTGCCTGACGGCGTCGATATCCGCACCGACGTCTATTCGCTGGGAGTCATCCTCTATCAGCTCCTCACCGGCGAGCTGCCCCATCCCTTGGGACCGAACCTGAGGCAGACTCTCAACGCGATAGCCACGTTGCCTCCGCAGCGGCCGCGTATCATCTGCCGCGATCTGCCGGCCGATCTGGAGACGATCGTCCTGCACTGCCTCGCCAAGGAGCCGGAGCGGCGCTACCAGACGGTGAACGACCTCTCCCGTGACATCCGACGCTTCCTGGCTGGAGAGCCGATCGAAGCCAGGGGTGATCACAGGTGGTATGTGTTGCGCAAGACGATCGCCCGTCACAAAGCCGTGACCGGGCTCGTCCTTCTGGTTCTGCTGCTGATTCTGGCCTTCGCTGTCACCATGACCGTGCTCTACGAGCGCACGGCCACGGCGGAACGCTCTGCGCTCCGCAATCTTGCCGAAGCCCGGACGCAGACGGCACGGGCCGAAGCGGTGCGGCGGTTTCTGGAAAACATGCTCTGCGCCTCCGATCCCCTCGTCTCCTCGGAACCGTCGCTGACGGTGCGCCAGGTTCTCGACACGGCCACGGCGGCACTGCAGGGCGGCAGCGAGTTCGGCGAGCATCCCGAGATCGAGGCCGAGATCCGGGCGATTCTCGGCGAAACCTACTACCATCTGGGTGATCTCGACGAGGCCGAGAAACAGGACGACCTCGCGCTGCGCCTCCTGCGTCGCATCCATGGCGACGACCACCCTGAGGTGGCCGGGCTCGAGCGCAACCTCGCGATGATCCTCACCGATCGCCGGCGTTTCGATGAGGCCGGCAGCATGCTGCAGAAAGTTCTCGGCACGTACCGCGCGCACTTTGGCGAGGAGCACGTGCGCACGGCCGATTGCCTCCTGAGCCTCGCTGAGCTGCGTCAGGTTGAGTTCCGGTTCGAGGAGGCCAACGAGCTCTACGAGCGGACCTGTGCGATCTATCGCGAGAAGCTCGGCCTCGAAGACCGGCGGGTTCTGGTCGCCCTGATCCAGTGGTCGAGCCTGCTCTATTCCACCGGCAGCACCGCTGCCGCCGAACAGAAGATGAGGCAGGTGCTCGAGGTCGTCAACCGGCACCCGGCACGCTTCAACTCCCTGCGCTGCGGCGTCCTGCTCAACCTCGGCAACGTCGAGCTCAACCGAGGAAACTTCGACGCCGCGGAATCGTTGCTCATCGAGGCGATCCGCTGGCAGAAGGAGATCTACGGCGAGGCGCACCCGCGCCTGGCCGAGATCTACAACGTCATGGGACATGTCCGCCGCAACCAGATGCGATACGCCGATGCCGAAGACTGTTACCGGCAATCTCTGGCGGTGTGCGAGAAGCTTGCCGGCCGCGAGAGCGCCGATGGGGCGCACGCGCTTTGGAACATCGCCATGGCTCGTTGGTTGCAGGCCGATCATGAGGGCGGCGAGACGCTCTTCCGTGAGGTTCTCGACATCCGCCGCACCGTCTATCCGCCGTCCCACCACATGGTTTTGGCGAGCTTTACCATGGCCGGCCGGCTGATGGCTGAGGCCCGGCGTTGGGGCAGCGCCTCAGAGTTCTTCGAGGAGGCTGCTCGCTTGACGGCAGCGGAGTACGGCGACCGGCATTCCTCCACCGCCAGGGCCCGCGCCCTTCTCGGCCAGAGCCTTTTCGAGCAGGGACTGCTCGCCGAGAGCGAGCCGTTGCTGCTCGATGCCTATGCCCGGCTCGCAGAGGATCCGGCAACGAATGCAACCTTCGTCACCCACGTTCTGAACGTGCTCATCGATCTCTACACGACCTGGCAGAAGCCGACGCTCGCCGAACGGTACCGGGCGCTCCTCACAGAGCGCAAAAACTGAGCGACCGATGCCTCTCTTCGAAGCCACCACCCAACGCAAATAAAATCGATTTCCCTGTCAGGAACGAGCTCTGAGGCGGCTAAGAGCTAATGAAAAAAAACAATGGAGGAGCGATTTCATGAAATCGATGATGAGTCGATATATTTTCGTTGCCCTGGCGCTGAGTGTTCTTTTTGCAGGTCTCTGCGCCGCACATGTCACCACATCTCAGTACCTCGAGTGGTCTGGCAGTTGGCCGTTCGGTTCGGCCGTGGCGGTCACTGTCGATGCGGCCTCGGAGGTGGTCTACCTCGGATCGGGCGGTGCTGTCCTCGTTCTGGACGTCTCTGATCCCACCGATCCCCGGCTGCTCTCCGACGCCATTCGAACGCGGGGTTATGTTCAGGAACTGGCTTTTGATGCGTCCCGAAGCCTCCTGTTCATCGCCGCCGATGAAGGCGGCCTGGAAATCTGGGACTGCGCCACGCCCAGCGCCCCGGTGCAGTTGAGCTCGATCGAGGTGCTCTACTTCGACGTCGAGACCCCGGTGAGCGCGATCAGCCTCGAGGGCGATTTTGCCTATCTCTGCTGCGATTGGGGTTACGTGCACTGGATCAATGTCTCCGATCCGGTGCACCCCGTCGACGAGGGGTTCACCGGCGTGGGCGGCAATCCCACCAGTGATGTTTATGCTGTCGATGGATGGGCCTACTCGGCGGGACCGAAGGTAGTGCGCTACTACATCGATCCCACCGGCGCGCTCTACTCTTCCGGGTACCACGAATTTTACGCCGGCGCCGGTACGGTCTATGCCGAGGGCAACGAAGTTTACGTGGGCTACAGCAACTCCCTCTACATCCTCGACGCCAACAATCCCTACTTATCCACCCTCAGTGTTACCAATACTTCCGGTGTGAGAGACATCGTGGTGGTCGACAACCTGGGATATCTGGTCAACGGCGACGGACTCTACATTCTGGACGTGAACGATCCCTCCAATCCGCAGACGCTGAGCTTCCTCGATACCGAGGTATGGACTTATAAGGTCGCCCGTGCCAGCCACCTCGCCTATATCGCGGCCGGCGCCGACGGGTTGCGTGTGATTGACGTGTCGAACCCCGCAGTCCCCGTCGAGATCGGCTCGTTCGATACCTTCAGCGCGACCTGGGACGCCGTGATCGACGGGGACTTGGCCTATCTGGTAGGCGAAGAGGATGGACTGTTGATCGTTGACCTGTCGGACCCGAACGATACCTTTTTGGTGGGCAGTTATGATTCGCCCGGCATTGCGCGGGATGTGAAAGTCCGCGACGGGCTGGCCTACATCGCCGATTGGAACGGCGGCTTTCGGATCATCGACGTTTCCAATCCAGCGGCTCCGGTGCACGTAGGTGCGTTGGAAACCATTGATGCGTGGCGCCTCGATCTAACCGGCAACTACGCCTATGTAACGGACGGCATCCCGAATCAACCCGACTGGCTCCACGTGATCGATATCTCCGATCCCGTCAATCCCGTCGAGGTGAGTGCGATGGTCACCCCGGGCACGGTGTGGGAGGTCGTCGTTTCCGGCGACTACGTCTTCCTGGCCAACGACACGGCAGGAGTCCGGGTTGTCGACGTTTCTGATCCGACCCAGCCGTTCTTCGCCGGATTCTACGACGCTCCGGACGTGTGGGACCTCTGCATTCAGGGGAGCTACGCCTACCTGGCCTCGACCGACTGGCTGGGGGGATTTCTGACCCTCGATATCTCCACTCCGACCAATCCGATCCTCGTCAGCGCTTACAATCCCACCGGCTGGTTCCATCCCTACAAACTGACCGTGGATGGTGACTTCGCCTATGTCAGCCGGGATGAAGACGTTCACCTGCTCGACATCTCCGATAAGACCAATCCGGTCGAAAGAGACGTGGTGAGCCTACCGGAGACTGTCAGCTCCTTGTCGGCCAGTGGATCGGTTGTCTACCTCTCCGACATCTCGGCGGGGCTCAAAATCTACACCAATGCTCTGGCTGGCGATCTCTTGCAGGTCGATGTGACCTCGCTCTCCGCCGCGACGGGTGGCGTCGCCATCTTCACGCTCTCGGCGGGCGTCGAAAACGCCGGCCGGGACTATCTTCTGGTGGGCGGGCTGAGCGGAACCGATCCGGGTACATTGCTGCCCGGAGGCCAGGTCACCATCCCCGTGAACAGGGATTGGTTCACCGGTTATGTGTTGAGCCACGTCAACCAGCCGCCCTTTGCTCAGTTCCTAGGCACGTTGAGCACCACCGGAATTGGTGTGGCTCGGCTCGACACGTTGGGACCCATCAGTCCTTCCTTCGTGGGTGAAACGCTCTGCTTCGCCTACGCGACCAAAAATCCCTGGGATTTTGCCTCCAATGCCGTGACGATCGATATCCTACCCTGATCTTCGGCCGGCGACGTGGAGGTCGGATCGGCTTCGACTCAACACCGAATCACCGAGAGGGATTCGACCTCATGTCCGGCAGAGGATCATCTCCGAGAAGGGACACTGCTCTTCGAGCGGTGTCCCTCCTTTTTTTACTAGAGATCGAGCTCAGGTGCCGATCATGGAACGATCTCTAGGGCGACCGCGTTCGACTGAAAGTCGAAGGGAAAGATCGTCGTGAAGGCGAAGTACAGGGTCGAGCCGGGAGGCAGGAGCGCAGGGATCGGCCCCATGGTGTCGAGGGTGGCGGACGCCGGTGCCGTTGTTGAGAACCATCTGGACGCTGCGCGTGTTGTTCTGAGTCACAGCGATATCGAGGTTGTTATCGATGTCGTGCGGAGGTGCGATCCTGATACCATTGAATTTGTAGTAGTTGGAGATGATGGGGCGCCGCGTAAAGATTTGGTTACCGTCGTTCTCCATCCAACCCAACAAACCAGAGCTTCTGCTCGTTGCAACGATATCGATATCCCCGTCGCTATCCATATCTGCTGAAATGGCATACTGAACGCCGCCCTGGTTTTTTGATAATGAATGCTCGGTAAAATTCTGCTGGCCATCGTTTTCCCACCAGGCGACTTCGACCCTGCAGGTTGAACTGTAGTAGTATAGCGACATGACGATATCGATGTCATCGTCGCCATCTACATCTAAATACTCGTAGTTGATTCGTTGGCGGTTCGCAATTTTTAAAAAAAAATCAATATTGCTGTTCAGCGGTCGGCCTGGAGCGGGCGCCAGTTGTTCTGGGAACTAAAAACACAATCCCTGCTCTTGCGATAGTGTGACGGCTGAGATGGGAATGTGCGGTTCACATTCATGAAGCTTTGGTAGAAAATTTTACGAACGAGAACAGAAACAGAGTCGAGTTTCTTGACACGGGTGATGAGGCAGAAGCACCTCGCACCGTTGACTTTTGTGTCGAAATCCCTTAAAAACGGAGAGTGTTTCTCGCGATCCGCGGCACCCCTCTCTCTGCATGCCTCAGAATTGAGCGATTCAGCGCAAGCACCCACGCTGCGAGTTGAAATCGGTCTGCCAGGCGATGATGTGCTCATCGCGGGATAGAATCGGGAGCCAGAGATGGAACTGACGATCGAGAACGTATCGAAAACCTATGCGAACGGTGTGGAAGCGCTGAAGGGTGTCTCCCTGACGATACCCAGGGGTATGTTCGGCCTCGTAGGACCGAACGGCTCGGGCAAGACAACTCTCATGCGTACGATCGCAACTCTGCAGGATCCGGATGGGGGTACGATCCACTTCGGCGACTTTGACGTGCTGCGGCAGAAAGACGCTCTGAGGCAGCGGCTCGGCTACTTGCCGCAGGAGTTCGGCGTCTATCCCAACGTGAGCCCCGCGATGTTCCTGAACCATCTGGCGGTGCTAAAAGGGATCGTCGACAAGCAGGAGCGCAAGGCGGTCGTCGAGGCGCTCCTGCGGCGCACCAACCTGTGGGAGCTTCGCAAAAAAAAGCTCGGCTCATTTTCCGGCGGCATGAAGCAGAGGTTCGGCATCGCCCAGGCCCTGCTCGGCAACCCTGAGCTGATCATCGTCGACGAACCCACGGCGGGCCTCGACCCCGAGGAGCGCAACCGCTTTCTCAACCTGCTCAGCGAGATCGGCGAGCACGTGGTGGTGATCCTCTCCACCCACATCATCGAGGATGTCAGCGAGGTGTGCAGCACGATGGCCATCATCGAGGGCGGCCGCGTGCTCTACGCCGGCGATCCCGGGAGGGCCATCGATGCGATCGCGGGCAAGACCTGGCGCAAGCAGATCGACAAGGCCGAGCTCGGCCGCTATCAGGAGACCTTCCGCGTCATCTCCACGCGCCTGAAGGGGGGGCGGCCGGTGATCCACGTCTACAGCGAAGAGCGGCCCGATGACACCTTCGAGGCGGTTCCCCCCGATCTCGAGGATGTCTATTTCACGATCCTCTCGGGGAACGGGACGGGCACTGTCTCCCGGGATGAACGTAACGAGGGAGGTGTGAGCGATGTTCGCTGAAGTCATGCGCTTCGAGCTGCGCTACCGGCTGCGCCAGCCCCTCGTCTACCTGCTGGCGATCGTGTTTTTTCTGATGACCTTCGGCGCCGTCTCCACCGACTCGATCCAGCTCGGCGGCGCTATCGGCAAGGTGGCGCGCAACTCACCGCTGGTGATCACCACCTGGCTCACGATGATGAGCGCGCTGGGTCTGCTGGTCATCACGGCCTTCGTGGCCACCGCCGTCAACCGCGACGACGATCTGCGCACGCGGGAGATGTTCTGCAGCACCCCGCTCAGGAAAGCGCCCTACCTCCTCGGGCGCCTGACCAGTTCCATGATCCTGTCGGTCCTGGTGGTCGCGGCCTCCGGCGCGGGCATTTTGGCGGGCAGTCTCATGCCCTACCAGGACCCCGAGTACATCGTCCCTTTCCGCCTGGCACCCTACCTCTACGCCATGGGGATCATGGTTCTGCCCAACCTCTTCCTGACCGGCGCCATCTTTTTCTCGATCGCCACCCTGACCCGCAAGATCCTGTTCACCTATGTCTCGGTGGTGGCTTTTTTTGCGCTCTGGGGGATCTCCAAGGCTTTTCTCGGCGACCTGGAGAACCAATCCCTGGCCGCCCTGCTCGATCCATTCGGCATCACCCCGTTGAAGCTGCTCTCGCGCTACTGGACCGTGGCGGAACAGAACACCGCGCTGGTACCCCTCTCGGGAGGCCTGCTCCTGAACCGGATTCTCTGGACCGGTGTGGGGGGCGCGCTCCTGGTGTTCACGTTGGGGCGCTTCCGCATGGGTGTGGGCGAGCGCCGCGGCCGATCACCCCGGCGCACGCCGCCGGTCGAGGCCGCGCCGACCACGATCCGCCAGGCCGCCCCGATAGCGGCGGCGACGGCGATCCCAAAGGTCTCGCCGCGGTTCAGCTTCAGGGCTCACCTGTCGCAGTGGTGGTACCAGACGCGCATCGAGGTGCGCGAGGTCCTGCTCGGGATCCCCTTCCTGGTGCTCCTGATCTTTGGCATCGGCAACCTCCTGGGGGTGCTGATCGCCAATGTGGAAGGCACCAACTCCTATCCCGTGACCCGCCTGATGCTCAGGATGATCGCCGGCTCCTTCGATCTCATGGTGATGCTGATCCTCGTGGTCTACGCCGCCACCCTCATCTGGAAGGAGCGCCACGCCAGGATGAACGAGATCTGTGACGCCCTGCCCGTCCCCGACTGGGTCCCCGTGCTCGCCAAGCTGACAACCCTGGCCGTGGTCTCGGTGGTGACGCTCGCCTGCGCTATGCTGACCACCATGGCTTTTCAGGCGACCAGGGGCTATTTCCACTTCGAGCTCGGACTCTATCTGCGGGGTTTGTTCCTCGTTGCGCTCGCCTTCTGGCTGTTCGTGAGTGTGATCTCCTTCTTTGCGCATGTGCTGGCCAACAACAAATGGATCGGTTTTCTCCTGGTGGTGATCTACCTCGTGCTGCTCGACGTTTTCCCTGCCATAGGCCTCTCACACCACCTCTATCTCTTGGGAACCACGCCGTCGGTGGTCTACTCTGACATGAACGGCTACAGGCCGTTTGTTCAGCCGCTCCTCTGGTTCAACCTCTACTGGGGGGCGCTGGCTTTAGGCATGGTCGTTCTTTCCCGGCTGCTTTGGGTGCGCGGCACCGACCAGACCCTGCGCAACCGCCTGCGGGCGGCCCGTGCGCGTTTCACCCGGCCCCACGCCGCGGCACTCGCTGCCGGGGCTGCGGTCTTCCTCCTTCTGGGTGGTTGGATCTACTACAACACCAACATCCTCAACGCCTACGAATCCGAGGACGCATCACACCGCCTGCGGGCGGTCTACGAGCAGCGCTACAAGCAGTACGAGAGTCTGCCCCAGCCGCATGTCACCAACGCGAAGTTCGAGGTGGATCTCTTTCCGGAGGAGCGCCGCGCCGACATGCGCGGAACCCTGCGCCTGGTCAATAAGACCGATGCGACCATCGAACGCCTGCACCTGCTGCTGAACAAAGACCTCGTGATCAACACCATCAGCCTGCCGCAGGCAGCGATCGAGACCGACGATCGCGAAGTGGGCTACCGCGTCTACAGGCTCGATTCACCGCTCGCGCCGGGCGAGGACATGGATCTACACTTCGATTTCAGCGACGCGCAGAGGGGTTTCAAGAACCACGACTACAACACGAGCGTCGTGGCCAACGGGACCTTCTTTCACAACACCTACTTCGCCCCGCACATCGGTTACAGCCGCCAGGAAGAGCTGGACGATCCTAAAGAACGCAAAAAATTCGATCTTCCGCCACGCGAGCGCATGCCGGCGGTGGATGACCTCGCGGCGCGAGGGAACATGGCGTTCTGCGACGACTCCGACTGGATCACATTCGAGACCACGATCAGTACCAGCCTCGATCAGGTTGCGCTGGCGCCGGGTTACGTGACGCGCGAGTGGACAAAAGACGGCCGCCGCTACTTCCACTACACGATGCAGGCGGCGGTCCCCAACCTGTATGCCTTCCTCTCCGGCCGGTACGAGGTGGCTCGCGATGTCTGGAACGATGTGGCGATCTCCGTCTACTACCACGAGGACCACGGTTACAACGTGGGGCGCATGATTGATGCGATCAAGAAGTCGCTCGACTACTACAGCACCAACTTCAGCCCCTACCAGCACCGCCAGGTGCGCATCATCGAGTTCCCCTGCTACGCCACCTTCGCCCAGTCCCTGCCCAACACCATCCCCTACTCCGAATCGGCTCACTTCATCAACGACCTGCGCGACGAGGACAACATCGACATGGTCTTCTATATCACGGCCCACGAGGTGGCCCACCAGTGGTGGGGTCACCAGGTGATCGGCAGCGAAGTGCAGGGCTCGACGCTGATCATCGAAGCGATGGCGCAATATTCGGCGTTGATGGTCATGGAGAAGGAGTACGGGCGCGACCAGATGAAGAAGTTTCTGGCCTACGAGCTGCACAGGTATCTGCGCGGGCGCGGCCGCGAGCGGATCGAGGAGAAACCCCTGCTGCTGGTGGAGAACCAGCCCTACATCCACTACTACAAAGGGAGCCTGGCCATGTACGCCCTGCGCGCCTACATCGGCGAGGCCGAGCTCAACTCGGCGCTACGCAGATTCATTCGCGACAAGGCCTTTCAGGAACCACCCTACACCAACTCGCTCGAGTTCCTCGCCTACATCCGCGAGGTCACGCCCGAGCGCTTCAGCTACCTGATCGAGGATCTCTTCGAGACGATCACCCTCTATGACAACCGCGCCGAGGACGCGGTCTGCACGCGGACCGACGACGGCCGGTACCGGGTCAGGCTCGCCTACCAGTCCCACAAGATGCGTGTCGACGGCCTGGGCACCGAGACCGCGATCGATCACCAAGACTGGATCGAGATCGGCGTTTTCGGCGAAGAGGAGGTGGAGGGCGGTGTCGAAGAGACCACGCTCTATCTCGAGAAGCGCCGGCTCTCCGCGGGCAGCGCCGAGATCGAGATCGTTGTGGACGACAAACCGGTGCGCGCCGGCATCGATCCACGCAATCTGTTGATCGACCGGGTTCCCGACGACAACGTCAAGGGCGTGTCGGGCTAGGCGAACGACCACGGGACACCGCCTGATTGCGGTGTCCCGTGCCTTTTTTCGTTTCCTCTCCGAAACGTTCGTGAACAATCCGTAATTCTCCGGATCCCCCGTCCAGGAGAAACGTGACTCGCCGCAAAGCGCATCATCGTGCAACCCCGGCGCCGATCGACCGGTTTACACCCTCAATCGGGATTAATCCCTTCGTTTTTATCCAGAGTGGCTCCCTTTTTGCGTTGAATCGTCAGGCGTCACAACAACAAAGCCAGGCTGCGACCGCTCGTGCCGTTGATTCGTCAAGACCGACTCGTCTTACGACGCGCCGCGAACGCTGTCCCGCGGCCAACTTATATGGAGGTGCCTGATGAAGCGGTTGGTTTCTGCGATCCTCGTTGTCGGCTTGATGACTCTTGTTCTGCACGAGTTCGCCTGCGGTCACGGCGGCCAGTACCGCGGCCCGGGATGTTCGACTCCTCCCAACTCGGGGCAACCACCGCCGTCGTCGTCGGGCGGATCCTCGGGGGCTACGGGACCTGCCGGTCCCTCCGTGGCTTCGCCGCGCGCGGGAGGCGGAGGAGCGCGCGCGGTGCGCGGCGGCGGTGCCGGCGGTCTGCAGCGCAAGCGCTACAGCGCCAGCTTCGGCTTCGAGCGCTGGGAGTTCTGGTGGGAGTACAACAAGGATTCCTATCTCAACCTCAAGAACCAGCTCTTTTCGAGCGATCGCGCCATGGGAACGAGCAGCTTCCTGGTCGGCCGCAGCCGCAAGGACATGTTCCGTTCTTCCAAGCGGGTGACCCCGGCGATCATCCACTCTCAGATCCTCCCCTGCCTGCACGATGCGCTCGACGTGGATCATCCCGATGTGCTCGACTCTTCGGTGCTGGCCATCGCGCGCATGGTGCATGCCGACGACGGGCCGCGCGTTCTCGGCGACATTACGGGGATTCTAGCATCGAAATACCAGTCGGCGCAGGAGTCGGCCTGCCTCTCGTTAGGGGTTCTCGGCGCTCCTCAGAGCCTACCCCTCTGCCGCGATCTGATGTTCAACACCGAGACCGGGCAGAAGCTGGTCAACCGCGGTGAGGTTCCGCGTCTCGTGCGTGCCTTCGCCGCCCTTTCCATGGGATTGATCGGCGGTGACCACGTGGCAGCCGACCTCATGCACGTTGTCGCCAAGGAGAACGACATGACCCAGAAGGACCTGATCGCCTGCGCCATCACGGCGCTCGGGTATCTGGGAGATACTCAGGCACGCCAGGAGATCGTGCGTTTTCTGCTCACCCAGCTCGAGCGGAGTAAGCTGGACCCTTTCATTCGGGCCTACGTTCCCCTTTCGCTGGGGAGGATCGGCGATCCCGTCGCCGTCGAGCCGCTTGTGCGCCGCCTGCAGGACGAAGGCGAGCACCATTCCGTGCTCCAGTCGTGCACCATCGCCCTGGGTCAGTTGGTGCGCCTCGATCGTGATCCCGAGATCGTCGGTTTTCTGATTGGTCTGGCCCGTGAGGCAAGAGACGTCCAGACCCGACACTTCGCGTTTATCGCCCTCAGCCAGATCGGCGCTCGCGACCGCGACGTCGCCGCTCATGGGAAAGAACACCACCAGATCCTGCGGTTCTATCTTGCCGAGATCGAGCGGCCGAGCAAGCAGGGTCATCTCCCCTGGGCCTGTCTGGGAGCGGCCGTCTATGCGATGCGGCGCGATACGATGCAGGCCGAGGTGATCAAGGCGATTTCACACCGCTACCCGAGGACGCGGAACCCTTCATTCCGGGGAGCGATCGCGATCAGCCTTGGCCTGCTCAACGCATCACAGTCCGCCGACATGCTGCTGACCGACCTGAACGAGACGCGCGACAAGAGCCTGCAGGGCTATCTCTGCGTCAGCCTGGGGCTCATGCGCTGGCGGCAGGCGGCGGAGCGGGTGCGCCAGTTCGTGGCCGATGACAATGTCTTCTTCGTGCAACTCCAGGCCGCCGTGGCGCTGGGGCTCATGGGGGACCAGGAGGCGGTCGGTCTGCTCGTTAGCACCTTGCAGTCGGGCAAGACTCTGAATATCGTCTCCTCGGCGGCCAGAGCTCTCGGTCAGATCGGCGACCGCGCCGCCGTCGAGCCGCTCATGGCGGTCCTCACCGATCCGCGATCCAACAAGGTCGCGCAGGCCTTCGCCGTGGTAGCTCTGGGATTGATCGGAGAAAAGACCGAGCTGCCCTGGAACGCCAAGATTTCCGAGAACACCAACTATCTCACGCACATCGAGGCCACCATGGAAGTGCTGGATATTTTGTAGACCAACCACCGCGCACGACGATACGCTCGGTTCAGGAGGTGAGCCACAAAGGAGGGACACCGCTTCATCGCGGTGTCCCTCCTTTTTTCGAGGCCGCTGCGGGGAATCACCGTTCGAGGTCAACGTCTCGCACTCACCGATACCGGGGCTACTGTCATTTTGTCGAAAAAGTGTGCCGCTTCGATGCAACGCACGGCAGGCCGATAACGATCATTACCGATTGATTCGAGCGGTCGTCTCGATTATGATTTCTGACCTTCGATTGCGCCCGCAATGGCCCCCGCTTCGATTCGCGATATTCCGAGGTGATCGATTATTAGAATCCCGCGCCGATCCCGCACAACCCCAGCGCTTCTCTGCGGTCTGATGATTGCCGCCACCCTCTGCCGTTTGGCCATGGCTTCCCCGCAGGACGAATCCGCTGCGTCCGCCGGCCGCCCGCGGGTTGACGTGCCGAAGATCGAACACTCACCGATCATAGACGGCGTGGTGAACGATCGCGCCTGGTCGCAAGCATCCAGGATCGCTGGTCTCATCGAGGTGGATCCCAACGAGGGCATCCCCGCCGAGCCGCTCACCGAGATCCTGATCATGCGCGACGACGATAACCTCTACGTGGCCTTCATCTGTCACGAGCCGCACATCGACGAGCTCGTGCTGCAGGATATGCACCGCGACGCCTGGCAGTCCGAAGACGACGCCGTTAAAATCACCCTCGACACATTTCGCGACGGGAAAACGGGTTACTACTTTCTGATCAGCGCCGCCGGATCCCGCCTGGATGCCCTGATAGCCGACAACAGCCAGCGGCTGAACTACCGCTGGGACGGTTTCTGGGAGGGGCGCACGCGTATCCTGACAGATCGCTGGACCGCGGAGTTCGCGATTCCCTTCAAGACCATGGCCTTCGGCAGCGGCGGCGGCTGGCGGGCCAACTTCGAGCGCTGGCGCGGCGTCGATCGCTCCCGCTCGCGCTGGACCGGAGCGCGACGCGCCTACCATGTGGCCACGGTGAGCGAGGGAGGCGATCTGAAGGGGTTGGACGGGTTGCATCAGGGTATGGGGCTCGAGTTTCAGCCCTACATGAAGCTCAAACGCGAGTCCTCGCACGCCACCCGGACGGAGCGCGTCGTAGGTGATCTGGGAGGCGAAATCAACTGGCAGGTGACGCCCCAGCTCAACACCTCGCTGACCTTCAACACCGACTTCGCCGAGACCGAGGCCGATGCGCGGCGCGTCAATCTCACGCGCTTCTCCCTGTTCTTTCCCGAAAAGCGTGATTTCTTCCTGCAAGACGCCATGAGCTTCGAGTTCGGCTGGGAGAGCGGCTTCTCGGGCAGCCCTGAAGTGATCCCCTACTTCAGCCGCAGGATCGGACTCGCTCCCAACGGTGAGGAGATCCCGATCGAGTTCGGTGCGCGCGCGGCGGGGAAGCTCGACGGTATGAGCCTCGGTGTCCTGGCGGTGCGGACCGGCGCCGACCACTCCAACGACGTCCCCGAGGGTGAGCTGATCGTGGTGCGGCCCACGGTCGACCTCAACGACAAGACCACCGTGGGCTGGATCCTGACCAGCGGCAATCCTGCTTCGAAAAATTCCAACGTGGTGGGCGGCGCCGACCTGCGCTTCGTGAGCACCGACATGCTGCCTGGCATCATCACTTTCAATACTTATGTTCTGCGCAGCGCTGATGAGGCCACCGACGAGCTCGGCTCGGCGTATGGACTGCAATCCACCCTCAAGACGAGCGACTGGCGTGTGTCGCTGGGCACCCTCTACACGCAGGAGGCCTTCCACCCCGCGCTCGGCTTCGTCCGGCGCCCCGGCGAGCGACGCTACGAGGGCCACGTGCAGTGGGAACCTCGTCCGAAGGACAGCGAAAGGGTGCGCAAGTACGGCTTCTCGCTGCAACCGAGCGTCTGGAGTGAGCCTAACGGCCGGATTATCAGCTCCAACCTGCGCACTGAGCTCTTCGAGGTGACCTGGCACAACGGCGACCGTTTTTCCGTGGACCATGAGTTCAACACCGACAGGCTGGAGAGCGACTTCGAGCCTGTCGACGGCAGCGTTGTTCGGGCGGGGGATTACGAGTGGCAGACGGTCGGCTCGGGATTCTCGTTTTCGCAGAGCCGGCCGCTGTCCGGCAGCGTCTTCGTCGAGGCGGGGGAGTGGTACGACGGCGACGCGATCCGCCTGAACACCAGTGCCCAGTGGAATCCCAGCGCTCACCTGGAGCTCAGCCTCTCCTACTCCGAAAACCGCATCGACCTGCCTGAAGGCGATTTCACCACCAGGATCGAGACGCTGCGGGTCAACTACGATTTCACCTCCGACATTCGGCTGGCCACCCTGATCCAGGCGGACAACGTCTCCGACAACCTCGGGCTCCAGAGCCGCTTCCGCTGGATCCAGCGGGACGGGCGCGAGCTGTTCCTGGTGGTCAATGCGTCGTGGGAGGAGGACGAGCAGGGGCGGATCGTGCCCCGCGGGAACGACATCACCGCCAAGATCGTCTACTCGATCCGTTTCTGAGGCAGTCACGAATCGCCGCTCATCGACAGGAATCGATGAAACCGCCGCAACGCAAGGATCCGATCGGCCTGAGGGATCGGTTGTGATATTTTGGGTACCCATTGCTCGACACTCGAGAAATCGTCGCAGATGCCGCGCAAGGATCGAGAAGCCATGGAACCGCTTCCCATCGATGAGGTCATTCCCGAGATTGTGGACTCGTTGCGGCGTATCCCGTGTCTGGCCGTGGTGGCACCGCCGGGCGCTGGCAAGACCACCCGCATCCCTCCGGCCCTTCTGCGCTCCGGTCTGGTTCCGCGTGCGCTGGTCATGCTGCAGCCGCGCCGTGTCGCCGCGCGTGCGGCGACGCGGCGCATCGCCGCAGAGAACCGCTGGGAGGTGGGACGCGAGGTGGGCTACCAGGTGCGCTTCGAGCGCAAGCTCTCGCCGAAGACGCGCATCCAGATCGTCACCGAGGGGATCTTGACCCGCCGGCTCCAGAGCGATCCCTTTCTGGAGGGGATCGACGCCGTGCTGCTCGACGAGTTCCACCTGCGCAGCCTCGAGGGCGATCTCTGTCTCGCGCTCTTGCGGGAGGTGCAGCTCTCACTACGCGCGGAACTGCTGATCCTGGTGATGTCGGCGACCCTCGAGGCCGGACCGGTGAGCGCTTTCCTCGGCGGCTGCCCGGTCATCCAGAGCGCGGGAAAGCAACACCCCATCGACATCTCATATGCGCCGCGGGCTCTCACAGGACCGCTGGAGGTGCCCACGGCGTATGCCGTGCGGCAGTGTCTTGCCGAGGAGAACGAGGGACATGTTCTGGTCTTTCTGCCCGGTGCCCGTGAGATCCGCCGCTGCCGGTCCGCGCTGGAAGGGATCGTGCAGGCCGAGGTCCTGGCGCTGCATGGGAGCCTCTCCGCGGAGGAGCAGGATCGCGCGGTGCGGCCCGAGTGCCCCCGGGCGGTGATCCTGGCCACCAACGTGGCAGAGACGTCGCTTACCATTGATGGGGTACGGGCGGTGGTCGACTCGGGGCTCGTGCGGCTCAACGTGCACGATGCGCGCCTGGGGATCGACAGGCTCGAGACACGGCGGGTGAGCCTCGACGCCGCCGAGCAGCGCGCCGGACGCGCCGGGCGCACCGCGCCGGGCCGCGTGGTTCGACTGTGGACGTCAGGGCAGCAGCGCGAGCTCCTGGCCCGCACGCCGCCCGAGATCCAGCGCGTCGATCTATGCCGCGTGGTCCTCGAGCTCTACGCCTGGGGTGTAGATCCAACGGAGTTCGGCTGGTTCGAGGCGCCCGAGAGCGCGGCGCTCGCCACGGCGATGGAGCTGCTCACAGCCCTCGGCGCTCTCGATGACCGGTTGCGGATCACGCCGCTCGGGCGCCGGTTGATCCGGCTACCCCTGCATCCGCGCCTCGGCGTAATGCTTGCCATCGCCCACGAGAGGGGGATTATCCGCGATGGCGCAACCTTGGCAGCGTTGCTTGCGGAGCGCGACATCGTGAGGCGGAGGGGGCTTGTGTCAGGGCCCGCGGTGACAGGTGGCGGCGCGATGCTCTCAGGCCCGTCCGATCTGCTCCTGCGGTTCGAGCTCCTGGAGCGTGCCGGTGGCAGGGGGCGTGCAGATCCCGAGATCGACCGCGGGGCGGTCTCGCAGGTGCTGCGGGTTCGCCGCGAGCTGGCCTCGCTGGCGGCTTCTGTGCTCGGCGCGGGGCCGCGGCGCACACCCTCGGAAGAGGACCTGCTCCGTCTGCTCTTCGCCGCCTTTCCCGACCGCGTCGTCAAGCGCCGTCGCCGGGGTGATAGCCGGGGTGTGATGGTTTCGGGTCGCGGGATTACCTTGGCTTCGAACAGCGTGGTGCGCGACGCCGAGCTCTTCGTGGCCCTCGAGCTCGACGGCGCGGGGTCCGAAGCGCTGGTCTTTATGGCCAGCGCGGTCGATCCCGACTGGCTCGCAATGACGGAAGAGACGCAGATGCGCTTCGATAAACAGAACGAGCGTGCCGTCGCCGAGCGCCGGTGGATGTACCGGGATCTCTGCATCCGGGCGGCTTCCGTCCCGGCAGATCCTCGGGAGGCCGCGCGCATCGTCGCGGAGCATGCCTCTCAGGATCTGGATGGTGCGTTGCGCATCTCACCGGCCGTTGCGAGTTTTATGACCCGATTCGAACGCCTGCGCGAGTGGATGCCCGAGCTGGAACTGCCAGCCATGGGGCGCGATGCCCTTCAGGGGATGCTCCCCGAGCTCTGCCAAGGTGCTCGAAGCTTTGCCGAGCTGCGCCGCATCGACCTGCTGGTACGCTTGAAATCGCGGCTCACCTATAACCAGCTCACGGCGCTCGAAATGCACGCACCGGAACGTATCGAGCTTCCCAGCGGCTCGTCGCAGCGCCTCGACTACCAGCTCAAAGGGCCTCCCGTACTGGCTGTCCAGCTCCAAAACCTCTTCGGCCTGGCCGCGACACCTACCGTGGCCGGCGGTCGGGTCCAGGTGCTCCTGCATCTACTGGCACCGAACCGGCGCCCCGTGCAGGTGACCCAGGATCTGAAAAGTTTTTGGAACAACACTTACGCCCAGGTTCGCAAGGATTTGCGCGCTCGCTATCCCAGGCACTCCTGGCCCGAGGATCCCTGGACAGCAATCCCTGAGAGCCGCCCACGACGCAAGAAGTAGCGTTTTGCCCGCGCCGCCGAAGGGGGACGCTAAACTTCAAGTCACCATTCTCCTCAATATATTCTATCGTTTCAGTCGAATACGTTCTTAAGTAGCGACACTTTGGCGCCACTCTACCCTTGAAAGGAACTTCTGATGATGGAGGCGCTGCCGCTCTTGAGCACAATCCGAGTACGCTCGAACCAAGTTCGTCTTCGATCCTTTGTCGGGACCAGCACCCAGCTCTTCGGCCTTTTCAGGAGGGGAGGCCTGATGGTGCTGCTGATGTTAGTGGCCGCCTCGCCGGCCTGGAACCGGGAATCCGACGAGGAAGAGACCACGTCGATCGAAGACCTCATGGAAATGAGTCTCGAAGACCTCGTGAACATCGAAGTCACCTCGGTCTCCAAGAAACCGGAGAAGCTATCTGAAACCGCAGCCGCCATCTTCGTGATCACCCAGGAAGAATTCCGGCGTTCCGGCGCAACCTCGATTCCCGAGCTGCTGCGTATGGTGCCCGGTGTTCACGTTGCGAAGATCAATTCGCACTCCAGATCGATCATGATCGTGACAGTGCCGACGAGCTTGCCGTGTTTAACGAAGGCATGACACCTCATCACCAGCTCATGCTGCGATCCAATTTGGATATCACCGATGATATCGAGTTCGACTCGGGGATCCGCTACGTGGGCCGTCTGTCCAGCATCGACGTGGATAGCTACATAGGGATCGATTTTCGCCTGGGGTGGAAACCGATGCCCGATCTCGAATTCTCTCTGGTGGGACAGAACTTGTTTAGCCGGAGCCACGCCGAGTTCATGCCCGACTTCGATTTGAGTCTACCTGTCGAGGTGCAGAGGAGCTTCTTCTACCTACTAGTGAGCTACCGTTTTTGAGTGAGAGCTGACGTCTAGGCCAGGCTGGTTGCGGTCTCCTGCTTGCCTCATTCTTTCGGAAACATCATCCATCGTTTCGGTCGAACGAGAGGATAAATCGTGATGATCCGACGTCGTTTTAGCCTGGAAAGGAGTTCCTCGCGATGAAGGTGCTGCCGATCCCCAACATACGATCGATACCCACAACCGATGAGCAACTTCACTCCTCAGTTGCAACCGGTACTAGGATCTTCTCTCTGATCAGGAGAGTGGGTTTTACTTTACTGCTGATCTTGATGATCGCCTCACCGGACTGGGCCCGAGGTTTTGATGAGGATGAAATCCCGTCGATCGACGATTTCATGGACCTGAGCCTCGAGGATTTGGCGAATACCGAGGTGATATCGGTCTCCAAAAAACCGGAAAAGCTGGCCGAGACAGCGGCTGCGATTCACGTGATCACCCAGGAGGAGATCCGGCGCTCGGGTGCGACCAGCATTGCCGAACTGCTACGCATGGTGCCCGGCATCCACGTGGCGAAGATCGATTCGCATACCTTTGCGGTCAGTGCGCGCGGTTTCACCGGCGAATTCGCCAACAAGCTCCTTGTGCTGATCGACGGCCGTAGCGTCTATACGCCGCTTTTTTCCGGTGTCTACTGGGGGCTTCTGGATACCCTTCTGGACGACATCGAGCGCATCGAGGTGATCCGCGGTCCCGGGGCTTCGGTCTGGGGGGCCAACGCGGTCAACGGTGTGATCAACATCATCACCAAGCATGCCGCCGAAACTCAGGGTGGGCTCATCAAGGCCGGTTTCGGCAACGAGGAGAAGGGGTTTGGAGCGATCCGTTACGGCCTCGAGCTCGACGATCACGCTTGGCTCAGGGCTTACACCAAATTCTCCGACCACGATGATTCCCAATTGGCTTCCGGAGGCCGCAACCACGACGGGTGGAATCACCTCCAAGGAGGCTTCCGGCTCGATTGGGACGCCACCGAGCGTGATGCATTCACCATTCAAGGCGATCTCTTCAAAAGCCGTATGAGTACCACACCGCTCTCCAACTCTCTGGTGCCGCCTTACGATTCGAATCTCGAAAAGTCGTCGCAGTCGCAATGCGGCAATCTCTTGATGCGCTGGTCGCGCACCGTTTCGGAGACGTCACGGTTTGCGCTGCAAGTCTATTATGATCGGATCGATTCGGGGCATTTGAGCGGACTTACGCAGATCCATGACACCTGGGATCTCGATTTCCAGCACCAGTTCCACCTCGGAGATCGGCACGACATCGTTTGGGGGCTCGGATACCGGGCGCTCGAGCAAACCATCGACAGCGTCGACGCGCTCGGCCAGTTTCATGACAACCGCCATGACGGCGTCGTGAGCGGATTCGTCCAGAACGAGATCACGGTGATCGATGAGCTACTCGACCTCACGTTGGGCTCCAAGTTCGAGCATAACGACTACACCGGATTCGAGATCCAGCCCACAGTGCGGCTGCTCTGGCGGCCCGCTCAACGTCATACAGTCTGGGCTGCCACCTCGCGTGCAGTGAGAACTCCTTCCACTATCGAGGCGGATGGATTCATTCGGCCGGAAGTCTTGCCTCCCTCGCCACCGTCCGTCCCTTTTCCGACGGCTGTGACTTTGCTGGGCAGCGACGAGATGAAACCGGAGTCACTCGTAGCCTGGGAGTTGGGATATCGTGTGCAGCCGACGGAACGGATCTCCGTCGATGTGGCAACCTTTTTCAACTCCTATCACAATCTGCGGACCCTCGAGAGCGGGAATCCCTATTTCAATTTCGCACCGACACCGCACTTAGTGTATCCCATAGTTGCCGACAACCGTGCTGAGGCTGAGACTTACGGTGTGGAAGTGGGGTGCGATTGGTGGATGAGAGACTGGTGGCGCTTCCGTGCCAACTATACCTTCATGCGGATCGATATTGATCATGACAGTGACAGCTTCGATGAAATCTCTGCTGACGAGGAAAAGGCATCGCCACATCATCAGCTCATGTTCAGGTCCTATCTGGACATCACCGATGAATTGGAGCTCGATGCCGGTGTGCGTTATGTGGATCGGCTTGCGGAGCTCGATGTGAACAACTACTGGGGATTCGATCTGCGCCTCGGCTGGAGGCCTTTGCCGGACCTCGAGATCTCCTTGGTCGGGCAGAATCTGACGCGCAGGCAGCATGCCGAGTTCGTGCCCGATTTCAATTTCAGTTCGGCCGCCGAGGTGGAACAAAGCATCTACCTCCAGGCGACATTCCGTTTTTGAGACTTCAATGCCGTTTCATTGGGCACAGTACAGAGTGTTAGAATTCAGCCAGGCCAGGAGATCGGATTGACCTCGAGGATCAGTAGCACGAGAGAGACCTGGACAGCACCATGTGAGAGACGTCTCGCGTTGGTGAGGTTTTTCGGTCTGGCTCTAGCTGTCTTGATGTTCCTGATTTTCGGGGATTCCACTCCTGGCCGATTGCGAGCGCAAGAGGATCGCAAGAAAACCACCGAGTACTTGATCAAGGGCGCGTATCTCTATCAATTCACGAAGTTTGTCGAATGGCCCAAGTCGGCTTTTGCGCGCAAGGACTCTCCTATCGTCATCGGTATCTTGGGAGCCGATCCCTTCGGGAAACCTCTCGACGACGCCATCAAGAACCGCAAGGCACACGGCAGGGTCATCGTCGTCCAGAGGTATCGACGGGTCGAGGATCTCAAACCCTGCCATATCCTCTTTATCTCCGGTTCCGAGGCATCTCGGCTGTCCCGGATTCTGGTGAAGCTCAAAGGTACGTGGACGCTCGCCATCAGCGATATCGAGAGGTTCGCACATAACGGTGGCGCTGTTCGCTTTTACATGAGCGGCAAGAAAGTGCTCTTCGAGATCAACATCAAGACCGTCAAGGCGGCTAATCTCAAGATCAGCTCCAAGGTCCTCAAGCTGGCGAAGATTGTCAAGTCCCCCCTCAAGAGAGACGAGTAGCCTCTACCACAAACCCACTGTCATTGACTCTTGTACTTTTTCATACACTAAGCGGGATACCGATCCTCGACCACGAATCAGTTTTGTGAGGAGCTTATCCCGTACTCTTCGTAGGTCCTTATCTTCATAAGATTCAATTCTAAATAAACCTTGTCGCCTTCTGCGATGGACATGCTTTCAAACAGTTGCTGCGGGAGTTCGGCCATCAACCGGCATCCGCCAACTTCAACAACCATTTGAACAGAGCCTGGCTGCCTAATGATTTCGGATAGCAGACCTTCGAAGGCGTTGACCTGTGAAGGGGGAGGATAGAGAGAGACCAAAACATCGCGGGGCCAGACGATGATCTTGCGAATTGGACTTCTATTATGGGGAACGACGATGTCGATACCATCACAGGCGACCGTCGCCAAGCCATGACCCAGATCCCGCGTCTTTTGACATGCCAGGACATTCGGGAAGCCTATGCATTCAGCGGTTTTTGTCCCCCCGGGACTCAATAAGACTTCATCCGGCCGTCCAACCTGTTCGATACGGCCTTCCAGCATGATGGCTATTCGGTCTGCGATTCCCTCGACCTCTGTTAGATCATGAGTAACGATAATCATAGTTGTTCCCAAATCTCGTTGTAAGAGCTTCAACTCCGTTCGCAACAGACGGGTCGTTTGCCGATCCAGGTTGTTGAAAGGCTCGTCGAGGAGTAGGATTTTCGGATGCGCCGCCAGCGCCCTGGCGAGGGCAACTCTCTGTTTCTCACCGCCACTGAGTTTTGTAGGGTATCGCGAAGCAAGGCGGGGAATTCGTAAAACCTCCAACAACTCTGTCACACGTCTTTCGATTCGATCCTGCGGCCAATCCAAAGCCTGTATTCCGTAGGCGACATTCGTAGTCACATTCATATGCGGAAAGAGGACCAAATCCTGGAAAACGTAACCCACATTTCTCTTGCGGGCCGGAAGGGAGTCCACCGGTGCGCCATCGAACAACACAGAGCCTTTGTAGCAAACCAACCCCGCAACCACATTGAGCAGCGTGGTCTTGCCTGCGCCGTTGGGTCCAACGAGCACAAGCGTCTCTCCGGCCAGAATCCGAAGGTTAGCTCCCTGGCATGCAAAATTACGAATGTTCTGTAGATCTATTGTCGGCAAATCATCTCCAGCGATCGATGAGGCTGCTTTCCAAGAAAAGAAACATCCTTTCGAAACAGAAGCACATGACGGATAGGATCAAGAGGCATGCCAGAATGATATCCACCCGTACAAGGCTCTCGGCCTTCATAAGCAACGCACCGATGCCGGTCGGTATGGCGACCATTTCTGCGGCGATAATCACCCTCCAGGCCATACCGGCCTCAAGACGGAGCCCCGTGAAAATGTCCGGCAGCGCCATGGGAAAGATTACGGTGATCAAGATTCGAAGGTCAGAGGCGCCCAAGGATCTCGCCGCCTGGACGAAACGAAGGTCAACGCTCTTTATCCCCGTTGCCGTGGTGTAGCATATGGGAAAGAAAGTACAGATGAAGATGATCGTGATCGGTAATAATTCGTTGATGCCTATCCAGATCATCATCAGGGGCAGCCAGCCCAGGGCCGGTATGGGGTACAACAGGCTGATGATGGGACCCAGTGTCCTGCCGACCTGTCGGTTCCATCCCATCGCCGTACCGATCAGGAGGCCGACTACCGATCCGCTGGCGAGACCGATCACCACGCGCAGCAGGCTGGGCATGAAGTTCTCTGCAAGCACTCCTGTCATCGCGAGGTCGTAGATTTCCTCGATCACCATGGAAAATGGCGGGAAGAACATTCCACCCGGCACAAGATCGAGGCGCGCCACGGCTTCCCACGCAACCAGTGCGATCGCTACAGGAATAACACCGTACATACGCCCGTATATTTTATGTTTCACTAATTCAAAAATTGCTGATCCACAATTTCCTCGGCTGGAAACGATTTTTTAATGTAGCCTAGATAAGCCATATAGTCGATTACTTCCTGTAGGTCCTCAAAGAGGAAATCCGTTGAATACTCGAGTCTATTCATCGAGCGCATCATTGTCGCCGGAGTGATTTCCAATTGGGACGCTAGCCTTGACGCCTTCAAAGGTATAACCTCATCGTGGATGATGGAGAGCTGCTTCGCCATGATTTCCGCGGATTTTTCAGGATGCTCGTTGATCCATTCGGTTGCGTCTCGTGTCACGACAACCAACTTCCGCACAAACTCCGGGTCATCTAGAACGAGCTCCTCCTTTACCGCGAGAACGCTGCCCTGCATCCGGGGCCATACATCCCGGGACGTAAGAATCATTTGGAATCCGAGGTTCTCGGCCATGGTGGCCCACTGCTCGGGCAAGAACACCGCATCGAGCTGTCTCGATTTGACCGCGAGCAACTGTTTCGAGGGATCCATTCTCCGGACCTTGTTCAAAACTCCGTCCCGATCAAGACCATATTTCTCGATCGTCCGGTTGAGAAGTACATCAACTGCACCGCCTTCACGGACGCATCCGATACGGATCCCGTCATTGGCGAGATCCTGAACCTGTGAAACGACGTCGGGATTTACGACCAGGGCATAGCCATACTTATGTGTCCCTGCAACGATTTTGATGGGTACACCGGCGTTCGCGTAAGCGTTGATGGCCGGCACCAGGCATATGTAAGCCACCTGGATGTCTTCTCCGGCAAGGGCCGTGGCGAGCGCCATCCCGGTCGTGTAGCTCTCGTATGCCAAGAGGTCCAAGCCTTGCTGTTCGTACCAGCCCTTGTCCTTTGCGATGTATGCTGCGGCGGCGTGGTCCATGAACTCCACAGCCATGCCGATCTTGCCGTCTCGCTCGTCATCACCGTGAAAAAGAAAAACGATGCATAAAATCAAGGTAAAGACGAGGAGAACCAAAGCTGAGATTACAACCGTCTTAGTTTTGTTCATTGCGTTCATTCAGCACCACCGTATCCCGCATATACCGACCCACGTTTTCCCATTCTCCCGGCCCCATCAACCGGTTATCCGTGGAGCCCGATTTTTCGTCGGGGCTCTTGACGTGGTCTTGGCATAGGCCATCGACCGCAAGAGCCGCACGATAGGATCGATACGAAAAGGTCACCGGGAGTACGAGAATGCCCGTACCTTTCATGGAGAATCCTCTATCGAAAAATACGTCAGCCATCCCGTCCGCACGGGCAGATCCTGTCAATACCGTTCAAGTAGCAGACGCCTGCTGCTGTCACGCCGTACACAAAGTAGCCTTTTTCGAGGTCTTGGAGGGTGTGCCAGATATCATCGAAGGTATCGTTTTGCAACGTTGTGCCGGTAAACAAGACCACCTCCGACCAATCGATGAGCTCGTCCGTCCGATTACGGCCGTCCCAAACGGGCACGCCAAATCGCTCCTTGCCGATGTTGTCGCAATAAAGGTCCGTTATACGAACGCGATCGGAACCGAACACTTCGACGAGTTTTTCGGCAATGGCGGGATTCAACCCAATCAGTCCTACGTTGACCTCGCCGAACTTCTCCAGAATACGGCTGGCGATTTCCGCTGCGCATTGCTCCGGCTCGTCATCCTTGCAGTGCACGGTTGCCCTCACCATGCCAAGGTGTTGAAGCACCGCATTGAGGGTGGCCACGATGATTGCTCGGTTTCGGTTGGAGGTGAGCTCGAGGTCTAGCACCTTTTCGAGCTTTCCAACATAATCCGCCGCCGAGTCTGTGAAGGCGTGGCCTTTCGCGTCGAAAAACCTGGCCTCGAGCATCCGCTCCTTGCCGATGATGATCGGAAAATCCCGTCGGCCAGGGGTGCCGATGGCTTCCTCGGGTGTCAATGGTTTTGCCAGCACGGATACACTTGAATCGAGGAGTCTTTCCTTTTCAGCAATCTCCCCCAAGCGAGACCTTGCTTGCTCGAGAATGGAGGGGTGACGGTCATTCATTAGTCTTCTTCCTTGAACTGAAGGTTTAACGACGCTTCCCCTTTCCGGGGGCTTCTACCGCACGTGGTCTGGCGGAGGATTTTTCGGCCTTTGCTGCACATGCGGAGCACAGGCCGTAGACAACCAACTGTTTTCCCCTTACTCGAAATCCCTCTGGAATGGAAACCCTGGGAAGAGGCTGCCCGGTCAGACACGACATCTCCTTGCATTCCAGGCACAAGAAGTGCGGATGGTTGCCTGGACATTCCAGGGAATCGGTCGTATGGGCTCGAAAGCGCCAAATTCCGTCAATACCTTGAACTCTATGCACCAGGCGTGCTTTCTGGAGTGTCCACAAAGTACGATATAACGTCACCCGATCGAAATGATCGGTCTCGGGCCGTTCCGCAATTTCCTGCTGCGAAAGAGGTCTTTTCACCTTGAAGAGTAGATCCAGCAGGGAGTCCCGCGCTTTGGTGCGACGAAGTCCCGCCCTTCGAAGGAGTTGAGATGTTGTCATTCCTACACACTTCGTTGGTCAAAGGGTTTAAAAGTCAGCCAAAATATCATTTTTGCAACTGAGTTGCAAGAGCTAAATGCTCATTTTTGATCTACCGGTTGCTGTAAGCAGATGTCGCTTGGTTCGACGGATTGTAGCGGGATCTGGTGGGTGTAATCCCCGATCTCGATGTAGAACTCGCAGTGTTCGTCCTTTGTGATATAGAGTGATGTTTGGATCCGTTCCCACTCGGCGGGAACCCTACCCGCGCCGCAGAGATTGCGCCTCGTGGTGGAACCGGATGGGCGCACCGGATTGACGGCCGGTATGTTCGCGCTAGCCTGAAGAAAGCCATTGAAACCCATTTTGAGCAAATTAACCGACTTCAGCCTGTCTACACGAACGTCAAAAGAGCCCAAGAAAGTGTGCTGCCCTTCGAATCAGCATCCTGGTGAATCCCTCGCAGAACAGCGCGAACCTCGAACCGACACATCGAGAAAATTTTATGATTCAAAGGCAATCTTCGCGCTGCCCACCAATGACCCATGTATATTGGTATATGGCTCAACCCTCGCCATGCGAAAGCAGCGATTTTTATGCTCATTTCGTTCTAAGTCTTTGGTATAATTCCACTTCACATACAGTGTTGGGGATCCCTCCGTCTGGACTATACGGACCGATTCCCACTCCTATTTTTTTTTGAGGAGATCTCGCTAATTCTAGTTCGCTGGAAAGAGAGACACGATGGACTCACTGAAAGTAATTGCGAGCGGCGACACCGATGGCGCAAGAGCACAAGCAAGGGGCAAGTTGTTCGAAACACTAGCGGCGCACGTGCTCAGGCACCATGGCTATGACATCGACAAGCAGCAAATCAATGTCACGTACGCAGGCATGGAGATCGATATTGAGGGAAGAGCGCGCATCGCGGGAGTCCCGCTCTATGCTGAATGCAAATGCTATGCCTCGAGTGTGAACTGTGAGAAACTGCAGACCTTTTACGGCAAGTACATGACAAGGTGGTTCAAGGACAGCAAGGCACAAGGCCTCTTCCTTGCGTTGCCCGGCATCAACAGCCCTGCAATGGGCTTCTATCGCGACAACTGCGAGTCCAACCGCCAGATCACGCTCAAGCTCCTTCAGGAGCCCGCCGTCCTGAACGCCCTTGTGACGGCTCGAATTGTTGTGGGCCCAGACTCTTTTCAGAATCGCATTGCATTGGACGCCGGCACATCGGGTGATCGCCTCCTCGTGTGCAGCGACAGAGGTTTCTTCTGGGTGCAGTACATCGTGCCACCAGGTTCTGGAATCGCGAAAGCCATACAGGTGTTTGATGCCTTGGGAAATGCCGTCTCTGACGACGAATGTATTAGCTACCTGACTAGGCTGATGCCGGAGCTCAACCCCTTCGAGACCATTCGCGCAGAAGAGTCCTCTGTTAGTCGACCGGCATCACAGACCAGCACAGCCGATGACGTTGTGGAAGTGCGCGGCAGCTCTTCGTGTTTTGAGTATCAGTTTCCGGCGTCGCCAGAGTTCTTCGTTGGCCGACAAGAAAGCCTCGATCTCATCCACCGATTTCTTGGCCAAGTCGTGCATCGAGACACGTCCAGCCGAGGAGTTCTTCTGGAAGCAAACTCCGGATGGGGGAAGAGCTCACTTGTTCTAGCTACTGTGGATGCCCTCACAGAGGCCGGACACTATGCGCTTGCGCTTGACTCCCGGTCGGCCTCATCCCCGCACTTTCTGCTGAGCATGGTCGATCACGTTCTCGACAAGTTTGGACAGTTTGACGGCATACTTGATAAACGACCTGTGCTGGGGGGCTTCGAGGGGGCCGCAGACGCGTTGCTCCAGATAGGCAAAGCACTTGAGCCACGCGACAAGCTCCTCGTGGTGTTTCTGGATCAGTTCGAGAACATATTCCATCTGCCGGGTGTACTTTCGCGACTTGCGCAATTGAGTCTCAGAATTCAGGACTCTGGGTCTAACGTCATTCTCGGCTTTTCCTGGAAAACAGACCTGATTGGTCTCACCCGCGATTTCCCGTACCGATGGAGAGACGCCATCATCGGTGCGTGCCAAGTGTTCCGATTGCCCCCGTTTTCGGAGGCCGACACAAACGCCTTGCTGGATAGGCTCTCCGCAGAGCTTCACGCGAAACTCCGCAAGGACATCCGCTTTCTCCTCTCTGAGTGTTCACAGGGCTATCCGTGGCTTCTGAAGAAGTTGTGTGCGCATGTCAAGAGTCAGCGTCACGCCGGCGTCGTCCAATCTGAGATAGTCCGTGGGTTCCTCAATGTTGAGCAGTTGTTCCTTGAGGATCTAGAGGGCCTGACTTCAGCGCAAGATGAAGCACTGCGCGGAACCGCGCGGCTGGCACCCGTGGGCATCAGCGACATCAGTGAGGAGTTTGGCACCGATGTTATTCAGTCCCTAGTTGACAGGAGACTCATTGTCAGAGTCGGCAGCAAGTATGACATCTACTGGGACATTTTCAGGGATTATCTCAACACTGGGAAGTTGCCAATCGAAGAGGTATACCTGCTGCGAGCCCAAGTCGGTAGTATCATGAATGCTGTCGCGATTCTGCGAGGCCGCCCCGATGGAATCAGTGTCTCTGACTTCAAGACCGAGGCAGGGCTGTCCGATGGGGCATTCTTCAATGTTACTCGCGACCTTCGCCTTCTTCAGCTAGCCCAGATAGGAGACGACACACTTCTTCTTTCGCTACCCCACGAGAGCAGCGAAGCTGCCATGATTGCTGGCGTACGGGATCATCTGAAGGACCGTCTTCCTCGTAACAGGTGTGTTCATCACGTCCTGCGCGTACTCCGTGACGAGAATGAAGTCGATTTCTCCCGGCTTTCGCAGATTCTCAGGATAGAGTTCCCGTACATATCAGCCGTGGCTCGCACATGGGAAACATACGCGCGTGTCCTAGCTGGATGGCTCGACGTGTCGGACCTAGCGATTTTTGACAGCAAGACGTCGAAACTCACCAAGCACGAAGCCGGAGCCCAGATACGTGAGCGAACGTTGACGTTTGCTCGCCGACGCTCAGGAGTCACCGTTCCGGCTGTTCACTTTTCCCCCGTTATTCAAGTTGCTACGCGACTCGTTTCTGCGGTCCAGCGTGAGGAGCCTGTCGATTGGTCGGGAATCCGCAGAAGCACGGTCTACAAAGCGCTCTCAGTGCTTGAGGAACTGGCGCTGATATCGCGCAAATCGCAGCTCATCTACCTTCAACCTGACTGTCATGCCTTTGCTCTAGACCCATCTCGTCGAGTCGAGATGGCTCGGGCCACCGTTACTAAGTGGCCTGTCTTCGCCGATTTCCTTCGTGTTCTCACCGTGAACACGTTGGCGCGGCTGTCACACAAGGAGCTGGCGGGGCGACTTGCGACACGATTCACGGAGCACTGGAAAACAACGACCGCAGAGACAAACATCAAGATCATGCTTGATTGGGCCCGGCATTTGGGACTCGCCCCCGGGCCGTACGCACATAGTGTACGGGGTCAGTTCAAGCCAGCGCCTCCCCAGGAAGCAACAATGTCCCTTTTTGAGGGTGCAGAGATACATGACGAGGAGTCAGACAGCGCAGCGAACAAAGCCATGGACCGCGACGAGGTATAGCGCGCCGCTGCGCTCTGCGCCATTCCTCGCGCGTCATGGCAGACGTTGGGCCGCTGGAGCGGCACAGATGCAAGACCTGTTGAGAGTAAATCACCAGAGATGACTCAACAAACTACTCTCAAAGCCGATTATTGCGCCGTCATCGTCACGGCTCTCCCGGTTGAATACCATGCCGTGCGCGCTCACCTGACGGACATTTCGGAAGACGAACACCCGGAAGGCGACGTGTACGAACGTGGCCTGTTTTTCGCTGGCGAACGGCGCTGGGAAGCCGGCATCGTCGAAATGGGCATGGGCAACCCCAACGCCGCGCAAAAGACCGAGCGGGCGATTGCACACTTCCACCCTGAGGCGGTGTTGTTCGTCTGTGTGGCCGGTGGCATCAGAGACGTGAGAATTGGCGATATCGTCGTCGCGACCAAAGTCTACTGTCAACGCCGACGAAAAAGCGCGTGATTTCGCCGGCGAAGGGTGAGTCGAGGCTTCCATGGAGTCAGAGCTGAATATCCCGCCGTCTTGAGCCCGCCTCGAAGAATTTGAATTCCTACCCCGCAT
>Ga0190284_1000020_pt1 | contig 155965 bp, 103 predicted proteins | sample 48691812_MG_FD_161668 | JGI IMG/M metagenome (GOLD analysis project Ga0190284, IMG submission 161668) | Hydrothermal vent microbial mat bacterial communities from Southern Trench, Guaymas Basin, Mexico - 4869-18-1-2_MG | ecosystem: Environmental > Aquatic > Marine > Hydrothermal vents >... | reverse complement strand
CGGGGCCGCCGTGACCGAACCTGCCCGCAGGACCGACGGTGATGACTGGGGCGCGAATCCCTTCAGCAACATCCTCGGCGACATCGAGCAGCCCCCATCGGACGACAACGCCCCCCCCCCCCCCCCTGATACTGCCCCCCAACAGTTCGCCCTCGTATGCATCTCCACCGATGCGCGGAGGGCCTTCGCCGTGATCAACGGCAGGATCTTGCAGGCCGGCGAGGGCTCTTCGCGGACGATCGAGCCGCCAGGCCTGCCGGAGGTCGAGATCGAGCCGGCCGATCCTGCCGTGGAGACCGCCGGCCCGGCCGCTTCGAACGACGTCGAGTCGGCCCCGCCGGAGGACCCGGTGGCCTTCCAGGCCTTCCCGCTCATGTTCCTCGAGGCCAGCCACGCAGTCACCCTGATCGAGCCGCTGCTGACCCCGGGGGTCGGTATGGTCAAGGGTGTCGACGAGGGCAACCTGCTCGTGGTCCGCGACCGTGCCGCGACGCTCGCTCAGGTGGCGGAGGTCATCTCTCGGCTCGACGGCGAGTCGCGCCAGATCCGCATCAGCGTCAAGATCGTGATCATCAACCGCACCGACATCGATTCGGCAGGTTTCGACTGGATGACCCGCTTCCGCGCCAGCGGGGCCGCCAAGCCGATCACCTACCCCTTCAACAAGCGGCACCAGGCCGGCTCCTTCTTCCCCGAGAACGATCCCTTCGGCGAGGACGAGGAGAGCGGCGCCGACTTTCCGCTCAACGGCTCCTTTCCTTACGCCGAGAAGGGCGACTTCGCCTTCGGCACGCTCAGCGCCACCGAGTTCTCGCTGCTCATCGAGTTCCTGAGCACTACCAGCGACACCGAGCTGGTCTCGGAGCCGGAGATCACCACGGTCAACAACAAGACCGCCAAGATCATCAACGGCAACATCGTGCAGGTGCCGATCTACTCCCAGAACCTGCAGTACGGCATCACCTCGGTCACCGGTTACCAGGAGATCGAGACCGGCACCAACCTGGAGATCACGCCGCGCATCCTCGACGAGACGGCGGTGATCCTCAAGGTCAAGCCCGAGGTGAGCGAGATCATCGAGTACCGCGGTCCGAACCAGGAGTTCCCCAACGTGGCCACGCGCAAGGCCGAGACCGAGGTGATCCTGGAGGACGGCAAGACGCTGATCATCGGCGGCCTGGTGCGTACGGAGAAGCGCGAGCGCGCCTCAGGGATTCCGTTGCTCGAGGACATCCCCCTGCTGGGCGCCCTGTTCCGCTACACCTCTGAGGAGCAGGTCAAGAGCGACATGATCATCTTCATCACGCCCCGGCTCATCGACCGCGAGGCGCTTAACAGGGAGGAGCGCGGGCTGAAGCGCCACGAGGGACGCTGGGTGCACGAGGAGTGCTTCGAGCGGGCCTGTCAGCTCGAGGCGGCCCTCTTCTCGCCGAGTCTCGAGCGCCGGCGACGCGGACTCGAGCTGCTGGCGGCGACCACCGACGAGGAGGTGCTTTTCGTTCTCGATCCCGAGGCCGCCTTGGTGCGCGTGGTGGAGAACGACGCACAGCCGGGCCAGCGGGCCCTGGCGCTCTCGCTCCTGGCGCACCGCTACCCCGAGGCCTTCTCGGGGTGGCTGCAATCCCTGGTGCTCACCGCGCCCGAGGCCTTCGACACCGCTCATCTGGTGAGCTTCGCGCTCAACGAGAACCTGCGGCATTTGCGGGACCAGGCGCTGCTGGCGGCCCTGCTGGTCGCCCGCGACGGGACCCGGGCACACCTGATCAAACATCTCGAGGCTGGCGGCGCCGTGGAGCGCCTGCGCGCCGCAGAAGGGCTCTGGCACTGTCCGAGCCGCGAGGCGCGCGCCGCCCTGGTGAGCGCCTTCGAGGCGGCCGACCTGCTGGAGGTGCGGCTCTACACCTTGCATTCCTTGAGCCGCTGCGACCGCTACGCCGCCGCGCAGCGGCTGCAGGCGCTCTTCGCCGGCGCCCGCCCGACGCCGCTGGGCAGCGCGACCCGCGAGGCCCTGGCCGCGACGCTGGAAGGCGAGAGCTCCGAAGAGGGCGCCGGTCCGACGCTGGAATCGATCTTCTCCCGGCTCGTCTCCGAGACCGGCAGCGCCTCGCCGCCGCGGATTGTAGGATCCCCCGAGTTCCACGCGCGTGTGGCCGCGGCGCTCGACCTGATCGACGAGCGCGCGCCGCGCCACGCCGACCTGCTCGGCCTGACCGCCGAGAAGATTTGCGAGGCCGCGGCATGGCGCGCGCGCGGCGGCCTCTGCCGCACCATCGAGACGAACGGCGCGGAGGTCGCCTGCTGGCCGCCGGAGCGCATCGCCTACGAGCTGCTGCACTTCGCATCCCGGCTCTACCAGCAGACGATCCTGGCCTCCACCCTGCCCCACGAGCTCGAGGCCAGCCGCGACGGGTTCTGGGCGGTGCTCACCCTCAACCGGGCGCCCTACCCCAGCGAGGCCTACCTCGCATGGTTCTATCGATCGTTGCTCTTACTCGAGGTCCCCCCGAGCGTCGAGGAGTGGCGCAACACTCTCGAGCCGCGCCACACCGAGCTGCATATCGAGGCCGAGAAAAACGCGATCATGCCGGCCTGGACCGGCCTGGAGATTCAACGATGAACAAGGCAATCATGGTGACCTGGCTCTGCCGCACAGCGCTCTTCGCGGCGCTCGCGCTTCTTGGCGGCTGCGCCGCCACTTCCCGGGACGGGACGGCTTCGCAGGGCGAACCGCCTCAGGGATGGGCGCTGGGATCGGGAACCCAGGCCGCGGCGTCGATGCCCGCACACATCGAGGACGAGCTGCGCTGGATCCTCGGCCGGCGGCTGAGACCCGCCGAGGCGCTGGAATCGGAAAGCCACGAGACAAAACCCGGTGACTTCGAACCGGCCGTGCCGGCATCGGAGTCCATACCCGCATGGAGTCCGTAGATCATGTCGCTCAGATCAAAAGTCATCTTGTTGCTCGCATTCCTGATCACCATCCACGCGGTGATGCACTACGGAATTCAGAGATATTTCATTCTACCCTATTTCGAGTCTCTGGAGGACGACGAGGCGCTCAGGAGCATCAAGCGCTGTACCGACGCTCTGGACCACGAGATCGGGCAACTCGACGAACTTGCCACCCATTGGGCTTCCCTGAGTCAAACCCGCAAGCTGCTCGAAGGGGGTGGTGAAAATCCCTTCGACCTCCCGCTGGTGTATGAGAGCTTCGCGAGAGCGAAGCTCGATCTGGTTCTGATAAGCGATACTGCGGGCCGCACGCTCTGGAGGAGGTCGCGTGTCATCGATCGATCGCTGGAGAAGCAGATCACACCGGCGATGGCTCCGATCGCGTCGGGAACGACGTCTGCTGAGCCTCCTGTAGGGAATGCTCGCTGTGAGAGCGGCTTCGTAGCCACGCCTGACGGCTTCGTCATGGTTGCGACATGCCCGATCGTCAGTGCCGACGAGGCCCCACAAACTATCGGTTTTCTGACCTTTTGCCGAACGTTGAACGCCGATCTCCTCGCGGACTTGATCCATCGCGCGCAATTCCCGTTCGAGCTACGTTCCGTAGGGCAGTCAAGCCGGCCCAGGGCCGTCAGTCCCAATGTGCAACGAGTCAATGCCCATCCCGAAAAGCCTGCGATCCTCCGAGATAGGGATTCGCTTTCGGTTGACTGCGTCTACCTGGATCTGCAGGCCCGTCCCCTGTTCCTGATGCATACCAACATCGAACGGACCACCATGGCCAAGGCTATGAAATCGATGCGCTTCGTTCAGATGTCGATCACGGTCACCGGCGTGCTCATCCTGCTGGTGGTGATGGTTTTGATGGAGCTCACCGTTCTGACGCGGGTGGAGAAGCTCAACGCTGGCGTGTGCAACGTGAGCTCCGGCGAAGACCTGTCGCTGCGCGTCGAGGACAGAGGGCGTGATGAGCTGAGCAATCTGGGGCGCGCCATCAACAGGATGCTCGAGGGTTTGGAGCGGAGCAGCCGGTCCATGGCACGCGACATCAAGGCGCGTAGAAAGGCCGAACAGCACACCGAAGCCACCAATCGGCGGCTGACGCTGATCAATCAACGCCTCACTCAAGCTATCGACCGTGCCAATCAGATGGCACGCGAAGCCCACACGGCCAACCGTGCCAAGAGCAAGTTCCTGGCCAAGATGAGCCACGAAATCCGCACACCGATCAACGGAATCATCGGCATGACCGGGCTGGCACTCGACACGCAGATATCCAGAGAACAGCGGGATTACCTCGAATCCACCAAGATTTCGGCCTACTACCTGCTGGCCGTGATCAATGACATACTCGATCTCTCCAAGATCGAAAAGGGAAAGCTGGAGCTGGAATACTCGGTTTTCGAGCTCCGCGACTGTATCGAAGATACGGGCCGAATTCTGGAACCCAAGGCACGCGAGAAAAAGCTCGGTTTCCACGTCGAGATCCAACCCGACATACCTCTACGTGTACTCGGTGATCAGGGCCGCCTGCGGCAGCTCCTGGTCAATCTCGTGGCCAACGCCATCAAGTTCACACATCAAGGGCGGGTCGTGATCAACGCTGGTCTCGTCAAGCGGATCGAAAACGTCTACACCATCCGCTTTTCCATTTCCGACACGGGCATCGGCATCCCCGCTCGATGTATACCCAGGCTGTTCGAGCCGTTTTCCCAGGCTGACACCTCGATGGCCAGCGCATACGGCGGCACAGGGCTGGGCCTTTCGATCGCGAAGCAACTCGTCGAGGCTCTCGGGGGGCAGATCGCGATCGAGAGCGAGGTCGGCAAGGGATCGTGCTTTTCGTTCACGGTGAAGCTCGAGGAACCACCCGTCAGAAAGAGCGAGCCTGAGAGGGAAGAGCAAGAGATTCCCGCCGGAAGAATCCGGATTCTGCTCGGTGATGAAAACATGGGTGACCGCCAGGTCGCTTCGGAGCTCCTCGAACGGGAGGGTTTTTTCGTCGACGAAACCGAAAGCGGTCCCGGCGTATTGATCAAGCTTCGGAACGCCGCGTCCACAGGAACGCCCTTCCATGTCACCCTGCTCGACGCGGATCTTCCAGGGATCAACGCCTGCGAGCTGGCCAGTTCGATCAAGATGGACATGATGATCGGCAGAACACGTGTCATCCTGGTTTCCAATCGCGCTCCCAACGCCAAAGAATCGAGCGCCCTCGACCAGAGGTTTTTCGATGCTCAACTGGCCAAACCACTCCAGCGCGCATTGCTCCGCACAGTCATGCTACCGGTCGTGGGGCTCTGCCGTCCGCAGGCCGCCGACAGCCACGAACGGTGTACCTCTAGCGTCGAGGACCAGCCGGCCGCAGCACACCTTGAAGAACAGGACGAGGCGGCGCGGACAGGTTGTTGGGTTCTGCTGGTAGAGGACAACCTGCTCAACCAGAAGGTCACCGCCCGTCTCCTCGAAAAGGCCGGATATCGCTTCGATGTGGCGAAAAACGGCCAGGAGGCGCTCAGCGCCCTGGGAGAACAGGAGTATGATCTGATCCTCATGGACTGCCGCATGCCGATCATGGACGGCTACACCGCTACGGCCGAGATCAGGCTGCGCGAAGGCGCTACCCGTCACACCCCGATCATCGCCATGACCGCCGAGGCGCTCAAGGGCAGCCGCGAACACTGCCTCGAGGTGGGGATGGACGACTACATCGCCAAACCGGTATCCGCCGCGGCGCTCTACGAGATGATCGAGAAGACTCTGAAGGCGAAACGGCTCGAGACGGTTCCGGACTGAACGGCCCCAAACCACGGATTGCTGAACGCGCCGCGGGGGAGTCGCCAGACCTTTTAGCCCCGCGGTGAGAGAGGGACGCGGCGGCGTGAGCATCAGAAGCCGCACGCTGTGCGAGAATCCGATGGTGTGTGCTGGAAATACCAGAAACGCTGGAACCAGTACACAGCTTGAGAAGCTGTGTCCCAATCATTATCCTGACCGCTTCCGAATGTCTTTCGCATTCAGCCCTCGCGCCCAGCATGGAGTCGAACTCATGGTCATTACGCCCCTCTCGTTGTTTTTTTCGATTCTCGTCGCCCTTGCCTCGCCGCCGGACTCGTTCCAGGAGATCACCATCGATCGAGCAGGTATCGTTATCAAGCACAACACCCGGATCAAGCCCGGAACCTATCGCGTTCAGGGAAGCGGTGAGGAGGGCGTGCTGGTCATCGACGCCGATGGGGTCGTTCTGGATTTCAACGGAGCGGAGTTGGTCGGATGCGAGGAAGACGCGACCCGGGACGGCTTCAGCGGGATCGCGGTGATCGCCACGGGCCGCCACAGAGTGACGATCAAGAACGCCCGCATCCGCGGCTTCAAGACCGCGATCCTCGTGCAGGAGGGTCGAGGTCTCGCCGTGGAAAACTGTGATCTCTCGGGAAACTTCGCCCAGCGGCTCGCGAGCACTCCGATGCGCGAAAACAGCGCGGACTGGCTCTGGCCGCACGAGAACGACGAGGATCAGTGGCGCAAGAACTACGGTGCCGGGATCTATCTCAAAGGCTGCACACAGGCTGTCATCCGCCGCAACGTGGGAAAGGGGTCCCAGAACGGGATCCTGCTCTCGCGCTGCGAAGGATGTGAGGTCTATGACAACGATTTCTCTTTCAATTCGGGATGGGGCCTCGCGCTCTGGCGCTCCTGCAAGAACATTATCTCGCACAACAAATTCGACTGGTGTGTCCGCGGCTACAGCCACGGAGTCTACTGGCGCGGCCAGGATTCGACGGGCATCCTGATCTTCGAGCAGTGTTCGGACAATTTTTTCGGCTGGAACTCGGCGACCCACGGGGGCGATGGATTCTTCCTCTACGCCGGCAACGAGACCCTGCGCCGCACAGGCAAAGGGGGCTGCAACCGCAACGTGCTCTACCGCAATGACTTCTCGCACGCTGTGGCCAACGGTATCGAAGCCACCTTCAGCGATAGCAATCTCTTCATCGAGAACATCTGCAACGACTGCCAGCACGGCTTCTGGACCGGCTACTCCTACAACACCTGGATCGCCGGCAACCGGATCGAGGACTGTTCCGGCGCCGGCATCGCCTGGGAGCACGGCCACGACAACCTGATCGAAGGTAACCGTTTCGCGCGCAATCCGGTGGCCATCGATCTCTGGTGGGACTACGACAAGGATCTCATGGAGACGCCCTACGGCAAGCGCGTCGACACCGACTCACGCAACAACCGCGTGCTGCACAACGTCTTTCTGCGCGACAAAACCGCCGTGCGGCTGCGGGAATCGCAGAAGACTTCGATCGAAGAGAACCTCTTCGTCACCTGTGAAGAAAACATTGCCGAGGACTCCAAGTGCTCGGCAACCAGGTCGCGCGACAACCGGATCATCGAGGACGCGTCACAGCTCGACCGGGCTCTGCAAAGCACCGCCATCGACGAGCACTCGCGCTCCTATCACCCGCCCGAGACGGCCGGTTCGCTCGAAGCCATTCTGCCCGAGGGAGCCCGCCGCGGCCGGCAGTACATTCTCATTGACGAATGGGGACCCTACGATTTCAAGGCGCCCAAGGTCTGGCCCAACGACGTGATCGCCGGCCGCGAAGCACGCTTCTTCCTCTACGGTCCCGAAGGCAGCTTCGAGGTAACGCAGGTGCCGGCAGGGCTGACGGTCGGTCCGCTCACCGGTTCGGTTCCCGGGCAGTTCACCGTGCGGGCCGAAAAACCCGGCTACCGAGCCTTCGAAATCGGCATCGAGACCGGCGGACGGCTCATGACTGCGTGGGGAACCCTGCTCAGCACCGAATGGACCGTGGAGTTCTTCCAGTGGACACCCGACCAAGATCCCCGCGAACATCCTGAGGCCTGGCGCAAGCTGCTCGCAGGCACGCCGCGTGACACCTTGCAGCTCGACGCCCTCGGCTTCCAGTGGCAGGGCGGTCAGCCCACGCCGAAGGTCCAGGCCGATCACTTCGCCACCGTGGCGCAAGCCGCGATCGACCTGCCCGCGGGAACCTACACTTTTGTCACCGTTTCAGACGACGGCATCCGTCTCTGGGTCGACGGCGAGCTGATCATCGACAACTGGACCTGGCATCCGCCCACCGAGGATCGGGCGACCGTCGATCTCGAGAAAGGAATTCACGAGGTGAAGATCGAGCACTTCGAGATCGACGGCTGGGCCGCGCTCTCCTTCGCGCTGGAGCACTAGGCGTATCACTGTCCGCCATCGCTGCGCGTCAGCAGCGTCACACGACCGCTGTACCCGCAGACGAGGATCTCATCGGTGGCGTTACGCGGATCCAGCTCGGCCGCGGCCAGCCAGTGTCCTCTGTCGCTGTCGTTGAATATAGTTCGGCTCAGAAAGGGCCCGTCGGCTTGCGAACGCAGCAGGAGCACCACCTTGCGATCGTAGCCGAAGAGGGCGATCGACTCCTCGTAGGATTCCGACGTGAAGCGGCCGGTGGCGGCTCCCCGCAAACCCGCCTCGCTCTCATAGATCACCCGACCCGACCATTCGGCGTCCGGCCGTCTGGACAGGCGCACCAGGCGACCGTCGTCTCCGGCGATATAGAGAACGTTTTCGAGCTCCCCACCCGAGGAGCCTCCCCGGACGATACGCGCGAGACCCTGATCCGATTGCCAGAGAACCTGGGTATCCAGCCGCCCCTCATCAAAGCCCAGGTGAATACAGCGGCCGGCGAGACTCACGAAAACGATCTCGCGCCCCTCGAGGATCGGAGAAAAGTCGCCGGCCACGACCTGGCGCACGCGCGCCGGTTCCGTGTGGATCACCTCGCCCCTCCAGGGGGTATCGGGCTCACCTGACGGAATGACATGAACAATCTCCCCCGCGAGGGTACACGCCAGCAGATCGAGACCGGTGTGGTCGGGTATCACGTCGTCCAAGAGCAGAGCATGGATCTCATCGTCGATATACCACACCAGACGGCTCTCGAACCCTCCTCGCGGAAGAGGCACCACCTGGTAGAGGTTGCCCCGCCCTCCCGCCAGGTAGAGCTCTGATCCCTCCCGGCGGGGGTCGGCGTCACCGAAGGCCGCCGCCCCGAGCCAACGACCGTCCATGATCGTGAACCAGGGCACGACGCGGCTCTCGAAGCGGGCTGGAACAAACAGCAGCGGTGCCCGGCCCAGCTCGTCGAGAGCCACGATCTCGGGCCCCGGAAGGGCTGGCAGTAGATCCTCCACCAGGAGCGACCAGACCGGGACATCGCTCTGCCAGAGCGTCGTGGCCTGCCACTCCCCCTGCTCTAAATGCGCATCGTCGCGGCTGCCGCGATCGTCTCCGCCGCGGCCCCCATCCGGCTCCTCCGGTTGTCCGCAGAGAGCTCCCTCGACGCCTACGAACGACCGCGGCTCGACGGCACCGTCGGGGTCCATCCCCGACTGTTTTGCCGGCACGGGAGCGAGTCCTCCCGAGAGCAACAGCAAGCCGAGCAAGCCCCGATAAACACGCCATCGCGTCAGCCATGTTCGGGTCTGCACGTTTTTCCTCCATGGGTTTGTTTAACTACGATCCGTGTAACAGCCTTTTTTCTAAAAATTTGTAAAGTAGAAATCTCAAAAACCCGAAGTACTCCCTGAAAGGTTTGTCAGGGCACTCATTAACCTCGACCTAAAAACTACACGGGAGCGATCAGCAAGGATTCGTGTTCCTGATGATGACGAGGTCGAAACAGTGAAACATCGAGATGGAGTCCTTCGGGACCGGAATAAACTCCTCAGTAACCGTCCAGAAAAACGTGGAGACGATCGAGCGATCTCCCAATCCGGCGACCGCTCCTCTGTGATCCGAGCCGCCGCAGCCGGCCTGCTTGCAGCGACCATTCTGATCCTCTGTCTCGACAGAATTCTGGACACTCAAAACTCAATGCCCGAGATGGAACGGCTGCGGTCGTGCCTCGCCCAGCGCGTCGAGATGGTCCACGTCGTTATGCAGAACGAGCCTGGTCTCGCTGGACTTCTCGCCGATTGTTTCGAGGCGCCTCTCGGCGTGGGCGCAGGCCCGGGAGCTGATGCCGGAGGCTCTCTCGAGCACCGCATTGCCTCTCACGAACCGAGCGTTCTCTGCGGCGAGAGTCCTTCGTCGTCGAACATCGAGCGAGGAGTCGCGCTGTTCGAACTGGCGCTCACCGATCCGACCGAAACAGGTTGCACGACCGATCTGCTCGTCGCCAGGTGTGACGGGAAGCGTGTCATCTCCCTCGGCTACGATCGGTGCATCAACGATTCGAAGGATGCAAAACGGCACGAGAACAATCCGGGGCCCGCTTCCCTTGCGCTGAACGCCGCTCTCCGCGGCGACCAGTGGTCGATCGACAGTGATACCGGCCCCGCGCTGATCGGTTGTTTCCAGCCGGTTCCCGGTACCGACTGGGGGCTCCTGATCAAAAAGCAGAGATCAGATGTTTCGGAAGCCTCTATCGAGCTGATATGGGTACTCGTCATGGGAGCGATCGTGATCGCCGGTAGTCTCTTCGTCCTGGGAGTCAAGGGTCCCGTCTCAGTCGCAAAACCGTCGGAGAACAAAACGCCGCGTCGGGATCACCGATCCAAGGCGATCCAGGACAGGTTGACAATGCTGAAGCGATCGGAACGGTTCTACAGACAGTTGTCCGAGTGCAGCGCCGACGGCGAGCTGGTTCTTCAGGACGGTCGGATCATCTACGCCAACCAGGCCTTCCGCCAACTCGCGGGGCTTCCCGACGACGGATATGCCGGCACCCTGCTCAGCGACAGGATCTTTCCCAAACACGCTTCGCTCATGCGCCGGCGTGAACAACTTCAGCAGGAAGGATCTACACCTCCGTCGCGTTACTGGTTGAAGCTACACAACGGTCACGGCAAGAGCATCACGGTCGAGGTCGTTGAAAAGACGATCAAATTCAAAGGACAGCCGGCCCGCCTCCTGTCGGTGCGCGACCTCGAGGCCGGGCAGCGCATCAAGATGTATCAACACCTGATTCCCACGTGTTGCATGTGTAAATCTATCCGCGATGACTCGGAGATCGATCACGACGTGGAGCGGGGAGAATGGGTTCCTCTGGAGGAGTACATGAAACGGCACTCCAACGCCCAGATGAGTCATACCTACTGTCCCGACTGCGAGAAGAAGCTGCTGGCCGTGATAAATCTGAAAGCCAACGAGACGAAGTGAGAGTCCCGGGCCGATCACAACACGTTGCGGACAATCCACTCCGAGGTCTCTTCTATCGAGCGGATCGTCACGTCGATCGTCCAGAGATTGGGGATCTTGCGGTAGGTCTGTTCGCAGAATTCCACCTCTTCCAGAATATGCGACGGCGTTGAATATCCCGGCATCGCGGCGTAGGACATCTGCCCCACGCGCTCGGCGCGTAGTTGGATCAGGCGGTCGATGTTCATGCGGAATCCCACCTTTTTGACGGGTAGCTGGATGATGCTCTGAGGAACGGGCATGTCCTTGATGATCGGAACGTTGGCGACTTTCAGCTTGCGACAGGACAGGAAGATGCTCGTCGGCGTCTTGCCGGTCCGCGACACACCGAAGATGATCAAGTCGGCCTGGTCCAGGGTATCGAGACGCTGTCCATCGTCGTGGGTGAGCGTAAAATGGATCGCTTCGGTAATCTGGTAGTCCGCCGCGTTGGCATGCCGCAGCATGCCCGGTTTCATCTGTGGCGAGTGCTGCAGCAGGACCTTGAAGATGTTGATCAGCGGCCCCATCACATCGATGAGAGTCAGGTTCCTGGCCTCCCCCCGTTTGCACAGAATCTCGCGCAGATGATCTGAAACCAGGGTGAAGACGATGATGCATCTGCCCTCCGGAGCCAGTTGGATGATGTTTTCGAGCTGCTCTGCCGTGCGGGTGAAGGAGAACCTTCGGATGTTGAACTGGGCCCCGCGAAACTGCACCAGAACGGCGGTCAGCACCGATTCCGCGGTGTGCCCCGTCGCATCGGAGACTACGAAGATGTTGATCGGTTCGCTCATAGGATCCGGGCTCCCAACCGGGCGAAGCGCTGGGATGTGTATCCTTCCCGAACGTATCGCCGCCCCTCTCTGATTTCACTGACGAACATGCCGCAATTGCTGCCGATCGCGTTCTCCTCGACCTCTCCGATGCTGAGGATGACACGAAAACCCTCCTCTTCGAAGGACTGCTTCAGCGCACGACCGGTATCCTGAAGGAATGGATCGATACCGCTCTCGATACCCAGGGCTTTGGCGCGCGCCGTGGGATTGACCGGCGTGAGCTTGATCAGAAAGTGCTCCGGCGAGAACAGGCTCCTCAACGAGGGAGGATCGAGCGGGACGTCGCGCGCCACGGCGAAGTTGAGGGTAATGAGCTGATCGTCCGCTCGTCTGAAGCGCGATCCGAAATCCGCGATCCACGGAAGCGAGAGCAGCCGTATGGGAATCAGGTGCCGGCGCACCGACGGATCGGTGCTGTGTATCGAGAACTGCAGTTGGAACCGTCCCCCTCCATAGAGCTGCTCCTTGATCTGCAGCAGCTCCTCGAAGAAAGCCTCTCGCCCCCAGGGCCCTACCGACGAAATCGAGGGCAAAAGCCCCGGGGCTCGAAGCCGCTCGGGAAGCCTCCTGAGCGCTTCGAGCACGGCGGGATTGAGAGCCGGCTCTCCCATGCGGGCGAACTGGATCTTCAGCTTGGGCACGGCCACCACGCCGCCCGGGTAGCGTCTGTTCACCATGAAGAGGATCTGATCGAGGATCTGATCCGCGGAGAGCGCGCCTGCATACCCCCCACCGGCGTCGCAGAACGCGCAGCGCACGGGGCAGCCAAAAAGCGTGGAGATGATCAGCACCCACTTCTGCTCCCGAGGGATCGGAGGCTGAACGGACTCCACGAACTCGATCAGTTTTGCCTCATCGTCGTCGACCCGGGCTACATAAACCGTAGCCAGGTCTTCCTTTCCGTACTCGGCTATCACCTGCACGCCTGCTGTTCCTCCACTGCTGCCTCGATGTTTGCCGGCTGCCGACCGGTGTGCAGCACACTTGGTGCTGCGATCGCCCAGTTGCCAGCGTATCGATCAATAGGCGGCTCCAATCCGACTCTTTCAATGGCCTGCTGCCTGCCGCTTCAAATAGTCAGCCGCGGCCATGGCGATCCTCAGGCCGTCTCCCACGGCGATGCCGGCCTGACGGTGACCGCCTCGGATCAGATCGCCTCCGGCGAAAAGTCCGGCACCACGTTGCACCCGTCCCGCGACCAGATCGGAGGTTGATGGGGGCGGGTGATCGATTGTGCCCGACCGGTCCAACCGGCGCAAGAGGATGTCACGGGGGCGGCGGCCGCAGGCCACGACGAGCAGATCGGCGGAGACCACGCGTGTTCCGGAGGGCAGGTCACAGGTCACGCTCACGCCGTCGGTGCCCTGCGCGGCAATCCTGGAAATCACCACCGGAGCCAGAACGGTGATACCTGGCTGCGCCCCCACGCGATCGGCGAGCAGAGCCAGACAGCAGGGGGCGCCGCGGATGAGGAGCATCACTTCGGCGCCGCGGCGGGCGAGGTTGAGGGCATAGTCGTGAGCCGCGTCCCCGCCGCCGGCGATCAGAACGCGCCGGCCGGCGAGTCCGGCCGGCAGGTCGGCTACCTCGTAAAACACCCCTCGCGCCACGAGCTCGGGAGGCTCGCCTACGAGCCCCGTCCTGGGTTCGCTGCCGGTGGCCAGGATCACCACCTCGCAGCGCACGCGTCTTCCCTTTCGGGTGATCAGCTCGTAACCGCAGCGCCGGCGGCGAAGGTGCTCCACGCGCGCCTTCAGCGCCTCGATCCCTACGGCAGCCAGGTGTTGCTCGAGAAGCCGGCCGAGTCGGGGTCCCCTGATGCCGCGTGGAAAACCGGGATAGTTCTCTACCAAATCGGCGTTGTGCACGAGCCCTCCTACGCGATGTTCCTCGAAGAGCCGCACTCGCCATCCCGACCGCGTTAGCTGCACCGCCGCGGCCACGCCGCACGGCCCGGCCCCGACAACCCCGGCGTCACAGCTCTCGGTTATCATCGATTCCTCTCCAGCCGGAACAGCGTGGACCGGGCACCGCCGCTCGCTCACGGCGCGGCGGGCGCCGGCGGAATCGCCCGGATGAGCTCTCGGGAGAGCACGGGCACACCGAAGCCGTTCACCAGGGTTTTCAACGCCGCTAGGTGCAGCTCCGCCGAGGAGCTGGCCATGCCGTCCACGACCAAGGTAACATCGAGGTTTTCCATGAAGGCGTCGCGTGCCGTGGTCTCACAGCAGAGATGGGTCATTACCCCGGTGATGACCACACCGCCGATACCCTCGTGCGACAGATAATCGCGCAGCCCCGTCTCGTAGAAGGCGCTGTACTGGTGCTTGACGACGACCTCCTCGGTCGGTAGCGGCTCGAGGGAGGGTGTGATCTCGAGCTGCAGGTCGCCGGGCTCCAGGATATTGTGCCACCAGCGCCCCATGGCCCCGTGGTGATCACCCGGCCGGTCCTCGTGCCGGGTGAAGACCACCGGCAGGCACGCACGCCGGAAGACGGCCAGCAGGGCCTTCACCTGCGGCAGGGCGATCCGGCTGTCAGGGAGGTAGGCATCGCCATCGACGTCGAGGAAGACGCGCTGCATATCGATCACCATGAGGGCGGTGCGCACCTTTGCGATGCGGGCGGGCATGAAGCTGTGGCGCGAAAACGCTCTCAACTCTCTCATCCAGCTACCACCTGCGGCATTCATCGGCGACATGAACCTTCCCTCCCGTCTCGTGATCTGGTCCCGGCATCGCGTGCGGCCGATCTCGGACCACCTGGTCGTCCCGGCTACGATCGAAGCGCACTGGACCGGCCGCCGCTCTCAGCCCATCTTCATCACGGCGTGCACCTCGTCCATCGTCGCTCGAGCCACCTCACGCGCCCGCCTCTCGCCGTCCAACAGGATGTCCATGACCTCATCGGGATGCTCTTCGAAGTGCCGCCGCCGCTCCTGGAGCGGCGCCAGAAATGCGCTCACACTCTCGGCGCATTCGCGCTTGCAGGCCACGCAGCCGCGCAACCCGCCCTCGCACTCGTTGCGGATCTGCTCCTCCTTCCGGGAGTTGAAGCGCCGGTGATACTGGAACACGGCACACCCGTCGGGATGCCCGGGATCGTCCTTGCGGATCCTCGTGGGATCGGTGTAGGCCGTCTTGATGCGGCTTTGCACCACGTCGGGCGGATCGGCCAGATCGATCGTGTTGCCCAGCGACTTGCTCATCTTGGTCTGCATGTCGAGCCCGGGCAAGCGGGCGAAGCGCGTGAGCTTGGCCTGCGGCTCGGGAAAAACCGGGCCGTAGATCGTGTTGAAGGACCGGGCGATCTCGCGAGAGATCTCCACGTGGGGCACCTGGTCCTCGCCGACGGGCACGAACTCGCCCTTGTAGATCAAGATATCGGCGGACTGCAGCACCGGGTAGCCGAAGTGCCCGTAGGCCACCGTTTTCAGCTTGAGGTCGCGCACCTGCTCCTTGAGGCTCGGGTTGCGCTCCAGCCTGGCGGTCGTCACCAGCATGGAGAAGATGAGATGCAGCTCGCTGTGCTCCTTGATCTGGGACTGGCGAAAAATCGGGCTCTTCTGCGGGTCGAGCCCGGCGGCCAGCCAGTCCTTCATCATCTCGAGGGTGTTGTCCAGAATCGAGGTCGAATCGGGGTTGGTCGTCAGGGCGTGGTAGTCGGCGACGAAATGATAGCTCTCGTACTCCTTCTGCAACTCGACCCAGTTTTCCAGGGCCCCTACATAGTGGCCCAGATGAAGGCGGCCCGTGGGCCGCATGCCGCTCAAGATCACCTTTTTCCTGCCGGGAGCATCGGTCATCGGTTTCTCCGGTGTTCGCTGGTTGACTGTTTTTGAGTCTCGATCGTCTCTCGACCGCAACTTGCAGGCCGAGAATAAAGCTATCGCCGCTCTTCGTCAATTAGAGGCGGGGAGATAAAACCTCGATCAACGCGCTGCGACAGAAGGCTTAATCTTTTATGAGCCAGAATATTAAGGTTGCCGAAAAAGATGGTGAATTGGATGCGGCAAAAGTAAACTTTTCTGTTTTAGTCGCGAATGCATCACGAACCGGAGGATTCCATGCTGCGTCTCTGCTGTTGGTTGTTTGTCGGTTTGGCCGTCTCCTGGTACTCAATCGCCGGCGGAGGATCGAGCCTCTGTGGAGCGGAGAACGTGCTCGGGGAGGAAAACCCCGCCCCGCGCGGCTCGAGTATTGATTGCTGGCTGCAAGCCGGTCCACTGCCGGTTCCGGTTGCGGCGTTCGAAGATCGTGACAACAAGACGATCGCCAAAGACCTGCTGGACGCCGCCCCGCTCGGCGGCACGAGCTATCCCGAGGAGGGCGCCAGGTTGCCCTGGGCGCCCTGTACCGGCCTGGAGTGGCTCAGCCGAACCACCCTGGAAGGAGCACTCGTTTTCGACGGCGCCGGAGTTGATGCCGGCGATCCGACCCTGCCGCGCATAGCCTTCGCGGCTGCATATCTCAGCACCACCAGGTGGCAGGAAGTCACCTTCGAGGTGCGCTGCACCCGTCCCTGCGCCCTCTTCGTGGACGGCGAGGAGAAGGGACGCGGTCTGCGATGGACGGCCGCCGCGGACGACAAACCACAGACGGTCCGCGCGTCATGCCCGCTGATCCGCGGCAAGCACCGCATCTGGATCGAGAGCGTCGCGCTCCCCGGCGCGGAGGCGACGAGCGCCCCCTGGACGCTGAGCTTGCGTGTCGAACCGGGTGGGGAAAACGCGGCAGATACCCTTTCGTTTTCGCTCTCCCCGCGTCGCACCTTCGCGGACATGAACGCGGCCAAGGGCTTCTCCTCGGTCGGCAGCTTCGCCCTCTCGCCCTTCGGCGAGCGGCTGGCACTGGTATTGTCCGACAAGAGCTCCCGACCGGGACACACCAGGCGTTCGCTTCTGATCCTGGAGATGCCCACAGGGGACGTAGTCGACCGCCTCGACGCCTCGAGCGGGATGAGCGACCTGTCCTGGTCTCCCGATGGAACCCGGCTGGCCTTCAAGACCAAAGGCCGCCTCGACTGCTACGAACCCGGCTCCCGTAGATTCACCACCATCGTGAAGGGCGTCAAAGGGCTGGGTAAATACATGTGGGGTCCGGACAGCGCGTTCGTCTGCTTCGCCGCGCAGGGCGCCAAACCCGAACCGCAAGGCGATCACGTGCGCCTCGAAGGCATTCACCAGCGCCTCACCGACTACAGCGAGACCAAGACGCTGCACCTCGTCTCCGTCGGTGGCGAGGCGCGCCACACCCTCACCCGCACCGGCCACTTCGCCATCGAAGATTTCGCGCTCGCGCCGGACGGCAAAAAAATCGTCTTCGTCAAGCGCTACCCCATCGAGGGGCGCCCCTTCTTCCGCACCGAGTTCTGGATGCTCAGCCTGCCTCACGGCGATGAGCGGCTGGTGCTGACCACCTCGTTCCCCTTTGAGAACATGCCGCAGAACCTCACCTTCTCGCCTGACGGACAGACGATCGCCTTCACCGGGCCGCCTGCGCAGATCGTCGGCGACGACGATGTTACGGAGCACAATTTTTTTGAAACCGACCTCTGGCTGCTCGACCTGGCGTCGGGCCGGGTAGAGCGTCTCTCCGACCGTTTCGATGAAGGTGTGGAAGCGCCGCTCTTCTGGCACCCTACGGATGGCCACATCTACTTCACCGCTCATTCGCGCACGCAAAAGCAGCTTTCGCGCATCGCCGTGGAGGGCGAGGGTTCACTGGAGCGGCTGCACGAGAGCCCGCGCGTCGTGCACACCTCGTGCGCGGCCGCCGGCGGTCGCGGCCTGGCCTTCACCGGGTCCTCGATCGATGCGCCGGCGGCGCTCTACGCCATCGATCTGGAAGAGGGGCAGACCCGGCTGCTCCTCGATCCCAATGAGCGCTACATGCAGCAGTTCATGCTCGGCCGCTGGGAGCCGTGGAGCTTCGAGAACACGCGTGGCCAGAAGATCGACGGCTTCCTCTTCTATCCCCCCGATTTCGAAGAGAGCCAGGTCTATCCCCTGATGGTCTACTACTATGGCGGCACCTCGCCCGAGGTGGAGCGGTTCTCCGTGACCTACTATCACTTCATGCCGGCCAACGGCTACATGCAGTACGTGGTCAATCCCGCCGGCGCCGTGGGCTACGGCGAAGCCTTCTCCGACCTGCACGTCAACGACTGGGGCGAGCTCGCCGCCGCTGACATCATCGAAGGCGTAGAGGCCTTGCTGAAGGAGAAGACCTTCATCGACAGTGAGCGGGTTGCCGGCTACGGCGGAAGCTACGGCGGTTTCATGACCTTGAGCTTGATCACCAAGACCGACCGCTTCAAGGCATCCTGTTCGCTCTACGGCATCTCGAATCTGGCCAGCTACTGGGGCGCCGGAATCTGGGGCTACACCTACGGCGACACCGCGATGGCGCGCAGCTACCCCTGGACACGACCGGATATCTTCGTGGAACGTTCGCCGCTCTACCACGCCGACAAGGTGCGCTCGGCGCTGCTCTTGATGCATGGCACCGACGATGTCAACGTGCCCAGCGTGGAATCGGAGCAGATGTTCACGGCGCTGCAGGTCCTGGGCAAAGAGGCGGCGTACGTGCGCTTTCCCGGCGAAGATCACGGCATCGGCAGCAGCCTGGACATCTATATCCTCCACCGCCGCATGATGCTGGAATGGTTCGACAAGCACCTCAAAGGAGAGCCGGAGGCCTGGGAAGCCCGCTGGCGCTGATCGGATCGTGTCCCCGCGGCCGGCCGTGGGGCGGAAGGAGAGGTCATGGGTCGCAAGAGCCGTCAGAAGAGAGCTGCGGATCGCCGCGGCCGGGGCGCGGTGCCTGGTCGCAAATCCGAGGCCGCCGGCGCGCCCCGGGAGGAGCGCCCTGCGTTGTGGAGCCGCATCGTGCGCGACCGGCTCACCTGGGCCGGAGCGGGGCTCGTGGCGCTGATGCTGCTGGCTTACAGCTCCAGCTTCGCCAACGGGTACATCTGGGACGACCCTGAGTACCTGCTCAACCAGCCCACACTCCGTTCCCTCGAGGGGCTCGGCGAGATCTGGTTCGGTTTCGATGTTAAGAGTCTGTCTCCCCTGCGCATCAAGTGCGCCACGCCGCAGTACTATCCGCTGGTGTTCACCTCCTACTGGCTGGAATACCGGTGCTGGGGCTTTTCGCCGCTCGGCTATCATCTGGTCAACATATTCGTCCACGTCGGCAGCGCCCTGCTCTTGTGGATGCTGCTGCGGCGGCTCACCGTGCCCGGCGCCTGGCTGGCGGCGGCGCTCTTCGCGCTCCATCCGCTGCAGGTGGAATCGGTGGCCTGGATCACCGAGCGCAAGAATGTGCTCTCCGGCTTCTTCTACCTGGCGGCGTTCCTCTGCTACCTGCGCTGGTCCTTACCACGCGCCGGTCCCGAACCGGCACCTCCGGCGGAGCATTCATCGCCACGGTGGCTCTACGCCCTGGCCCTGGTGTTCTTTGTCGGCGCCCTGCTCAGCAAGACGGTCACCTGCACCCTGCCCGCGGCGATCCTCGTGGTGCTCTGGTGGCAGCGCGGCCGTATCGGCCGGCGCGACATCGTGCCCCTGATTCCCTTCTTCGCCGCCGGGATCATCTTCGGGCTGCTGACGGTGTTCATGGAAAAGCACCATGTAGGAGCACAGGGTGAGGAGTGGGGTTTCTCCCTCGTCGAACGTACGCTCGTGGCCGGCAGGATCCTCTGGTTCTACGCCGCGAAGCTCGTCTTACCCCTAGGGCTCACCTTCTTCTATCCACGCTGGGAGATCGACGCGGCGATCCTCTGGCAGTATTTCTTTCCGGCGGCGGCGCTGGCCGTCGTGATCGCACTCTGGTGCCTGCAGCGGCGCCTGGGCCGCGGGCCGTTGGCGGCGGTGCTCTTCTTCGGGGGCACGCTCTTTCCCGCACTGGGGTTCTTCGACGTCTATCCGATGCGCTTCTCCTTCGTGGCCGACCACTTTCAGTACCTGGCATGCATCGGACTCATCGTGCTGGGTGCCGCACTCTTCGCCCGCGCCGTCGAGAGGTTTGATGAGCGCAGAACACAGCACGCCATCCTGGCCTGCGGCGGCGTGTTACTGCTGCTGGTCTGGCTCACCTGGCAGCAGGGGAAGATCTACAAAGACCAAGAGACGCTCTGGCTCGACACGCTCGCCAAGAATCCCACCGCCTGGATCGCGCACAACAACCTGGGCGAGATCTACGTGCAACAGGGCCAACCGGAAAGAGCGATTCGGCACTGCCGCGAGGCGCTGGCTCTGAAATCGGATCTACCCGAGGCTCAAGGCAATCTGGCCAACGCCTTGTACTCGACCGGCCGATCCGAAGAAGCCGTGACCTGGTACGAGGCGTTGCTGCGGCTGCAGCCCGACAATGTCAAGGCACACGGCAATCTGGGTGTCATCCTCGACAAGCTGGACCGTTTCGAGGACGCTGTCGAACATTTCGAGAGGGCCATAGCGCTGGAACCCCGCTATTTCTCGGCCTACTACAACCTTGGAAACGCCTACTATTCGCGCAAGAAATACAACGAGGCGATCGAGGTGTACACGGCGGCGCTGCGGATCGCACCGGGTTACGTCGATGGCTATGTCAAACTGGGGAACATCCACGTGGAGTCGGGCCGCCACGACGACGCCGTGCGCGCCTATCGCCGTGCCTGCCAGCTCAATCCCGGGAACCTCGACGCGTCGATCAATCTAGCCCGGCTGCTCGCAACAGATTCGAAGAGATCGATGGCCGAGGCCCGCGAAGCGGTACGGCTGGCGGAGGGAGTCGCGCGCGTCATGTCCAACAATCCCAGGGTACTCTGGATCCTGGCGGCATCCTACGCTCGAGCGGGGCGGTTCGCCGAGGCCGTGCAGACCGCCGAGAGGGCGCTCAACCTGGCCAGGAGGGAGCAGGATTCCAGGCTGACCCTGCAGATCGAGCAGCAACTGCAGCTCTACCGTGCCGGTCAACCATACCTCGTTGAGTGATTCGCGGCCAACCTGGCGCAAGCGTCAGTTTCCCCGGCGGCTAGAATCCACGCGCAAAGGCAGTTTGACGAACAGAGGTTCCAAACCTTCTCAGACAGCCCAATCCTTAGCGTGGGGCACTACCTTGCCGCACCCGTCAGCAGCAACAGCGCCCTTCGCGGCTGTTGCGGCGACAGTGTCCCGTCTCGTTTTAGCAGCGGCAGCGTACCGGAACAGCCCGGAGCGCCGAATCTGTATCGATCCGGAACCAAACTCTTGTGCTCAGCGGATGATCTGCACCTGCGCCCGGCCCTGATCGTCGGTGGTGACGATGATCTTCTCGACCCGGGCGAGGACGGTCTCGAGCGTTTCGAGAAAGAGACGGGTTCGAGTGATCTCCTTGGCATGTTCGTACTCGGTGAGCAGGGAGGTGAACCTCTCGGCGCGCCCGCCGGCTTCGGTGAGCGTGTTGTTCTCGTAGATCAGGGCTTTCTGGAGGATCTTGTTGGCTGCGGCGCGCGCACGCGGCAGCCGGTCCTTGACGTAACCGTCGGCCTCCTGCACGCTGCGGTCCTTGTCAGCCTTGGCCCGCGAGACGTCGTTGAAGGCCTCGATCACCTCTCCCGGCGGGGTGATCTCTTGCAGGTTGGCTGAAAGGACCTTGATCCCGGCGCCGATCTGGTCGAGCAGTGCCTGTGTTCCGCGACGGGTCTGCTCCTGGATCTCGATCTTGCCGGTTGTAAACACCTCGTCGACACGCATGTTGGCGATCGTCGCGGTAAGCATGCTCTCGGCGCTCTTACGGATCAGGAAATCGGCGTCGCCCTGCCCCACCCTGAAGAGATAGAGCGCCGGATCACTGATCACGTAGTGGATCATCAACTTGATGTCGATCACGTTGGTGTCCCCGGTGAGCCACTCCCGCTCGTCGAGCGCCACCGGCGTGGGATCGCGTCCCTGGACCAGGCGGAATCCGACCGGCATCTTGCGCGTCTCGCGCGTGTTGATAACCTGAACGGTTTCCAGGGGATAGGGCAGAGTGAACTGGATACCAGGGCTCAGGGTGCGCTCGAGCGCCCCGAAGCGCAGCAAGAGCCCCTGCTCGTCCTGCTGGATGGTCCAGATCCCGGTGGCCAGGAAATCGATCAGAGCCACGAGTAAGATCACGGCGGTCGCTCCCAGAAGCGACCGCGCAAGCAGACTGAGACGGGTTGTCAGGCGCGAGCCGATCACGAGATCACCTCCCCTCTCTCAGCACCTCGAGCAGCGGCGAGTCGGCGGGGATCACGATGGTGGCGTTCTCTCTCAAGAAGAGCTCATAGGCCTCGAGCTTGCGCAGAAACTCGTAGAACTCGGCATCCCGACCGTAGGCCGCGGCATAGATGGCGGTGGCCTCAGCGTCGGCGTTGCCGCGGATCTCCTCGGCCTTCTGCTTGGCCTGGTTGATCAGCTTGGCCTGTTCGAGGTCGGCTTCGGCTTTGACCTTCTCGGCCAGCTCTTCCCCCTCGGAGCGGTACTTGCGGGCGATGCGCTCCCTCTCGGCCTCCATGCGCTGAAACACGGCCTGCTTGTTCTGGTTGGGGAAATTGAGTCGCTTCATGCGCACGGCCACGACGTCGATCCCGAACTCGTCGTGCAGAGAAATACCGACCCCCTTGGAAACGCCCTCCATGATCTCGGGGATCTTGCTCAGCAGAGCCGGCAGTAGGTCACCGGGAGCGGGATTCCCGGCGCTCCGTCCGCCCGGTTCCTCCGGTCTCTCGCTCCCTTCGTCCGGCTCGACCAGTGGAACCAGATCGGAGAGGTTGAATCGCCCGAGCTGTGCACCCACCTCGGAGCGCACAATGTCCTGAATCCGCGACTCGGCGCCGATGCGGTCGTTCACGGTAACCAGAAAGCGCTCGGGATCGACGACTCTCCAGGCCACGAAGAAGCTCACCAGCACGTTCTTCTTGTCCATGGTCAGGAACTCACCCTCCTCGGGTGAGGTGATCGCCACGCGGCGGTCGATGCGATAGAGCGATTCCACCGGCCAGGGCCATTTGAAGTAGAGACCGGGGTTCTCGATCGTGCGCCGCGGATCGCCGAAGAACGTCTTCACGGCGAATTCGCTCTCTCCGACCTGGAAGAAAAAAAGCGTTGCGCCGAGGCCGACGAGCACGAGGATCACACAGATCAGCGCCAGGGTTTTCATCGATACTGCTCCCAGAAATCCCGGAAAGGGGTGCTCTTCTCCGGCTCGATTTCTCCGCGGCGAGCGTTCTCGCGCCCGCCGTCCGACGGATCCCTCTCGGCACTCGCGTCACCGCCGGTCGGATCGAGAAAGGGGGTTCGCGAGCCACGCTCCCCCATCCAAAGCTGAACCTCGATCCCCTCGCCGAGCGGCAAGATCGCGCCGGTCGTGGCTAGCACGGCTTCCACGGTCTCCAGGTAGAGACGCAGCCTGGTCAGCGCAGGAGCCTCACCGTAGGCGTCGCAGAGCGCGCGGAAAGCCAGGCCGCGTCCCAGCGCCTGGGCCACCGTCTCCTCGTGATAGATCCAGGCGTCCTGAACCAGGCGATGCGCCTGCCCGCGGGCGAGAGCGATCGTTTCGTTGAGGTCGCTCTCGGCCTGGAGCTTTTCCTTCTGCTTGTCCTCCGCTGCGCTGGCCACGTCGCGGAAAGCGTAGTGCACATTGCGCGGGGCGTGCACGTCGAGGAAATTGACCTTCAAGATCTCCACGCCCGTACCGGCCCGATCCAGCTCGACTTGCAGCTCGATGCGCGTGCGCTCCTCGAGCTCGGCGCGGTACCCCACGAGGATCCGGTCGGTGGAGAGACAGGAGCAGACGAGCCGCAGCGCCGAGGCCGCGAAGGAACGCACGGTCTGCTCCGGATCGGCGAGATGGAAGGTGTAACGATAGGCGTCTTTCAGCCGGTATTGCACGCTGAACTTGATGGAAACGATGCTCTCACCACCGTTCATCACCTCGGCTTCGCGGGTGAGCTCCTCGGCGGCCGAGCTGCCGCTGAAGAGTCCGGTCATGTTCAGGTCGGCCCCTTGCCGGCCGCGCTCGAAGCCGAACTCGAGGGTCCGCACCTCGAGCGGCCGGCAGACGCGGACCCGTTCGAACGGCGCAGGCAGATGCCAGCACAGGCCGGGCTCGGGGATCGAGCGCGTCACCTTACCGAAGCGCTGCACCCAGCCCACCTCCCCCACATCCACGACGGAGAAGCAGGTGGAGGCGTAGCAGAGCAGGGCCAGCAGCACATACGCCGCGCGCGCCCTGCGGCCCAGCGGATCGATACGCAGCGGTCTGCAGAGCCTCCTCAGCACCTTGCCCCAACGGGAGAGCATGCCGGTGACCCACGCTGCTCGAACGAGCAACACCAGCAGCGCAACCGCGGAAATCGCTTTCAGCGCGAAGGGGATCGTTTCCGAGACCTGACCCACCACCTTGGTGGGATCCACGCCATAGTCGCGGTAGAGCGAATCGACCATCAAACCCATGAAGAGGGTAACCACGGCCACGCACACCAGATAGAGAGCCAGTGTCCGCTTGCCCAAGTATTTGGAAAGGGCGAAGAGCGATCCCAGGTTGGTAGCCGGACCGGCCAGCAGAAAGACCAGAGCGGCGCCCGGCGAAAGCCCCTTGAGCAGCAGGGTGGCGGCGATCGGGGTGGAGGCCGTGGCGCAGATGTAGAAGGGGATTCCCACGACGAGCATAATCAGCATGGCGGGAAAACCCTGAGCCAGCGGGGTGTCGAAGAGGGAGTCGGGCACCGCCACGGCGATCAGGCCCGCGCAGAGGAAGGCGAAGCACAGCACCGAGACGAGGTCGTTCAACAAGGTAATGTAGCCGAAGCGCAACGACTCGAGCCAGAGCGGTCCCGTCGGCCGGGTGGTGCCGTTCACCTGAAGGCTTTCGTCGCTGCCCGCGATCTGATTCTCGTCCGGCGCCGCCGGCGCGGCAGCTCCCGCAGAACAGGAGCAACCGCTCATCTGCTCGGCCGGCCCCCTGTCCAGGTCCGAAGGCTTGCCGTTCGAGGTCTCATCCCCGTTACGATCATCCCCGTCGAGCAAACCGCGGCGGCTAAACCAGTTGACCGCCGAGCCGGTGAAGAGCGCGGTCACCAGGGCGGCGAGGGGGCGGACCACGGTCAAGATCGGATCGAGGATCGCGTAGGTGAAGAAGATCGAGTCAACCCCGGTTTCAGGCGTGGAGATCAAAAAAGATGTCACCGCGCCGCGGCTGGCCCCCCGTTTCTTCATCGCCACGGCCACGGGAAGCACGGAACAGGAGCAGAGCGGCAGGGGCACTCCGAGCAGAGATGCCAGGATCACAGAACCGAAATCGTCGCGGCCGAACCAGCGCAGAAAACGTCCCTCCGAAAGCACGTAGCGCAGCAGACCTGCCACCCCGAAGCCGATCATGAGATAGAACGCCGCCTCGGTGAACATGTGGTAGATGGAACCGAAAAATTCGCTCATATCAGTGACTGGGCCCAACAGTTCCCCTCGAGCAGTCTCACGGCCCTGACTGCGGACCGCGATGCTCGCAGGTTGTCGAATTGTCAATTAATAGTGGACATCGCGACGAGATACAAGCCCATTATGCAACCCTCTCGTTCGTCTCGCCTGTCTGGCGTGTCCATTGCACCGAGCTCGTGAAAAAGTTAATCTACCCAGGCGGATTCCCAAAGCCTGACTCTATCTTATCGATCAGTTCCCATCGTTTTGCTCGGTTTGTTCCGGTTCTTTCTAATCGCAGTATCGAAAAGGAGGAAGTGTGATGAAGGTAAAACGGCAACTGAACCTCGTTTTCCTCGTAGCCCTCGCGGGTGTTGTGCTGGCGCCCTGGACGCTGGCCGCTCCCGACGAAGAAAGCGGCCTGACCCGGGTCTTTCAGAAGGGCTGGCGTGGCGCCGAGCGGGTCACCACCGTGCATTCCGGCATGGCGGTGACGCACCAGGCCCGGCCTCTCACGTGGACGAGCCGCATCTCAGGCGCCGGCGTGAGATGGACCGCGGACTATACCACGGCGCAGTGGATACCCGACGCCATCGCCCTCGGTGATCGTGAGAGCACGATCCTCTGCGGAATCACCGGCAAGGTGGATGCCGTGGCGCACTACTCGGCGCTGGATGTCGATCCACCCTCCGAGCTCTGGCTCGACACCTCGGTGAACGGCCAGGACTATCTCATGAAAGTCTCCAGCTCGCATGGCGACGACCTCATGACGGTGATCTACGGCATGGCGGAGGGGAACACCTATCGCCCCACCCTGCACGCCTATCGATCGCTGTCGGGCACGCCGTTGTTCGTCTATGATTTCCCCTTTACCAACGCCTTCAGCATCGAGTGGCAGACCGCTGTGGCGGCCGACGGCTCCAAGTTCGCCGCCTGCTTCGACAGCGGCTCCACGTGGCAGGTCTTTCTCAACGTCTTCGATACCACCGGCCAGAGCCTCTTCACCCGCGCCTTCGGGGCTTGGACCGCCGAGTGGCTCGAGCTCTCCCAGGACGGCAGCCGGATCTACGTGGCCGAGCTCAACGCCTGGGTGCTCGACGGCAACTCGGGGCAGACTGTTTTCAAGGGACCTGCCGGATTTTTCGGCGCCAACGATTTCAGCGACGACGGGACCGCCTTCGCAGGCGGCGGATTCTCCGATTTCTGGGTCTACAAAGACCAGGGTGGCGGCAACTTCGTGGAGGTGGCTTACATGGATACCGTCTCCGGGCTGCCCCTCTCGCTCAAGCTGAGCGAAGACGGCAAGCGCCTGGCCGTGGGGCTCTGGAGCTGGGACAGCGACGCCGAGTTCACCGTGATCGCCTATGACGTGGAGAACGACCAGGAGGTCTGGAGCCGCACCTTCGTCGGCACCGGTACGCTGCAGGCCGCGCCAGACTCGATCGACGGCGACCGCAATCTGGACCGCTTCGTGGTCGGTTCCTGGGGCGACCAGGGCCAGACTTGGCCCGAGCTGCTGGTCTTCGATTTCCTGAACTCCGAGCCGATCTTCACCGTGGATACGAGCGGCTCGATCCTCGACGTGGCCATGTCGGCCGACGGCCGCCACGTGGCGGCGTCGTCCAAGATCACCCACGCCAACACCTCGGCTTTCGGGGGCTACATCCACATGGTCGATCTGGGCGGCGAGGAAGTCGATCTCCAGGGCGTGCTGAAACCGGGCGCCTCAGTCGAGTTGGCGCTCTACGGCGATCCCGGCGACCAGGTGCGCATCGGCGTGGCCTCCGGCGAGACAGAATCCACCCTGCCCGGCGTGAACGGGACCTGGTATCTGGACATGTCAGGCTCACCCAACATCTTTGTCTATCTCGGGGCGTTCAATATCCCGGCCCAGGGAACGGCGCTCGTGCCGCTGACCGTTCCGGCGAATCCCAACCTGGTGGGAACACGCTTCCATTTCCAGGGAGTGCTGATCCCCAAGGTCGGCGGTTCGCCCTACACGACGAACGTGAAAGCGTCCCGCGTACTGCCGTGACATTCGAAGCTGGGATGATATAGACTCTCCCAGCCCAACCCTCAGCATGGGACACTGCCTTGCCGCACATGTGAGCAGCAGCACCATCCTTCGCGGCTGTTGCGGCGGCAGTGTCCCATTCCGTGTTAGCAGCGGCAGTGTGTCGAAACAGCCCGCAGCACCGATTCAGGCGTGACTCGGAACCCGTCGTTCGTGGCTCTTGGAATCGATACCGCGACCGAACCCAACACCGATACAACGAGTCCGGAACCAACCTTCCCCGCTCCCATTCACCAAGAACTCCAGTCGATCGTTGCCGAAAGAACGTATAATCGAGCATATCACACCGGACGCGGACCGAGATTGGATCGATGTCCGAACCGAAGAGTGACCAGAAACACAAAGAGGTAACCTCACAACAATGAAACAATCGAAAGTCGCGGTCCTGCGCACCGAACCCGCCACGGTGCTGGCCGACTATCACGATCTCATGAATCTCGCCGGCTACCAGGACACCTTAGCCCAGGACGCCGATACGGCGCTCAAGATCAACATCAGTTGGCACTTCTTCTATCCCGGCTCGTCAACGACACCCTGGCAGCTCGAGGGGGTCATCCGCGCCATGAAGGCGGACGGCTACGATCCGGAGCTGATTCACGGCTGCCACAACCGGACCGTGGTCATCGACGCCCATCTCGGTGAGCGGGAGAACAAGCAGATAGAACCGATCGAGGCGCACGGACTGCGCAACGTGCACCTCTACGAGGGCGAGGAGTGGATCGACGTGCGCGAGGCCGTGGGCGACCTGACCGGGAAGTTCCTCTGTCTCAACGAGGTCTATCCCAAGGGATTCTCGATCCCCCGCCGCTTCATCGGCGAGAACATCATCCACCTGCCCACGGTCAAAACCCACGTCTTCACGACCACGACGGGCGCCATGAAAAACGCCTTCGGCGGGCTCCTGAACGAGCACCGTCACTGGACGCACCCCGTGATCCACGAAACCCTGGTCGACCTGCTCATGATCCAGCAGAAGATCCACCGCGGCATCTTCGCCGTGATGGACGGCACCTTTGCAGGAGACGGACCGGGTCCGCGCTGCATGATCCCCCACGTGAAAAACGTCATCCTGGCTTCCTCCGACCAGGTCGCGATCGACGCTGTGGCCGCCAAGCTGATGGGGTTCGACCCGATGCAGATCAAGTTCATCCGCCTGGCCCACGACCTGGGGCTCGGCTGCGGCGATCCGGCTCAAATCGAGATCGTAGGTGACGGGGAAGCGGCCGCTGAAAACTGGCATTTCGTGGGCCCCTTCGAGAACCTCACCTTTGCCGCCAGCATGCAGCACAAGATCTACTGGGGCCGGCTCAAGTCGCTGGTGGAATGGTCGCTCAAGACCTGGCTGGCGCCCTGGGCGTACATCGCCTCGGTGCTCTACCACGACTTCTACTGGTATCCTCGCAAGGGCAACCGCTCGGTCCACGAAGTGCTGAAGAGCGACTGGGGTCGCCTCTTTCACAACTGGTCCACGGTGAAACCCGACGAGCGTGGCTGGTCCGATGTGGGCGCAGGTCCCCTCGGCCTGGTGAAGAGCACCCGCAAGCTGCTTGGCATAGCGTCGAAGATCCTCTGGACCTGCATCAAAGAAGCTCCCGAGGTCGCCGCGCGCCGGCGCAGGACCAAGGTGCAACGATAGGAACCTGACATCTGCGGAGCCTGTCTTTCGAGTTCGCTCTCGACTCGATTCTCTTCTTCAGATAAAATCCTTTTGATCCAATCTGGAGACCAGAAGAACAGCGGCTCGAGGCACTCGACGAAGTCGGACACATGCAACGCACCATGAGGCAGCTCTACTACCGCTCGCGGAGGAGGCTCTTCGACCTCTCCTTCCAGCCGTCGATCTGTTATCTCGAGGCATCGGTCTACTTGCTGCGGTCGTTGCTCGCCTCGCCATTCAGGCGTTCCCGTTCGGTCTGCGCCCTGCTGAAGGCGCACAACGCCCTCTTCCGAGTGAGCACGATCGACGCCTCCAGCTCGAGGCTCAACAAGAGCATCGATGAGGCCATCTGCCGCGATTTCGCCCCCGGGGGACGGGCTCACGGCTGTCTCGGGGCGTGCTGCCAGGTCTCTCCGCGCGATCTGCGGCTTCTTGGCGAGCCCCTGGGCATCGTGCTCAAGGAACCCCACCGGTGCGAGGGTCGGGTCGTGGAAAAGGGCGCCATCCTGCTCAAGTACAACAGCCGTTTCCGGTTCCTACGCTTCACCGTTCACATGGAGGCGCTGCTGCGGGACTATTATCTCGTCCTCGAGCCGAGCTGGTCGGGATACGCCGACTTCGATATTCTCTACTTCACCCGCTTCCCCGAGCATCCGATCGTCGTGATGGCCACCGAGAGCCGTGACTACCGGTTCCTGAAGCGGCTCGGCACCAATCTGATCCCCATCGATGTAGGCGCCAGCAACTGGGTCAATCCCGCCGTCTTCCGGCCTCTCGAGGGGGCTACCAAGGAGTTCGACGCCGTCATGGTGGCGAGGTGGGTGCTTCCCAAGCGGCACCACGTGCTCTTTCGAGCGGTGCGCGCGCTGCAGGATCGATCGATCCGCGTGGCGCTTGCCGCCCATCCCTGGAATTCGCGGCGGAAAGAGATCGAGCTGCTCCTCGAAGCTTACGGGATCCGATCGCAGGTGACTCTCTTCGAGGGGCTCACACCCCAGGGGGTCAACGACGTTCTGAACCGTTCCAAGGTCAACCTGCTGCTCTCCCGGCAAGAGGGCAGCAATCGCGCGCTCTTCGAGGGATTCTTCGCCGGCGTGCCCGGTCTCGTCATCCGCGAGACCGTCGGCATCTGCAGGAGTTACATCAACCGGAAAACCGGACGGTTCTGCGAAGAACGCGATCTGGGCCGCCAACTGCTCGATTTCCGCAGGAATTATCGCGCCTACGCCCCACGCGCGTGGTCGCTCGAGCACATCGCACCGGAGATCACGACGCGGCGCCTGGACGAGGTTCTACGGAAACAAGCTATTCGACAGGGCGAATCCTGGACCGAGAGCCTCGTGGCCAAGTGCAACTGTCCGGGGCTGCGTTACTATCCCGACGAGAGGCTGACCCGCGACCTGCCGTCGATGGAGCAAATCGTAGAGCGCTATGCCCGCACCGCGGAGATTCGCGGCCTCGTCGAAAAAGCCCGGCTCGCCTCGACGCCGTCACCTTAGAGATCCCTCTCGAGGAGCACAGCGTCTTCGTCGAAGCCCACCGATCGGTAGAAATCACGGGCAGCGCCGTTGCTCTTCTCCGTGGAGACCTCTACCTCGCAGCAGCCCCGGCGGCGGGCTTCGTCGCAGGTGGCCTGAATCAACCGCCGCCCCCACCCGGCTCCCCGCGCGGCCGCGTCCACCACGAGCTCATCGATGAGCGCCGAGGGGCCGGGATGCAGGAGGGTACGCCGCTGGCTGAAGCTCACCAGACCGACCGCGCGCCCGCCCGCCTCCTCGGCCACCAGAACGTAAGCCGCGGGATCCTCGAGGAGCGCAGCTAAATTAGCGCGGATCAAGGCGGCCGTCTCCTCCGACGGGGAGCTGCCGGGAGCAGGATGCTCCATGGCCTCTTCCAACTGGAGCAACAAATCCACGAGCTGCTCCAGGTGCGCCGCTGTGGCCGCGACGATTCCCGAATCTGCCATGCTCAATCTCCGAAAAAGATCACCCGTCGATGAATCTGATCGATGCCACGATCCTCTCGAACACCTCCAAGTCCCGCTCTTTTTCCTCGATCTCCATGGAAAAGGTGAAACAGGTGTCCTGGTCGACGAGGGCCAGGATACGATGCAGCTCGCCGTCCCCCTCGACGCTGCAGAGCAGCCCCTGCCGACCCTGGAGCGGCTTGGCCGATTCGAAGACGATGCGGCCGTCGAGCCGCTTCTGGATCTGGTCCCTGAACTCCTGCATGCTGAAGGCGAAGCTCGCAGGCAGAGCGCGGACCTGCACATCGGCGTCCCCCTCGAGGTTGACCAGGGTGAAATTGGGCCCTGCGAGATCCCGTTCGTAATCGTCGAAATCGTAGTCGGCGGGCTTGGTCAAGCCGATGCCGTAGAGAACGTTGGTGTACCTGTCGCCTTCGATCACATAGTCCTTGAAGCTCTCACCCACTTTGACCACATCGTCGCCACGGGTGAACTCGAGGATCTTGATCTCCAGGTTGCCGAGGCCCTGCAGGGCTGAGGCGAAAGCCTCTCCGATGCCTCCGTTCTGCAGTGAGGAGGTGCAGAAACGGATGTGCGTGGGATCGACACGGCCGATGCCCATCACGCCGTCGAGGGGATACCACTCGCCGTCGATCCACACCTCGGCCCACATATGGCCGCCGAAGATCCCGCCGAGATACATGTACCCCATGGCCACGCGCGCCGGAATGCCCACCGCCCGGCAGAGCGCGGCCAGCAGCACGCCGTGCTCGGAACAGTCGCCGCAGCGGTTCTCGAAGACTTCCCGGGCGGTAGCGAAACCGGTGCCGAAGTTCTTGTCGGTGATGTGACGGTAGACGAAGCTCTCGAGCAGGCAGGCCGCCTTCCAGGCGTTCGTCTCGTCACCTACGATCTCCATGGCTCTGCTGCGCAGGGGCGGAAAATCGGACTGCAGGAAGGAGTTCGCGTCCAGAAACTCGCGGAGCTCGCCGGGAGGATCGCTCAAGGGACGCTTCTGGGATGAAGCCGGTACGACCGCCTCGATCGCCACCCTGGCCACGGCGCCGTTGCGTTGCACCACTTTCTGGCGCACGTCGTCCAGATTGTCGGGCAGGCCGAGATCCTCGTCCTTGACCTTGAACTCGTAGAGGATCGAATCCAGCCGGTATGGATTTGGCAGGTTGACGTTCGAGCGTACCAGGGTCTCGATCATCAGATCGCTCTTCAGCTCACCAGCCTTGCGCTCGTTGGCCCGGGCCTCGGTGGTGCGGATGGTCTCGAAGGTGAGACCCATCATGTTCATCGAGGACTTGATCACCTCGGCCCGCTCGTCGCACCACTCGTGCACCTTCAATCCGGGGATGACGTCGTTGGTGCTCACCGTGTGGAAGAGGAGCGCCGACCGTCCGTCGAGAAGCTCGGTCTGCTTACGTTCGACCACCTCGATGCTGACGGTGGCGATCTTGGTGTAGTCGGCCACGAAGGTCTTGTAGGAGTACGTGGTGCCTGGCTCGAAGCCCTGCGTCTTGCGCAGCCGCTGGATGCCCCGGGGGCCGAGGACCCCGTCGTTCCACTCGAGAGGTACGGTGCGGTCAACGCCCATGGTGGTGAGAGTGAGCTCGGCCTTGCCGCCGGCGACCTCGAGGGCGTAGACCACCTCATCTGCTCCCGACATGCAGGTCTTCTGAATCTGCTCGACGAGACGCCCTGCGGAGTCTTCGAGCGCGTAGCCTTCGACGGCGACCTCGATCGTCTGCCCGAACCGCTTCATCTCGATGGCGTTCGTGCTCTCCGTTCTGAAGAAGATCCGACCGTTCTCCTCCAGCTCGATGACCTTTTCCCGAACATATCCGGCCTCGTCACCGGCGATGATCTGGAGGTTCCAGTGATCGGAGATGACCCGCTCTTTCGCGACCCCATCTGGAACCGAGACGACGAAGAGGGCCAGAGCCATTCCCAGCAATGTGGGGTGAAAACGTCTGATCGGCTGCATACTCTATCTCCTTCAGATTCGAATGATTCTCGATCTGCTCGTCCGGCCTCGCAACCTTCGAAGCATCTCTGCACCGGGCAACTAGCGCCGGTCCCCGGCTCCACGTTCCGCCACCGCCATGATCTCGATCGACACGTCCTTTGGTAAACGGGCGACCTGGACCGCGGCCCGGGCGGGGTAGTTATCGGTGAAATAGCCGGCGTAGATCTCGTTGACCACGCCATAGTGGTCCAGATTTTTCAAAAAGACCTGGACCTGGACGATGTCAGCAAAGCTCATGCCACAGGCGCTCAGCACGGCGCCGATATTGTCCAGCACCTGGCGCGTTTCGCGGGAAATATCCCCGGAGATCAGCTCACCCGAGGCGGGATCGATGGCGATCTGCCCGCTCAGGTAGAGCCTGCCGCCGACCATCACGGCCTGACTGTACGGTCCGATCGCCTTCGGCGCCCCATCGGTGGCGATGATCTCCTTGGCTGCGCCGAGCCCTGCCGGCCCGCGATCGGCGCATCCAGGACAACGGCACGAGAACTGGCAGAGAACCACGGCCAGCATGCCGGCTCCGAGGAACAATCCGGTCCAGAGACTCCGTCTTCTTGCGCTCAACATCTGCTTCTGCTCCTTTCCCCGAGTTGGAATTCCATTATGTCTCGAGATCTTGGTGTCTGTGGTCTGCAAGCCACTTTCGATCGCGACAATATGTGCCGAACCGGCACACCCCATCACTTTCGGCTCGTTGCGCAGGATCCTCGGCTGCCAGCAACCTGCAACCACCCTTCGTTCGGCCCAATCGAGGCTCACTCGTAGCGCGCCACCACCGTCCGATCCGCCGCTCCGCCCTCGAGACGCGTCATCCGCCCCGTGGGCCAGTAGACCTCGATGCACTCATAGCGTGCCAGCGCGCCGAGCCCGAAGTGCACGCTGCGCCACTGCCGGAAGTGTCCTGCATGTTGAGCGCCCTGGATCCGCACCTGTCGCCGTCCTCCGGCTTCAACGACCACGCGCGTGCCGTTCGCGAAAGGATCTCCCGGCGGTCCCTTCAGGAACACCGCCAGCCAGTGACCGCAGGCGACGTCGTTGCGGTAGAGGCGGTCGAATCCGGGGACGCGCCGGACCAGCAGGTCGAGGTCACCGTCGAGATCGGCATCAAACCAGGTGCCCCAGCTCACCGAGTTTTCGAGCTCTTCCTCGCCTGCAATCCCCAGTTCGATGGCTCGATCCTGAAAGCGTGGGATGCCCTCGACGACCGCCACGTTGATGAGAAGCTGATCGCGGGCCGACGAGTATCCCAAATAGAGGTCGAGGTCGCCGTCGAGATCGAAATCGAAACAGGCGATCGAGGCCAGCATCTTCGGTTTGACCGGGCTGCGCCCTGAGTGCCAGCCCGCCTGGTAGCGGCCATCGGGTCGGCTCAGGCAAAGATAGGGGGGCATGGTGCCGAAGACCAGATCGGCCCGGCCGTCGCCGTTGAGATCGCCGAGCGCCACCTTGGAGCATGACGACACCGGGCGGGGCGGGCCGAGCCCGGACTCTCTGGTGGCATCGGAGAAGGAGACCGGCGCACCCGGTACGGCTCCGTCGTTGCGCAACAGGACCGGCACCTCCATCTCGAGACGCTCCAACTCCTCGAGATCTATCGGAAGCAGGGGCAGAACCTTCTCGAGACTCACTTCCTCGACCCAGGCGCCCACCTGGATCAGATCGAGATCTCCGTCACGATCCATGTCCCACCAGAGCAGATCACCGATGCGATGGCGTTCACTGCAGGTCCGATCGTGCGCCGAGCGGCAGCCGACCTCCACCTTTCTCCAGGAAGGTTGCCCTGCGACGAGGCCTTCGTTGAGCCACAGGTCTAGCTTGCGGGCGAAACCGGGGTCGGCATCGCAGGCCACCAGGATATCGGCATCGCCATCGCCATCAACGTCAGCGGAGGAGAGGAAGCGCGGGAACCTTCGTGGATCGAGCTTGGTCTGGAGCACGCGATGGAAGCGGCCATCATCGCGCGCCAGAGCCGCCTCCATGCGCACCAGGGGCGATCTGGCCACGAGCATCACGATATCGAGCCGACCGTCCGCGTTCAGGTCGCTCCAGTGGCACCGGCGCACCTCAGCACCGGCTTCGAGAGGCCGATCGAAGGGCAGCTCGTGGGCGACATAGCTCACCGCCGCCCCCCCCCGGCCCCCCTGTGCGGTGGCCAACCGGCAGGCCCAGTTGCTGCTGGGCAGTTCGGTGCGGCACCGGGGCGGAAACTCCCGGCCCTGATAGAGGATCGCCGGCGGTTCCCCGGGTTCGAGCCGGGAGAGCACGGCCGAGCTCAGAAAAAAAGGTTCCATCGCCACGAGTGGTGCAATATCGGGCATGGGCAGGCTCGTTTGGCTTTTCAGCAGTTCCAAGAGCTCCCGGCGCACGCTCTCGCGCCGGTCGCCGTGCCGGCCCGACGGTTCACGATCCCTCTCGATCCCGCCCCCCATCAGCGAGAGCAGGCGTCCCTTCACCAGAAACCGTTCACCGTCGCGGCTGGCGAGTTCCAGCGCTTCGTCCATCGTGCGGATCGACTCCTCGCGGCCGATGAGCCGGGTGTTGTCGGTACGGGTCAACAGCTCCTCGAGCCGCATCGCGCGCAGAGTGGACCGGCCGATTTTTAGCCCTATGAGGAGCAGGCAGATGACCAGCAGCACCACGGGCAGCCAGGTGTTATGCGCCAGCCATCTGCGCGCCAGGGTAGCCGCTCCCGCAGGCCGTGTGAGGGCGACATCCCCGCGGGCGATCCGCTCGAGGTCCTGCGCCAGAGCCCGTGCCGTGGGGTGGCGCCGTCGCGGTTCCCTCTCCATCGCTCGCTGTACGACGGCCGCCAGGTCGGCGGACACGGCAGAATTGAGCCGCCTCACCGGGGCACACTGACCCTTGCGGATCCTGTGGAAGACGTCGTGCGCCGAAGGACCGTCGAAGGGGACGCGCAAAGTCAACGCTTCATAGAGCGCGACACCGAGAGCGTAGATGTCGCTCGCCGGGCCGACCCGGCCCTGGCCTCGTCTGCCGCCGATCTGTTCCGGGGAACAGTAATATGGGGTTCCGAGAAACTCGTCGGTAGCGGTCAACGAAGCCGATGACAGGTCGCGGGCCAGCCCGAAATCGGCCAGACGCGGCGTGCCGTCGATCTCGATCAGGATGTTGGACGGCTTCACATCGCGGTGCACGATGCCGTGGGCGTGGGCATGGGCCAGCCCCGCGGCCACTCCCGCCAGGACGCCGGCGATCGCACGCGGTTCGTTCGGGATCAGGTCGCGGCGCTTCTCGCGCCAGCTCTCGAGGATGCCGTCGAGGCTCTTGCCGCTCACGTAGTCCATCACAAAAAAGGGCGATCCCGCCAGCTCACTGACTTCGTGGATCCCCACGACGTTGGGGTGATTCAACGCGCGCAGCGCGGCGGCTTCGCGTTGAAAGCGGATCCGCTGACGCCGCCGGGCGGTGAAGAGCCCGGGCAGGAATTTCATGGCCAGCGGGCGCAGCGATTCGGTGTCCTCCACGAGATAGACCACCCCCATGGAACCGCGACCGATCTCGCGCATCACGAAGTAACGACCGATGCGTTGCTGGACCAGGGTGGGAAGGAAGGGCGGCTTCAAGGTGATCAGCGCTGTGGCGAGCGCTCCGAGACGGAGCAGAAGCTCTTCGCGTATATCGGGATAGAGCGCCGCGAAACGATCGACAGGAGGTTCCCGGCCTCTTTCCCGCAGGTCGAGAAAGTGCATCACAGCCGCATCGATCGGCGTTGTCGAGTCATCGTCGATCACAAAACCTCGGAAAAACAAGAGACGCCGAGAACCGGGAGGATTAAGTCCCTCCCGATGCACAGTCGCAGCGACAACACGGACCTTTCAGCCTGAAAGAATCCTCCCGAGCAGGGATAGCGCTCTCAGGTAGTACCGTCGCGCCGTGACCGTGGATACGTCGATAGCCTCTCCCAGCTCCTTCCAGGAAAGCCGTCCGAACTCGCGATACAGAACGACCCGTTTCAACTCCTCGGGAAGTTGGTCTAGGCCTGCCATGACCCATGCGTACTGATCATTGCGCGAGGCCTCCTCTTCAGGGTTGCCGGTGACATCGAGCGGTTCGGGAGCATCGGTTCCGCTGAGGCTGACTTCCTTGCCGGCGCTGCGGCATTGACGGGATGAATGCCTGATCAGGTCGACGAGCGCGCTCTCGGTGGCGATGCAGATCCAGGAGAAAAACGCTCCATCGCTGCTGTATTCGAACCTGTCCATATGTTTGAGCACGCGAACCATCGATTCTTGAACCACGTCACCGGTGTCGTACCGCGGCCGCATGGCCGCGGGCAAACGGCTGTGGACCACGGCATAGACGCGATCGTAGAAGCGTTCGAGCAGGATGTCGATAACCTCACGATCACCCTCCCGAAAACGCACGATGAGCTCGCGAGTCGATTCTAAATCTGCGGTCTCTTTTTCGGAAGGACACATCACGGGATTTTCGGTTCATGACAGAGACTGAGCGATCGGCATCGCTGTGCGCAAGACCTGATAGGTCACAAGGAAAACCACCGAGAACAGTATCACGTGATACACAAAAATTCAAGCTGAGCCCGGTCTCCGTCATGGCGCCGCACGAGGTAGAGTGCCGATCCTCAACGATTTTCAGATTATTTCTGTTCAACCGGGGGATTCGTGGTGCTTGCACTCTATGGTTCCATGTTATATTCTTTCAGCCACAAATCGGTTTCGATGAACTCATGGGATGGATCCGGCGGGCCGCAAATCCCACCGTTTTTATTGTTTCTTTGATTCAGAAGCGTGTCACCGACGGTAGTCGGCAGCGAAAGAGGCAGTTGCAGAGAAATGCCGATCCTCGTCGGATTTTTTCTGCTTTTCCGGTAAATCGGTAGCGATTGTGCTTCAAAGTTAAATAAATTGTCTCGAAATAACTCGAATTTTTGAACGAAAAGACTCGACAGTTGTTTTCATCGGGCTCATGTGTCAGAATTTTCGATGCGGGGATGTCACGGAGCGTCCTGGTGTATCGTCGGTGTATCGTCAGGTTCACGAGAACAGTCGCGGGCAGAGAAATGCCGCGCGCTCCCCATCTCAAAAAATGAAGGAGATCACGCATGAGACAGATTCTCTTGCTTCTGGTGCTCTTTACTCTTGTCATCTCGATCCCGGTTCAGGGATTTCCAGCCGAATACGCGAACTCACCCGATCAAGAGATGAACGAAGAGTCTCGGGACGAGGCGACGACTCTCGATATCGTTGTTCCTGAAGACTTCCTCTTCGGTGATGAAAAGCTCGAAGTCACACAGCTCGATATCACCGCCGAAGGACCTGAACCAGCGTTCAACGAGTTCAATCTCGATGACTTCATCGGCGTGAATATCGACATGACTGTTCACGGCGATCTGTGGTTATTCACCTTGTGGAACGATAACCCGCGATTCATCGACGATTACTCTGGATTTACGGAGGTCGTGGCCCGTGTCGGCGCGGACTTCGCGTACGGTAGCAACTTCAAGGCATCCTTCAGGATCGTGGGAACCGATGTGCACAACAATCCTGAAGAACGTACCATGGCACGCCGAACGGATTGGGGCACGATCATCGATCTGGCCAACATCAGCTTCAGCGGTGACATGGGATCGATCCGGCCCACCATGACGATCGGCTGGCAGGAGCTCTCTTTCGGAGACGGTCTCTTGATCTATGACGGCTTCTCGGAAAAACGAGCCGTCTGGTCCTCGCCGATCCGTTCCTTCCCGGCCGTCCGCTGGACCCTGGAGATCGGCGAAAGCTACACCGTGGATATCTTCAGCGCCATGGTGCATGAAAACTTCCTCAACTACGAGACCTACATGGGAGATCCCACCAATCCCCAGCGCGTCGAAGGCGGCGGGCAGGTGTCGGGGGTCAATGTCAACATCCTTTCCGATCTTCTGGGTGAGGTCGACGCCGGAATCTTCTACAAGGACGATGACGCCCAGAAGGACAATCCCGGTCGCCTCGATCCCAACTCCAACACCTATGCCGTGAGCCTGCGCGACGAGGTCTTCATCAACCCGATCACCATCACCGGCGAGATCGTGAAGCAGTGGGGCCGCACGAAGGTTGTCGAGAACGCCCTGGATACCGATCGCCACTCGCGTAGCGCGTTGGGTGGTCAGATCAGCGCGGAGTACGCCTTCACCAAGGAGGACGACTCGCCCTACGTCAAGGCCCGCTGGGCCCAGTTCCAGGGCGATCGTCACGCTAGCTCGACGGTCGAGGCCTTCGATCCCTTCTTCTCCGGCTCCCGGCGCTGGGGTGAGTGGTATCTGGGAGACATGACGTCTTTCTTCTATCCCAACACCAACAAGCGCACGATCGCCCTCGAGTTCGGCATGACACCGATCGACCGGACCCAGTTGACCCTGATCCTCTACGACATCAGCCTGGATGAGAAATACAACTACTCCGGAAGCCCCCAGTGGTCGAACGAAGCCAACCTGATCTTCGAATACATGCCCTGCGACTGGGGATTCGTCGGCATCCTGCTCGGTGTGGCCAAGCCTGAAGGCGCCGCGAAGAAGTTCCACGAGATCAGCACCGGCGAGAGAGCCAACGAGACCCAGACCGAGGTGGCGCTGTGGGCGGGATTCAGCTTCTGAGCATGCCCTGACCGAGACAGGGCGCCGGGAGTTGCGGTGCGTAGAGTGCTGAGCTCAGCATAACTCCCGACAGAAAACAGTTTTAAAAAAGCGTTTTAGATTTCAGCGCATCTCATTGAAAGAGCCCGGGGCTCCCTCCCATGGAAGAGCCCGGGCTCTTCGCAATTCAACCTGGCACGACTACGCGCGCAGACACCGAAAATGACAGGCGGCGCAGCGTACGACTGTAGACCTCGAGGATTGCAAGGGCGCAGGGAAAGGTTAAGATGTAGGTCAGCACCTTGAGCCTTAATCCTGTTGCAAGAGGAACTAAAAAGGAGAAAACATGAAACCCATCGTTTACTGTTTTGTCACCGTGCTCTTCCTGGCGGCTTGGGCGGCCCCCACCCAGGCTCAGACTCAACTCGATCCTCAGGCGCAGCTCCAGCGCCTTCTGGAGACCGGCTATTCGCTCGACACCATTCTCGTGGGCTTTTCGCCTCAGATCAGCGCCGAGAGCGAGAGGGCCGTCGCCGCTGCGGTGGGCATCGCAAAGATAAGGGACTTCGAACGGATCGATGCCGGTCTCTATCAGGTACCGCACGACCAGGTTTTGGAGACCCTCGAACGGCTCTCGCAGAGGAGCGAGGTGGCTTTCGCCGAGCCCAACTACCTGCGCCGCACGCTGGCGACTCCCAACGATCCGCGCTACGGCGAACAGTGGGGCTTTCAGCGCATCGACGCCGAGAGCGCCTGGGACATTACGCAGGGCAACAACGTGATCGTCGCGGTCATCGACACCGGCGTCGACCAAGATCACCCCGAGCTGGCCGATCAGCGCTGGATCAACACCGACGAGATCGCAGGCAACCAGATCGACGACGACAACAACGGCTACGTCGACGACCACTATGGTTATGATTTCTTCGGCACGGCAACGTTCTTCGGCCTGCTGCCCCCGCCAGAGGGTGACGAAGACTCCAATCCGGAAGACGACAACGGACACGGCTCGCACACCGCGGGAACGATCGCGGCAGCCACGAACAACGGCATCGGCGTGGCCGGCACCGCCTCGGCGAGCCGCGTCATGGTGCTTCGTGCTCTTGGTGGGCTGCTCGGATTCGGGTACTCCTCCGACATCATCGATGCCATGATCTACGCCGTGGACAATGGCGCGCACGTGGTCAGCATGAGCCTTGGCTCCACGGCGTTCTCCAACGCCGAGTTGGCCGTGGTGTCTTACGCCGAGGACAATAATGTGCTCTTCGTGGCCGCAGCCGGAAACGGCGGCAATGCCACAATGAACTATCCCGCGGGTTATCCCGATGTTATGGCCATCAGTGCCACCACCTCCAGCGACACTCTGGCCAGTTTCTCCACGCGCGGCGCCAACATCGACGTAGGAGCTCCTGGACAAAAAGTGCTGAGCACCTGGAAAGGCGGGGGCTACAATAAGATCGACGGCACATCGATGGCTTGCCCGCATGCGGCGGGAGTCTGTGCCCTGGTGCGCTCGCAGTTTCCCAATCTGAACGCCGGTCAGGTGCGCCAGATGGTGCGTGACGGCGCCCAGGATCTGGGAGCCTCGGGTTGGGATCCCAATTTCGGCGACGGACGGCTGAGCGCATTCGGCGCTCTCACAGCCACCCCGGCCGATCCCGGCGATGTCCTGCTTTTCTGCCCCGGTAATGGAGGCACACTCAATTCGGGCAACACACCCTTCGGATTCGCTTGGTCCACAGCGCAGGGTGCTGCATCCTATGCGCTGCAGCTCGAGCTCCCCAACGGCGGCACCAAGACCCTCAAAGGCATCCAAGACAACTACTTCTATCCGTCGCAAGCCTCGTGGAACAATGCCGCACCCGGTTCGTACAGATGGCGCGTGGCAGCGCTCGATGCCGGCGGCCAGGTGCTGAGCACATCGGGCTGGTGGGATTTTAGTATCTAAGAAGCGCCCGCACAAATACACTCTTTCTTGAGCGTTCAACGAGGCGGCAGCCCTTGTCTGCCGCCTCGTTTTAATCATATTTAAGCTTCCACCTCGCTGGTATGGTGCTTGCACGTGCCCCTTCGCGGTGCGGTTCGGGAAGCCTCTGCGCTGCCCCTCGCCCCCCTAAAAACCGCAGAAAAAGGCGCACCAGAGGAGCCCGAAAAAGCCCATCTCGATCACAATTATTTTGCACTATCTAAATGAAAAACATCACAGTAGAGGCTTTCAGACGCGTTTTCGACGCATTCGTGCTTCACAGCGTCCGTCCGTTCAGCCTCGATCCGATGCTCGCGGCGAACGAAATACTAATATCGGCGGAATCCTGAAAAAGACCTGGAGCGCGGTCTTAATTTCCATCTTTTGGCAAGTATTTCTTTGAATTCATATACGATACCCGCTATTATGAGAGCGAAAAAGCCTTTCCTCGAATGTTGGACTCTGCCAGAAGAGCGATTGCTGGCGCTTACTGCGATTTTGCAAACGACGTGTTTTAGGGAAGGTATTACTAAAACCTTGGCAATCTTTTTTTTTGAAAAACTCTTTTATCGGAGGTGGATCATGGCAGAGAGAGCGGTACTGATTTCGGTGCTCAGCCTGGTCTTGATCATGGTGGTTTCGAGCCCCGTGCAAGCGGACACTCTCAATGTCCCCGGAAACTACTCGACGATTCAGGACGCGATTAACCACGGCAAGACAGATGACGTCGTGCTGGTCGCACCGGGCACTTACTACGAGAACATCGATCTCCAGGGAAAGGCTCTTCTCGTCACCAGTGACTTGGGACCGGAGGTCACCGTCATCGATGGTGATCAGCTCGGCTCGGTGGCAACCTTCCGGACCGGTGAGGGTCCTGACACGATTATCCAGGGATTCACCATCACCAACGGCAAGAACACGTTCGGAGGCGCCATCTTCTGCAACTATTCGAATCCGACGATCCACAACAACATCATCGTTGGCAACGAATCCGAGTTCTCCGGTGGAGGCATCTGCTGCTGGGCCTACGCCTCTCCCATCATCACCAACAATATCATCTACAACAACCACGCAGTCGGCTTCTTCGCTCAGGGTGGCGGGATCTCCTGTTGGGGAACCTCGGAGCCGATCATCACCAACAATACCATCTATGGCAACACTTCGGCCTACACCGGTGGTGGCATCGACTGCTTCAACTCAACCCCGGCGATCCTGAACACCATCATCTGGAACAACTCGGCCAGCGCATCGAACCTGGGTGATCAGCTCTACGTGGACGGCTCCGACCCCTTTGTGTGGTTCTGCAACATCGAAGGCGGCTTTGAGACCGGCAACGAGATCAAGGCGGTCATCGACAGTGACCCCCTCTTCGTCGATGCTGCCAGCGGCGATTTCCACCTGCAGTCGGAAGCGTCTCCTTCCTTCAACGCCGGTTCGAACTTCGTCGATGGTCTCCCCGAGTATGCGCTTGACGGCAACGTGAGGGACTTCAACGGCTTCCCCGATCACGGTGCCTATGAGTACGAATATATCTGCCTCGTGCCCGATGCGACGCAGATGTCAGCCTCTATCGGCGGCACAGTGAACTTTGATCTGGATCTGGGTGTGGACTACGCCGACCGGATGTATTTCCTCGTCGGAAGCGCCAGCGGCACCTTCCCCGGCTTCATCGTATCCGGAACCCGAGCCAAGATGGCGCTCAACGCGAAGGCCGACAAGTTATTCCGCTTCTGCACCCACAAATTCAACACCAACAACCTCATCGACACGCGCCGGCACTTCGATCTGAACGGTCAGGCTCTGGCCACATTCACGGTCACTCAGAACGAAATTCCGCCGAACTTCGTCGGTGAGACGTTCAATTTCTGCTACGGCACCGAGTATCCCACGGACATGGTGTCCAACCCGATTTCGATCTCGATCCAGCCGTAAGGGCCGCGGGATCCAGGAAAACTCTATCGGGAAGACCGAACATCGGACCTTGACCTTTTCCACCGGTGTTGAGCGAAGCCGGGCCTTCTCGAAGCATCAACGACTAAGCTCTAAAAGGGACGGAACGAGATTTCCGTCCCTTTTTTTTGATCTCCGAAGGGCCGGTGAGCTTATCGGGAAGGATCACCATCCGTGTTCCAACTGACCTCTCAGAGTCTGACGAGTGGTGCGCTTCTGTCGGCGGCAAGCAAAGGCACAGCCCGCACGCTGCGCTTCTTGCTGCTCCTGGTTATTTCCCACAGGTTCGGCACCTGCCCTGAGGCCGATGCATATTTTATCATTCAGTCGCTTACCGTGCTCTTCCTGACCCTCAACGAAACAGTCTTCAATTTGACCCTCATCCCGATCCTGGTAGACGAGCATGCCAAGAAAGGCAAATTGGAGGCTATCAAACTGGCGAGTTCGGCGTTCGCCTATCTCAATCTCTTTTTTTTCGGCGTCTCTCTGGCCATTTTCCTGGCCGCCGTCCCTTTGGCAGGCGTCATGGCGCCCGGGCTGTCCACAGAGGGCCGGGAGTTTACTGCCTTCCTCATCCGCATCGTCGCTCCTATCCCTCTGTTAGCCGGCCTGGGAGGCGTGCCGGCTTCCATCTTCTACGCCCATCGCAGCTTCGTGCTGCCCAACGTGACGTTCCTCTTCTATGGAATCTCTTCGATCGTCGCGGCGCTCCTCCTGGCGGATCTAGTCGGGATCGAGTGCGTACCGATGGGGGCGGCCTTCGGTGTTCTACTGCAGGCTGTCGTGCTGATCGCTATCCTGGTGCGGGCGGGCAAGCTCTCCCTCTCCTTCAGACCCCATGAGGGCCTGCGGCGCCTCGGCAAGCTGATCGTACCGCGCATCAGCGGGCGGTTTCTCACCATCTTCAACATGGTTGTGGACAAGCTGCTGGCGACGCGCATCGGTCCAGGGCAGGCTTCTTGCCTCACCTACGCTCTCCGCATGAATCAACTCCCGCTCTCGATCCTGATCGCACCTCTGGCGGCGACCATGCCACGCCTCTCCCAGCAGGCGGCCGTGAACGATTACGACAGGATGCGTGATTTCATGTCGCGCATGCTCCGGCTCATCCTGTTTGTCATCCTACCGGTCACGGCCTGGCTCCTCGCTCTGCACGAGCCGCTCGTCGGCTGCCTCTTCGAACGCGGGGCTTTTGTCAGGCACGACACCCTCACCGCCTCGTCTGCGCTCTTCTTTTACACCCTCGGTTTGGCCTTCATGTCGGTCAACATCTTCGCCGGCAGCGCGTTCTACGCACTCCATGACGGTCGCACTCCTCTGCTGATCAGCATCGCCTGCGCGGTGCTCAACGTGCTCTTCGATCTGCTGCTCATCCCCTTTTTCGACCTGAGCGGGATCGCTCTCGCCAGGAGCGCGACGGCCCTCGTGCGGTTCTTTCTAACCTTCACATGGCTGCAGAAACGGATCGGCATCCTTCCATGGAAAGAGCAAATCGGGCGATCCGCGGCGCGGAGCGCGCTGGCCGCGGCGCTTGCGGGAGTGGGAATGTGGATCGTGGTCAGGATCATCTCCGATCACTGGCAGGAGCCGAGCTACCTCCTCCTGCTCGTTGGCGGAACATTGGTAGGCGGTTGCGTTTATCTCGCCGTGTCCCGGCTGTCAGGCGCCGTCGAACAACGCGAACTGACCGAGTTGCTGCGGCAGCGTTTGCGATCGGACCGGTAGAACCTGGATCACTGCCGCAAGCCTATCTCCCGCTGTGGACCGCGGACTAATATCGGTCAGGCGATCGGCGCGATTAGCTTCGTTTGCGCCCTACCAGCATCAGACACCCCAACACGATCAAGCTGCCGCCTCCGAGCTCTCGGGCTGTGGGCAGGACACCGGTGAAGGTCAAAGCCAGCGCCGCCACCATCACGGGGAGGGTCTGCGAGATGAGCGCCACGTGCGAGACCGGGAGGCGTGCCAGTGCCTGCATGTAGCAGTAGCGGGCCAGCACCGGGCCGGACAGCGCTAGGCCGATGATCCCCAAGACGGCCCCCTCCGAGCGGGGCAGCTCGATCCGTGCGCCGGTGACCACGCAGAACACCGCCAGCCCGAGTGTCAGCACACCGCTCCTGGCCCAGGTGAAAACGTAGGGATCCATGTAGCGCACGGCGATCTTGGCCAGCCCCTCCAGGATTCCCCAGATCAGGGAGCTCGCCATGATCATGAAGAAACCTTCCGAAACCGACAGGTCGCCGACGTACTTGACCACGACGACACCGACCAGCACCAGGAGACCACCCAAGAGCTCGAAGCGTCTGAAGCGCTCGCCGAGGAGCAGAACCCCGAACGCGATCGTCACCAAGGTCTCGGCGCGATGCAGAAAGGAGGCTACCGTGGTATCCAGGAGAGGTATTGCCGAGTAGAACAGATAGTAACCGAAGCCGGTCAACGCGGCGATGATCACCGTCCAGATCCAGCCTTTTGCCGGTGTTCGACCGATCTTGCGGCGCAGCTTCCGGCGACGCAGCAAGGGCATCGACAACGCCAGGAACGCCAGCGAAATCGTGAGCGTCATGGTGGATAGGGCCGACAGCTCCGCCCGGGCGACGGGAGTGAGGAGATAGATCGCGGCTGTCAGGAGCGCCGTGATCAACGCGTAAATGTATCCTGTCATGATCGTCGAGCTGTCATCCGATGTTTTGCGATGATCCTTCCATGCCTGCAAGCGGGCTCAAGTCCCGTGAGGTCAACCGTCATCGGAGCATCAGGCCTCATGCGGCAGACGGTGCGACAGGGGCACGAGAGGCCAGGGCCGGTGGTGCGGTTCGGTCTGGTACCAGTATGCCACGCTCGAATAGTCGTCGCTGCGGCGGTTGGCGTGGCCGTGTTCGATCGTAACGCGGACCGATTCCTGGAAATAGACCGGATCCTCGATGTGGAAGCGGTAGAGTGAGATCGCGCCCGAATAGTTCGGTCCGCCAGGCAGCACCAGACCGTGATAGGGTGCCTCCACCTTCGTCGAAGGGCAGAACGCCAGGTTGAAATAGTCCTCGCAACCGGTACCGTGCAAGGTGGGCAGGGTAGCGCCGTCGATGAAGATCATGTCGTCCCCCTCGCCGTACCAGTTGTGCTCGTGCGTCTCACGCAGGTTGAAGATGTTCAGGGAGCAACCGATGTAATGTCCGCGGCCCTGCGCCTCGAGAATGGTGTAGTTCCCCTCTCCGCTCGTGTTGCTGCCTTCCGTCTGATAGGTGTGGTTGCTCATCCCGTCATCGGAGATTCCATCGGTCGGGTTTTCACGATTGAAAAGCGCGTGAAAGTATCCGACCTCGGTCTCCTCCCGGTCGTAGAGCTCGTAGTCGATGTAGTAGAAAAAGTAGGGCAGCTCGATCTCGCCGTCGTGGTGCAGTTCGAATCGCGCCCTCTTCCGGAAGGGCATCGGGAAAAAGCAGTTGAAGCTGCGCCCCTGATCGGCGGACATGGTCAGCAGCAGCGACGTGAACTCTTCCCGTCGGCCGTGCCCGACGCCGAAAAAGTCACCCACCGGTACCTCGATGCTCGGTTCGGTCTCGTCGTCCCAGAAGGCCCGCAACACCGCCTCGCGCAGAACGTGCGGTGCGTCGGAGTGGAGGGTGCACCATATATGGGTAATACGTCCCGGCCCCTCGATGTCGGCTAGAGTGGCCATACCGCCGGCGGGAATGCTGATGTAGTCTCGATTGCCGCCGCTGCGGTCGTAGCTCGAGGCCCGACGCCGGCGAAAACCGCGGAGCTTGGGAAGGTCGCGTAGCATGTTGTTTCCTCCAGAACAGCGGGTCTCAGCCTTTGCCCCCGGTGAGATGGATCCCACGAATAAAGTACTTCTGAGCCGCGAAATAGACCGCGATGCAGGGGATGACCACCATCACCGCCGCGGCCATGAGAAGATCCACGGCCACCCTGAAGCTGCGGGCAAATCCGGCCAGAGCCAGTGTCAAGGTGGCCTTCTCCGGCGAGTTGAGATAGATCAGGGGCCACCAGAGATCGTTCCAGACCATCAGAAAGGTGAAGATGGCTACCGCCCCCACTGCGGGCCGCGCCAGAGGCAGCATGATCCGCCAGTAGATGCCCAACGTTCCACACCCATCGAGACGCGCCACCTCGACGATCTCCTTGGGGATGGTGAGAAAAAACTGGCGGAAGAGGAAGATAAAAAAGGGATTGCCCCCCAGAAGCGCCGGCGCCAGGATCGGGAGATAGGTATCCACCCAGCCCAGGGATTGAAACAGTACGAACTGGGGGATCACCGTCACCTGCATGGGAAGCATCATCGTCGCCAGAACCAGGATGAACAGGATATCGCGACCTCGGAACCGGAGCCGGGCGAAGGCATAACCTGCCAGCGAGCAGGTCAGGATCTGAAAAACGATGCTGGTGATCGTGAGAAAGGAGGTGTTGACCACGAGCCGCGTGAAATCGCCCATACGATCCACGGCCAGCGAATAGTTGCCGAGCACCCCGACCTGGCCTTGGGCACCAGGTGCGGGCCCGCCAAGGTTCAGCGACGTTTCCACCATCCACACGAAGGGTGTGATGAACACAACCGCGCAGATCACGAGGAGCAGGTAGGTCGCGACGGACCACGCACGTGCCGACGCACTTGCCGATCCGGTAGGGTCGCGATTCATGACGCCCTCCCTTCGTAGTGCGCCCAGGTGCGCGAAGAGCGTAGTATCAAGACGGTGAGCGTGAGCAGCACGACAAAGAGCGCCCAGGCCAGGGCCGAGGCGTACCCCATGTGGTTGAGACGAAAAGCCTCGCGAAAGATATAGAGCACCAGAAAGAGCGAGTTCGAACCCGGCCCCCCCTGGGTCATGATGTAGGGCTGCGCGAAGAGCTGGAAGGCGTTGATCACGCCGATGATCAGATTGAAGAGGATCACCGGCGTGAGCTGGGGGATTGTGATAAACACGAACTGCCGCCAAGGCGGCGCGCCGTCCACGCGGGCGGCATCGTAGAGATCCCGGTTGATCCCCTGCAGTCCGGCGAGGAAGACGATCATCTGGAAGCCGACCCCCCAGACGCCCATGAGCACGAAGACCGCGAGCAGCCAGACCTGGCTGTTCTTCCAGTCCGGTCCGTCGATCCCCACTATGGCCAGCACCTGATTGACAAGCCCTGATGCGGGGTTGTCCAGATTGAACATCCAGACCCAGATCACACCCAGCGCTACAGGAGAAATGATGGCCGGGATGAAGAACACGGTCCGGAAGATCGAGATGCCCTTGACCGCCCGGTTGAGCAGGCAGGCCAGCAAGAGCGCCACGGTCAGCCCGCCGACCACGGCGGGGATGGCATAGGCCGCGCTCACCCAGAGCGATTTCCAGAACACTCCGTTCGTCAGCATGCGCGCGTAATTTTCGAGCCCGGCCCAGCGCGCCTCGTCGAGGGGGCGGATCGGCGACCAGATGGTGAAGCTGATCACCAGGGAGACCAGCATGGCGCCGAGCACGAGAACCACGAAACCGATCCCCCAGGGAGCGAGGACCAGACCGGCCATGCGCTCCTCGCGCCGCCGGATCGGGCTCGGCCTAGGCCCCCGCCGCCAAAGGAAGAGCAGAACCAGCGCCACGAGGACGGCGGCGACCACGAGGCCGGTCAGATGCAACGGCAGTCGGCGACGCTGGCTGTCGATCTGCTCGCGGGCGAGGAAGGCGTTGGCCTTGGCCGTCATCCGCTGGCAAGCTTCCTGCGCCGAGAGATCGTGGAGAATGAAGCAGGCCTCCAGCTCGTCCTGCACCAGCCTCTCGATATCCCGCCAGTTGGCGAACACCGGCTGAAAGCGGGCCTGTTCGATCACATCGAGAAAGACCTGCTCGCTGTCGGGAGGCACGCGGGGTTTGAGAAAGTCGGTCGAATGGGCCGCCGACTTCAGACCCGGTACGCCGTTGCCGATGCGCGCCAGAGCGCGCTGCAGCTTCTCTCCAGCGAGCATTCGCACGAACTCGTAGGCCAATCGCGGATGACGCGTGTGGCCGCAGACCACGTAGGCGCGGCAGGCGATCGAGGTGGCAGCCTCGCGCCCCATCGGCAGGGGTGCCACATCCCAGCGAAACTCACTGATCCTCTTGAAGCGGTAGGTCTCCCAATACCCCACCGGCCCGTAGAAGGCCACCTTGCCGGCCTGGAAAAGCCCCTCGGTGAACTGCGCCTGAAAGGTCGCATCCGAGGTAGCCACGCGATCCTCATAGAGCAACTGCTCGATGAACCGGATCGCCCCGACCGCGCCGGGCTCATCGAGGGTGCAGCGGGTCATGGTCTCGTCCATGAACCGGCCGCCGTTCTGCCAGATCCAGGGCGCAATCGCCTGCAGCCACTGGGTCACGGAGATCCCGAAGCGGTCGGATTGGCCGTCGCCGTCGAGGTCCCGCGTGACCTTCAAGCAGGCATCCCGCAGATCGTTCCAGGTCCAACCCTGCTGCGGGTGAGGGATGCCGGCCTCGTCGAGGATGTCGGCGTTGTAGTACATCACATAGGGAGTGAAGGTGGAGGGCAGGGCGTAGAGGTGTCCCTGCCGGTCGCAGAATGCGTCGAGGGTCACGGAAAAGTAATCATCACGGTTCCATTCCGGATCGCCATCGAAGTAGGGCTGCAGATCGAGCAGCACGTCGTCCTCGAGGAACTGGGAGAAGTCGATGATGTCCACCCAGGTCACGTCGAGAGGCTGGCGCGCGGCGAGCATGATCTTGAGCTTGGTCAGGTTGTCGCCGCCTCCCGCATCGCTCAAAAAGACCACTTTCACACCTGGATGAAGAGCCTCGAAATCGCGGCCTACAGCGAGGAAATCGGGATAGGCCTCGAAGGTCGGTTCGGTGACCATGACCTTCAGCTCGATCTCCTCTTCGGCAGCCGCAAGGCTACAGAGCCCTGCCATCAACATCAGGAGAGGTCCGGCGAGCAGGCGCGGAATGGATCCTCTCATGAAAGCCTCTCGCCTGCAGGGCTGAAGAAATGGATTTTGTCGGGAGGGAAGCGCAAGGTCAGCCGCGTCCCGCGGGCCACGGGAAAATGGCCGGACCGGCTGACCAGGAACGAGGTGCCCCCGGTTTGGCAGTGCAAGTGGGTCTCCGATCCGATCGGCTCGACCAGCTCCACGCCTCCGATCACGGCGCCCTCGGCGTCGTCGAGCTCGATATCATGAGGCCGGATGCCGAGCGCTGCGGGGCTCGATCCAACCTCCGGCGCGGGGAGGCCGAATCCAGGCCCTTGGAAGGTGCCGTTCTCGACCTGGCCGTCGAAGAAGTTCATCGACGGGCTCCCGATGAAGGACGCCACGAAGCGGTTCGCCGGCTGGAGATAGACATCCATCGGCGCGGCCACCTGCTGCAGCCGGCCCTCGTACAGCACGGCGATGCGGCTCCCCATGGTCATGGCTTCCTCCTGATCGTGCGTCACGTAGATCATGGTGGTCTGAAGCCGTGCGTGGAGACGGCTGATCTCAGCGCGCATCTCCACGCGCATCTTGGCGTCCAGGTTGGAGAGGGGCTCGTCGAAGAGAAAGACCCGGGGCTTGCGCACGATCGCGCGGCCCAGCGCCACGCGCTGCATCTGTCCCCCCGAGAGGGTGCGCGGCTTGCGCCCAAGGAGCTCGGCAATCCCCAGAATCTCGGCAGTCTCCTGGACGCGGTCGCGGATAATACTTTTCTTCTCGCCGCGCATGCGGAGAGGAAAAGCCAGGTTCTTGAAGACCGTCATGTGTGGATAGAGCGCATAGTTCTGGAAGACCATGGCCAGGTTGCGCCGCGCCGGTTCCAGGTCATTGACCCTACGGCCGTCGATGAGGATCGATCCCGCAGTGACCTCTTCCAGCCCGGCCAGCATGCGCAGAATCGTCGATTTTCCACACCCCGAGGGTCCTACGAGGACCATGAACTCACCGTCGCCGATCGACAGGTCTACGTCGCGCACGACCTCCTGGGTTCCGAAGGATTTACACAGATTCTCGAGTTCCACACGGGCCATGAGAATAACGCCCCCTATGGCTCAACCAAAAAAACACAGATAGATCCGATCTCAATAGATCACAGACCCTGGGGTGCGCGTCAGGTAGACCGGTCCCACCAGCCCTCCACCGCCACGCCAGTCGCGCACATCGAAGGCGATCTCATGCTCGCCTGGCGCGAGCCGCACGGGAAAGGCCTGCGCCCTGTCGCGCGTGCCGTCCCAGGTGCCGGTGATGTTGCCGGAGCGCCCGATCTCCCGGCCGCCGATGGTCACGATGAAGGCATCCCCCACCGCTTCGCAGCACAGGATCGCCTCTTTTTCATGCCAGGTCTCGGGAATGACGAGGCGGGCGCGGAAGCGGGCCCAGCCCTCGAAGACGTTCCGTCCGGCGTTGACCAGAGGTGTATCACAGACGACTTTAACCGCATCGGTCCGGTCATGCGAGGATTTCCGCCGCATCTCCCAGCGCTGCGCAAAAACCGAGTCCGAGGAGAGGTGCGCCTCGAACGCCGGGAGCTCGATCGCTCCATCGGCCACGACGTCGAGCAGGCGGCGGAGCAGGTAGCGACCGGCGGGCCGGTCGTGACGCAAGGCCGAAATGACCAGTTTGCCCCGTCCCAGGCGGGTTGCCGCTACCAGTGGATGGCGGACCACCCGATCCGGGACCATGTGGGTGTCCCACACCTCGAGCAGCGATCGCGTGTGCGAGCTTGGGGCCAGAACCCGGCCCGAAAGTAGATCGTGTAGGATCAGGTCCTCGACGAAACCCTCGACCGGCACCCCGCTCTCGCCCCAGATCACCGGGCTCCACCAGGTGAAGGCTGGAGCGCGCCAACTGAGACGCCGCGGCCCGGCCAGATGGATCAGTGTGGCCCCCGCTTCGAGCTCACTCAATGCGCGCGGTTCGAGAGCCTCGACGATGCGTGCCGCCACGCTGCGCGGTCCAAGCTCGTCGTGAACCGGGATCGACCAGATCGACCAGCGGTTCTCCAGCTCCCCCAGGATCAGGCGCAGCTCGTTGGATCGCGGCGTCGTGGCCTGCGGCAGGGCCAGACGCACCGTCGCGACCTGGGTCGTGGTCCCAGGCGTCAGGGCGATCGGAAAAGTCTCCGAGCGGTCAGCGAACACGAGACGCAGATCTCCCCGCAACGGTTGGCGCCCGTGATGCGCCACCCAAAGCCCCACGTCCAGCTCGCTCCCTGCTGCATAGCCGCGGTCTTCGAGATCGCAGAGGAGCACGGTGTCCCCCTGCCAGGACCAGTCCCGCGGTGCGAACTTGGGCCGTCCGTCGGCGGTCCAGAATCCGAGCGGCGCCGCACCGATGTCGCGAGCCGCGTTCATCATGTAGCCGGTGGCAGGCAGCTCGCGCAGGAGCGTCTCCACCTGGTGCTTGCGCACCGCTCGGGCTCTCCGCAAGGAGCGCTCCAGTACCCCCCGGCAGTCGACCTGTTCCTCGAGCGCACGCTGGCTCGCGGCGTAGAGCGGCTCCACGCCCTGGAGATCGTTCCAGGTATCGACGGCCATGGTTTCGCCGAGTAGCAACGGCTTGGGCGGGAGCGCCTCGAGCGCCCGGGCCATGCGGCGGCCGTAATAGCGCCACTCCGCGTTGTGCAGGTAGGGGTGCTCGTCGTAGAAGTCGCCGATCCTTTCCGCCGAGAGCCAGGCGCTGTTGTCTACGACCAGGGAGCCTGGCGCATGGTCCTCGATCATCTCGCAGAGCCGGCGCGCGAGATCGGGATCGACGCGGTCGTTTTCACAGGTGAGCGAACGTACGATCACGCTGGGATGCAGGCTGTCGCGACGCAGGAACTCCTCGAATTCAACGAGCAGTGCCGGATCTTCGAGCGGCTGGTTCCAGATGGGGTATTCCTGCCAGACCCACATACCCAAGGCATCACAAAGGGTCAGGTAGCGCTCGGGCGGAATGAAGAGGCAGAACTTGATCGTGTTGAATCCCATCGCCTGGAACGTGCTGATCTCGTCTCGGATCGTCGCGTCCGAGGGCATCGGAGCGCCCAACTCGGGGTAGTACCCCCAATGGAGGATCCCGCGCAGGTGCAGGGGAGCGTCGCCGCAGAAGATCCGAGCGCCCTCGACCCGTACCGACGGCCGCCGCGGGGACGGCGCAGGCTGCCGCGACGCGCTTGGGCGGCCCCGCGTCACTGGCCCCCAGATGCCACCGAATGCGGCGCCGATCTCGGGTAGAAACCCTGCAGTCGGATGGCCGGGCTTCTCGTCGACGCGCACCTCGAGCGTGTTCGGTCGCACCGGATCGGCGTGCAGGAATGATGTCAGATCCACCTCGAACGGAGTCCAAGGCCCCACGTGCGATCCCGCCTGGCTTCCATTCACCAAAACCGAGGCATCGGTGGCCACGGCCTCGAACCTCAGCAGGTAAGGCTGGTCGTCGTCACGGTGCAGCACTGTGCAGTAGGTGCCGGCGCCGTGAAAGTTGGGATGGAAGCGCTGCCAGGGCGCGGGGACCTCGATGGGGCGCCAGCGCCCTCCATCGGGTCGGAACTCCCAGTGCAGAGGTTGTGCCTGCTGGCTCGAGATCTCGTGGTGCTGGGTCATGAGCGCCTCGCCACATCCGGAGCCGGAGACGCGACGTGGATCGCGAGCCTCGAGCTCGCCCGCCAGAGTGCCGCGTCAGCCGATTCACTTCGACTCTCGCCACCTACTATAGTCCTGCAATGGCCGCAATGCGAGAGCGGCCCGGCCGCTCGAATCGAGCGACCGGGCTCATGAAGCCGTGGTCGGCAGAGCACCGCGCGGCGCGCGAGCGATGGTCAGCGCGTGATCGTCAGCTCCGCGCCGGTGGTTGCGGAAAAACCGGTGGCCGCGCCAGGGTGGGTGTAGACCGCCTGGACGAAATAGGTGCTGGGAGGAGTGAGGTGGCCGGGGATCGGCACCGACCAAGCGTCTCCACCGGCAGCGTCGAGCACACCTTGCGTCAATGTGGCCTTCACGAGGGGATCGAGATCGAGGTACACCGTGGTGACCCCGGGAATCAGGGAGGGGCCGTTCCCTGTGGACACGGCGAACCAGTAGGGCAAACCGCCGAGAGCGGCGCCTAGCGCGATGCTCAGGTCGGCTGATCCGCCGGGTGTCAGGTTTCCCCCGGCGACGAGGGTCGGGGTAACGGCGCGCTCGATCAGGGCCAGAGTCTTGAGGACCCTGGCGTGGACGTCGAGATCGTCGGAAAGCCAGGCCGCCGGGCTGGGGACCGAATAGGTCTGGTTGGGGCCGTTGTCGGACTCCCGGTTGACCCGCGTCCAGAGAGCGATCCCCTGACCGCCAAAGAAGCCGTTGGTGGCGGCGTTGTTGAGCAAGATGGCGTGGTGATTGTCGGTGATACTAGGATTGTGATCGCCTTCGGTCTGGAGGCGCACGTAGTCAACAAGCAGATCGGGCATGAAGGTCAGCGCCTCCCTCTCGGCCCAGAAAGCGTGGTTTGTGGGGCTCACCGGCACGTGACCGCCGTTGACCTTAGCCGTGTCGCTGCGGTCCGAGGGGCCCTCGAAGTCGATGAGGTACCGCACAGGAGGATCATCCTGGTGCCTGGCCAGCAAACCCGAGGCCATCGTGATGCCGTAGGAGCTGGAGAGGATGCCGATGTTGTTGCGGTCCACCTCGGGCAGCGAAGCCACATGCCGCAGCACGGCGTGCAGGCCGTCTTGCTGGATGAAGCCGCAGTAGTCCTCGATGGTGTAGCTGCCGCTGTTGGTGCTGAGCCCACGGCCGTCGGGATCGAAGAGCACGGCGATGAATCCTTCGGCAGCTTTCGATTCTGCGTCTTGACGGAAAATCTGCCCCGTCCCCGACCCGCCGGGAATAAAAACAAAAGCCGGGTACTGGTTCTGTGGGCCGGCGTCGATCGGTTTGTGGATCTCCGCGTAGAGGTCGACGCCGCTCGAGGGGTTTGTGATCCAGGCCACGTCGTACGTGGTGGCAGTGGTTCCCGGGTACTGCCAGAGGACCGCGCCGGTGGCGTCGACCTCGATCACCCGGCCGGGGACCGAATCACTCACCAGCGTGGTACCGCTCGGCAGCCGGTCGGCGTCATAAGGGACTCCGACCACCCCGGCGAGCTGCCATACCACCGTGCCCGTGGGATCGACCTCGACGATCCGGTTGTTTCTCGAATCGGTGATCAGTGTGTTGCCGTTCGCCAGCCGATCCGCATCGCGCGGCCAGTCGAGCGCCGCCGCCCCGGAGGGTTTGTATTCCCAGACCACCGATCCTGCGGCATCCAGCTCCAGGATGCGGTGATTGTTCGAATCGGCCACGATCGTGTTGCCGTTCGCCAGCCGGTCCGCATTGTGGGGGCCGTTGAGATGGAGCGCGTCGGCGCCGGGAACGCCGGTGACGCCGAACTGCCAGACGACCTGCCCCGTTCGATCGATCTCCACCAGGCGGTGGTTGTCCCGGTCGGTGATCAGGATCGAGCCCGACGTCAGCAGGTTGGCGTCGTTGGGATAGCGCAGATGCGACCCGTCGCTGAACGGCGCATGGTCGTCAGAGCTCCACAGGATCGTGCCCGCGGCATCGACCTCGATCACCCGGTCGTTGTGCGTATCCGATAGAATCAGCCGGCCACTGCCGGTGGGATCGGCGTTGTGAGCCCAGTCGAGATCGAGCAGCCAGGCGGCAACCAGGCGGCCGCGTTGATCCACCTCGATCACGCGACTGCCTGTCTGAGTTGTCGCCGAACCGCCGTCGGTAATCAGGGTGTTGCCGTTAGGCAGCCGATCCACGTCGTGAGGTGTGCCGATCGCGACCTCTCCGGCGGCCCCTGCCACCATCCATCCGAGGTACAATGATAACATCAGAGTCAGCTTCATGGTGTGATCCTTTCCGTGGTCGAGTGTTTCACTTCGCTCGAAGGAGCCCCCCCGCATCGCAGCGACGATCACGCCGGCGGAACACTCCTCGTGCGCACTGGCCGAGGGTCATGGGAGGAATGTTCCGGATCGTGAGAATGAGGAACGGTGATATCAACAGGAGGGAACCATGAAAGTTTCTCGGAAAAAAAGATGTCCTACTTGCGAGCGAATATACGGGAGAGGGGTTTCTTGAGGTACGCCTTTACGAAGAGGCGCATGATATGCTGCGTCATCTCGCCCTGGACATGCCGGCCGTCCTCCGTCCAGACGACGTCGCGATGCGAATGCAGAGCGATCTCGTAGCTCGGAAAGTAGTGAACGTTCTCGTGCGCCGCACTCCACTCCTCGGCGACCGTGCGCAAGAGAGATTTCGAATAGGAGTTGGCCACGACGACATCACGATGAGAAAAGGTCGCCTTGAGTGGAACGGGGGATACCGTCACCACGATCTGAGCTTGGGGATGGCCGTAGAGATTCAGCAATCGATGAATCTCGTGGAGATTGCGCCGGTTCTCGTCGTAGTCGAGCACGTGGAATACGAAACGTTGCGGCTCGCGGCGCAGCATTCGCTCCAAGGGCGTCATGTTGAGATAGAGTCCCGTCTGGTGGTCGAACCAGGTCTCGATCAAACCCAGCGTGATGATCACGACGCGGCACTGCTTGATGCGGCTGACTACTTCGCTCATGATACGGCGGCGCTCACGGGTCCGCTCGAGATCGACATATTTGAGAGTAGGGTTGGTGTGAGGGTCGACCCACTCATTGTCGGCGAATTGGACGAACGCGTCCTCGGGATAGCTCCGTGAGGGATCCAGGGCCCAACCGAGCTCGTTGCATATGGAGGCCGTCGTGTACTTGTTGGTGAAGCCGAGCTGACTGACATCGGGGCGTTGCAGCTCGAAGGCATCGAATTCGGAAGCGGCGCTTTCCACTCGAAGCTTCTTGTGGATCAACACCTTCTCGATCCCGCGGGCGAAGCAGGACCCGATGGCAAAGATCCGATCGCGGCGCCCGATCGAAAAAGCGGGTAAAATCAGCGGCTGGAAGCAGGGCTGTTTCATACGCTGCACAGCCAGCGGTCCCGATGAATCGTCGACGTCCGCTCCGGCTCGATGCCAGCGGGCCATCGGATTGTTGCGCAGCATCTCCTGGGCCTTCAGCCCGTGGTATTCGTAAGTCGGCAAGGCTCGATTCCTCCCATTCGCGTCAACTCGTCTGCAAAGCACGCTGCCGCGCGGATTGTGTGCCGTCTCAGGGCGCTCGTCTCCCACGGCTCGCTCAGCGATGGCGCCACAGATGGCCCGAAGAGAAGTATCCCCAGGCCAGCCCGACACCGAAACCGACGCCATGCGCCGTATTGGCGATATGTCCGATCAATCCGGTGAAACCCAGAAAGAACCAGATGATCATCATCACCACGATACCCTGATTGAGCCGGTAGCCCGCAGTCGGATCGAATCTACCGCGCAGCCAGATGAAGCCGAGTAGGCCATAGACCACACCCGACATGCCTCCGAAACTGGGTCCTGATGTAAAATACTGCGCCACGTTGGACAAGACAGCGGTGACAACGACGAACAGGCCTAGCCTGAGCGTGCTGTGCTGCGCTTCGAAGATTTCTCCCAGAGTCTTCAACCAGAGCATGTTGAAGAGGAGGTGGATGATTCCTAAATGGATGAAGATCGGCGTCACCAGACGCCAAACCTCGCCCGACCGGATCTCGGGAAAATTGTCGATCCAGCGGATGAAATTGCCGGCGATCTCATACCGGGTGATGGTGAGATACATGAGGATTTCGTTGCTCGTGCCGAGTCGTGTGACGATTGCTACAATGATGCTGATGGCGATCAGCGTCAATGTCAGGACCTGACGCTCGAACCTCGCAGAGGAGCCCCAGGTGGTGCGCACGTCGACGTAACGTAGTCGAGAACGCGAGCGCCTGGATTTCTTGGCCTTCTTCAGGCGGCGGTCCTCGCGGACCGCTCTGATATACTCCGGTCGGTCAGGGTTTTTCCGAAAAAGGCTGATCAGCTCCGCGGCTCTCTCGATGTCATCCTCGGACACGATCCAGACGCTCCACGAACCGTCATCGAGCTGATCCACATCGTTCTCAACGTCGTGGACAGTGAGAAAGCTGCTCAACGCGCGTGCTCTGACCTCATCTGAAAAACTCGCAATCTGCCGCATATCACCCCGTTAATCCGAGATATTCGATTCTTGAAATCCGATCTCGACCTCGACCCCCGCTGCGGTCCGCTCCGACGGCATCCCGCATCGGGAAGCGCTAGTTGTCCTCATGAAAGCACTCTTGCTCCCGTCTGTCCAGCAGCCGGCGGCAAGAACCTCGAGAACGTCGCCCAGTCGCTGCGCCTCCCGGACGGATCTTGCGGCCTCGAGGCGCCACGCACCGGCGTATGGATCGCTTGAAAAAGACAGATCGGCTGCCACCAATGCGCTTTTTCCACGATTTGCTAGGGATTTGTGCCCCACAGCTCGATCTCGCGAACGAGCGCCCGTCCCGGTAAGGACACCGCGAAAACAACAGCCTCGGCCACGTCTTCCATACGCAGCAGAGCTCCCTTGCCGCCCTCCGTAAGACTCTCCGCCGGTAATCGACGGGTATCCACTCTGCTCGGGCTGACGACGATCACACGAACGTTTTTTTTGCGCGCCTCGTAGACCAGCGCGTGAGAGAGTCCCATGAGACCGAACTTCGTGGCGCTGTAGGCCGTTGCACCATGATTGCTGCGTTTGCCGGAAGTGGAGGAAATCATTACGATGTCACCTCTCCCGCGTTTCATCATCCCCGGCAGAAACGCCCGTGTTACCGCGTAGGTACCGCGCAGCCCGGCATCGACAACGGCGTTCCACCTGTCCGGTTCCATATCGATCATGGCACCGCTCTCGATCAACGCGGCGTTGTTGACGAGTAGATCAACGTCACCGAAAGCCGTGGCTTGCTCGAAAAGAGCGTCGATATCGGCCTGCTGCGTGAGATCCGTCGGCACGGCTCGAACACGCCGCCCCATACTCTCGATCTCAACGGCATTTTTTTCCAGCTCATCCCGGCTCCTGGCGGCTAGAATCACATCGGCTCCGGTTTCGGCAAGGGTCCGTGCGATCATCCAACCGATTCCCCGGCTGGCACCCGTCACCAGCGCAATCCGGCCCGCCAGTCGGGTCGATCCCATTCGGTCAATCACTGCAACCTCCAGCATCCAGCATTAAACGGCTAACATCGAATACTACCTGCTCACCCGCAAAGAGGGCTTTTTCGGCAGATCTCGTGCGTGAATGAAAAGAACGACTCCGCGAATAATACATATAGCCCCGCTGACTTGCACACCAAACCAACACAACTCTGGCAACGAAGATTTTGAAAATCGGCGGCGTCAAGCGCTCGCCCCCCCCCCACCACACACCAGGGTCGATCAGCGCGACTGTTTCAAGATCAAACAGTAATCCGACCTCAAAGTCGACACAACGCGCAATTACATCAACGCATTTTCATGTTTTAAGACACAATATCAAAAAAAATCGTTTTTTTCTTGCGAGAAGTTTGATTCTTACGCTTCTGATATATAGAAAGCAAAACACATAGGTTGCTCGAAACGCAAAAAATCGACGAATCGAATCTTATCTGACTCATCGTCAGGTCGACAATGGAAGCTCAGGGTATCAGGTGGCTTCCTCTTTCCAGGCTGATTGTCATGATCGAAGGTGCGTCAAAAACCACTCTCAAGCAAGGTGTTCTTCGGATCGCCGTGGAATCGTTCATCGATGTGATCGTTCGCGAGTCGTACCGAAAAGAGATCTCATACGATGCCACGGCGATCACCGACGCACCTTCGATCTACAGCCTTTTTTGCTCGATGGGGTATCACAACCGAACCCGATGCGATCTGTAGATTCAGAGCGCAACATGCACGAGCTATAACATCGATATACATATCGATGATTAAATAACGCCTAATACAACAATAATACCTGCATGGAACAGCGATTCCGTTGCGACATGCTCAACAGCGTTTTAGTCGGTGTATGGGGCCCCTTCCGACTTTTTTGATCACAATTTTTGATCATTACAACAGGGAGACCTTACCATGCTACCGATCCGTAAAAACTCGAAACGCAACTTCTCGCTCTACCTTCTCTTTGTCATTTTTTCCGCTGTGACCTTGTCGCTTTCGTCGGCCGATCTGGGCTCTTCGCCGTGGTACGGCAGCGCAACGGGTGATTGCGGCATCTGGGTCGAGGTCGAAGTGACACTCGATGGTACCGAGCTCACAGTGATGGCTGCAGGTGGACCAGGTAGTAAATGCACCTGGGACAAGCTGGTTGTCACTGTTTCGATGCGCAACGCCAGCACGGGTCTCTGGGAGTATCTAGACGGATTTAACGGACCTGCGACGCAATGGGACGACTCTTTCAGTGTGGACGGCTACGACGCGTTCAAGGTCGTCGTGGAAGGATATGACACCGAGGGCACAGAGCCGCACCACGTGAGCACCACGGTGCAGGACAGCTTCTAAGCCGCGGCACCTCGTGACGCCTTGACTCATCCAACAATTTGAATTGGTGGCGGGGCTCCCGATTAACAACCCCGCCACCAAATTTTGCTGCTTTGAGCAGTCATCCATTGCTCGTTAAAAAAGTGACTGGCGCAGCAACTCGAAGCGCGACAGAAATCTGACTAATCGGGTTTCGCTGATCGAAAGATTCCACGGAACCAGCCGGTTCTTCGCGGTTTTCTTTGGCACTGTTCGACACGATGACGCTATAAAGGATGTCCGCGTCACGGAACGATTGACAGCTCGTTCCCGTTTTCATCACAGGAGGAAGCGACTATGTTGAAAAAGACGATGTTGTTTTGCATCGTAGGTTGTTGGATGCTCATGCAGAATCTCACCGGCGTCACGATCTACGTACCTGACGACTACACCACGATCCAGGGGGCGATCAACGCCGCCTCTCCCGGTGACTCAATCGTAGTCCGACAAGGAACTTACGCCGAAAACATCGACTTTCTCGGAAAAAACATCTCGCTCGCGAGCGAAGCAGGGCCGAGCCTCACGGTCATCGACGGAGACCGGAACGGCAGCGTGGTGACGTTTGCTTCCGGGGAGCTGGGTACCTGTGTCCTTAGGGGTTTCACAATTACGAATGGAACAGGGACGTACACTCCTGCCTGGGACGGCGACTGCGGCGGTGGCATCTACTGTATCAACGGCTCCTGCCCTACGATCGACGGCAACGAGATCATTCAGAACGAAGCGTATCATGGAGGCGGCGTCTTCTGTGACGATGCCTCGCCGGACATTTCCAATAACGCGATCAGCGGCAACCACGCCGCCTTTACCGGGGGCGGGATTCGATGCTCGTCCAATGCGGCGCCATCGATCGCCTACAACATGATCAATGGCAATTCCGCCGGGGAAGGCAATGCGGGAAGTGGAGGCGGTATCCGTTGCGAGAACTCCTGCCCTACAATTACCTACAACGATATCACCGGCAACAGCGCCGTAATTCGAGGAGCGGGTATCTTCTGTCGCGCCAACTCCAACGCTCTCATCACCCACAACATTTTAACCGGCAACACGACCAAGGGAGGCGCGGGGATCAGCCTGGAGGGCTCGTCGCCGGTGATCAGCGGCAACGTCTTTCGCGACAACTCCGCCGATTACAACGGAGGCGCGATTACCTGCCGCGAGGGCTCCTCTCCCGCCATCACCAACAATCTCTTCGATCGCAACGCCGCCGGCTCCGGAAGGGGCGGCGCGATCTTCATCAGAGACACATCGGCCCCTGTCATCGGGAACAGCACGTTCAGCGGTAACAGCGCCGGCAAGGACGGGGGTGGCATCGCCTGCGATGGCACGTCGCCGACGATTGAAAACTCGATTCTATGGAGCAATGACGCACCCGCCGATCCCCAGATCTCGGGCGGATCGCCGGTGGTGTCCTACTGCGATGTCGAGGGCGGATGGGTTGGTGTGGGCAACATCGACGCCGATCCGCTCTTCGTAGACGAGCCGAACAGCGACTTCCGCCTGCAACAGGACCCCTGCCAGCCAGGTGTGTTCAATCTCTGTGTCGACGGCGGTAATCCGGCAACCCCTCTCTGTAGCGGCACCACACGGACGGACAGCTATCCCGATACGGGCAGGATCGATCTGGGATACCACTCCCCCCGCCAGGGGGTGTGGGTGGTGCCCGACGACTTCGCACTCATCCAGGACGCCATCGACGCCGCGAGCGGAGGTGATACGGTGTTCGTTCGGCAAGGGACCTACGTCGAGACGATCGATTTTAGCGGCAAGGCGATCGATCTCATCGGTCTCGAAGGGGCGGACGTCACGATCATCGACGGCGACTATATGGGCAGCCCGGTCAGCTTCCAAAGCGGAGAAGGTTCCGACTCGCGGCTCGAGGGATTCACCGTCAGGAACGGCATCGGCACCTGGGATCCATCCTGGAGCGAGTACTGCGGCGGCGGCATCTACTGCACGAACCAGTCGTGCCCGACCGTCACGAAGTGCACGGTCATCGAAAACGACGCCTACCATGGTGGAGGGATTTTCTGCGACAAGGGATCGCATGCCACACTGACCTACAATCTCATTGAGGGCAACAACGCGCGGTTCACCGGCGGCGGGGTGCGCTGCTGCGGTGGATCAGAGGCCCTCGTCAGCCACAACCGTATCATCGACAATCGCTGCGGTGATGGCGGGCAAGGCAGCGGTGCCGGCGTGCGCTGCGAAAACGCCTCCGCCACGATCACCTACAACTACATCGCGGGCAACTCAGCTCATCTGCGCGGCGGCGGCATCTTCTGCCGCAATGGATCGTCGGGTGTCATCGCCTACAATGTCATCAAGGACAACAGGGCCGAGGGAGGCACGGGCATCAACTGCGAGGAATCGTCACCGCTCATCGAAGGGAATCTGATCTCCGGCAACTACGCCCATCAACACGGCGGCGGCATCACTTGCCGGTTATACTCGGCGCCCACCATCATCAACAACATCATCGTCGACAACTTCGCCGAGATCGACGCCGGAGGAGCCCTGCGTTTCCGGGACTGCTACAACGCCCAGCCGATCGTGACCAACAACACGGTCGTGCGCAATCACGGGAGGCAGGGCGGCGCGATTCAGTGCGATAACTCTTCACCGATCATCACCAACACTATTTTCTGGGACAACACCGCAAATTTAGAGCCGTACGAGATTCTGCACAAGTCGGGATTTCCGGTGATCACCTACTGCGATCTCGAGTCCGGCTGGCTGGGTATGGGAAACTTCAAGGCCGATCCACTCTTCGCCGACATCGACAGCGAGGACCTGCACATCACCTATCTCTCGCCGTGCAGGGAGAGTGGCAATGACTGGGCCCCAGGTCTCCCCGGCAAGGATTTCGAGGGAGATCCGCGTCACTGGTACGGCCATGTGGATGTGGGGGCCGATGAATTCCACACCCACCTCTACCTGACCGGCGAACCGGTTGCCGGTGGGAAAGTGTGGTTCAATATTGTCGGTGAGCCGAACAGCACGCCTGTCGAGCTGGCCCTCGGCAGCGGCATCCAGGATCCGCCGCAGGTCACTCCCTATGGCGATCTCTATCTCGTGCTTCCCATAGAGGATAGCTGGCAGTTCGGCACCATCCCTTCGAACGGGATCCTCGCGGCACCGACGACGCTGCCAACAACGCTGCTGCCAGGCGAGGTGTATCCCTTCCAGGTGCTCCTCGGTCCCTACTCCCCCGGATCGGTGCTCACCAATCTGCTGGTGATGACGATCGAGTAAACCGGATCGTACAGACGCCAGGCGGTTTCCACGTGTCGTCGGGGATCGCGGTCACCCCCGATCGTTCGATGGCCTGCGCAACGCCCCACGGTTAGCAGGCAGAACCCACCCGTCACCAGCCGTCGTGGCAAAGGGTGGGTTCTTCCCGCGCGGGGACTCGAGACATGCGGATCAATCGAAGTGAAAATTGACCAGAGGTAGAATCCGCAAGAGCGGAGGATTGTCCCGGACGTAGTTGATCAGGCCGATCTGGACGCCGTTGAGATGGTTGGCGACGTTCACCAGCCCCAGCGACAGGCCCGTCATCTCCTGCTTCATGTTCTGGACCGCGCCGATGCCGAGACCAACGAAATGATCGCACCAGATGGTGGCGCCGCCGAACCCGAAGCCCCTGATCTCACGCGCTCCGATCCCCAGGCCCCCCATGCTTACCCCGGAGAGGGTGTCGCCGCCCAGACCGCCACCGGCAATGTTGAGGCCTCGAAGCTCGTTGCCCCCGATCCCGAGACCGGCGATACTGATCCCGGTGAAATCGTTGCCACCCTGACCCAGGCCCGCCACGTTGATACCGGTGAAATCGTTGCCACCCTGACCCAGGCCCGCCACGTTGATACCCACGAAGTTGTGACCGCCCTGACCCAAGCCGGCCACGCTGATACCGGTGAAATCGTTGCCACCCTGGCCCAAACCAGCCAGGTTGACACCCATGAAATCATCCCCGCCCTGACCCAAGCCGGCCACGTTGAGGCCTGTAAAATCGTTGCCACCCTGGCCCAGACCAGCCAGGTTGACACCCATGAAATCATCCCCGCCCTGACCCAAGCCGGCCACGTTGAGGCCTGTAAAATCGTTGCCACCCTGGCCCAGACCAGCCAGGTTGACACCCGTGAAATCATCCCCGCCCTGACCCAGGCCCGCCACGTTGATACCCCAGAAATCACCCCCACCCTGGCCGAGCGCGGCCACGCTGATACCGGTGGATCTTGTTTCCGTGAGCTCGATACCGGCAAGACTGATTCCAGTAAATTCTTCATGGGCGCCGGCCACGAGGGTCAACGAAATGCCCTGCATCTTGCGCGCCACCGGTCCCAGCCCGGTCAAGGCGACCCCCTGGAGCCGCGCCGCGTTGGTCCCGAGCAGGCCAAAGGCGAAGCCGCGCAATTGGTATTCGGGGTTGCGTTTGGGTTTCCAGAAGGCAAAGTTCAAGCCGTCCATCTGCTTGACATGGTGGTCGCTGAGATTGAAGCGGATACCGGTCATCCTCTCCGTGTTGCCGAAGGCCAAACCCCAGTCTCCGCCGAAGGGCGGCAGGGTCAGAGCCGCATGTGAGGGCTCCTGGTCCTCGTCTTCTTCCTTCAGATCCCAGAAGTCATCGTAGTCCGAACACTCGATGTCGGCATCGAATTTCACCACGATCTTGTCCTCGGTCTCCGTCTGATTCTCGGCCTCCTCCTGAGCCGGGACGCCGGAAGCGAATATGCAGACAAGAGGGAATACGCAGAGTAAGCGTCTCATGACCATGCTCCTTTGTGGTTGGGAGAATCGGAGGAGAAGGGCTGCCACTTACCAGAAGGTGTATCGGACGGACGTTAGTCCAAATTATTACATTCCAGATTTCAACCTTCTTACGAAAAATGATGCGAATGATGCTGCCGTCGTAGATAAACCGTCGAACGAATCCGCGAGGAAGTTGATCGGATCGAGGAGGGCGGGAGAACAATGCAGAATGGCGAAAGGAAATCGAGCCGCGGGATGGGGCCTCGTTGCGGCTCTGATCAGGGACGCCGATCAGATATCACTCGGCTTCCGTATGCCTGCCGTCGCCTAAATGAGAGCGCAGGTGGTCATGGAGATCGCGAAAGAGCTCGTCGAGCTCCTGTTTTTGTTCGGCGTCCAGATGAACCTTCATCCGGTCGATACCGCCCTGGATGATCGCGTTGATGTGATCTTCATGCTGCAATTTGAAGCGCCAGAGCTCTTCATGCGTCGCTTCCACGATTTCGAGCACCTCGGCTTCCTGCTCCACGGTCAGGTCCAGTGTCTTACCGATATGGTCGGCGATCATCCGGTTAAAAGCGGAAGGTCCCTCTGCGACCATCGAACGGAGGTGATTATGGATGTAGCATATCGTTCCCGAGGCGCCGACGACGACTCCTGCGAAAAAAACAACGGCCACAGCGACCCAGATCTTCCACTTGCTCATCAACAACTCCTCTCAGAAATCGAAGGGCAACTGTCTCAGAAACCCTGCAGGATCCTGCATGACCAGCCGGACCAACTCGTTGCTCGGATTGAGCGCGTTCTTGGGGATCAACACCACGAAAACGAGTGCCACGCAGGCCGCGAGGGTGGCGCAACGGAAGACAATGCGGTGATAGGCCTGATCGGCCTCTGGCGATGGATTTCTGCGCGAGGCAGCTTTATGAACGGAAGCCATCACCCTATTCATCCATCCGTCGGGGATTTGCGTTTCGCTCGACTGCCGCCAGGCCCGCTTCAATTCCGCTTCCAGTTTATCGAGCTCGAGATCTTTTTTCATGTTCAGAGCTCCTTCCTGATCACGAGAGCCTCGAGTTGCCCTCGAAGGTGCTTGCGGGCTCTGTGCGCACGCACTTTCACTTTGGAACGGGTCCAGCCCAGAAGTTGGGCTGTCTCCTCGATGCTGCGCTCTTCGAGATGAACCAAAACGAGCACCATTCGATCATCCGGACCGAGGCGGTTCAAGACGTGGTCGAGCAGCTCGCGTTGATCGAAACGTTCGTCGAAACCCGCGCGTCGGCCTCCGTCGGTGGCCAATGCACCTCCCTGCTGAAGCCTCCGCTGCTGATCGTCTCCGATCTGACTGATGGGGATCTCCTTCCTGTGGTGGAACATACGCCAGTAGTCGTGGCAACGCCTGATGGAGATCCGCGCCAACCAGTTCGAGAAGGGCGCGTCAGGCGTATAGTTCGCCAGAGACCGGAAGGCCTCCACGAAAACGTCGTGTGCCACCTCCGCCGCTTCATCAGGCGGCACATGCCGGAACACGATGCGGAAGACATGGTCCTCATAGCGTTCGATCATCCCCGCGAAAGAGTCTGTGTCGCCTGCAAGCACGCGCCTGATGATCTCGGTGTCTTTCCTTCGGCCGATCTCTGACTTCATACCTAATTCGACATCCGTGGGGTTGCGAGGCTCGTTTCCGGAATCGATCACAGAGTCGATGCAAACCTAAAAGACCGGATCGGTCATGATAAACCGACCCGGCCTCGCGTTCACGGTTATTTGCCGCGGAAGTGCGCTTTCAGCTTATCGAGCAAACAGCCCTTCCCGTTCTCATCGCTCATACCGTGCTGGGAATGCAACTCTTTCAACATTGCCTCCGCTTTATCGCGCTGCTCCGGTGTCAGCACGCCACGGACTTGGTGAACGATCCTGGCGGCCTCGATGACGAGCTCTTCGAGGATCGAAGAGGCCTTCTCGACACCGCTGCGCACCGCCGCTTCGTCGAAGGTCTCACGATGGATCAGCGTGATCAGCTCTTCATGGGCGGCTGCGAGCGTTGTGGCGTCCTTCACCAGATCCTCGTGATTGCGCTGAAAAATCTCGTGAATCCGATCCTCCTGCTGCCCGGTGATTTCCAGCTTGGAGAAAAACCTCTCGAGATGGTCATGGATCATCCCGAATCGGCCATCACCCGTCCCGTGACCGCCTTGGCCGTACGTCGCACCGGCATAGACCAGGGTGACACTCATTACGCTCAGCACCAGCAGAGCAACGATCCTGTGTTTCATTTTTCGATCTCCAAAATCAAAATGAATCCTGGTTTTGAGAGTCTTTCGCCTTCGGAGCAGCGAACACCCTCTCAATCGCCGGTGCGACCTGCGCGGTTACAATAAAAGCAGAAAATTCCCCCTACACCCATTTCGAGTCGGTGGAAACTACCAGGGGTGCGAAGGGCTCACGGGAGGAGCGATCTAGAAGGGTTCGGGGAAGACAAAACCTTCTCAGACAGCCCATCCCGCAGCATGGGACACTGCCTTGCCGCTCTTCTGAGCAGCAACAGCGTCCTTCGCGGCTGTGCGGCGGCAGTGTTCCGTTTCGTGTTAGCAGCGGCAGCGTCCCGAAACAACCAGCAGCACCGACGTAGCCGTTACTCGGAACCGATCTTCGTGTTCTTCGTGGTGCAATCCGAAATCGGATCAACCACAGGTCGGACACAAAGATCTAGGGAAAGTGGAAAAGACTCTCCCCCTCCTTATCGTCGTCATCATCGTCGTCGAGATAGATCTCGAGGGCGACGATCCCGACAACGAGGACCACCGTGCCGATGATGACCACGGCTTCACCGATTCCCGCTCCGATATCTTCCAGGGACTCCTTGAATGCTTCTCTCTTTTCGATGCCTTCCACATCGATCTTGACGGTCAGCCGTTTCCCCGCCAGGAGCTCCAGATCCTGGGAGACCTTGATGTCGTCATCGAGATAGACCTTCAAGCGGTACATTCCAGGCGTGAGGTCGTCGAAGACGAGCGGCTCGTCGGGACGGGTCACGGTGCGGATCTTCCCGCTGGAATTTTCACCGATGACGCCGTGGCCCTGTTTCGAATGCAAAACCACGCTCAATCCCCCGACGAGGTACTCCTCCCCGTCGCTTCCTTCCCAGTACGGGGACACCTTGAGCCGCGCTTTCTGCCCCTCTTCGTCGTGATATCGCAGGTGCACCGCGTGGCATCCCGGCAGGAGCATCACTCCGGCCAGGGTGGCGCACAAAATCTTCGAGAAGATTGATCTCAATGCTCGACCTCCATCGGCTCGCCGAGAGTGGAACTGCAATGGGGGCAGGACATCAAGCGCCCGCCGCATCGGTCTCTCGGCCGTGAGGGACGATTTTACTTGCAGATCAATGCGCGGTACAGCGATTCCTTTGAGGAGGCATCGATGCCGCCCGCGCCTTCGGCCCACGGCTACGGTGGACAGACCTAACCTTAAAAAAGCCTCTCCACGATCCGGCGCCAACCGGTCGGTCGAGGAGAGGCGATTCAGATTCAGGAGTTGGTTCCTGTCGAGAGGCGCTGCGTCTCTCGACGGGACGAACTACATCTCCATCTTGTCGTACGCCTCGATGTGATCGCCCAGGGCGTTGATCTTCCTGACGACATCGGGGCAGCCGGCTGTGATCACTGTCAGCGATCCCGTGGCGGTGGTGTTCCAGTCCATTGTGGCGCCGTGAGACTCGAGCTCGCCGAACTGGTTGCAGAAGTGGCACACCGCCCCGCGCATGGCCTCGGGAGACAGCTTCTTTAGATCGGAATATTTATTCATGAAACGCTGGTTGAACTCGTGATACTTGCCGACCTTGCTGTTGTCCTTGACCGTGTTGTTGATGGCGATGCCGTTTTTGAGACGGATCACCTGGTGGTTGGTGAGCTGCATCATGTCGGGCTGCTCCAGCATCATCTTGCAGAGGCTGCAGTTCTGCATCGACTGCATCACCTCCACGGGCAGTGCAGCGGTAATCTCCGGGCATGCGCTCGCACACTCAGACGACGTCGAACAGGACGCGCTCTTGGGGCTCTGCTGAGCCGCCATGGCCGTCTCGAAGGATGCCATGGTCTGGCGCATGTTGTTGGCCAAGGCGCGAGTATCTCGCAAGAGCCCCTCGTCGAGCGCGGTCGTGATGGTCAGCGTGCCGGTGGGCGTTTGCACGCGCTCTTCCTTCAGGCCGCGGCGGCGCAGAGCGAAGTAGTCGTTGCAGAAGGGGCAGAGCTTGGAGGCCGCCTCTTTGGGGCACATCGACTCGTACTTAGCGCAACTGGCCTTTTCGCATTCCTCGAAAGCCCGGAAGCGGGACATCATCTCCGGTTGGCGCAGGTTGACGGAGAAGATGACGCCGTGACTCCAGTCGTTCACACTGTAGTCACAGGCCATCATGAGATCCATTTCCTGAAAGATCCTGCTACAGATCTCGCAGTTGGCGAGGGCTTCCATGTCGAAGGCTCCCTCACTGCTCTGGGCCGTGGAGCATTCCGAGCTACCGCAACAGGACGAGCTTCCGCACTTGGCGGTTGGCGACCGCTCGCACTGGGATTTATCGCAGGAGGTCGCCGTCGACGTGCTGCTGCACTGGGCGTAAGCCAAATGAGTGGGAATACTCGTCAAAAGCAAAATGACTACCAAAAAAACGGCAATTTTTGTGATCTCCCTCATGGGTCAATTCCTTTCTATCTTCGTTCCGAAACGATTCTCAACTCCACCTAATTCCCTGCAAAAAAAACACGTTACCGACGCGAAATCGGAGCGTCGCAGGCCGATTCGAGTGAAAGTGAAGGTCCTGCGGCGCATTGACCATTAGTAGCACAACCATGACGGTCGCAAGAGCGATTCCGACCTGGCAGTCCTGTCGGCACGAACAGTTCCGCTCGCACTGAGCTCGAGGAAGCGGCGGTTTTTCTCTCTCGCGCGTGAGTTTTCGTGTGGCCTTTATGGTAGAGTGGCTCTGGATCTTCCCTGGACCGGAACGTGTCCTCCCGATCGAAAGCGAGATTTGTCATGCCCGTGGCACGTGATCTTCCCCTGTCGAGCCGGCGCACGCTCCCCCACCTCGCCCTCATCCTCGGCCTGCTCCTCGCAGGCGCCGCAACGGCTCTCAGCGCCCAAATCGCCGAAAACAAGGCATCTTCCGGCGATCCCTCCACCAAGAGCGGCCCAGGCCGGGCGCCTGCGGCGGCGAGCGCGACGTCACCAACCGTCCAGCGGCACGACGGCTTTCAAAGTTCTCCGCGCCGAAAACAGTGGAGATTCCTGGTCTACATGAACGCCGACAACGACCTGGAAGCGGAGGCCATGGTCGATTTCCTGGAACTGGCGCAGACGGGATCCACCGCGGAAGTGGATATCGTCGTCCAGCTCGATCGCATCACAGGCTACAACAAGGACTACGGCAACTGGAAGGACACCCGCCGGTTCCACGTCACTCAGAGTCTGACCCCCGATCCCGGCTCGGAGCTGGCCAATCTCGGCGAGCGCAACATGGGTAAGGGCGTCATGAAGAAGGAGGGTGACGGCAGCCTCGAGGACTTCGTCTGCTGGGCGCACCGGCGCTTTCCCGCCGAACGAACAGCTCTCGTGCTCTGGGATCACGGTGACGGCTGGCGCACGCAGAAGCTCTCCTTCAAGAGCGCCGGCGAAGACTGGACCAACAACGACCTGCTCCACATGGCCGAGGTCCGGGAGGCGCTGGAAAACTCCGCCGCCGCTGGCTGTCCCGTCGATGTGATCGGCTTCGACAGTTGCCTCATGGGTATGCTTGAGGTGGCCTACGAGGTCGCCTCGGTGGCTCCGGTCATGCTGGCATCGGAGAAGATGGTCCCCGGCACGGGCTGGCCCTACGACCTCATCATCGCAGATCTCGCGGCCGATCCCTTCATCGACGCACGCGCCCTCGGCGAGATGATCGTGCGTGACTACGCGGTTGCCGAGCCGAACGAAACGATCGCGGCTCTCGACCTGAGCGCCGTGCCCGCCCTGGCCGAGGCGGTCACAGCTCTGGCACTGACGCTGGACAGCCTGAAGCCGGACATCGTCAGCGTTCGCGATCTGGTGCGCGATTACGGCACTGGAGGGGCGCGCAACCACGTCGACCTCCACGACCTCGCCGACCGTTTCACGATCCAGTTCGCGGCGGGCGCAATCCACGACGCGGCCCAGGCCGTGCTCGACGCGTTTCCGCTGGTCGTGATCGCCAACCATGGCAAGCCGGGCAAAGACCACGGCATCGCGCTCTACTACCCGGAACTGGCCAGCAAGTTGTCCGAGGACTACAACGGCGATATCATCGTCTTCGCCCATGACGGGAACTGGGACGATTTTCTACGCTGGTATCACGAGATCAGTTGGCTCTACGCCCTGGGGCAGGCGACCCCCGGTGGTACGATCGAGTTCCGGGTGGTCGGCGCTCCTGCGGCCCCGGTCATGCTCTATCTCGGCACGGGAGTACAAAAACCACCCCAGCCGACGCCGTATGGATGGGTCTATATCGAACAACCTCCGCTAGCGGCGATACCGCTCGGTCCCATTCCAACCGACGGCCTCCTGAAGTCCCTGCAGACACTGCCTGCTTTCTGGCAGTTGGGCGAGGAAAAACCTTTCCAGGCGCTCGTGGGCCCCCCGGGGCATTCCACCTCGGAATTGAGCAACCTCTTGCGGCTGATACTCGTCCCCGCAGACTCTAGGTAACGATATCGGACCACCCCGCCCTACCCGGCACGGACAGCTCTGTTCAAGCTTCCACCGGCTGGAGAATTGCGGCGAATCACTTTTTGGTACAATTTCTTCCTGTTCTGGCAGGGTATCCAACACGATCTTCACTTCCACGAAGGTCGCCTCAGCGAAACCCGGGTTTTCTGATCGCGCCGAGGCACTTCCGCGCGCTTTCGATCCTTTCGATGGTTACGGGACGAAATCGACGACAACCGGATCGGTGGCCTCACTCACGACGGTCCCTTGCTTGATGATCACGGCGTCGAAGCACAACTGGGGTCGCGTCAGGGGCATCAGCGCCTGGATATCCAGGAACGCTTCTCTCGTTCCGGTTTTGTCGAGCAGACCGTTAAAATCGTAGAAGGGGGGAGTATTCGGGGTGCCAAGCACCCAGCGCGTCAGATCATCGACGTTCAGCGGCACGAGGACGCTGCCCCACTGGGTACCGGGTGCGAAACCGGACTGCCCCGGAAGAACCCAGTACTCCTTGTAGGCGTAGGACGAATTGCTGTAGAGCGTCACGATCATTCCCTCGATCAGATGGGAGCCGAAGAGTATCTGCGGATAGACGCCCAAGTGGGGTCCTTCCAGGGGGAGCAGGGAGATACTGATCGACGACGGATGGGTGGCATCGCGTTTCACCTCGACCAAACTCGGCTCGAAAACGGGCAGAACCCGGATCGTCTCGGCCGATTCCATCGACGGTCGGTGCCAGGCCAGGTTTTCGATCCGCAGGGCTAACCGGTGTCCTTGCCGCACCATGTAGCTGCAAAATCCCAACTCCAGAGAGATCGTGTTATCTCCAGGTAGCAGATTGTCCCGGATCGTAGTAAATCCCCCGGTGATGTAACGTTCCCCGCCTTCCGTGTCGACATCGACCAACGCCGCATGTACGAGAAAACGCGTCGATGTCGTCGAGACATAGAGCTCGGCTTTCGGGATTCCTAAGAGATGGCAGTCCTCGGAGAGGACCGGTGTGTAGTAAGGGAGGGAACAGAAGTCCACGATATCAAACAAATCTTGCGGCTCGAGCACCGTGGCCACGTAATCGTCGACATCAAACCAACCCGGCGGTTGGTGCACCAGTTGATCAAAGGCGGAGGAGTTGACCGGCGGAGTGTCGGAGAGGACCTGATTGCTCTCCAGGTACCAGATATCGGTCATCACCGAGCTCGGAACGATTTGATTTACTTTGCGGGTATCCCAGAGGCTGAAGGGAGACGTGTAACGCTCCATCTCGTCGGGCGTCACGGCGTAGCCGATAGGAGGATCGTTATCGATCGCATGCTCCGATTTTTTCAGGTGACGATCGAAGAAAGCCAGCATGGCGAGTTCTTTGCGTCCCTTCTCCGGGTAGTTGGGCGGAGAGCCGTGTCCGCAGGTTGAAACGTAAAGCTTGCGCGGCATATCCGCTGGCAGATCGTTCCAGATACGGATAACACCGTTCGGGTGCATCCAGTAATCGTCGTAAGACATCCGTACGAACATGGGAACCGTGGAGTCCATCAGGAGTGTCTCGAGATTCAGCAGGGGATCGTCCAACGCTTCTCTGAGCCCAAGGTAGTCTTCGGCGAGCACGAAATCGGAGATCGCCGTCTTAAAAGTCGGTTCCCAATGGAGCCCTGGCGATGCTCGCAGGGTGTCGACCGTGCGGTCGTGAACATTACGTCCCTCAGGAACGTTCACCTCGTGGAAATTGGGGATGTAGTTGCCAGGCGACACCGCCATTACATCGGGGAAACGCTTTCCCGAATAGGGAAGCGTCTTTCCCGAATGTGCCGCTGCGACATAGGAATGCAAACCACCCTGGGAGTCGCCGCAAACGCCGATGCGGGTGAAATCCACGTACGCCGGGTAGAGCGCCTCGACGGTTTCCATGAGCTCGGCGAGATCCAGCCGCTCGCGCTCCCCCATCCCGGTCCAGCCGTACAAACCCGGATCGTTGAGCGCGTCCATCGACCTTCCCTGACCACGCACATCGTTGCATACGGTAACGTACCCCCACTCCGTAAAAGTCAGAGCGACATCGACGTTTTCTTCCTTGCAACCTCCCAGACCGTGAACGATCACGATCAGCGGCCAGCCCCTCGGACTCGGTGCCTGTGTAGGGTACCGTATATCGAACCACGCCCGGTATCCATCCGAATAAGTCGCCACAACATCGAGATGTTCAACATAAGAGTAAAGATCCGAATCGGTGGCTGACAGATCCGCAGATCCAGCCCATGCCATACAGACGGTCCAAAAGAGCATTGCTCGCAGTCCTGCCCTCTTGATGGTCAGATCACTCGCCATGGTTGTTTGCTTCCTCTCTGCACTCACTCCAACGTCACGTGCACGAGATCATCGTAATACGGACGATCTCCCACAATAGGGACTATCACGTAATCACCTAACTCCGAACACAAATGTTGTCGGTTTCGAACCATCAGAACTTATACATAAAATATTATTTCGAACCCACCCACTCATGGTACACATCCGGATAGAGGTGAAATCAAGCGATTCTTGCGTCGACTCGAGTCTGTGACCGGGAAATCAGGCAGCAGCGGTACCGCCGGACGAATCCGGAAACTACCGGTTCAATGAAAAATCGCAATGTAAATCTGGCTTGAAAGGCTCAATCTTTGTCGTTTGATAAGGATCTCTACTGTTGCCGGGGCCAAACAGCGCGTTGTAGTATATACACATCGGTGAAAAACATCAACGACATTTCATGCCCTCGGAAAGGACCGTGGATCCTGGACCTGTCCAACTCTATCTGAGCCCGTATCGGTGTCGAGGCGATCGTAACGGTCCTGACACGCTTCCCGCCAATGCCGGTCGTCACGGAAACGCCCCTCTCCTGTCCATATCCAGATGCCTTTGTCGAAAACCATGGTTCGAGGGAAAGGATTGAGATTCTTGGATTGACGTCGTGCTGAGCTTCCCTGACTTGGAGGTTCACACAGCGCCAGGCATCGAAACCTGATCTCTCGTCTCGATGGGAAGCAAACGCTGTCTGTATCGCTGTCTGTATCGTTGATGAAAGGATCGATTTCTCCACAGCCTCGACGTCATCGCCGAGGCTCGACTACCGAGATTTTTCATCCCGAATCCGCTCCCCGCCGTGGCTCAGTACTGTTCCGGGCCGCAACTACACGAGTGTGAGGGGGATAGGCACATAAATTCCGAAGATATTCTCATTACATTTGTGCTTTCACGGAGGTTGAGTGTGGTATCATACCGCGGTTGTGAGTTCATTGACCGAGCAAGTTTGAGGTGTGCAAGCTCGAAACGCGACGTTCCGTATTGGCTGCCGCTCACCTTGAATTTCCTCTATCTTCCTGGCTGACAATAGGGCCTCAACACAGGCAAGTCAGAGCGACCTGAAGAGAAAGGTGCAGGTCAGATACCCCGTTTGGAGATCAACATGGGCAACAATTTGTATGTAGGCAATCTGAGTTACGACGTTGACAGCGCAGCCTTGGAACAGCTGTTCGCCGAATATGGCACCGTATTGAGCGCAAAAGTGATCAACGATCGCGACACCGGCCGGAGCAAGGGTTTCGGTTTCGTCGAAATGAGCAGTGACGAGGAAGCCCAGGCGGCGATCTCGGCACTCGACGGCCAGGAACATTCCGGCCGCAATATCAAAGTCAACGAGGCCAAGCCGAGGGAAGATCGCGGCGGCGGCGGCGGACGAGGACACGGCGGCGGATTCGGCGGTGGCGGTGGTGGAAGAGGACGCCGCTACTAATCAAGAAAAAGCTCATTCGAGAGGAGATCATCTCAGGTTGGTCGCCTCTCTCGGTTTAATTGCGGTGAAACAACAGGACGGGGTAAGAAGCAGATAGCGCTATCGAGGAAGATTTCCTCCGTTATTCAGGTCATTCCCCAGAACTGTCGACTCAACAGAGGGGGGGGGTCTTTACATGGGATTCCCCCTCCTCGAGCTCTAATCGATCCTCACTAGCCGACTCTCGACGACCTGCCGAGATGCGTGTTCGTTCGAGCGACCGGTGTTACACGACAGCCTCGATTCTGCCCGGCCGATCTTTGGAATCGACCCGGAATCGAGTAGACGTCCGCTCAAGGAGTTTACGCAAGCCGCCGGATCCATGCTGGCGGCTTGCGTGTGTCGTGTTAGGCCGGACAAATCATATGCACTGCAATCTGCTTCCCGCCGTGCATATCGAGGTGAAATGGTGGCTCAAGCACCCCATGATGTGAATGATGGGGACCGCGATGCGCTTTGAAAAGCCCGCCTTTTGCCTCCTCCACCGATCCAGAGACCTCAATTCGGCACCCCTCCAACCGACAACCTGCACCCAAAAAAAAGGCGAACCGCTGATTGTTGGCCAACGGCTCGCACATTGAATTTATTGGCTGCCGGACTAGGACTCGAACCTAGACTAGCGGATCCAGAGTCCGCCGTCCTACCGATTAGACGATCCGGCAACTTAAATGTCTTGAGGGACCTACTATACGAGCTTGGTCGAGAGTGTCAAGCCGTAAAGAACCAAAAACCGAGAATTTCGGCGAACACCTACCGGGCGTCGGTCAGCTCGATCGATCACTCGAAACGCTAAGCGCTCCTCGCAGGTGGGCGAGCGATCCGACATAATCGACGGAGAATCCCTACTCTTCCAGCACCGAGTTCCAGTAGATATCGGAGATGAACGCGTCCCAGGAGCGCGGTTTCTTGAATCGCCTGGCGAATGAGTACCACGGTGACCACTCGGGTTTCCTCGGCTCGGTTCGCAGGTGCATGCCCGCTTCCGCGGGAGTCCGGCCGCCCTTGCGGGTATTGCATGCAGTACAGGCCAGCACGCAGTTTTCCCAGGTGGTGCGTCCCCCCTGGGACCGGGGCTGCACATGGTCGAGAGTCAGCTCCTGGGTCCCGGGACGGTTCCCGCAATACTGGCAGGTGAAACCGTCGCGCCGGTAGAGATTACGCCGCGAAAAGACCACTCCGCCCTTGGGGACGTGGTCATACTTGCGCACGATGACGACCTCGGGGACATCAAAGGCAACGTCGACGCCGCGGATGATCTTGCCGTTGGTCGGCCCTCGCGACACCCAGCGCTCAAAGGAAAAGAGCTCGTAAGTCCGCACATCAACAATCCTCGCCAAATCAACAAAAGTCATCACGACCGCACGGCGGGCCGTGGTGACGTTGATAGGCACCCAAGATCTGTTGAGGACCAATGTCGGCGAATTGAGAAGCATCGGTCTAATTCTTTACAGTCACAGAACAAAGCACGATCCGATCCCGCGAGGGAGACCGGTGCAGCCGGTAAGCGCAGACGGAAACAACCTGTCTGAACTTAAAGCGTATTATATCATCGTTTTCGGCGATTTTCTAATCTCTATTCGTTCCCTTTTGATAAAACACTTGTGAACGATCGATTTGTTTTCTGCTAGCTTCTGGAACGTAATTCGTCAGTCCTCGCCGCTGGAAGAGCATTCCATGAAACCTCCAATCCACCACCCCTCGAACCTCCCGGCCTTCCTCGGTCTCGACGGCCCCGCGGCCGGTTACGCCGATTCCCGCGCCGTCGTTATCCCCGTCCCCTATGAAGCCACTTGTTCCTACAAGGGCGGAACGGCCCGAGGTCCCGGCGCTATTCTCGAGGCCTCGCCGAATGCCGAGTGGTTCGACGAGGAGCTCCAGCTCGAGCTCGACAGGGTGGGTATCGCCACACTCCCGGCGCTGAACGTGGAGCGGTTGACGCCGAAAGAGATGGTGGACACCGTGGAGTCGTCGGCGGAGCGCGCCTTCGCCGACGGCAAGATCGTCGCCGGCCTGGGGGGAGAACATACGGTGTCGCTGGGCTTCATCAAGGCTGCGCTCCGGCATCACCCTGGGCTTACTGTGCTCCAGGTGGACGCCCATCCCGACCTGCGAGAGACGTACGAGGGCCGCCCTATCTGCCACGCCACCGTGGGCCGCCGCATCTGTGAGTTGGCCCCCTTGGTGCAGGTGGGGTTACGCGCCTGGTCGATCGAGGAAGAGCGGCTCATCGAGGCGACCTGCAATCGACCGGTGAACCACGACGCCGTCAAGAGCAGATCGGTCCAGCCCCTTACGGTCTTCCCGGCGGCTCGCATTCATCGCGATCCTGACTGGATTTCCCAGGTGGTCTCGCGGCTCGGCGACACGATCTACGTCACCTTCGATGTGGACGGCCTCGACGTCTCCCTGATGCCCGCGACGGGCACCCCCGAACCTGGCGGCCTCACCTGGCGTCAGGCCGCCGACCTGCTCCACGCCGCAGCGGGCGCCGCTCGGATCGTGGGCTTCGACGTGGTGGAGCTCTCGCCCATCCCGCACCTGCACCACTGCGACTATACCGCAGCGCGTCTCGCGGCACGCCTCATCGGGCTTGCTGTTCAGAGCCAAGACATTCGCGACTGAACACACGCCGAGGTGTACCGACCACGAGCGCAGGTGTCCTCAAAGACCGACGTGGAAGCCATCAATCACGATCAGGGGAACTGTTTGCGCTGGAAGAGGAGCAAGCTGGCCACCAGAAAGGCCAACCACGTGACGGCCAGCACCACCACCGAATGGGTCAACGCCACGGGGTCCATCTCCTGGTAGATCGCCATCCCGTGCGCCGGAAAGAACTCCACCTTCCCCGACACGGCCACCATCACGTTGCGCAGGTGGTAGAGCATGGAGCAAGTGCTGACGCGTAGCGGAAGGTTGGCTACGAAGCCCTCCACGCAGATCGCCAGAATGATCGCCACGAGCACGGCCCGCTTGGTCAGCAGCGACAGAAAGAGGAACGCCGCGCCGTAAACCAACGCACCGAGAACCGTCGCCGCGAGCACCGCCCAAAGGAGGGGCAGGTTGAAGCGCACATCGTCGAGTCCGTATCGGGCCATGCACACCAGGTGAACCGCTACCACGGCCGGCACGAGAAGCAGCAGCGACGAGACGATGTATGTCAGGTACCTCCCGGCAAACAGGGAACCCCTCGAAACGGGACAGATCAGATCATAGGTCAGAGTGCGGTCCTCGATCGCGTCACCCAGCACCGAGCATCCCAGAAAGATGTAGATCACCAGCTCGATGTAGTGGAATACGGGTACGATGTTTTCCATGAAAAAATAACTACCGCCGCCGCGCTCCGTCCCCAGGATGTCCGAGATCAGAATAAGGATCGTAGGCAGAAAAACCAGAAGCAGCAGCACGATGCCCCTGCGCCCCCGCAACGATCCCCGAGCGTTGGTCCTGAAGACGCAGCCCACCGCGGCCAAGCCTCTCAGCGACGTCGGCGGAGCCGCTCCGCTCCCGACGTTACCTTCCCCGACCGGCACGTGCTCGTGGTTCATGTGATCCCTTTCTGTCGTCTCTGTCCGCGCGTTCATGCTGCTTGATACTCGCTCTTGACCCACTCGACGATCAGGCGCTCATTTCACCAGATAGTTGAAGACCGCCTGGAGGTTGTTGTCCGGCGAATGGAAGGAATCGACGTGGATCCCCTCCTCGAGGACCAGCTCGGCGAGCGAGTCGTAAAAGCGATCCGGGTCGCGGGTCTTTACCTGCAAGAGGCCATCCCCTCGCTCCAGGCTGGCGCTCACCACAACCCCCCTTTCGAGCAGAAGAATGGCGAGTTGCGCCGGATTCTCGGTGCCGAGCTCCACGGTGTGGGGATGCTGATCGATGAGAGAACGGATGTGATCGATGGTGCCCTCGGCCAGGATCTTGCCCTTGGCGATCAGGATTACATTGTCGGTCATCGCCTCCACCTCGTGGAGAATGTGGCTCGATACGAGCACACAACAGCCGGCCTCACCGAGCGCCCGGATCTGATCGATCACGTCATGCCGCCCCACCGGATCCAGACCGGTGAGCGGTTCATCGAAAACCAGCACATTCGGCGCAAAAAACGTGGCCTGCGCCAGCTTCACCCGCTGCCGCATACCCCGCGAGTAGGTTCCGATCTTGCGCTCCATGGCCTTCTCCAGGCCAGCCGCAACGAGCGCCTCGCGGCCGGCGTCGCGCGCTGCGTCCAAATCGTAGCCGCGCAGCCTGGCGCATCTGGTCAGAAACTGCAGGCCCGTCTGAAAATCGGGCAGAGCATCCAATTCGGGTACGTACCCCAAGACGCGCATCACCTGGTGATCGAAAAAGGGAGGCTGGTCGCAGAGGGTCACCTTCCCCTGGCTGGGCAGAATCTGGCCGGTGAGCAGCTTCATGATCGTTGTCTTGCCCGCTCCGTTCGGACCGAGCAGCCCCGTTACACCGGCCCCGACGGCAAGGGACACCTTGTTGATGCCGATGACCTGACCGTACCACTTGGTCACATCTTCGAAGACAATCGCTTTCCTTCGCGGATCGTAGCTCATGAATCGTCAATCTCCACTCTCTTCACGCGCCTCAAGAGGATGGCGCCTGCGAGCAGGTTGAGGCCGATGAGATAGACGAGCGGGTAGATCCAGTGCAGGCTGTAGGTATCCCGCTCTACATCGAAGATCGTCCGCGCCAGATAGACGATCGATTGCCGAATGTCGATCAGCCCCATGAGCGGATGGCTGAAAATCTCCAGCAGGATCTCGGCCGAAATCACCAGCGCCAGATGGAACCCGATCCACAGAAGCGCCGCCTTGAGCGGCGACCGGCAGAGCGCCGAGGAGGCCAGGACCATGAGCGACACCGTGAGGGTGGTCAAAATCGCCACCAGGAAAATCCCGCTCAGGAGCCGCACCTGGAATTCGAACGATCCCGCCTCGGAGAGCAGAACGTTCGACAGGAAGAGCAGCAGCCCCGGGAAGAGGGTCATGGAGCACACAAAAAACGCCATCACCCCCAGCTTGCCGAGGAGATAGTCCACGATGTTCAGCGGCTTGGAGAAATAGATCTCGAGGGCCCGTACCTTGAGATCCTTGGCAATCAACGCGCAGCCCACGAAGAGGCACATGCAGATCACGCTGAGGAGTTGGTCGCGCACCAGGAAGTTGAGGAAGAACTCGCCGTCCACCGACACCATGGCGCGCCACTCGGCGCTGCTCTGAAGCTGGGGGACCAGGTTATAGAGATAAATCATGCCCACGCGCACCACGAAGGGGCTGAGCGACAGGGCGAAGACAATCAGAAAGAGCTTGGAGCGGAAGGCCAGCTTGATCTCGTTCAGGGTGATCGGCAGCCACCTCAAGAATCCACCCTCGAGGCGCCCTTCCCAGTGGGCATAGGATTGGTCGTAGATCGGCATGGTCACGTCTCCAGAGAGGTGAGAAAGAGGTCTTCCAGTGACTGCTCAGCCGGAACGAGTGCGCGAAGCTGCAGGTCCCGCTCGCGCAACAGGCTGAAGATCTCACGGATCTCCACCTCTTCGGGCACGATCAGCTTACCCACGGCACGGCTGTTCTCGAACATGCAGCGCCAGCCCCGCGCCTGAACGGCTTCCTCGAGGGACTCGCGCGCCCCGCGGACCTGAATGTCGAAAATCCGCTCGCCAGTGGCCTTGAGCTCGGTAATGCGCCCTGAACGCAGCACGACACCGTCTTTGAGCAGGATCACGGCGTCACAGGTGCGCTCCACATCCTTGAGCAGGTGGGAGGAGAGCAAGAGATGAATGTTCTTGTTGTGCGAGATGTCGTAGATCAGGTCGAGCACCTCTTCGCGCCCCTTGGGATCGAACCCGTTGGTCGGTTCGTCGAGGATCACCAGCGACGGATCGTGCACCAGCGCCTGGGCCAGCTTGACCCGCTGGCGCATTCCGGTGGAGTAGCCGTCGACGGGCCGGTAACGGGCTTCGCCGAGCCCCACATACTCGAGCACCTCGTGGGCCCGGCGACGTGCGTCCTTGACCGGCATCCCCACCAGCCGGCCGCAGAAGGTCACGTACTCGAAGCCGTTCATGCCCGGAATGTGACAATCGTGCTCAGGCGCGTACCCCACGAGTTTGCGGATTTCGCGGCCGCAGCGGTCGATGTCGCGGCCCAGAAGCTTGCCCCGCCCGCCGGAGAGCTCCTTGAGACCGAGCAGAGCCTTGATCAGCGTCGACTTTCCTGCGCCGTTGGGGCCGAGCAATCCCACGGCGCCACCCTCCATGGCGATTGTGATTCTCGTGAGCGCGCGGATAGCGCCGTAAGTCACATCGAGGCTCTCGAGCTCGAACAGTTCAGCTTTGGCAGAATCCTCCTGATTCATCGTCGACTCCCATTCCGAACCTGTCTTCAGATCGCGCAGGAAAGATTCCGCCACAGCCGAGTCGCTTCGGCAGCGGCGGAGGAGAAAAAAGAGTGTACGTATTCAGCCAGATCAAGCCGGCCATGACGGAAAACACCTGAACGACCTCGCATCTGCAAAGGGCCTGGCGATAAGCTGCAAGCGGTCGCGGAGCGATTGGTTGTCAGCTTGATCGGCACTAATACGCCTCATCTGCTTCTTCAACTCCACGTGGCTAAGTTGTTACGGATTATTATTCATGAAACCGGCTCGGTTCAACAGTGTTTATTGAAAGCGCAGGGCCTCTCAGAACTCCTGGGCATAAAGGTCGCCGCCGATCTCCCTGGAGCTCTTCTCGAGGTCCTCGGCGATGCTGCCCAGGGGGCTCTTGCGGTTCTCAACGCGGCCCAAGAACTCGTCGATGCCCTGTCTGTCGGTCGAGCTCTTGACGAGGTCTCGTCGTACGAGCAGCCGCACGCGTTCGGTCTTGAGCCGCTCCAGCAACGCCAGAGCGCTCTTGCGCTCGACCTGCAGCTCGTCGATCTGCTTCTCGAGGATGTCGGTACCGCACTCCTCTCCGGACGGATAGCTGCGACGCCGCCCGCGGGAGAGATTGTAGCCCTGCTCGATCTCGCGCAGGCGCTGGCTCAGAATCTTCTCGCCGCGCTCGAGGCTGCTGATGATCGAGCGCATCTCGCTGATGCGGGAATCGATCTCCTCCAGCCCCTGCAGCTTCTCGCGATTCTCGGCCTTCTGCTCGCGAGCCCGATAGAAGCGAGGTCGATCGTAGTCGCCGTAGATGACAATCGCCAGAAAAGCGGCTGTACAGATAAGGGTCGTAAATTTCATGATAGATCCTCCCTGAGAAAAGCCGGGGCCAGGGGGGCCAAGCCCCCCCGGCCAAGCCGGCGGCCGGAACAGCCTAACATCGGGTTAGAACTCGGGAGTCCCCGCCACCTCGATGGAGGCCTTGATCTCGGCCACAATGTTCGACTCCGCTGTCGACACTGTCGTTGTGGTGTAGTCGATCCCCCCGACATAGTCGGTGTTGAGACGGATCTTTTCATCGAGCATGCGATCCTTGACCTGGAGCTGCTTCTCGAACTCGGCGAGCATCTTCTGGGTCTGACCGATCTCGGTCTTGAACTCGGCCGCCAAATCCTGGGTCTTCACCGTTTCGACGTAGATCTCCTTGGCCTTGAACTTCTCCAGCTCGGCCTTGAGATAGCGCACCTTGGCGACCAGCTCGTTCCTCAGATTCCCCGCGTTGGCCACGTTGTCGGCGGCCATCTTCAAGGTGCTGCGCTTGGTCTCCAGGGTCTGCAGTAGGTTCTGCAGTGTCTCTCCCTGGATCTTGTAGAGCTTCAGCTTCTCCGCGGCATCTCGCGAGATCTCCGCAAAGGTGTAGGCCCGGTGACCGATCCGGTAGGTATCCTTGGCCTCGTCGAGCAGCTCGGAAGCTCGTGCGAGAGCCGCCGCGAGCTTTTCGTGACTCTCGGTCTTCTCGCTCACGAGGTCCTCGAGATACTCGACATCGATCTGCCGGCGTACCACCTCGGTCTTGAGCTCGGCGATCTCCTCGTCCAGGCCTTCCACCTTGGTATCGAGCAGGGCCAGCTTGGTCTCCAGACCTTGGGCTTCGTCGATCTTTTCCTGAATGATCCGTTTGCCTGTTCCGGCATAGAGCATGATCTTCTCCGGATTGACCAGGGCTGCCAGCACGCCGATCACGGCGACGGCAAGAAAGGACAGTTTGAATAGGGTTTTCATGACGACCTCCATCGTATTAAATGCTCGATCCACATCGGTTCTCGCTTGTCGACCTGATCGGCGGCGCTAAACCGCGCCATTTCTCAGTAGTGCCGGAAACCTGCCATCTGGACCCGGTTCTGTGACCGTGCCGAGACGAAGGCATCCAGGATCCCCAGGAAATAGGGGAAAATCAGCCAGCAGGTGCCGAACACGAGGATCCCTTTGACAAAATGGTGGTTGTAGACCTGACCCGCGCCTGGCAGCACGATGCTGAGCAGGGTGGCCAGCACGGGATCCTTGAAGTCTGGCAGCGTTTCCACCGAGAAGATTCCCTCGAAACTCCTGCGATCCTCCCGCGCCCGGTGCGATTCCGGCTCCGGAGTGGGCCGAGGGGGAGGAGGGGGCGCGGGGCGCCGGCTCATTCGCGGGGCGCGACCGAATCGTTTCCGACATCGCGGGCAGACGCCGCAGCATGTCTCGCCGAGGGCTGGAAGCCGCTCCCCGCAGTATCCGCAGAATGCCTCGTTTTCGGGACCTGCGGTGCTCGCGGTCGATTCCGGTCGATCGAATCTTTCACCCGTATCAGGTTTCTCACGCCTTCTGAACATCACGACGACCTCCTCTCCCCATGAGGACCGACAGCGCATAGGCCACCACGAAACCGGTCCATACCATCCACGACTCCACCGCGACACCCATCCCCTGCGGCATCCAGAGAAAGAGGAACGCCAGGAGCGCCGTGGCGCCCCAGAGCATCCAATCCGCCTCGGCCGCGCTGCTCTCGCGTTTCTTCGAAGCGCCCCCCTCGTCGGCACCGAGTACCCGCTCGTTGCGCCGCAGCGCGGTCATGCGGGCGTCCCAGAGGTTGAGGAGATAGACGAACAGGGGAACCGGTATGGGGACCACTTCGAGCAGCGCCAGCGAGAAGATGCAGCCCCCGAGGAAGAGAACCCCGCGCAGGAATGACCCGCCGTAGGCCTGGCCCAGGCCGGGCACGACCGACAGGATCATGGCCAGCGTGGGCGATCGGCGGCGAGGCGTCTTCCGCTTGGGCCAGCACTGGAAACAGTAGTTCTTCGACTTGTGCACGCGCCGGCACTCGTGACAAAGTGTCATGCCACAGCTCACGCAGCGTGCGACGCGTGGTCTCGCTTCATGCTCGCATCGATTCACGATCCACCTCACTTTCACGCGTTCTTGATATCGAAAGGCGTGCCGAACACGTGCCTGCCGAGTTCTTTGAGGTCGGCTGGTGCCGCCGGCAAGCGCATCCGGTGCCTGACGACAACGACCGCAGTCTGGACCGAGCGCGATCATCCACACGCGCATCCACACGCGAATGAGAACTTTATCGTTTATTATTCAATGAGTTAAGAAAGACACCGACGACATGGACCTCGCGCGCCGGCCCGGTGCACCGCGCCGCCTGGTGACACCCGCAGGAGATCAGCAAGGTTATAAAAAAAAGAGGCGAAACCGATCGTGGACGGGGAGCGAGGAGCCTTGGAGGGCAGAATTCTGTCAAGCCTGCCGACAGCCCCTGTCGGCAGGGGTTACACGACTCCGGTCAGGTCCCTGTTGATCTGCCTGGCCTTGGTGTAGGCGTTGTAGATGCCGTAGAGGTAGGGAAGAATCAACCAGCAGGTAAAGAGGATCAGGAGCCCTTTAAAAAATTCGCCGTTGTAGATCTGGCCGAGACCGGGAAGTACGGTGGAAAGGATCGCGGCGAGGAGCGGATCCTTGGGCACGGAGCGCGCCGTTTTTCTCTCGATGGCGGCTCGCTCCTTCTTCCGGCGCGCGTCGTTCTTCTCCTTTTTGCGTTTTTCCTTCACCGCACGAAGCTTGACGAACAGATAGGCCGATGAGAGCAGATCGTGGAGCGCTCTGCGGCGTGAATTGAACAGAAGAACGGCTCCGTCGATGAAGAGCCAGACGATGCATATCCGGTCGAAGACGATCAGGGCATCGTTGGAACTCACGAGGCTCGAGTTGACCACGCTGCTGAAGGCGAACCTTACCGGCGAGACCGGGATCCCCGCCAGGCCGAAGAGCACCAGGATCACCAGCAAGCTCCTCACAAAGGCGTTGAACAGGCCCAGATCCTCTCCGTCCTCGCGCCCCACGCGGCAGCGGAACACCATCTTTCCCAGGGTCTTGCCGCCCCGCGAATCGGCCAGGAAGAGGTAGAGGAATACGGCGGACAGATAGGTGACGTCCCAGACCTCCCGATCCAACCCTACGGGTTTGATGCTGTAGAGCGCGCTCAGCAGGGAGAGATCGAGGACGAACGCCAGGCCGCGCCGCACGAGCCCACACCTCTTCAAATGGATCTCCTCCGGCGGCCGCTTGCGCTTCTCCTCCTCCTCGATAACGAAGCTGCGCGTTTTGCGCGGCTCCTCCGGCGCCGATTGAGTACCACCGAGCCGGCCGAGCCTCTCGCGCCACGACAGTGCGCGCGGGTCATGTCCCTGGCGGAAAGCCTCGAGGTCGCCGATCAGCTCCTCGTAACCACGGTACCGCTCGACCGCCGTCTTGGCCATCATCTTGGCCACGATCGCCGACAACGACGCTGGAATCTTCTTGTCGCGCTCCTCGAGCGGCTCGAGCCGTTCGTTGATGTGTTTCAAGATGATGCTGATCGGAGAGGCAGCCTCGAAGGGAGGCGCGCCGACGAGCAGGTGATACATCGACGCGCCCAGGGAGTAGATGTCCGCGCGGTGGTCGATCTCTTTGCCTTCGCCCTGCTCGGGTGACATGTAGTAGGGCGTTCCGACAATCGTGCCGGTCATGGTCACGTGGCTCTGGCTGCTGATCGTCTTGGCCAGCCCGAAATCGGTGATCTTCAGCACGCCGCTACGCGACAGGACCATGTTGGAAGGCTTCACGTCGCGGTGGATCACGCCGGCGACGGCCGCGGCGGAAAGCCCCTCAGCGGCCTGCGTCATGAGGTCGACGGCCCGGTCCGGATCGAGCGGACCTTCGCTCTGCAAAACCTGTTCGAGGTTGTTGCCATCGACCCACTCCATGGCGTAGTACGGCCTGTCGTCGTGGGTGCCGGTGAAATAGATCTGGACGATATTGGGATGATTGAGCCGCGCCACCGAGCGTGCTTCGCGCCGGAACCTGGCCACAAAGTCTTCCCGCTCCTGAAGCTGGCCGGAGAGGACCTTCAGAGCAACGGTGCGCTGCAGGCTGCGATCGACGGCGGTGTACACCTTGCCCATGCCGCCCTCGCCGATCAGGCCGGTGACCTCGTAGGGCCCGACGACCGAGCCGGCTTGGATGGCGGCGGGAGATTTCGAGTGGATCTGGGTGGTCTTGCCAGCCTCCTGCGCCTCGCGTCCTGCGACGGTCGCGCCCGGCGCGGCCCCGTCCGGACCGGGATCGGGCAGAACGTTGATCCGCTGGCAGGCCGGACACGCGAGCTCACGACGTGGATCCCCCGCTTCCTTCACCAGGATCACACCGCAAGGACAGACGATCTCAACCCTCTCCATCATGCCACGGACCGGATGGGCGCCTCGGTTCTGTGAAACGAATACCTCTATTATTTACCACGAAGATACGGCGAGCTCGAAGAACTATCTCGCGACCCTCCCGGAAGCGGCCGCCCTGTCTGGAGCTCACTCGTCCTCCTCGATGTCGAAGTGTTTTATCTTGTCGTAGAGCGTCGGCCGGCTGATGCCCAGGATCGCGGCGGCCTTCTTCTTATTCCACCCCGCCGACCGCAGCACAACCAGAATGTGCTGTCTGGCCACCTGCTCCAGGGTTACGCGCTGGCCGGTGACCGCGGCCGCAGGGCGTTTTTCGATTTCGAGAAGATCGAGGGCTTCGAAGCGCAGCTCATCCTCTTCCGCAAGGATGAGCTCCCGCTCCAGGACGTTGCGGAGCTCCCGAACGTTGCCCGGCCAGAGGTAGGATTCGAGCCGCTCGATCCCCGAAGGAGCGATCGACACCGGCCTACCGGACAGATTTTCGAGCAACTGTGCCGCGATTTCCGCGATGTCCTCGGGGTGCTCGCGCAGAGGAGGTGCCGCGATCTGGAAGACCTGGAGCCGGTAGAACAGGTCCTGCCGAAAGCGTTTTTCAGCCACCATGCGCTCGAGATTAGCGTTGGTCGCGGCGATGATGCGCGCATCCACCGGGACGAGCTCTTCTCCGCCGACCCGGTAGAGGCGCTTCTCCTCGAGCACGCGCAGCAGCTTGACCTGGATCTGCAGGGGTAGTTCCCCCACCTCGTCCAGAAAAAGCGTCCCCTCGTGAGCCAGCTCGAAGCGGCCGAGCTTGCGCTCCACAGCGCCCGTGAAGGCACCCTTCTCGTGACCGAAGAGCTCGGCCTCGACCATGGTCTCCGGAATGGCGCCGCAGTTGATCGATACCATCGGCCGGCCGCGGCGACGGGAGCCGTCGTGGATCGCAGCGGCGACCAGCTCCTTTCCAGTGCCGCTCTCGCCGGTGACGAGCACGGTGGCTTCCGTGCCGGCAACCTTGTCGATCAGCACGCGCACGCGGGCCATCGCCGCCGAGCTTCCCACGAGCGACGCGCCACTCGCCACGCCCTGTCGCAGGATCGTGTTGTCACGTTCCAGGCGATCCCGATAGCGCATGTTCTCCAGCCCATGAGCGGCCTGCGAAGCCAGGGCCACGAGGATCTGGAGCGAGCTCTCGCCGGCCGAACGGGCGCGCGTGCCCGGCGTCACCGACGAGAGATAGAGCGCACCGATAATCCGGCCCGTGGCCCTCAGCGGCACGCACAAGATGAGCGAGGCACCCGAATCGGCGATGGAGCGCGCCTTGGCGAACCTCGGATCGCTGAGTGGATCGTGGGCCACCACCGAGACGTCGTCACGCAGCACCTGCTCGAGCACCGAACGGGAAGGACGATGTGCTTCCATCCCGGTGCGGTCGATTTCGCAACGGCAGCGGGGAGCCTCGCCAGGGCTCTCGACGAGGAAGACAGCTCCCAGATCCATGGCGTAGAGTTCCATCACCAGGGGCAAAAACCCCTCCAAGATCTGCTCGGCGGTGTCTGAGGAGTTCAGGAGCTCGGTCACATGATAGAGGGCGCGGTAGACATCCCCGTCGAGCGCGGCGTCGCGGAAAACCGTTGCGTCAGGACGTTTCTCCGCCGCCGCCCTGAGCACGACCTCCACGGTGGTGTCGCCGAGCAGGCTCGTGCGGGCACCGAGTTCCTCGGGCCGTGGATCATCGGCCGCGCGCAAGACCAAACAGGCCTGACCCACCACAATCCGATCCCCGGGGCACACCGCCGCCTCTCTCACCTTGCTGCCGTTGAGGTAGGTGCCGTTGGTCGAATCCCTGTCTTTCAGGGTCACTCCCGCCCGACCGCAGCGCAGCTCGCAGTGCTGCCGCGAAACCCCTTCGTCATCGAGCACCACCTGGCACGATGCGGACCGGCCGATGAGGAGCGATTTCGTGAGGTGGTAGACCCTCTCGACTCCCTGCTGGCTGCGGTAGATCAGAATGTAATCGGCTCTCGACATGATCCTCGGTTTCCGCCGGGTGGTGTCAATCTCCGGTTCCCTTCAAAAAAGCTCCTTCCCTCAGCGCGTTCTGGAAGTCGTAGCGCAAAAAGGTGTACCGCTTGAAGTACGGCGATCCGGACCAGCAGATCGGAGTGTTTCTGAAAGGTTCCTCCTTGGCGTAGTACAGGTATCGCCGCGCCCGCGTGCCCACGAGAGCGATCACCTCGAAAGTTCCCTGGCCCTCGGTGATCACCGTTTCCGACTGATCCTCGAAATAGTGGTAAGAAATCCGGGATCCACCGCGATCAACCTTGACGAAGCCCTTGTAGTTGAGCATCTCGGGGATGATCTCGACGTCGCCCTCGTAGAGCGTTTTGCGCTTACCGCGATAGAAGGTGTCGAGGTCGCAGTAGGTAACCCGGTAGGACGGCGAGTCCTCGTAGCATTCGAAGATGTAGATATATCCTTCGTCGCGGTTCAGCCGGTATTCGACGGAAGCCCCGTCGAAGTCGAAGAGCGGCTGCGGCGGCTTGCCAGAGACAGCCCGATCGCGGGCCAGATAGTACAACGTGCTCTGCTCGCGTTGGCGCCCCAGAAAAAAAACTCCGCCGTCAAAGCCTTCGAAGGCGGTCAGCTCACTCTTCTGGGTGTGGATCTCGGGAAAAAAACGCTGCGCCTCGAGCGAAAAGAGGGAGACCTCACTGGTCGCCGCACGAGGATGGATCAGCCTGATCAGATCGGCACCGGGGATAAACTCGAGTTCGTAGAACTGCTGGTTGAGGAAGGGTTGGACCCGGCGCTCCTCGAGGTCGATCAACTGGTGTTTCCAGCGATGTCCCTTTCGGGAGTTGACCAGCAGAAACCGTCCCGACACCGACGGGGAGACCGACACGTCACGGCCGAGGTGGCGGGCCTCTCCGGTGCGGGCCTCGACGAGCAGGCAGCTCGAACCGGTGGCGGGCGCTGCCTTCCCCTCGGAGAGTCGGCCGATACGAACGAGCAGTCTCGCGCCGCTGATCCAACGCAGATCGACAGCAGGGGAATCGAGGAGCAATGTCCGGCGGCGCCCGGTCTCGAGCTCGATGATCATCAGCGGGACCTTGCCGGGGCCTGCCTGCCGACGGAAGGCCGCGGCGAGATAGCGGTTGTCCGGGGAAGGCATGATCGACATCGGCGTGGGCTCGAGAAACACCGCATTGTTCGATCTGTCCACATCGGGCCACTCCAGGTCGGGATCGACGATCACCCCCAGAACGGCCTCTTCGAGGAGCGTACCCCAGGAGCTTCCGCTTCGGGAAACCTGCATCGTCTTGCGCAGCCAACGATCCTCGGTTATCAGCACCACTTGAACCTTCTCGGGAAGCTCGAGATCCCCCTCGTTAACCAGGGTGAAGGCGACCTGGTAGCCATCCTTTTGGGGAATCCAGGGCGCGCTAAAGGCCTCGACCGCCAGATCGAGCGAGCGCCGCTGCGATGCCCAATCGTCTAAAAACCAGTCGCTGTCTTCGATACCTCTCTGCCGCAGCCGCTCCTTCCAGAGCCGGCTCTCGTCCTCGACTTTCGACTGTCCGAGCACCTCGCGGCAGGTCCGGGTGAACGCCTCATTGCCGGCGAAACGACGCAGAACGAAGAGCAGGTAACCACCCAGTCCGGCTCCCCGGTTCCCGGCCGAGGATGGATTCATGAAGATGCCTGCCAGGTCGGATCGCGGGAGCGGCGAGGAGCAGGTCTGCAGAAGATCGATCTCCTCGAGACAGGTGAGATAGGTTTTCGCGAGCTTTTCCGTGTCGGCGATGAAATAGAGCGCCCATCCCATGGCCATCTCCTCGCGCGAAAAGAGGGCGTCCTTCCAGGCGCGATCAGGCATCCAGAGCAGGGCGAAAGCGTAGGCCAGGTCGTTGATCTTCAGGTTTTCAGGGAACAACACCGTGTCCGCGCCATCACAGCGGAGCTCTCCTTTCAGCTGCGTCGGAACCACGATGAAGCTCATCGCCGGCGGCGGCGAAACGGGAAGGTGACGCTGAAAAAAGGAGTACAGTCCCAGCAGGTTCTCCCTCGAGATGATGCCCTCTTTCCCGAGGGATAGGAGCGAAACATCCAGGTCTCCCAGCTTGATCCGGCCCGACTCTCCACGGCAGCCAGCCACCGAGAAGGTCGACCGCGCTGGTGACAGCGTCCAGCTCCAGAACCGGCCTCCAGGCGCAAGCCCCTCGCGAAGGGGAGGATCGACTCCGCTGATGACCGCCTGGATCCCGTCGGGCAACAGAATCCGCAAGCTTACCTCCATAGGATTCGTTGCGATACGGGGGTAGAAGCAGTCATCAGGATCGAGATAAACCAGATCGGGGGAGAAGATGCTGTGGCTCAAGGGATGGACGATGCCTCCTGCGTAGAGGATTTTCAGGGTTCCCGAGCCATCGGCGGCACGGCGGCGCGGTAATCCGAGCCGGTAGAGATGTCCCAGCCGCAAGCCATTCTCGAGAACCTGACCATCCCACACGGCGCGTATGACCTCGAGTTCCGGATGGAGCAGCATCACCACGGAACTGCGATCGGGATCGACGCGCAGCCGCAGGACCGCCTCGCCATCGATACGCCCGCGCGGGGAGATTTCGAGCTTCAAATCGAGATGGAGCGCTTCCTGGTCGTTCAAGAGTACACCGTTCAGCACCTGGTCAGCCAGTTCGATCGCCCTGGGTGTGCTTTCGAAGAAGAGGGAGACGGCAACCAGGACCAGCAGCAGCAGCAGCGTCGCGGCGAGCGAAGCCGCCATGGCCACCTTGTTGCGGAACAATCGTCTCGATGATTCCTTCATTTTCCCTCAACTGCGGATTCAGTGCCGCCGGCCTGTTTTTCCGTTGCGGCACGAGAGGGTTGCACAGCCTCGAGCCGTCGTAGACCATGTCGCACGCAGCGCCAGCGGCAGGCAAGCGTAACGATCACGGCGGTTGTCGAGAATATAGGCTAACGCCCCGTGGATCTCAACGGAGTGTCCCAGAGCGTTTACCGGAACCGCTGGTCGCAAAACTCGACCGCGTCGCCCCGTCACGGGCGGTCTGATGCAGCCTGAGGGTTTCACGTTCCAGCCGGGTGCCGTGCGGCGTGTTCATGAGCAGACGTCTCGTCTTGCCGCTGATCGCCCGCGCGCTGTGCATCTTACCCTGCCGCAAAAAAACCAGCGCCAGAGCGTTGAGAGCATTGATCAGACAACGTTCCGGCAATTGAGCCTCCCGGGCCAGGGCGACCGATTTCTGAGCCCGCTTGAGCCCGCGCTGGAGGTCGGCCGCAGGGTTGCCGTCATGGACATCGACGCGTGCCTGGGCGGCCAGAACGCGAGTGAGCAGCTTCTTGGTTTTCACGTCCTCGGCCAGGTGGCGGGCCTCGGCGAGCAGCCGGACAGCCTGCGTCAGGTCGCCGGTCTCGACGAACACTTCGCCTAGATCGGCAAGGATGCGCCCCTTCAACAGGCTCTTTCCCAGCCCGTGCGAGATAGTCGCGGCTCGTTGCAGGGCCGTATGAGCCAGGTCCAGACGATTCCGGGCCCAGTGGAGCCGGCCCAGCCCCTGCAGGATCAGGGCGATCCCCTCTTTGTCCTCGATCGTGCGAAAGATCGCCAGCGATTCACGCAGCACCTTCTCCGCTGCCGCGGTGTCGCCTTGCTCGAGATGGATCTTGCCCATGTCGGTCAGGATGCGCGCCTCCCCCGCCTTGTCCGCCATTCTGCGACGGATGGCCAGAGCTTCGTCGAGATAGCCGATGGCGGCGGACTGCGAGCTGTCATCGAGATTGCGCGCCACGTCGGCCAGGGTTTGCAGGGCTTGCGCCTGCCCTCCCGGATCCTGCATGCGGCGTGTCTGGTCGAGGGCGGCCTGTACGCAGGTCATGGCGCTGAAAAAACGGGACGTCGCCAGGTAGTGCTGAGCCAGCCTCAGAGAGACCAAGGCCCTCAGCTCCGGGTTGTGTGCCGCTAAGCTCGAGGCTCGCTTGAGGGCTTGGAACTCCACAGTGCGGCGGCCCAGATGGCCGGCCAGACGGGCCTGGCGCAGGTCTATTCTGCAGGCCAGGTCCCTCTCGAGGGTATACCCCATCGACTCGAGGCGACGGGCGTAGGATCCCGCCTGAAGCGCCAGGCTGAGCGCGCTCTCGTAGGCGCCCTTGAGCAGCAGGTAGTCGGAAGCGGGAAAGAAGTAGCGCAGAGCGCCCTCGAAGTCGTTGCCCAGGGCGAAATGGACGCTCGCCCTGAGCGATTCCCGCCCGCTGAGGCACCGCTTGGTGGAAAGCTTCTCGTAGTGCAACCCGATCCGGCGGTGGTAGAGCCGCCGCACCTCGTCATCGAGGTTGTTGTAGATCATCTCACGGATCAGAATGTGATCGAAGCGGTGCATGTCCCCCACGGTGGGTCGGATCAGGAAGAAGGTGCTCCGGAGCCGGTGGACCGTGCGCGCGGCTTGGGTAAAGTCCATCTCCAGCACGTCCAGGACATCGTCCACGCGGAACCGAATCCCAAAGATCGAGGCGAGGTCGAGAAATCTCCGCTCTTCAGGCGACAGCTTGAACAGGCGACGATAGAACACGTCCTGGATCGAGCCGGGTATGTACCGCAAGAGCTCGCCCCAATCGGGATCCTCCTCGTTGAGAACGCCCTCGTTGATCAGCAGGCGTGCCACCTCGTGAACAAAGTATGGATTGCCCTCGGTCACCTCGTGAACGCGTTTGCCGAGCTCGCCGTGGGAGACGTCGCGGGGAAACCCGAGATCCTCCAGAATCCGGCAGATCCCCTTGCGGTCGAGCCTTGTCAGCTCCAGCATACGGGCGCGACCCTCGACCTGAATCCGCTGTAAAAAGTCCTCGAAGCGGTCCGGATGCTGCTCCTCCGAGCTGGTGAACTCGCCTGTGCAGACGGTCAAGACCATCAGTATGCGGGTGTTCTCGATGTGCCGCGCGATCTCGAGCAGCACACTGCGGGTGAGCGGATCGGTGGCCTGGGCGTCTTCCACCACCAAAATGATCATCTCCCTCGCCGAGAGCACGGAGAAGAAATCGTTGAAGAGGTGGGCGATCGACTCGGGCGAGAGCACCGAGCGCACTTCCTCGGATTGAATGCTCGCCAGGATATCGACGAAGGCCGCTGCAGCCTCCTGCCGCTCGGGAAAGAGATCGTGCATCCGCTCGTCGAGCCGCTGCCGCAGCAGCCGCGGTTCTTCCTGCGCCAGGTCGAGGGCAGCCAGCACGACCCTGATGAGGGCCGCATAGGGCACGCGGCCTTCGCTCCGCAAACCGGGCACGAGGATCAGCTTGCCCTCCTCGCCGGAGCGGTCCATCTTCTCGAAGATCCGATCGAGCAACCTGGTCTTACCCACACCGGCCTCGCCGCGCAGAATCGCCACCCTGCCGCCCGTACCGGCACGAACCCCGTTGAGTATGCGGAGCAGATCTTTGACCTCGTTGTAGCGCCCGTAGAACCCTGCCTTGCGCTGGGTATTGAAATGGGTTCGCCGACGGCTGAGCAGCCTGGCCGGCGGACCGGGTAGGGTGCTCTTCAGCCAACTGCTCTGTTCACCCCTGCGCAGGATCCGGACCAGCCTGCCCGTGGGGCCCAACCGTTTCTGTGGCTGCTTGTCGAGCAATGCCATGATCAGGTGGCTCAGGAAAGGAGAGACCAGCGCCCCGGCGTCTTCCGGGGGAAGGGGATTCAGCTCGAGGTGGTTGGTGATGGTCGACGTCAGATCGTCTGCCAGGAAAGGATTCGTGCCGACCGCCATTTCGTAGAGGACGACACCGAGGGAATAGAGATCGGAGGGGCTCTCGGCGCGGCCGGGACCGAAACGCTCCGGGGCGGCGTAGGCCACACTGCCGATGAATCCGCTCTGTTCCGAGTAGGCTGTGCGGTGAGCCAGTTGTGAGAGCCCGAAGTCGCCGATCTTGACCTTGCCCCCTTTGGTGACGAAGATGTTCTCCGGCTTGATGTCTCGATGCACGATGCCGCGGTTGTGAATCACCGTCAGGGCCCGCGCGAGCTGGAGCGCTGTCTGCCGTACCATGGAGTCGCTCAAGGTGCCGCTCTGTTCGAGCACCGATCGCAGGGTCACACCGCTCAGATACTCCATGACCAGAAAAACCACGCTCTCGTCGCCGACCCGCTGCGATCCGACGTGAAGGATCCGAACGATCCCGGGATGCCTGAGGGTCATGCCCAGCCCGGCTTCGCGCTTGAAACGGGCCCGTATGACTGGATCGCGGACCAAATGGGCGTGGAGGATCTTGACGGCGACTTCCTTTCCGGCAAGCAGTTCGCGCCGCGGCCGGACGACTCTTCCGAGATAGACCATTCCCATGCCACCCGTGCCGAGGAGCCGAATGAGCTTGATGCCGCGCAGTTCCCTCCCGACGAGGTTCACAGTCGCGCCACCCTTCCCGAGCCGGAAACCGAGCGATGCTCGGCGCCCCGAGATATCGGTGTGCTGTCGTCAAACCGTCGGATGCTCGTCATCTTTCTGCTCTTCGCTCGTCAGGTCGTTCTCACTTTTTTCACTCTTGATCTTGTTGAGTATCTTGGCGATCCGTTCGGCCTGCTCCACGGTGTCGTCGAATCTGAACTGGACGCGGGGAACGGTCCGTGTCCTGAGGGTTTTGCCCACTTCCCCCTGAATGTGGCCCCGAGCGTCTTTGAGCGCCTGTGCGGTCTTGGAGCGGTCCCCTTCGCTGCCGAACACCGAATAATAGACCAGACAGGTTTTCAGGTCTCGCGAAAGCTCCACCTTGGTCACGGTGAGAAATCCGATGCGCGGATCCTTCAGCCGGTAGAGAATGATCGTCGTAATCTTCTGCTGGACGAGTGAAACCAGTTTTTCGAATTTATCCCAGGTCATTGAACAAACCTCCCTCTCCCCCATCTCATCGCGACTCAAAGAAGCTCGAGACTGTGATCGATGAGCTCCGCTTCAGGATGAAATCGGATCTGCTCCAGGATCTTCGACAGCGTCCCTCCTACATACTCACTATCGCTGCCCGCCATGGCGATGGCGAGGGTCGCCGAGTTCAACAGGTCCTGGTTCTCGACCTCGGCGATCGAGACGTTATAGCGATTGCGGTACCGGTCCTTCAACGAACGGACTACGCGTCGTTTATCCTTGAGCGATCGAGAGCCTCTGATGAGGAGCGAAAATTGAAGAATTCCCATCACTGCAGGCATGTTTTAATACTCCCGGCCTCGCCACCTCGTCGAGCCGAAGATCCACGCATCGAAGCCGATCGATTCCGAAAAACGACGCCGGTGGCGGGAAAGACTCGCCCGCGTAAGGTGTGCCCTTCAAAAACGTCCAACTCTTCGCACGCGTGATCCGACCGTAACGACGTGCGAAGGGACCACCGAGCGATAGGCTGCGCCGCGCGCCGGGAGATCGTGAGCCACCCCGAATTGGGCCTACTCCTTGCCTTCGCCGCTCAGTTGATCCTGGCCCAAGGTTCGCTTCTCCTGGACGATCTCGAAAGCTTCGATGTTGTCACCGACCTTGACGTCGTCGTAACCCACGATTTTCACGCCGCACTCGTATCCTTCCTTCACTTCCCGTTGATCGTCTTTGAAGCGCTTCAGGCTGTCGATCTCGCCCTCGTAGATCACCACACTGTCCCGTACGAGGCGGACCTTGCAGTTGCGACGGATGAAACCCTTGGTGACAAAGCACCCGGCGATGTTACCGATCCGCGACGAGCGGAAGACCTGGCGGATCTCGAGGAATCCTGTCACCTTCTCGCGGCTGAGCGGTTTGAGAGCGCCTTCCATGGCCAGACGCAGGTCCTCGAGAAGCTCGTAAATCACGCGGTAGGTCTTGATCTCGACCTTGTTTTCATCGACGAGCTTGCGCGCCTTGAGATCGGGTACGACCCGAAATCCGATCAAGACGGCATTGGAAGCGATGGCCAGCAGGACATCTTCCTCGGTGATCCCTCCCACGCCGTCACGGATGAGCTTGAGCTTGACCTCGTCGTGTTTCAAGTCGCCGATCGACTTGCGGAGGACCTCGAGCGAGCCCTTCACGTCGGTTTTCACCACCAATCCTATCTCGGTCACCTTGCCGGCCTCGAGAGACTGGAAGAGGTTCTCCAGGGTGATGGCCTTGCGGTCCGGCGCCAGGCGCTTTTCTCTCGATTTCTCCTGACGCAGCCGTGAGATCTCGCGCGCCTTGTCGATGTCATCGACGCAATGGAAGATCTCGCCCGATTCGGGAAGCGATTCGAAACCGATCACGTTGACCGGCATCGACGCACCGGCTTCTTCGAGCTTGCGTCCCTTGTCGTCGACAACGCTCCGCACCCTGCAGATGGCGTCACCGGCCAGAATGCTGTCTCGCACGTGAAGCGATCCATCGGTGACCAGCAGGGTTACGATGTTGCCGACCTCCTCGTCCTTCCTGGATTCGATGACCACGCCGGTGCCCCTGCGCTCGGGATGGGCCTTGAGCTCGAGGAGCTCGGCTTCCAGGATGATCCTTTCCAGCAGTTCTTCGAGCCCCAAACCTTTGATCGCGGAGACCTCGACACACCCCACTTCGCCGCCCCAGTCCTCGGTCATGATGTTGAGGCCGGCAAGCTGTTGTTTGACCCTCTGGGTGTTCGCGTTCGGTTTGTCGACCTTGTTGATGGCCACCACGATCGGCACCTCGGCGGCCCGGGCGTGCTGAATCGCCTCCTCCGTCTGGGGCATGACACCATCGTCGGCGGCGACGACGAGCACGGCGATATCGGTGGCGTTGGCACCCCGTGCGCGCATCTGCGTAAAGGCTTTGTGGCCCGGAGTGTCGAGGAAGGAAATGACCTGCTTGCTCGCGGTCTTCACCGTATAGGCGCTGATATGCTGGGTGATGCCGCCTTCCTCGGTGGCGACGACGTTTGTCTTCCGGATGGCATCCAGGAGGGACGTCTTGCCATGGTCGACGTGCCCGAGGAAGGTCACGATCGGGGGACGGGACACGTTTCTCTCTGCTGCAGAATCCTCTTTCACGATCACCTCTTCGAGGATGGCTTTTTCCTCGTCCTGTTTCTCCACGACTTCAATATCTCTGTTGAAATCCAAAGCGATTTGCAGAACGGATTCTTCATTGAGCATGGAGTTGATATGAGTCATGACACCCCGCTTCATCAACGCCACCAGAATATCGTGGGCTTTGACACCGATGAGCTGGGAGAGATCTTTCAGGGCCACCGGGGTTGCGATGGTGACCTTCTTCGTAAAAGCAGGAATGGGTCGCTTGGGCTTGCGCTGACCCCGTCCGTGGCGGAATACGGGACGGCGTCGCTTGTAGTGACGGTCCCAGTTGCTGATGCGGACACCCTGGAGCAGTGGATCGTCCTCGACATCGGTGTATTCGAATGCGGTCTGCTTCGGCTTGATCATTCTGCGGGCTTTTTCATCGACCGTTTCACCGCGCTCGGGCTCTGCACGGCCCCTCTTCTTGGGCCGCTCAGTCGTCGATTTGGCCGAATGCACCTCTTCGAGGGTTTTCTTCTCGGCAGGTTTGCGCTGAACCGCCGGAGCGGGTTTCTTTTTCTCTTTGGCCTTCTTGATGGCCTCGATGGTGGATGTGGGCAACTCGATGCGGCCGAGAATGGTGGCACCGGTTTTCTTCTTTTTCTTCTTAGTGATCTTCTTGATCTTTTTGAGAGGCGGCTTGGTATCGGTCCCCGCAGGTCTCACCACCGCCTTGACTTCGCGCGGCTTTTCGTCGGGCAACGGCACGGCGGCCGAAGGCACTTCGGCCTTGGCGACGGCCGACTGATCGGCATCGGTCGCGTCTTCGACGACTGCAGGCGACGTCTCTGCCGAATCGGAGGCAGCAGCAACCGCGGCAGGTTCGGTGCCGTCGGCAACGGTTTCGAGATCGGCGGGCTGCACAGGCCTGGCGCTCTCCGGCGCCTCTACTCCGGACGGCGCGACCGACACCTCGGTGTCAGCCGGCTGAGCGGTCTCCGGTTCGATTACGGCGACAGCAGGCTCTTCGCCATCGGTGGGAACGGTGTGTTCCTGGCGATCGGCGCCATTCTCCTCGAGAACCGCCTGTATGCCGTCCCCCCCCCCGCCTTCGACCGTCGACACTGATGTCCCAGCCGGCGCGGCAGCATCTTCCTGCTCCACGATCTGTCGTTCGATGGTCATTGACGCGGTGTCCTGGGTCGCAACTGTGTCGGTGTCAAAAGCTGTCGTAGTCATGCCTTCCTTGACGGATTCGGTGTCTTCGAGCTGAGTTCCTAAAGCCACGTCGCTCTCGACTCGATCAGCGGCTTCAACGGTCGTCTCATTTTCAGCGACGGCAGTGCCGCCCACCTTTTGGGAGCTCTTTTTCGCTCCTCCCTTGCGTGCCTGTTTTTTTGCAGCCTTCTTCTCGGCCTCCTCAGCTTCCTTCTTCTGCCGCTCCTCAATAATCTCCTTCATGGCGTAGCGAAGAATGGACTCCTCTCCAGCCTCGAGGTTGGAAGAATGACTCTTCACGTTGAGGCCGATTTCTTTCACCTGGGCAAGCAGTTCCTTGCTGGTGACTCCCATTTCTTTCGCAAGTTCATGAAGTCTCAAGTTTTTTTGACCTCCTGGTCCAATGCAATGACCCCTCGCGTGATCTAAGGCATTCTACGTGCCTCCCGGGGTCTGTCAACATCTCGAGCAGCCTACTCGTTCTTCTCGCCATCGGCCGGATCGTCCTCCCCGTCCGGTTCATGATCGACGACGGGTCCCGCCGACAGGCTCCGAGACAGCGAAACGGCTTCTCCATCTTCTGCGGCGCCATCATCCTCGCCATCGAGCTGCGTGACCTCTTCAGAGGCGCCATCTTCAGCGGAATCGTCATCTTCAGCGGTATCACCGTCAGAAGCGTCGACGACCTCCTCACCCGCCTCTTCCGTTGCCGCGGATTGATCCCCGTCTGCGGCTTCCAGGACACTGCCCTCATCAGCGCCGGAATCCTCGGGGCTGGAATCCTCGGGAACCGTTTCCTCGGAAACCGGGTTCGTTTCTCCAGCGTCTCCGGCGGGAGAATCCACCGCTGGAGACTTGGCCGCATCGTTCTTTTTCTCCCGCGAGTAGATCGCCTCCAGGCTGGTCCCCTGGAGCAGCGCTTCACGCGCGGCAGCGACCTCCGGGTCTTCGTCCTTGGGCTTCGACTCTCCAAGGCCTTGAGTCGTAAGGGATTGAATCTTGATATCCCATCCGGTCAGCTTGGTTGCCAGACGGACGTTCTGTCCCTTCCGTCCGATCGCCAGCGAGAGCTGATCATCGGGCACGAGAACCACGGCCGTCCCGGTGGCCTCATCGAGAGTCATCGAATGGATCTGCGCCGGTCGCAGACCGTTGATGATCAAAACCTCTGATGATTCGTTCCAGCGGATGATATCGATCCGCTCGTCGTTTAGCTCGTCGGTAATCGATTTGATCCTGGTTCCTCGAATGCCGACACATGCGCCGATGCAGTCGACCCGCATGTCGTAAGACGAGACAGCAACCTTGGTTCGAAAACCTGGTTCCCTCGCGATCGCTTTGATTTCAATAATCTTTTCCCCGATCTCGGGAACCTCGAGCTCGAAGAGCTTGACCACGAACTCGGGACTGGCTCTGGTGAGCAGGATTTTCACCTTCTGTCCACTCTTTTGAACATCGAAGATGAGCGCCTTGATCCGTTCGCCTGGTTGATAGTTCTCGCCTCGGATCCGCTCGTGCTTGGGGAGGATGCCCTCGGCCCGGTCGAGGTTGACGATAACACTCCCGCCTTCGATCCTCTGAACCGTTCCGTTGACCAGATTGCCGACCTTGTCGATGTATTCGTTGTAGATGGCGTCGCTCTCGGCCTCACGGATCTTCTGAATGATGACCTGCTTGGCGGTTTGAGCCTGAATACGCCCCATGTCGGGATACTCGGCCAGGTATTCGCCCTCGTAAACCTCTATCTCTCCAGTGAAACGGTCGATCCTGACTTCGATCTCCTCTTCCGTACTGTGACGTTTCTTGATGGCCGAAGCGATGGCACCTTCGACAGCCTCGAAGAGGATCTCCTTCTCGATATCTTTCTCTTTATGAAGGATATCAATTATGCGTAGGAGCTCGCTGCTGTTCATCGCCTCTCCTCAAATGCGACATGACAAAGAGCTATTTGTTGTGACCTCTTAATTCCCCGGGCCTTGCGGCGGAGGAGAGCTGTGACCCACTCTCCATGTCACGGTGACCTCTGTCAATATGTTTGTCGAACAGGTTTTGACAAAAATAAAAAGCGGGTTCTAAGACCCCGCTTTCGTTCCTCAAAGCGGCATTACACATTTGATAATGCTAAATGTATATCGAGAGAGCGTCAAGGTTTATTTTTCAAAAGAGACGATCGTTTTTGCACCACGAGACGCCGGCGATCGGGGCGCTATCCTCCCTTTGAGGTTTCCTGATAACCTCCTCTCAGAAGCATGCTCGCAATCGCCCCCCAAGAACCTGTATAACACGTGATTGGCGAGAAAATAAGATTCTTTTGGTCACTTTTGCAGAATCGGGTGTCAGTGTCGTGAACTGTCAACACGCGCAGCGATCGGGCCTCAACGCGGGGGTGACGCCAGGGCCGCCCGAAACCCATCCCGGATGCTCGTCAGGTCGTGGCCCTAGAAGTGCGCATCAACCTGGTCGGCTCATCGCCGGATCCCTCCTGCTGATCTGTCTTCTCACGCCCGCGCCGTTGCCTCCTCGGGATGCGGCAGCTCGAGAGGCGGATGATGTCCGCACAGCGCCGGCCGGCGAGATCGATGAACTCGTCTCGGCCCTAGGCTCCCCCTTTTTCGTCGTGCGCCGCGTGGCGTTCAAAAAGCTCGATGCCATGAATGAGCGGATCACACCCTTTCTCGTGAACGGTTTGAAGCGCCGGAAGCCCGCGATCAGCGCGGCCTGCCTGCGGCTCCTCGACCGGCGGATCGACGATCCCACCCTCAACGCCCGGGTGCGTGCGCTCCTCGACGAGGCCGATCCGGCGGTGACCGAGGAAGCTACACGCTTCCTCGCGGCCCATCCCGCCGGCGACGATCCCGAATACCTCGCCTGGAGCCGGCGCGTCATGACCGGCGGAACTTCACTCGAGACGAGAGCTTACATCGATGGCGTTCGTCGACCGGTTCCCGCCTTTCAGCTCGAGCAGCTCTCAGGAGCACTGCTGCGACTCTCGGAGAAGGAAAAGATCGCCGCGATCGAGGCCCTCGGCAAGGGCCGTCGCCTGGAGAGCTCCCGCGCGCTGGTCGCCACGTACTGCCAGATCAGGTCGGGACGACTCGACGGCCGCCTCGTGCTGCCCCTTCTCGATGCTCTGAAGAGATGCGCGACGATCGAGGCCTTCGGCTGCATCTGTGACAATTTGTACGTTCCGCTGTCCGAGGTCCAGATCAAGGCATGGTCGGCCCTGGGCGCCTTGAAATCCCACCTCTTCCGTCTGCGGTCCTACCGGGATCTCGTGGAGCTCCAGAGAAATCTCGTGGAGCTCCAGCCCGACGATCCACGCGCGCTCCTCGACCTGGCCGATGCGCTTCTGCTCTACGGGAACGATCCCCGCGAGACGCGCGAGGTCCTGGACCGGATCGTGCTCGATCTGGCGGGCGAAACCTCCACGCTGGCCATCGTCATGCGCGCCGATACGGCCTGCGGGCTGGCTCGAGTCGCGCACCGGACGGGAGGCGATTGGCGGCGCGAGCTGGGCCGTCTGCCGCAAGAGGTGATCCAGCCGTCCGGGGACTATTTGAAGGAGTCGCACGCGAAAGCCCTGCTCCTCGAGGGCGCCCTGTACGCCGCAACCGGTGGGAGCGGCACGACGTTCTTCCTGAATGCCCTCGAGATCGCGCCTTATGATCCCGATGAGCCACGCATCGACAATCTGATTGGAAGCGCCTGCGGCGTCTCCGGTCTGATCTGGCGGCTCTGCCGATCGGGACAGGTGGACGAGGCCGGTGCCATCTACACCCAACTGCTCGAAGCCCTTCGCAGCGATCGATCGCGATCCTACTACTACCCGCCGGCGGAGAAAATCGCACGCCTCGACGACCGGGCGCGATCCCGGATCCCGCTCGACTACGGTTTCTTCCAGATGATCGATCAGGGAGACCCGGCTGCCGCCGAGAAGACCCTGAGCGGGTACGTCGCCGTCGTCGAAAGCTCGGTCTTGTGGAGCAACCAGGAGCGCGGCGTCGAGGCCCAGCTCGCCCTGGGAGCGGCGCAGATCGATCTGAAACGCTTCAGCGACGCCGAACAGAGCCTGCGCAAGGGGATCACACTCATCGAGGGCCTCCTCAGCGCCTACGGGTCGGCGACCGAGGAAGACGATCCCGCGCTTTTCGAGCCACTCATCGAGCGCGGCCGCAGACTTCTGGCGCGCGGACTCCTCCAGTCGGCGTCCCTGACCTTCCTGACCGGCGGGCCCGCGAAGACGATCGAGCGGCTCGTCGGGCGCGCCTGCGAGCTGGCCCCGCAGATGGAGGCAACCCAGATCGCTCACGCCCTCGTTCTGGCCCGCGCTGGGAAGGCGGGACCGGCGGCAAAGATTCTGACTTCGGTTGAGGACTACCCGGATCAGTTCTATAATAAAGCGTGTATACTCGTCGCCCTCGAGGCCCACGACGAGGCTTTACAGCACCTGGCGGGACATTTTTCGGACTCTGTCCGGCCCGGAAGGCTCGATCTGGCGCGAGAATATGCGCTTTTCGATCCCGATCTGGAAGCACTCAAAGAGGACCCTCGGTTTCGAAAGCTCGTAGGAGCCGAACGATGACGATTGCGATCATGCTCAATGGTGAACAAAAAGAGCTGGAACGGACGATGACCGTCCAGGAGCTGATCGACCATCTGGCCATCCGGTCGCCAGCAATCGCCATAGAGGTCAATCTCGAGATCGTCAAGAAGACCGCCTACGCCAGCCATCCCATCAACCAAGGCGATCGTGTCGAAATCGTCACGTTCGTAGGAGGAGGATAAACGCATGGAGGACAAACCCCTCAGCATCGGAAAACACACCTTTCAGTCGCGTCTCTTCGTGGGAACCGGAAAATACGCCACCTTCCCGCTCATGGCCGACGCTCTGGAAGCTTCAGGCACGGAAGTCGTCACCGTGGCGGTGCGGCGCGTCAATCTCGGCGGCCAGGGGGAATCGCTCCTCGATTTCGTCGACCGCAAGCGCTACATCCTGCTCCCCAACACCGCCGGGTGCTTCAACGCACAGGACGCCATCCGCACCGCGCACATGGCGCGCGAAGCGGGTTTCTCAGACCTCGTCAAACTCGAGGTGCTCGGCGACAAGATCTCTCTGCTACCCGATCTGGTGGCCACCCTGGAGGCCACGAAAGTTCTGGCGGCGGATGGATTCACCGTGCTGACCTACACCTCCGACGATCCGATTTTGGCCTGTAAGCTCGAGGATGCCGGAGCCGCCGTGGTCATGCCTCTGGGCTCGCCGATCGGTTCGGGCCAGGGGATTCTGAATCCGATCAACATCTCCCTGATCCTGCAGAACGTGAAGGTCCCGGTCATTGTCGACGCAGGCGTGGGCACGGCCTCCGATGTGTCGGTCGCCATGGAGCTCGGCGCTGATGGCGTTCTGCTCAACACGGGGATCGCCCTGGCGCGGGATCCAGTTCTCATGGCGAGCGCCATGAAGCACGCCTGCATCTCCGGTCGGCAGGCCTACCTGGCGGGACGTATCCCGAAGAAGGAGTTCGGCTGCCCCTCGTCACCGACAGAGGGGCTGGCTACATCGTCGTGATGAGCGATGCCAGCGCGAATGTTCCGTCCTGTTTGAGCCCGGTAGACCTGGCGGGTATCACCCGCTTCGCGTCGCTCGACGACGTCACTTATCAGGACGTGGCCGCCGTCGTCCGGGAGTGCGAGGTGAACCGCTTCAAGCCGAATCCCGAGGCCGCTCTCGATCCCCGCACCGACCTCTGGATCAACTACTCGGAGGCGCGGCGCCGCCGTCCCGTGTCGGGTGACACCGTCACCGGAGAGCGCGCTGGATTCGATGGTGAAGACTGCCGGCAAAGCACTCCCTGCATCGTGTGCCGCTGCCAGCTCACACCGGCCATCGATGTGGCCGACCTACGCGACGGAAAGACCTTCATCACCTTCAATCTCTATCCCATGGTGTTCCCCTTCGCCGCCGGCTCGAGCTGCGGGGGACAGGGATTGCATCTCCTGCAATGGTGCTCCACACACCACGAGGCCGACTTGCACAATCTGTTCACGCCTGACGTGGCGGTGATCCTGAAGCGGCTGGCGGCGCTGGAGCAATTTTTGCTCCACAGTGGAGCACCGGGCTTTCCGCGCACCGATGGCGGCCGCCACACGGGCTACGCAGCGATCATGAAAAATCGGGGCCTCAAAGTGGGCGGATCGGTGGAGCACGGCCATCAGCAGATCACTCATCTCTCCGTGCTGCCCCGCGCCATCGCCGCCGATCGCGACTTCCTCGCGCGGGAGGGTGTCCCGTACGCCACGAGCCTGCGCCAGGCGACCACACCCGAGCTGATCGTTGCCGAATACGCAGGCGGCCTGCGCGTGGTCGTCTCGCCGTTCATGCGCCGCCCCCTGGAGGCGGTCATTCTGCCGGCGCCGGGTGCAGGGGAATACCTGCACGACCTCGACGAGGATACGATCACCCAACTGGCCACGGCGCTGCGCGAAACCACGGGGGCGCTCGCCCTGCTGATGGAAGCCAGAAAGCTGAGTTTCGACTACAATCTCGCCTTCCACACCGGTCCGGTGGGGCTGCTCTATGTCGAGATACTGCCCTACACCCAGCCCTACGGCGGCTTCGAGCACCTGGGGCACTACCTCTGTCAGGAGGAGCCGGGCACAACGGCGCGTTGCTATCGTGAGGTCCTGGGCTTCGCCGATCCACCCGAGGAGGAGGAGACGGATGACTCCGACGATTAGCGATATACGGACCAACCTCCCCGCGGGCCCATCACTTAGCATGGGACGCTGCATTGCCGCACCTGTTAGCAGCGTCGGCGTCCTTCGCGGTTGTTGCCGGCGGCAGTGTCCCGTTTCGTGTTAGCAACGGTAGCGTGGTGACCGTCTGGCTCGAGCGAGGAACGATCTAGACCGAGGATCGGAGTTCGCAAAATTCACTCACTCCAGAGCAGCGGTTCGATATCGACTTCGGATCCTCGTTCGAGAAGATGTACCTCCTTGGGAAAGTGAATCAGGCAGTCGGCCCGCGCCAGGGAACCGATCATATGGGACTCCTGACCTCTCAGAGGCGATACGATCCAGTTTCCGCCTGGATCGCGGCGCGAGACGCCGCGGACGAACTCCAGCCGCGGCGTTCGTTTGCGAAGATCGGATTCGAGGCGGGCCTTGAACCGCATGCACCCGGTCCGCTCCCGACCCGACATCGCGAGCAGTGCCGGCTTGACGAGCTGGTGATAGGAGACTAGTGCCGACACGGGATTGCCGGGCAGGCCGAAGAAGAGACGCCGGCCTCTTCGTCCGAAAAAGTTCGGCTTCCCCGGTTTCATCGCGATCCGCCAGAAGATGGTGGTCACACCCCGTTCTTCGGCCACCTCCTTCACCAGATCGAACTCACCGACCGACACTCCACCGGAGGTGATGACCACATCGGCGTCGTTCAAAGCCCCCTCCAGAATGGCACCGAGCGCTTCGCGCTCATCACCGACGCGGGAGACCAGGCACGGCTCGATCCAAAGAGCGCGCAGCGCCGCCACGAGAGATGCCGAGATGGAATCGCGGATCTCACCGGGAGCGAGCGCAGCATGAGGAGCTCGCACCTCGTCGCCGGTCACGATCAGAGCCACGCGGGGTTTGCGAAACACGGAGATTTCCAGGCATCCCAGACTGCACAGCACCCCGACGACGCCGGGCGAGATGGTCGTCCCGGCGGAAACAACCGTCTCGCCGGGCGAGAACTCCCCGCCCCGAAGCCGGAGGTTCTCACCCTTCTCGAGGGGGTGCGTGACGATAATCGATCCGCCATCGATGGTAACGTTCTCCTTCATGACCACCGCGTCGGCGCCCTCCGGAACAGGCGCTCCGGTCATGATCTTGCGAGCCTCTCCGAATTCGAGCCTGCCCGGCGCCGCGCCCCCGGCTCTCACAGTGCCGGTCACGGGGAGCTCCACCGGCGCATCCGGACTGGCGGCTGCCGTGTCGCAGACGTGCACAGCGAATCCGTCCATGGCCGAGGCGTCGAAGGGCGGCGCGTGTTCCGCCGCCCTCACCGCTTGGGCCAGAACATAACCCAGGGCCTCGGTCGCGTTTCTCGAGGTCACCGGCAGGGCTTCGACGTTCTCCAGGATCAGTCGAAGGGCTGTCTCGATATCGATCATTTGGCTACTCCCGTGGCTCCATCACGCACCGGCCGCCTCGCCGTATGCGCTCACCAGACCAACTGCAGCCCCATCCCGACAAAGTTTCCGCGATCGTCGGGAACGCCTTGCCAGACGTAGTGGAGGTTGATCTTCGTCACTCGGTCCAGGTACCAGTTCAGGCCCAGGCTGGTGATCGTATGTTCCTCGCCCGGCCAGTTGGCCGAGTCGCCATCTCCATCGAGCACCGAATACATGACGGCCGGCACGAGGTACTGCTCGCCCCCCAGGGGGATATTATAGCCGGCACGCAGGTGATAGACGCGATCGGTGTAGCTGCCGCCAGCTTCTTCCCTTGAGAGGAAGTCGTATTCGGCGCTCAAGGAGATCTGATCGTAGTTGGCCAGGATATCGAAACCGACGAGGCTGTTCTGGTGGAACAGATCGGTCCGATCCTGATGGGCGTACTGGACGCCGAAGGTGGCGCCCCGGCGCGCTCCGAAGTAGTTCGTGCTGTAGCGGATGCCGTAGCTCTCCTTCTCCGGCTCGCCGATCGTCAGCGCAACGCGGCCTGCGAGCAGTGGCGCCCAGTGGGTGCCGCCCCCATCGGTCCCAACGATGTCCTCGTCGTTGGTCGAGAAGATGCCCGCGTTGTAGTTCAGGCCCAAATACCCGTTGCGCGGATGGTAGAGCCCCCCCACATTGAGGCCCATCTCCCGGCCCGTTCCACGCCCCACGAGATGCTGCCGCACGGCGTTGCTGGCCAGCGCCTTGACGAAACTGTCCATGCGGAAGGCGGCGGTAATATTCTCCCGGCCGGCCTGGGGCCTGAAAAAACCGGCGGTGATGTTGGCCCAGGTGGGATCGGCGCTCCAACTGAGGTAGGCGTCGAAGACCTCGAGCGACCGATCGGTGCCCCCCTCCGCCGGTCCGGCCGGCCCGCTGTAGCGGTCCTTGCCCACGTTGCTGTACGAGAACGAGACCTTGTAGGTCAAGATCTCGTGGTGCCCCAGTTCGCCCGTATCGCTTCCGAAGCGCACCGGAATCACACCCCGCATCCCGAAGCGGGCGCGCCTCAGGTAGAGATCCCAGCGATCATCCACGCGCTTGCCCGCATCGTCACGCCGGTCGGATAAGGTATAGACGTTACAGAGCTGGATGCGCTGGAAGAATTCGAGCTTGAAACCGTCACCCCACTCGATCTCGGGGCCTGCGCGCGCTGTCTCGAGTACGGTAGCAGTCACGCAGAAAGCAGCGATCGATATGATCAACAGTGAATGACGTCTGTTCATGGGTGAGAAGCCAACTTTCTCCCATATCAAAGCAGTCGCCGGATCTCAGGCTCACCGACCACAGGCAACGCAGGATTATTCGGGACGAGCGCTGTCGCAACGGAGATCGAGAAAGGTCAAAGAGTAAAATAGATGGAAAGCATAGCCATTTTTTGCCCCTCGCGGCTCAAAAAAAAAAGCAAGAGAGATGAATTGTGTTGTCTACAACATCGATCGGATTTCGAATCAGCGCTGGAAGATGGGCAGGTATCCGAAGGGGATCTGGAGCGTTAGGAGGGTCATGGCGGTTGCATAGATCGGACCGAAATCGGCGTTGGGAAAAGCCCCGTCTTTCCTCTGGGCGACACTCAGTTCCTCGACCAGCTTGGGATACCAGCGATCGAACCGGCTGCGATCCTTGTACTCATAGTAGGCTTGAGCCGCGTAGAAACGGGCGTACTGGGGATACTGGTCCTTGTAAGCCGTGAGCAGGTGGAGGACGGGGTCTTTTTTGAGCATGTAGTCCATGGCAAGATCGATCACTCCGGAATCGTAGTCTCCCGTGGCATTCAGCGTCGCCACGGCGGCAGCCGTCAGGGCGAAGGAGGTGTGATCGTGATTGAGCATGTAGCGGAAGGAACCATCGCTCTTTTTCTGCGACCGATGGACGTAGCGCACGGCCTTGTCGACGACTTGCCTCTCCACATGAATCCCGGTATTGCGTGCCGCGCGTAGCGCCTGGATCACGCAGATCGTAATCGAGCCCTCGTGATCGGAGGCTTTCTTGGCCTCGTAACTCCAGCCGCCCACCTCGCTCTGGATCTCCTCGACGAGCGCCACGCTCTTGCGCAGCACCTCTGCGAGCCTGTTACGGTCCACCGATCGGTCCGAGATACCGTACATCCCGTAGGCCTGGGCGAGCGCCAAGATCGCGAATCCCTGGCCGTGCATCTTGGAGGTGTTGTCCCGATCGTCCACGAACTCGCCGCGCTCGTTGCAGGTCTTGCAGAGATACGAGAGACCATCTCGAAGCTGTCGCTTGTACCGGCCCCGCTCGGGCGTGATGCCGCCGGACATGAAGGAGAGGCAGACGAGGGAGGTTACCGCGATCGGCGCGCTCTCTGCTGGATCATCGGGATCGATCGAGAAGGATCCGTCCCGGTTCTGATGCTCGATCAGGTAGCGGTTACCGCGATCCACCATCTCCACCACACTCTGGAGGAGCTCGGGATCAGTGGCACTGAGGTCGGGTCGATCGAATTTCGTGGGAGCATCCAGGCTCTCCTTGTCCTGGCCGCTGATTTTCGGTAATAGAGCGGCCCGGCCCCGGGGTGGAAGGGCGAATGCGGCTGTCAAAGCGACCAGGCACACGGCGACCCGCCACGGCAGAATAGGGCAGATCGTCCTCATCGTTTGCGGCCCACCCGTCGGTAGTATTCCTCGAGCCATTTGCGGTATTTCTGTGGAAAATCGTCCACGTTCGAGTTCAGGATTTCCTCCTGCACCTTGGGCGGCAACAGCCCCCAGCGCCCGGAGGTGTCGCTGTGATCCTCCTTCTTCGAAGGGGGATCGCTCTTGGGCCGATCGGCCTGCTCCTGGCGCCCTTTGTCGTTCGAGGGATCACCGTCCTTCGAAGAACCGTCGCTCTCATCGGGCTTGTTCGGATTCTCCTTGAGCTCGTCGTCTGTCGAGCCCTCGCGCCGCTGCTGGGACTGATCCTGGTTCTGCTGCTGCTGATCTGGAGGCGGGTTCGTGCTGCTTCCCCCCGAAGACGACGAGGAATACTTGATGCTGCGGATGAGCTCCTCGATGCCCTCGATCACAGCCTCGTGTTTGCGCATGGTATCCTCGATGATCGTGTCCATGCGCCGGTCGCTCGATCCCTTCACGCCGCGGGCCTTCTCAGCCTCGAGCAGGTTCTCGTCGATGAGTTCCAGGTCTTCCTGAATGCGCTGGATCAGCCGGGCGATCTCCTGCTCCTCGTCGAAGGCCTGTGCCCGCGCGGATTGCACCGCGACAGCCATCAGAAGAGCCGCGGCGAGGAACACGACCACCAACAACCGCCGGATCGCGGCTCCCGGTGGAACGGCGGACGTCATCACCCTCTCGATCAAAAGACTCATTGCTCTCATTGTCCTTCTCCTTCGCCTGTCGGTACCTCTGCGGCGTTACGCTGCAATATTTCCTCGAAGAGATCGGTAATCGAGATGTGTTCGTGGGAAAGCCTCCTCAAGAGCTCCCGTTGAACCGGATTGGGGCCTTCCTCACCCATCTCGGGATTGAACGCCACGAACTCGCGCAACCGACGCAGGGCCCCCTCTTCCATGGTCTTGATCATGATCAGCTCTGCAACCGTCGGAATGAGCGACTGTTCCCCCTGCTGGTCCTGGTTCTGCCCCGGCTGCTCGCGGGGAGCCTCCATGCGCCGCTTGAGCTCGTTGCGCAGAGCGGCGATGAGCTCGTCGAAACGGGCACTCACATCTTTCTGAATGGTCTGGACCATGACGTCCGACCGGTACTGGCGCAGGTCATCGACAACTTCGTCGAGATCGTCGCGGTTGCGTTCGAGCACCCACGTGAAGATCGTCGAGCCGTCCTCGGCGATCTTGTCGCGCACGTTGACCGTTCGCTCGCGTACCTCGGCTTCGCGGTCGGCCAGATCGCGCATTTTTTTCCTCTGAGACCGCCGCAGCGCACCCGCGCCAGCGCGCTCTAGATCGAGCTCGGAAGTGGCTTGATTGATCCCGTCCTGCTCCTGTTTGAGCGCCTCCAGCTCCTGTTGAACGCGGAAGAGAACCTCCTGTTGCCGGATCTGCTGGTACTTCTGCTCCTCCCGGGTCATCTCTTGAAGGGCCTTCTTCAGGCGTTCCCGGGCCTGCTCCTCGTCCTGTTCGGCCAGCTCACCCTGCTCGTTGCCGAGCTCACTGGCGGCCGATCCCATGTTGTCCGCCGCCTCGGCCAAACGGGAGAGGGCCCGCTCGGTGGGGAGCTCTCGCAGCCGCCTCATGAGGTCGCGCGTGCGCTCTTCCAGCTCCTTCTGGCGCCGCGCCAGGTCATCGAACTCCTGAGACTTCTCGGCGTCGCTGAGCTGCTGGTCCTGACGGCCAGCCGCTGCCTGGGTCTCCTGGCTCAGCGACTGGCGCAGATCCTCGAGCCGTTGTGACGCCGTGGTCTGAGGAGCCTGCGCGGAACCAGGATCTTCACGGCGTAGTTGGCCTTCGGCGCGGTCCATGGCCTTGCCCGCCGCCTCGGCCAGGCGCTGCTCGTCACCGAGGTCGCCCTCCGGCGCCAGCAGCGATTCGGCCTGCTCCAGATCACGGCCGACCTCGCGGGTTTCGCGAGCCAGGGAGGTCTGCTCGCTCGCCAAGCGGGAGCTCGCGGCTTTGCGCGCGCCCTGTTCCTCGCTCCAGGCGCGCCTGAGACTCGCCGCCGCCTCACGTAACGCGCGGGCGGCCTCTTCCTGGCGGTGCAGAGCCTCGGCATCGCTGCCTTCCTTGAGGGCCGTCGCCGCCTGGCCGGCCGCCTCCTGCGCGGAGGACGCCTCCCCTTTGGCCTCCTCGACCGCCTGGGACCGTTCGAGCTCGTTCAGTTTTTCGAGGGCACGATCGATGTCACCCTGCAGCTCTCGCTGCTCGGAAGCCTGCCGCCCGTCGCCACCACGGCCGAGAGCGACCTCGAGATCTTGCATGGCGCGCGCCGCCTCGCTCGCAGCTTGCGCAGCCTCTGAGATGTCTCCATCCTCGAGAGCCTTTTCGATCCCATCGGTACGCTCCGTAACCGCCTCGATCTCCTGCTCCTCGGGGCGGCCCTCGGGAGCGAGGTTGCCAGCAGCTTTGCGGAAGGCTTCGCTCACCGTGAGCTGGCGCCGGAGCATCGCGGCCGCCGCTTCACGGCCACCGGCATCTCCAGGCGCCGGAGCGTCATCCAGGCGCTCGAAGCGCTCTGCCAAGGCTTCCTGATCCCGCGCGGCCGCGGCCAGCTCGATCAATCCCGATCCTCCACGCTCCTTGAGCTGGGCGATGGTCGCCGCCGCGAGCTCGTCCTCGCGGCTTGCCAGCTCCTCGAGAAGATTCATCGCTTGCAGGAGGCTCGCGGCGGCGGCCGCCTCGCTCGCGGCTTCGCTTGACGCCCGTGAGAGCTCGGCCTGCCGCGCGATCAACCGCTCGACCTTGTCGAGGGTCTCCTGCAAGAGCTCGTCAGGCGTGTGCGTGAGGCGCTGCGTCTCTTTTAGAAGCTGTTCCTGCTCGTTGACGAGCTCGGTAGTCTTGGAGATCCCCTCCACCAGGCTGCCGAGCATGTCCTCGAGCCTCTCCAGATCGCTGCGGTCCTGAAGGATGGCGAAAACGTCTTCCAGGTCGCGGCTCAGCTCGATCTGCTTCTCCAGAACCTGGAGCTTTTCGCCGCGCAACATCACCTCCACCTCCTCGAGCCGGCGGTAGATCTCGCGCTCGCCGAGCTGCTCCCGGGCGCGCCGGATCAGGTCGGCGTTGCGCTGGCTGCCCTCAGTATCGTACTTGCGTCCAAGACGCTCCATCATCTCCTCGATGCGCTGCAGGCGCATGCGGATCATCTGCTGGTCCCGGACGATCTTGTCGCGCGCCTTCGAGTCGTCCTGCGCCGGAACCGGCGTTGTTGCTGCCAGTAAAGCAAGCAGTATCACGAAAAACAGCTTAGCGCGAGCTGACATGGTCTCATCTCCCTCTTACTTCCGGATCCACTCTCTCGTCCGGGTATTGATCCTGTCCTGATCCTCTACCAGATCGTGCATCATCTGCAAAAGTTCTTGGAAATCCTCCCACTCGGCGATCTTTTCGAGGAAGCGCATCAGCGTCGCGAGAATCTCCTCCTGTACGGCCAGCCCCTCACGCAGTTTTTCGAGCCGTCCGTCCTGCGTCGTGGACACGGCGGCGGCCGCCAGGGCTCCGCTAGCTCGCGGTGAGAGATCGTCGGAGATGATGAGCGCAATGTCGAAGAGCGTGAGCAACCGCGCGATGATGTCCATCTGGCCGAAGGCGCCGCTGTGGAACTCCTCGATGAGAGGCCGATAGAGGGTCGGCTCGAAGTACTGTTCGAGCGAGGCGTCGTCACGGGTTTGCAGGACACGCTCCAGAAAAGCCGTTGCCCCGGCGGATTTGTCGATCCGGTTGAAGAGATACTCTTCGAAGATTGCAGCCAGCTCACGCGTGCTCGACCGGTACCGCGACGTGAGCTGATTCTGCCCCATCTCGAGGGAAAGCAGGGCTTGCTCGCCGAGGGTCGTGTCGCCTTCCGCCGCTTCGGCGTCGCCGAGTAGCGCTTCCACCTTGCCCTTGCGCTCCTGCTGCAACGCCAGGAGCGATTTCACCTCACGTCGTAGCCTGATCTGGCGCTCCGTGAGCAGCCTGATCTTTTCGCTCGGGCTGACCACATCGATGAGGTAGGTCCCGGTGCGGGCGCTGCCTTTCTCGCGATCAGGTTGAGCGTCGCAGGCGAAGATCGAATAGAGCAAGGAGTCGCGAACCGTCAGAAGGCGCCTGCCGCCTTCTACGCCGAACTGTCGTGCAGTGGTATCGATCGCGTAGCGCGCCACGAGCCGGTCAGCTCCGAAATCACCTCCGACCTGCTCATCGCCGAAATCGAAGCTCTCTTCCGCGGCCGCTCCGGTCATCTTGTACTGGATCCCCATGCGGCTGACACCGTAATCGTCCTCGGCCACCGCAAGATAGCTCAGCATGGCGCCTGGCACCACGCTGAGCTCCTTGCGACGGGGGTGGAGCAGCTTGACGCGCGGTGCTTCATCGCGTTTGCAGATGATCGGATGAACGGGAATATCGAGGCTCCGGAATCCCATCTCGTTCCAGAGCTCCACGCGATATGTTCCCGAGCTGGAGGCCACGAGAGTATAGGTGCGGGTGAGGAGATCATCGGACGCGGCTTCGAGATCGGTGTTCGTCTCGCCCTCCTCGGTGGCAACGCGCATGACACAGCGCTGAACCGCATGGGTGAGGCTCAGGGTTAGATCAACACGCGTGCCGACAGGCGCCTCGATCTCGGCGCTCGCGCGGGTTTCATCAGGCATCCCGAGATACTCGGGGTAGTGAAAGAGGGCCTCAGTTGCGCACACCGTGGCCAGCGGAACGAGAGAGACCGTGATCTCCCGGCCGCGGCCGTCGTCGTCGCCACCCCGTGTTCTGAGGGTGAGAGGCGTCCGGATATCACGGATGCGCGCGGTGTATTCGCCGTTCCCTCTCCGAACAGCGCTGCTGATCACCGTGTCCCGCCCACCCGATCGACTGCGCTCCTCGGGAGTTTGGAGGACTTCCACCGTGCCGGGATCGTTCCCTTCGACTGCGATCCGCAGCGGTAAGGATGCGCCTTCGGCGACAACCACGCGCTGTTCGGTGTGGGGATCGGCATCGCCCAGCAGCTTGAACTGGGCACCTTCCTGCTCCACATAAACGAGCAAGGTCGTTTTGCGCGGCCAAGCCGTGGCGGCGCCGAACATCCGCGAGAGCCCCACTCCCGCCAGGACCGGCTGCCAGGCGCTGTAGGCGACGATCACCGTGAGCAACGCGATCGCCAGGATGCCGGCGCGCCTGGTCGACAGCTTCTCGAAGAGGTCGTCGAAGGTCCGCTGCACGACAGTGCGGTGGGTCTCTTCGAGAGAAGCCTGGATCAGTCGCGGTGAGAGGTTTCTGAGCTCGGTGTCGGCCAGCGACACGAGTTGCACCGCCGAGACCAGTTGGCCGTCGAGCAGGGGGTAGCGGCTCTCCACGGCGAGAGCCATGTCGAGCGCGGAGACCTTGCGACGCATCGGGTAGAGGATCAACCGGTAGAGAGAGAAGAACAAAACGGCCAGGCCCACGAGACCGAGAATCGTCCGCACCGGCAGGGGCAGATCCAGAAAGTAATCGAGGAGAAAGAGGAGCAGCAGAATCGCCAAGAGCCGACAGGCCAGCCTGGCGAGCCCATTCAGCAGGTAGAGGCTTTTCAGCCGCTGAACGAGACGATCGAGCTTGAGTCTCAGTCTCTGTTCGATGCCCTGGAGTGTGACGCTCTCGTCGCTGTTCAAAGGCTTCTTCCTTCCTTACCTCTCGAAAATCGGTAGATAGCCCATGGGAATCTGCAGAATGATCGAAGCCACGGCGGTGGCAAGATGCTCTCCCGGCCCGACGAAATTGTCCCAGTGGCCATCGGATCGCTGCAGGTTGAGAAGCTCGTCGAAGATACGTTCCTTGTAGCGACTCCAATAGGGTTCACCCGCGGTGTACATGGCCTGGACCGCGTAGTAGTGACCGTACCAGTAGAAGTAGTGGCCCTGGTAATCTTCGGTAACGATCGAATGGGTGTTCTGAAGATAGCGGAGGCTGTGCTGCAGCTTGTCCTCCGAATATTCGCCGGCGTTGTAGAGCGATGCGATTCCCGCCGCTGTCAGCGAGAAGGAGGATCGCAGCCCGGCCGCCGATCCGTTCTGGTAGATCTGATAGTAGAAAGCGCCTCGATCCACCTTGTAGTAGCGGTCGTAGTAGGTATAGTATCGATGCCGACTCATCTCGTGTTCACCGACATAAGAGTTCAATACATACCGTACCGCCCGATCGATCGTCGACTTGGGCACCTTGATCCCTACGTTCCTGGCGGCTCGCAGCGCCATGAGCTGGCACACTGTGACCGACATGTCCGATTCGGGAGCAAAAGGTTTGTAACGCCAGGAGCCCATCTTGTTCTGGCACTTCACGATCAACGTGACCGCTTCCTGGAGCTTACGCTCCACCTCGGAGCGCCGGGTCATGCCGTAGATTTCGGCCATGAAGAGGGTCGCGAAGGCATGGCTGTACATGCGGGTGCCGTACTTCGTGATGTAGCCCTCGTCATTGACGCAGCCGAGAACGAAGTCGACGGCTTTGGATACCGCCTTCCCGTAGCGGCCGCGCTCGGGAAGGTGGCCCCCCGCCAAAAAAGCGATGCCCGCCAGCGCGGTGACCCCCACGTGGGGTCTGGAGTTGCGCTCCACCTCGTAGCGCTGATTCAGCTTGAAACCGATGTCACCATCCCACGAACCGTCCTTGTTCTGGTGCGTCATCAGATAGTCGAGGCCGCGCCGGATCGCCTCATAGACCTTCTCCTCCTCGGGCGCGCCTTTCAACGGCAGCGGATCGAGGGGCGGATCATCGGATGGATTCGCGTAGGCCGGGCCGGCCAGCCACAATGTGACGACAGCCAGCCCCAAGAGCCGTGCACAAAGACTCAACCGCATCCTACGATCGCTGTTGATAACTTTCATCGCTTTTCCTCGATGAGAATGAGTGTGTTGCCCCACACCACGATGACACCTTGCTCGGTCACCTCGGCCTGAATCTCCTTGCGTATCGGCTGTCCCGGCTCGAGTCCCTTTGCCGACTTCAAGTCCCGTGTGAAGATCAGCTCGCCGTGATCCCCACCGACGAGGAAGATCCGGCCTTGAAGCGCCCGTTCATCACGACGCGACGGGGCGTAGTTGACCGCCAGAACCAGACCATCCCCGGCGTAAGCTCCCCGTTGAACGTTGGGACTCCTCCCGCCTTGCCCCTTGAGATCGAGACGGATGTCCTCGAACACCCAGCGGCCGAGGCCGAGGTCGAACGCCGAGAGTCCGAAGAGCTGGTTGATCCTTATGGGGCGGACATAGACGCGCGAGCTCGTCAGCTTGGTGTCGTCGCAGACGAGAGTATCGGCCTGGGCCAGGTAGCAGGACTTTCTGATCTTACCCGAAAAAGCGTCGAGGAGCACGAGCTGCTTCTCGAATCCGGCGCTCCGGTTTCCCCCGCTCAAGGCAAGAACGCCGTCGGGACAGAGCATGACGCTGTTGCGCACGATGGCGCGCTCCCCCAGCTCGAACCGCCACGCTTCCCGTCCCGTCGATATATCGATGGCCAGCAGGATGTAGAGCTTCGACTCTTCGTCCTGCACGCGCAGCAGGAGGCGGCCTGGGGGCGAATCGAAAAGCAGCACGCTCGCGCGGCGAAAATCGAGAGTTTTGCGCCAGTTCTCCGCTCCGGTGAGCTGATCGAGGACCACGACCTCCTGCCGGTCCACAAGCAACGCGAAGACGTCGCCGTGACGTATGATCTGCGCCTCCTCACCGTGATCGAGAGTCTTCTGCCAAAGCGTCGCCCCGGTGACCGAATTGATGCATTCGGCTGTGATCTCGTGCCATCCATCCTCCTCGATCGGCGCGTGGACGAGGCGCAGCACTCCCGGAGCGCTGTGAACGTCGACCACCCATCCTGGGAGCCCGTGTGTCCAAAGCGTACGACCGTCGACGAGCGAGTACCCGGCTAGAAACCGGTCGCAGCAGACGGACAACACCTCGCCGGTGATAAAGACGTGGCGGGGAGGTTCGTCCTCTGGGAGTGAAATGCTGTTCTCCCAGACCGGGCTCTGGGTCACCAGATCGAAAAGCACGAGCCGTTCCGGCAGAATGAGATGGAAGAGCAGCTTGTCGTTCATCGCCGGCGACCGATCGCCGTGCAGCGTCACCAGCTCCACGTGAGGCGAACTGAAAACGTGCTCGCGCTGGCGCAAGGGGGCTCGCGGCAGCCTCCGCGGCAGCTCCGGCACCGGCCGGGACGGGGTGTCGGCAGCGATGAGTCGCCCGTAGGTCACCCCTTCCTCCCAGATTGCCGGAACCCGGCCGAAGCGGGTGCGGACTCGGTCGAAGAGCGCCCGCGCCAGAGGTGCGTTGCCCTCCCTCTGCGCGGCGCGTGCCATCAGAAAAAGCGCGTGCGGAACACTCTCGCCGGAGGCTTCCCGGGAGACCAGCCACGACAGCTCGCGATAGGCCTCGACGGCACGCCCCTGATCGAGCAGGAGCCGGGCGCGCTCGAGAACCGCCCGTGAGGACGCAAGCGCGTTGGGAAAGCGCAGCGCCAGGCTCCGTAGGCGGTCGGGGCTGCCAGCGGCGAGGGCCTCCTCGAAGAGGGTGTTGGCGCGGGTTTCGTAAGCCCCGTAGACTCCCCGTCCATGCTCTTCGATCAGCTTGCCAATGCGGGCGACGGCCCACTCACGCGACTGCTCGCCCCGCAGACGGTTGATCCTCACGCTCTCGGAGGGATATTTCTCGATCACCGACTGCAGTGCAGCGACCAGGTCCGTCCAATTCCCCTGATCGCTCGCCGCACGGGCTCTCACGACGGATGCGAAGAATCCCGCCTTGCATTCGTCGAGACCGAAACGGCTTCCGAAGTTGAATCGCACCAAGGCATGGCGACGTTCCAGCCTCGTGAGCGTCTCGTCCAGGGCGATGTACCGGCCATCCTCGAGGTATAACGCGGACAGCTCGGACAGCGCCTCGATCTCGTCGCGTGGCGCAGGAGCGAATTCGGCCGCCGAAAGAAGATATTTTTCGGCGCTTTGCCGCTGCATCCGGCCGAGGGCCTCGACGGCGCGCTCGTAGTGGATATGAAAGAGTCCCGAGCGTACGCGATTGAAATCCAATGTGTTCCCGTCCGGCTCGAGAGCGAGAGCGCGTTGATAGAAATCGTCGGCCTGGTTCAGGAGCCCTTCGAGCCGGTAGAGATCGCCGATCAGCACGAGATCGTCGAAGTGGCGCTGCCGATCTCCCAGCGCTCGAGAGTCGGCCAGACGCCCGAGCGCTTCGGTGAGCATACCGCGGGCATTGAAGCTGACTCGGACCGAATCCACGGTGACGCGCACGGCAATGTCGCCCAGGAAGAAGAGGTTCTGCCCCACATCGATCATCTCCCCCATGGCGCGCTCGGCCAGGATTTTTCCCGAGGCGTCATCGACCTCCACCAACATGCCGCCGAGGCTGAGTATCACCCTGTCGTTCACGAGGGCTCCTCGGCCGAGACAGGGTTCGCGGTCGAGATAGGTCGGCGTGCGCCAGAGCATGTAACCGGTCTGCAGGTCGAAAGCGGCGGCGCCGCCGCTGCCACCGACCAACACCCGTCCCTCGCGAATACCCATCAAATAGCGACAGTCGCTGGACCACAACCGCCGGGCCGCAAGGCTCCAGGCGATGCGCCCGCGGTGGCGGTCTAAAGAAACCATCGTCTCGGCATCGAGCGGGGTGGCCACCAGCCTGTCGTCGGAGACGCGAGGAGGCTCATTGTACCAGTAGACCTGCCGGGGTGAGGGATCGGTGTAGTGACTGATCTCCGGCAGGGGAATGTTCTCGTACTCTGTGATCCAGCGGATACGGCCCGACAGGGCCTCCACGGCGGCGATGAATCCCAGGTTGGAGCAGTAGTAGAGCGTGCCGTCGCAGTAGGTCAGAGGGGTGGCGGCGAACTCCTGGAAATTCATGTTGAACATCGTGAGCTGCTGCTGCCCCACGCCGACCGGCGTCTTCCAGATGAGCTCTCCCGACTGGAGGTGGAAACAGAGAACGAAGGTCCGAATCCCGCCCTCCACCAGATGGCCCTCGCAAAACACCCGGTCGCCGATCACCACCGGGGGCGATGCGATGCTGAGCCGGTTCATGAAGGATTCGGGATCGTAGTCGCGTCCCGCCTGGCGCCAGAGCAGGCTTCCGTCCTGCAGAGCGAGAGCGAAGAGATGGCGCACGGGAATCGGTTTGTTGATCACGTCGCGGTAGAGATATTTCTTCTTCCGCCAGGGTCGCTCCGCCTGCAGGTTGACCAGGAGCACATCTCCCTCCACCGTGCCGCCCGCCAGGAGATGTGGTGAGATCGTGCCCGGCTGGCGCGAATACCCCATGGAGGTGTAATCGCCGAGATCGAAGTAGGACCGATTGCCGATGAATCGCTCCAGCGGCCCGAGAAAATGCCAGACGAGCTCACCTGAGTAGACCGAGAACGCGCGCGTGGAAACGCTGTCGTTGATGTAGAGCATCCCTCCCGAACGCAGCACGCGATAGGGGACGGGGTTGTCCTGGTCGTCGCAAAAGGGGTTTTCCTCGCTCAGCCTGGTGTTGAAGGCGCTCACGGTCCAGCGGGGCGCCGATGCCAGCCCCGCGCCGGGGAGGCGTGGCATCGATCGGTTGCGGTTTGGGCTGCCGCCTGTTGTCGTCCAGTCGCTGCCTGAGTCGCCGAGGATCGGCGCGTTGGCATCCAGGTCGCTGGTCAGCCGCTCCTTCCAGCTCGGCTGCTCGCCGAGGAGCTCGAGGTAGTCGGCGGCCTCTCCGTCGCGGCCGGCCTGATCGAGGGCCTGGACGAGACGTGCCACGATTGTCGCGTCGCGATCCTGCGCGTAGAGCAGCCAGCTCTTGAGCAGGAGCACCGCCAGTTCGGCCTCGCCCTGTTCCAGATAGTAATCGGCGAGCACATCGAGAGCGCTCAGCCCCACGGAGGAACTGGCGTAGGTCACGGCCAGCCGCTCCAGAGCTTGCAGATCGAGCTCGTCCCGGGCGCGCACGAGCTTCAAGGCACCCCGCTTGCTCGCCAGGGCGTCGTAGATCTCACGTCCAGAAGGCGGCAGGCTTGCGAGCAGGTAGTGCGCCAGTTCAGCGGCGCCCACGAAGCGTGAGCAACTTGCGCCATCCATGCTCTCCCTTCCCACCTGGAAGACCGCGTCCCTGTAGGTTGAGATCACCTCGATGAGGTCGTCCACCGCCGCAGAATAGCTCCCCTCGGCGATACTCGCCCGTGCCTGGGCGATGAGCCGCGCCGCCTCCGCGACCTCCGGAACCCGGAATCCGCGCAGGACCTGGCGATCGGGATTACGCACGAAAGACGGATCGAGAACCTGGTTCCAGTCGTCCCAGTTCCGATCCTGGGCAACCAGCCGGCCGTCGAGTAGAGCTCCGTACAGCACTATCAGGAGCAAACCAAGTTGCGTCAGCCGCACTGTATCCTCCAATTTCACAAATGGTTGCGCCGATCGCGACGAACCTCCCGGGGTATCCCCGGTCTGCCGCGTAACAGAGCGACGCCAAGTTATTTAATAGTATATACGGCGGCGAGCACAAGTCATGACAAGGAAGATCGTGAAGGTGGGAACAGGCCTACGCGATCGAGTCCATACCCCGTACGATCCGCTTCTACCTATCAAACTGCTCTCGACACTGAATGAAAAGAACTCTCGCAAAGCCGCAAAGAGCGCAAAGGTTAAGACAATAAAGAGATAGGTAAAGCGGTCGTTGGTGCTGCAATCCTCGTGTCTGGAGAAAAGCCAACACACTCCAAAAATTCCTTGGCGGTCTTGGCGTCTTGGCGAGAGGAAGCTTGATTCGAACGTTAGTTCCCGGGGAATTTGGCGTAAGCGCCAGGACGGCTGCTGAACCGTGCAACGCAAAAAAATCCCGCCCCGAGCGTCTTGCCCGAGGCGGGATCGTTTCTTCGATATGGGCGGGGCTGTCAGTCGACGCTTGGCAGCCCCTGGACTGCGTGGCACTACGGTATCAATAAGTCTGGATATCGATGGTGTCCATCGACGTCCCCTCAAAGACGTTGTTCAAGGTGTCCACGGCGAAGGTAAAGGTCCATGAGCCCATCGGGATCTTGCTCTGGGCCAGTGTGTAATTGTTCATTTCGAAGAGCGCGCCATTGTAGGATCGCACGGGCGCGGCCACGGGGGTCCAGCGCTGTGGCGGCGAGAAGGAGTAGTACTGACTCCAGTTCTTCAGGGTGAAGATCCACCAGTCGTGAGGAACGCCGAGCTGGCTGCCGCAGTCGAGATTGAGGGTGATGGTGACGGTCTGGGAAGCGGGCACGAAGAGCGGGCCGTCCTGTCCATCGATTTTGATGTCGCAGACCGGCAGGCTGCCGCCGCCAGAGTCGAGGACCTTCATCGAGGGCTCACCCATGAGGTTGTACATTTCGTAGTACATTCGGGAGAAGGAACCCGTTCCCATCCAGAGATAGAGCTCGTACTGACCGTAGTCGAGCATGGTGCCGACGCGGTCGTGGCTGTAGTCGAACCACCCTCTGAAGATGCGCTTCTCGAGAACATCGTCCTCGTCCCAGTACGACGATTCAGAAGCGCCGAAAAACGAGGTCGCACCGTGATCGTCACGCACCCAGGTCTCGCAAAAAGCCTCGGTGATATGGTAGCTGCCGGTAAGGCAGGAAAAGCTGAGTACCATGGGATAGATCGTGTTGGTCAGGCCGCGGACATCGCTCTGGTAGAAGGTCGGTCCGTCGGCCCAGTAGGTCTCGCTGCCGTGTCCGGAGAAACAGCCGACCGAGCGGCCGCCGTTGAAGGAGCTGCGCACCTGGGACGTGCTGGCGTTGTAGGTGTGGCAGTAGAGCTTGTCCGAGGTCCAGCCATCGGGCTGCAGATAGTAGCTGATCACATTGTTATGCGTGCCCTCGGAGACCGTGTAGCGATCCTCGGAAGCCATGAAGACGGCCTTCTTCACCTGGTTGCTGGCCATGGAGATGATCTTGGAGCACAGATTGGTGAGCTCCGTCGAGGTGCGCACCGGAAAGCGGCCGCGGGAGACATCGGGTATGTAGTCCAGGCCGTCGACGCAGGCGTAGTTCAGGTCGGTGGCCGGGCTGTAGGAGCCCGATCCCGTCCAGCGGGGAATCGTGTTGGTATCGCCGACGAGCAGCACGTACTCCGGGCTCCAGGTGTTGTAGGCGTTCTGGATGTAATTCTTGATGCTCGACGTGCTCGTGCCGGTCGTGTTGGTGTCCACCAAGGTCACGTCGAATCCCTGAGAGGTTCTCAAGTTGACGAACTCTGTCAGCTTGGCGTTGCTCATGAAGCTCGGATCGCTGATGATCAGATAACCGATTCCACGGCCCGTCGTGCGCGTCTGGCTCAGGATTGGAGCCTCAAAGGCCGATGCGTTGAGCACCACCTCGTGGATCAGACTGTCGAAACGCGGAGAGGAGAGGCTCTGAATGCGGTTCGTGGTGGCCGCCATATCGGCGCCGGACAGGGTGATCGCGAGCTTGGCCGAGCGGAGCACCTTCAGAGTGCCGGCGACGGGATTGTAGTCGACGGGGCAGATTTCCAGCACGAGCAGGCGGCGGCCGCGCATGACCACCTCCTCGGCGATGCGTACCTGGCTGACGAGCAGGTCAGCGTCGGTAGCGTAGGCCTGGGCATCGATGATCAGGTCATTACCTTGGCCGCTGGTTTGGCTCTTCGGGAGGGGAGGCTGGGCCGGATAGAGTGGTGCATCCAACCCCAGCTCGCTGAGGGCATACTCCTCAATCAGCGGTTCGATCAGCTCCACCCCGTAGGCCGCGCCGTAGGGGATCTCGATGAACTCGCGCATCACGGGGAGTTGGGGATGTCCCACCTCCCGGGTGAAGCCGTAGTCGCCGGCAGCGAGCTGAACGAAGGAGCCCTTCGAGGTCTCTACGATTCGAGTGTCGAGGGCGTCTAGGGAGAGCCTCAGACCGATGACGTTCCAGCCGGAGCGCTCCACGGTCAGGAGCGGTTCAACCTGACCGTCGGAGGAGAGGGGAAGCGCCGGTTGGGCCGCAGCGAGTCCCCCTGCCATGAGGAGGATGGCAGCAACAAGGCAACAGAGAGATGAATTCCTGATCGAGGCGGGCATAACAAGGTCCTCACAACTGAAGGCGTTACAAAGAGAAACGAGAGCGTATCTGGCACACAAAGAGGCGTCGATACAATGTTTATTAGGCTTTGGGCAGTATACGCGATCCTTCAGCCGAAGACTATGATAAATCGAGGTGTTCAGGTTTAGAATTGTCGGGAATCAGAGCAGATTGAGCCGCTTGCGCAGCACCCATTCGACGGCGAAGAACGCCACGAAGAGGCACAGCGCCCACCACGAGCTCCAGAGATCGAGCCTTTCTGGATCGGTGAGCCGGCGCACGCGCTCCTCGTCCTTCATGAGCTCTTTCAGCCGGTCCGCCCCGTGCAGGTCGAGGTAGTGCCCCCCCGAGACGCGGGACAGATCCTCGAGCAGGGTTCGATCGAGGATCGGGTTCTCGGCCTCGAGCCGTGGCACGATCACGGTGAACGAGGTCAGGGCATGCCGGGTGTCATCGCCCAACTCGTCCTTCGCCTCGATCCAGAGCTGATAGACTCCAGGCTCGGAACGTACGATCGAACGCTCGTATTCGCCGTCGTTCACCTTGTTGAGGACCAGATTCTCGAGGCCGCCCTCGGGATCGGCGATCTTGACGGTCTGGAGTGCATCCTGACTCAGCCTGAAATCCTCGTCGAGAACGCGCGCCACGATCTGAATCCGCTCGTTGATGTCGTACACCGATCTGTCGGTGTAGATCTCATAGCGGTAGTCTTTGCGCCGCAGCTTGTTCTGCGCCAGATAGCGCACCGCGCCGCGCCAGTACTTCTCCATGTACCGGTCGCCGTAGGGGAACCGCCAGCGCCAGGTGGAATCCACCGCCATGAACATGGTCCGGCCGCGGGGATAGTAGGTCGTGCACAGAATGACATGCCGGCCGTATCGGTTCTCGTTGTGGGGATGACGGGCCAGCACCTCGGCGGCCGGTTTGGCCCTCTCCACCGGATAGTACCACAAGAAACCTGGCAGCCCGTATTCGGGATCCTCCCAGAGCCGACGGTTCTTGACGGCATCCTTCTCGAGGAGCAAGACCTCGTGGGGTGTCAGAAAGTTTTCCAGCTTGGGGCGGAAGAAGTCGCCGCCCATCTCGGAGCCGGCGACGAGCCGCTCCTCCTCGTAGTTGCCGATCACCACCGGCAAAATGTCGGCGATCGGGGTTTCGGAGTAGGATGAGGGGCTGTGGAGCTCGCCAGCTTGCATGAGGAAGCCCCCGCCCGCCTCCACGAACTTCTTGATGTGTCCGAGCACCTCGCCCGACTCCTCCCAGGTATCACCGAGGAGCAGGGGATCCACGTCTCCAAAGATAATCACATGGTACTCCATGAGATCGCTCTGGGCGCGCGGCACATGGGTCAGCGGCGCAACCGAATCGCTCGATTCCTGGATGAAATCGGGATCGGCCGACTGGAGGAAGACCTGGACGTCCAGGTTCTCCGAGCGCAGCAGCAAGTTTTTCAGAAAGCGGTACTCCCACCGGGGGTAGCCTTCCACGTAGAGTACCCGGATGTGTGCCGACTCTACGCGCAGCACGTGGGTCAACAGGTTGTCCTTCTCGTCCTGCTCGCCGGGCAGCGGGGGCAGCTCGATCCGCAAGGTGTAGTCCCCCTCGACCTCCGGCCGCCAGTAGAACTGCTCGAGCTGTTCACCACCGCTCTCCTTGAGGGTGAAATCGCGCGTCGCCAGCACGGCGCCGTCGGCGACGTTCTTCAGGGTCAGCAGCACCGGCTGATTGCCGTACCCCGAAGACCACACATTGACCTTGAAGGTCACCTCGTCCCCTACGAGGACCACCGTGGGTGCGCTTACCCCGGTGACCTCCACGTTGCGCGCCTGAGCGGGATCGCCGACCCCCAGGGTCATCACGGGGACCTGTTGATTGACCGCCAGAAACACGGCATCGCGCGGATCGCGTCCCCGGTTCGAACGTCCGTCGGAGACGAGGATCAATGCTGACAGCCCGTGACCGCGGAAATCACGCACCGTTTCGGCCAGTGCGTCGCCGAGACGCGTGCTCTCGCCCTCGGCTCTGAGATCCTCCAGGCCGCTGAGCGGTGCGAGGGAGGAACCGAAGGCGTACATCTTGAGGTCGTAGCGCTCCCGCAGGCCTTCGAGGACCATGCTGTCCGGATTGCGCAGGACTTTTTTCACCAGCTCGAGCCGTGTCAGCGCCCCGACTTCGGCCGCCGAGGGCAGCCCAGCGGCGTTGGCCAGAGCCTCGAGAGCACCGGGATCGGTGTAGGTGTCGTGCTCGCGCATGCTCGCCGAGTCGTCGATGAGCAGGGCAGCGGTGGGTTTCTCCACGATGATCCGGCTCGTGAGCAGCACCGGGCGAAAGAGAAAGAGGAAAATCAAAAGCAGGATGATGACACGTAGGCCGATGAGCAGCGCTCGGATCTTTCCGGGAAGCGCCCTCTTCTCCTTGCTGTAGAAGTAGGTCGCGAAGAACAGCACGCCAGGGAGCACGAGTAGAAAGAAAACCCACGGCTCCGGTCCGTCCTGGAAGACAAAGGTCGTCTCGGTGCGCACCCCGTCGGTGACGGCCAGGTGCAGCCAGAGAGGGCAGAACGACGCGATACTCGCGATCATCTCCATCAGCTATAGTCCCCGAATTTCCAGGAGAGAATCAGCTCCAGGCCGACGAGAACGAGCAAGATCCAGAGAAGCGATTTCCAGATCTCCCCCCCTCCCGAGCTGGGGTGATCACTCTCGTGCTCCACGATGGCGTCGTCAACCCATTCGAGGTTGACGCCGGGGAAGATACGTTCCAGCTCGAAGGCGTTGACCTTTTCCAGATCCCCCTCCAGGCTGTCCACGTTGGCGCTGAACGACTCGTGCAGCCGCTGCCCGGAGACGCTCGAGTCCACATCGATCCAGTAGCTTCCGGCCCGCTCCAGGGGGTAGTGCTCGAGGGGCAGAACATAGCGCCCGTAACGACGCCGCTCCACCGGCTCCGACACGATCTGCTCCGCACCTCCCGGTACCGTCAATACGATGCGCTCGGGGAACTCGGCCACCGATCGGCTGATCGCTTCGCCCACCAGGATGTTGTGCACGCCCGGATCGGGCGCCGTCAGATAATAGACCATCTCGTGGAGCAGGGGCAGATACGTCTTGGGACTCTCGGGGATCATCGACCACGAGGCGTCGGCTGAGGTGGTCACGAGCAAAACTTTGCCACGGCCCACTTCGTGCTCGAGAATGGCCGGAAAGCGCTGGCCCAGAGAATCTGCGAACCAGGCGACGACGCGCGCCGCGGAAGTCTCCTCACCGAGCTGCTCCTCGACGGCGACGAACTGGAAGACCGGTACTTCCAGCAGGACCTTGAGCTTGGGATCGTCGAAGATCTCCAGGATCGGATGGTCGAAAGCAGGCGTGGACACCTGATAGAAAGCGGTGCGATCGCGGCTGCCGTCGTTGCCCATGAGACGCTCCAGGCGCGCCGGGAGCAGCCTTCGGGACGGATCGTCGAAGAGCCGCGTGTTGTAGGCGTTGAGGTCGACCTTGCTCCCCATGAAGAAAACCACCGCGCCGCCACTGGACACATAGTCGAGCAACTCGTCGACGACGCCTGTTGCCAGGCCTTCGACGTCAGCGAAGATCACACAGTCGCAGGGCAAAAAGCTTTCCCGTCCCGAGTTGACCAGCTTGTAGTCGACGGTTTTCGGCTGGAAGACCGTGCCCTGAGATCGGCCCGCGGCGGCCCCGCCGGAGCTCCCCTGCTCTTCGGCGCCGGACACCTCACCGAAGGAGGACGGATCCAGCATGAGCCCGATGATCCCGGTGGCGCGCTCGAAGGGAACGAAATCGTAAGCGCCGTCGACGAGCAGGACGTCGATCGAGTCGCGCACCTCGAAGGAGAGGTAGCGCTCGTCATCCACGGCCAGCCGATCTCCCTCGAGCCGGAAGGAGAGCGAGTGGAACCCGGGCTCGCGGAAGGTATGCGTGAGCTCGGCGGTAGCGCGCCCGCGCGCCCGCACGTCGAAGAGGCGCTGTTCGCTCGTCTTGCCGTCGAGCACGAACGATCCGCGAACGTTGGCCAGATCGCCCTCGCTGTAGTTGGTCACCGTCACGGTGAAGTGCGCCGGAACGCCGGTCACGACGTGTCGATCCAGCGCCACGAGATCGGAGACCGCCAGGTTCGGCCGAATTCCGGAAGCGCTGCTCACATCCACCAGTCGCAGGACGGCGCCCTGTTCCACGGCCTGCCGCAGGAGCTTGGCCGTGCCCTCGCGGGCTTCGAGATCGGAATCACCGAAAAAACGGGCCTGCATGTCGGTGAAGAGAAAAACCTCCACATCCTGCCCGTCGATCTCTGTGATCTCTCCCGCCAGGAGGGGCGCGAGGGTGGCCAGCTCGGCGCGGGACTGCGAGGGATTCTGCAGGAGCGGAACGGCTCCCGGGTTTTCCAGCTTGGAGACGGCGTCGCGGGGCAGGGAACGCAGTGGCACCAGGTAATCGGTCTCCTCGCCGAGGAGGATGCAGGAAAAGGTATCGAGCCTTCCGGTATCGAGCTCGCGCGCCAGATCCTTGATGCGATTCAGGGCGACGTCGAAGCAGCTCTCACCCGGTGTGGACTCGTAGGCCATGCTGTACGAGCGGTCGAGCACGGCCACCACGTCACGCTGCTTGGCCGAAATCGCGGCGAGCAGGCTGTCGGAGGGCACGAAGGGGCGCGCCATGGCGAAAGCCAGGAGCGCGACGATCAAGCAGCGGATGAGGAGCAACAGGAAGTTCTCGAGCCGTAGGCGCCGGCGCCGTTTCTTGTGAGCCCGCAGCAGAAAGGTCATGGCGGCCCAGCTCTTGAGCTGGTAGCGCCGCCGGTTGAGCAGGTGGATCAGCAGCGGCACGGCGAGCAGGGCTGAACCGATGAGCATGGCCGGATTGGCGAAATCGAGACCCATAACGCTGTTTTAGCCTCCCCTCGCCCGGCGACCGGCAGTCCGTCCCGAGCGCGTCGCCAGAAAAGCGGTGAGCGCCACGCCCAGATTCTGACCGGTCTGCAAGAGGGCGTAGTCCACGCCGTTCTGCCGGCACCCGGTCCGCAGGGCGCGGGTATACTCGCCGAAAATCTCCAGATAGGAGGAGCGCAACGCCCGCGGATCGGTCGTCAGGTTGAGCAGGTCCTCCATCCCCTCGAAACGATACATGCGCTGAAAGGGAAAACCGACCTCGTCGTCGTCGAGGGTGTGAAAGACGATGATGTCCTGTTTCTTGGACCGCAGCCGCTTCAGCCCCGCCAGGATCCCCTCCGGCTCGTCGAGCAGGTCGGAGATCACCACGACCATGCCGCGTTGCCGCACACGGGATGCCACGTCGGAGAGAACCGGTCCGATGCCGGTCTTCTCCTCCGGAGCACGCGCCGCCAGGGCCTCGACAACCTTCATGAGGTGACCGGGATTGTTGCTCGGAGGGACGAAGGTCCGCACCCCTTGGTCGAAGATCGCCAGCCCCGCATAGTCCTGCTGTTTCAGGATCAGGTAGACGAGCGATGCCGCCAGGGTCGCGGCGTATCCGTACTTGTCCATGCGATCGTCACCGGCGTAGAGCATCGATCGCGAAGCGTCGACCACGATGTGGCATGTAAGGCTCGTCTCTTCCTCGTAGCGCTTGATGAAGTAGCGGTCCGACTTTGCCAGGACCTTCCAGTCGAGGTGGCGCAGATCGTCGCCAGGCACGTACTCGCGGTGTTCGGCGAACTCCACCGACACCCCGTGAAAGGGCGAGGGGTGCCGACCGGAGAGGAAGCCCTCCACCACGAGCCGCGCGCGCAGCTCGAGCCGCGCGATGCCGCTGAGGACCTTAGGATTCAAATACTTGAGGGAGTTTTCCATCGGAGAGGGTCTCGCTCTTGCTCGGCGGAACGGCTTTCAGGATCTTGTCGACGATCATGTCCGAGGTCACCCCTTCGGCTTCGGCCGTGAAGGTGGTGATCAGGCGGTGCCTGAGAACGGGGTGCGCCATGGCCCGGACATCCTCTCCAGCCACGGCGTATCTCCCCTTGAGCAGGGCGCGCGCCTTGGCCCCCAGAATCATGAACTGGGTGGCCCGCGGCCCGGCGCCCCAGGCCAGGGTGTCGCGCAGGACGTCGGGCGCGTTCTCTCCGGTGCGGCGCGTGATGCGCACCAGCTCCATGGTGTAGCGGATCAGATGCTCTGAGATCGGCACGCGCCTGACCAGTTCCTGCAGATTGGCGATCTCGTCGCTGCCGAGCACGGTCTCCGGCTCCTGGAACTCGTCGGCCGTGGTGCGCACCATGATCTCAAACTCCTCCGCTTCGCTGGGATAGTCGATCATGATGTTGAACATGAACCGGTCGAGCTGGGCTTCGGGCAGGGGATAGGTGCCCTCCTGCTCGATGGGGTTCTGCGTAGCCAGCACGAAGAAAGGCTTCTCCACGACGTAGCGGGTGCCGCCGCTCGTCACCTGGTACTCCTGCATCGATTCGAGTAGCGCCGCCTGGGTCTTCGGAGGAGTCCTGTTGATTTCATCGGCCAGGACCACGTTGGCGAAGACCGGCCCCTTGACGAAGACCAGCTCTCTCTGGCCGGTGCTCTTGTTCTCCTGGATGATCTCGGTTCCGGTGATGTCGGAGGGCATCAGGTCGGGGGTGAATTGGATACGGTTGAAGGAAAGCGAGAGCGTCTTGGCCAGCGAGCTGACCATGAGTGTCTTGGCCAGCCCGGGCACTCCCGTGATGATGCAGTGCCCTCTGCAGAAGAGCGCGATGAGCAGCTCTTCGATCACCTGCTCCTGTCCGACAATGACACGATGCAACTGGGAGTGGATCGCCTCGTAGGCCTCTCGCAGCTTGCCCGCGGCCTGAACATCGTCCTGTGGAATCGCCATGAAATCTCAACTTCCTTTCTCTTCGTCTCTCGAACCGGCGACTGGTACGCCTTTCGCCGGAGAGGGCGATCGACCGTTGTCCCAGCCGGTACTCCTCGATGCCCGCGACGCGAACGCGGACCGATCAGGGAGCGAAAACCAGGATTTGCGTGTTTGATACGGAAATCAAACGCTTTCTGGTGGTAATAATGTTGCCGAAGTGCGGATAGGTCAAGCTCTCGTGCTTTGCACCCCGTGCCGGAGCGGGGAACGCATGGGTCATCAGCCCCTCCGCTCCGAGATCGATCCGGTAGAGATAACGCAAGGTTGGAACGAAAATCGCCGCCTGCGTCAAAAGCGGCTGTCCCGCAATCCTGTCCTCCGGCTCAAAGAGCTCGCTCTCCCAGACCAGCGCTCCCGATCGCTCCGCGGCGGCGACATAGTTGCGTCCCCCCTCGCGGGCGGTGAAATAGAAGAGCTCTCCATCGGTACCGATGAAGGCGACGAAACGACCTCTCTCGATGGGATCGTCCAATATGATATAGCCTGCCGGATCGGGCGAGTACGCCAGAGAATAGAGAAAACGCGAATCGGCGGGTGCAAAAACGAACCGGCCGCCCTGCAGCAGGGGCAGGGAATCGCACCAGCCGCCAGTGTCGCGAAAGTAGGCCCGCGTGTAGACGTCGGGGTCTTGGGCGTAGATCCGGTTGTACTTCATGAGCCACAGGATCTCGCCGGAACAGGCGTCCACGGCAGCGGAGACGCCGAGATTGGAAAGGCAGTAGAGCGTCCCGCCGCGCTCCACGAGCGGCGCGCCGAGCTCCACCTTGTCGCGTGCGACGTTGCTGCCAGACCCGATCCTGGTGCCGAAGCGCTGAACTTCCACGCCGGAGCAGAGAAAGCTCTTGAAGAGCAGGTCCCCATTTCGAGCATCGAAGCAGAAAAGCCACGATTCGGCCTGCTCATCCTGGTGATGGGTTCCCAGGAGATAGACCCGTTGCGCCACCACCACCGGCGCGCCGGAAAAGGCGGCGGCGGCCAGGATCGGATCCTCCTTCTCTCGGGCAGGGGAAAAACGCGCTTTGGGCGTGGTGGAGCGGGCGGCACCCCGCAGCCACAGACAGGTCCCTTCGCAGCTGAGATCGAGGGCCAGCAGGGTTCCGGTGTGATCGGCGAGGAAGCTGCCGTGACGATTGCGGTAGTTGAGTGTGACGAAGAGCCGCCCCCCGGCCACGGTTCCCGCGTAAGTCACGTTCTCCAGCTCGGCCTCCTCGTCCCCGAAGAGCAGGCTCCAGTCCCAGGTGAGCGGCCCGAAAGCGACGGCACCGGTCTCCAGATCGAGGGCGTGCAGCCGGTGTTGATCAAAGGCGTAGATCCGTCCCCCATCGACCACGGGATAGACCTGAGCGGCGAGCCGGGTGGCGCTGGAGCTCCGCCGGTGCAGCGAGTTGATGGAGAGCGGCGAGGGCAGAACTTCGTCGTCGTCAGCGGTCAGAGTGTAGCGCCAGAGGAGGTTCAAAGTTCCGGCATCAAAGCAGGGCAGTCTGGCCCGCGAACGGGCGCCTCCCCGGGTGGGCCAGCCACCCTCGGCGCCCTCATCGCCGTGCTCGAAAGCGGCGCGGCCGAGTGCGTCGACCACCGGAGAGGCAGCCACGACCACACCCCGGTGGTAGATAGAGCCGGTAATTCGCATCTCGAGGGCTTCCTCGACGTGGCCGCTCTGAAGCAGGCAGAGGTAGAGAGCCGCCCTGATCTGATCGCGCTCCTCGGGGGAGGGTTCCACCGCCTCTGACGCCGAACCGTGTTCGTCTGTCGAACCGGCATCCAGCAGCGCGGCATCCTCGAGGTAGCGGTTGTAGCTGGTGATGGCGGCGAGGAAATCCCCCCGTTCGCGGGCCAGGTCTCCGACCCTTTTCAGGGCCTGGAAAGCCGCCGCGGTCAGCGGCAAACGCGCGGCCAGTTCGCGCAGAGCGACGTCGTCACGATGCCGGAACCCCGCTGCCAGCAAACGCATGGCTTCGTCGGCGACGGCCTCGGTGTAGAGACGAAAGCCCTTCGGTGGCAGGTCGGCCAGCCTGTGACGGGCGGCGTTGCGGCCGGTGAGATAGGTTCGATCGCCGAAGGCTACGAGGGCATCGCCACCCCGCTTGAGGGCCCGCACGAGGTTGTTCACCACGACCGGAAAATTCTCGTCCGCCAGCGCCTCGTCGGCGAGGGCGAAGAGGGTTTTCAGCTCGTCATCGTCGGTCTTGACATAGCTCGTGTTCCGGAAATCACTGCGCTCGTCGACCCGGTTCTGCGCCTGGATCTCAAAGATCGTAGTGCTCGCCAGGATCAGCGATAGGAGCAACAATGCATGTGTGCGGCACTGAGTCATGATGGCTACTGTCCTGAGACATCCCATGCGGCGTGAGTCGAGGCGCCTCGCATCATGGGCCGAGGGTGAGCCGCGGCTACTGCCCGACGAGGATCTCTCCTTCGCGCTTGGCCCCCCGGAACTGCTTGCGAAGCTCGTTCTCCACGGTGATCGCGTCCCCGTCGAGGGCCCGCAACAGGCTCTCCGTTCGCTCGATCTCGTATCCCAGGGCTTCGAGCTCGGCTTTCGCGCGGGTTTCGACGGGACGCAGCGCCTTGCTGCTGCGGATCGCTGGAAGAGTGGACGAGAAGAAGAGCAGGAGCAGGACGGCCACGACAGCCCAAACGGGTGCGTACTTGAGGAGAACCCCTGACAGGGTCCCATCGACCGGATTGTCACTCTTCATCTCGGCTCTTCTTTCAGGAGAGAGGCGTTTTCAACAGCCCCCTGCCGTAAACCGCAACCCCCCCCAGCTCCTCTTCGATCCGGAGCAGCCGGTTGTACTTGCACACCCTGTCGGTGCGGGAGAGCGAACCTGTCTTGATCTGACCGGCGTTGGTGGCCACCACCAGGTCTGCGATGGTCGTATCCTCCGTCTCCCCCGATCGGTGGGAGACCACGCAGGTGTAACCGGCCTGCCAGGCGAGATTCATGGTTTCCAGGGTCTCGGTGAGGGTTCCGATCTGGTTGATCTTGACCAGGATCGAGTTGCAGATGCCTTTCTCGATCCCCTGTTGCAGACGCACCGGATTGGTGACGAAGAGATCGTCGCCCACGAGCTGAACGCCCTCGCCCAGAGCGCGGCTGAGCTCCCGCCAGCCGTCCCAGTCGTCCTCGGCCATGCCATCCTCGATAGAGATGATCGGGTAGTCCTTGACCCATTGGGCGTAGAATTCGACCATCTCGGCTGCGCTTTTGCGCGGCTTGTCTTCGGCTGCGAGCTGATAGGCGCCGTCGCGATAGAATTCGCTCGCCGCGGCGTCGAGCGCCAGAAAGACCTGCCGGCCCGGTTCGTAGCCGGCCTTATCGATCGCCTCTAGAATCACCTCGATCGCTTCGACATTCGATCCTAGGTTCGGCGAGTACCCGCCCTCGTCTCCGACCGAAGTGCTGAGACGTTTCTCTTTGAGCACCTTCTTGAGGTTGTGAAAGATCTCGGCGCCCATGCGCAGCCCCTCGCGGAAGCTTTCGGCTCCCACGGGCATGATCATGAACTCCTGGATGTCTACATTGTTATCGGCATGCGAACCGCCGTTGAGGATGTTCATCATTGGAACGGGAAGAGTGATGGCCATGATGCCGCCGAGGTAGCGGTAGAGCGGCAGCATCATGGCTTCGGCGCTGGCCCGCGCGGCGGCGATCGACACCGCCAGCATGGCGTTGGCGCCCAGCCGGCTCTTGTTCTCTGTTCCGTCGAGCTCGATGAGCATCTTGTCGAGCTCCCCCTGTCTCGTGGCGTCGAAGCCCCGTAGCGCGTCGGCAATGTCGGTCTCGATGTTCTCGACCGCTCTCCTCACGCCCTTGCCGAGGTATCGGCCCTCGTCGCCGTCACGCAGCTCGAGTGCTTCATGGGTACCCGTGGATGCGCCTGACGGGACGATTCCGGTCCCGATCGCTCCGCACTCCAGCGCGACCACCGCTTCGACCGTGGGGTTGCCCCTCGAATCCAGAATCTCCCGCGCCTTGATGTCATGAATGCCTGTCATGATAACCTCTTGTGATGTATCAACACTCCGGAGAGTTCGCCGTGGGACGTGAAAAAGAAAACCGGCTCTCCCCTGAGTCGACTTCCTGTGTTATTCTGCCATCGATGGAACATTAACGACTGCATCATGATTCTGTCAAATCACAATTTAAATAGAATGACCCCCAGAGCTGTGCTCGCGCTCGGCACCAACATCGAACCCCGCAAAGGACATCTCGTCCAGGCCGTGGCGGGTCTGCGCAACCTGCCGGGCACGCAGGTACTGAACATCTCCAAGGTCTACGAAACCGAACCGGTAGGCGGACCACCCCAGGATCTCTTCCTCAACGCCGCCTTGCTGATTGCGACCGAGCTGGCTCCCATCGACCTGCTCACGCGGCTGGAACGGCTCGAGAACGATCTGGGGCGTACGCACAAGGGGGGCGCGCTCCCCAGAACCATCGATCTCGATATCATCTTCTACAACGGCTTGCGGATCGCCGGTCCCGAGCTGGAGATCCCCCATCCTCGGTTCCGGGAAAGGGGTTTTGTTCTGCAACCGCTCGCGGATATAATCCCGAGGTTTAGAGATCCCGTGACGAACAACAAGGTCGAAGACCTCCTCCGGCGTTGGGTCGGTTCGGGCGGGCGACCCGCCACGGGTCACGACTGGCTCGAGGATCTGTAGACTATGGAGATTCTGACCGACAGCGACAGCATGCGCCGGTGGAGCTGGGCGATGCGCTCCAAGGGCAAGACCGTGGGCCTCGTACCCACGATGGGCAAGCTCCACGATGGTCACCTTTCGCTGGTGCGTGGATCCTTGCGGGAGTGCGACGTCACTGTGACCTCCATCTTCGTCAATCCCACGCAGTTCGGCGCGAACGAGGACCTGGACCGCTACCCCCGTGATCTCGACGGCGATCGCAGGCTCCTCGAACGTGAGGGCTGCCACGCCCTGTTCACAACGACTCCCGAAAAGATGTATCCGAAGGGCTTCGAAACCTGGGTGATCGTCGACAAGCTGCCCCGCCACCTCTGCGGCCTCAAGAGGATTGGTCACTTCCGCGGCGTCACCACCGTTGTGACCAAGCTCTTCAACATCGTATCCCCCGACCGGGCCTTCTTCGGATGGAAAGATGCCCAGCAGGCCCTGATCATTCGCAGAATGGTCCAAGATCTCAACATGCAAACCGAGATCAGAATCATGCCGATCATCCGCGATGAACAGGGGCTGGCGCTCTCGAGCCGCAACGCCTTCCTGAGCCCGGCGGAGCACCGCGTCGCGCTGCGCATCCCTCGAGCTGTCGAGCTGGCCAAGGAGCACTACCGGTCTGGAGGCCGCGACGGGCGGGAGCTGCTGCGCCAACTCACGGCTCACTTCCACGGGATCGACGGTCTCGCCGTTGATTATATATCGCTGGTGCGCATCGAGGATCTGGAAGACACCGACGTGTTGGGGCCGGGCACGGTGCTGGCGCTGGCTGTGTTCGTGGGCGACACACGGCTCATCGACAACTGTCGTTTTCACGATGAGCCTTACCGTTCGAAGCGATGATGAGACCCGACGCCCACGGGATGGAAGTAGACGTTCACAGCGAAGCGCTGCAGGTACCCGTACACAAAGCCCCGGAAGAACACATGCTGAACGGAAACGAGTACGTGTACCGCAACAAAACCGACCGACCACATCGTCAACCGGACGCCTGACGGCGCAGGTTGCGACCGTTGTCAGGTAGAACCGCCTTGCTGGGTGTTAGAGCCAGTTAATCCAAGGAGCTACCAGGGGAGCCTCAGCGAAGGGTATCAGGTAAGAGGTCGTCGTCCTCGACGGCGAGACCATTCCCGTTACGACCCAACTCCGTCTCTAGAGCAACGATCGGAATCCACCATGCTCATCGAAAAACTCGGCGCTCAAAAGGTGCAGATCGACGCCCCAGCCAAGATCAACCTCTTCCTCGAAGTCACCGGGCGCAGGCCGGACGGCTATCACGATCTGGAAACCATCATGCATTCGGTGGATCTCTACGACCGGATTTGTATCGACCGCGCGGACCGGGGCGTCGAGTTGACCTGCAGCGGCATACCCTGCGGCTCGATCGAAGGCAACCTGGCCTATCGTGCAGCCGATCTCTTCTTCCAATCCGTAGCCACAGGAGCCGGTGCCTCGATCCACCTGAAAAAAAACATTCCAGTCGGCGCCGGATTGGGTGGCGGTTCATCGGACGCAGCCGGTGTGCTCATCGGCTTGAACGTGCTCTTCGGTTTGCCCCTCTCACGAAGCCGGCTCATCGCTCTCGGTGCACAGCTCGGTTCCGATATCCCCTTCTTTTTTTTCTGCGGCACCGCGCTCTGCCGCGGGAGGGGAGAGATTGTGGAACCACTTTCAAGTAGTAACACCTACAGTTTTTTCCTCATCTACCCCGGATTTCCCTCTTCCACAAGAAAGGTTTATCAAAACTTAAAATTAGACTTGATAAAAAGTAAGAAAGATTGTATGTATTTTGTAACGATACTGAGGCACGGAAATATTAAGGAATTTTACTTAAATTTTTTTAACCGTCTTCAGAGAACCGCTTTTGAGGTCACACCCCGCTTGGAAATTTTTTGGAGGGCACTAGAAGAAGCAGGTCTGGGTCGTTTCACCCTATCGGGCTCGGGTTCGAGCTTTTTTCGGGCTATTAACGATTCCGAAAGAGAATTGAACTTTCCGGATAGTATTCGAGGGGAATATCCGATGAAGATAATTATCGTAAGGAGTAGTGCACCGATCAGATTATGAAGTTCGGTAGGGGGTTAGGCAAGATGAAGATCACCGAGGTACGCGTTAAGCTCATGAGTGATCGAGACGAGAAGCTCAAAGCATTTTGTACCGTTACGTTCAACAACAGCTTCGTCGTTCGTGACATCAAGATCATCGAAGGCTCCAGCGGTCCGTTCGTCGCAATGCCGAGCCGCAAGGTGACGGATCATTGCAGCAAGTGCGGCGGGAAAAACCACTTGAGAGCCAAGTATTGCAATGAATGTGGAGCACGCCTCGATTCCAACCGTATGAAGAGATTCAAAAGAGGGCGCGCACGGCTGCATACCGATATCGCGCACCCCATCAATTCCGACTGCCGAGAGTGGATTCAGTCCGAGATCATCACCGCATTTCAACAAGAGCGGCAGTTGGCGAGCCAGCCTGGCTATGTTCCTATCGACATCGACACCGACGACTACTATTTCAACGAAGAGTTGAAGGACGGTAGCGCGCCGAGTCCGCCCAAACCCGCTCGTGGTCGCGAACGTTCGAGGGATGGGAACAGCGAAAAAGATTCTTTCAATACAGGAATCTATTGATCCGGCTCGAACGTTTCTGACGATACTCACAGACTCACAGGTCGACCCGTTCCACGGATCGATCTGTGCTCGTCAAACGGCGTCTCATCAATCGGCAGGGATGTGACGTTCAAATCATACGGATCGGACCGATCTGAATCTAAATTCCGCGAAGAATTTGCGAACGCGAAAGATCACAAGCCCTCAAGCCAATCGAAATGCGCTCTTGCGGCCTGCTGTGCGAGATGCGACTATTCCCCCCATGAGACCACGACTTCGTGATGTCGCCTTTGTGGGATGTGGTGCTGCGGGCCGCCCGATCGGCAGGCTGCTGCATCTTGGAGGTGTGGCCATCGCGGGAGTGCGCTGTCGAACAGCGGAGTCGAGCCGGCAAGCCTGCGAGACGGTCGGGGCAGGAGTACCGGTGAACTCGCCGGCAGAGGCGGCGCGTTCCTCGAGCACCCTGATCATCGCCACACCGGACCGTCTGATAGGTCAGATCGACGAGGAGGTGGCGCCCGCCTGCCATCCCGAAGGGGTGGTTTTGCATCTCTCGGGGGCTCTGCCCTCCACGATCCTCGCCCGATCACGTGAAAGAGGCGCAGCCGTCGGATCGATGCATCCCCTGCAGTCATTCACCGATCTGGAAAAAGCTCAAAAGCACATCGCCGGATCGATCTTCGCTTGTGAAGGCGACCGGCCGGCCCTGGATCGAGCCCACCAGATCGCGGTGCTGCTCGGGGCGCAGCCGATCTCGATCCGCACCTCGCGCAAGCCGCTCTACCACGCCGCCGCCGTGGCGGCATCCAATTTCCTCGTGGCGATCCTGACCCTCAGCGTGGACCTGATGGAGCGAATGGGGATGGACCGGGTGACGGCTTTGCGATCGCTGATGCCGCTCATCAGAGGTACTCTCGAGAACGCCGCGGCCCAAGGCGTGCCCGAGGCGCTCACCGGACCGGTGGAGCGGGGCGACGTGAACACCATCGAGGCCCACATGACGTCGATCCACGACGACTGCCCGCACCTCGAAGAGCCCTACTCTATCCTTACACGGTTGACCATCGAGGCGGCAGCGCGCAAGGGCTCACTGGATAGCGCCACCGCAGCGAGCCTGGTCGCGATGCTGGAGAAGTTTGAGGGGTGAGCCAGCGCGGTGAGTGTTCATTGTGGTAATCTACGGTACCCGAACCAACGGCTTGGGAGTCTGCTGTAGCAGTGTCTCACTCTGGTAGTCCAAGAGCAAGCTGAGCTCCCAGTCGGTTGCAGAGTGAGCTGCTCACCACGCCGCGGATGCTGACTCGAGACGGGACACAGCAGCCGCGCAGCCGCGAAGAACGCCACCGCTGCTAACGATTGCGGCGATGCAGTGTCCCACGCTGAGCTATCGGCCGGGAAGGTCGGTAATAAGCTTTGACTACTTGTCCGTGATCGTGTGGTAGCGATCCACCGCTAGCCTCGTCAGGAACTCGCTCCGGCCGTGAGGCCACTGGATCGAGGCGTTGACGTGCTTGCGATGAGATCCCAACCCGAAATGGACCACCATGTCATCCTGGGAACGGCCCCGACCGCCCAAAACCTCCCGCACCATGCTGCGACCGTCGACGTCCACGGTGACGCGGGCGTTGATCGCCGTTACGTTGCAATTCTTGCCGATCAGTCTGAAACCGATCCAGTGATTCTCGTTCCCCGAGTTCTCGAAGAGCTGTCCCGTCTCTCCGCTCGCGAAGAGATCGAGATCGCCGTCGCTGTCGACATCGGCGAGAGCACAGCCTTCAGCCCGCACGGCACCCAACCCGGCCAGCCAGGTCACATCCTGGAATCGTCCCTGGCCGTCGTTGATGAAGAGACGCAGGCCTCCACCCGGCGCTTCCCCGCACGAGAGGAAGAGGTCGAGATCGCCGTCGTTGTCGAGGTCGCCCAGGGCGCCGCCGCTGTGGTACTCCTCGGTGAAGAGACCGGACGAGGAGAACCGGTCGTCAAAGACGTACTCGGGCCGCCCGCCGTTGAAACCGAACTGGCTCGTGTTGGCGAAGGCGCGCTCCCCGAAAGGCGCGATATTGCTGAGAAAGAGATCGATCGCCCCGTTACCGTCGCAGTCACCTGCCAGGACGGCTTGCGTGCTTCCGTATCTGCGATGAAAGCCCTTTCCGCGCACCCCGGCAGCCGCTCCCACCTCCACGAAACGGGGGATCGCCCCGGCTTCGAGGGTTCCCGAGCTTTCATTGCGCCAGAGTGAGTTGGGGTGGAGTTCGGTGTTGGCCACCACGATATCCCGGTCACCGTCACCGTCGTAGTCGACGATCAGCACACTCTCGGCGTTGAGCGGCCAATCGAGGCCGATGCCCGCGTCGGTGTCCACACTCTCGAACGCGCCCCCACCCTTGTTGATCAGAATGGTGTCCTGGCAACCTTTCACAACACCCGTTCCGTCGCCGCCGGACGGGAAGCGATGCCCCAGGTAGAGATCGATGAATCCGTCGCCATTCAGATCGCCGAAAGACGCGGCCGCAGTCGGCAACGCCGCGACGGGGCTGACGTCCTTCGCAGTGAGATCGCTGAACCCTCTCTTACCCCGGTTCTCGAAGAAACGACCGCGGATGCCGCTCATGGCGCTGAAGATGAAAATATCCAGATCGCCATCGTTGTCCCAGTCGGCGAACAACCCGCCGGCGGGCTCCTGGATGCCGCTGAACCCGGTCTCCGCCGTGATGTCCTTGAATCCCTTGCGTCCTTCGTTCCGATAGAGCGTCTTGCCCCCCACGAGGAGGTCGGGATCGCCGTCTTGATCGATGTCACCGAAGGCTGCTCCTCCGCGGCCGCCGACAGCCGCCTTCCCGGTCGCGGCGGTGAAGACGACCGGATCGCTCCACCCGGCGACGCGGACGGCCAGGTGGCCTCGCAAGGTCCCCGCCGCACCGCGGTCGGCAGCAAAGAGTTTCTGCATATCGCGCTCCAGATCGGCGTCGCTGCCGAGGGCCGCGATCGTGGCGTAGAACATCTCGAGCGCCAGGGCCGACTCCCCCAGACGTTCGAGAGCCATTCCCGCCAACCGGGTAATCCGGGCCTCTACTCCCCGGTCGCGCGCGTCGCGGCCCTGCGGCAAATCGAGCGCCTCCTTGAGAACCATGAGACTCTTGACGTTCTCGTCCGACTCCAGGTATACCCGCCCCAGATCGAGCAGCAGCTCTTTCGAGTCGCCCCGAAGCTGACGCGCCTTTTCCAGCGAGCTCACCGCCTTTTCACGATCTCCGGCGGCCGCGAGAACCCGTCCCATGAGGCGCAGTGCAACGGGATCGACTTTAGCCTCTGCGCCACGGGCATTCAGAATCTCGAGCGCCCGCTCGAGGAAACCGGCCTCGAAATTGGCCTGCGCCAGGGTGAGGGACAACTCGGGCAGTGAAGCCTGAAATTCGGAAGCCTTCTGCAGCCATTCGAGCGCCCCATCGATGGCGCCGAGGCGCAGCTCGGCGAGGCCGGTGTAGTAACAGGCCTTGCACTTGGCCAACTCGTCGTTCGCGCCCTTATTGATCTCCAGGCGTCCCTTCCAGGTGAGGGCATAACGCTTGAGCTTCTTGTCGTAGCGTGTATCGTCGGGAAAGAACGCCTTGCATTTGGAGAGCTCGAAGATGGCTCGTTCGAACTGCGACTGGGCGAAATAGCCTTCCGCCAGGGTTTCCAGGATGATCACGTCATTGGGGGCGATGTCGAGCGCCATGAGTGCGAACTCCACCGCCAGCCTACCGTCGTAGAACCGGGGATCCTGAGCGGTGGCATAGAGCCTGGCGAGCGCCTCGAGAGCATCCACGTTGTCGGGATCCTCGTCAATGATCGTGTTGTAGTGGCTGATCGCTGTCCGGTAGTCGCCCTGCTCGATCGCGCCGTCCGCGTCGTACATGAGCTGGTTCCACCGCGCTTCATCACCGAAGGCAGCGCCCATGGCGCCTGCAAGAAAAAGGACAATGAGAAACTTGAGCGTCATCACTCAGACTCCAAATTTGATTGCCTCGCTTGTCGCGCGGCTTGCGAGCTCGCTGGAGACCAGGAGATCGGAATAAACCAGAAAAGGGTCAACTCCCGCGTGTCGTCTCCGGTCTCGAAGGTGAACATATCACTCAACAAGCCCCACCGTTTCCAATCGATCCCCCGTGCAAAGGATACGATCGGCCAGACATGATGGCTTTCTTTTACATCGTTCCTGAAATGCCAGTAGAGCGGAAAAAAAACCGTTCGCCCCTCGCTGCCGTCGTGCCGCCAGTGGCGCTGGTAGAGGGCGATCTTTTCGCTCGCCAGGAGCTTGAGGAGCTGGAAATCGCTGTATCCTCCGAGATCGTTCCCTCCGGCAAGCTGGACCAGATTGAGCACGTTCAACAGCTCGAAGGCGACGCGCCGCTCGTCGTCGCCCGGCTCGGGAGGTTGCCCCCACTGCAGGTCGAAGAGCTTCACCAGACCGAGCACGTCTCCCACGCGGAGGCGATGGCGCGGGCCGTCCTGCGCGAAATGAACGAGCGGAAAGACGAGGACCTCGGCCCGTCCCACCTGGTCACGGGGCGCGAATCGGATCAGCGGAAAGAGCGGATGATAGATCGTGCGTATGCCCCTCTTTTGAACCCCGGTCAGCAACAGAAAGGAGTCCTCACTGAAAGGCTGCCGCCGAACATAGCGCAGCGGCGGAACGAGCAGGGAGGCGTCGTTTCCGGGGCCGCGGGTGGAGAAATAAAAGGGGAAGACATGGGTGTGCGAACTTTCGCCATCGACGTCCCGCTGAAAAAGCCCTCCCAGGAGATTCACACCCCATGAGGCTCCCGACCCGTCGCGGCTGTAGCGGCCCAGCACCGGAACGTTCCACAGATCCTCGCGCTCCGGCCTGTCCGGCAGCGTGCAGGACCACAGAAAGAGCCCCACGAAAACCACGCAAAGAAAGCGTCCTCTGCTCCAGGGATCCACCATTCCTCCTTCGGTGACCGGACATCGTTCGGGACGTGACATGCTTGATAGACCGCCCATCGATCCGAGTTTACCCTGTTTCTCATGAAGGCTCAAAGCAGATCCTGCGCGGCATGAGGCGCGCGCGGAAATCGAGAGCGTTTCGCGGGGCAGAGCTGCTTTTCCCTGCGCCTCCGGCGGGTTAAGATACACCCTAGAAAGGTGCCGCCAATGGAACATCCAAGCTCAGAAAGACTCTCCAGAGCCGCAGGCCGGCGGTCACGATCGCAAGACCTCGACCGGATCGTCCGGGATCTGATCGAAAGCCGAAGGACGCGCGGCCTCGTCGCGGCCTGGAAGGAGATCCCGCCACGCGCGGCACGCTACGCACCCTTCCCGCAAGCCCTGCATCCGGAGCTCCTTCGAGCCTTGCGTTCGCGGGGCATCTCACGGCTCTACACGCACCAGGCGCAAGCCTTCGACGAGGTGGCTGCGGGCCGGCACGTGGTGGTGGTGACGCCGACCGCCTCGGGCAAAACGCTCTGCTACAACCTGCCCGTGCTGCACGCCATGCTCAGTGATCCCACAGCACGGGCGCTCTACCTCTTCCCCACCAAGGCGCTCTCCCAGGACCAGGTGGCCGAGCTCCACACCTTCATCGAGAGCCTCGAGATACCCATCGGCACCTTCACCTACGACGGTGACACGCCGCGCGCCGCACGTAAAGCGGTGCGTGAGAAGGGGCATCTCGTGGTGACCAATCCCGACATGCTGCACGCAGGGATCCTGCCCCACCACACCCGATGGCAGAAGATCTTCGAGAACCTGCGCTACGTGGTCATCGACGAGATGCATATCTACCGCGGCGTCTTCGGCAGCCAGGTGGCCAACGTGATCCGACGGCTCCGGCGCATCTGTCGCTTCTACCGCTCCGACCCGCGCTTCATCCTGGCCTCGGCCACGATCGCCAACCCCGGAGATCTGGCGCGCCAGCTCATCGAAGAGCAGCCGGTGGTCATCGACGAGAACGGCGCCCCGCGAGGGCGCAAGCTCTTCGCGCTCATCAATCCACCGGTGATCAACGAGCAGCTCGGCATCCGCGAAGGCGCGTTGAGCGCGAGCCGCAAGCTGGCCCGGCGGTTCCTCTCGCAGGGGCACCGCACGATCCTCTTCGCCCGCACCCGCCTGGCGGTGGAGGTATTGACGCGCTATCTCAAGGAAACCTTGGAGCGCAGGCGTCTCGAAGACGGGATCATCCGCGGCTACCGGGGAGGATACCTGCCGCGCGTGCGACGCGCCATCGAGAAGGGGCTGCGCGAAGGTGAAATCCTGGGCGTGGTCTCCACGAACGCCCTCGAGCTGGGCATCGACATCGGCCATCTGGAGGTGGCGATCCTGGCCGGCTACCCAGGCACCATCGCCAGCACCTGGCAGCAGTCGGGCCGCGCGGGCCGCCGCAGCGACTGTTCGGCGGCGTTCCTCGTGGCCTCCGGCCACCCTCTCGACCAGTATGTAGTCAGGAACCCCGCTTACTTTTTCGACCGCAGCCCGGAGCATGGATTCATCAACGCCGACAACCTGCTGATCCTCCTGAGCCACATCAAGTGTGCCGCCTTCGAGCTGCCCTTCGAGCAGGGCGAACGCTTCGGATCGGAGAATCTCGAGGAGATCCTGGCGTTCCTCGAGGAACAAGGCGTGCTGCACCGCGCAGGCCGGCGCTGGCACTGGATGCAGGATTCCTATCCGGCGGACAACGTGAGCCTGCGCAGCGCCTCGGCGGAGAACTTCCTCGTCGTCCATCGGGAGGCGGGTGACAAGCAGATCATCGCCGAGGTCGACTTCAAGAGTGCCGCCCTGACCCTCTATCCAGGTGCCATCTACATGGTGGAAAGCGAGTCCTTCGTGGTGGAGGAGCTCGATTTCGAGAACCACCGCGCCTATGTGCACACCTCCAAAGCCGATTACTACACCGAAGCCATCGACTACACCCGTGTGCGCATCCTGGACATCTTCGGCTCGCTCCACGACGGGCCGGCGCTGCGGGAGCATGGCGAGGTCCACGTGCTGACCCATGTGTCGGGTTTCAAGAAGATCAAGTTCTACTCGGCCGAGAACGTGGGCTACGGCGAAGTCAATCTACCTGACAGCGAGATGCATACGAGCGCCTTCTGGATCACCCTGGCCGAGGTGGCACTGGAGCGGCTCGAGCTCCCGCGCACCACGCTGGTCGACGGCATCGCTGGCGTGGCCGGCGCGATGCGTTCGGTGGCCGCTTTGATGATGATGTGCGATGTGCGCGATCTGCAGATCAGCGTGGGTGACAAGTCGGCCTCGTGGCACACCACGCAGCTCGTCGAGCCGGCGCGTAAGGGCCGCTACCTCTCGCGCCGCGACGAGACCTGGATCCCTGTCGAGATCGACGGTCTGGAAGCCTTCGAGCCCACCCTGTTCCTCTACGAGGCCTACCCCGGCGGCACGGGCCTGGCGCCGGAGATCCACCGCCGCAGCGACGACCTGCTGCAAAACACCCGCGAGTTGATCGCCAACTGTGCCTGCCCCTCCGGCTGCCCCTCCTGCGTGGGGCCCGTGGCCGAGGGATCGGAACGGGTCAAAAGGACGGCGCTGAAGATCCTCGAGGTGCTCTGCGGCGGGCACGCGAGTCGGACGGACGCAACGTCACCAGGTGGTGAGTCATGAGCGACCTGAGAGATCGGTTGCGCCGCCTGAGCGGCGCGCAGGAGAGCGAGCGCCCCGGCGAAAAGCGGCGCGTCATCTCCGAGCTCCGGCAACGCTTGAAAGAGCTCGAACACCCCGTCTCGCGCCTGGAAGACGACGAGGGCGAGGGTGACGCCGTCGTTCATGGACCGGAGGGGGGCGCCACCCTGGACGTGGGTGCCTGCGTGCCGGGGGAGCGGATCGAGATCGACGAAGACCAGGTCTTCGTGGCCTCAACCGCGTACCCCCTCGAGCACGGCCATGGAACCTTCCGCCTCGATGAGGCCGAGGATCTCTCGCAAGCCGACATGGCTCAGGCGTTCGGGGAGGTGCGGGCACCGGGCTGCCGGCGCAAGGGGATTCTATACATGGACACCGAGACCACCGGTCTCGCCGGCGGCACCGGCACCTACGCCTTTATGATCGGAGTCGGCTACTTCGAAGAGAACGGTTTCCGGATCGAACAGTTCTTCCTGGAGGATCTCGACGGGGAAGAAGCCCTGCTGAGAACCTTCGAGCGGCGGGCGCGGAAGTTTCAGTGTCTCGTCACGTTCAACGGACGCGCCTACGACGTTCCCCTGCTGAACTCGCGCTTTGTCCTCTCGCGGCTCCCGGCTCCATTCCCCGGCATGCAACACATCGACCTGCTCCCCCCTTCACGCCGTCTGTTCCGCCGCCACCTGGACAACTGCCGTCTCGTGACCTTGGAGGACGAAGTGCTCGGCGCGAGACGCGACGGCGACGACATCCCCGGCGCCCTGATCCCCGGTGTCTACTTCGACTACCTGAAAACGGGCGATGGCGCGGCGCTGGGCCCGATCTTCGATCACAACCGCGACGATATACTCAGCATGGTGAGCCTGCTGAACCGTATCGTGGCAATGCACCGGGCGCCCTACGAGTTTCCCGTTCACCTGGCCGACATCGCCCGACTCAGAGAGTTCCGCGACGGTCGAGAGGCGATCGAGCTCTACCTGGCCGCGGCCGAGTATGCCAGCGATGAGCGCGAGGTCTACGACTGCCTGTGGCGCGCATCGTTGCCGCTCAAACGGAGCGGGCGGTTCGAAGAGGCCTGCGCGCTCTGGAGACGCATGCTGCCCATGGCCGATGAGCTCGATCCCCGTCCTTACGAAGAGCTGGCCAAACACCTGGAACACCGTTGCAAAGAGTTCCGGCAGGCCCTCGAGGTCACCGAGCAGGCGCTCTGCCGCATTCCGCCCTACGCGGTAAGCCTCCTGGGACGGCTCGAGCATCGCCGCCGCCGACTGGAGGCGCGGATCGCCAGGGAGAAGGGGTACTGAGCAGCGGCAACGTGCTGAAAAAACCGGTATTTTCCGTAAGTATTCCGAGGCAAATGACGAAGATTAGGATAAAGATGTATCTTTTTCGTCTCCTCATCGACGCCGAGCACAGGATACGCCCATGCAGAGCGGCAGCCACAAGACCGATCATTGCCTCGCGACGGGAGGTTTTTCACTGGTCGCGATGATGACCGTTCTGGCCGTGATCATGGGCCTGGCTGGCCTCGTGGCGCCCCTGATGACCGACAAAGTCGATCAGGCGCGCAAGGAGTGCGCCCGCGCCGACCTCGATCGCATCGCAGCGGCTATTCAGGCGTACATCGAAGATACCCTGACCTACCCCACCGGCACCTGCGGCGCGGCAACCTACCATTTCCTCTTCTCCGAAGGCACCCTGCCCCTGGGCAATCCTCTGGCCAGCGGCCCCGGTCTGACGCTCCACGAGCTGCTCGACAGCGGCGACTACGGCGGCGCAGGCTGGCGGGGACCCTACCTCGGTTCGATCACTCACGATCCCTGGGGCAATGCCTATCTGGTGAACTGCCACGGGTATTTTCAAGGCGCTGAGCGGATCTTCATCCTCTCACCCGGCCCCGACCACACCGTGGACACCGCGCCTACGGCCTGTTCGGCCCGTGGCGACGACCTTCTGCTGCTCATCGACGGGTAAGGCTCGAAGTCGCACCGCCGAAATCGTGCCGCCGTCACCAGCTAATCTCCACGAGACGTCCCCACTTTGTCTCCGTAGGACTTCCGGTTCTCCACCGAAGGACACGAAGAAGCACGAAGAGTCAGAATACCTTGTTTCGAATGGTCTCGGCTTGCCCTCATCCTTCGTGATCTTCGTGCTGCTGCTCACCACGCTGCTGCTGCTAACACGTGAAGCAAGGCAGTGTCCCAACGCTGAGGGATGGGGTGGCGAAGCCTGGATGTGATCCATCACAAACGTTCCGGGCTTGACAGTCTCGCTGTTCGATTCGAAGATGTATGCGAGTTCCGGCCGGGAAAGCCTCGTTCGCGTCGCACCCAACCCGTGGAGTCGGCCTCCATTCCTGAATCCATCCTGCCTTCTGGATGGTTTCAGGCTATGATGATAGGAAATCCCAGACTCTTCGTCTTGCAGGTCGACGGCAGAAGAGACCGGCCTGGAGCGATGGCAAAAACCCTCGAAAGGGAAAGAGTCCATGAAGATCGTCGTCACCGTTCTGGAAACTCTGGCAGCCCGCCGCCTCACGATCTTCCTCATGGGACTTGCAGCGGTGGTCATGGCCAGGTTCACCATCCTGGAAGCCCTGGAGAAAACGGGTGAAACCCCGTTTCGGCTCTATCTCGCGCCTGGGTTCGTCACACTCCTCTGGATCATCTGGCTCAACTTGATCTGCAACGCCGTTCACCGGACCTGGTGGCAGCTCAAAAAGATACCGGGCATCATGGTTCACCTCGGTTTTCTTCTGATCCTCACCGGCGGATTCCTGACGTTCACGCTGGGGATCAGGGGCCATCTCACCATCTCGGAGGACGAGCGGCGGAGCACTTTCGAGAGAAAATCGCCGGTGCTGCACGTGACCGGCGCCGCCGTCCGGCGCGACGCATCGGCGCCGACGCAGGCTAACCTGAAAACCGCTCTCTCCTTCCCCATGAACGAAGACGGGAGCTTCGAGAGCACGACCCTTCTCGAAGCCCTCAACCCTTTGCGTGCGCGCAGCCGTGTGACGCTGCCCACAGGCGCGCGGGCGATCGTGCTGGAGCGGCTGGATGCGAGCCGCTCGTTCGTGGAGATCGAGGCCGACCCAGCGGGCGCGGGGCCGCCGGCGATCACGCTCCTCCTCTATCAGAACGGCTCTGAGCAGAAGATCATTCTCCAGGCGGGAGAGCGTGTCGACCTCAAGGCGCCGGAGATCTCCGCGCTCACCTTCGTGGCGCCGCCGGAATCAGGCGATACCGCGCACCTCCTCGTGCGGGAGGCCTTCGCCCAGAAGATCGAGATCCAGCCCCCCGAGGGAGAGGCGCTGTCGATCCCCATCGATCTGCCCGGCGACGTAGGCCGTGAGATCACCGTGGGTCCCTACGAGGTTGAGATTCTGGCGTACCATCCCGCTTTCAAAATGGGGGAGGAGCCATCTCGCGACGACGAGCCCCTCAATCCGGCCTTGCATCTGAACGTGAGCGGACCCTGCGGCGAGCAGCGGCTGTTCACCTTCGCTTACGTCGAGTTCCACGGTAATCGGTTTCCCGACGGTACAACCGTCCGGTTCCGGCGCCCGCGAGGGGAACATCCCCTCTTGCTCCTCGCTGCAGGTGCGGACGGCGTCGATGTCTATCAGAACGCCGATTCCCCGCCCCGGCACCTTGCAACCCACGGGGAGCTCGAAATCTCGAGCTCGGCCGAGGCACCTCGCTGCGCCCTGGCTCTCGAGAGCTATCTGCCCGCATCGCACTTCCGGGAGCGGGTGACCGCTGATCCTCGAGGCGCTGGACCGCCGGCCTACCTCGTTCAGGTCGGGGAGGGTGCGCAACCTGTGTGGCTCAGCGCCGGAAGAGGGGTGGCGCAATCGGCGCAGGGTGACCTGCAGGCCTTCATCGATTTTAGGTACGATCTCGGTTTCGACGTGATCCTCGACGACGCGGTGGCCGAGTTCTGGCCGTCATCGGGGATTCCGCGGGCATACTACTCTCTGGTCCGGATCGCCACGCCTCCCGGAAGTGCTCCCATTCCGGCGCGGATCGAGACCAACGCACCGCTTCTCCAACAGGGCTTCAGGCTCTACCAGTCGAGCATGGAACAGCAGCCGCCATACCGCTACTCGGTCTTCTCCGTTTCCAGAGACCCGGGGTTGCCCTTAGTGACGGCCGGGTTTTTGATCATGTCGGCCGGGCTGCTCTGGCTCTACTGGAGACGTTTCGTGCTGAAGCCGATGCGGGCCCGAGGCCGGCGCGCGGGACCTTCCGAAGGATCGAGCATCGACACCGGCGAGCCGGCCGGGCCGGCTCGCTCGGTTGCGCCGCTCCTCGTCAGCGTTCTCACGGCGGCCATTCTGACGATCGCGAGCGCCGCAGGGCACGCTGCGCAAAGCCAGGACGATAAACCGGCGCAGCCGCACCGCGCACCACTGGAATCGATGGCACAGGAGATGAAGGATCTCGTGGTCCAGTCCAAGGGCCGTCAGAAGCCGCTCGCTACGCATGCCCGGGAGACGCTCGTTCAGCTCTTCGGTCGCAGCTCTCTCGACGGCCGGCGTCCTCTGGAGACCTACGCATCGATCCTGTTCCAGCCCGAGGCCTGGAACGAACGATCCTGCCTCACCGTGGACGCGGAGCTGGCCCGCGAAGTCTACAACGGAAAACGCCTGATCAGCCTGCGACAGTTCATGGAGAATCAGGACGCCATGGTGTCCCTCGTACGTTCGTTCCAGGCTATGGCCTCGTCCCACGCCGAGGGTGGGATGGCGGCGCCATCGGGACGACTGAAGGAGCTGAAGCGGTTGCGCGACCAGATCATGGACCTCTTCGGCCGGGCCAACATGATGGGCAGCCTGGAATCGACCTGCCGCGTGCTGCCCTATCCGAACGATCCCGGTGGCGAGTGGTGGGATCCGACCGCGGTCCTCGCCGCCGTCGCGGGAGACAGCGGCGCGGGTCTGCTCGTCGGGGCGGCAGCTTTCGAGGAAATGAAGGCGAGTTATCTGCGCGGAGACGAGGCCGCCTTCCGCCGGAGCGTGGCGGTGCTCAAAGATTTCCAGAGACAGGCCGGCGGTGAAACACCCGGCGCAGCACCGATCCTCTCCCCCTTCATGGTGCGGCTGGAGCTGCTCTACTATTGTGTCGATTTCCGGCTCGTCGGCCTGATCCTCTTCGGGCTCGCCTCGCTGCTCCACATGGCCCAGGCGTTCTCGAAGCCCAGCCGGCGCAGGAGCAATATTTTGCGAGCGGCCCTCGTTCTCTCGATGCTGGGCATCTTGTGGAACTGCTGGATCGTGGGCGGCCACACGGCGATCGCCGGACGGCTGCCGCTCAAAAATCTACAAGAAGTCTACCTGGTGGTGCTCTTCTTCGTACCGCTCATCGGCAAGGTTCTGGAATGCTTCCTGAAAGCTCCGCTCTACAGCGCCTTCGCAGCGGTCTTGACAACCATCGGATTCGCTGGCTCAATCTTCCTCCCGCCTGATGGATTCATGATCACGCCGCTGGTGGCCATCCTCCACTCGCCCTGGCGGCAGGTACACATCCTGACCATCATGCTCTCCTACGCCATCCTGCTCGTCGCGCTGGGGCTGCACCTGGGCTTCCTTTTCGCCGTCGTCAACCGCGGCGGGGCGCGGCGTGACGAAAACCGCAAGCGGGTGTATTCACCTCTCGCCGACGAGCTGCACAACAAGGCCTACATCATGGTTGCCTGGGGTTTCCTGTTTCTCACCATCGGCATCGCCACCGGCGCCGCGTGGGGACACTCATCGTGGGGACGCTATTGGGGCTGGGACCCCAAGGAAGTCTGGGCCACCATCGCCTGGGCGATCTACGCCCTCTTCCTGCACCTGCGCCTCTTCTATCGGATTCCCAGGGAGGTTCTGGCGGTGATCAACATCATCGGCTACGCCGCGATTTTGTTCACCTACTTCGGCGTCAGCTACCTCCTGCCCGGTCTGCACGCCTATTCATAGCCGATCGAACACGATAAGGGTTCGGGAAGAAAAGACTGACTCAGACAGCCCATCGCTCAGCGTGGGGCACTGCATTGCCGCACCTGTTAGCAACAGCAGTGCCCTTCGCGGCTGTGCGGCTGCAGTGTCCCGTCTCGTGTAAGCAGCGGCAGCGTTGTTAGCAGCCGCAGCGTCGTCGTGGCCGTGACTCGGAACCGATCATTCGTGGCTCTTGCCGCACCCGTTAGCAGCGGCAGCGCCCTTCGCGAATGTTGCGGCGGCAGTGTCCCGTCTCGTGTTAGCAGCGGCAGCGTGGTGAGCAGCCCGTAGCGCCGACTTGGCCGTGACTCGGAACCGACCGTTCGCGGCTCTTGCCGCACCTGTTAGCAGCCGCAGCGCCGTCGTGGCCGTGACTCGGAACCTATCATTCGTGGCTCTTGCCGCACCGGTTAGCAGCGGCAGCGCCCCGATCGCGGATCACCAATTCCATGACATCACCCCTCGATCGTAACGCGGCATTTTGGCAGCGCCTCGAGAAACTGTCTGCCGTACCACTTGCCGGTGATCCGCGGATCGAGAACGACCACCCGGCCGGCGTCGTCGGCGCTGCGGATCAACCGGCCGAAGCCCTGCTTGAAACGTAGGATCGCCTTGGGAAGCGAGAGCTCCCTGAAGGGGTTGCCGCCGCGACAGCGGATCGCATCGAGCCGGCCCTTTGTCAAAGGATGCCCGGGAGTGCTGAAGGGCAGACGGGTAATGATCACCAAGGAAAGCGCCCGGCCAGGCACATCGATCCCCTCCCAGAACGAATCGGCGCCGAAGATCACCCCCCTCTCGGCCTCCCGGAACCGCTCGAGCATTCCGGGGATCGCCAACTCACCGCCCTGGCGCAGCACGGTGTACCCCAGCGCCTCGAGCTCGGTTGCGCAATCGCGATAGGCGCGGTTGAGTGCTTCGTAGCTGGAAAAGAGGACGAAAGCCCCACCGTCGTTTCCGGCAAGATAACGCATGACGGCGGGAGCGAGAGCCTCGAGGTACTCCGCCTTGCGGGACGGATCGGGCAGGGTGCCGGCCACGATCAGCTCCACCCTCTGTCTGTAGGAGAAGGGTGAGCCCAGGAGCAGGTCGTTGCCGCCATCGAGCCCCAGGCGCTCGCGAAAGTGACGAGAAGGTGAAGGCCCCGGCACGAAGAGCGTGGCGCTGGTGAGAATGGCGGATCGCCTTGGATCGAAGAGGTGTTCTCTCAACGTTGAGGCCACATCGATCGGTGACGAGCAGAGTGCCGCCCCGCGCCCCTTGAGCTCTCGCTCCCCCCAGACCACGTGCCCCTCCTGCTCGAGGCCCAGGATCCGGCGGGCAGTCATCCCCTGCTTTTCGATGCGCTCAGCGATAGCGAGCAGCTCGACGCGGCTCTCATCGGTGCCGGCGGTACCGGCTTCGCTGCGCGCCGTGGCCGCCAGTTGGAGCAGCGGCTCCGAGAGTGTGTCGAGGATGCAGTCCCGAGATGAGAGCTGCATCGAGGTCTCGCCACGTCCCGAGAGAAACGAACGTAGCTCGTCGAAGAAAGCGGTCACCTCGGGATAGACATGACGCACCTCTTTGGTCATCGCCCCGGCGCCCAGCGACTCGAGCCAGCCTCCCCGGCGGCTGGGCGACAGGAACTTGAGGTACCCCAGGACCGCACCCGATCTCACCTGATCACCAAGGCCTGACGCGGCCACGTCCTCCAGGCGATGAGCTTCGTCCAGAACCAGAACGTCGAAATCGGGGAGCACGGGATTCTCACCGCAGCAACGTAAGGCCAGGTCGGCGATGAGCAAGGCATGATTCACGACCAGCAGGTCCGCCGACTGGGCGTCGACTCTGGCGTCCCGAAAAGGGCAGCCGGAACGTCGGTGGCAGAGCGCCCCGGCGCAGCTACCCTCTTCGGCGCGGATCGTTCTCCAGATTTCAGGTGGGGGTGCGCTCTCGAGCTCCTGGAGGGTCAATCCTCGGGTGGCGCCGCGGCTCAGCGCCTGCTCCACCTCGCGAGCCACCTCACCCAGAATGCGCCGTTCGTCAGTAGAATCGAAAAGCTCTCCCTGGAGCGAGTCCGCCAGGTCGAGGCGTCGCGGGCAGACGTAGTTGGAGCGCCCCTTCAAGATGGCGAAGTGCCGTTGCCCGCCGCCGAGGACCGAAGCCAGAAAGGGTAAATCCTTGCCGATGAGCTGCTCCTGCAGCGCGATGGTGCCGGTGGAGATCACGGCGCGCTCGATCTTCGATCGCTCGTCGAGGAGCGGAACGAGGTAGGCGAAGGTTTTGCCCACGCCGGTGCCGGCCTCGACCATGAGGTCGGTTGCGCCGACAATCGCACTCTCCACCGCCGCGGCCATGGTGATCTGCTGCGGCCGCAGCTCGAAGCCGGGCATGACCGCCTGGAGCCGTCCACAGCCGCCCAGGACGGGATGTTCATCCTTCACGAGCACTCTCCTCGACACTGCTCCGATCGGAACACCGGCACGACGGCAATCATGCGAGCCTCTACGGAGGGAGGACGAAAAATGGTTACCCGAGATTCGATCACGAAGTAGTCATCGTATTGAAGGTCTGTCGAGACCTTATTATACTGTTTTTTTTTCCACGCGGCGAAGCGTCGAAAGCGACGAGTCGTCCGGCACCGCCGGGCGCCAGACGGAAGCCACCGCCGGGTCAGCCCGATCTCAAACGCCAACAGCACGAGGAGCGATTCATGCCCAGACCATCTCTTTTTCTTGTTGCACTCTTGGCCCTCTGTCTCTTGGGATGCGCCTCTGAACAGGAAATGCGGCACTCCTCGACGGCGCCCTCGGCATCGGCCGCGCCGGAGCCGGGCTTCCGCACGACACAAACCATCTACATCACCGGCGAGCACCGGGGATATCTGACCACCTACGACCAACCCCCGATCAACTTCGACACCGAAAACCGTCTGCCCGCAGGAACCGCGTTCATCCAGGACGTGAACTTCGACAACTTGGGATTCATCACACCCACGGGACATCTCTGGCGTCTGGAAGACGGAAAGCGGACCCAGCTCGTAGGGCAGTCGACGCTGATCAAGAATCTGGCGCTCTTTTTCGAGGCCTCCCAGGCAGAGGTTTCCCTCGGGGAATTCTGATCCTCGCCTGCGACACGCTATCTCCTGTGGGGAGTCCTCTTGGGGCTCCCTTTCGGGGCTCACGCTCCGCGGC